>Ga0265798_10000004_pt1 | contig 683652 bp, 648 predicted proteins | sample P3T30metagenome_FD_192430 | JGI IMG/M metagenome (GOLD analysis project Ga0265798, IMG submission 192430) | Plant litter microbial communities from East Loma Ridge, Irvine, California - P3 T30 | ecosystem: Environmental > Terrestrial > Plant litter > Unclassified | place: USA: California...
TTCGGCGTGATTAACCGTATGATTAAAAGCAGGCTGATATGCAGGACCTTTCTGCGGAGGGTGCAACGCGCATGCTGGCAGCAAGGCACAGTTCGTTGTGGAACCGCTGATCCTCACTGTCCTGCTTACGGCAGTTTGCCCCCACCAGCGCAGCCTGTGAAGGCAGCCTTCCCCGCTCCGGGAACTGCGGCGGATACCAGATCAGATCGGTGATTATTTCGGGCATACTTTCGGCGCCTCCATCTCCAAAGGCTCTTTAATCGGGTAGTCCGGATAACCATAACGAGAGCAGCTGGTGGTAACCTTCACCTGGTCACAGGGCAGAAAATGTACAACCATTCCACAGGTTTTCTGACCGGTGTAGTCAGGAACAGGGACCGTCAGCGAATGCTGGCGGCTCAGTTTTTTCACTTTTTCCCACCAGGCGAGATATTCAATATTGTATTTCCGTTGTATTAAATAACCGGTTTCGGCATCCAGGTTATTCATACTGGGACGTTTGGGTTTCGGTATTTCCGGGACATCGCTGGCAAAAGCGACCGAGGTTTCCCAGTCCACCCTGACCGTCATTCCCGGCTCCCATGTTGATGGCGCACCGAAACAACAGCCGCCACCGCCGCCCTGGAAGGGGCCGATAATATCGATGCCTGACTGGCCGTTAACACTGAACTGAATGGCCCATTTGGTATGGTTGATGGCCTCCAGAGTGCCACCGCCGCCGTGATATTCCGCATGCTGCTGACCACATCCGGCCAGCATTAATATTGCGCCCAGTACGCCGGGTAGTTTTAATTTCATTGTTTTTCCTTTTTTTGGATTTACGTTTTATTTCCTGAAATCATTTAACGGTGCCCGTTAATAACGGACACGGCTGAATGATCTTTCTATTTATGAACAGGTGGGAAAAATCATTATTCAGAATTTATTCGGTGTACATTCAGTGAATATTTAACCCGATTTAAAACAGTTCGGCGTGATTAACCGTATGATTAAAAGCAGCCTGATATTCAGGACCTTTCTGCGGAGGGTGCAACGCGCATGCTGGCAGCAAGGCACAGTTCGTTGTGGAACCGCTGATCCTCACTGTCCTGTTTACGGCAGTTTGCCCCCACCAGCGCAACCTGAGTGGGTAACCGGCCTAAGCGGGGAAATTCTGGCGGATACCAGACCAGATCGGTGATTATTTCGGGCATACCTTCGGCTCCTTCATCTCCAAAGGCTCTTTAATAGGATGACGCGGATTACCATAGTCGGCGCAGCTGGTGGTAACCTTCACCTGGTCACAGGGCAGAAAGTGTACGGTGATGCCGCAGGTTTTCTGACCGGTGTAGTCGGGAACAGGGACCGTCAGCGAATGCTGGCGGCTCAGTTTTTTTACTTTTTCCCGCCAGGCCAGATATTCAGTATTATATTTCCGTTGTATTAAAGAGCCGGTTTCGGCATCCAGGTTATCCAGATTGGGACGTTTGGGGCCCGGTATTTCCGGGACATCAATGCTGGCAGAGGCGACCGAGGTTTCCCAGTCCACCCTGACCGTCATTCCCGGCTCCCATGTTGATGGCGCACCGAAACAACAGCCGCCACCGCCGCCCTGGAAGGGGCCGATAATATCAATGCCCGACTGGCCGTTAACACTGAACTGAATGGCCCATTTGGTATGGTTGATGGCCTCAAGAGTGCCACCGCCGCCGTGATATTCCGCATGCTGCTGACCGCATCCGGCCAGCAGTAATATTGCGCCCAGCACGCCGGGTAGTTTTAACTTCATTGTTTTTCCTTTTTTTGGATTTACGTTTTATTTCCTGAAATCATTTAACGGTGCCCGTTAATAACGGACACGGCTGAATGATCTTTCTATTTATGAACAGGTGGGGAAAATCATTATTCAGAATTTATTCGGTGTACATTCAGTGAATATTTAACCCGATTTAAAACAGTTCGGCGTGATTAACCGTATGATTAAAAGCAGGCTGATATGCAGGACCTTTCTGCGGAGGGTGCAACGCGCATGCTGGCAGCAAGGCACAGTTCGTTGTGGAACCGCTGATCCTCACTGTCCTGCTTACGGCAGTTTGCACTCACCAGCGCAGCCTGAGTGGGTAACCGGCCTAAGCGGGGAAATTCTGGCGGATACCAAGACAGATCGGTGATTATTTCGGGCATACTTTCGGCTCCTTCATCCTTAAAGGCTCTTTAATAGGATGACGCGGATTACCATAGTCGGCGCAGCTGGTGGTAACCTTCGCCTGGTCACAGGGCAGAAAATGTACGGTGATGCCGCAGGTTTTCTGACCGGTGTAATCGGGAACAGGGACCGTCAGCGAATGCTGGCGGCTCAGTTTTTTTACTTTTTCCCGCCAGGCGAGATATTCAATATTATATTTCCGGGCTACTGAATCGGCGGTTTTCGCATCCAGGTTATTCATACTGGGGCGCTTTGGTTTCGGTATTTCCGGGACATCGCTGGCAAAAGCGACCGAGGTTTCCCAGTCCACCCTGACCGTCATTCCCGGCTCCCATGTTGATGGCGCACCGAAACAACAGCCGCCACCGCCGCCCTGGAAGGGGCCGATAATATCAATGCCCGACTGGCCGTTAACACTGAACTGAATGGCCCATTTGGTATGGTTGATGGCCTCAAGAGTGCCACCGCCGCCGTGATATTCCGCATGCTGCTGACCGCATCCGGCCAGCAGTAATATTGCGCCCAGCACGCCGGGTAGTTTTAACTTCATTGTTTTTCCTTTTTTTGGGTTTCCGTTTTATTTCCTGAAATCATTTAACGGTGCCCGTTAATAACGGACACGGCTGAATGATCTTTCTATTTATGAACAGGTGGGAAAAATCATTATTCAGAATTTATTCGGTGTACATTCAGTGAATATTTAACCCGATTTAAAACAGTTCGGCGTGATTAACCGTATGATTAAAAGCAGCCTGATATGCAGGACCTTTCTGCGGAGGGTGCAACATGCCTTTTGGCAGCAAGGCACAGTTCGTTGTGGAACCGCTGATCCTCACTGTCCTGCTTACGGCAGTTTGCTCCCACCAGCGCAGCCTGAGTGGGTAACCGGCCTAAGCGGGGAAATTCTGGCGGATACCAGACCAGCTCGGTGATTATTTCGGGCATACCTTCGGCTCCTCCATCTCCAAAGGCTCTTTAATCGGGTGACGCGGGTTACCATAGTCGGCGCAGCTGGTGGTAACTTTCACCTGGTCACAGGGCAGAAAGTGTACGGTGATGCCGCAGGTTTTCTGACCGGTGTAGTCGGGAACAGGGACGATCATTGAGTGCTGCTTATTCAAGGATTTAACTTTTTGCCGCCATACCTGATACTTTTCTGCATATTCAATCGCTTTCAGATCTGCTGTTTTGACGTCAAGATGAGCTAAATCAGGGCGTTCTGGCTGAGGTATTTCAGGTATATCACTGGCATAGGCGATCGAGGTTTCCCAGTCCACCCTGACCGTCATTCCCGGGTACCATGTTGATGGCGCGCCGAAACAACAGCCGCCACCGCCGCCCTGAAAGGGGCCGATATTATCAATGCCCGACTGGCCGTTAACACTAAACTGAATGGCCCTTTTGGTATGGTTGATGGCCTCCAGAGTGCCACCGCCGCCGTGATATTCCGCATGCTGCTGACCACATCCGGCCAGCATTAATATTGCGCCCAGTACGCCGGGTAGTTTTAATTTCATTGCCTTTCCTTTGTTTGGGTTTACGTTTTATTTTCTGAAATCATTTAACGGTGCCCGTTAATAACGGACACGGCTGAATGATCTTTCTATTTATGAACAGGTGGGGAAAATCATTATTCAGAATTTATTCGGTGTACATTCAGTGAATATTTAACCCGATTTAAAACAGTTCGGCGTGATTAACCGTATGATTAAAAGCAGGCTGATATGCAGGACCTTTCTGCGGAGGGTGCAACATGCCTTTTGGCAGCAAGGCACAGTTCGTTGTGGAGCCGCTGATCCTCACTGTCCTGCTTACGGCAGTTTGCCCCCACCAGCGCAGCCTGTGAAGGCAGCCTGCCCTGCTCCGGGAACTGCGGCGGATACCAGACCAGATCGGTGATTATTTCGGGCATACCTTTGGCGCCTCCATCTCTAAAGGCTCTTTAATCGGGTGACGCGGGTTACCATAGTCGGCGCAGCTGGTGGTAACTTTCACCTGGTCACAGGGCAGAAAGTGTACGGTGATGCCGCAGGTTTTCTGACCGGTGTAGTCAGGAACAGGGACCGTCAGCGAATGCTGGCGGCTCAGTTTTTTTACTTTTTCCCGCCAGGCGAGATATTCAATATTGTAATTCCGTTGTATTAAATAACCGGTTTCGGCATCCAGGTTATTCATACTGGGACGTTTGGGTTTCGGTATTTCCGGGACATCGCTGGCAAAAGCGACCGAGGTTTCCCAGTCCACCCTGACCGTCATTCCCGGCTCCCATGTTGATGGCGCACCGAAACAACAGCCGCCACCGCCGCCCTGGAAGGGGCCGATAATATCGATGCCTGACTGGCCGTTAACACTGAACTGAATGGCCCATTTGGTATGGTTGATGGCCTCAAGAGTGCCACCGCCGCCGTGATATTCCGCATGCTGCTGACCGCATCCGGCCAGCAGTAATATTGCGCCCAGCACGCCGGGTAGTTTTAACTTCATTGTTTTTCCTTTTTTTGGGTTTCCGTTTTATTTCCTGAAATCATTTAACGGTGCCCGTTAATAACGGACACGGCTGAATGACCTTTTTATTTATCAGTTGATGACCAATACAGCTAATCGGCGTTTACCTGGTGTATATCCAGCAATTATTTAATAAGAAATATAGCGGCTAAAACTCAATATCAATAAGGTCGAAAAACAGGCTGGCATGCAGGAATCTGCGGTATGGCGATATCATCCGTTACCTTCCCTGTTCTGGTAACCTTGGCCGATGCCTGAATAACTCGATTGTTATTTCGGGCATACTTTCGGCACATTCATTCTTAAAGGCTTTTTAATCGGAAAGTCCGGATAATTATAACCAGCGGCAGGAACTCGTGAGATTTACTGCAATTTGACGACAGTAGCTGCCGACAGGCTGTGGCTCATCAGCATTATTAATGCCGTAGCTGCAATCCAGCACGCCGCCGGTGCCCGCTTTTTTTATAGCTGGGATAGTCGGGTGCAGACTTCACTGGGCAATATCACAGTCAGGAAAGGAGCTGACCAGCGTGCAGCCGCAGGCGCAGCGATTACCCTGTAATGCCACCGGCTGGCCGTCCACGCTGGCCAGTGAACTGCCTTCGGCGATGATAGTCATGCCGTGTTGATTGCAGCTTACCGGGTCCCCTTTGGCGGCAATGCCCTTGCCAAAGAAGAGATAGTGCCCGGTCAGGACTTTGCCGCCGTACTCCCGGAGAATGTCTCCTTCGCGAATAATTTTGCTCATTTTTTTTCCTTACCCTCGAGTTAAACCGTTGCCGACTGGGCTTTCTCCAGCCAGCTGTCTGGGATGGTAGCTTTCACCAACGCCAGTTGCTGCTGTGCCGCTGCGACTTTTTGCCGGGCCACCAGCGTGCCTGGTTCGCGGGTAAAAGCCCGCAAATGCTCAGTTCCCGGCAGTCTGGGTTATGTCGGGCATACTGTTGGCTCCTTCATAATGAGGGGCTCTTTGATCGGGTAGGCCGGGCTGCCGTAGGTGTAACAGCTGGTTGTCACCTTTACTTCATCGCAGGGCAGAAAATGCACCGTGATGCCGCAGGTATCCTGACCGTTATAGTCCGCGAGCGGGACGGCTTTACTGTGCTGCCGTTTTTGGGCATGAATTTTAGCCCTCCAGACTTCATATTTCTCTCGATCAGCAAAACCCGGAAAACCTGCTGATGATCCCTGACCGGTTTCCCAGTCTACCTGCACCATCATGCCCGGCCTCCACTGCGCGGGCATGCTGAAACAGCAACCGCCGCCGCCGCCCTGGTACGGCCCGATAATATCGAGGCCCGACTGACGATTGATGCTGAAGTGGTTGATCGCCCGGTGGGTGTGGTTGATGGCGTCAATGGTGCCGCCTCCGCCGCCCTGCGCTTCCGCAGCAAACTGTGAGCAGCCGGTTAACAGCAGAAAAGTGGTCCATAAAGCGCAGCTTTTAAGCATCATCAGGAGGACCTCGCTACACCGAGCAACTGGTTCATCACCCATTCTTCGCGCGCATCGTCGAGAATAATGCCATTATTTGTCGCTTCTACCATGCCCTGGTAGCAGTCGTAAAACAGCGCCTGACGTGAGGTATAAGCACCGGCAGGTGGTGCGTGGTGGGCTAACATGATGATGACATCGCTGACGCAGCAGAGATATTCAAGCTGGCGATCGCTCAGTTCGATTTTGCGGCTTATTTCACCACGTAACGCAGGCATGCCCACCCCTTCCATACCGCGGGGTAGGCCATCCTTGTCCTGCCAGGCCCAGAACAGCGCCGGGCGCAGCAAACATTGTTGCTGCTCTTCACTGAGCACGTGTGTAAAAAGCAGCGGAAAAATGCGCGTATCGTAAAATCGAAAAATCCCGCCTCTTCCTTCCTGCAAAATATCCGTACATTGCGCCAGCCAGGCAGACAGAGCAGAAAAACCCCAGGAAGAGCAAATCCCTAGCAATGGAACCTGCTGACTTAGCGCCTGCAGCCATTGCATTTGCTGTGCATCATCAAGATTGACGCGCGTAATCAGCGGCGCCGCATCAACGATAAATTCCTCGGGTAACCCCTGATAGAGCGATTGCCATTCCAGCGCCAGCACGGTAAGCGCCGGGATCACGCTGCGGTCCAGACCGGCCTGATCGATAATCACATCCAGGTAATCAATGCCTGCTGTGCGACAGGCCCCTGCCACTTCTTCAATCCATTGACTGGTCATTTACGCCTCCCTTGGGACAAAGCCCTGCGCCAGTTTTTGTGCTTTCTTCAGGCACTCTTCACACACTGATGCTGGTAATTCCGGCAGCGGAAACGTCTCGCTGGCGGGTCCTTGCAGATTGTGCTGCCCCTTCAGGCTGATCAATCCCGGTCCATGTATTTCCACTTCACCCTGCGGCGTCAGGCGAATGTATGCTCCACCACAGCCCAGCGTAATACCGTTTTTTGCGGTTAACTGCAGGTGCCCCTGGGTAGACTGAACCGTCAGGTCCTTCAGCGACGTCAGCGACAGTACGTCGCCGTGCGATTCCATCTCCAGCGGGCCTTTGGCGGATACCAGACGCATCCCCTCATTCTGGGCCAGCAACGATATGGCCTGGCTGGCATTCGCCGACAGGCGCTGAGCACTGGTGAGGTTTACCTCGCCGCCGCTCTGCATGTATAACCCGTTACCGCTGTGCAGCAGCAGCGTTTCCGGTGTCACCGCGCCTATGCCTTGTGGTGCGCTCATTAACAACACCGGATCGCTAAGCTGGTCTGCGCTGCCCAGCAGCTTTTTTAGCCGGTGGCTATCAGGGCTGTGATTGTGGTGAGTCTGAGTGACAGAGCCCCATCCTGTAAGCTGATTGAGCGCACCTTTTAGCAGGCTAATAGCCGGTGCCATTTCCCACTGCTGGCCCTGCGCCTTCTGCTGTCCATCCGCCGTGATCAACAATCCTTTTCCCGCGCGAAGGGTGCCCCAGCTGTCGCTACGCAGCTCAAAGCCTTCCCCGCGTTTTTGCTTCTCACTGTCTACCAGATGACCGAGATTGAGCTGGCTTTTGCCGCCGTATTCGGTACTGAGCTTGATATGCTCCTGACCCGCCGTGTCATCAAGGCGCAGCTTGTTGTTTTTCGGCGTACGCAGGACGTTGCGCTTGTAGTTACGGATAGTGACATGGTCGCCGTGCACGGAGTCGTGCAACACGCCAGCAATGTAGGGGCGATCCGGATTACCGTGCTCAAAGGCGATAGCCACTTCGGTGCCCGCCAGCAGTGGCAGATGCAGGCCATAGGTGTCGCCCGCATAGGGCCGCGCCTGCCGCACCCACAGGCTTTCAAATCCGGTTTCCCAGCCTGCGCGATCAAACAGCATGTTGACACGATAGCGCCCGTTGCGATCGATATGGCCATAGGTGTCGTTAACGGTGGTGCTGGTCACGCGGGCCGGGAGCGTGCCAGCCATCATCGGATGTGGCGGCGGCTCGGGGCGGAAGCCATAGCGGTTACTCAGCGGAATACCGTCAAAGGCGGTTTCAAAGCTGCGGTCCCGCCGTGCGGTGCTTACGATAGCGGTGACCAGAATGCCACGGCGAAACACCTCACTGACATCAGCTCCGCCGCTAACCGTCAGCTCACAGCCGGGCACCAGCGCCGGGCAACTGGTCACCGCCGCCACCTGCGTCTGGCCGTTCAGGTAGCGTTCGTGGCGCAGGCGAGCGTAAAAGGCACCGCTTTCCGGAGCCGGGGTATGACTGTAGCCATCACCCGGTATCAGGTAGTTGTCAGCCCAACGGTAGGATTCACCGTACGTGGTGTCATCGCCGCCGGTAACGTCCACCTGCACATTCATATTTTCCGTCGCGTTACGGTAGTTGTAGTCGCGGCCGCTGACGCTTTTCTCCACCACTGTAGAGTGGCTGGCGAGATTCCACACTGAGTCAGCGGCGCCATCGTGCATGCCGGAAGGCGGTACGGCAGGCAGCGTCAGGCCTTTCACATGCCCCTGCCCACCATCACAGAACTCGATAACATCTATGTGCAGACGGGCGTCGGTGGTAAAGCGGAACCAGATGCCAATTTCGCCCAGCAGACGAGTAATAAACGTCAGGTCGTCCTCGCCGTACTGCATGACCTGCTCGCGGCGCGGATAGGCGTTGTTCAGCGTGAAGACGAAGTCCTGACCGCGCATCTGGTGACGCTCGCGCAGGATTTTCTCGACGATCTCCGGCGCCGACATATCCTGATAAATGGCGTGTTGGCGACTGCGCGACAGCAGTGCCAGCCTTGGTTGCAGGGTGACGGCATAGTGGCTCTGGTCGGCGCTGCTGCCGAGGCACTCAAAGCCGGTCACCACGCCCTGTATCACGCGCACCGGCTGCTGCACTTTGATGCCCCAGCCCTGAGCGACCGGCGCCTGCAGCGTCAGCGAGGCAGGTTTCATCAATATTGCCTCACGGGTAATGGCGTGGTCGAAGCTGGTGAACTCAACTCGCCAGCGGAATGGCTCACTGAGGCGCTCCTCACCACGAAAAGCCAGCACGTCCGGCTGGGACATGCAGTCGCGCACCCTTAACAGATGATGACTGTGGCTAAAAAAAGAGGCCGGATTTACGCTCATGGAATCTCCTTATTCTTTTACCGCGGTTCAGCGGCGTTGTATTTCGCATGGCGCAGGCGCGGATGTGGCAAAGCGTTCACGCTTTCCCGCGCGGTTTGTCACCGGTTTGACACAGGGAGCGCGTTGCGGATGCCGCCGCATATGCCCTACGTCAACGACAGCACACAGCCCGATGTTGATGACAACAACGTCATCACCTTTTCAGTTAACCGGCAAATACGCCGTTCCCGCATCCCTTTAGCATGCGGGTTCATCTGTCTGCGTGTTAGTCAGCCTCTTATCTGGCGCCCTGTCGTTATCTTGCTGAGCGGGAAACGGGAGAAACTGCGGTGCGTCGAATGTCAGCACAACGCCTTCATCCTCATCCCAACCGAGCGTTAAATGCCGGGGCTTCTGCCGCACAGCCATCTGCTGCAGCAACTGCTGACTCAGTACCGGGAGGATCTGCTGGCTCAGCAGGCTGTCGATATTACGCGCCCCGGTATCCGGCAGCAGGCAGGCTGCGGTCAAGGCCGCTGACAGCCCATCGCCAATGAGGGTTTGCAGGCCGTAGTACCGCGCCAGACGCTGGCTTACCTGATTCAGCTTCATGTCGACAATGGTGCGCATGGCCCCAGCCACCAGCGGGCGATAAATCACGGTCTGGAAGCGCGCCAGCAGCGCGGGCTGAAAGTGGTCACGCAGCATCGGACGCAATAACGCCTGTAACTCGCCTTCGGTGGCATGCGGGTTTTCTGCCAGCAACTGCATAATGGCGTCGCTGCCGAGGTTAGAGGTCATCATTATTACGGTGTTGCGAAAATCAATTTCACGCCCTTCACCGTCGCGCATAAAGCCGCGGTCAAACACCTGATAAAACAGATTCAGCACGTCGCGGTGCGCTTTTTCTACTTCATCAAGCAGCACTACGCTGTACGGACGCTGGCGCACCGCTTCGGTGAGAATGCCGCCCTGACCGTATCCCACGTAGCCCGGTGGCGAGCCTTTCAGCTGAGAGACGGTGTGCGGTTCCTGATATTCGGAGAGATTGATGGTGATCAGCGATTTCTCGCCGCCGTACAGCACGTCGGCCAGTGCCAGCGCGCTTTCGGTTTTGCCGGTGCCGCTTGGACCGACCAGCAGAAACACACCCTGCGGACCGTTTTCAGCAGTCAGCCCGGTTTTGGCGGCGCGCAGGCGTTGCGCAATAGCGTTAAGCGCGAGGTTTTGACCCACCACGCGCCTGCCGATTTCAGTTTCCAGGCTCAGCAGTTCGGCCTGCTCGTCTTTCATGAGCGAGGAGAGCGGCACGCCGGTCCAGTCGGCAATCACGTTGGCCAGGGTACGCACGTCAACGTCGATCTGTACCAATACGTTCTGCTGCTGCAGCGCGGTCAGCTGCTGCTGTAGCGCGGTAATCTCGGCATAGGATCCGCCCTTCTGACGGCTGACCATCAGTTGCTGTGCCAGCATCTGCTGGTCGGCAAAACAGGATTCCTGCTGTTGACGTTCGCCCTCCAGCACCGCCCGACTCTCTTCGATAGCACGCAGCCGCTCGTCATCTGTATTGCTGCCCGTGGCGATGTCGTCGCGCAGCGCGCGATCTTCCAGCGCCAGCGCGGCGAGACGCGCGTTGAGCAAGGTAATTGCCTCCGGCACGGTATCGAGGCTCATGCGCACACGGGCAGCGGCGGTGTCGAGTAGATCGACCGCTTTGTCCGGCAACTGTCGGCCCGTCAGGTAGCGGCGCGACAGGCTGACCGCCGCTTTTACCGCGTCGTCGGTAATGTGTACGCCGTGGTGCTGCGCGTAGCGCGACTTCAGGCCACGCAGCATCAGGCAGGCGGTCTCATCGTCCGGCTCGTCAACTTTTACCCTCTGGAAGCGACGCTCCAGCGCGGCATCCTTCTCGAAGTACTGCTTGTACTCGCTCCAGGTTGTCGCGGCAATGGTACGCAGCTCGCCGCGCGCCAGGGCGGGCTTTAGCAGGTTGGCAGCATCCGCCCCGCCCGCCTGATTGCCCGTGCCGATAAGGGTATGCGCCTCGTCGATAAACAGCAGCACCGGCACCGGGGAGTGCTGAACCGCCGCCATCACGTTTTTAAGACGCTGCTCGAACTCGCCTTTGACGCCCGCACCGGCCTGCAATAGCCCAAGATCAAGGGTGCGGATGCGGACGGTTTTCAGACTGTCAGGCACGTTGCCTTCGGCAATGCGCAGTGCCAGCCCTTCCACCAGCGCGGTTTTACCGACGCCGGGCTCGCCGACCAGAATCGGATTGTTTTTACGTCGTCGCGAAAGGATATCGACCATCTGGCGGATTTCACTGTCGCGGCCAAACACCGGATCGATGTTTCCCGCCTGTGCATCGGCGGTGATATCGTGGGTAAATTTATCCAGCGCAGCCTGTAGCGCCTCACTCATTACACTGCCGCTCACAGGGCTGACCTGCGCATTTGCCTCGACCTGTGCCGGGGACGTCAGGTTAAGAAATGCCTGCTGCACATCCGGACGCTCGTCGGACTGAGCGTCCAGCAGCGGGCGCAGCCGTTCACGCTGCGGACGCGTCAGGCTCAACAGCGGCCATAATCCGTCACAGCCGACCAACAGCGGCTTGTCGGTCAGCGCCGCCAGCAGGTGGTGACTGCGTATGTACGGCTGATCATCCTCCAGCGAGGCGACAAGCCAGGCCTGCTTAATCAGCGCCAGCAGGGAATCCGCCAGCTGCGGGCGGGTATGCACCGATCGCGGCACGCACTCCAGCCAACCCAGCAGCGCCTGCCAGACTCCATCGATATTCCACTCATAGCGCCGCGCCAGCACGGTGATATCGCCCTCACCCTGCTCCAGCAGCTTGAGCAGCCAGTGCTCAATGCGGATTTCAGCATGGGCGCGGGTCTGACACAGCGAGGCAGCCCCTTCCAGCGCGCGGGCACAGAACGGGTTCAGGCGACGTAACAGGGTCGATGCATAATGCTCCATATCTACTCTCTCCATTCGACCCACACCTCTGGGCCATTTGCCAGTGTCAGTAGTGACCACCAATCTCCAGAACCTTTACCGTCATGCCCTCAACGGAGAATAAAACCCGATGTTGCTGGGTAAGCCTGACGGAATAGAGATTGCCGTTACCGCGTAGCTGTTCATAATTCATATCCCCTGTCAGTCTTGCCGCATCTGCCGGTGTTCTTCCGTCAGTCACATACCGGCGCCAGTCATGATATTTACGCATGCCGGCAGGCGGCACGCTGAGAGACTTTCCTTTTTCCCAGTTTTGTCTGGCCGCGGCGTCATCAAAACTAAATGGCATAACTTTTCCTTATCTATGTCCTCAGAGAGAAAATTACGTGCGCCTTCGCTCAGGCACGCTACCGCCCATCGCTGTCACCAAAGCGCATCAGGTCAGTTTCCAACCAAGGGTGTTAAGCCATCTTCGACGATCGCCGGACGGCATAAAAAAATGCGGACAGAGAGATCTGTCCGCATCAGGCTTAGGCTGTGGCGCGTTCGTTCCAGGAATCGGAATGAATGATGTTGCCGTCTTTGTAGGTCCAGGTGATTTTTTCGTAGCGCAGCTCAAGCTGTTCGAGATGGTTGTGCTTCTCGTAGGCGGGATCCTTAACGTCGTGCATCACAGCATTGACCTTCACCACCTTCACGTTTTCCAGTTTGGTGTTGAAGTATTCGACTTCCTGCCCTGCGTCGTTGATTTTGTACCATTTGAATTCTGCTGATTTCAGGGTCTGACCGGTGGTCACTGCTTTGTACAGATAGGGGCTGGCGCCATCGATCTCCTTGGTGAACATGAAAGGTGTATGAATACGTGTACCGGTCAGCTTGCCGGTATTGTTATCGGTGGGGATGTAGACATTGTGGTCCTGAGCCACCACCTCGATGCTACCTTCACGATCTTTCACATCCACGGACCCTTTGATGTCCGCACCGCCGTCGTCTTTCAGCCACAGATATACTGGAATTGCCATGTGTTACTTCTCCATTAGATTGTTATCGACGCCATCTTCCTGCGATGGCGTTAGGGTATTGCCAGGCATCCGACAGGCGTCCGCCTGCGGAACCAGACTGATTTCGACCCGGCGATTGAGCGCGCGGCCTTCTGCCGTGTCGTTGGGTGCCACGGGACGGCCTGCGCCATAGCCCTGCACCGCAAAACAGCTTTCGGGAACGTCACCGGTATCACGCATCCAGTCACGCACTGCCGCCGCGCGCGTCATCGACAGCGTCTGGTTCAGTGCAGAATTACCGGTGTTATCGGTGTGACCGCTGACCACAATCAGCCAGCCTGGTTTTGCCTTGATGCCCACCAGCGAGTTAACCAGGGTTTTAGTCGATCCCTGGTTTAGCGCCGCTTTGCCGCTATCAAACAGCGACAGGCTATCGAGACGGATGATGCTCTCTACGCGATTTTCCACCGGAGGCGGGAGCGGTGTTGGTGGCGGTAAATAGGAGCGAATAACCTCCAGCAGCGGCAAACGTAAATGCCCGCCCTGATACAGGCCGAGGCCGAGCCGCAGAGGCGCGCCGTGACGGGCATACTTATCCAGTTCGGCGGCATCCTGATGCAGCACGCCGATCGCCGCTGCTTTCTGTGGGTAATCGGTCATAGCGATGCGTTCATAGTGAGCGATATCAAAGGCCACACGCTGGAGCAGTTGGTGGTTGTTCCAGGCACTGCAGCAAAGTGCAACAACACCTGCCATCACTACCGTCCATAGCGCGCCGCGGCATGCCCGCTGGCACGGCGTCAGGCCACGGCCTTTGGGCAGCAGCGGTAAAACGCTTTCCGGTAGCAGCGATGGCCGCGCCTGATTGCTTTCACTGGCCGGCAGCCAGCCCGCTACCTGCACCAGTGCGGTGTGCTGTTGTAGCCAGCGCGTCCACAACGACGTTGTTAACGCATCATCATGTGAAGCGTTCAATCCCTGGACGATACAAACGGGCGTGGCGCACGGCATATCCGCATCAGGATCCGTCAGCACCGCGACAACCTCCTGCCGCACCCAATCGGCAAGGCTGGTCATCAGTACCTGCTGCTGTAGAGCCATGCTGCCGCCCGCGGTTAGCCAGCGTTCAGGCGAGGAAGGCGGCGTATTGTCTGACCACAGGCTGGTGGGTTTTCCGGCCAGCTGTGCCTGCCAGAGAGCCTGGTTGACCAGTGCGCTACCCACCCAGACATACAGAGCCAGCGGCAGTGAATAGCCGGTTTCGCGTCGCAGCTGGCAAACCTGCCAGCGCAGAGCCAACAGGCGGTTGGAAAGCAGGTCGCGATCCTGCTGTTGCTGAGGAGAGATGCAAATCATCACCGAGAGTTGGCTACCCCACGCCGGACGGCATGACAACAGTTGGCGTACCATCACGTCCAGCGCCTGCTCCTCCGGTGCTACTCTCACCCAACAGCCGTGCGGCACAGTCAGTACCCCAGCGCTTTCTGGCCACTCCTGCACGTTGTCACCGCAAACCAGTACCACCGGCTGACGATAATCAGCGTCTGGTAAATCATCCGCACCGAACAACGCCTCTGATCGAGCGGGGCGGCGAGTTACTCGCGTGGCAACCAGCAGCAGCGCCAGCCCGGCCACCAGCATCACGATGGCAACCCAGTGAGGGAGCGGCAGGAGCAGCGCAGCCACCAGCAGGACCATCCATATCGCCAGCGTGTGCTGGAGCGCAGTGCTCATTTGACCAACTCCGGCAGTAGCGAAGCGATCAGACTGCTCAGCCAATGATTCAGGCCCCACCAGACGGTGGCTAAGAGCAGCACCGAGAAGCCGATGCGCAAGGGCCAGCTGGATAACCAGCCGCGGGTGCCAAACCCCGCTTTGTTGTCGACCAGTACTGCCTGCGCCTTTTGCCCGCTGAAAGTCGGCACCCGCTCACTCAAAGACTGCACCAGTTGCTGGCGTTCCGGATCGTTAAGGTCGCTATAGCCACCGAGGAAACCCAGCATCATCACCCGCTGAAAGCAGATCATCACAGCCGCTTCCGGTGCTGGCTCGCGCAGCACGGCACGCATGCGGTTGCATAACGCATCTCCGGCATCCACCGTGCCGTGGAAGTGCCCCTGCAGCGGCAGATGACGCCACTTGACGTACGCATCGTCCTGCTCGCCGCGCCCTTTGACAGCTTCATCAATCAGCGCGCACTGAGCATAAAGAACATGCTCACGCTGCTGCGTGTCGTAACCAGCCTCTTTCATCGCCTGCTGAACGTTTTCCACCTCGGTCACACAGCGTTGCCATAACAGCTGGCCTTCCCCTTCCCGGAAAGTTGGGCCGTGGCGCAGGCTGATAACCTGCAGCCAGCTGTTTTGCAGCAGCGCGTCAATATCGCATTCGGCTTTCTGGCTCATGTCCTAAGCACCGCAAACAGTTCAAGTTCAGGCTCACCCAGCATGCCTGGCACGTAAAACATGCAGCTGCCGTTTTCCAGCATCTCGCGGGCCGCCGGGTGCGACAGGTCGAGAGCAAAATATTGATTCTCCAGACGCAGCGGGATGGCCGCGGGAATATGACGTAACGGCTGCAGGGGGATCCCCTGTCGGGAGCTATTCACCAACCCGGTGACATAGTCCGGGCTGCCGACTTTGCACTGGCGCGGGAACTGTTCCTGCAGCTGCGCCGCCGGTAGCAGAGAGCGAACTGAAAGATAGAAATCGGCCTCTTCGCGCAGGCGCGGCTCCTGCAAACGGGCCAGCCATTGATGCAGACGCCGATCATGTTCAAGGGCTATCGACAACACGCGTGACGGCAGACTGGCTTCCAGCAGATCGCTTAACAGATCGAACAGGGGCGGAAAAACGTGGTTAAGCTCCGCATGCTGATAGACGGGAATAATGCTGACCTGATGCTCCAGTGAAAAAGTCAGCAGGCTGCCCGCCAGGCGGGCAAGCTCCGGATATAAACGTTCCGGGGCACTCTGCGGAAAACGCAGAAACTGGCCCACAACTGGCTCGGCACTGTTCAACGCGTTGAGCAGCCAGAACAGCGAGACATCCGCCACGGCAAAATCAGCCATGCGTTCGTTGCTCTCACGGCGCATCGCCATCAGGCGCTTAAGACGGGCGCGTAGCTGCGTCATCAGCTGCTCCAGCTGAGCTAACAGCCACGGACTGCTCTGCACGTTCAGCAGCGGCGGCAGAAAAGTCTCGTCCTGTGTCCAGTTGCCCTGACTGTCCTGACGCAGACGTGCCACCGGGCAGACCAGGTAATCGCCGTTGTTCTGATGGGCGAAGCGCAGCGTCAGCTCAGGTTTAATCACCGCAATCTGACGCGTATCGTCGCCAAACTGATTACGGATATCTCGCCAGCGTTGGCGATAGCGTACCGGTCGCTCAGCAACCTCTTCAGGCTGCAGGCAGTTACCGCCGTTGGCTCGAAGCAGCGGCAGAGCCAACATCACCACCGCATCCTGTCCTTCAGGCATGACCACCGGCGGCAGATCGTCACCGTTATTGGTGTCGATTAGCGTACCGTCCTGAAAACGCACGCGCAGGTGCCTTGCCTGTAACCGCCCCAGCTTCAGAGCCTCTGCCTCAAATTCAGCACGAATTACACCCCAGGGATGAGTCAGACTCATCTGTGCGATACATTCCGCTGACCAGGCCGCATAGGCGGCCTGCTGCTGGAAATGCTGTGGCGAAATCATCACGCCCCGGCCCCATAGCGGCTGTTCCGTTTTCATCAAGCCACCGCCCTACACTTTCGCTTTCGGCATCTGGGAAACCAGAGACAGATTGACGTCCATGCCTTCTACCTGGAAATGCGGGATAGCGAACAGCCTGACGCGGAAGAAACCTGGGTTGTCTTCGATATCCTCGACAATCACTTTGGCATCGCGCAGCGGATGAGCGGCCTGCAGCTCGTCGCCCGGATCGGTCATTTCCGTCACCAGCCCGCGCACCCAGGTGTTCAGCTCCAGCTCCAACAGTCGGCGATCTTTAGTGGTGCCGATGTTTTCGCGCTGGATCAGTTTTAGATAGTGCGCGATGCGCGACAGCAGAAAGATATACGGCAGACGTGCGTTAATGCGGCTGTTGGCAGTGGCATCAGCGGTATCATACAGCGCCGGTTTCTGCGTAGAGTTAGCCGAGAAGAAGCAGGCGTAGTCACGGTTCTTATAATAAGAGAGCGGGATAAAGCCGAGGTTGGCGAACTCAAACTCACGGGTTTCCGGGATCATCACCTCTGACGGGATTTTCACCTGGTTGCCGGTGCCGAGATCGTACAGGTGGATCGGCAGATCCTGCACGGCGCCACCCGCCTGCGGGCCGCGGATTTGCACACACCAGCCGTTATTGATAAAGCTTCTCACCATGTTGGTGGCAAAGGCGAACGAGGCGTTGGTCCACAAATATTTGCCGTGGTCCGGGCCTTTCACCTCTTCAACGTAGTTGAAGCTGCGCACCGGCACGGTATCGGGGCCATACGGCAGACGCCCGAGCACGCGCGGCATCACTAACCCGATATAGCGCGCGTCGTCGGTTTCACGAAACGATTTCCATTTGATGTATTCGGCGCGGTCAAAGTAGTTGCCAATATCTTTAATCGCCGCCACTTCCTCCATGTTCTCTTTGAGGAAGAACTGCGGACCGGCGGAGCCGATAAAGGGCATATGCGCGGAAGCTGCGACTTTAGAAATATTGCGCAGCAGCGCCACATCCTGCGCCGAAGCGTCAAACTCCCAGGAGGAGATCAGCGCGCCAATCGGCTCGCCACCTGGCGTATCGTACTCGGCGATGTAGGTGTGGGCGTAAAGCCCGCTCTGGATGATTTCCGGCGAGTCTTCAAAGTCCTGGCGCAGATCCTCTTTCGAGAGGTCCAGCACTTCGATTTTTACATTCTGGCGGAAGTCAGTTTTATCCACCAACGACTTCAGGCCGCGCCACAGTGATTCCACCTTTTGGAACGCATCGTGGTGCATCACCGCGTCAAGCTGGCGGCTAATCTGCTCGTCCAGCCGCGCGATATGATGATCCAGCAAGGTTTTGTCTAATTTATCAACGTTGGACCCTGACTGATTCAGGCACTCCACCAGCACCTTCATCGCGGCGGTCACTCGCTCGTCGATGCTGGCATCAGCCATCGCCTGATTATCCTGCCAGATGTTCAGATCGCTGAGGTGAGACACCGGATTAAGGTTGATTTTTTCAAACAGTGAGGCGTAAACCCCTTCTGCAACAGGACGATCCAGCACGGTAGCGGCAGAAGCAGAAGCAGAAGCAGAAGCAGAAGCAGAAGCAGTTTCATTTTGAACAGACATTAGTATTCTCTCTGTATCATTCGTTGAAGGGGATCAGGCTTTCTCGGGCGCCAGAGCAGCCAGTTCGCCACGCAGTTCGTCGCTCAACGCTGGGTTTTTCAGGATGATTTCCAGCTCTTTGCGAAAGGTGACGTTATCCAGCAGGTTGGCTTTGAGGTCGCGCAGCAGATTACGCATTGCCAGCATGGCTTTAAGTTGCGGCAGCTGGCGGGCAACCTGCTCGGGCGTGAAGTCTTTCATGTCGCGGAAGATCAGCCTGACGCTCTCTTCGCTGCCGTCGCCGGCGAGGGTGTTTTCTACCGAGATGTTTAAAGCCGGGGAGAACTCCGCCAGCACGCTGTCGAAGTTGTTCTTATTAACATTAACTTTTTGCCGCTCGGACAGCACACGCTGTTCCTGGCCATTGCTGAAATCCCCGGTCACCAACAGCTTCAGGGGTAATTCCATTTTCTTCTGCGCATTGCCCGTGTGAAGATCCAATTTGATGTTAATACGCGCTTTCGGAATTTCACTTTGATAAGAATTGCTCATATATTTCCTTGTCTGCCCAGGCGCGGAAAGCATCCATTACGCACACTTTCCCTGTGTGTACTGCGGCGACTATAGAGCAGCATGGTTAATATGATCAATATTTAAAAACCATTAATTACAATGATTTATATAGGAAATTTCCTACAATTTCTGGTAAATTGCTGAATGAAATAGTTAAAAATTTGCCACCCCTACCTAAAAATTAACCCGCATGCAGAATTCACACGCTTGTCATAGCCCCCCTTTAATGTGATTTTCCTCCCAAAAACTTAACTATTCATAATGGTTACCATCATCAGCAAACCGCATCACCAACCTGAGCCAGAAGATTAATAAATGAGCAAAACATTATTACCTCTGCACTGACACCATCACTGAAATGACATGCCGAATTTACCGATCGCTTGAGAGCCTGTATGCAACGGTTGGCTGAGATGACGTGCCCTTTCCGTTAACAAAAGCAGGCAGCAACAAGTAGATGCAGCGTGAAGCTTCCATCCGACCCGTATCGGTGCAAGTCACAGCTTCTGATGCGCGCAGCCTGAGTCGCCTGATAAATGCCGCAACGGGTCATAACGCACGAGCGGCCGCTTAAATTTGCAACCTGGTAAAGCCGCAACCATTGCAGGTATAATCATCGCCATTATTCAGCGGATTCAGAGACCAAAATGACCAAGCTCACCTTGCAAGAGCAGCTGCTAAAAGCGGGATTAGTAACCAGTAAAAAAATGGATAAAGTGCAGCGCACGGCGAAGAAATCGCGCGTACAGGCGCGCGAGGCGCGGGCGGCAGTAGAAGAGAATAAAAAGGCGCAGTCGGAGCGGGATAAACAGCTTAGCGAACAGCATAAACAAGCGGCGTTATCGAAAGAGCATAAAGCGCAGGTCAAGCAGCTGATTGAGATGAATAAAATCAGCGTTGCCAAAGGCAATATCGATTTCAACTTTACCGATAACAACCTGATTAAAAAAATTGCGGTCGATAAAGCGACGCAGGCACAGCTGATCAACGGTCGTCTTGCCATTGCACGTTTGCTGGCTGAGAACGGCGGCGAAAGCCAGTACGCCATTATCCCGGCCAGCGTCGCCGATAAAATTGCCCAACGAGACGCCAGCAGCATCGTGCTCAACAGCGCCCTGAGTCAGGAAGCGCAGGATGAAGACGATCCCTATGCTGATTTCAAAGTGCCTGATGATTTAATGTGGTAAGCAACCCACGTTCCTGACTGCCCCGCGCACCTTTACCTACTGTTTAAAACGGGCTGGGATGACGAATGTTCATTCGCGCTCCGCTCACCGGATGGACAAAATCGAGTTCACTGGCGTGCAGCATCAGCCGGGGTGTCTGTTCGGTGCCGGGCAGCAGGCGACCGCCATACAGATCGCAGCCTAAAATCGGATGGCCCAGCTGCTGACAGTGAATGCGCAACTGATGCGTGCGACCGGTTTCCGGCAGCAGCGTCACCCGCGTCACCGCCAGCAGCGCCCCGCATTCGGTTTCGCGGCTGAAGCGCTCAACCACGCGATAGCGCGAGCGCGCAGGTTTACCGTTAATCGGGCAAATCGACATCCGCGGGAACAGCGCCGGATCGCTGGCAATCGCCGCATCAATGATCCCTTCATTACCGACCACATGTCCGCAGAGCAGCGCGCTGTAGCCCTTGCTAACCGCCCGCTGGCTGAACTGCTGACACAGTGCGGCATTGATGCTTTTATTACGCGCAATCACCATGATCCCTGACGTACCGAAGTCGAGCCGATGCACCAGCGTGCAGCCGGGAAACTGCGCCACCAGTCGGTGATGCACCGAATCCAGATTGAGCGGATTTTTTCCCGACAGGCTCAGCAGCCCGCTGGGCTTGTTGATCAGCAGCAGATGCGCATCCTGATAGAGAATGTCTATGCTGTCATGGCACGGCGGAGCAATAAAAGTATCGATGATGGCTGACATCAGACTGCCTGAAAGAAGAATGGACGCGGATAATAGCTAATTTTTAGAGCACTGGCGAATCCAGGCTAAAAGAGAGAAGAAGAAATCCTGCGAAAAAAAGAATGATTTAGTGTTCGAGTAAACGCAATGACAATATTAATTCAGCAATAGAATATTAGTGATATATAACTAATAATTTATAGAAATGACGTTAAATTAATTTATGCAGGATTATAATTCGACACAATAAAACATCCCCCGGCGTAAATTCACATACCTCAATCGTAAATTGATCACAATAAAAATCCATTACTTACCCCCTAAAATATCATAACACAATCAACCTCATATTTCTTAAGCCGGGAAAATTATCAAAGAAACAAAAAACCATGTAACAATAAACACTAAAAAATAACTCTCATTTAATTGGGATATATTATTAATAACACTATAAAAATGAAAGTGCATTTTTAAAATCCGCGATTAAAAGATCACACTCTTCCAGCCCTGTGCTAACACGGAAAAAAATTTGAGTTGGATCCGAAATAAAAAAGTGAGTCAATGTAAAAGGAATTATACAACTGTCTACTCCCCCCCACCCATAAGCTAACTTAAAAATTTTAAATCCAGCCAAAAAATCATCTCTTTTTTTATCTGACACGCATGCAACAGAAAAACTAAAAACGCCGTTGTATTTTTTATAATACTTATTATATGTGCAATGATCAGGATGTGTTATGAGTTGAGGTGCAAGAACAGTTCCAACATGTGGATGATAATTCAATAATTCTATAATCTTAGAAGCAGAATTAGCCTGTGTGTCCAACCTTACGCCCAATGTCTTTAGCCCTTTATAAATGCTGAAGGATTCCTCTCCACCTAAACAGATACCAGCCATCATCAGATATTTTCTTAAGGGGAAAAAATACTTCTCCGTAGTTGTAATGACGCCCGCTACAGCATCAGAATGACCCGATAAATATTTAGACGCTGAATGTATTACAACATCAACGCCATGCTTAATTGGATTCATTAACAACGGCGTTGACCATGTATTATCCATAACCACAAGGATGTTATTTTTTTGTGCCTGATTAACAACAAATTCGATATCGGTAACTTCAAAAACATTTGAAGACGGTGACTCAATATATATTAAAGTAGTGTTTTTTTTTAAAAATTTACCACATTCCATGAACTCGGATGAAGAAAGGAACGTGGCACTCACGCCACGTTGAGAAAGACAGGTATTTATGAAATGACGTACTGGTTCATAAACAGAACGATTGACCAAAATATGATCGCCAGGCCGAAGAAAAGCCAAAAGAGTAGAAGTTATTGCAGCAAGACCAGAGCATACGCACAATGAACCATAACCGCCTTCAAGACGAGTCACTTCTTGTTCAACAGCATCAGTAACAGGCGTGCCGAACCGTGAATATCGTGGATAATTTTCCTTTAGAGTATCCTGAGATGCCGTTACCAAAGCATGATGATCAGGATAAACTCCAGAGGTAAAACGTTGCACAGGGGGATGGGGAAAATAACGCCCAGTTTTTCCGGAGACCTCATCAGCCATGGACGTTTAGCTCCCAGTATTGTGCATGATGGACCTGGAGAAAATGATTTTTAAAGGATGCAATGACAGCGGATTGATCCTTAGCTTCGATTACATATCCGATAAGATAGAGCCCTGACTTTTCCCCACCCTGATAGCTGTCGCCAATCAACCCCGTAAAATGTATCTTCCGCACAGATTTCTCATCGACAACTGGCAAAGAAAGCAGCTTTCCTCTTGCAGGTGGTATGCACACACATCCAAAACGCAAAAACTCATCGCTATAAGCAGGGTAATCCTCCGTTTGAATGTGGCACTCAGCCAGCAACCAGGCTTTATCAATATTTAATCCGGACATCTCTTCAATGAGGAAACTGATCATCCCTCCGCCGGTCCGGCTTGCAATTTCACAACAAACGATTTCGTTCTCAGCCGTTAGCCACAATTCACAATGAAAAGCGAAGTTTTCTGTAGCAGGCATATTAGCTATTATTTGTTTTGTAGTTTCAACTAATAAGTGATAGGTACTGTTATCTTTTTCTAACGGTACATTACCTATAAACATATCTTCACGGTAAGAAAGACAATCGTTGATATATTTGAAGGGCTGTATAAACCTTATCCTACCGTCAACAAGCAGACCATCCACATGATACATCACCCCTTCAATAAAACCCTCGGCCAACATTCCTTTCAAATTTCCATCATTGGATTTAATGAGCTCATTTAACTCTTTATGATCTTTTATAATTCGAACCCCAGAAGAACCTGATGCAAGCCTGGGTTTTATCACAAAAGGATATTGATTCTTTTCTGAGAAGGAGATGACATCATCAGCAGAGTTTATCTCACTAAAAATAGCCATGTTGACATTTTTTCTGGACAAACGTTCTTTCATGAGAAGTTTATCTCTGTAATGAATTGCGCTATCGGTACTTTGCCCCGGGATACTAAACTTTCTCCTTATTTCAGCTGAACGAATGACATCAACTTCTGCACGACAAAACACATAATGAAAAGGGATTGATTGATAAATTTCATCAACCAATGCATATGACTTGGTATCGTCACTGTCATAATTACTCAAACAATAACAGTGTTCACAATTTTCTGCATATCCATCATAAAAACGCGCGGATGTAACAATTATCGGCGAAATAGCTGAATCGCTGAGCCATTTATCATAAGGTGTTCTCATGTATTCCGTTTTTGCCAAAACTAAAACCCTTTTTTCTTCCATCCCTGCCCCTACCTTAAATTTTTGTGAAAAAACACTCTCAACCTTACTAAAGTAAATAAAACTTCACAATAAATTTAAACAACTCTCGGAAAATATAAATATATCCATTAAAATAAATAACTTAAAAACTTAGCTATTAAATAAAAATAAATTAAAATGAATAATTAATATTGAAATAATTTACTAATGAAATTAAATACAATTCCACTGCAGCATAAAAATTTGCATTATGCATAAAAAAAAGCATCTAAGCCCACTATTACAGAATTTTAGCCCAACCAAACTAATGAGCTAAACTTATCATTGACTTTGCATACCCATATTCTTTATACCGATATACGCAAAATAACTAATGGAGCAATGTCGATGAAAGAAAACATGGAAATATCCTACGATTATCATGGTGATATCGATTTCAAAGAGCCATTTTCATCTATAAAAAATGAAGACATCCATTTTTACCTTGATGTAGATACATTTGTTGGAAAGGATACTTGTGGGCAAAATTGCAATCATTGTTGGTTTGTAAATTATTAAAAATTCTTCGCAAAATCATTTGGTATACATGCAGGCCATGACATATATAGGAAACTGTCACAGCAAGGTTTCAATATTCACCCCCGTTATGTAGACAGCTTTGCTCACAATGGGGAATTTATGGATATCTACGGGCCTGCACACAACCGTGAGTTTCGTTCAGGGGAGAATAAAGAAGAAACAGAGACTATGATAAAAGGTGATGCATGGACAAGTGGTAAACCCCTACTGCAAAAAAACTATACCGACCTCCTGGATAAAGCGGTAAGAAATGGTTACGGCACTGTTTCCATTACTTTTCATGGTATAGTTGATGATGTCGATAAATGTTTGCTTTATTCTCATACGGATTATCCAATAAAAGGTGTTTTTCCAGGCGAGAAATGTATATCAGTTATTTCAAGAATACAGAATTATAGTAATGAAAATGTGTTTAACACGGAAATCCGGGTCAATATTGGCATCACCATTGGAATGCATAATCATTCCCGGGAAAATTTAATAAAATATTGTCAGCTTTTTAATAAATTGGGGGTTGAGACTGTACGTTTTAACTGCTTCACTGACCATGGACGCCGTCATCCTCATTTGCAACTCTCTCAAAAGCAAGTACGCGATTTTTATGAGAATGTAAGATGGATACACGATAATCTAACTTTACATTTTCAGCTTGGCGTCATTGAGGATTTTGGGACCTCTGGGATCGACGTTCTGGATCTTCCTGCTCACGTGGGCTGGTGCCGAGCGGGTCGTCAGCTATTTGCCATTATTCCTTGCGAGGCCACTATTACTTATATAGAGGGTAAGGAACACGAACGTATAGGACAAATAGTTGGATGTGTAAATATTTTTGAGCCTGGCTTCGGCTCTCTTACCCGCATCAAGAAAACCAATAGCGATGAGTATGACTACAGAGTTCATTTTGATGTCGAAGCCATCGAATCTTTCACTCAGGACAGGTTATCAGGCGTGTATAAAAATGGATGTTTTGCTGGTGAAATCCTTCAGATGGAAAATTATGATATCCCTTTAGTAGACAAACATCGCATTGATGTAATAGAAGTATAAAAGGCTGTTCCCAAAAAATAATGAGGCCTTAACGGCCTCTGTCAAAAAAGGTATTTTAAATGGATTTATTAGTATCACCGCTTTGGATTATAAGTAATCAACATAAACGAAATATTGTCATACTGGATGCCACGCTAAAAAAAACCATGAATACACATGCTCCAACTTCTGGTGGTGTAATCCCTGATGCGATATATTTTGATTTGGAAAAAGAATTTTCTGATCTGACTACTGGTCTTCCACACTCTTTTCCCCGCTTATCTTCAATGGCATCTTCCATGGCTGGTCTGGGCATAAACTCAGAATCAACTGTAGTGGTTTACGATCAACAGGGTGCTTATTCTGCTCCACGAGTGTGGTGGATGCTTAAGGTAATGGGAGTTAAGAACGTTCATCTATTGGATGGAGGAGTATCTGCATGGCAGCAGGCGGGTTATAAGGTTTCAAGTCATCATCGGCAACCTATCGCAACGCTTCCTACTCAGTTTGCTCCTCAACCTGAGTATATTATCGACAAAAATTTCTTGAATGAAAATCTTAACTCCAGGCAAGCCGTTATTATTGATGCACGCCCGCCTGCCCGTTTTGATGGTATTCAGGCGGAGCCAAGGTCTGGTTTGCGAAGTGGGCATATTCCCGGCTCAATCAATATTCCTTTTGAAAGTGTGCTGAGTGAAGGCCGATATAAAAATTCAGATGAACTCACTGCGCTATTCATTTCCAGGGGCATTTCTAAACAACAGCGTCTTATCTTTAGTTGTGGCTCTGGTGTTACGGCATGCATTGTGCTCATCGCTGCCTCTATTGCAGGATTCAACGCCCTGTATGTTTATGATGGATCGTGGGCTGAATGGGGTGCAGACGATGCCTTGCCTGTAGAAAAAACTTTGCTAAATCATGAGAATCAATAATATGCCCTTGCCACCTGAAAACAGAGCAGTAATTTATACCATGTTGCTTGGGACTTTTTTGTCCCGTGCAGGTTATTTTATGACATGGCCTTATCTTTCGCTGGTGCTTTATCGTGATTATGGTCTGAGCGCTTCACTCATCGGCGCTATTTTCTTTATGACTTCAGCATCAGGTATATTATTTGGGATGTTGGGAAGTTATTATTCAGATATAATCGGTCGTGAGCGCGCACTAATAATCAGCCTTGTTCTGAGTGTGGCGGGGTTTTCAGTGATGGCTGGAACAACAGAAGTCATTGGCTTTGTCATAGCTATGGCTCTAATTTCTTTAGGCCGTGCATGCACAGAGTCATTTAGCAAAGCTATGATAGGAGATTATGTTAATGACGTTCGGCAAAGGGAAAAATTTCAATATATTCGCTACTACATTGTTAATATAGGTACAGCTTTTGGCCCTGTAGCAGGAACTTACGCCTTGACCTCGCCATCTTTAAATATATTTATAATTTCGGCCATAATATATATTATTTATACAATATTGATGATAATCATTGTTGCGATCTCCTCAAAGTCCAGGAGAGAGAAAGCATCTCCTTCAGCAGGAATCCTTCACGCTTTTTCAATCATATTATCCCAACCCTCTTTTGTTAGACTGCTTATAAGCTATTCCTTGCTCATGTTTGTTTATATATCCTTCGACTCGCCACTTATCCAGTTCCTCACTCGAATAAGCTTCCCAGACTTAACATTTATAATTAGTGCTATATTTTTCACTAACGCTATAACGGTAATAGCATGCCAATATCCTGTTCTTTATCTTTTGCGAAGATCTACAGTTAATACTAAAATTATCTTAGGCATCATATTAATATCCTTAGCCCAACTATTTTTTATGCTGGCCTATTTTAAATTAATAGCATTAATTATTTTTGCTACTTTTTTACTTAGTTTGGGAGAGCTGATAGCAATGCCAGCGTTTAGCATTGAAGTAGACAGGCTAGCACCAGCCAATCTTAGAGGTACTTCCTTTGGAATTATAAACCTTACTTCTCTCGGTGCATCCTTATGCCCTCTGGTTTGTGGTTTGCTAATAGATGCTGGGTATGGTTACGCAATGTTTTTCCTACTTTTTCTTACAGGATTGCTTTCCATTTTAATATACAAAAAAGTCGGACTGAGCCGTAAGGTTGCTCAGGCTTAATGTGCAGGGAGATAAAACCCAGCCTTCTCGCGTTATGCTAAAAATTAACGCGCTTTTCTTGATTTCATAACACCTTATGATCACATCAGCACTTTCTTACTGAGCGGCCGCCGCGCCGCGCCTCGCCTTTTGCCTGCAATTTTTAGCGCACCTTAAAGGCGTTGAATTTTCTTTTGCATCACCTCGCCCTACTCCATCTTCGCCCAGGCCAAATTTATCGTCCACACTTAACGCAAAGGCATAGTCTGCGCAGGCATTGTGTTTTACACTGCGCGCTGAAAAAAATGAGCAGATAACACGATTAGGCAGGCGGTAAATGGCGATGAACGGAACGATCACAACCTGGTTTCAGGACAAAGGCTTTGGATTTATCAAAGATGAAAACGGCGACAACCGGTACTTTCATGTGATTAAGGTCTCCAACCCCGATTTGATCAAGAAAGATGCCGCGGTGACGTTTGAACCGACCACCAACAGCAAAGGCCTGTCAGCCTATGCAGTGAAGGTGCTGCCGGAAAGCAAATACATCTATATTGCGGGTGAGCGCCTGAAGCTGACCTCGATTAAATCTTACGTGGTTTTCAGCGAAGAAGTGCCCGCCGAGACCCGCATCGATAAAGAAAATGCGGTGCTCTCTGTGGGCCTGCTGATGAGCAGCATTCGGCCTACCGCCGCTAAGCCTGGCGCCACGCGTTCGCTGAAAAAGCTGGCGATCACTACCTTTCAGGGCACCACGCTGATCTTCTCGGAAGATGAGATCGATATCGATGCCACGGTGAAAATGCTTAAGGTGTAACCGGCAGGCTGATTTCTGCGTATCGCAGGCGATCGGCTTCGCGTGATAGTAATCATGCCGCCACAACGGGCGGGGCTGACGATGCAGATTTACCCGTCGCCGCCTGGAATAACTGACACCCTCTTTAATTCTGGAAATACCTTATGAACCATGAAGTACCGATTAAATATTTTGATATTGCCGATGAATACTCAACCGAAGCCGCCACGCCGCTGAGCGATGCCGAGCGCGAACCGGTTGCGCACTATTTTGAACTGCTGTTGACGCGGTTAAGCAACAACGAAGAGATTGATGAAGCGGCTCAGCAGGAGATGGCTGCTGATGCGGGCATCGATCCACAGCGCATTGATGAGATCGCCAACTTCCTGAATCAATGGGGCAACGAGTAATCGTCTCGCTCAGGTAAAGGATCGACCGCTTTAACAGTAAAATCCACGTGCTGACGTGGATTTTTTTATGTGATGCCTGTTGCCTTCGCGAACAGCAATAATGCCGATTCCGTAATGCGAAAAAATCACTCTGCGTCTGCACTGCTCAGCCGATTGAAACAGTGCGGCGGCAGGCTGGCCGCTCAGGAGATAGCATCCTCTGCGGCCAGTCTGTTCAGCGAGCAGCGGCGATCGCCGCAACGTTTTCCGCAGTGACAACCTTGTAGGGCACCCAGTTAAACGCCTCTGCGGGCTGATTCTCCAGCAGCGTTTGGGTTACCTGCACCGCGCCGGTGGCCTGCGCTTTGGCATCCTGGAAAATGGTCAGCGCCATCATGCCGTTTTTGACGAACTGCAGCCCATCCGGCGTGCCGTCAATGCCGGCCACCAGGATGTGCTTATTCTTCGCCTGATTCAGCGCCATAATCGCGCCGATCGCCATCTCATCGTTGTTGGCGGCAATAGCGTCGATCGGGCTGTTATTGAGCAGCCAGCCAGAGACCACATCTACCGCTTCATTGCGCTGCCAGCGTGCAGTTTGCTTCTCCACCACCTTCATCTGCGGATATTTGCCGATCACCTTTTCAGCGGCGCGCGTACGCTCACGAGCTTCTTCATTGGACAGCGCGCCCATCAGGATCGCCACATTACCACGGTGCTCCATGCGTTTTGCCAGCGCCTCCATCTGCATTTCACCCCCCAGCGCGGAATCAGAGCCAACATAGGCCATGCGCGCCAACAGTTTGATCTCAGGCTTGCGGTTCACGAACACCAGCGGAATGTTGGCGCGCCGTGCTGCCTCAATCATCGGCCGCACGCCCTGCGTGTCCACCGGGTTGAGAATAATCGCGTCAACGCCCTGATTAATAAAATCATCAACCTGCTGCACCTGTAGCGCCACGTCGCCTTTGGCATCGACAAACTGGCTCTGCATCCCTTTTGCTTTCAGTTCGCTCAGCATCTGCGTGCGCAGAATAGAAACAAAGTTAAGGTCAAAATTGGCCAGCGCCACGCCAACCTGCCAGGTTTTTGCCTGTCCCGATACGCTGAACAGCGAACTCAGCAGCAGCACTAAAGCGGTGAATATTTTCATGTTTGCGTCCTGTTGGATTAAAGAATGATCGCGCGATCAGCAGGTGAAATGATCGCGGAACTGCGCCAGGGCTTCGGTGCTGTCGCCGGTTGCCCAGCCTTCCAGCGCCACCACGCCGCGATAGTGCATCTGCTCAAGCGCCCGCGCGATGGCGCGATAGTTGATCTCGCCGGTGCCGGGCTGCTGGCGGCCCGGTACGTCGGCAACCTGAATTTCGCCGATTGCCGGTCCGCAGCGGCGCAGCAACGCAATCAAATTGCCCTCGCCAATTTGCGCGTGATAGAGATCGAGGTTCATTTTCAGCGCCGGGCTGTTGACCGCCTCCACCAGCGCCAGCGTATCGGCGGCGCGCGCAAACGGCGTGCCCGGATGATCAACCGCGAGGTTAAGGTTTTCAAGGGTAAACACCCGCCCGGCGCGTTCGCCCAGCTGTGCCAGCTGGCGCAGCGTGTCGGCTGCCTGCAGCCACATCTGCCCGGTCACCACCTCAACCGGTTTAACCGGCAGGCCACGCGCATCCAGTCCGGTGCCGTGCAGGTTCAGCGACGGACAGTTGAGCTGCGCGGCCACCGCCAGCGAGCGTTCTGCGCTGGCGAGCAGCTGCGCGATGCCCTCTTCATCAGTGAGATTGCCGGTAAGGTAGCCGGTCATCGAGGTAAAGCGGGCACCGGTGGCCACCAGCGCGGCGATATCCTTGTCAGCCCAGCCCCAGATTTCAACGCCGAAACCCAGCGCATGAATACGCTCAACGCGGGAAATCAACGGCAGGTCGAGAAACACCATTTCGGCGCAGACCGATAATGTGTAGTCAGCCATCAGCGATCCCCCAGCGTGATTGACCGTCCCTGCTCGACCGAAGCGATGCAGGCCAGCGCAATCTCCAGCGCATTACGCGCATCCTCCCCGGTGGCGCGCGGCGTTTCGCCAGAACGAATGCAGTGCACAAATTCGGTCAGCTCGGCGACGTAGGCGTCGCGTAGCAGGTCGGTGTCCATGCGCGACGTCGCGATGCCGATGCCGTTTTCGCGATAGGTGACGCAGTTGTTAAGGTTGATATTGCCCGCCTGCATCATGCCTTTGCTGCCAAACACCTCGCCGCGCACGTCATAACCGTATACCGCCTGAAAGTTCGCTTCTGCCGTGGCAATGGCACCGTTATCAAAGCGAATAGTGACGACGGCAGTATCCAGCAGCCCCTGCGCTTTAAAATCGGGGCGCACCAGCGCATCGGCCAGCGCACAAACCGCCACCGGCTTCGCGCCGGGATTGAAATGCAGCAGGGTATCGAAATCATGGATCAGCGTTTCGAGAAAAATGGTCCACTGCGGAATCGGTGCTGGATCGCGCAGCAGCGGATCGCGGGTCACCGAGCGGCTGAGCTGGGTCGTGCCGTTTTCACCGGCCTTCACCGCCGCAATGGCCGCCGCAAAACCGCTGACAAAGCGGCGGTTAAAACCGACCTGCAGCACCACGCCTGCGGTTTTTGCCGCGGCGATGGCGCGGTCCGCCTCCTCCAGCGTGACCGCCATGGGCTTCTCACAAAACACATGCTTGCCCGCCTGGGCCGCGGCGATGACCCAGGCCGCGTGGGTGCGGGCCGGTGAGGCGATGACCACCGCATCCACCTCAGGATCGTTGAGCAGCGCCTGCAGATCGCTGAACGCCTTGCTGACGCCCAGCTTTGTTGCCAGCGATTGTGCCGCGCCAGGCTGCGGATCGGCCACGGCAACCAGCTGCGCGCCCGGCACGCGCTGGGCGAGTGACTCGGCATGAAAGCTGCCCATTCTGCCTGCGCCAATCAGGCCGACACGTACGGATGGTGAATGCATAAACGCTCCTTTTTGAAATGGTGTGCCCGTCAGGGCGATCGGTGCGCGATGGCGAAACCTCGCTGCCATGCCTGCTACAGCCATTGCAAACGCGATGCCAGCGCGCAGAGCGGGATATTTGTGAGCGGTTGCACAGATGGAAGTCACAAAGTGATAACAAAATTTACATGTCAATCTGACATGTAAATAAAATGGACATTCCACGTTGGGCGGAGAATGCCATGCACGCGTTACAAGGTCTGTTACCGGTTAAAGATGAAAGTGATGCGATTTTCAGCCTGCCCGCCAGCAGCGAGGCAGCAAAATGGGAGGATTTACTGCAGCAGGGCTGGCAGGCGTTTCAGCGCGGCGAGCAGCCGCACTGGATAAGAGCCAATATTCTTCATTCGTGGCAGCGTTCGCAGCAGCTGGCGATCGATCCGGCGCACTTCGTCTACCGCGCGCCGCCCGCTGCGGAACTGGCGGCGATTCTGTCCAGCAACCGCGAGATGATTGAGGTGGCGCGCAAAGTGATGGCCAACCTGCTGGCCTACAATCCCGATGGCCATATCAATCTCACCGATGCGCAAGGCGTAACGCTGGATTACTGCGGCGCCGATCTGACGCCGCCCGGCAGCATCCTGCGCGAAGAGGTGCTCGGCACCAACTGCACCGCGCGCTGCCTGATTGAGCAGCGTCTGGTCTACGTGCTCAGCGGTGAAAACTGGAAATTCCAGCTGCGCGATCGCCATCGCCACTGCGCCGCCGCGCCGGTGCGTGACGGCACCGGTTCGGTGATCGGCGTGCTGACGCTCACCGCCACGCCGGATAATTTCAACGCCCACACGCTGGGCACGGTGCAGGCGGCCGCCGAAGCGGTGGGCCGCGAGCTAATCCTGCGCCGTCACCTCACCGAACAGCAGTCAATTCTGGAAACGCTGAACGAAGGCATTATCGTGTTCGATCGTCAGGGCCGTATCAAAACCCTTAATCGCTATGCGCGCCAGGTGTTCAGCCACCTCGATATCACCGGTCCGGCAATTGATGAGCAACTGCAGCCACAGGCGGGATCGCTGCTGAGCCTGCCGTTCTGCAATGACCGCGAGCTGCAGTTTATGCCTGCGGGCAGCGGCATATCCTGTCTGGTGTCGCTGATGCCCGCCCCGGACGGCGATCGTATCCTTTCCCTGCGCGAGAACCAGCGTATCCGGGCGATTACCCGGCGCGTGCTGGGCGTCAGCGCCAGCTACACCTTTGAGATGATTCAGGGCCAGGCTCCCGCCCTGCAACAGGCGATTCAGAATGCTCGCCTCAGCAGCCGCGGTGACAGTACCATTTTGCTGACCGGCGAGAGCGGCACCGGCAAAGAGCTGTTTGCTCAGGCGATCCACAATGCCAGCCTGCGCGCGCAGGAGCCCTTTATCGCCATCAACTGTGGCGCGTTGCCGCGCGATCTGGTGCAGAGCGAGCTGTTTGGCTATGTCGATGGTGCTTTTACCGGCTCGCGACGCGGCGGCTCGGCCGGTAAGTTTGAGCTGGCGGACGGCGGCACGCTGTTTCTGGATGAGATTGGTGAGATGCCACTTGAGGCGCAAACCAGCCTGCTGCGGGTGATTCAGGAGAGCGAAGTGCTGCGCATTGGCGCGGCGCAGCCGGTGGCAGTTAACGTACGTATCATTGCGGCGACCCACTGCGATCTGCTCGACGCCGTAGAAAAAGGGGCGTTTCGGCGCGATCTCTTCTATCGGCTTAACGTCATCTCACTGGCGATACCGCCGCTGCGGCAGCGGGCGGAGGACATTGTCAGCCTGGTGAACGCCTTTACCCAGTCGCTCTGCGCACGGCTGAAGCGGAATCCGCCGCGCTTTTCACCGGCGGCGATGGCCTGTCTGCAGGCGTGGCACTGGCCGGGCAACGTGCGTGAGCTGGAAAACCTCGTGGAGCGCATGATCAGCCTGTGCGAAGGGCTGCTGATTGACGTTGCCGATTTGCCAGCGGAGATGCGCCACGCACCGGTCGCTGAGGCGCTCAGCTCGCTGCAGGATGCCAGCCGTCAGCATATCCTGCTGACCATCGATAAGCATGGCGGCAACCTGCGCCGCTCGGCACAGGAACTGGGCATCTCACGCACCGCGCTCTATAACAAGCTGCATCTCTGGCAGATCGATATGCAGGCGCTGCGCCGTCGCGGCTAACCGACGGCTACTTTTGCCCCTGCAAGCGGCTGGCGATGGCACGCAGCTCATCGGCAATCTGTTTCAGATCCTGCTGCTGTTCGCCCGGCGCCCCGCTGGAATGGCGTACCACCAGCCGCGCGGGCAGAATCGACGACGAGCGGCTGCTGTCGCTTTCGTTGGCCCGCAGCAGCCGCTCTACCGCCTCTTTGCCCTGCCGATCGAGATCCAGCGACACCGTGCTCAGCGACGGATGAAAAAAGGCGCTTTCGTAGGTGTCATCATAGCCAATCACCGATTTTTGCCCCGGCACGGCGATGCCGTTCTGATGAAAGGCGCTCAGCACGCCCAGCGCCATCTGATCGTTACCCACCAGCAGCGCGGTAAAATCGGGTGCTTCGCGCAGCATCTGTAACGCGCCAGCGTAGCCGCTCTGCGCATCCCAGTTACCGTAGACCAGGCTCACCGGCTGCAGATGATAACGCTCCAGCATCTCCAGCCAGCTTTTCAGGCGCAGATTAGCAGAGACCGAGTGCTGCGGCCCGGCCAGCAGCGCAAACGCCCGATGCCCCTGCTCATAGAGATATTTGACGCTGGCGCGGGTGCCGTCGGCCGGGTTAAACGACACGTTAAACACCGAACAGAAGGGATCGACATCCAGAAACAGGCAGATGATGTCGCGGTTATCCTCGGCGATGCGTTCGGCGTCGGCGGTCTCCATCGGCGCGTTGATAATTACCCGATCCACCCGCTGCGATTTTAGCTCGTTGATCGCGCCCTGCAGACTTTGTCCGACGTTCTCATCGATCATGGCAATCAGCACCTGATAACCCGCTTCGCTGGCGTAGCGTTTCACCGCAGCGGCCACCTGAGAAGGCGCATGCAGCGCCAGCGAGGTGGTCACCAGCCCAAGAGTGGTTATGTGCTTGCCGACCAGCTGCTGTGCCAGCCGGTTGGGCACGTAACGCAGCGCCTCAATCGCCTCTTCCACCTTGCGACGCGTTGTTTCTGAGACGTTAGCGGACTTATTCAGCACGCGTGAAACCGTCTGGTAGGATACCCCGGCATGGCGTGCAACATCCTCTAACGTGGCACTTTTCAGCTTCATAACTCGATTCCCAGTCTGCAGAGGGTCGGAATTGTATCAGTCGTCCAGACCCTGGCCTAGTTAACCCGCTCACAGCGTTGCGAATTGCCATAAAAGATTGACGTTCACATAGATCGTTAAGTGATCCGCCTCACCAATCGTTACATTTTACCGCTAATTTGTTGCACTGACTCACACAATTCACCGATTCGCATTGCCTGAAATTGTTTGCTCATCGATAACTGTCGCCACGATGTGAACGTATGACAATTGCCCCTGAGGATAACATGAATACTAAGCTTTGCACGCTGGCGGTGGCGCTGGCGGCAACCCTGACTTCCCCTTCCCTGCTCGCAGCGATCGACAACATCGATTTTCACGGTTATCTGCGTGGCGGCGTGGGCGTTTCGCGCGATGGTGGCATGGAAGAGTGGCAAAAAAACAAGATCGGCCGTCTGGGTAACGAAGCGGACACCTATGGCGAAGTGGAGCTGGGCAGCGAAGTCTACAAAAAAGATGACGTCAGTTTTTACGTCGACACCATGGTCAGCATGTTTTCCGATGGGTCCAACGATAACGAAACCACTTTGGGCGATGACGCACAGTTTGGCCTGCGTCAGCTTAATTTGCAGATCAAAGGCCTGATCCCGGGTGATAAGAACGCGGTGATCTGGGGCGGTAAGCGCTATTACCAGCGTCACGATCTGCACATCATCGATACCAAATACTGGAACATCTCCGGTTCCGGTGCCGGTGTGGAAAACTACACCCTGGGCCCGGGCGCCATCTCTGTGGCGTGGATCCGTAATGATGCCAACGACGTCGACTATCGCGAAGATGGCGATAACGACGTGAACATCAACTACATTGACGTGCGTTACGCGGGCTGGAAGCCGTGGAGCGGCGCCTGGACTGAATTCGGCGTCGACTACGCCATTCCTAACGCCACCGACAAGCAGAAAGAGTACGGCGGCCTGTATGACGCGGAAAACGGCGTGATGCTCACCGGCGAAGTCAGCCAGGATATGTGGAGCGGCTACCAGAAGCTGGTGGTGCAGTACGCTGATAAAGGTCTGGCGCAGAACATGGTGTCGCAGGGCGGCGGCTGGTATGACATGTATAACGACACCCGCGATGCCAAAGGCTATCGCGTGATCAACACCGGCCTGCTGCCGATCACCGACCGCTTCTCGCTGAATCAGGTATTTACCTGGGGTTCAGCCGATAACGTCACCGCACAAACCGACAGCTCCACCCTGCTCTCGCTGGTTGGCCGGGCGCAGTACCAGTTTACCGACTACGTGCGCGGCATTGGTGAAGTGGGCAGTTTCTGGCAGAAAGATAAAAACCGCGACGGCAGCGACTACAAACAGGCCGGACAGAAATATACTCTGGCGCTGGGTCTTGCCGCCGGCCGTGAATTTATGTCGCGTCCTGAGCTGCGCGTGTTTGCTTCCTATCTGAACGATTCAGAACAGGGCAACAGTTTCCAGGATAACACCGCTGACAACACGTGGAACTTCGGCGTGCAGGTGGAAGCCTGGTGGTAAGCGGCTGAGGTCGACAAACCCCATAAAAAGGATGCTGCGGCATCCTTTTTTTATGGCGTTCCGGCGGTAAAAAGAGAGCGATGCAAAGAGGCAATACGGAAAGCAACAGTGAGAAAGCGGGATAACCGGTTGGCTATCCCGCGGGGTATCAGGCGGGTTTAAAAAAGCGGGCGTCGAGCAGCTGGCGCAGCCGATCGGACTGCGTACCGAAAATAGCGTGGACCTCATGGCCGAGGATCACCACGCCAATTGCGCCCATCTGCTGTAGCGCGGCGGAATCCACCTGCGCCAGTGATTTCACCTGCACCCGCAAGCGGGTCAGACAGGCATCAACTTGCTCAATGTTATCGCGGCCGCCAAAGCAGTGCAGCAGACGATCGAGCATCGCCATATCCACCGGCTCATCCGCTGACGGCTGAGGCTGGCGGCTGAAGTAATGCGTAAACGATTTAAGGCTTACCATCATGTTCTCCTCAGGCGGCATCGCTGCCGCCATATTTGCTGACCCGGGCTTATAACGGCCCGCGCAGTACCCGACAATCCCACGGCACCAGATTGAGTGAACGGGCCACCGGCGAACCGGCAATCAGATCCTCAAGCCCGGCAGGCAGATCGACCGTTTGCGTGCGCGCGGTAAAGTTTTGCAGGAAAATAAACGAATGAACGCCATCGGTGCGACGGTGCGCGGTGACGCCCGGCGGGAAGTCGGTGGCCAGCGCGCGCGGCAGCGCCAGACGGGTAATCAGCGCGCCGTAGAAGTCGCGATGAAACGCCAGATCGTTGCGTGATGCGATATACCACGCCTTGCCCGCGCCGACGCTGTTCACCGTGACCGCCGGTTGACCGGCATAGAAATCACTCTCGTAGCTCGCCAGCGCGGTGGCGCCTTCCAGATGAATATGTTCGCACAGCTCGCGCGCCTGATACGGCCCGCTCAGGCCAAGCAGGTTGCCGCTGATGCCGCGCACCGCATTGAATTCGCCCTCTGCCAGGCTGTCGATCTCTTCTGACCAGATGCCGAGCAGCGGCCGCAGCGGCCCCGGAAAGCCGCCGAGATGGCAGAGATCGCTTTCGTTAACGATGCCACTCCAGTAGCTGGCGACAAAGTGCCCGCCGTTTTCAACAAAGCGCTGGGCGCGCCCGGCAAAGCCGTCGCGTACCATATAGAGCATCGGCGCGATCACCAGCGCATAGCCGCTGAAATCGACGTCGGCGTTGATCACATCCACCGCCACGCCCTGTTCCCAGAAGGCGCGATAATGTTCCGTTACCGTACGCTCATAGTGCAGGCCGATGTTGCGCGGGCCCTGAGCGTTGTCCATCGCCCAGCGGCTTTCCCAGTCAAAAATGATCGCCACTTTTGCGTCGACGCGGCTGCCCTGCACCGGCGTCATTGCGGCCAGCATGCGGCCCAGTTCGCTGACTTCGCGGCCCACGCGGGTATCAAGATGGCCGACGTGATCCACCACCGCACCGTGAAACTTCTCCACCGAGCCGCGGCTTTTACGCCACTGGAAGTACTGCACCGAATCGGCACCGTGTGCCACCGCCTGCAGCGACGACAGAATGTGCATGCCCGGCTTTTTCAGCTTGCTGGTGGGTTGCCAGTTGGTGGCGCTCGGCGTTGACTCCATCAGCACAAATGGTTGGCCCTGCTTCAGGGTGCGCATCAGATCGTGATACATCGCCGTGTAGCAGGCGAGCGTGGTTTCATCTTTCTCGTTGTGCCAGGTTGGATAGCTGTCCCAGGAGATAAAATCCAGCGGCTGCGCCAGCTTCCAGTAGTCGTAGTCGTAGAAATACTCCATGAAGTTAGTGGTAGCCGGCAGGTCGGGATTCACCGCCTTCAGGGGTTTGATCTCTTCGGCGCAAAAATCGGTGACCTGATCGGTCATAAAGCGCCGCCAGTCGAGGTTCAGGCCGTGAATCGACATTTCACCCTGCGGTGACGGCGAGGCGATTTGTGACCAGTCGCTGTAGGTGTGGCTCCAGAAATCGCTCCACCAGGCGTGGTTCAGCTTATCCAGCGTCTCGTAGCGCTGTTGCAGCCAGCCGCGGAAGGCGCTCTGACAACGTTCGCAGTGGCACTCACCGCCATATTCATTGGAGATGTGCCAGCCAATCACCGCCGGATGGTGCGCATAACGGTCGGCCAGCGCGCTGTTCATCTCCCTGACCTTTTGCCGGTAAACCGGCGAGGTCATGCAGTGATTATGGCGGCCGCCGTGCAGCGCCGGTACGCGATCGCGCCCGACGCGCAGCACTTCCGGGTATTTCTGCGACATCCATGCCGGACGCGCGCCGCTTGGCGTGGCGAGAAACACTGCAATATTGTTCTGCTGAAGCTTATCCAGCAGGCTGTCCAGCCAGGCAAAATCGTACTCGCCATCGGCGGGCTCGAGCTTCGCCCAGCTAAAGATGCCAACCGACATCACGTTGCAGTGTGCCTGTTTCATCATTTCAATGTCTTTATCAACGATGCCCGGCGTCTGCGTCCACTGTTCCGGGTTGTAGTCCGCGCCATGCAGTAACGCATTAACTCTGGCGCTTAGCGGTGGAAATTTACTCATAGAATCCTCAGAGATGTCAGCAACATCAGCCATTACGCCAATGGATTAATGGAATACCTGAATTGACGGCAGCACTTTTCCCTGGCAGTCGAACAGCGCCTGGTTCTCGCGGGCATTGCCCTGTTTCCACTCGTCGTGGATGTACTTCATGCCTTCCGGCGTAGCCCAAGTGTTGCCGGGAACCGCAATCCACGTTGGTTCCCAGTAAACAAGACCTTTGCCGCGGTGGTCAGGCACCGACCGGATCGCCTGCATTAAATCGCGCAGATAGGCGGTTTGCCCGGCGACGGTGGCGGGATAACCGCCATCCTTCTCCTCTTTCGCCTGGAAGCTGTTTTCCGCGCTGTCGCAGTTGTCGAGGGTCCAGGCGTAGGCGGCTTCCACCACCATCACATCTTTTTGATAGCGCTGGCTGATGTCATCCATGTTGGCTTTCAGCGCCGAAATCGGGCCGTTCCAGTAGGTGTACATCGACAGGCCAATCACATCGAACGGCACCTGGCGTTTAGTGATCTCATCAAACCACCAGCGGAACATGTCGTTTTTGGTGCCCTCCGCGAGGTGCAGCATGATTTTTACCTGACCGGGATCGCTGAGGTTGTCGCGCACGCCGCTGATGCCCGCTTTTAACAGCGCCGCCAGCCGGTCAAACTCACCGCCGTTTTGTCCCCAGCTTTTGCCGTCCGGCCAGAGCATGCCGCCGTTCAGCTCATTGCCGATCTGCACCATCTCCGGCATCACGCCAGCCTGTTTGAAACGAGCAAGCGTGTCGCGGGTGTAGTCATGCACCTGCTTTTCCAGCTGCGGAAAGGTCAGCTTTTCCCAGGCTTTGGGTTTGAACTGCTTGCCGGGATCGGTCCAGAAATCGCTGTAGTGCAGGTCGAGCAGCAGCTGCATGCCCTGCGCTTTGCCGCGCTTTGCCAGCGCCAGCGTGGTCTCCAGGTCGTTGGTGCCGCCGCCGTAGGCTTTGCCGCTGGCGTCACGGGGATCAACCCACAGGCGCAGGCGCAGCGTGTTGATGCCGTTGGCTTTAAGAATGGCGATCGGATCCTGCTGCTGGTTAGCGGCGTTATAGAATTTGCCGCCCTGTTTCTCCAGCTCCGGCAGGGTGGAGATATCCGCGCCTTTCACGAAATCCACCGGCGTGGCGGCGAGCAGCGGTGTTGCCCAGGCCAGCACCAGGGCAATAAGAAGTGGTTTTATCTGCATGAGTTATCCCTTAGTACTGCCCGATGTCAGCCCGGACACGAAGTATTTCTGTAGGGCGAGATAGAGAATGGCGACCGGTACGGCAATCAGCACCGCGCCCGCGGCGTAGGTGGTGTAGCTGGCACCCATTTTCTGCGACACCAGGTTGTACAGGCCGATCGGCAGCGTGAACTGCTCCGGCGTGCGCAAAATGGTGCTGGAGAGAATGAAATCGCCCAGCGGACCGGTGAAGGAGAACAGCGCCACCACCGCCAGAATCGGCTTGGAGAGCGGCATGATGATCTCAATGAAGATGCGGAAATTGCCCGCGCCGTCCATGCGTGCCGACTCATCGAGATCGCGTGGAATGGCGTCGAGGTAGCCTTTCATCAGATAGGTGTTCATCGGGATCATGCCGCCCACGTAAATCAGCACCAGCGCCATGTGGCTGTTGATCAGCCCGAGCAGCTGCGACAGCACAAAGATGGCAATCAGCGCTGAGAACTGCGGGATCATCTGCAGCAGCAAAAACAGCATCAGCCCGTTCTGCCGACCCTTAAAGCGAAAGCGCGAAAAGGTGTAGGCGGTACAGCTGACGCTGATCAGCGTCAGCACCATGGTCATGAAGCTGATTTTCATCGAGTTCCAGTACCAGGTGAGATAAGGCACCGTGCCGTCAAACAGGTTGCGGTAGTGCTCCACCGAACCGTTCTCCGGGATAATAGAGCTGCTCAGCAAACTGTTACCGGCGTTAAATGAGGCGCCAACCGTCCACAGCAGCGGATAGATAATAATGGTGGAAACGGCGATCACCACCAGCCACGTCAGTGACAGGCGCAGCCATTTTTCCCGTTTAATACTGGCAGATTTCGACATATTGCTTCCTTACGCCATCTCATCTTGCTTGAACGATTTCGTCGCGCGGAACTGCCACAGCGCCAGACCGACCACAAAAATCGACAGCAGAATGGTGATGGTGGCGGCAATCGCATATTGCGATGACGACATGGTCAGCTTGTAGATCCACGACACCAGAATATCGGTGCCGCCCGCATTGGAACCCGCCACCGCCGGCCCGCCGTTGTTGAACAGGTAGATGATGTTGAAGTTATTAAAGTTGAAGGTGTATTGCGTGATGATGATCGGCGCAATCGCATAGAGCACCAGCGGCAGCGTGATGGTTTTCAGCCGCGTCCAGGCGCTGGCGCCATCCATGATCGCCGCTTCATAGAGATCTTCCGGAATCGCCTGCAGCACGCCGGTGGTCATGGCGAACACAAACGGGAAGCCGAGCCAGGTTTGCATCATGATCAGCGCTACCTTGCTCCAGAACGGATCGGTCATCCAGGCTTTCGGCGCTATGCCGAAGAAATCGAGAATCGCGTTGTTAATCACGCCAAAGCTGTCGTTGAACATGCCGGCAAACACCAGAATGGTGACAAAGCCCGGCACCGCCCACGGCAGAATGAAAATGGTACGAATCAACGGTTTGAAGCGCAGGTCTTTCTGGTTAACCAGAATCGCCAGCATCACCCCGACCGTACACTGCAGCGTGGTCGCCAGCAGCGTCCAGACCACCGTCCATTGCAGCACGTCAAAGAAGGTGGAGCGCCAGATCGACAGGGTAAAAATGTTGATAAAGTTCTTAAAGCCAACCCAGTCAACCAGCTTCGCCGGTGGCGTGTGATAGAGGTTGTAGTTGGTAAAGGCGATGGAGAAGCCGAACAGAATCGGAAACACCACCACAAAGACCAGCAGGATAAAGCCGGGCGAAATCATCAGGTAAGGAAAGCCTTCGCGCAGCAGCAGCTGATACTGCTTGCGGATGCTGTGCAGCTGCTCGCCCTCATCGCGGCGGCGGCCATTGAGCCAGGCGTCACGAAACGATAAACCCCAAATCGTCAGGCCAAAGGCGATCACCAGCACGCTGATGATCCCCTCCGCCAGCAGGAAAATCGAGTTATCGCGCGGTACCACGTCACCCAGCGTCGCCAGCCCCCACAGCCCTTCGCGCAGGAAGTCATGAAACACGCCGACAAAGCTGGTCAGCAGCAGCAGAAAACAGAGCCCCTTGGCCCACTGGCGATGATAAAACTGGCCGAAGCCGGGCAGCAGCGCGAGCAGCAGCCCTGTGACGGCATGTCGGTGCGGACGCCCGCCGGGCGCCAGCTTTTCACTGGAAGATAACATCACTGGTCGATCCTTATCCGTGCGGGTGCCCGCAACGATGGCTTACTGGTTGCTGGCCTGCATGGCTTCGATTTGCATGGTGATTTGCTTCACGGCGTTATCCAGCGCCGCTTTCGGCTCTTCTTTGCCCGACACGCTCAGCTCCAGCGCGGCGTTAGCCGGTCCCCACACTTCCTGCATTTCCGGCACGCCCGGCATCGCCGACGCGCGCTCCGCCTGCAACGCTACGGCGCTGGCCTTTTCATCATCTTTGATGATCGGGTCGTTCATCAGCGCGACCACCGGTGGAATTTCCTGGGTTTTCTGGAAGCGTACCTTCACGTACTGCGGCTGATTGATGAAGTTAATGAACTGCTGCGCCAGGGTTTTGTCCTTGCTCCAGGTGGAGACCACGTAGCCTTTCACGCCGAGGAACGAGCTCATCGGTTTGCCGTTGGGCAGCAGCGGCAGTGGCGCGACGCCGTAGTTAATGCCCGCCGCCTGATAAGGCTGGAACGCCCACGGGCCGTTGATCACCGCCGCGGCTTTTTTCTCGGTAAACAGCGAATCGATGGCGTTCAGGCCGTTGTCGCCAAGGATGCCGCGCGGCAGCAAGTCTTCAGTGAAGAAGCTTTTCAGGTAGCTCACCGCCGCCACGCTGCCCGCGGTGTTGAGGCCCACGTCTTTGGTGTTAATCAGCCCTTTGTTGTCTTTGCCAAAGATGTAGCCGCCCATCGGCGCAATCGCACCCCAGCTGTAATAGATCTGATCAAATTTGGCCAGCAGGCCGTAGCGCTGCGCCTCGCGGGCTTTCTTTGAAAAGGTGCGGTATTCATCCAGCGATTTCAGCGGCGACGGCAGCAGATCTTTGTTATAAATCAGCACCAGCGTTTCTACCGCCTTCGGTACGCCGTAGACCACGTCGCCCTGCTTAAACGCCGCCATTGCCGACGGCGTATAGGCCGCCTGCTGGCTGGCATCCAGGGTTAGCGGGCTTAATAAACCTTGTACCACTGAGCTGCCGAGCTGATCGTTAGGGATCACCAGCACGTCCGGGCCGATGCCCGCCGGGCCATCCAGCCGCAGCTTTTCAATCTGCTGAGCAAAAGGCATCTCCTGCACTTTTACTTCCACGTTGTACTGCTTCTGGAAGTCAGCAATGGCGGTTTTAATGCCGTCCGATTTTTTAATATCTTCCCAGACGGTGAGCTGTTGAGCGGCATGCGCCATCTGGCTCATCGCCAACGCGGATAACAGCAAGGTAACCGTGGTTTTTATTCTCATTGCGAACTCCATGTGAAGGTATGACATTTTAGCCATTTTCAATCGCTGCCGTGGCACAGGTCGCCACCTCGTTTTCGCGTTAGAAAGGGGAATGTATGCTCCGCCATCGGCGTGTTGAGGCCATACGCTACGCGCAAGCCGCCAGCCGCTCCAGCCCGGCTTTTCTAATATGTGATCCGTATTACAAAAATGGAAGCATGCCCTAGGGCGCACCGGATGACGGCGTTATAGTCAGGCCATGTTTCATCAGCCCTGGCGGCAGAATTGGCGGATTGTTACACGTAATACACAACATCACGCCACCCGCCTCTACCCTCAAGGATTAGCATGTCCAGCATCAGACTACGAAACGTCGCCAAACGCTTTGGCAAAACGGAAACGCTGAAAAACGTTCAGCTGGATATTGAAGATGGTGAGTTCACGGTGTTTGTCGGGCCATCGGGCTGCGGTAAATCCACGCTGCTGCGGCTGATTGCCGGGCTGGAAGAGGTCAGCGAAGGTGAAATTCTGATCGGTGATGAGCTGATGAACGACGTGGCGCCCTCACACCGCGGCGTGGCAATGGTGTTTCAGTCCTATGCGCTCTATCCGCACATGACGGTGGCGGAGAACATGGGCTATGGCCTGAAGGTCAATGGCGTGGCAAAAGATCAGATTCGCCATCAGGTGGAGATGGTGTCGAAAACCTTGCAGCTGTCTCACCTGCTGGATCGCAAACCTAAACAGCTCTCCGGTGGACAGCGCCAGCGCGTGGCGATTGGTCGCGCCATCGTGCGTAATCCGCGGGTGTTTATGTTTGATGAGCCGCTTTCTAACCTGGATGCCGAACTGCGCGTCGATATGCGCCTGCACATCGCCAAACTGCATCAGGAGCTGAAAACCACCATGGTTTATGTGACGCACGATCAGGTGGAAGCGATGACGCTGGCCGACAAAATCGTGGTGATGAATTACGGCAAGGTCGAACAGGTGGGTTCGCCGATGGAACTCTATTACAACCCGGTGAACCGTTTTGTCGCTGGCTTTATCGGCTCGCCCAAGATGAACTTCCTGCCGGCTAAAGTGAAAAGCTGCAACCCGGCGGCGCTGGTGGTGGAGATCAACGACGGTGAGCACAGCTTCGCCCTGCCCGCGCCGTCGCGCATGCTCAGCGCCGATGAGCCGCTGATGCTCGGCATTCGCCCGGAGCATTTGCAGGTGGGCGGCGAAGGTACGCTAACCCTCGATTTCCACTGCGAAGTGGTGGAACGTCTTGGCAACAACACCTATCTGTTTGGACAGAGCCACGGCTACGACGGTTTTAAGATGCTGCTGCCGGGCGATGTACACTTCCGCCCTTATCAGACGTTGCGTCCGGCGTTTCATCCACATCAGTGCATGGTGTTCGACGAGAGCGGCCTGCGCATCAGCAGCGGCATCGTGCTGCCGGAAAATCAGGTCGGTTAATGGCCCCCGGGCGTTAAGGCCTGGTAAAAAAGCTGTAGCGTAAACGTTCTTAAGCCAATTTAATTTTCAACTGAGCATAAATTAAACGCTCACCATGACGATAGTAATGACAAGACCACGCACAACTGGTTGCACGGAACGCATCTTTTTTGTCATTGACCTCTGTCCCCCTCATGGTGAACGTTATGATTTTTGCACGGTTCAACGATATCAAAATAGGCAAGAAGCTCGCTGGCGGTTTTCTGGTGGTGATTGCCGCCTCGCTGGTGATCGCCCTCTTCGCCTTCAGCAGTTTTTCTAATATCAAAGATAACTCTGCCCGACGCAGCCTTACCGTTGAAATGGTGAATACGCTGAGCAAGGCACGCCTCAACCGCACGCTTTTCCAGTATACCCAGGATGAAAAGTACGCTCAGCTGAATGCCGAGGCGATGAATCAACTGTCAGTGCACTACAGCAAGCTGGCGGCTTTCCACTGGAGTAATGAGGGCGCGGATAAAATTGCCCTGATTGGCAACACGCTGAGTCAGTACAAAGCGCAGCGCCAAAAGTTTGTTGATGTGTCGAAAGTGAAAATTCAGGCGGCGTCCGCGGTTAACTCACAGCCGCTGTGGGATGTGGCGCATCAGCTGGATGGCTTTGGCGTTGCCGCCGCACCGGAAGCGGCGATGCTGGCCGCGCGCATGGCCTCTGCGGTGAAAGAAGCTACGCTGCTGGCGCAGCAGTTCAACATTGCACCAACTGAAGAGCTCCATCAGCGCGCCATGGCGATCGCCGACGAGCTGGAAAAAATGACCTCGCAGCTGCAGCCTCTGCTGCCTGCTGAGCAGCAAAACGCACTGGTTGCCGCGATGGCGGTGATTGAGCAGCACACCGCTGCCATGAGCGCCTACTTTACCGCCAGTACCACACAAAATGCCGTTTCCGCTCAGCTGACTGATGCGGCAGGCAAACTGAACACCTCGGTAGCGGAGATTTTTGCCTATCAGTCACAGCTGTCGGCGGGATTTGTTAAAACCGCTGAGTGGCGCATTGCGGTCGCGTCCGGCGTGTGTATTCTGCTCAGCCTGCTGATCGCCTGGCGCATGACCCGCATCATCACCGTGCCGCTGGGTCACACGCTAAGCGCCGCACAACGCATCGCCAAAGGCGACCTGACGGTGGAACTCGATACTCAGCGTGGCGATGAGATTGGCCAGCTGATGCAGGCGGTTAACAGCATGAACCAGAGCCTGAAGGCGATTATCGTTAACGTGCGTGACGGCGTCAGCAGCGTGGCGCGCGCCTCGGCTGAAATCGCCGCGGGCAATGCCGATCTCTCTTCACGTACTGAACAGCAGTCTGCCGCCGTGGTGCAAACCGCTGCCAGCATGGAGCAGTTGACCTCAACGGTGAAACAGAATGCCGAGAACGCCCATCATGCCAGCCAGCTGGCAGCGGACGCCTCCACCAATGCCGGACGCGGCGGCGAGATCATCCAGAAAGTGATTAGCACCATGGATGGCATCAGCAGCAGCTCTGGTAAAATCGGCGAAATCATTTCGGTCATTAACAGCATCTCCTTCCAGACCAATATTCTGGCGCTGAACGCCGCGGTAGAAGCGGCTCGCGCCGGTGAACAGGGCCGTGGCTTTGCGGTTGTGGCGGGTGAAGTGCGCAATCTGGCGCACCGCAGCTCGGTAGCGGCCAAAGAGATTGAGGCGCTGATCAGCGATTCAGTCAATCGCGTCAGCGATGGATCGGCGCTGGTCAGCCGCGCCGGTGAAACCATGGCGGAAATCGTTCATTCGGTGAAACAGGTGCGCGATATCATGGGCGAAATTGCTGCGGCGTCCGATGAACAGAATCAGGGCATCAGCCAGATCGCTCAGGCGATGGCGGAGATGGACACCACGACGCAGCAAAACGCCGCGCTGGTGGAAGAGTCTTCTGCCGCGGCGGGCTCGCTGGAGTCGCAGGCAGAGCAGCTGGAGCAGGTAGTGGCGGTATTTAAAATCTCTGCCAACGAAAGCCCGGTGCGTCAGCCTGCAGCGGTAAGCAAGCCGCTGCGCCTGCAAGCGGCATCGCCTGCCGCCGATGCGGGCTGGGAAACCTTCTGATTTGTTCTGCCATCCAGCCGCTAACACACAAAAACCACGCCGCGGCGTGGTTTTTTTATGGCGCATCAAACGGATAAAGAGGTTAAACAATCTGCCAGCGGCCGCCTTTTTTGGAACCCATGCGCTGCAAACGCTGCTGCGCCTGCAATAATTTCAGATGACGTTCAATCGTTCGTCGACTGAGGCCCATTTTTTCTGCCAGTTATATCACGGTGAGCTCAGGCTGCTGCGCCAGTAACATCAATCACTGGCGCGATCGCAGATGCCCAGCACATTGTAATAATCCTGCTGCTGGTTATGGATCAAGGTCTCAACCGGGAGCCATGCCAGTTCTGCCCGCCATTCGCTCAAAATCAGCGTCTGCCGTAAGCGGCCCATACGCCCATTGCCATCACTGAAATGCGTAAGCGATATCAAAACGGCACGACACGCTTCAGTTTTGAAGCCAATTTTAAACCGGCTTGCCCTGTTTTTCGTGCGTCATCCCGCCACTTTACACCGCGGCGCGAGGGTAGTCGCGGCTGGCGCTGACCAGCGTTTGCGTATAGGACTCGCGGGCACGATCGTGCAGCAGGTCCTCCACATCCAGCGTCTCCAGCAGGCGGCCATACTGCATGACGCCGACGCGATGGCAGAGATGCGCAATAACGCCTAAATCGTGGGTCACCATCAGCCAGGTGAGCTGCTCCTGCTGCTGCAGATCGCTGAGCAGGTTGAGGATTTCCGCCTGGACCGAGACGTCGAGCGCCGAGGTCGGCTCATCCAGCAACAGCACACGCGGCTGCAAAATCAGCGCGCGGGCGATGGCGACGCGTTGCCGTTGACCGCCGGAGAGCTGATGCGGATAGCGGCTGCGATAGGCGCGGCTCAGCCCCACTTTCTCCAGCATCTCGCACACCTTTTTATCCTGCTGTCCGATCTGATGGATATGCAGCGGCTCCTCAAGAATATCGCCAATAGTATGACGCGGATGCAGCGAGCCGTAAGGGTCCTGAAACACCATCTGTACCAGCCGACAGCGCTCACGGCCTATCTCATGGGCCAGCGGCGCACCGTTAATGGCCAGCTCGCCCTGCCAGTGGGTAAACAGCCCGGCCAGGCACTTCAGCACCGTGGTTTTGCCCGATCCGGATTCGCCCACCAGGCCAAAAATCTCGCCCGGATTCACCTCGAAGTTCACATCAAACAGCACCTGACTCGCCTGGGCATCTTCGCCAAAGCTGAGGTTCAGGTTACGCACCGCGATCATCGGTTCAGCCATGTTGCGTTCCTTATTCGGTCAGCCAGCTCGCCTGGCGTTGCAGCACCGGCAAACGCGGGCGCCGATGGTTCATGTCGGGCAGTGCATTAAGCAGGCCCTGGGTGTAAGGATGCTGCGCGCGATCGAGATCGGCGGCGGCGATCGATTCCACCACGCGCCCGGCGTACATCACCAACACCCGGTCGCAAAAATGCCGTACCAGATTCAGATCGTGGCTGATGAATATCAGCCCCAGGCCGCGTGATTTGACCAGGTCATCCAGCAGCTCCAGCACCTGCATGCGCACCGAGACGTCGAGCGCCGAGGTGGGTTCATCGGCGATCACCAGCTCAGGATCGGTGATCAGCATCATGGCGATCATGATGCGCTGCCCCTGCCCGCCGGAAATTTCGTGCGGATAGAGGTTATAGACCCGCTGCGGCTCACGGATGCGCACCACGTCGAGCATCTCAATCACCCGCGCTTTGGCCGCTGCCGCGCTGCTTTTGTGGTGGATGCGCCAGGCTTCGGCGATCTGCTCGCCAACGCAGAGCACCGGATTAAGCGAGTATTTTGGGTCCTGCATGATCATAGAAATGCGCTTGCCGCGAATGCCGCGCATCTCAGCCGCGCTGGCGTTGAGCAGATCGAACTCCCCGAAGCGCATCGCCTGCGCTGTGATGCGGGCTTTGGCCGGATGCAGCTGTAGCAGCGCGCGCCCGACGGTGGATTTACCGGAACCGGACTCGCCGACAATGGCCAGTTTTTCACGGCCCAGCTGAAACGAGACGCCGCGCACCGCCTGGGTGAGCTGACCGCCGGAGACAAAGCTGACATGCAGATCCTGCACATCGAGCAGCGGGCTATTCATTGCGGGGATCGAGGATGTCACGTAGGCCATCTCCTAAGAAGTTGAATGCCAGACTGTTGATCAGAATCGCCAGTCCCGGAACGGTTACCACCCACCAGCACTCCATCATGTAGCTGCGGCCGCTGGAGATCATGGCACCCCACTCCGGATCGGGCGGCTGCGCACCGAGTCCGAGAAAGCCGAGACCGGCAGCGGTGAGAATAATGCCCGCCATGTTCATGGTGATGCGGATAATCACCGACGGCATGCACAGCGGCAGAATATGGCGCGCCAGCACGCGTACCGATGAGGCACCCTGCAAGCGCACCGCGGAGATAAAATCCGCCTGACGCAGCGACAGCGCTTCGGCTCGGGCCAGTCGCGCAATGGGCGGCCAGGCGGTGAGCGTAATGGCGATGACCACATGCTCAAGGCCAGGACCTAATGCGGCAACAAACGCCAGCGCCAGCACCAGGCTGGGAAAGGAGATAAAAATATCGGTAATGCGCATCAGCACCGCATCCACCTTTCCGCCAAAATAACCGGCGGTGATGCCCAGCAGCAGGCCAAGCGGCCCGACGGTCACCGACACCAGCAGCACGATGTAGAGCGTGATGCGCGAGCCATAAACCAGCCGACTGAAAATATCGCGCCCAAACTCGTCGGTGCCAAACCAGTGGGCGGCACCCGGCGGGCTCAGCGCGTTGTTGAGATCCTGCACCAGCGGCGAGTATGGCGCGATCCACGGTGCAAACAGCGCGACGATCATCAGCAGCAGCACAATGCTGCCGCCAATGGCGGTCAGCGGATTGCGCGCCATTAGCCAGAGAAAATGGCCAATGCGCGTGGCGCGGCGGCGCAGGCGGGCGAGCCGCTCGCTGCCGCTGTTAAAAGAGGAGTCCAGCGAAACGGTCATACTTTGGTCCTCGGATCAAAGACCTGATACAGCAGGTCGGAGAAGAGATTGAGCAGCACAAAAATCACGCCCACCACCAGCACGCAGCCCATCACCGCGTTCATGTCGCCCAGCATCAGGCTGCTGGTGAGATAGGAGCCAAAGCCGGGCCAGGAAAATACGGTTTCGATCAGCACCGCGCCCTCCAGTAGCGAGCCATAGGCCAGCGCTACCACCGTCAGCAGCTGCACCAGAATATTGCGGAAGGCGTGATGCCAGATCACCTGCCATTCGCTCAAGCCTTTAACCCGCGCGGTGATGACAAATTCCTGCGACAGCTGCGCCAGCATAAAGCTGCGCGTCATGCGGCTGATGTAGGCGAGCGAGTGAAAACCGAGCAGCGAGGCGGGCAAAATCAGATGGTTGAGCGCGCTGCGCAGTACCGCGCCGTTACCTGCCAGAATAGCGTCAACCACCAGCAGCCCGGTATGACGCGTGACCTGGCCATCAAGGCTGAGATCGACGCGTCCGGCGCCGCCGACCCAGCCAAGCGCAGCGTAGAACACCAGCAGCCCGACCATACCGACCCAAAATATCGGCGTTGAGTAGCCCGCCAGGCTGACAATGCGTACCGCGTAATCGGCCAGGCTGTTACGGCGCGCCGCCGCCAGCACACCAAGCGGAATGCCCAGCCCGGCGCCGATGATGATCGCCAGCGTCGCCAGCTCCAGCGTTGCCGGAAAGACGCGCAGGATGTCGCTGCTCACCGGCTTGCCGGTTAACAGGGCATTACCGAGATCGCCCTGCAGCAGTGATTGCAGATAGATCAGAAACTGCATCCACAGCGGGCGATCGAAGCCGAGCTGGTGATAAACCTGCTGATAGGTGGCGTGATCGGCATCGGGGCCGACAATCGCCAGCACCGGATCCACCGGCATCACGCGGCCAATGAAAAAGGTCAGCACCAGCAGGCCAAACAGCGTAATGGCGATATGCAACAGGCGTCGACTGAGCCGCCTGGCGCGGTTAGCGGTAAATAACGCAGCAGCGGTCATGGCGTCTCTCCTGATGGGGCATCAGCGGTTTTATAGACATCGCGCAAGAAGGTGGTGGCGGAAGGATGCGGCTGAAAATCACGAACGCGGTTGCTGACCACCACCGAATCCACCATCTGCGAGACCGGAATCAGCGCCGGAATCAGCTGATCATAACGGCGCTGAATGGCGTGATAATCCTGCTGCTGTTTTACCGCGTCACGCTCCAGCAGCGCGCTGTCGATCGCCTTGTTCAGCCCGGCGTCATAGAAGCCGGTGCGCCAGCCCTGAAAGTTGGTCAGGCGTGCGGCGTCGCTGTTATCCGGGTTATAAACCAGTGCGCGCAGGCTGGAATGCGGATGCGGCTCCACGCCGCTGCCGCCGCGCCCGACCAGCATGTCGAACCGGCGCTCGCGCATCGCGCCATAAATCTGGTTGCCGGTACCGGTGATGATTTTGGCGCGAATGCCCGCCTGCATCAGCGTCGACTGCACGGCAATGGCGATATTTAGAAACGGCTGATCGGCCAGGACGCGCAGCGTGGTGTCAAAGCCCTGCGGATAGCCCGCCTCTGCCAGCAGGCTTTTGGCTTTTTCGACGTTGAGACGATAGCCAGGATCGGGCAGCGTCGCCGGACCGCTCTGAATCGGCCGCTGGTGCAGCTCGCCATACCCGGCCATCAGCGCCCTGTTGATGCCCTGATAATCGATAAGATAACGCACCGCCTCACGCACTTTGGCGTTGGCAAAGTGCGACTCCTTCATGCTCATCGCCACGTAGTAGATGGTGCCTTTTTTCACCGCGTCGATAGTGACATCTGGATCGTGGCGCAGCGCGCGCAGATCGGCCATTGCCATGTTGCTGGCAACATCCAGATCGCCCTTTTCCATCATTAGCCGCAGCGTCTGCGACTCCTGAAAATGGCGATACACCACGCGCGACAGCTTGATGTCGCCGCGCCAGTAATCAGCATTACGGTTCATGCGCAGCACATCTTTCGCCTGCCAGGTATCGAGGGTAAACGGCCCCGAACCCGCCTCGTGAGTGGTCAGCCAGCGGTTACCCCAGTCGCCATTCTGCTCGTGGCTTTTCACCGTGGCGCTGTCGAGTACCGAACCGCTGCCCAGAGCGGCCAGCGAATAGAGCACCAGGTTAGGATCGTTGGCTTTCGGCAGCTGGATGACCACGGTGTGGTCGTCCGGCGCGGTGACCATTTCATCAACGTTGTTTTTGCTGAAGCCGTATGATTTCCACACCGACGCCTGCGCCAGATTCAGGTGCAGGATGCGGCGCATCGACCAGACGACATCCTGCGCGGTCAGCGGATTGCCGGAGTGAAACTTGACGTCTTTGCGCAGCTGGAAGGTCAGCCGATCGCGCGCCTCATTGACCTGCCAGCTGCTGGCCAGTGCCGGCCGTACCTCGGTGAGCCGGTTGGGGTCCAGCTCGATCATCGAGTCGTAGAGATTCACCACGATGCCCACCACCTCGTTGCCGGTCATTGCCGCCGGATCGAGGGTCAGCAGGTTGTTCATGTTCATGCCGATGATCAGCTGATCGGGCGGCGTGCGCGCCTGCAGCGAGGGAACAGAAATCAACATCAGGAGCGCAAACAGCCACGCCCCGGTACGGGAGCCAGTGTTCATGTTGTCACTTCCAGCAGGTTCAGGGAGGATCAGGCGATGTTGCGCACCGCGTGGCTGTCGATATAGTCGAAGTTGATATCTTCACCGAGGCCAGGCCGCGTTGGCAGATGCACAAAGCCCTGCTCATCCATTGGATCGACCAGCGCATTGAGGTACGCCGGCACCTCGTCATAATCAAGGAACGGATGCAGCAGCCCGCGCTCATACCAGCGGCAGTTACGAATCGCGCCAACCACCGCCAGGCTCGCGGCACCGTTGCCGTGCACCTCGCAATCCATGCCGAATGCTTCGGCCAGCGCCGCCACTTTCATGGTCGGTGAAATGCCGCCAACGCCGTTGGCTCCGGCGCGCAGAATGTCGCAGGCACCCGCTTTTACCCAGTCGGCGCGGCTGTGATGCTTGCCGCCGAGGCTCTCCGGGCCGATCACGTCAATCGACAGGTTGTCGGCCAGCCAGACATAAGATGACATGCTCTCTTCCTGCATCGGCTCTTCAAACCAGGCAAAATCGAGCTTCTCCAGCGCCTTACCGATAGTTAACGCTTCGCTGCGGCTGTACCAGTGATAGCCGTCAATCATCAGGGCGATATCCGGCCCGACCGCTTCCCGCACCGCGGCGCAGGCTTTGATATCCATTTTTGGGTTAGGGGCAAACGAGACCGGCGGCATCCAGGTGTGCAGTTTGATCGCCTGATAGCCGCGCGCCACCAGCTTGAGGGCGAACTCGGCGTACTCGTCCGGCGTCGACAGGCCGCCTTTCAGCTCGTCGCCGCACATGGTGCTGCCGTAAGCAGGGACCTTTTCGCGATAGCCGCCCAGCAGTTTGTGTACCGGCATGTTGAGTTTGCGGCCGATCAGATCCCACAGCGCCTGCTCAACAAACGACAGCGCGCGCTCGGTAAGTTGATGGGCGCTGCCGCGCTGCCAGTGCACCAGATCCTGCCACAGCCGCTCGCGGTCAAACGGATTCTGGCCCACCAGCACCTTTTTGAAAAAGGCGTTCACCACGTGCGGTCTGACGACCTCTGGCGGCGCAAAGGAGTATCCCTGTGCGCCCTCGTCGGTGCTGATGGTGAGCATCGCCATGCTGGCCTGCGACATCTCGCCGGGATGGGAATGGCCGGCGCTGTCGACGCTGCGGCGGGTGGGATAGGTAAAAACGGTGACGCTGACATCGGTAATTTTCACGGTGTGCTCCCTTATACAGTATCCTGTAACGTCATTTTTAAAACGTCGTTTCATTTACAATATAAACAGGAATCACTGGCTAATCGTTAGCCAAAGCGTGGTGATTAACGGCCAATTGTTGGGCAACTGCCCTGGCTGGTGTGAGCATTTTCACGAAATGTTACCGGTTTGTGATCGTCCGCACGGCGCGCGAAAACGGCGAAAACCTCGCGACAGAGAGAAGGTAATGATGAAGCGCAGAATTGGGCAGAGGCATGAAAAGCAGCAGCCGGGCGGGAGCCGGGCTGCTGCGCATGACGAAAGTGAAAAGAGGATCAGGAGAAGCGGTATTCCTGTTCCAGCTGCTGCCACAGCAGTTGCGAGGCATCCTGCTTTTTAGTCACCAGCAGCAGATCGTAATCCTGTTTGCCTATCAGCCAGATATGGTGACGGCCAGGCAAATTTACCGAAATCAGGCTCTCCTCAACCGCGTCGAGGATCTCTTCCTGAAGAGCGGGCTGTCCATACGTTGTCATACAATTCCTGCAATGATGAAAGTCATGCGGCAAACGCGCCGCTGTATGACATAGTTATAGCGGAAATTTACCTGTCCGATCGCCAGGACAGGGCTCAATCTCCGCTTATTTCTCAGCATCGCGCTGGCACTGCCCGCAGAATCAGAAAAAGCCTAGCGGCTCAGTGCTGTAGCTCACCAGCAGATTTTTGGTTTGCTGATAGTGATCCAGCATCATCTTGTGTGTTTCACGGCCGATGCCCGATTTTTTATAACCACCAAAGGCGGCGTGCGCCGGGTAGAGGTGATAACAGTTGGTCCAGACGCGCCCCGCTTTGATGGCACGACCGACGCGATAGGCGCGGTTGATGTCGCGCGTCCAGACGCCTGCGCCAAGGCCGTAGATGGAGTCGTTGGCGATGGCGATCGCCTCCGCTTCATCTTTAAACGTGGTGATGCCGATCACCGGTCCGAAAATCTCCTCCTGAAATACGCGCATGGTGTTGTTGCCCTTCAGCAGCGTAGGCTGAATGTAATAACCGGTCGCCAGCCCGCCTTCCAGTTTCTCCACGCCGCCGCCGGTCAGCACCTCGGCACCTTCCTGGCGAGCGATATCGAGATAGGAAAGGATTTTATCGAACTGCTGCTGTGACGCCTGCGCGCCCACCATGGTTTCGCTGTCCATGGGATCGCCGCGTTTGATGGTGGCGATGCGTTTCATTACTGCCGCCAGGAACGGCTCGTAAATCGATTCCTGCACCAGCGCGCGCGAAGGACAGGTACAGATTTCTCCCTGATTGAGGAAGCCCAGCACCAGCCCTTCTGCAGCCTTCTCAATAAACGACGGTTCCGCCTGCATGATGTCTTCAAAGAAGATGTTGGGTGATTTGCCGCCCAGCTCAACGGTGGATGGGATCAGGTTTTTCGCCGCCAGCTCCAGAATATGGCCGCCGGTGGCGGTTGAGCCGGTAAAGGCGACCTTGGCGATGCGCACGTTGCCTGCCAGCGCTTCACCCGCTTCGCGGCCAAAACCGTGAATCACGTTCAGCACGCCCGGCGGCAGAATATCTTTAATCAGATCCACAAACAGCGTGATCGACAGCGGCGTCTGCTCGGCCGGTTTCAGCACCACGCAGTTGCCCGCGCCCAGTGCCGGGGCGAGCTTCCACGCCGCCATCAGCAGCGGGAAATTCCACGGTATAATCTGCGCCACCACGCCCAGCGGCTCATGAAAATGGTAGGCCGCGGTAAATTCGTCGATCTCCGCTGCGCTGCCCTCCTGCGCACGCAAACAGCCGGCGAAATAGCGGAAATGATCCACCGCCAGCGGCAGATCGGCGGCCAGCGTTTCGCGCACCGGCTTGCCGTTATCCCAGGTTTCGTTCACCGCCAGCCGCTCCAGGTTCTCTTCCAGGCGATCGGCAATTTTCAGCAGCAGCAGTGAGCGTTGCTGTACCGAAGTTTTCCCCCAGCTTTCGGCGGCGGCGTGTGCGGCATCCAGCGCGCGCTCAACGTCTTCTTTATCGGAGCGTGGAAATTCACCAATCACCGATCCGTTAACCGGCGAGGTGTTGGTGAAGTAGTTGCCCTGTACCGGCGGCACAAAGGCGTTGTTGATGAAGTTTCCGTAGCGCTGGCGCAGCTGGATCAGCGAGTCAGTTTCGGTGGGATAGGCGTAGCGCATGGTCAGGCTCCTTACAAAGCGGATAGGTGTAACAATCGGATAACTATTAATTAACATTAATCGCTGTGCGCAGCCTGTCAGATTCGCGCTGAAAAAACTGTGACGGCCGCAAAAAGAAATGCAGTCGGAGAGAATGGCGTGAGCAAGATTTGTCTGACTTTTCGGGTCATTACTGCTTACAAGGGAACTTGCTCACTGAGCGTGGTCAACAAGCCAAACGGCGTTCGTTTTCAGCGAGTTTACCCGGAGGTTAGATGTTGGCTTCAGCCATGACGTTAATGCGTACGAAGGCCGATTTTATCCGGCAGTTTATCCGTAACCCACGCCATATGGGCAGTATCACTCCCTCTTCGCAGGCGCTGTGCCGGGCAATGGCGCAGGAAGTTGACTGGTCAGCCGCGCATCGCATCGCCGAACTGGGCGCGGGCGATGGCGTACTGACGCGCGTGCTGCTGCAAAATATGCTGCCGCAGTCCGTGCTGGAAGTGTTTGAGATCAGCCCGCCGCTGGTGCAAAAGCTGCGGCGCATTGACGATCCGCGTTTGCAGGTGCGCGACTGCTCCGCCGAGCTGATGGAGGGCCATTATGATGTGATCATGTCCGGCCTGCCGCTGCTCTCGCTGCCGCCGCAGACCCGCCAGGCGATTTTGGCCGCCGCGCATCGTGCGCTGGCGCCTAACGGCGTGTTTGTGCAGTTTCAGTACACCTCGCTGACGCAGGCAGATCTGTCACGCTATTTTACCTGGCAGCGGCGTCGCGTGCTGCGCAATATGCCGCCCGCTTGGGTCTATCGCTGCACCCGCCATTTCCGTACCTGATGGCGTAAAAAGCAGCAACGGTAACGCTGTGAGATCGCTGAATTAATTTGAATGTGAAGGGCAAATCTCTTCACTATGCGCTGGCACGCTTTTCACGCACACTCAACGGATTGCCCTGAAACCTGAGGAAAGAAACGTGAATAACGTCAAAAAATTACTGCCACTGCTGGTACTCCCAACCTTATGGGCGCCCCTGACCCACGCGGCGCCGGTCAGCTATCAGCTGAACCCGGAGCACACGTCGGTGGTGGTGGCCTGGAATCACTTCGGCTTCTCTCATCCTACCGCCTATATCGCTAACACAACCGGTACGCTGGTATTTGATAAGGCGCAGCCGGAAAAATCTAAAGTCGACGTGATGCTGCCGATCACCCAGATTGACAGCCATGTACCTGCGCTGACCAAAGAGTTTAAGGGCGCGGACTATTTTGATACCGCCAAATACCCTACCGCCACCTTTCACAGCACCCGCGTGACGGCCAAAGGCGACAACAAATTTGACGTTGAAGGTAATCTGACCCTGAAAGGCATCACCAAACCGGTGACGCTGCATGCGACGCTGAACAAGCAGGCCGAGCACCCAATGGTGAAGAAAGAGGCGATCGGTTTTGACGCCACCGGCACCATCAAACGCTCCGATTTCAAACTGGACAAATATGTGCCAGCGGTGGGCGATGACGTTACGCTGACCCTTTCTACCGAAGCCTACGCGAAGTAAGCTTTGCGCTCCGCGTCTGCCCTGACGCGGAGTCTGTTTTCTCTCCCGCCTCGACGTTATCCCGGCCGTCTGTTTTACATCAGGCAACATAATTGCGTTAACAATCACGCCGTTGCGGCAATTTACACGCTATGATAATGCCAGCTATGCCTTTTCAGGGATGAGCATTGCGTTCATCCATACTTCAGGAGCTGTCATGTTTACTCATGTAATGATTGGTACCAACGATATTGAAGGCGCGAAAAGATTCTATGATGCGGTGCTCGGCGTGATTGGCGCGGGTGAAGGCGTGTTTAACACCGCCGCGACTGGCCACGTCAGGCTGTTTTATCGCCATGAAGGCAATACGTTTTGCCTCAGCGAGCCGATCAACGACGAGCCGGCTACCCCAGCTAACGGCGGTACCCTCGGCTTCAAGTGTGATTCCGAAGCGCAGGTGCAGGAATTTTACGATGTGGCCGTGCAGCATGGCGCCACGCCAGTCGAAGCGGAACCCGGCCTGCGCAACGGCAGCACCGGCCCGGTCTTTCTGGCCTACGTGCGCGATCCCGATGGCCACAAGCTGTGTGCGCTTTACCGTCCACAGTAAGTCGCTGGTTAACTGCGGCGTCGTCCGCAGTTTTCTCCTGTTTTATCTGGAAAACTTATGATCGTCCTCACCGGCATTTTACGCTGCGCCACTCAGGCAGAAGCGGATATCGTGCGTCGTCTGCTGCCTGAACATACACGCCTTACCCACGCCGAAACCGGCTGCCTCGCGTTTGAGGTCACCGTCACCGATGACCCGCTAATTTGGCGCGTGGAAGAGCAGTTCAGCGATCGCGAGACCTTTGCCGCGCATCAGCAGCGCACCCGCGCCTCCGCCTGGGGCGATGCAACCCGCGCCATTGTGCGCGAGTATGAGATAACGGAAGTGAACGCGGAGTGACGCAAATCCCTTAACGGGCAGCGGCGGCGGGTAAGGTTTGCTGCTGGCACTGCTGCCAGAAATCGGTTAACAGCTGGCGCGCCCAGTCGGGCTGCGGCATCTGCGGTACTGCAACCGTGCTCGTTTCGGGCAGGCAGGCGCGCATAATCTCGGCGGAAAACTCAGGGTGGAACTGCACCGACAGCATCTGCGGCGAATAACGCAATATCTGACACCCTTCCAGCGCTGAATGCGCCAGCACCTGCGCACGCTGCGGCGGACGCAGCACCGACTGACGGTGCGACAGCCACACCGGAAAACGTGCGGGTAATGGCAGGCTGGCATCATGCAGTTCAATGTCGATCAGCCCGCGTTCCCAGCCGCGCGGATTGTCACCGACCTCGCCGCCCAGCGCCCAGGCGATCAGCTGGTGGCCGTAGCAGACGCCAAACAGCGGCAACGCCTCTTCCGTCGCCGCCCGAATCCAGGCGGCGGTGCGCTCGCTCCACTCCAGATGATCGGTAACCATAGCCCACGAGCCGCTGAGAATGGCGCCGCTGACCGCGTTGAAATCGGGCAGCGCCTCGCCAAGATGCGGGCGAACGATAATATAATCCTCTGGCTGCAGCGCCAGCGCATCGATGAACCACTGCGCCTGCTCACCAATTTTTTCCGCCACGTGCGGCGGCGGCACCTCGAGTTGAATTAAAGCCAGCGGTAAAACAGCAGAATGGGTCATGCGGCGTGATTCCTCAGAACAGCGAGTGATAAGCCCAGTTTGCCAGCATCCTGCTGTCGCGTCTCATCGCTTTTCGCAATATCATTATGCAAAAATCACAAAAGGCCACCGCTAAAAAAAATGTGATCGCGCTCACCTGCAGGTCACGGATCGTGCCATGATAATAAGGTCAATTCACAACTGAAACAGTAAGGACAGACCGTTGGCACTGCGTCACTTTTTTCTGGTCATCATGGTGGTTTCGCTATGGGCATTCAATAACGTCGCGGTGAAATGGGGCTTGCAGGAGCTGCCGCCGCTGTTTCTCACCCTGATGCGCTTTGTCGTGGTCGCGATTATTCTGGTGCCCTTCTGCCGCATCTCGCGGTCACAGCTGCGCTTTCTGTTGCCGCTGGCGTTTACCTTTGGCTTTATGCACTTCTCGCTGCTGTTTGTTGGCATGAGTTTTACCGATGCCGGCACCGGCGCCATCGTGGTGCAGCTCGGTACGCCGATCGCCATGCTGCTGGCAATGGCCATTCTCAAAGAGCGTCTGTCGCCGATTCAGCTGCTGGGCATTGCGATATCGCTGAGCGGCGTGGTGGTGCTGACCGGCAGTCCAACCATTCCCGCGTGGTGGGTGTTGCTGATCCTGCTGTGCAGCGCCTGTGGCTGGGCGATCAGTAATCTGATTGTGAAGACTTCGCCGCCGATTAAACCCCTGACGCTGACCGCCTGGATCTCCTTTCTGGCGATTCCGATTGTTGGCAGCGCGTCGTGGATTATGGAATCCCACCAGCTGTATGCGCTGAGCCACGCTGGCTGGCACGGCTGGTTTGGCATTTTATACAGCGCCATCTGTTCGTCGATTCTCGCCTATTCGGTCTGGTACTGGCTGCTGCGCAAATATAACGTCAATCTGATCATGCCCTATTCGCTGCTGACGCCGGTGCTGTCAGTGATCATGGGCGTGCTGGTGCTGGGCGACAGCATGAATTCTTTCAAGATTTTTGGTGCGCTGCTGGTGATTGCGGGAACGGCGATAGCGGTGATTAATCTGCGGAATTTGCGTATGCATGCGCGTTTTCCACGCCTGCGGTTACGTCGACATAAATAGGTTATCAGCCTCTGCCGCACACGGCGGCAGAGGTTATCCGTTACTCAGCCTGCGGCCCTGACTCTTCGTTCAACTCATCGTACATCGCCTGAATCGCTTCGCGGCTCAACGCGGCCAGCGTGCGGTAAAACGGCGTCGTGGCATGCGCTTCTACTTTGCCCAGAAACGCGCCACACCACGGCAGCAGATAGTCGTTGAACAGCGCCAGCTGCGCCGCCGATTCATCCTCTTCAGACTGATCTTCCAGCCATGAGGCCGCCAGCAGCAGCACGCCGAAATGATCGGCTGGCGCGTCGGTCAGCGGCATGCCGCGTTCGCTGAGGAAGGCACGAATATCCGCCTCGGTTGCGCCCTGCTCCCACTGTGATGCATACGGCGGCACGCTGCATTCGCTGCCCACAAACAGCGCATTGTAGTCAGCGGTCAGCGCCTGGGGATCGCTGTTATCCTGCAAACGCGTCAGCAGCTCATCCTGCTCCAGCGGCCACTGCTCCTTGAGTTTGCCTTCTTTCAGCAGGGCAAACAGCGGTACCAACAGCGGATCCTGGGGCTGGCGATTGAACAGCGAGCCGAGCACGCGACAGATAACGGAAAACTCATTCATACAGCGATTCCTTAAGAGATAAACAGGCGGGCTGCCACAACGGGCGCGACAGCGCGCCATTTAACACGCGATCGCCCGGAAAATCTACTCTCGCTAAGGCTTAAAAATCAGCGAACTCCGCAATCGTCTTGCCGCTGCGCTGTTCAAGGAAATCGAGCAGGCGGCGCGGCGTAACGTTGAGGATGCGATCTTCCGGGAAGCCGACCTCTTTGGTGATGCGCAGGCAGTGCTCAAAATCGCCAAGGGTAAAGGCGGTATGCGAGTCAGAACCAAAGGCTAAACGCCCGCCCGCATCACGAACCGCGGCGGCCACCGCGCGGCAGTTGGGCTCGCTGCCGACGCGCGAGGTGGTAAAAGAGGAGTTATTGATCTCCAGCGCCACGTCGTAGCGGGCGGCGGCTTCGGCAATCGCCGGAATATCCACCGGGAACTTCGGGTTGCCCGGATGACTGATGATATGCACCTGGCCGCTGGCCATGGCGGCGATCATCGCCTCGGTATGGGTGGCTTTATCGGCGGGTGGAAATACCGGCTCGTGAAAGCCCGCCACAATCAGATCCATCACGTCGAGCATCGGGCCGGTGCAGTCAATGTCTCCCTGCGTATTTTTAATGTTGGCCTCAATACCGCGCAGCACGCCGACGCCGTCGATCACCCGCGGCCAGATTTTCATGTTGATAAAGTGCCAGTAGTGCGGCGCGTCGGCCATATCCGGGCCGTGATCGGTGATGGCAAACAGCTTGATACCGTTCTGTTTGGCATGAAAAACGTAATCGTGCAGCGTGCTGTAAGCGTGGGTGCTGGCAACGGTATGCATATGCAGATCAACAGGATACATAATATTTCCTTGTCAGAATTAAAGGTTAGTAACCGCGCGAACGATCGACGATGCCTGCCGGCGTCTCGCCGTTTTCCAGCGCAGTGATGGCGGTGCAGATGAAATCCAGCGCCTCATCCGGCAGCGTAATAGCGGCATTATGCGGCGTGATCGCGACACGCGGATGACGCCATAGCGGGCTGTCTGACGGCAACGGTTCGGTGGCGAAAACATCCAGCGCCGCGCCCTTGATCTGCCCGCTCTCCAGCGCCTGTAGCAGATCGGCTTCCACCAGATGCGTGCCGCGCGCCATATTCAGTACAAACGCGCCGCTGGGCAGCTGGCTGAGCAGCGCATGATCGATAATGCCCTGCGTTTCTGGCGTATCGGGCAACAGATTGATCAACACCCGGCAGTCACGCAGAAAGTCAGCGCGCCGATCGTTGCCATAAAAGGGCGTCACGCCGTCGATCTGCTTCGGTGAACGGCTCCAGCAGCGCACCGGGAAGCCCCAGCTCGCCAGGCTGCGGGCGACGCTGCTACCCAATACGCCTGCGCCCAGTACGCCCACGGTAAACCGATCGCGCGGATAGTTTTCCAGCCGCTGCCAGTGCGCCTGCTGTTTTTGCAGCTGATAATCATCAAAGCGCCGAAACCAGCCCAGTACGGTGTACACCGCATACTCCTGCATCTGCCGCGCCATGCCGGTATCTTCCAGGCGCAGCAGCGGCGTGTCCTCATGCAGCAGGGTTGGGTGCTGACGCAGCTGACCAAGGATATCGTCAACGCCCGCGCCAAGCGCAAATACGCCCTTCAGCCCACCACGATGCTGCAGCATCTCCAGCGGCGGTGAGCGCACCAGTGCGTAATCCGCGGGCGCATCATCGCCCGGCTGCCAGCACCGAAAATGCGCATTGGGTAAGCGCTGCATGACGCCGCGCTGCCAGATATCCGCATCAAATGAAGGGTGATAAAACAGAACGTCCACCTTGCCTCCTCGCAATCTCACTATGGGTTTACTGCGCCCGCCAGCCCTTACCTTATCAAATCAGGCCGCCGACATCGGCAGTCGCAGAGAATAAATCCTGCTGACAAAAGCCCTTCCCAGCTCACACTTCGCTATGACGCAACGGGACATTTCCGGAATTGCGTCTAAAGTTGTTTGTATGCTCAATTACTTAGAGATGATCCCGTTAAGGAGTAACAGATGATTCAAGCACAACGTCGTCACGGAAAATGGCTGCTCACCATGCTGATCGCTACCCTGGTTGCCGGTACCAGCCTGTCGCTGCAGGCGCAGGACAACGATCGCATGCTGAATAACGCCCCGCAGCCGCCAGATATGCGTTTAGGGCCGCTGTTTCATGCGGTGCAGGCGGCGACACTCTTCCCGGATCAGAAAACCTTTGCCGATGCGGTGCCGAAATACGATCCCGCGTCGATTCTCGCCGACTGGCAGATGCAGAAAAATCAGCGCAATTTCGATCTGAAACACTTTGTCGAAACCAACTTTACCCTGCCCGCGGCCGCTGAAAAATATACGCCGCCAGCAGGTCAGAATTTGCGCCAGCACATCGATGGCCTGTGGCCAGTGCTGACGCGCACCAGTGAGAAAGCGGGCCCGTACGATTCGCTGCTGACGCTGCCAAAACCCTATGTGGTGCCAGGCGGTCGCTTTCGCGAGGTCTATTACTGGGACACCTATTTCACCATGCTGGGGCTGGCTGAGAGCGGTCACTGGGATCGCGTGCAGGATATGGTCGACAACTTTGCCTACGAACTCGACAAGTATGGCCACATTCCTAACGGCAACCGCAGCTACTATCTCAGCCGATCGCAGCCGCCGTTTTTCAGCCTGATGATCGACCTGCTGGCGCAGCACGGCGGCGACCAGGTTTACAGCAAGTATCTGCCGCAGTTACAGAAAGAGTATAACTACTGGATGGCCGATGCAGATGGCCTGAAAGCGGGCGAAGCGGGCAAGCGCGTGGTGAAACTCAGCGACGGCACGCTGTTGAACCGGTACTGGGATGCGCGCGATGTGCCGCGGACGGAATCCTGGATGAAGGACGTTGCGCTGGCAAACGCCTCACCGGAGCGGAATAAAGCGGAGCTTTATCGCGATCTGCGCGCCGGTGCCGCCTCGGGCTGGGATTTCAGTTCACGCTGGCTGGATAATCCCAAAGAGCTGGCGACCATTCACACCACCAACATTTTGCCGGTCGATCTCAACAGTCTGCTGTTCCACCTGGAACAAACGCTGGCGCGCGCCAGTAAAGCGGCCAACAAGCCGGATGAGAGTCAGCGCTTTGCCGCCCTGGCGGAAAAACGTCAGAAAGCGATTAACCGCGTGCTGTGGGATGAGAAACAGGGCTATTACGTCGATTACGACTGGAAAAAACGCGCGCTGCGTCCGCAACTGACCGCCGCTACGCTGTTCCCGCTCTATCTGCGCGCCGCGGGTGACAAGCAGGCGCAGCGCACCGCCGACGCGGTGAAAAAGCAGCTGGTCAAAGAGGGCGGCCTGGCGACCACTACGGTGAATAACGGCCAGCAGTGGGATGCGCCAAACGGCTGGGCGCCGCTGCAATGGGTCGCGGTGGAAGGGCTGAATAACTATCAGCAGCAGCCGCTGGCGAAAGATATCGGCCTGCACTTCCTGAAGAATGTGCAAACCACCTATGACCGCCAGCAAAAGCTGGTGGAAAAATATGTGGTTGAAGGCAAAGGTCTGGGCGGCGGTGGCGGCGGTGAATATCCGTTGCAGGACGGCTTTGGCTGGACCAACGGCGTGACTCTCAAGCTGCTCGATATGTACTGCCCGAAAGAGGTCACCTGTAACAGCTACGGTGACGTCACCCAGAATATGAAGGAGTAATTTCTGCCGTGCGGGTTCGCCCGCACGCTTTTCCCCTGCCTGCTGCGCCTCCCGCCTGGTGTTACAACTTCAGATCAATGATTGCAATCCTTATCTAAAAGTGAATAATTCTCATTGCCATTCGCATTGCCGTTATTCCTTTTACTGAACAGGGATCTTTCTGATGAACACGCCTCTGAAGCCGCTGCTGTTGCTGTGCACGCTGCCGTTAACCCTTTCTGCGCAAACGCTGGTGGTTAACGCCGAACCGGAACAGTCCGCCGATTCGCCGACCAACGGCTACAACGTTAAAACCAGCCGCGGTGCGACAAAAAGCGATCGCCCGCTGATCACCACCGCGCAGTCCGTTTCCGTAGTTACACGCCAGCAAATCGAGGATCAGGGCGCGGCCACGCTTAACCAGGCGCTGAACTATACACCGGGTGTGTTTACCAATTTCGCCGGTGCCGCCAGCCGTTACGATACGGTTTCGCTGCGCGGTTTCCACGGCGGTGACGTTGATAACACCTTCCTCGATGGCCTGCGGGTGATGAGCGACGGCGGCAGCTTCAATGTGATGCAGGTCGATCCCTGGTTTCTCGAACGCGTCGATGTGATCAAAGGCCCTTCTTCTGCGCTCTATGGGCAAACGGTACCGGGCGGCCTGGTGAACATGACCAGCAAACGCCCACTCTTTAACGAACAGGGGCATTTTCGTCTCTCCGCTGGCAGCCAGAACAGCAGCAGCGCCGCCTTTGACTATGGTAACGCCATCAACGAACAGTGGGCTTTTCGCCTGACCGGCATCACCCGTAACAGTGATACGCAGTACGATCACACTCGCGAAGAGAAATATGCGCTGTCGCCGCAGCTGCTCTGGCAGCCCAACGAAGAGACCTCGCTGCTGCTGAAGGCGTACTGGCAAAAAGATCCTTCCGGTGGCTATCACGGTTCGGTGCCAGCCGACGGCTCGCTCAATGAGCATAACGGCCAACGCCTGAGCCGCGGTTTTTATGAGGGCATCAGCTCGCTGGATCGCTTTAAGCGCCACCAGCAGATTTACAGCTACGAGTTTACCCACCATCTGAACGATGTCTGGCAGTTTCGCTCGGTGGGCAGCTACAGCCATTCCAGTGTCGATCTCGATCAGGTCTATCAGATTGGCTGGAACGCCGATAACGCTGAGCTGCTTAACCGCTACTATTCGGGTGAACGCTCGTCGCTTAATGCGGCAGCGATCGATAATCAACTGCAGGCGGAGTTTGCCACCGGCGCGCTGGCACACACGCTGACCCTGGGCGCGGAGTATCATCGTTTCCGCAATCAGCTCAGCAAGGCAACCGGCGGGCTCAGTGCGCCGCCGCTGAATGCGCTGACCGGCGAAACGCTCGGTGCCGTGCCGGATTACACCTGGAGCAACGCCTCGCGCCGCTACTACCAAACCGGGATCTATTTGCAGGATCAGCTGGTGTACGATCGCTGGCACCTTGACCTTTCCGGCCGTTACGATCGCATCGTGGCGGATAACAGCGGCATTAAGCGTCGTCAGGACGATCACGTCAGCGGCCGTGCGGCCCTGCTTTACGCCTTTGATAACGGCCTCTCGCCTTATGTCAGCTGGAGCCAGGCGATTACCCCGGCGGTGCTGACCGGTGCCGATGGCACGCAGCTGAAACCCACCACCGCTGAGCAGCTGGAAGCTGGCCTGAAATATCAGCCGCCGGGCAGCGACGACTTCTACTCCATCGCGCTGTACGACCTGATGCAAAAAGATGTCGCCAATCGCGATGTGATCACCGCCACCTATACGCCAGCGGGCAAGGTACATGCGCGGGGCCTTGAGCTGGAGGCGCGCAATCAGCTGACGCCGCGGTTGAGCACCCTTGCCGGTGTGACGCTGAATCATGTGCGCTTTGAAGATGCGGTGGATGGCAACAGCGGCCACACGCCTTACGTGACGCCGGATGCCATGGCGACGCTGTGGGCGCACTATCAGTTCGCTGGCGGCATTCGCGCCGGTGCTGGCGTGCGCTACCTCGGCAAGCAGTGGGCGGACAATGAAAACAGCACGCGCATGCCGTCGGTCACGCTGTTTGACGCCTCGGTGCGCGCCGATCTGGGTGCCTTCACGCCGCAGCTGAAAGACGCCTGGTTCCAGCTGGCGGCCAACAATCTCACCGATCGGCGTTATGTCGCCGCCTGTTACGGCACCGGTTACTGCTACTGGGGCGCTGAACGGACGGTTACCGCCACGCTGGGCTACGATTTCTGACGCCCCAAACACACCGGGCCAGCAGCGCCCGGTTTTTTTATTCCTCGTCAGTCGCATTGCGAAGAATAAAAAACATAACCCATTGAAAGTAATCAACTAAAAACAAAAAATCCGCCAATTTTTGTAATACTTTGTCTTACATATCCTCGCGCCAAAACAGGACGATTCTGGCAGGATACGCGCCTTCAGCGTTCACCCTGCGATCTTTTAATGAAGTGGATTTCAAAAAACGCGGTGCTGTTTTCGGCGAAAACCTGCCTGGCCGCGTTTCTGGCGTTATCTGTTGCTTTGTTTCTGAATTTTGAAAAACCCGCCTGGGCGTTAACCACGGTTTACGTCACCTCCCAGCTCTATGCCGCTTCGACTATTTCGAAATCGGTGTTCCGGCTGATGGGCACCCTGCTTGGCGGTCTGTTTATCCTGCTGATCTATCCGCAAACCGTGCAGCACCCGCTGTTGTTCAGCCTGTGCGTTTCGCTATGGGTGACCGCCTGCCTTTATCTGTCGCTGCATGACCGCACGCCGAAAAGCTACGTTTTTATGCTGGCCGGTTACAGTGCCGCGATCATGGGTTTTCCCGAGGTGACCACGCCGGGGTTGATCGTGAATACGGTGATTTCGCGCATTGAGGAGATCACGCTGGGGATTATTTGCAGCACGCTGGTGCACCGGCTGATTATGCCGGTCTCGATGCATCATCTGCTGGCGCAGAATATCAGCACCTGGTTTCAGACCGCACGCGCGCTGTGCGTGGAGTTGCTGACCGTGCAGCCTGATGATAAATCGCTGGCGCGTGACGATATTCTGGTGCAAATGGCCAGCTATCCACTCAACGTGGAGACGCTGATTACCCACTGCGTTTATGAAGGTGAAGCGGCGCAGCGCCTGATTCGTCTGGTGAGCGTGCAGTACCAGCATCTCTCTTATCTGCTGCCCACGCTGACCGCCATCGAAACCCGCCTTAGCCTGCTGGCGGCGGCGCAGATCGCCTTTCCGCCCGCGGTCGCGCAGACCTTTCAGCAATTTATCCTGTGGTTAAATCAGGAGCCGCATCAGGACGCCGCCAGCCTGCGCGTTACCCTCAGCGAGAGCCAGCACGCGCTGGAAACGCAATGGCGGGCGGGCTCGCTGACGCTGCAAGAGTGCGCGCTGCTGACCGGATTGCTGGAGCGCCTGAGCAATATGGTGCGTATCGTGGAGGCCTATCACACCGTCAGCGAGCGCGGCAGCGATCTGTGGAGCGACAGCGACAGCGCGCCGGTGAGCAACCCGCGCGCGTACCGGCATATCGACAACGGCCTGCTGCTGCTCTCCTGCTCCACCGCGTTTCTCGCTACCCTGCTCTCCAGCCTGTTCTGGATTGCCAGCGGCTGGCGCGATGGTGCCACCGCGCCGATGATGGCGGCGATCCTCAGCTCCTTTTTTGCCGCCATCGATTCACCGATCACGCCGATGAAGCTGTTTGTTAAAGGCGTGCTGTTTGCGCTGGCGATCAGCGTGATTTATATCGCGTTGCTGATTCCGCAGGCGGTGACTTTTGAGGCGCTAATGATCTGCCTGGTGCCGGGGCTGTTTGCGCTGGGACTGGTGATTGCGCGGCCTGCCACCAATCTGATTGGCCTCAGCGTGGCCATTCAGATCCCCGGTTTTATCGGCCTGAGCCACCATTACGTGCCCAACCTTACCGCCACGCTCAATGCTGCGCTTTCGGCGCTGATCGGCATTTTGTTTGCCGTGGTGCTGACGGCGATCATCCGCAATAAGCGGCCATCGTGGATTGCGAAACGCGCGGTGCGTAAAGGCATGCGCGAGCTGCTGCGGTTTATCAAGGAGATCGAGCGCAACGCCTCGTCGCTGCTGGCGCGCCAGCAGTTCATTGCGCGCATGCTCGATAAGGTGAATATTATTCTGCCGCGCAGGCGGCTCGATCCCGATCCGGAACTGATGGCGGGCGGCGATCTGATTGCGGAAGCCTGGCTGGGTGCTAACTGCTTCGATTATTATGCGCGCCACCGCGAGGTGCTGGAGCGCTATTGCATCGACAGCGGGCAGATGTTCCATGAGCTGGCGCTGTTTTTAAAGCGGCGTATGCGCCTGTTTTCAGCCGTGCCGCATCAGGATCTGCTGGATGAGCTGAGCCAGCTGCTGCTAACGCTGGAGCGCTGCGCGCGCAGCGATCATGCGATGTTTATGCCGCTGCTCTATCTGTACAACATTCGCGCCTCACTGTTTCCGCAAGCGCGCTGAATCACAGGCAAAAAAAATCCGGGCTGCATAGCCCGGATGAGATTCTTCAGATCAGACGCGATTTAGCTTCTGACTTTGCGGTAGATCCACAGCACCACGATGGCACCGACCACCGCCACAACAAAGCTGCCGAAGTTGAAACCGTCAACGCGACCAAAACCAAACAGCGTACTGATCCAACCGCCCACTACTGCACCGATAATACCCAGTACTACGGTGATAATGAAGCCGCCGCCATCTTTACCCGGCATGATCCACTTAGCGATGATACCGGCGATAAGACCAAAAATAATCCATGAAAGAATACCCATTGTACTGCTCCTTACTTTTTGCTGATTAAGATGCCAACGACCAGACCTAACGCGGCACCGATGCCAACGCCAGACCACGGATTCTGTTTCACCCAGTCGCAGTATTGTCCTGCGGCGTTTTTCAATTCATTGCGCACGTCGTCGGTAACATCCTGACCACGCGACTGTGCTTCATTTGCCAGACGCTTTGCGTCACGCTTGTTGAACATTTTGTACTCCTGTTTTCGCTGTCCATATGCTTTACAAAAAACAGTATAGTCAAAGATCCTAACTCTGTGATTTAAGTGATAACTTTTTCGCCAACGCGCGCCGAAGCTGCGCATATGTAAAGTTTTTTTTTGCCAGGTCGATACTCAATACAGAGAAAGGAAGAGCATTTTACCGGGATGGAGTGGGATGTGAAAGAAAACGATAACGAACAGTTTATCAAACGCGGCACGCTGGCGGTGCTGGGCGTTTTGCGCGACTTACAACGCTTCCGTGCGCCGATTATGGTGACGCATGCGCGGGGTCAGCTGATCAGCCGCATTCTGCATGTGGATGACCAGCAGCTTATCTTTGACCTCGGCAGCAACGATTACGATAACCAGGTGGTGCAGGACGTGGCGGAGATCCACTTTAGCGGTGATATGCAGGGTGCCCGCGTCGAATTTTCGCTGACGGCGTTTACCGTCGGCGAGTGGGAAAATATGCCGGCGTTTATTGCCCCGCTGCCGGAACAGCTGCTGAAAATTCAGCGCCGCGAATATTTTCGCATTTCGGCGCCGCTGGAGCCGGTGTTCTGGTGCCATACCCGCTGGCCCGATGGTAAACCCGCCCGCTTTCGCCTGCAGGATCTGTCACTGGGCGGCATGGGCGTGCTGCTGGATGAGCCGCTGCCCGACGGCCTTAACGGCGGTGAGATCATGAAAAATATGCGCGTTGAGCTGGGCGAATATGGCCAGTTTGAGCTGGATGCCCAGCTGCTGCACGTTGGCGAGCGCAGCACGGTGAGCAAAAAGAATGAAACCCGCGTGACGCCGCGCCTGAGCTTTCGCTTCGATTCACTCAATCCGGTGCAGGAACGCCAGCTGCAGCAGGTGATCTTTGCGCTGGAGCGCCTGGCGCGCGACAAAGCCACCCGCTTTCAGTGATGCCGCCGGGCGCGTTGCCCGGCCTCACAGCTTCATACGCAGCAGTCGCAGGCCGTTAGCGGTCACTAACAGACTGGCACCAACGTCAGCGAACACCGCCATCCACAGCGTGCCCCAGCCCATCAGCGTCAGCAGTAAAAACAGCACCTTCAGCCCGATCGCCAGCGCGATATTTTGTCGCAGAATACGCCACGTCATGCGTGAACACCGGATAAACTGCGGCAGCTTGCGCAGATCGTCATCCATCAGCGCCACGTCAGCGGTAGCGAGCGCCGTATCGCTGCCCATCACGCCCATGGCAATACCGATATCGGCGCGCGCCAGCGCAGGCGCATCATTGATGCCATCACCCACCATCGCCGTGGTACCGCTCTGCGTCAGCGCCGCGACGGCGTCGAGCTTATCCTGCGGCAGCTGCTCACCCAGCGCGCGATCGATACCCACCTCGGCGGCGATGGCGGCAACGGTGGTCTGATTATCGCCGCTGAGCATCACCGTTTTGACGCCCAGCTGATGCAGTTCGGCGATCGCTTCCCGGCTGCCCGCCTTCAGCCCGTCGGCGACGGCAAACAGCGCCACCACCTGCGCGGCATTCGCCAGCATCACCACCGTATTCCCTGCCGCTTCCAGCTGCGTACGCTGCTGCTCGATCGCGGGCGTCAGCACCGTTACCGCCTGCATCAGCCGGTGATTGCCCAGCCACCACGTCTGATCTGCCAGCGTGCCCTGGATACCGCGCCCTGGCAGTTCGCGAAACGCGGAGACCGCCATAGCTGGCGTGCTGCCCCGACCAATCGCCTGTGAAACAGGATGGGTGGAGTGCGACGCCAGGCTGGCCGCCAGCGCCAGGCTCTGCGCGTCACCCCATTCCGCGCAGGGCTGCACGCTACGCAGTTCGGGCTGGCCGCGGGTTAGCGTGCCGGTTTTATCCAGCGCCAGCCAGCGGATAGCGCGCCCGCTTTCCAGCCAGATGCCGCCTTTGATTAATATCCCGTTCCGCGCCGCTAAGGTTAGCCCGCTGATCAGCGTAACCGGCGTGGAGATCACCAGCGCGCAGGGACAGGCGATCACCAGTAGCACCAGCGCTTTATAAATCCAGCCCTGCCAGTCGCCCAGCCAGATAGCCGGTAGCGTGGCCACCAGCAGCGCCAGCGCCAGTACCACCGGCGTATAGATGCGGGCAAAGCGATCCACCAGATGATGAATCTCCGCCTTGCTGGCCTGCGCCTGCTCCACTGCCGCCACAATGTTGGCCAGCGTGCTCTCCCCGGCCAGATGCGTGACCTGATAATCGAAGCTGCCGGTGCTGTTAAGCGTACCGGCAAACACCTTGTCGCCCGGCGCTTTGTCCACCGGTACGCTTTCGCCGGTGATCGCGGCCTGATCGATCGCCGAATCGCCCTGCGTGATGATGCCATCCAGCGCGATGCGCTCACCGGGCCGAATATTTACCGTGCTGCCCGGCATCACTTCCTGTACCGGCAGCGTCTGCCAGCTGCCGTCAGCCTGCCTGACGCGCGCACGCGGCGGCGCCAGATCCATCAGCGCCGCCACGGCGTTACGCGCCCGATCCTGCGATCTCGCCTCCAGCCGTTCAGCCAGCGTAAACAGCACCATCACCATGGCAGCTTCCGGCCACTGGCCAATCAACAGCGCGCCGGTGACCGCAATGCTCATCAGCGCATTGATATTCAGGTTGCCGTTGCGCAGCGCCAGCCAGCCCCGCCGCCAGGTGTTCACGCCACAGGCAACAATCGCCAGCGCTGCCAGCGCCGCCTGCACCCCCTCGTGCAGGCCAAACCAGTGGGCGGCCTCTGCCAGCACGGCCGCACCCGCCGCCAGCAGCAACGGCCAGCTGCGCAGCGGTTTTTTCGCGCTCACCGGCGTCGGCTGCGCCGCGTCCAACAGTCGTGGCGCAAACCCCAGCTCACGCAGCGCCGCCAGCATGGGCTGCTGCGCCGCGGGCTGATGGCGCACGGTCAGCACACGCTGCATCAGGTTAAAACTGAGCTGCTCCACGCCCGGCATATCGCCCAGCCGACGCTGAATCATCTGCTCTTCTACCGGGCAGCACATGTCGGTGATCTGCACGCGACTGACTGCCGCATCCGGGCTGACCGGTGACGCGGTACGCCGAAGATTGATGGTGCCGCGAATCGCGCCCGAAGACGTTTTACTGCAACAATTCTTCATTATCCTTTCCTGTTCGCTTGCTATAGTGGCATTAGAAACCCTGAAGTTATTTCAGGGTCAAGCCGTAACGAGGGTGATATGAAAATTGGTCAGCTGGCACGCAATTCCGGGTTCAGCGTCGAAACGCTGCGCTACTACGAACGTGAAGGGTTGATACCGCCGGCCCTGCGCGACGACGTTAATAACTATCGCCACTACCAACAGACGCACCTTGAGGCCGCGCTGTTTATCCGTCGCTGCCGGGCGCTGGATATGAGTCATGAGGAGATCCGCACGCTGCTCGACGCCCGTGCGCGCCCGGAGGCGGACTGTCGCGCCATCGACCAGCTGATCGAGAGCCATTTGCAGCATGTACAACGTCGCATCGATGAGCTGCAGGCGCTGGAGCAGCAGCTGATCGCCCTGCGCAACAGCTGCCTGACCGCCAGCAGCGTACGCGACTGTGCCATTTTGCAGCATCTTGAGCAGCCCGCTGAGACGCACTACCCGCTGGCGGAGACGCATCTCGGCGGCAGCCATCATCGTTAATCGCCGGTAAAGCTGGCGAAGCGCTACCCGATGAACCAGGCTTAGCACTCGCTTTTTTTAGCTTCTTTTGCCCGCTGGGCACCCCATATGGAGTAATTGACCGATGGAAAACTGGCTCACCTCACGGAACTTTTACCGTGTGCTTTTTAATGAAACCCTGTGGATCAACAGCGCTATCGTGATTATTGGTACGCTGGTGATTTACACCGTGCTGCGTACCGCCATCAGCTTCTTTTCCAAACGCATCGCCCGCCTGAGTGAACAACACACTTCAAAATTCTATGGCATTGCCGGTGAGATCCTGCGCAATACCAGCCAGACGCTGCTGCTGATTTTCTCGGCGCTGATCGCGGTGAAATTTATCGATTTACCCACAGGCTGGCGCAGCGCCATTTCGCACGGCTGGTTTATCGCTCTGATGGCGCAGCTGACGCTGTGGCTCGACGGATCGATTCGCCTGTGGCTGAGTAATATGCTGCGCGAGCCGACGCACGTGCGCAATCCGGTGACCACGGTGATCCTCGGCTTCCTGCTGCGCGCCTTTGTCTGGGCGATGATGATGCTGGCCATTCTCTCCAACATGGGCATCAATATCACCGCGCTGGTGGCCAGCCTCGGCGTCGGCGGTATCGCCATCGCGCTGGCGGTGCAGACCGTGCTCAGCGACGTGCTCGCCTCGTTGTCGATCGGCTTCGACAAGCCGTTTGAACACGGTGACTTTGTGGTGTTTAACGATATTGCCGGCACGATTGAGCACATTGGCCTGAAAACCACGCGCATTCGCAGCCTGAGCGGTGAACAGATTGTCTGCTCTAACACGATTTTGCTTCAGCAAACCATTCACAACTACAAGCGCATGCAGCAGCGCCGCATCGTGTTCAAATTTGGCATCAACTACCAGACGCCGGCGGAAAAAGTGCGCCAGATTGGCGGCGTGGTGAAGGAGATTATTCAGCAGGTGCCGAAGACGCGCTTCGACCGCGCGCACTTTTTGTCGTTTGATGAGTCGCAGCTGACCTTCGAAGTGGTCTATATCGTGCTCGACGCCGATTACAACATCTATATGGATATTCAGCAGGAGATTAACCTGCAGCTGATGGAACGCATGGCAGAGATGAACATCCGTTTCGCCTTCCCTATTCGTCGCATCGAGTTTACCGGCGGTACGCTGCCGGAAGTCAGCATTGCCGGTAGCGCCTCTAATGAGGAAGAGCGCCAGCGCGCCAATGCCTGATTTTCCCCTGCTGCTAACGGCACCCTAAAGGTGCCGTTTTAGCGACACGCGCCGATCTGCTGAAAATTCGCACCGACTCCATCTTCACTCCACATTTGTTGCAAGCCGATACAATCCTGACGAAAAGTGCGCCCTTAAGATTATTCTTAATAGGGCAGCGTTTCCTGCTGGTTATTTTCGTTTATGCCCTGCGACATAGCGCCTTAACGCCGTTAGCCCGATCCACGCAGGACCACAAAAAACCACAGCGCAGACGCCGCTGAAAAAGCCGTTTCTTAACCACACAATTTGTTATTTAATCCCGCCGTCCGCACCGCCTGAATAGTGATTCTTTTTGTCGTCGACCACGTTATGTGGCGGCAGGTTGTTGAATCTTTTTTATTAAGCAGCGGATAAAGCAGAAGGCACATCGATTATATAAGAGACAACAGCATGAATAAGAAGTTAGTCATTGTTTTAATGACTGCGGGCCTGGCGCAGAACGCGCTGGCGGCGGAAGTGTATAATAAAGACGCAAATAAACTCGATTTTTATGGCAAGGCCGTGGCCCGTCATTATATCAGCGATAATACCGCGGTTGATGGCGACGCGACCTATATTCGCCTCGGCTTTAAAGGCCAGACGCAAATCAGCGATGTGCTGACCGGTTTTGGCCAGTGGGAATATAACTTCCAGGCCAACCACAGCGAAGGCGGCAACGATGCGCAAAACGGCAATAAAACCCGCCTTGGCTTTGCCGGACTAAAGCACGCGACTTTAGGTTCCATCGATTATGGTCGCAACTACGGCATTATTTACGACGTTGGCGCGATCACCGACACGCCGGTGATCTTTGACGACGAGACCTATATCAGCGCCGACAACTTCATGACGGGTCGTGGCGGCGGCCGCCTGACCTGGCGTAACAACGATTTCTTCGGCCTGGTGGATGGCCTGAACGTGGCCGCGCAGTATCAGGGCGCCAACAGCAACAGCACCAACAATCCGCGTTCCGCGACGCGTGCTAACGGCGACGGCTATGGCTTCTCGCTGAGCTACGACACGCCGTGGGATATGAGCATTCTTGGTGCCTGGGCGACCTCAAAACGCACCACCGCGCAAAACGCTCTGCTGCTGGGTGACGGCGATCGCGCCGATATCTGGGCCACCGGCCTGAAATATGATCACGACAGCGTTTATCTGGCCGCCACCTGGGCGCAGAGCCAGAATATGACGCCAATCGGTAGCCTCGGTTACGCCAATAAAACCGATAACCTGGAAGTGGTGGCGAAGTATCTGTTCCAGAATGGTTTTGCACCGGAAGTCGGCTATTTCAAATCCAAAGCCAAAGATCTGGAACTGACCGGCGATCAGGACATCATGCATTACTGGGATTTCTCGCTGGTCTATTACTTCAACAAAAACATGTCCGTGTATGCCGATTACAAGCTGAATCGCATCGATAAAGATAACAATCTGGGCATCGCCTCGGATGACCAGACCGGCCTCGGCCTGACCTACCAGTTCTGACCCATACGCCTGGCGATGCCAGGCGTTTTTTAATCCCCCAGCCGATAGCCCGCGCCGCGAATGCTTTGCGGGACAAAGCGCACCCCCGCCGCGGCAATTTTTTTGCGTAGCTTACTGATATGACTGTCTACCGTGCGTTCGCTGACCTGCTCATCGTTGAGGCAGGCGTGCTGGATTGCCTGACGGGAAAAGATCCGCTGCGGCTCGCTCAGCAGATAACTGAGGATTTTCAGTTCAGTGGCGGTCAGCATGGCGGCGATATCCTCGCGCGCATCGCCGACCAGCACCTGACGCGTTGCGCGATTAACGGCGATATTTCTGCTGGTCAGCCAGTCACTCTGTGCCGGTTGTCTGGCGGTGGCCAGCTGGATCCGCGCCTGCAGTTCGTCGCTGTTCATCGGCAACAGCAGAAAATCATCCGCCCAGCGCGGTACATAGCGCAGCGCATCCTCGCTGACCAGTGCAATCAACGGCACCGCCGCCCGTTGCCCAAGCCGTGACAGCGACTGCCACCCCTCTTTCGCCCCGGCGTTGACACGGAATAAAATAACCTGCGGCAACCATTGCTGAATAAGCTGGTTTATTTTGGCGGTTTTATTGGCGCTAATGACGTGATAGCCCTGATTATTCAGACCAGAAACAATCTCCTGCTGAAGAAAATCATCTTCTTCCGCCAATAAAATATTTACCGGCTGCGATAATAACGGCGTCACATTATTCATTCCCTGCAGGTGAACTCTGTTTTCACTGCCGATGGACGGCGGCGTTTTCTGATATTTAGCCGCTCAGATAAGTTCGACAAATCTATTTATTCGCCTGGCTGCGCGGCGGCTGAAATGTAAACCTGATGATGAATGAAGGCAATACTATTTTAAGCATTGGCAGAGAATGTCTGCTAAACGGCGGAAGGATGGCCAGGACGGGTACTAAAAACCGCTACGCTGCCGGCGCGGGTTATCCGGCAGCAATTAACGGATCAGGAGTCGATAGTGCGGTAGGCGGTGGTCACCTTCCACAGATAGCGCGGCGCCTGCGCAGCCGGATGCTTTTGCTGCACGTGCTGATAGAAATCTTCCGGCGTCATGGCGTTGATCATAGCGATAGCGCGATCGCGGCTGGATGAGAACGTGCGCAGCAGCGCGCCCGCACCGTTGGCATAGGAAACGATTGTGGCGTAGCGCAGCGTTTGTGGATTACGAATGCCGGCCAGCGCGGAGTCCTGCAGGATGCGTAAATAGGCGGCACCGATATCGATATTTTTTGCCGGATCGCGCAGTTCGGCGGTGCTCGGCTGACCACGACGGCCCTGCGTACGATAGACTTCGCGGCCTGCGGTTGACGCTTTGATCTGCATCAGCCCTACCGCATTAGAGCGGCTGACCACACCCGGATTACCGCCGGATTCAACGCTGATAATGGCGCTGATCAATTTTTCATCGACGCCATACTGGCTGGCGGCGTTTTCGGTAAATATGGACCAGGCATCAGATACTTTACCCGGCGACGCTTTGGTTAAAGGCGTCTGTTTTTCCTGTAATGGAGGATGCGAAGGGCCACTGGCGCAACCGGACAATAACAGAGCTGAAAGCACAAGCAGTCTTAATCTCACACCGTTTTCCTTAATAAACCTGTCCCGCGCCCAATCATACGGAGAGATTCGCCGGACAAAATTACCTTTTATCCGAATTGCTAAAATTCGCTGGCGCTATCGTGACTTCATGCGCTTTTTTCGTCATTATCGTGATGACAGCAGCATTAACCGTTGAATAACATCCGTTTCCGGAGCCGCAGGATGCCAGACCGCCACACTCGCCTCATTCGTCTGATCGCGCCATCAGGCTATTGCCTGCAGCAGGAGGCCGCCCACCGCGGTATCAACCGTTTGCAGCAGGCTGGACACCAGGTCGATAACCTTGACGTTGTGGCGCGCCGTGAGCAGCGTTTCGCTGGCAGCGATGCGCAGCGTCTGGCGGACATCAACCAGCTGGCGACGCTGGCCGACCTGCCCGATATCGTGCTGGCGGTACGCGGCGGCTATGGTGCATCGCGGCTGCTGGATAAAATCGATTACATTGGGTTGCAGCGCCGCTTGCTGAATCAGCCGGTTGCGCTGTGCGGACACAGTGATTTCACCGCTATTCAGCTGGCGCTGCTGGCGCAAACCGGACTGATTACCTTCAGCGGTCCGATGCTTGCCGCTAACTTTGGCGCGGCGCAGCACTCTGATTTTACGCAGCAGCATTTCTGGCAGGCGCTGACCGCGCCGCAGTTTGCACTGGCGTGGCCGACGTCGGCACCGGACTGCAGCCCGCGCAGCGGCAGGGTCTGGGGCGGCAACCTCACGATGATCTGTTCGCTGATCGGCACGCCCTGGCTGCCGGTGCATCAGGACGGCATTCTGGTGATCGAGGATATCAATGAGCATCCTTACAAAATCGAGCGCATGATGCTGCAACTGCAGCAGAGCGGGATTCTGGCGCGTCAGCAGGCGATTGTGACCGGCAGCTTTAGCAGCGCCGCCATCGGTGAGTATGACAACGGCTTCGATTTTACCACCGTGTGGCAGCGGCTCCGGGAGAGCACCGGCCTGCCGATCGTCACGGATTTACGTTTTGGCCATGAGGCGGATACGGTGACCGTGCCGCTGGGTGCGCGTGGAGAGTTGCAGGTAGAGGCGGGCACGGCGCGATTGTCGCTGAGCGGCCATCCGATTTTGACGTAACGGTATTGTCTCCAGGAGACCCTTGATGAAGCCGCTTTATCCCGACTTATGGATCTCCACCCCTGAATTCCCGGCGGAAGATAACGACATTATGATGCACGGCTTTATGCTGCGTCATCCGCGCGGCAACCTGCTGTTCGGCCGTATTGAAAACCCGGACGATCATAACGTTATTGAACTGGAAGGCGGCGCGATTCGCCACTATTTTACCCACTGGCACGAAGCGGGCCCCGGCGCGGCGCTGATTCAGCAACGCTTTAACAGCGCGCTCTACTGCCACAGCCGTTCGCTCAGTGCGGTGATGACCAGCGTTGAGCCGGATGAGACGCTGACGCACGATGAACTGCATTTCGGCGATCTCCAGATTCTCTCCACGCCCGGCCATACGCCCGGCTCCACCAGCTATTTTTACGCCTCGCCGCACGGCAAAAAGTATCTGTTCGTGGGTGATACGCTGACCCGCGATCATGAACGCTGGATCACCGTTCAGGTGCCGGACAGCAATCGCGCCGATCTGGAGCGCAGCCTGCAACGTTTTCGCAAGCTGCGGCCCGACGTTATTTTGATGAGCACCACTCGCGGTCACCTGTCGTGGCAGGAAGTGACGCTGATGGAATGGCTTGACGCGATCGACGAAGCGGAACAGTCACCGGTGGTGGTGCGTGAATCGCCACTCTACTTACCGCGTCATTAAGGCTCTTCAATCAGCGCTTTGGTTAAATAGTGGCGCTGATAGTGGTGAAGGTAATTATCGAGAGAAAATCGCAGCTGATAGCCCTGCTTTTCATAGAAGGGCCGCGCCTGAAAACTTGCGGTGTCCACCTGGGAAAAACGGCAGCCGCGACCGCGCGCCTCCTCTTCAGCCGCCTTGATTAGCCGACTGCCCACGCCCTCCCCGCGCAGCGCCTCGCTAACCCACAGCATATCGATCCGCAGCCAATTGCCGGTGGTGGAGCCAGTGAGTCCGGCAAGCTTGCGGCCCTGCTCATTGACCACAAAGATGCCCAGCGCCTTGATCACATCAGCATCAAAAAATTGGTCGTTATAGGCCTTCAGACCGAGACGTATCTCATCCAGATCGTGCTGGCTCGGCGTGGCGGTGATCTTCAGTTCCATGGCTACCTCGGCGATCAAAAAAAGGGGCTAAAGTGAACGACCTGATTATGAATCAACGTGCGCGGCAGCATCCCAACGTTCCAGCGTCACCGACTGCGTGTCACGATCGGCGCTGCGGTTGCAGGGAGTCAGGCTGTCGCTGTCGTTGAAAGCAAAGAAAGTTTCACCGCTGCTTTTGTTCACAATCAGCTGATCGCCGTTGCGGAACTGGGTAATCGCCACCTTATCGCCGTCGTTAATGCGTGAACGGGTCTGCCCTGAAGCGATCTGAAAGTGGTGCTCTCCCCACATCAACGTACTTAAGCCGTAAGCCGCGCGGGAAACCGTCATGGTGGCACGCCCGCTGCAGGTGATCTGGAATTCGGTTTCAGCCTGCGCAGAAGATAAACCGGCCAGCATCAGCAGCGCGGCAACAGAATAGCGCCTCATAGCCTCTCCATTTCGTTTGATTTCATTAGGGAATTTCAAGGTTATCACAGCAGGTTTTAAATGAAGAGATCGCTATCGCAGAAACCTGCCCACACTTTTTCTGCCCGACATGGGTTACCACTGTCGCCGATGAAATGTGGGAATTGTTAGCTTTTATAGTATGTTGTAACTAGAGGCGATGCGATTTTTTTCTGCTCATCTTGCCACGCTATTCGCTTGCGACAAATCTGAAAATGGCATTCAGGGCAATTATTTGCGACGGCATTGAAAAATTTCCGGCACTAAAAAAGCGGGCTTTATCACAGCTAAAGCCCGCTCGATAACGGTATCCTTGCCCTGGAAACAGGTTACTCAGCAGCAACTTCAGCCGCTATTAGCATCAATGCCATACCCGCAGACTCCTCATCATACTCGCCCATCACGGCGCGCAGCGCGGCTGCACAGGCATCAACCTGCTGTTTTTTTTCGTGTGCCAGTTTCTCAATCGCATGACGAATAATCATCAGACTGGCTTCTTCTTCTCTCATCAAAATAACCTTGTAATGGTGATCCAGTGCCTAACCGGGCCAAGAATAACGTGACAACACTGCAAAAGTCACCCCTTTGCCTCGTTTTCGCTTAACTGTAACGCCGCAGCCAAATTTTTTTCACGGGCAAAAATGCTATGCTGAGACTATCCGCTTTGGGATCACGGAACGATAAAGGGCCGAACACATGCTGCGACTTCCCCTGCTTTTCACCGCGCTTTTACTCGCAGGCTGTGCCTCGGGCCCGCAAGGCGTGACCTGTCGTGGCGACCTTTCCACGCTTGACGGTAAAGCGCTCGGGCAAAGCACGGCAAAGGTGTTTGACCTGGTTAACGCGTTCAGCGTCAGCAATGACGATGTCACCGTTGAGAGTGGCCCGCTGCATTCAAACGATCGCCTGCGCTGGATACCGTCCGCGGTGACTAAGGAGGGTTACTACGCGCAACGGCTCTCTTCACACCAGTTTCGCCTGATCAACCCCTATCAGGATAACCAGGTGACATGGCAGTGTCCGTAGAGACCGGTCCCAAAAAATGCTACCGTTTGCGCTTTATCGTTTTGGAAAGGAAGAACAGTGGAAAGAGACGTTGAGAATAACGATGTTGTTCTGTTTCCCTGGCCCGGCAAACGCCGTGCAGATAACCGCCTAAGCTGTGGCGGCATCGATCTTACGCTGGAAACTGGCCGTATCGATGAGATTGAAGAGTGCGCCCGCTCGGCAAACCTGCGTCGCTTGCTGGAAGAGGTCAATCTGCAGGATGGATTGTTTATGACGTTGGCCTGCGATCACGTGAAACTGGAAAACGGTACGGCGGGTTTTGTGACCTTCGCACTTCGCCCGGAAACCTTGTCGCAGCTCAGATCTCACACCCTCGACCTCGACCGGCAATTCTGGCGTTATCTCGCCTGGCAGGAGCGCGAGCATGCGATGGCCGCAGGTGCGCTGGTGAACTACGCGCAGTCGGTAATGAACTGGACCCATGCGCCGGTGCAGATCCGCGGTGAACAGTATGACCGAATCACCGTGCAATATTACTGTGAGCAGTCAGATGAAGCGGAATGGTGTCTGGATCACCTGCGCCATTTCCTGGTGTCGTGGTTTCCCTGTCAGCTGGCGCAGGATCAGCCGTGAACCCGGACAGTGCCGGGCAATACTCACGGTTTTACCAGTCTGATAGCGTGCTCCAGCACGCGCTGCTCCTCGCGATCGCTGTCCCCCCGTTTTAGCCGCGTCTGTTTTAACAGCGTGGCCAGCATCTCGCGCGGCGTATCGTGGCCGCTTTCTGCCAAAACAATCACCGCATCACCCACTACCCGGCACACTTCGTCGTAATACTCTTCGCTCAATACATCACGTTTCATTGGTCACCTCCTCAGTAAAGCCTGGCATAAAACCGGCGATTGAAAATGTCAGTATGCTGTCAGGAGTGAAAAAAAATATGTCTATTGATTGCAACGTCTTTCGCCGTCCGGCAGAACAAAATCCTTGTGCTATGGTTAATGTAGTAGCAATGATGCTGCCAACCCAGGAAGGAGATGCCTTATGTTTGATAAAGCGAAAGATAAAGCAGAAGAAGCAGCAGGCGCCGTACAGCAGCAGTTTGGTCGCGCCACCGGTTCTGCAGAACATGAAGCGAAAGGCGCCGTACGTCGTCGCGCTTCACAGGCAACCTATGCGGTTGATGACGCACTGGATTGCGCGCGTGATGCCGCGGCAAAAAGCCCGCTGACCGCGCTGGCTGTGGCTGCAGGCGTTGGCTTTGTGCTGGGTAAACTGCTTAGCTCACGCTGAGTCTGTCACCAGAATTAAGCTTACGAGCCCGCCTTTTGGCGGGCTTTGTCGATCTGAAGAGGAGAGAATCATGTTTAACGTTGATGATTTTGTGCAGTCCAAAACTGGCGGCCCCAAAATGCAGGTGGTGCGGGTTGAAGACGATCTGCTTTACTGCATTCGCATTGACGATGCGCATAAAAAAGAGCTTACCGTGCCCGCCTCTTCCGTGAATCTGTATCATGAAGAAGGTGATTTTGGCGTCTGCTGAGTCACCGATGAATGCCCATAAAAAACCCGCCAGCGGCGGGTTTTTTTACGTCTGAGCAGAATCAGTTTTTCAGATCGTACTCAAGTGTGATCTCAGCATTCAGTACCTGAGAAACCGGGCAGCCCGCTTTCGCTTTCTGAATGATGGCGTCAAAGGCCGCTTTTTCGATGCCGGGCAGCACGATGTCGCTTTTCAGCGCGATTTTGGTGATCGCAAAGCCGTCATCTTTTTTGTCCAGCGAGACGTCAGCAGTGGTGTCGATGCTGGTTGGCGTGAAACCTTCCAGGCCGAGCATCATCGATAACGCCATAGAGAAACAGCCAGCATGTGCTGCGCCGATCAGCTCTTCCGGGTTGGTGCCGGGTGCGTCTTCAAAGCGGGTATTAAAACCGTACGGCTGCTGCTTCAGCGCGCCGCTTTCGGTAGAAATGGTGCCTTTACCTTTTTTTAAATCGCCTTCCCAATGCGCCTGGGCTTTCTTATGAATAGTCATTCTTTCCTCCCGTTGATGAGACACAGCGTTAAGTATAGTTAAGGCTGAGGATTTTGCCGGAGCCTGACGGTCAGTCGGCGGTTTATTCAACAACTGCGCCAACGACTTAGGCTGTGCCTGATGTGAAATAGTGGCCCCGGCGCACAAAGCGCTTGCCTGCCAGTGGGGAATCGGGGTTATGTTGCAGGGGAAAACGTCACCCAAGGAGAGAAGAACGATGAGTGCTTATATTATGTTTGTGCGCGATGCCACCCTCGATGCTGAAGAGCTTGCGACCTACAGCAAAATGGCCGCCGACGCGCGTGGCGATCATCCGTTAACCGCGCTGGCACACTACGGTGATTTTGAAGTGCTGGAAGGTCAGGCGTCGGAAGGCGTGGTGTTGCTGAAGTTCCCGGACATGGCCGCGGCGCGAGCGTGGTATCACAGCCCGGCTTATCAGGCAGCCAAAGTGCATCGCCTGAAAGGCGCAGAATATCGGGTGATTCTGGTCGACGGCGTCGAATAATCTGCCCAACGCAGACCGGATATCAACAAAAAACCCGCCAGTCGGCGGGTTTTTTCTGGTTAGCGCAGCTGACTATCTTTACTGCCGCGCCGGTTATACAGGCTGGCCGTATGCTGCTGTTGATCCAGCTTGCTCTGGCAGTTGACGCAAAATTTCACGCCCTTTAACGCCTGCCGTCTCGCTTCAGGAATCGGTTCTCCGCACTCCAGGCAAAACGCCTCACTCTCGCCCTGCCCGACCGCATTGCGCACTCGCGCCACGCCGTCGTTAACGGTGCTGTCGATCTGATCCTGTACTGCGCCATCGGAAGCCCAGCCACTTGCCATTTTCACCTCCAGTTATGGTCACAGAGGTAAATATGGGTGCTAACTGCACTTTCTTCAAGCGGTGCGCTGTACGTTCGCCTCTTCCAGCACCTTATGAATAACCGAAGAGAGCTCGTTGATCTCAAATTTGGCCACATAACCGTTGGCACCGACTTTACGCACGTGATCTTCGTTGGCGCTGCCTGACAGCGATGAGTGAATTACCACCGGAATCTCTTTCAGGCGCGGATCGCTTTTGATATTGCGCGTTAAGGTAAAACCGTCCATTTCCGGCATTTCCAGATCGGTCAGCACCATGGAGATTTTGTCGCGAATCGGTACGCCTTCGGCCTGTGCCTGCTGCGCCAGAATCTTGATCTTTTCCCAGGCTTCGAGGCCGGTGTTGTGCAGCTCAGCTGGAATGCCCATGCCGCTCAGGCCTTTCTCCAGCATTGAACGGGCCACTTTCGAATCTTCAGCCACGATAGCGATAGAGCCAGGGCGCATGCTGAAGGTTTTGTTTTTGACCTGTTCGGTTTTGACATCGCGCGCTGACGGAATGATGTCATACAGAATTTGTTCAACGTCCAGCACCAGCGCCATATTGCTGCCCTGCTCCTGATTTTCGAGCATGGCGATACTGGTAATATTACGGCTGCTGACGCCCGCTTCAGCGGCGTGAACCTTGCTCCACTCCAGGCGCACAATGTTGTCTACCGATTCCACCGCAAACGCCTGAGTGTTGCGCGCATATTCCGTCACCAGCAACAGATTCAGTCCGGTTGAAGGCGTACAACCGGCGACGGCGGGCAGATCGATGACCGGGATCACCTGACCGCGAATATTGGCCATGCCTAACAATGGCGGCTTCATGCCCGCAGCTTTGGTGATCGCCGTCATCGGTACGATTTCGCGCAGCTTAAATACGTTGATGCCGTACAGCTCCGGTTTCTCTTCCGGTGAAGAGGAACCGAGGCGGAACAGCAGCAGCTCAAAGCGGTTTGATAGCGTCAGGTTCGCTCTTTCGTCGATATCTTTTTGAAAATTATCCATGTATTCCTCTGAACATTAACAGGTAAGTGGTTACAGGCGATATCGACGACGGCCGCCTCCGGCAGCGGCCTTCTCACTTCGCGTAAGCAGCAACACTTCTGTCACAGGTTATCGGCAGAGGAAGGCAAAAGGTGAGGATTGCAGCGTGCGATCGGGATTTATTTTCGCCCGTGCGAGCGCTGAGTTAATCAGCAGGGGCACTTTCTTTAATTAAATCAGCGCCCTGATTTTTCGGATTGCCCACCGCCGTGCTGACCGGATGCCAGTGAAATTCGTCGGCTTTGCGGGCGCCTTTGTGCGCCAGATCGCAGGCTTCATCCGCCGTAGTGGCGGGATCGAGCCAGGCCAGTGCCGCGTCGGGCGTAAGCACCAGCGGCCAGCGATCATGAATATCCACCAGCCCTTTATCACTGGCTGCGGTGACGATGACAAATCCTTCTTGATCGTTGGCTTTGTCATAAGGCGCGTTGCCAATGGCGGCAAAAAACAGCGGCTCGCGGGAGTGATGGTACAGAAACCACGGCTGCTTGTGGCTACCTTCACGTTGCCACTCATACCAGCCGTCGGCCATGACGATGGCGCGGCCATGCTGCCAGAGCGAGGCAAACATTCTGCCTGAGGCTGCGGTTTCAGAGCGGGCGTTGATTAAGGGTGGCTTCTGCCACCAGCCGGGCGCATAACCCCAGTGAACAGGATCGAGAGAAAGGGATCCAGCACGCGCGTTAAGTAACAGCACGCGCGTACCGGGCGCGACGTTATAACGACCGATCGGTTGCGGATCGTGGGTTATTTCGTCGCTGGCAATGCCAAGTGCGGCGAAGTAGTCATCCCTGCTGCGATATTGTGCAAAACGTCCACACATAGTGCCTCCAGCCGCCGCACGCTACGGCAGATGATCACTCCCGAACGGGCGTGACGTTATTTGGGCTGTTTGGGTTCAAACGGATCTTGTTGATCATCCTTGCTGTCATCACGCTTACGCGGAATTTCACCCTGCTCCTGTGGCGCTTCCTGGCCATGCGCCATGTCATCTTCTTCGTAAGGATTGGTCGAATGTGGCGCATCTTCTGGCAGGCCGTGGAGGTCGTTGTCGTCCGGGTAAGGCTTATTATGATCGTGGCGTTCTGACATGGTCATCTCCTTAGGTGAATGAACCTTAAGTATAGGTGATGCGTCATGATTTGCAGGGAAGTGAAGCGGTGCAGAAACAACAACAGGCCGCAACGGCGACCTGTTATTAACCCCATCCGGCGCTTATCTCCGGCACTCACTGTTGTGGCTTAGCTCTTGAAGGGGCGAAAAGGAGTATCTCAGATCGGCGCCAGCCAGGTTTAACAATTATTGCCGTTGTTATTATTAGCGAGTTAATTATTTGGCAGGCGCATCGCGTCTGGTCAGCACCAGACGAAACGAAAAAGGGTTAGCAACGAGCAGAAATGTTCGCGTCACGATAGCTGGCATGCATAACTGATTTACAGAAAATGCAGACTGCGCCGTGGGGATTTTTTGTGGTGACATCGAACGAGGAGAGACGATACTGATGTCCGCTGCAAGAGGGACATTTGAAATTTAGAATAATAATAGAAACCTTCATATTTTTGTTTTAAGAGAAATCAGCCTAACAGCTTTTCAGGCGCCTGTCTCAATTATGTTAAAAAAAATTAAACGGCAGGTAAACATTTTGGGCCGGACAACGCGCCGGCCCAAAACAATTATGCAGCTACCGCATCATGCGTTTTAAACACGCGAATGGCGCGCGCCAGCTGATCGGCCTGCTCCTGCATCGCCTGAGCGGCAGCGGCTGACTGATTCACCAGCGAAGCATTTTGCTGCGTGACCTGATCCATCTGGGTAATCGCCGTATTGATTTCATCAATGCCGGTGCTCTGTTCAGAGCTGGCAATAGAGATTTCCCCCATGATTTCCGTCACACTTTTCACGCTGGTCAGCACTTCCTGCATGGTGCTGCCGGCATTGGCAACCTGCTTGCCGCCCTCTTCCACACGCGCAACCGAATCTTCGATCAGCTGAGCAATCTCTTTAGCTGCCGAAGCGGAACGCTGTGCCAGATTGCGCACTTCTGATGCGACCACGGCAAAACCACGACCCTGCTCGCCGGCACGTGCGGCTTCCACCGCGGCGTTCAGAGCAAGGATGTTGGTCTGGAACGCGATGCCATCAATGACGCTGATAATATCGACAATCTTTTTCGATGAGGTGTTGATCATTTCCATGGTGGTTACCACCTGCTTAACCGCTTCGCCGCTCTGGACCGCCACGCTGGAGGCCTGCGCCGCCAGCTGATTGGCCTGACGGGCATTATCGGCATTCTGCTTCACGGTGGAGGTCATTTGCTCCATCGCCGATGCGGTCTCTTCCAGCGAGCTGGCCTGCTGCTCGGTGCGCGAAGAGAGATCCATATTGCCCGCTGAAATTTCGCTGGAGGCGTTGGCGATGAGGTCGGTACCCGCACGTACTTCGGTTACGATGTTCAGCAGATTATCGTTCATGTTTTTCAGCGCGTGCATCAGCTGGCCGGTTTCATCTTTTGAATTCACCGTGATTACCGTACGCAGATCGCCTGCCGCCACGTTTTCCGCAATGGTCACGGCTTCACGCAGCGGACGTACAATCGAGCCGGTCAGAAACATGCCCAGCGCGATCGCCGCCAGAATAGCGACGCTGGAAAAAATCAGCGTAACGTTAATGGCAGTTGAGGCGTCATTAACCGCGTTCCCACCTTCGCCCATCAGCTGCTGTGACTGTGAATCAGCAAACTTCACCGCGCTGCTGAGAAAGTTATTCTGAATGTTGGTGATTTTGCGCAGGGCAAAGTCAGCTGCAACGTCAGCATTGCCGCTGCGGATCAAACCCAACAGCTCCTGCTTCACCCGTTCAAACTCCTGCGAGGCTTCCTTCAGAGATTTGATCTTCTGCTGCCCAATCGCCGTGGTTTGCAGCTGGGAGATTCGCTCAATAGCCGCATTAGTTTTTTGGGTCGCCTCATCAAGCTGGGTAAAACGCTTAACGTTCTGCTCCGGGCGCGTGACGTCGATTACCATGCCGCGCAGATATTTAATCTGTTCATTGACGCCGTCACGCACGTCAAAAGCGAGACGGACTTTGACGTAACGATCGTTGATGATTTTATCGATCGCGTGATTAATGCTGCCGGTTTTGATGACTGCCGTCGCGCTGACAATAATCAGCAACAGGATAACCAGGCCGAATGCGGCGCCAAGACGCACACCCACTCTCATATTTTTGATTGATACCATGACAGATTCCCTTTTAAGTTTGCAGCAACACGGAGAGGTGATGGCCCATCTGTTCCGGCTGACGTCGCCGCTGAAGTAATGACTTGCGATTGCTTGCACCCCGTCGGCAAATAAGAGCCAACAAGCGACGTACCGATGTAGCGCATGCATCGGCATTTTTTTGTGAACGTCGCGGCTGAGTAAATCGGCAGAGCCAGGGAAAACTTGATGTCTGAATGTGACGTAAGTAGCAAATTTTCCTGATCATACATCAGGAAATTGCATGTTTTTTCGGCAGCGGATGGGGGAAAGCATTAATTGCCCGCGGTTACCACAGCGACAGCTGCGCAGAAGTCGCGGCAGATTTCGGCGTGGGTGCAGGCGGGATCGGTCGCTGCATCTCATGATGCAGCCAGTGCATGATCACGCTGACCAGGTAATCCTGTTGCGCCGCGGTCAGCGGCTGATGACGAGGAAGCCATGCCATTTTTCAATGCAGCCACGACAGCAGGTGGCGGTGGCGTGTTGGGCAATAAATACCGGATGCCCTCGCATTGGCGTCTGTTTACCATCGTGTGCAGGCTCTGCGGCGGCCAGGCGTTCGGCGATAAACGCTGTAGCATGTTCGTTCAGCGCCGCCGCGCCTTTGCTTTGGCTGTAAACATATTCCCGATAACCCAAATGGAAGCGCTGGCGGAAAGGTGATTGTGCCAGACGCTGAAACAGTGCTTTAAAAGCCATAGTACCTGACGTCTTATAGAAAGGATTAATGCTGGCCCTGCAGGCGAAACCAGCAGCGCCGACAGCAGAATTGGATCCAGCGTATCAGATAACGCGGCGATTTGATCGGCAGATGCGCTTCGCCCTGCACCACCCTGGCGTCCCGATCGCAATGTTCACAGCAGGATTGCAGATAAAACTTCTCCTCCTGCGTCAGTGGCGCAAAACAGTTAGTGCAGCGCATGTTTACCCTCAACGGAGCAACGGTGAATTCCAGTGTGGCTGCTAACCGCGGTCAGTTAGCGACGCTCGTCCCTGCCGTTTCAGACTTACCCTGACCGACAGGGTCTATCCTGCGCAGATGACCTGCCCCTCAGCATTCAGACAACTCTGATTTTGACAAAAACTTACAATTTACTGACGTCTGACTGACGAGCTGTGGCTATCTCCGCCAGGTTTCGCCTGGATTGTAAGCAGTCAGCGTGGTTGCAATTCCGGGTCTGCTCGCTGAAATTTATTTTTGTCATTTCCGTGCAACTTTTCCAGCATGGTCTATCTTCATTTTGCGATACCCGTTTATCGCGCACTTGCCGCCGCTTAACCTCATTTTTAAGGTGCGGCGGTAAAAAAGAAAATATGAAATAAAATAGATTATTTCTCTTTTGCAATCGGATTAATCTTGTTATTATGCCTGTGCAAAGATTAGACACAGCACCCGGCGATGTTGCCGGACTATAAATAAAAAGAGTTTCGACGTTGATTAACGCTTTTTGCGTTCTGTCTTTTTTTACGTCAGCCATGGCTTACTCACAAGGTCAGCATCACATGGTGACAGCGGCTCGCACCCCAATGCGGATGCTGTATATTTGACGGCTAAAGGCGACATACTGTTATATTGAAAATCCGGCCTCGTGCCGGATTTTTTTATGGCGATCTCAAATACGGCATTTCCCTGCCCCTCTTCTCGCGAAATCCCTCCTCTCCTGCCAGCATGAAGCGGCCAGCTGCTCTATAGTCAAAAACAGGAGCGCCGGGCGTATCCCGTCAGGCGACAGATGAAGGAGCAAAGCAAACCGATAAAGGCGTAATGCAGAGAACAACGATCAAATCATTGGCTATTCCCGCAACACTGACGCGCCAGGCGCGAAGGAGTTAAGATGATTTACAACAAACTGTTCGCCATTATTTTACCGCTGGCCGTTGTGGGCTGTACCTCTTCCGTCGAAGATGCGCGGCTGAATCAGCCAAGCTGGCAGGGATCCAGCAGCAAAAGCATGGAGGCGCTTAGCCAGTGTATTTATTCAGGCTGGTCAACGTCGAGGGTGATTGCGAAGGATGATACGTCGCATACGGAAATGAAACCGGGCAAAACGACCGTTTATACATGGGAAGAGTCGATGTTTGTCGACCTGACGCCGCAAGGCAGCAGCACCGATATGCGCTTCTATAAGACGTTTGAAATGGGAGAAACGGTGCTTGCTGACCGCCTCAGCATTGTTCAGCATTGCCGCTAAGCTGCTGGCCTGCGCTCACTATCGGCGCAGGCCGGTCGATATTAACGACACTGCCCGGTGACGCTGTCGATGCCGCTTGGACAGACATCGCTGGACGGAATCAGGGAGGTGATACCCATGCCACAACCGGCAAGCAGCAAACAAGAAACCAACAGCAGCACGCTTTTCATAACTCTCCAGCCAGTCATTCGTTAAATACACAAAAAGATGTTCGCCTGATTATCGCGTAATGGCCAGGCCATTACCGCTGTCGCACAACAAAAATGCGACCCGTATGCTGATTACTCGCCAATCTCTGGCGCAAGACATCAGGCGCTGATAACAAAGCACAACGGTGGCGGATGAGCCGCTGGTCTCAAGAATAGATCAGACTGCGGATGCGCGGGGAAGAAAGATGTATCAGATCGTGGCCGCCAACATGCGATGTGTGAAAGCCTCACCGACGGCAAAAAAAACGGGAGCCTGCTGGCTCCCGTTGTTGTTCTCACAGAACGCGATTACATATTTTCGATGATCGCATCACCAAACTCTGAACATTTCAGCAGTTTAGCGCCTTCCATCAGGCGTTCGAAATCGTAAGTCACGGTCTTGTTAGCGATAGCGCCTTCAACACCTTTTACAATCAGGTCAGCCGCTTCGAACCACTCCATGTGACGCAGCATCATTTCTGCTGACAGGATCACGGAACCTGGGTTCACTTTATCCTGACCGGCATATTTTGGCGCCGTGCCGTGGGTCGCTTCAAACAGTGCGCATTCATCACCGATGTTGGCGCCTGGTGCGATACCGATACCGCCAACCTGTGCAGCCAGCGCATCAGAGATGTAGTCGCCGTTGAGGTTCATACAGGCGATAACGTCATACTCAGATGGACGCAGCAGGATTTGCTGTAAGAATGCATCGGCAATCACATCTTTAACGATGATCTCTTTACCGGTGTTTGGATTTTTGAACTTCATCCATGGGCCGCCATCGATCAGCTCGCCGCCGAACTCTTCTTTCACTAACTGGTAGCCCCAGTCTTTGAAAGAACCTTCGGTGAACTTCATGATGTTGCCTTTGTGAACCAGCGTCAGTGATTCACGATCGTTGGTGATGGTGTACTCAACCGCTGCACGCACCAGACGTTTGGTGCCCGCTTCTGAACACGGCTTCACGCCGATACCGCACTGCTCAGGGAAGCGAATTTTCTTCACGCCCATCTCTTCGCGCAGGAACTTGATCACTTTGTCTGCTTCCGCAGAGCCCGCTTTCCACTCGATACCCGCATAGATATCTTCGGAGTTCTCACGGAAGATCACCATATCGGTCTCTTCAGGACGTTTAACCGGGCTTGGCGTGCCTTTGTAATAGCGCACCGGACGCAGACAAACGTAGAGGTCCAGTTCCTGACGCAGCGCCACGTTCAGGGAGCGGATGCCGCCACCGACCGGGGTCGTCAGCGGGCCTTTGATGGCCACGCGATATTCTTTAATTAAATCCAGGGTTTCCTGCGGCAGCCAGACATCCTGACCGTACAGTTCAACCGATTTCTCACCGGTAAAGATTTCCATCCAGGAAATTTTACGCTCGCCGTTGTAGGCTTTTTTCACAGCGGCATCAACCACTTTCAGCATCACAGGGGATACGTCGACACCAATACCGTCACCCTCAATGTAAGGAATAACCGGATTGTTTGGCACGACCAGCTTGCCCTGATCCAGGGTGATTTTTTGACCTTCCGCCGGAATTACTACTTTGCTTTCCATTAACCTCTCCTTCGAGCGCTCTATTTGTTAATGATTTGTAAGATGCGCGTCAATACTACTTGAATATTCACGTCGCGCCAATCATCGCAATTTCGCGTTATAATGCGCCCATTCTCACAGACTGCAAAGCCCATGCGACAAACTCCTGTTAAACATCATCGCCTTAAACGATTCAGCGACAAGCGCGCCCCGGCCCGTCGGGTCACGGGTCCACAACGCATCATTCTTTTTAACAAACCCTATGACGTGCTGCCGCAGTTTACCGACGAAGCGGGACGCAAAACGCTGAAGGATTATATTCCGATCGCCGACGTCTATGCCGCTGGTCGGCTCGACCGCGACAGTGAAGGCCTGCTGGTGCTGACCAATGACGGCGCGCTGCAGGCGGCCCTTACCCAGCCCGGTAAGCGCACGCATAAAACCTATTTTGTTCAGGTCGAAGGCGTGCCCGAAGAGCATCAGCTGCAACGCCTGCGTGATGGCATTAATCTGAAAGATGGCCCAACCTTATCGGCAGGTGCCGAAGCGGTGGCGGAACCCGCCTGGCTCTGGCCGCGTAATCCGCCAATTCGTGAACGACAATCGATCCCGACGCAATGGCTGAAAATCACCCTGCACGAAGGCCGCAACCGTCAGGTTCGGCGCATGACGGCGCACATTGGCTTTCCGACGCTGCGTCTGATTCGCTATGCGGTTGGCGACATGTCGCTGGAGGATTTGGCACCCGGCGAATGGCGCGACTATCACCCCACGGCGTAATACGCCATAACGGCAGGTTATCTAATCAGGAGAAGAGATGTTCAAACCTCATGTCACCGTCGCCACGCTGGTGCAGGCGCAAGGTCAGCTACTGGTGGTGGAAGAGTGGGTGCACGGCAAGCCGACGCTGAATCAACCGGCTGGTCACCTGGAAGCTGATGAAACGCTGATTCAGGCGGCAGAACGCGAGCTGTGGGAAGAGACCGGCATTGCCGCCACGCCGCAGCATTTCCTCGCCGTTCAGCAGTGGATCGCCCCCGACAATACGCCTTTTGTGCGCTTTCTTTTCAGCCTGGATCTGCCTGAGATGGCCGCCACCGCGCCACAGGACAGCGACATTACACGCTGCCTGTGGCTGCCACCAACGGCGGTGTTACAGGCCCCTAACCTGCGATCGCCGCTGGTAGCGGAGAGCGTGCGGCTCTGGCAGCAAAATGTGCGCTACCCGCTGACGCTGATTAGCGCCTTCCAGTGGCCGTTTAGCGAGGGTGCGCAACGCGCAGGTGCGTGATAGCATATGTCGCCTGTTTTTATTTCATTTCGAGTAGCGTGAGTGCCCATGTCTGACAACAGCCAGAAAAAAGTGATCGTCGGGATGTCCGGCGGCGTCGATTCTTCCGTTTCCGCCTGGTTACTGCAGCAGCAGGGTTACCAGGTCGAAGGCCTGTTCATGAAGAACTGGGAGGAAGATGACGGTGAGGAATATTGCACCGCGGCGGACGATCTGGCAGATGCACAGGCGGTCTGCGACAAGCTTGGGATGAAGCTGCACAAAATAAACTTTGCTGCCGAGTACTGGGACAACGTGTTTGAGCTGTTCCTTGAAGAGTATAAGGCGGGCCGCACGCCGAACCCCGATATCCTGTGCAACAAAGAGATCAAATTCAAAGCTTTCCTCGAGTTTGCCGCTGAAGATCTCGGCGCCGATTTCATCGCCACCGGCCACTATGTGCGCCGTCAGGATGTCGACGGCAAAAGCCGCCTGCTGCGCGGGCTGGATGACAACAAAGACCAGAGTTATTTCCTCTATACCCTGAGCCACGAACAGATTGCACAAAGCCTGTTCCCGGTCGGCGAACTGGCCAAGCCAGAAGTGCGCCGCCTGGCAGAAGAGCTGGAGCTGGTCACCGCGAAGAAAAAAGATTCAACCGGCATCTGCTTTATCGGCGAGCGTAAATTCCGCGATTTCCTCGCGCGTTATCTGCCTGCGCAGCCAGGCATCATTGAAACCGTTGATGGCGCGGTAGTCGGCGAACATCAGGGTCTGATGTATCACACTCTGGGCCAGCGCAAAGGCCTGGGCATTGGCGGCCTGAAAGAGAGCAACGACGATCCCTGGTATGTGGTCGACAAAGATGTCGCCAGCAATCGCCTGATCGTGGCCCAGGGCGGCGATCACCCGCGCCTGATGTCAGTGGGCCTGATTGCGCAGCAGCTGCACTGGGTCGACCGTGAGCCGCTGACCGCCCCACTGCGCTGTACGGTGAAAACCCGTTATCGTCAGGCTGATATTCCCTGCACCATCACGCCGCTGGCTGACGATCGTATTGAAGTGCGCTTTGATGAGCCGGTAGCGGCGGTGACGCCGGGCCAGTCAGCGGTGTTTTATCTTGATGAGCATTGCCTTGGCGGCGGCATCATCGAAGAGCGCGTGCCGTTTGTATCATAATGACGTCGGACGCTGGCGAACGGCAACGCGTAAACAGGAGTAACCGTGGCTAAAAATTATTTTGATATTACCCTGGCGCTGGCGGGCATCTGTCAGTCAGCCCAGCTGGTTCAACAGCTGGCGCATCAGGGTCAGGCGGACAACGCCGCGCTGGAGGTTTCGCTGCGTAGCCTGCTTGACCTCAATCCGTCGTCCACGCTGGCGGTCTACGGTAACGATCCTGCCAACCTGCGCCTCGGGCTGGAAAGTCTGATTGCGGTATTGAATTCGCCGAGCCGTCAGGGCGCCAGCGCTGAACTCACACGTTATACCCTGAGCCTGATGGTGCTGGAGCGCAAGCTGCACGGCAACAAGCAGGCAATGAACGATCTTGCCCAGCGCATTGCCCAGCTCGACCGACAACTGGCGCACTATCCGCTGGAATCAGACACCATTCTCAGCGCCATGGCGGGCATCTATGTTGATGTCATCAGCCCGCTTGGCCCGCGCATTCAGGTCACCGGCTCCACCGCTATCCTGCAAAATTCACAGGTACAGAGCAAAGTGCGCGCCACGCTGCTGGCTGGCATTCGCAGCGCCGTGCTCTGGCAACAGGCGGGCGGCGGACGACTGCAGCTGATGTTTTCGCGTTCCCGTCTCGTTAACGAGGCGAAAGCTATTTTGGAAAAACTGGGTCCGGCCTGGTAATCAGGCCGACGCTTACTGTCAAACGTTTCAGGAGTTGCACCGATGGAATTATCCTCTCTGACCGCCGTCTCACCGGTCGATGGTCGTTACGGCGATAAAGTCAGTCCGCTGCGCGGCATTTTCAGCGAATATGGCCTGCTGAAATTTCGCGTTGAGGTTGAAGTTCGCTGGTTACAAAAACTGGCTGCGACCGCAGAGATCATGGAAGTTCCTGCATTTGATGCCGACGCAAACGCTTACCTTGACCAAATCGTGGCTGATTTTGCTGAAACTGACGCCGCGCGCATTAAAACCATCGAACGCACCACCAACCATGATGTGAAAGCGGTGGAATATTTTCTGAAGGAAAAAGTGGAAAGCGTGCCCGCGCTGCATGCGGTCTCTGAATTTATTCACTTCGCCTGTACCTCTGAAGATATCAATAACCTTTCCCACGCGCTGATGCTGGAAACCGCCCGTCGCGACGTGGTGCTGCCTTACTGGCATCAGATCGTTGATGCGGTGAAAGATCTTGCCGTGCAGTACCGCGATATTCCGCTGCTGTCGCGCACCCACGGCCAACCGGCCACGCCGTCGACCATGGGTAAAGAGATGGCCAACGTCGCTTACCGTCTGGAACGCCAGCTGCGCCAGCTGGAGCGCGTGGAAATCCTCGGCAAAATCAACGGCGCCGTTGGCAACTACAACGCGCATATCGCCGCCTATCCGGAAGTAGACTGGCACCAGTTCAGTGAAGCCTTTGTTACCTCGCTGGGTATCACCTGGAACCCGTACACCACGCAGATTGAGCCGCACGACTATATTGCCGAGCTGTTTGACTGCATGGCGCGCTTCAATACGATCCTCATCGATTTCGACCGCGATATCTGGGGCTACGTGGCGCTGAACCATTTCAAGCAGAAAACCATTGCTGGCGAGATTGGCTCATCCACCATGCCGCACAAGGTCAACCCGATTGACTTCGAAAACTCCGAAGGCAACCTTGGCCTGGCTAACGCCATGATGCAGCATCTGGCGAGCAAACTGCCGGTTTCCCGCTGGCAGCGTGATCTGACCGATTCCACCGTGCTGCGCAACCTCGGCGTCGGCGTCGGCTATGCGCTGATTGCCTATCAAGCTACGCTGAAAGGCATTTCAAAACTGGAAGTGAACCGCGAACGCCTGCTGGATGAGCTGGATCACAACTGGGAAGTGCTGGCCGAGCCGGTACAAACGGTGATGCGTCGCTACGGCATCGAAAAGCCGTATGAAAAACTCAAAGAGCTGACGCGCGGTAAACGCGTTGACGCTGCGGGCATGCAGGCCTTTATCGACGGCCTTGCGCTACCGGAAGAAGAGAAAGCCCGTCTCAAGCAGATGACCCCCGCCAACTACATCGGCCGCGCCATTAAAATGGTTGATGAATTAAAATAATCTTTCTGCGAGCCAGTCTCCCTGGCTCGCGTTAATATCCTGTTTAGCTCCTCGCCTTTATACTTTGCTCCCTCACTCCGGAATACAGGACAACGCTATGCGCGTACTGGTTGTCGAAGACAATGCATTATTACGCCATCATCTTGCCGTGCAGCTGCGCGACATGGGTCATCAGGTGGACGCCGCAGAAGATGCGAAAGAAGCTGACTATTTTCTCAGCGAGCATGCGCCGGATATCGTCCTGGTCGATCTCGGCCTGCCTGACGAAGATGGTATGGCGCTGATCCGCCGCTGGCGTGGCCAGGGCGTTAAGCAGCCGGTGCTGGTGTTGACCGCGCGTGAAGGCTGGCAGGCGAAAGTCGAGGCGCTGGAAGCGGGTGCCGATGATTACGTTACCAAACCTTTTCACATCGAAGAGGTCGCCGCGCGCCTGCAAGCGTTGATGCGCCGCAACAGCGGACACGCCTCGCAAATTATCAGCCTGCCGCCGTTTCAGGTTGATCTGTCACGCCGCGAACTGGCGATTAACGCGCAGCCGGTCAAACTCACCGCCTTTGAATACACCATTATTGAGACGCTGATCCGCAATGCTGGCAAAGTCGTGAGCAAAGATTCGCTGATGCTGCAGCTTTACCCCGACGCCGAACTACGCGAAAGCCACACTATCGACGTATTAATGGGTCGTTTGCGCAAGAAGATGCAGGCTGAACATGAGGGTGATGTCATCACTACCGTGCGCGGTCAGGGCTACCGCTTTGATCTCTGACCAATGAAGCTGTTTAACCGCCAGCGCCCTTTTTCCCTGCGCGCCCGTTTCCTGCTCGCTACCGCCGCCGTGGTGCTGTTTTTGTCGCTCTCGTACGGTTTGGTAGCGGTGATCGGTTACGTGGTGAGCTTCGATAAAAACACCTATCGCGTGATGCGCGGTGAGAGCAACCTGTTCTATACGCTGGCGCAGTGGCAGAACCAGAAGTTGACCATCGCCCAGCCGGAACGCATGACGCTGAATTTTCCGACGCTGGTGTTTATCTATGATGAGCGCGGCAAGCTGCTCTGGCAGCAGCGCGATGTGCCAAAGATTCGGCAAAAGATCCGCCCGGAATGGCTACAAAAGCCGGACTTTTATGAAATCGATACCAATAATCGCACCAGCCAGGAAGCGCTGGCCAACGATCAGGCTTCACAGAAAAAACTGCACGACTACGACGGTGACGGCGATGACACTTTTACCCACTCGGTGGCGGTCAATCGCTATGAGGCGACCACTAATCTGCCCGCGCTGACCATTGTGGTGGTGGATACCATTCCGCAGGAGTTGCAGCACTCTGACGTGGTCTGGTCCTGGTTCAGCTATGTGCTGGCGCTCAACCTGCTGCTGGTAATCCCGCTGCTCTGGCTGGCGGCGCACTGGAGCCTGCGGCCGATCGGTCATCTGGCCGGTCAGATCCGCGAGCTGGAAACCAATCAGCGAGAATCGCTCGATCCGCATCCCCCGCAGGAGCTGGTTAGCCTGGTGCGCAATCTTAACCTGCTGCTGGACAACGAGCGGCAGCGCTATACCCGCTATCGCACCACGCTGGCCGATCTGACTCACAGCCTGAAAACGCCGTTGGCGGTGTTACAAAGCACGCTGCGTTCGCTACGCGGCGGTAAAAATTTTACCGTGGAACAAGCGGAGCCAGTGATGCTGGAGCAGATCAGCCGCATCTCACAGCAGATTGGCTACTATCTGCATCGCGCCAGCATGCAGGCCGATCACAATCCGCTGCAGCGCGAACTGCATTCTGCGTCAGCGTTGCTCGACAGTCTTTGCTCCGCCCTCAACAAGGTCTATCAGCGTAAAGGCGTATCGATCAGCCTGGATATCTCACCGGAAACGGTCTTCCTCGGCGATCAAAATGATTTTATGGAAGTGATGGGCAACATTCTCGATAACGCCTGCAAATATTGCCTTGAGTTTGTTGAGGTCAGCGCTCAGCAACATGGCGAAAGCCTGACGCTGCGGGTTGAAGATGACGGTCCTGGTATTCCACAAAGCAAGCGTGAGCTGATTTTCCTGCGTGGCCAGCGGGCCGACACGCTGCGCCCCGGTCAGGGGCTGGGGCTGGCGGTGGCGCGCGATATTCTGGAGCAGTATGCCGGCGAAATCGTGGCGTCCACCAGCCCACTCGGCGGCGCGCGCATGGTCGTCACCTTTGGACGCCAGGAAGTGGCGCATCACCACGAGTAGAAAGCGGCTGGCACTGTTATACTTGCTGCAATTTATCGCCTGAATGGAATGTCTTATGGATTATCAGCTTGATCTCGACTGGCCCGACTTTATCCAGCGCTACTGGCAAAAACGCCCGGTACTGCTGAAGCGCGGCTTTAAAAACTTTGTCGATCCCCTCTCTCCTGATGAGCTGGCCGGGCTGGCGATGGAAAATGAGGTCGACAGCCGACTGGTCAGCCATCAGGACGGCAACTGGCAGGTGGGTCACGGCCCGTTTGAGAGCTTCGACCATCTGGGTGAGAACAACTGGTCGCTGCTGGTGCAGGCGGTTAACCACTGGCATCAGCCGTCGGCGGCGCTGATGCAGCCCTTCCGTGCACTGCCGGACTGGCGCACCGACGATCTGATGATCTCGTTCTCGGTGCCGGGTGGCGGCGTCGGCCCGCACCTCGATCAATACGATGTCTTTATTATTCAGGGCATGGGTCGTCGTCGCTGGCGCGTAGGCGACAAAGTGCCCATGAAACAGCACTGCCCGCATCCCGATCTGCTGCAGGTCGAACCCTTCGACGCCATCATTGATGAAGAGATGGAGCCGGGCGATATTCTCTATATTCCGCCGGGATTCCCGCACGAAGGCTGGTCGCTGGAAAATGCGCTTAATTATTCCGTGGGTTTTCGCGCGCCAAGCGGCCGCGAACTGATCAGCGGCTTTGCGGATTACGTGCTGGCGCATGAGCTGGGCGGCAAACGCTTTACCGATCCTGATGTTCCGGCGCGCGACTGCCCTTCCACTATCCTGCCAGAGGAAATAGAAGGCATTCGCCAGCTGATGATCGACGTGATCGATCAGCCAGAGCAGTTTAAACAGTGGTTTGGTGAGTTTATCTCGCAGACGCGTCACGAGCTGGATCTGGCTCCGCCAGAACCGCCTTATCAGCCTGATGAGATCTACGATGCGCTGCAGCAGGGTGACACCCTGAGTCGCCTTGGCGGCCTGCGCGTGCTGACGCTGGAAGGTGCGGTGTTTGTTAACGGCGAGCAGATTGAGTGCGCGCGTCCGGAAGTGTTAACTGCGCTGGCCCATCATCACACCCTTGGCATTGCGCAGCTGGGCGAGGCGCTGGACGATCCGTCCGTGCTGGCACAACTGGCGGCGCTGGTGAACAGCGGCTACTGGTATTTTAGCGAAGAAGAGTAACAGCAAGGGCGCTCATTCTACTCTGAGCGCCCTTTTCTTACCGCCTGACCGCGCGGAAATCGCCGTTATTGTCGATCAGTTACCACGATAGGTAGAATAACCGTACTGACTCAGCAGTAATGGAATATGGTAATGCTCGCCTTTATTTTCCATGTTGAAGATCACCGGAATTTCCGGGAAAAAGGTGTTCTGTTTCATTTTCTGATAATAATCGCCGGTTTTAAACACCACTTTATATACGCCGCTGGCGACAGGCTTATCCTGCGGATATAACGCCGGGATACGGCCATTTTTATCGGTCACGCCACTGGCCAGCTTCACCCACTTATCCTGCTGTTTCTGCTCCAGTTCCACTGTGATATCGGCCGTCGGCACGCCGGTCTGTAAATTAAGAACATGTACGCTCAGCGGATTTTTCATTGCCGTTGGTTCTGCTGCGCCCGCCGTTACGGAAATAGCCATCAGTGCGCCTGCATATAAACCGTGAGTGATTTTCATATTGTTATTCCTTTTATTCATTGATGAGCAGATGAAGCGAGTGTAATGCAAGTACGCAGCGCGGACGCATTTAGCGATTAAAATGTGAAATTTCCGACAGGTGGGAAAATAATAACCGAGTGGAACAAACAATCTTTCTGTGGGCGTGGCAGGAAATGCGATGATGCAGGCGACACCGCGAAGGTGCCGCCCGCCCGAGCATCAGCTCGATTTTTTCTCCGCCGCCAGCTCTGCGATGCGCACAATCACCTGCACCGCTTGCGCCATCTGGTTAAGCGAAGCGAACTCATGCTTGCCGTGATAGTTATAGCCGCCGGTAAAGATATTCGGGCATGGCAGCCCCATCCAGGACAATGATGCACCGTCGGTGCCGCCACGAATCGGCTTAACCTGTGGCTCAATGCCACAGTCACGCATCGCGGTCAGCGCCAGCTCAATAATGTGCGGATAGATTTCCACTTTCTCGCGCATGTTGAAATAGGTATCTTCCAGCTGCACGTTGATATGACAATCCGCCTGCAGGCCGCGGCTCAGACGCTTCGCCAGATCCACCAGCAGCTGTTTGCGCTTTTCGAAATTATCGCGGTCAAAATCACGCACGATATAGTGTAACTCCGCCTGCTCAACGCCGCCTTTCACCTGATGCAGATGGAAAAAGCCCTCATAGCCCGCGGTGTTTTGCGGCGTTTCGCCCGGCGGCAGCTCGCTGTGAAAACGCATTGCCAGATCCAGTGCGTTGACCATCACGCCTTTTGCCGAGCCGGGATGCACATTGTTACCTTTGATCACCACCGTGGCGGAGGCAGCATTGAAGTTTTCAAATTCAAACTCGCCAACGCCGCTGCCATCCATGGTGTAGGCCCAGTCGGCGCCAAAACCTTCGACATCAAAATGCGCGGTGCCACGGCCGATCTCTTCGTCCGGCGTAAAGGCGACGCGAATGGCACCGTGTGGACGATCGCTGGCCGCCAGCTCCGCCATGGCGGTCATGATTTCAGCGATACCCGCTTTATCATCAGCGCCCAGCAGCGTTTTACCGTCGGTGGTAATTAACGTATGGCCAATCAGCTGATGCAGCACCGGAAACATCACCGGCGATAGCGCCTCTTCACCGTTGCCCAGCGCAATGTCTCCGCCGCGATAGTCTTCAATGATTTGTGGTGCAACGTGCTTCGCCGTGAAATCAGGCGACGTATCCATGTGGGAAATAAAGCCAATCACCGGCGTCGGCCAGTCAACATTGGCGGGCAAGGTGCCCATTACCACCGCGTGATCGCTTAACGTCACATCAACAAAGCCTAGCGCCAGCAGCTCTTCCTGCAGCTTTCTGGCCATCAGCCACTGCCCTTCCGAGCTCGGTACAGTCCGTGCCTGCGGTCGTGACTGACTTTCAATCGCGACGTAATCTAAAAAACGCTCAAGTAATTGTGTCATTATTTATCCCTCAGAACAGGCCGTTGTGATTATTGACGTCCTGGCGGCGTTTCGCCTTGTTTCACATCATGCTATTGATACTAAAGCGTAGTGCGCTTTACCACCCCGCGTCGATCGGAAAGTCAGGATGAAGAAAAAAGAGTTTATTGCTCAGGATCTGCTGAGCAAAATTTATCAGCACAGCGCCGAGCCGTTGCAGCGACTGCCGCCGGAGCGACAGCTGGCAGAGGAATATGGCGTGTCGCGCTTTACCATTCGTCAGGCGCTGGAAAAGCTGGTGAGCATTGGCATTATTCGCATCGTGCAGGGTTCAGGGATTTATGTTTCCGCCGAGGCGCGTAACAACCCGCTGATCTACAACTCGATCACCGAGAAGCGCTTTGATCAGATGCACTATCGCATGATCAACCTGCATAAAAAGTTGCCGAACAGCGATCAGCAGCAGGCGTTCGCCCTCGGCGACAATGACTATGTCTGGCAATTTTGCCGCCTGCGCTATGTCGATCAGCGCTGCACGCAAATTGAAACCTCCAGCCTGCCCGCCGCCGATTTTGCCGATCTCAACCAGCGAGTGATCGAAAGCTCACTGCAACGCTATGTGATGGCCAAAGGCCTGCGTATTTCGCATTCGCTGACCCGCTATGAAGCGGTGGCGGTCGACAAGGCGCAGGCGGCGCTGCTGGGTTGTAAACGTGGGCAGCCCGCGATGCATATTCAGCATCGCGGCATTCTGGAAGGCGGGCGAATCTATATCATGAGCGACGTGATCGACATTCATTACGCCTGCACCTACGTGATTCCGTTTAATCACGACAATCTGCGCTTTCGCACCGGCGACTAAGGCGTGTGCATGGCGCCATTGGGCAAGCGGCTCTGCGTCCACTCATGGGGCCGGTACACCAGCGGATACGCGGCGGCCTGCGTCTCATCAAAGCCCACGCCGATGCCGGGCAGCTCGCCGGGATAGAGATAGCCGCCTTCGGCCACCGGCGCGCCGGGAAACACCGCCTGGGTTGCCGCATCGGCGGGAAGATATTCCTGCACCGCGGCGTTGTGCAGGTGAATATTGAGATGGGTATTCACCGCCACGGCGATCGGCGTCATATCCGGCGGCCCGTGCCAGGCGAGGCGTACGCCAAACGCCTGACAAAGCACCGCCAGCTTCAGCGCTGGCGTAATGCCGCCGATTTGTGACACATGGCAACGGATAAAATCGATGCGCCGGTTGACGATCAGATCGTGCCATTCTGCCGGATTGTTAAACAGCTCGCCCATCGCCAGCGGCACGCTGGCATGCGCCCGCACCTGCTCCAGCCAGCCGCTCTGCTGCGGTGACACAATATCTTCAATAAAATAGGGTTGATAGGGTTCCAGCGCTTTCGCCAGCTGAATGGCCTGCTGCGGAAAGAGCCGTTCATGCACATCGTGCAGAATGTGCAGGCGCATACCGTATTTTTCGCGCAGTGCTTTGAACATCGCCACGGTGTTGGCCATGTACTCATCCTGATCGTAATAGGCACCTGGCGTCGGTTCACGGGTGGCATGCAGCTGCTGCGGCGTGCCGCCATAAAAACCGAGCTGACAGCGCACGTAGCGATAGCCTGCCTCCTGCAAGGCGTCTACCTGCGGATAGAGCGCCGCCAGCGATTCCGCCGCGCAGTGGCTGTAGACCGCAATCGCATCTTTCGATTTGCCGCCAAACAGCTGATACAGCGGCATTCCCGCCAGCTGACCTTTGATGTCCCATAGCGCCATATCGATACCGGCAACGCCGTTGTTGATCACCGGTCCGTTCCGCCAGTAGGCGTTCACCATCATCATCTGCCAGAGATCTTCGATGTGGTTGGCATCGCGGCCCATCAGCAGCGGCTTCAGATACTCCTCCACCATGGTTTTTACCGCCAGCGGCCGTTGCTGAAAGGTGGCGCAGCCGAGGCCGGTAATATTTTTGTCGGTGCTGACGCGCACCACCACCAGATTATGCCGGTCGGGTTTGGTAATAAAACATTCAATATTGGTAATACGCGTAGGCGTCATAACAGCTCCCAAATATAACGCGGCCGGTAAATAACAGCGCCGGATGTGCCGTTATTATTCCCGCCTCCGGGCGCGTTTTGCCACTACTTTATTTTGGTTCACGCCGCTGCGATAAAGAGACGAAAAAACGGACCAATTGGCATAAACGTTCCACATAAGGCCTTTTACAGCGTGATTGTGTGAGCTAAATCAATTTTTATTGGTTGGTTTTGCCACACCGACTCACATAGACTCAGCTCGCGTTAGTGCTATCACCAGGCGCGTTCACAGGAGCAGTAAAACATGAGCAACCCCAGCATAATTAATAAGATCATTGATGGCGTCGGCGGCAGGGAAAATATCAACAACGTCTGGCACTGCATGACCCGTCTGCGCTTCGATTTAATTGACGATCGCAAAGTCGATCAGCAACAAATAAAAAGCCTGGCCGGCGTGCTGGGCGCGCAAATACAGAATGACCAGTTTCAGATTATTGTCGGGCCGCAGGTTAACAGCTGGTTTCAGCCATTAACGGCGCAGCTCAACCTTGATAACAGCGCGGCACCGGCTGAAAAGCGTGCACGTAAAAGCGCGATCTCGCTGTTTATGGATACCGTGTCCGGTGTGTTTGGCCCGATCGTGCCCGCTATCGCCGGTGCCGGCATGATTAAAGGACTGTTGGCCGGACTGGTGGCGCTGAAGGTACTGTCGGCGCAGAGCCAGACGGTGTTGATCATCGACCTGATCGCCAGCGGCGTATTCTGGTTCCTGCCCTTTTTTCTCGCCGTCTCGGCGGCAAAAATGTTTCGCACCAATGAATACCTGGCCGCCGCGGTGGCCGCCTGCCTGATGTATCCCACGCTGATTGATGCAGCGAAAGCGCTGGCCAGCCATGCGCCGGGCGCCGTCAGCACCTTCTGGCTGTTTGAGATGCTGCCGGTGCCGATTTTTAACTACGCCTCCAGCGTGATTCCAGTGATCTTCTCGGTACTGGCGCTGAGCTATATTCATCGCGGCGTCGATCGCATTATGCCGACGGTGCTGAAAACTGTCTTTACGCCGACGCTGACGCTGTTTATCGCCGCGCTGGTTGCGCTGACGGTGATCGGTCCGGCGGGAATCTGGCTGGGCAAGGGGTTAGCGTGGCTGATTGAGGGGCTGTTCGGCTTCTCCGCCAGCCTGGCGGGCCTGGTGGTCGGGGCGATTCGTCCGCTGGCGGTGCTGACCGGCATGCATCACGCCATGACGCCGATTGCCCTGCAGAATTTCACCGATCGCGGCTATGACATGCTGATGCCCATGATGTTTATGGCCAACATGGCGATCGCTGGCTCCACCTTCGCCGTCTGGTTTCTTAACCGACAGAGTGAGGATCGCACGGTCACGCTGTCGGCAGCAATTTCCGCCCTGCTCGGCATCACCGAACCGGCGCTGTTTGGCGTGCTGACGCGGCATAAAAAGGCCTTTGTCGCCACCATCGTCGCCAGCGCCTGCGCGTCGGCGTTTATTGCCTTTTTTGGTGTGCGGCTCTATGGCTATATTTTATCGAGCATTTTCAGCCTGCCCGCTTATATCGGCCCGTGGTTTATCTACGCCGTGCTCGGCGTGATCATGGCGCTGACCCTCTCTTTTAGCCTGACGCTACTGCTGTTACGCCCGCGTCGCTAAGCTCTCTCTGGCGAGCGGCGTCCTGCTGCTCGCCGCCGTTTGCCGTTGCCAGCATGCGGCCATGCCATTGCCGCTTTTTTCAGGTATCATCCCGCCCTTCACGGGGTCTGAGCATGCGCTGCGGCGCGATCAGCCATTCGGCAACTTAACCACTGAGTGACTAAAATGACGCAAACACGCGCGCAACAGGCGCTGGTTACGCTTTCTGGCATCAGTAAAGCTTTTGACGGCAAATCGATTATTGCCGATTTTAATCTCACCATCCGCCACGGCGAATTTATCACCCTGCTCGGCCCTTCCGGCTGCGGCAAGACCACCATTTTGCGGCTGATTGCCGGGCTGGAGCAGAGTGACGCTGGCGTACTGATGCTCGACGGTGAAGATGTCACCGCCACGCCCGCTGAGCATCGCCACGTCAACACGGTCTTTCAGAGCTACGCGCTGTTCCCACATATGTCGGTGTTTGAAAACGTCGCCTTTGGCCTGCGCATGCAGAAAACTCCGGCGGTGGAGATCACCCAACGCGTTAACGAGGCGCTGGCGATGGTGCAGCTGGAGGAGTTTGCCACCCGGCGACCGCATCAGCTTTCCGGTGGTCAGCAGCAGCGCGTGGCGATCGCCCGCGCGGTGGTCAATCGTCCCAAGGTCCTGCTGCTCGACGAGTCGCTCTCCGCGCTGGATTACAAGCTGCGCAAGCAGATGCAAAACGAGCTGAAAGCGCTGCAGCGTAAGCTCGGCATCACCTTTGTGTTTGTTACCCACGATCAGGAAGAGGCGCTGACCATGTCCGATCGCATCGTAGTGATGCGCGACGGCTTTATCGAACAGGACGGCACGCCGCGCGAAATCTATGAAGAACCGAAAAACCTGTTCGTGGCGCGCTTTATCGGCGAAATTAACGTCTTTGAGGCCGTGGTGCTGGCGCCATTGGCCGACGGCCGCGTGCGGGCGCAGGTGGAAGGCCATGAGTGCGAGCTGAGCGTGCCGTTTGCGGTCAGCGCGGGCGATCGGCTCAACGTGCTGCTGCGCCCGGAAGATCTGCGCGTGGAAGAGGTGGCCGAGGAGGCGCACGCTGAAGGCCTGATCGGCTATGTGCGCGAGCGCAACTACAAAGGCATGACGCTGGAATCCACCGTGGAGTTGGAGAATCACAAGCTGGTGACGGTCAGCGAATTCTTTAACGAAGACGATCCCGATTTTGACCACTCGCTGAATCAAAAAATGGCGGTGAACTGGGTATCGGGCTGGGAGGTGGTGCTGGCCGATGAACATGCGACGTAATCTGCTGCAAAAAGGCATTATCACGCTGATTGTCGGCTGGCTGCTGCTGTTTGTCTTTTTCCCCAATCTGCTGATTGTTGGCACCAGCTTTCTGACCCGCGATGACGCCCATATCATCAGCATGGTATTCACGCTCGACAATTACAGCCGCCTGCTCGATCCGCTCTACGCCGATGTGCTGATGCACTCGTTCAACATGGCGCTGATCGCCACCGCCTGCTGTTTGCTGCTCGGCTATCCGTTCGCCTGGTGCCTGACCACACTCTCCGCCAGGCTGCGTCCGCTGATGCTGTTTCTGCTGATCGTGCCGTTCTGGACCAACTCGCTGATCCGCATTTATGGTCTCAAGCTTTTCCTCAGCACGCGCGGCTGGCTGAATGATTTTTTGCTGAGCCTCGGGCTGATTGAGACGCCGTTTCGCATTATGTATACCGAACAGGCGGTGATCCTCGGGCTGGTCTATATTCTGCTGCCGTTTATGGTGATGCCGCTCTACTCAAGCCTGGAGAAGCTGGACAGCGCGCTGCTGGAAGCGGCACGCGATCTCGGCGCCAGCAAACTACAAACCTTCTGGCGCATCATTTTGCCGCTGACCCTGCCCGGCATTGTCGCCGGTTCGTTGCTGGTGCTGCTGCCAGCCATGGGGCTGTTTTTCGTCGCCGATCTGCTGGGCGGCGCAAAGAACCTGCTGATCGGCAACGTGATCAAAAGCCAGTTCCTGAACATTCGCGACTGGCCGTTTGGGGCCGCCACCAGCATCGTGCTGACGCTGGTGATGGGCCTGCTGCTGCTGATTTACTGGCGTGCCGCGCGGCTGCTGAATAACAAGGTGGATCTGACATGACCGGACGCCTGCTCCGCGGCGGCTTTATGGCCGTCATTTACGCCTGGCTTTATATCCCGATTGCGATTTTGATCGTCAATTCGTTTAATGCTTCGCGCTTCGGCATTAACTGGCAGGGCTTCAGCGGCAAGTGGTATCGCCTGCTGGTTAACAACGACAGCCTGATCGAAGCAGCGCGCCATTCGCTGATCATGGGCGTACTTTCCGCCACCTTTGCCACGCTGATCGGCTCGCTGACCGCGGTGGCGCTTTACCGCTATCATTTCCGCGGCAAGCCATTTGTCAGCGGCATGCTGTTTGTGGTGCTGATGTCACCAGATATCGTGATGGCGATTTCGCTGCTGGTGCTGTTTATGCTGCTCGGCATCTCGCTCGGTTTCTGGTCGCTGCTGTTTTCGCATATCACCTTTTGCCTGCCGTTTGTGGTGATCACCGTTTATGCCAGGCTAAAAGGCTTTGACGTACGCATGCTGGAGGCGGCGAAAGATCTGGGCGCCAGCGAAATGACCATTTTACGCAAAATCATTCTGCCGCTGGCGATGCCAGCAGTGGCCGCAGGCTGGCTGCTGAGCTTTACCCTGTCGATGGATGATGTGGTGGTCTCGTCATTTGTTACCGGGCCAGGATTTGAGATCCTGCCGCTGAAAATTTACTCGATGGTCAAGGTCGGCGTGTCGCCAGAGGTTAATGCGCTGGCTACCATCCTGATGACCCTGTCGCTGCTGCTGGTTGCCTGTAGCCAGCTGCTGCTGCGTGACCGCACGCGGCGATAACTATGTAGCCATGCCGGGCGACACGCACGGCGATGAATAAGAGGAAACAGAATGAAAACGTGGCGTTACTGGCTGACCGCGGGCGCACTGGCCGCGGGTTTATCCACCGCACAAGCGTCGGATGACAGCAAAACCCTCTACTTCTATAACTGGACGGAGTACGTGCCGCCGGGTCTGTTGGAGCAGTTCACTAAAGAGACCGGCATCAAGGTGATCTATTCCACCTACGAGTCGAATGAAACGCTGTATGCCAAGCTGAAAACCTGGAAAGATGGCGCGTACGATCTGATTGTGCCATCGACCTACTTTGTGGCGAAAATGCGCAACGAGGGGATGATTCAGAAGATCGACAAAAGTGCGCTGAGCAACTTTCATAACCTCGATCCTAACCTGCTTAATAAGCCGTTCGATCCCAACAATGACTACTCTATTCCTTACATCTGGGGCGCGACCGCGATTGGCGTTAACAGCGATGCCATCGATCCAAAAAGCGTCACCCGCTGGGCGGATCTGTGGAAGCCGGAATACAAACAGAGCCTGTTGATGACCGATGACGCGCGCGAAGTGTTTCAGGTGGCGCTGCGTAAACTGGGGCTTTCCGGCAACAGCACCGATCCCAAAGAGATTGAGGCAGCGTATAACGAGCTGCGCAAGCTGATGCCCAACGTGCTGACCTTCAACTCCGACAATCCGGGTAATCCGTACATGGAAGGCGAAGTGAATTTGGGCATGGTGTGGAACGGTTCCGCGTATGTAGCGCGCCAGGCGGGCACGCCATTGCAGATTGTCTGGCCGGAAGAAGGCGGCATTTTCTGGATGGACAGCCTGGCGATCCCGGCTAACGCGAAGAACAAGGCGGGCGCGCTAAAGCTGATAAACTTCCTGTTGCGTCCCGACGTAGCAGCGAAAGTGGCGGAAACCATCGGCTACCCCACGCCGAACCTGGCGGCGAAAAAGCTGCTGCCTGCCGAGGTGGCGAACGATCCGTCGCTCTATCCGCCAGAGGCGGTGATTCAGAAAGGTGAATGGCAAAACGATGTCGGTGAAGCCAGCGTGCTCTATGAGACGCTGTTTCAGAAGTTGAAAGCGGGACGATAAGCGGTAAAGCGGCCACGGGCAGCTCGCCCGTGGCCGTTAGGTTATTCGCTGGTGGCAGGCTCAGGCCGCAGCGCCTGCAGCATCGCTTTCACATAGGCCGGCACCACTTCACTGGCCAGGCCATATTTTTTCTCTTCAAACTCGCTGCCTACCTGACTCGGCTCAAGGTTGAGCTCTACGGTCAGCGCACCGCGCAGTTTAGCTTCATGCACAAATCCCGCTGCCGGATAGACGTGGCCGGAGGTGCCGATGGCGATAAACACATCCGCCTGCTCCAGCGCCTGATAGATCTGATCCATGCCCAGCGGCATTTCACCAAACCACACCACGTGCGGGCGCAGTACCGATGGAAACTGACAGCAGTGACAGCGATCGTCTTCGCTGACATCGCCATTCCACTCCAGCACCTGGCCGCTGCTGGCGCAGCGCACCTTCAGCAGTTCGCCATGCATGTGCAGCACGCGCTGGCTACCGGCGCGCTCGTGCAGATTATCGATATTTTGCGTCACCAGCAGAAAATTGTCGCCCAGCACCGACTCCAGCTCGGCCAGCGCCAGATGAGCGGCATTGGGCTGAATGTCCGGCTGCTGCAGCTGCTGGCGGCGCGCGTTGTAAAATGCCTGTACCCGTTGCGGATCGCGGGCGAACCCTTCCGGCGTGGCCACGTCCTCTACGCGATGATCTTCCCACAGGCCGTCGGCGGCACGGAAAGTGCGGATTCCCGATTCGGCCGAGATACCGGCGCCGGTAAGGATCACCACTTTAGGTTGCGGATGCGCTGCCAGTTCTGCCGTACGGTCGCGTTCAAAGATACGCTGACGGAACCGCTGATGCACCTTGCGGCGGTTCTTCTTATAGCGGGCGAGTCGCACGCGGCGACGGGGTGTACGCATAAACGCTCCTTAGATTCGCAAAACAGCCGGGACTCTGCATGCCCGGCGGCGAGATTAACCACGATCGTTCACATCATACCGACTACTGCTAGCAGACGCATTGAGAGCCTGCTGATTCTGATCGGGCGACTCAGTGCCCGCTCAGCACGCGCGCTGGATCGATACGGCTGGCACGGCGAGCCGGATACCAGCTCGCCAGCAGGCTTAACAGAATGGCGGTGATCAGCACCGACACCACATCCAGCCAGTGCAGCTCCGACGGCAGAAAATCGATAAAGTAGATGTCGCCGGAGAGGAAAGCGTGACCGAGCAGCGCTTCCAACCCACCAATCAGGCGCGTCAGGTTCAGCGCCGCCAGCACGCCAGCGACCACGCCGCACACGCTGCCCAGCAGACCAGCCAGCAGGCCGTACCAGATGAAGATGGCGCGAATCAGGCCATCTTTCGCTCCCAGCGTACGCAGCACGGCGATATCACTGCTTTTGTCTTTTACCGCCATCACCAGCGTGGAGACGATGTTAAAACAGGCAACGCCAATCACCAGTACCATCGCCAGATACATGATGGCGCGAATCATCTGAATATCGCGGTACATATAGCCGTAGGTGCTGGTCCAGTTGCGAATATAGACATAGGCGTTGGTGACTTTACCGGCGTCACGCACCAGCTGATTGGCGTTAAACGGATCGTTCATTTTCAGCGCCACGCCGGAAACATTCTCGCCCATATCAAGGTACTTCTGCGCGTCGGCCAGCGGCACCAGCGCCAGGCTGTGATCGAGCATGCCGCTGAGCTGCAAAATGCCGCTGACCTGCAGGCGAATGCGCTTGGGCTGCAGCAGCTTGTTCTGTCCGTCATGATTGGGAATCAGCAGCGTTAACCAGCTGCCCTGCTTCAGGTTCAGCGATTTCGCCAGGCCGCTGCCGATAATAATTTGCTGTTTATCGGCGCTGAACTGCGACCAGGCGTTGTTCTGCACAAACGACGGCAGCGCGCTCAGCCGACTCTCCTGCTGCGGATCAACGCCTTTGACCTGAATCGCCTGCAGCTTCGCCGCGCTCTCCACCAGCCCGGTGAAATTAACATACGGCGCCGCGGCGGCAATGCCCGGCACCTGCTCAATGCGGCTGATCATCGGCTGCCAGTCGGCCAGCGGCCCGTTTACCGGCTCGATTTCGCCGTGCGGCACCACCGCCAGAATGCGGTTGTTCAGCTCGCGTTCGAAGCCGTTCATCGCGCTCAGGCCCACGATCAGCACCGCCACGCCCAGCGCGATACCCACGGTGGAGATCACCGAAATCAGCGAAACCATGCCGCCGCGGCGGCGTCCGCGGCTGAAGCGTAAGCCCAGCAGCAGAGATAACGAGGGGGTCATTACAGGCTCTCCGTCAGGGTAAGCCGATCGCTGAGCTGACCGTCGCGCATCTCCTGCTGACGCTTCAGTCGTTTCGCCAGCTGCAAATCATGTGTCACCACCAGAAAGGCGGTGCCCTGACGCACGTTTAGCTCGCCGATCAGATCGAAAATCGCATCGGCGTTGCGCGCATCCAGGTTACCGGTTGGCTCATCGGCCATCACCAGGCGCGGGTTATTGACCAACGCACGGGCAATGGCCACACGCTGACGCTCACCGCCGGAGAGTTCTGAGGGCCGATGCAGGGCACGTTTTTCCAGCCCGACTGCCGCCAGCATGGCGCGGGCGCGCTCCTCTACTTCCGCCCTGGCCACTTTGCCAATCAACAGCGGCATCGCCACGTTTTCCAGCGCGTTAAAGTCTGGCAGCAGATGGTGAAACTGATAGATAAAACCGAGTTCGCGGTTGCGCAGCTCCGCTTTCGCCGAGGATGACATCGCATTCAGCGACTGGCCGTTGAAAATCACATCACCGGAGGTCGGCTTATCGAGGCCGCCCAGCAGATGCAACAGCGTACTTTTGCCTGAGCCCGAGCTGCCGACAATCGCCATCAACTCGCCCTGCTGCATGCTGAACGCCACGTTACGCAGCACGTCAGTCTGCACGCTGCCTTCCTGATAGCGTTTGCACAGATTGTCACACTGCAACAGAATCGAATTACTCATAGCGTAAAGCCTCAGCGGGTTGGACGGCGGCGGCGCGCCAGGATGGATAGAGCGTAGAAAGCAGCGCAACGATCATCGTCGTCAACGCAATGGTCAGCACCTGCATCGGTGAAATGGCGACCGGCAGCGAGGCGCCATCAAGGAACAGGCCGATCACCGGCAGCAGTTGATTCAGCTGGCTGGCAAGCAGTACGCCAAGCAGCGCACCGAGCAGCGCACCAATGATGCCGGCGCTGGCGCCCTGCACCATAAACACGGTAACAATTTGCCGACGGGTCAGCCCCAGCGTTTGCAGAATCGCCACTTCGCCCTGCTTCTCCATGATCACCAGACCGAGCGAAGTAATAATGTTAAACGCCGCCACGGCGACGATCAGGCTGAGCAGCAGGCCCATCATGTTTTTCTCCATGCGCACCGCCTGGAAGAGATCGCCTTTGCGCTCGCGCCAGTCTTTCCAGACCAGACCCGCAGGCAGCGCCTGCTGGCTGACGCTGTCAACCTGCAGCGGCTTGTCGAGCCACAGCCGCCAGCCGGTAACGTTACCGAGCGGATAGCGCATCAGGCGCGAGGCATCCTGCTGGTTAACCAGAATTTGATAACCATCGACTTCACTGTTGGCGGCAAACGTCCCCGCCACGGTGAACAGACGCTGGCTTGGTACACGGCCCATCGGCGTAAACTGACTCACGGATGGCACCATCAGGCGCAGCTCGTCGCCGCGCTTGATACCCAGCTGACCTGCCAGCTGTTCGCCGAGAATGACCTTGTAGCTGCCCGATTGCAGCACGTTCTGCTGAACGTTGATCAGGTAAGGCGTCAGCGGATCGCGCTCGTCCGGCTGCACGCCCAGCATTACGCCCACCGCCACGCTGTGCGCGCTTTGCAGCACCACCTCGCCGGTGGTCAGCGGCGCACTGCGGCTGATGCCCTGCAGCTTCAGCGCGCTCACCGGCTGCTGCTGCGGATTGATCGATCCCTTTTCGCTGGTAATCAGCGCCTGCGGCATCAGCCCTAAAATGTTGCCTTCCAGCTCCTGCTCAAAGCCGTTCATTACCGACAGCACGGTGACCAGCGCCATCACGCCCAGCGTAATGCCGATCGTGGAGAGCCAGGAGACAAAGCGACCGAAGCGGTCAGCGGCGCGGCCACGCATGTAACGTAGCCCAATAAATAGTGCGACAGGTTGATACATGAGATCCGTCTTGTAGGTCGAAGGCGTAAGCGATGGCATGGATGATAAAGGAGCCTTTTGTTTTATGGAACCTTTAAGCCGCGGTGCCAGGCTGGAAGTTACTGCAGAATGTTGCATTTTCTCTTTAGCGGATAAAAATGCAGCGGCCCGCGCTTTTTTTCACCGTCCGCGGTGGCGTCGCGCTACACTTTTAGTACGCGGCGCGCCGCCTGATCTGGCGCAGTGCCGCCCGGCAGGCGTGGTTTTATGCGTTTACAGGAGGATTGCCGATGTCCAGGTATCCCAAAGGCAGCATCGTCAAACATAAGTCAGGTGAGATTCGCGGCGAAGTCGTTAACGTTTTTCAACAGGGCGACGCCCCCGGCGGCTGCGGCTATTACGTAAAATGGGATGATGGCAACCACAGCTATCATCCGGAACAGGAACTGAGCTGGGCGAATGTCGATCGGCCCCGCATGCACTATTCGGGTCGATCGGGCAAATAGCGCTTACGCTTGCTCTCTTCTACAGTTAGCGCAGGGCAAAAACTGCCTGGAATCCCGACGCCGCGGGTGATCCCTGCGGCGTATTATGGAATCATACAGCCTGCAAAATCACGAAGAGATCGTCAAAACGACTATGCCTGAACAGACTCGCTATTCCCTTCCCACCAGGGCCGGAGACCAACGTCAGCTTGGTCAGTTGACCGGCGCCGCTTCTGCCGTTGAATGCGCCGACATTATTGAACGCCATCAGGGCCCGGTATTGCTGATTACGCCCGATATGCAAACCGCCCTGCGCCTGCATGATGAGATCCGGCAGTTTACCCGTGAGCCGGTGAACAGCCTCGCTGACTGGGAAACGCTGCCCTATGACAGCTTTTCGCCGCATCAGGAGATCATCTCTTCGCGCCTGTCCACGCTCTATCGCCTGCCGGGCATGACGCGCGGCCTGCTGATTGCGCCGGTGAACACGCTGATGCAGCGCGTCTGTCCGCACAGTTTTCTGCACGGCCACGCGCTGGTGATGCAAAAAGGCCAAAAGCAGTCGCGGGATCTGCTGCGCGACCAGCTGGAGCAAGCAGGTTATCGGCATGTCGATCAGGTGATGGCGCACGGTGAATACGCCACGCGTGGCGCGCTGCTCGATCTCTATCCGATGGGCAGTGAGCAGCCCTACCGCATCGACTTTTTTGACGATGAGATCGACAGCCTGCGTCTGTTCGACGTCGACAGCCAGCGTACGCTGGAAGAAGTTGAGGCGATTAACCTGCTGCCCGCGCACGAGTTTCCCACCGACAAAGCGGCGATTGAGCTGTTTCGCAGTCAGTGGCGCGAACATTTTGAAGTGCGTCGCGAAGCCGAGCACATTTATCAGCAGGTCAGCAAAGGCACGCTGCCTACCGGCATTGAATACTGGCAGCCGCTGTTTTTCAGCACGCCGTTGCCAACCCTGTTTAGCTATCTGCCCGCCAACACGCTGGTGATCAACAGCGGCGATATCGACAGCGGCAGCGAACGTTTCTGGCAGGATATCAACGCCCGCTATGAAAATCGCCGCGTCGATCCGATGCGCCCGCTGCTGCCACCGGAATCGCTCTGGCTGCGCCCTGACGCGCTGAACAGCGAGCTGAAACAGTGGCCGCGCGTTCAGCTGCGCAGCGAAACGCTGGCGGAAAAAGCTGCCAACACCAATCTTGATTATCAGCCGCTGCCGCCGCTTGCCGTGCAGGCGCAGGCCAAAGCCCCGCTCGACGATCTACGCCGCTTCCTTGAGCAGTTTGAGGGCGCCACGATTTTCTCAGTAGAAAGCGAAGGTCGCCGCGAAGCGCTCCAGGAACTACTGGCCCGCATTAAGCTGGTGCCCAAAGCGATCGGCTGCATTGATGAAGCGGGTAATCAGGGTCAATATCTGATGATCGGCGCCAGCGAAAACGGCTTTATTGACGCTCTGCGTCAGCGGGCACTGATTTGCGAGGGCGATTTGCTTGGCGAACGGGTGAGCCGTCGCCGCCAGGACAGCCGCCGCACCATCAATCCCGATGTGCTGATTCGCAACCTCGCCGAGCTGCATCCGGGCCAGCCGGTGGTGCATCTTGAGCACGGCGTCGGCCGCTATATCGGCCTGACCACGCTGGAAACCGGCGGGATTACCGCAGAATATCTGATGCTGGCCTACGCCGGTGACGCCAAGCTCTACGTGCCGGTATCGTCGTTACACCTGATTAGCCGCTATGCCGGCGGTGCCGATGAAAATGCGCCGCTGCATAAACTGGGCAGCGATGCCTGGTCGCGCGCGCGGCAAAAAGCTGCCGAGAAAGTGCGTGATGTCGCCGCCGAGCTGCTGGATATTTACGCCCAGCGCGCTGCCAAAGTGGGCTTCGCCTTCAAGCACGATCGTGAACAGTATCAGCTGTTCTGCGAGGGTTTTCCGTTTGAAACCACGCCGGATCAGGCGCAGGCGATCAACGCCGTGCTGAGCGACATGTGTCGGCCACTGGCGATGGATCGGCTGGTGTGCGGCGACGTCGGCTTTGGTAAAACCGAAGTGGCGATGCGCGCCGCCTTCCTGGCAGTGGAAAACCACAAGCAGGTGGCGGTGCTGGTGCCGACGACTCTGCTGGCGCAGCAGCATTATGACAATTTCCGCGATCGCTTTGCCAACTGGCCGGTGCGCATCGAAATGCTCTCCCGTTTCCGCAGCGCGAAAGAGCAGACACAGGTGCTGGAGCAGGCGGTAGACGGCAAAATAGATATTCTTATCGGCACGCACAAGCTGCTGATGACCGATCTGAAATGGCGCGATCTCGGCCTGCTGATTGTCGACGAAGAGCACCGCTTTGGCGTGCGCCACAAGGAACGCATCAAAGCGATGCGCGCCGACGTCGACATTTTAACCCTGACCGCCACGCCAATCCCGCGCACGCTGAATATGGCGATGAGCGGCATGCGCGATCTGTCGATTATCGCCACGCCACCGGCGCGTCGCATGGCGGTGAAAACCTTTGTGCGCGAATTTGACGATCTGGTAGTGCGCGAGGCGATGCTGCGTGAAATTCTGCGCGGTGGCCAGGTTTACTATCTCTACAACGATGTGGAAAACATTGAGAAAGCCGCGCAGCGGCTGGCAGAACTGGTGCCGGAAGCGCGCATCGCCGTCGGTCACGGTCAGATGCGCGAGCGCGATCTGGAGCGCGTGATGAACGATTTCCATCATCAGCGTTTCAACGTGTTGATCTGCACCACCATCATTGAAACCGGTATCGATATTCCTACCGCCAATACCATTATTATTGAGCGTGCCGACCGCTTTGGTCTGGCGCAGCTGCACCAGCTGCGTGGCCGCGTCGGTCGTTCGCACCATCAGGCCTACGCCTGGCTGCTGACGCCGCATCCAAAAGCGATGACCACCGACGCCAAAAAACGCCTTGAGGCGATCGCCTCGCTGGAAGATTTAGGTGCCGGTTTTGCGCTGGCAACGCACGATCTGGAGATCCGCGGCGCCGGTGAGCTGTTGGGTGAAGATCAGAGCGGCCAGATGGAGACCATCGGCTTTACGCTCTATATGGAACTGCTGGAGAGCGCGGTGGATGCGCTGAAGGAAGGCCGTGAGCCGTCGCTGGAGGATCTGACCAGTAACCAGACCGACATTGAGATGCGTATGCCTGCGCTGCTGCCGGAGAGCTACATTCCGGACGTCAACACGCGGCTGTCGTTTTACAAACGCATCGCCAGCGCCGCCAGCGAAGCTGAACTGGATGAGCTGAAGGTCGAGTTGATTGACCGCTTCGGTATGCTGCCTGACCCGGCGCGCAACCTGCTCGATATCGCCGCGCTGCGCCTGACCGCGCGCAAGCTGGGCGTGCGACGCATCGAAGCGAGCGAAAAAGGCGGTTTCATCGAATTTGCCGAGAAGAACAAAGCCGATCCTGCGTGGCTAATCGGTTTGTTGCAAAAGGATCCGCAGCAGTGGCGACTTGATGGCCCGACGCGCCTGAAGTTTATGCGTGACCTGGGTGAACGCAAGGTACGCATGCAATGGGTACGCGACTTTATGCAGCAGCTGCAGCAGAACGCCGCCGCCTGACCAAAAAAAAAGGACGATTCGCGAGAATCGTCCTGTTTGCTGTGTTTCCCAATCGGGAGAAAGTCTTTGCCGCTTATGCCTGGTTGTTCAGCACCAGCTGGCCATTACGGTCAACCGGAATGCGTGTGCCAGGATCGTTTTCCATCCGCACTTTGCCCTGCTGGTCGCCAATCTTATAGGTGACGTCATAGCCCAGCATTTTTTCCTGCTTGTCGTACACGGTACGACAGCGTTTTTCCGAGGTCGTGTAGGTATCGTTGTTCTGCAGGCTGCCCTGCGCCTGGTTACCGGCAAAACCGCCCGCCAGTGCACCCGCTACTGTGGCCACATCGCGTCCGCGTCCGCCGCCAAACTGGTGGCCGACTACGCCGCCCGCCACTGCACCCAGAACAGAACCGGCGATGCGGTGCTCATCCTGTACGGCACGTCGATGGGTTAGCGTTACGTTCCGACATTCCTGACGTGGGTTCTTTAACGTCTCTTTGATCGGCGTGGCTGACAGCACCTGCGCATATTGCGGGCCGCGATCAAACACGTTCATACCGGCGACAGCCGCAACGCCTAACGCTGACACCACACCAATACCGATACCCGCTAACATTGATTTATTCACAGGAAACCTCCTGAAGCAGTCGCCATTACTTTTATTATCTTCATTCATCAACGCTCACATCCTGTAGAGGGCGCTGGCAGTGCCATCCGGCACCACATATAAATAAGTTTGTGTAATGATCGACCAAATTGTTACCGCGCAATACTGTTCGCCGAAATCCCTGCAAACTGAACAGAAGCGGTGTGCGCGACGCACCACATTGCTTGTCAAAAATTCTTACAGATGAAGCGGCAACGCGACATCAGACAAACGGACGAAATGCAACAATTGGGGTTAAGTCATCGCCTTTAGGATGTTTCCTGGCAACAGATCCGCTTAAAAATAGAAAAAGCCGTTTGTGACATTGTCACAAACGGCTTGATTAATTGCTTTTGCTTATAACCGGCGGCGTTTAGTGCAGCTTCAGCCGTGGGCGAATCGCCCGGTTGAGACTGCCTACCAGCATCATCAGGCCGGTTTTGAAATAGCCGTGCAGGGCGATCTGGTGCATACGATAGAGCGAAATGTAGACGAAACGCGCAATACGTCCTTCCACCATCATCGAACCGCGCATCAGGTTCCCCATCAGGCTGCCCACCGTACTGAAACGGGAGAGCGAAACCAGCGAACCGTGATCTTTATAAACGTAGGCCTTCAGGCTCTGGCCTTTACGCGCCGCGAGAATATTGTGCAGCACCAGCGAAGCCATCTGATGCGCAGACTGCGCGCGCGGTGGCACAAAACCGCCACCCGGCAACGCACAGGAGGCGCAGTCGCCAATGGCATAAATGCTGTCATCCAGCGTGGTTTGCAGCGTCTCTTTCACCACCAGCTGATTAATGCGGTTGGTTTCCAGACCGCCGATGCCTTTCATGAAATCAGGCGCTTTGATACCCGCTGCCCAGACCATCAGATCGGCATTGATGAACTCACCCGATTTGGTGTGTAAACCGCCTTTCTCGGCGCTGGTGACCATGGTTTGCGTCAATACGCGCACGCCGATTTTGGTCAGTTCCTGATGCGCAGCCGCAGAGATGCGCGGCGGCAGCGCAGGCAGAATCCGCTCGCCCGCTTCCACCAGCGTGACGTTCAGCGCCTTGCTGTCCAGCCCTTTATAGCCGTAGCTGTGCAGCTGGCGTACTGCGTTGTGCAGCTCCGCAGAGAGCTCCACGCCGGTGGCGCCGCCGCCAACAATTGCAATGTTGACCTGCTCTTCCGGCGAGCCGCTGGCGGAGAACTTCAGGAACTGGTTGAGCATCTCGTTGTGAAAACGGCGTGCCTGATGGGGGTTATCGAGGAAGATGCAGTGATCTTTCACGCCCGGCGTGCCGAAATCGTTGGAGGTGCTGCCCAGCGCAAACACCAGCTGGTCGTAGGCGAGATCGCGTTCAGGCACCAGCACGGCACCGTTGGCATCGAGGATTTCCGCCAGCTTCAGGCGTTTGCTCTCGCGATCAACATCGGTGAGCGTGCCGAGCTGGAAGCTGAAATGGTGATTACGCGCGTGCGCCAGATAGCTTACGGCGTCGATACCTTCATCCAGAGATCCGGTAGCCACTTCATGCAGCAACGGTTTCCATAAATGGCTGTGATTACGATCGACCAGGATAATCTCCGCTTTTTTCTTGCGGCCCAGTTTATGCCCCAGCTGGGTAGCCAGCTCCAGGCCGCCGGCACCACCGCCGACAATCACTATGGTTTGAATCGGTGTAGTCAAAAAAGACCCCCTTAAGATGTGAACCAATCGTTAACTAAAGGTTAATAAAAACCTTAGTAAACATAGGGTTGGCGAAGCTAAATCGCGAGCTGATCGCAGAATAGCACGCCCTTCACTCCTGTTCATGAGAAAATTGATGCAGGTCATTGTTTCGCTGGAAACTCAGAATAAGACCAATAAATCAGCAACGCGCAGAGTTAAAACGCACGCGGGCATGAGTCATTTATGGCGTAGCGTAGCCTGGGATGGTGAGCACGGCGAGCGAGGCGCTGCCGTGCATTGAGGGGGGAATTAACGCTGCTGCTGTTCGGCCTTGTGCGCCAGCCAGCGTGACTGCAGCGTGCTGAGCTGCTGCTGAGTAGACTGCCAGCGGCTGCTGGCGCGCAGCTCATCCCGGCTGTAGTGTTGACGATGCCAGAGCTGTGACACCCGACTGGCCGGTGCCGCCTGCAGATTATCCAACACGCTGACCGCACCGGCGCGGTCGTTGCACACCAGCACCATGTCGCAACCCGCATCCAGCGACACCTGCGCTCGCTCGGCGTAGCTGCCCAGCACCGCAGCGCCTTCCATCGACAGATCGTCTGAGAAAATCACGCCGTCAAAGCCCAGTTCGCCGCGCAGCACGGTTTTCAGCCAGTGCGGCGATCCGCTGGCGGGCAGCGCATCAACCTGATTATAAATGACGTGCGCGGGCATGATGGCATCCAGCGCCTGCTCGTCAATCAGCTGACGGAAAATCGCCATATCATGCGCCCGGATAGTGGCTTCATCACGCGCATCGTACGGCGTCTCTTTGTGCGAATCTGCAGTGACCGCACCGTGGCCGGGAAAATGTTTGCCGGTAGTTTTCATGCCCGCTTCATGCATGCCGGCAATAAAGTGACGTGCCACCTGCAGCGCAATCGCCGGGTCCTGATGGAACGAACGGTCGCCAATCGCGGCGCTGATGTGGCCAATATCGAGCACCGGCGCAAAGCTGATATCGATATCCATGGCGATCATCTCTGCCGCCATCAGCCAGCCAGCGCTGTGCGCCAGCGCGTAAGCAGCGTCGCCCTGTTCCAGCGCGGCAAACGACTGCATGGCAGGCAGTGTGGTAAAGCCTTCGCGGAAACGCTGCACGCGCCCACCTTCCTGATCCACGGCGATCAGCAGGCGATGGCGCGACGCGGCGCGGATTTGCCGTACCAGTTCGCGCAGCTGCTGCGGATCGTGGTAGTTGCGGCTGAACAGGATCAGCCCGCCAGTCAGCGGATGCTGCAGAATCTCACGCTCTTCGGCATCCAGTTCATAATGTTGCACATCCAGCATTACTGGCCCGGGGATCAGGCTTTCCATGTTTCTACTCCAACAATCAGATAATTTCGCCAGCGCGAACCGCTGACGATAAATGAGACTGGCCCAGCTGCTGCCAGGCGTCCTGCGCGGCGGCAATCAGTTGGGCATCCTGACTCTGCTCGGCGCGTAGCTGATACCAGCTGGCAGCGAGCAGTTCCAGCCACGGCTGCCAGCGAGCCGTCTGCTGACGCAAGACGGGCAGCGACAGGCGGGCCATCTGCGCATAGTCGCGCAGCCAGCAATCGCGCTCGCCGCTGGCGTACAGCAGGCTGGCCAGCTCCAGCGCGACGTCGCCGTCACCGGCATATTCCCAGTCAATCAGCCGTAGCCCCTGTGGCGTGTGCAGCAGATTGCCCGCGTGGATATCCATGTGCAAGGGCGCCAGGCGCAGCGGCTGCGGCTCCCCGCGCATCTGCAAACGGCGTAGCGCGTGCTGCCAGCGATAGTGGCGCTGCTCGCAGAGCTGCCAGTAGCGCTGCAACAACGGCAGCAGGCGTAAACGATAGCCGGTCAGCGGCTGATGATGCAGCCGGTTCAGCAGCGGGAGCAGCGACGGGCGTAACGTATTAAGCGACGCCGTGACCGGTTCCCCTGCCTGCCACGGCAGCAGCAGCCATTCGCGGTTCACCGCCAGCGGCGCAGCTACCATGCCCTGCGCACTGAGTTTTCGCAGCAGGCGAAACTCGCGCTGGCGATCGACCAGCGGCAGCGGATAGTCGGGCTGACGGCGTGCCAACAACCGGCCATTTTCCCAGACAATTTGTCCGCTTAAGCCGGTCAGGCCAGCCAGCGGCAAAAAATTACCGGCGACCAAAGCCGCCGGTAAATGTTGGTTCAACAGCTGCTGCAGCGCGGGATCAAAACTGCGCGTCACCGTTGCCTGACCAGATAATTTCGCCGGTTTGCACCAGCATCAGCTGCATCTGAAGCTGTGGCGCTTTAATGTCGCCGTCGGCATTGCTGTAGAGCACATATTGCGCGCCAACGTAGCGCGCCAGGCCCACCGCTTTGCTGCGTGAGTTCAGGCTATCTTCTGGCGACAGACCCAGCGTCTGCTTCGCCTGCGCCAGTTGCTGCGCCGACACTAGCGTGAACTTGCCGTTGTTCGCCAGCGCATTCTGCAATGCGGCGGTGGCTTTATCAATTTGCAGGCTGCCGTTAGTGCTGTTTTTCACCCGATCGACCAGCAGCACGCTGCCATCGGTCACGCCTTCGGCTTTCAGCATGCTGGCTACCAGCGGCTGAACGCTGCTGTCCCAGTTAATGGAACGCAATTTTGGTGGCTGCGGCACGTTTTCAACGGGTTCAGGCTGTTGGATCGGCGGCGGCTGTTGCACCGGCGTTTCGGGCGTGGCGGGTTCAACCGGTGCCGGTGGCTGTTCGCTGGTGCGCTGGTTAATACAGCCGCTGAGGAACAGCGCCAGCGCCAGAATGCCGGAAAGTCTTGTGATACTGCGAGTCACGATATTACTCCTGTAACCATAAATAGAGGCGCGCCTTGCTGGCGGTGAGATTGCCGACCTGCGAGGCGACTTCTACACTGCTGTGCGCCGGAACCCGGCTGACGCGCGGTCGTTCATAAGGCAGAATTTCCAGCCCTTTATCGTCATACCAGTAAAAGCGATACCAGACGTCTACCGGCGTTTCGCGTTGATTATAGAGCACGCTGGCAGCCCGCTGCTGGCCATCACGTTCGCCAATCACCGGATCGTCAGTGATGATGCCCGCCGACAGCACTGCAGATTCCATCACCAGGCTTTGTGCGGTGTTGATCATCGGTTTATCGTTGCTGCAGCCGGTGAGCATCAGCGCTGCCAGCGGCAGCGCGAGTAAAAGTGCGCGCATCGAATGCGATGCCTTAGACACTCAGCATCGGTCCCAAGGGTTTGCCGCCCACCAGGTGCATATGAATGTGATACACCTCCTGGCCGCCGTGCTGATTGCAGTTGATGATCAGGCGATAGCCCTCTTCAGCAATCCCCTCCTGCCGGGCAATTTTTGCCGCCACGGTGATCATGCGGCCCAGCGCATGCTCATGCGCTTCGAGCGCGTCGTTGCTGGTGGCGATCAGCACGTTAGGCACAATCAGCACGTGAACCGGTGCCTTCGGGGAGATATCACGGAACGCGGTAACCAGTTCGTCCTGATAGAGGATATCGGAAGGAATTTCACGTCGAATGATTTTACTGAAAATCGTTTCTTCAGCCATGGTGCAGATCCTTAGCAGGGAATAAGTTACCGCTGAGTATGAGTGAGAAGTTCATTTTCTTTCAACCTCAGCGGCTATTTTCTTTCGCCAACTGGCGAGCATTGCAGCGTTGCGCTGCTTATCATCCTTTTCTGCCGTTCGCCCTGACATAAATTAAAACAGCGTTTCATAAATTAGATTCCTGACGGGTTTTTCTTCGTGATTTTGCCATTACTATTGCGCATCTTGCCAAATCACGAAGGTTTCACCGCTGGCCGCGCCTTATTTTTGAATGATTCCGATTGTGATGTACGGATACCGGCCCCCGTTTCGACACAGGAGTTTTCCCATGCGCACACGCAAAATCGGACTGGCACACTATCTGGCTTACGGCTCCGGCGATTTTCTCGGTGCCGGCACCACCGCCCTGACCGCTGCCTGGCTGCTCTATTTTTACACCACCTTCTGCGGACTGACGCCGATTGAAGCGACATTTATCTTTGCTATGGCGCGCGTACTGGATGCGGTGATCAGCCCGCTGATGGGCTTTCTCACCGATAACTTTGGCTCGACCTGGCTCGGCAAGCGTTTTGGCCGCCGTAAGTTTTTTATCCTGCTCGGCATTCCGCTGGTGTTTAGCTACAGCCTGATGTGGCTGGCTGATATGAACTACTGGTGGTACCTGCTGACCTATCTGCTGTTCGACATCGTCTACACCATGGTGCTGGTGCCTTATGAAACGCTGGTGCCGGAAATGACCGATGATTTCAAAAAGAAAACCAAGTTCTCGGGCGCGCGTATTGCGCTGGCGCAGCTGTCGGCGATTCTGGCTGCCTTTCTGCCCGGCATCCTGCTTGGCTATCTCGGTAAAGATAATCCGCACTCCTTTTTCTGGGCCAGCCTGGTGTTCTCCTGTATCTGCGCGCTGGTGCTGACGCTGGTCTATCTGTTTACCTGGGAACGGGCGCCAGAGGATTTTTCTGCGGAATCACGCCGCGCCGAGGAAGACAAACAGCAACTGACCTTTGCGCAGAGCATGAAGCGATTGTTTGTCGAGCTGAGCTCAACGCTGCGCATCCGCATCTTCCGGCAGCATCTCGGCATGTATCTTGGCGGCTACATCGCGCAGGATGTGTTTAATGCGGTGTTTACCTGGTACGTGGTGTTTGTGCTGATGCAGAGCGCCCAGATCGCCGCCAACCTGATGGGCACCATGGCCGTGCTGCAATTTATTGCGGTGATGGCGATGATTCCGCTCTGTATTCGTCTTGGACCGGCCCCCTCTTATCGGCTGGTGGTGGTGCTATTCGGACTGAGCGCCATCTCTTATGCGGGACTGTGGTTTACCGGCATGAATGACAATATGGCGCTGCTGGTGGTGATCTCTGCGCTGGCCGGACTTGGTCGCGGCGGCATCAACTACGTGCCGTGGAATATCTACACCTACATTGCCGACGTTGATGAGGTGATCACCGGCCAGCGTCGTGAAGGCATTTTTGCCGGCATCATGACGCTGACCCGCAAGGCGTCGCAGGCCGGTGCGGTCATGTTTGTTGGCATTGTGCTGCAGCTTTCGGGCTTCGTTTCCGGCAAGCCGGTGCAGGCTGAGAGCGTGGGCCACACCATTCTGGCGATTCTCAGCATTGGCACCGTGGCGGTACTCGCCTGCGGCTTTGTTATCTCGCTGCGCTTTAAGCTCAATCTGCATACGCACGCCATCCTGCGCGCCGAGACGGTGAAAATGCGCGATGCGGGCCGACCGCTGCCTGAGGCCATCACGCCGCAGGCACGCGCGGTGGTGGAAGAGCTGGCCGGCCTGCCGTACGAAAACCTGTGGGGCAACAACAATATCGGCTTTCTTAATCGTAACCGGCCTGCCGCGCCGCCGCTTGCCGCGCATCGCCCCGTGATTCTCACTTTTGACCCGCTAACTGATAAACCGGAACAGAGACCATGACAATATTTCCTGTGAAACAGAGCGCACTGCTGCGCCAGCCTGACTTCCTGTTACCGCGCAGCGAGCTCCTGCAGCTGATCGCGAAACTCACCGACAATCTGGTCAACATCACCGATGAAAGCGGCGAATTTTTGCTGCGCCTCGACGACGGCCGGGTGATCGATACCAAAGGCTGGGCCGGTTGGGAGTGGACGCACGGCATCGGCCTGTATGGCATGTATCACTATTATCAGCAGACCGACGATCGTCAAACGCTGCAGATCATCGACGACTGGTTTGCCGCCCGGCTGGCCGAGCCGCTGCCCACCAAAAATGTCAACACCATGTGCCCTTTCCTGACGCTGGCTTACCGTTACGAGGAGACGCGTAATCCCACCTGGCTGCCGGTGCTGGAGCGCTGGGCGGAATGGGTAATGCATGAGATGCCGCGCACCCGCCACGGTGGCATTCAGCATGTGGTGTACAACAATGAAAACCACCAGCAGCTGTGGGATGACACGCTGATGATGAGCGTGCTACCACTGGCGAAGATCGGCAAACTGCTGGGCCGCGATGACTACGTTGAAGAGGCGACCTTTCAGTTCCTGACCCATGTGCAGTATTTAATGGATCGCGAAACCGGCCTGTGGTTTCACGGCTGGAGCTTTGAGGGTAATCACAACTTTGCGCGCGCGCGCTGGGCGCGGGGCAACAGCTGGCTCACCATCGTGATCCCTGACTTTCTTGAGCTAATGGCCTGGCCGGAACAGCACGCGACGCGACGCTTTTTGCTGCAGGTGCTGGAGGCGCAGGTCAGCGCGCTGCAGGCGTTGCAGCATGAGAGCGGCCTGTGGCACACCCTGCTCGACGATCGCGACAGCTATCTGGAAGCCTCGGCCAGCGCCGGTTTTGCTTATGGCGTGCTGAAAGCGGTACGCAAGCGCTATCTGCCACCGACGTTTCTACCGATGGCGGAAAAGGCGCTGCATGGCGTAACGGCGCAGATCAATGCTGAGGGGGAGTTGATGCAGGTGTCGTTTGGTACCGCGATGGGCAACGATCTGGATTATTATCGCCAGGTGCCGCTGACCTCGATGCCCTATGGTCAGGCAATGGCGCTGCTGGCGCTGACGGAATATCTGCGCGTTTATCTGTAAAGGCAGCTTACCCGTCACTAAAAAGAAAAAGAGCGAGATTAACTCGCTCTTTTTTTGTTAGCTGCACAACCGCTGCGGCTTACTGATTACGCATGTATTCGTCCATTTCAGTTTTCAGGTTATCTGATTTGGTGCCGAAGATCGCCTGCACGCCAGAACCGGCCACCACCACACCCGCCGCGCCAAGACGCTTCAGGCCTGACTGGTCAACCTTGCTCACGTCCGCCACGCTGACGCGCAAACGGGTAATACAGGCATCGAGGTTAGTGATGTTCTCTTTGCCACCAAACGCGTTAACCAGGTTAGCTGCCATCTCGTTAGATGAACCGGTGGTCTGCTCTGAGGTCGCCTCTTCGCGGCCCGGCGTTTTCAGGTCAAATTTCGCAATCATCACGCGGAAAATGGTGTAGTAAATCAGACCGTAAATCACGCCGACAATCGGGAACAACCAGATTTTGCTGCTGTTGCCGCTAAGCACGACAAAGTCGATCAGACCGTGCGAGAAGCTGGTGCCATCGCGCATGCCAAGCAGGATACAGATTGGGAATGCCAGGCCAGCCAGAATGGCGTGAATTGCATACAGAATCGGTGCCACGAACATGAACGAGAACTCGATCGGTTCGGTGATGCCGGTCAGGAACGAGGTCAGCGCTGCGGAGATCATGATGCCGCCGACTTTGGCACGGTTTTCAGGCTTAGCGGAATGCCAGATTGCAATCGCTGCCGCAGGTAAACCGTACATTTTGAACAGGAAGCCGCCGGAGAGTTTACCTGCGGTTGGGTCACCTGCCATATAACGTGGGATGTCGCCGTGGAATACCTGACCTGCGGCGTTAGTAAACTCACCAATTTGCATCTGGAAAGGGACGTTCCAGATATGATGCAGACCGAACGGTACCAGCGAACGCTCAATCACGCCGTAAATACCAAATGCTACAACCGGGTTCTGATAGGCCGCCCACTGGGAGAAAGTCTGGATAGCGGTACCTACCGGTGGCCAGATGAACGACAGCACCACGCCAAGGAAAATTGCGGTCAGACCAGAGATGATCGGTACAAAGCGCTTACCGGCAAAGAAGCCCAGATATTCAGGCAGCTTGATACGATAGAAGCGGTTGAACATGTAGGCCGCGATCGAACCGGCAATGATCCCGCCCAGTACGCCGGTATCCGCCAGGTGTTTGGCTTCAATCTCCGCCGCAGGCATGTGCAGCACCAGCGGTGCAACTACCGCCAGCGTTTTAACCATGATGCCATAGGCCACCACGGCAGCCAGCGCCGAGACGCCGTCGTTATTGGTAAAACCGAGTGCAACACCAATCGCAAAGATTAACGGCATGTTGGCGAACACTGAACCGCCCGCTTCTGCCATCACGTGTGACACCACCAGCGGCAGCCAGCTGAAGTTGGCAGAGCCTACCCCTAACAAGATCCCGGCAATCGGCAGCACCGATACCGGCAGCATGAGCGATTTACCGACCTTCTGCAGGTTTGCAAATGCATTTTTAAACATAATGTGAAACTCCTGAGTATGAGTGCTTTTTCCGCGATTTCACGGGTGGCAACAGGCGGGAGAGACCCTTGCCGGAGGAGACGTTGGTGCGCCTCTTTGATTTATTACGAAGTGTAAAATAATTCACTATCCGGTAATTTGATGGCTATCACGTTTCGCTCAACATGCGCGTCTTTAATTAGGATATTTCTGGAGATTACGCCAGTTTTTGTGCAAAAAAAATGCGCAGGCTGCGATTCAACCCGCACATTTCTCGCAGCAATCTTCTTTATTACGCGCAATAAAATTAATCAGCCGCCGAGCGACGTCATCGGAACATGAAACAGCGTGGAGAAGTTCTGCGTGGTCGCTGCCGCCAGCGTCTCGATATCCACCCCTTTTAGCACTGCCATGTATTCCGCCACATCACGCGTATAAGCCGGCTGGTTTTCTTTGCCGCGATACGGCACCGGCGCCAGATAAGGTGAATCAGTTTCCACCAGCATCCGATCCAGCGGCACATAGCGCGCAGCGTCACGCAGGCTTTCGGCATTGCGGAAGGTCACGATGCCGGAAAATGAGATGTAGAAACCCATATCCAGCAGGGTGGCGGCGGTGGCGCGATCTTCGGTAAAGCAGTGCAGCACCCCCCCGCATCCTTCCACCTGCTCTTCCCGCAAAATCGCCAGCGTGTCTTCACGCGCGTCGCGGGTGTGCACAATAACTGGCTTATTCAGGTCGCGGCCAACACGGATATGCTCACGGAATGACGCCTGCTGGCGCGCTTTAGTTTCCGGCTGATAGTGGTAATCAAGGCCGGTTTCGCCCATTGCCACCACACGCGGATCGGCCGCCAGCGCACGCAGCTCAGCAAAATCGTATGTCTCTTCCTGGTTGAGCGGATGTACGCCACAGGAGAGCGCAATATTTGGCCGATCGCCAATCAGCGGCTTCATCGCTTTGAAACCAGGTAAGGTGGTGGAGATGGCCAGCATAAACTTCACATCACGCGCGGCGGCTTTCGCCACTACATCGTCCAGATCGGTGTGCAACTTTTCATAGTCCAGGCCGTCGAGATGACAGTGAGAATCCACTAAAAACATAATTGCTCTCTTTGGGTTAGCCGGTGCGTGCGGGCTTCAGCCGCAGGCTCCAGTTCAATAATTGTTCAGTCAGCAGCAGTTCGCGATTGACCGCGTTGATCTGTAGCAGCCGATCGCGGCAGCGCGTCCATTCCTGCAGGCTGGCGGTTAGCGCACTGGCGGGCATTTGTCCGGCCAGCGAAGCGACCAGCGCCTGGCGATCGCAGTTGCTGATAAACTCACCTGCGCCCTGCTGCCATTTCAGCGCATCCACTAACAGGCTGATTAACCACGCCAGCCGCTGGGCATGATCGTCATGATTCAGCAGCGGCAGTAGCCGCATGATGTCGTGCTGGATAGCGTCAGACAGCGCGTCACACAGACCGTTACGCGCCTGCCAGCTACGCGCCTCCAGCAGGGTCAGTGCCGCACCAGGCGCACCGGCAGAGAGCCGCAGCGCCGTCAGAGCGGCCTCCGGTGCCACCTCCTGCTGCCTGGCCAGCCAGGCCTGGCTTTGTGCTTCATCCGGGGGTAACAGCGGCCAGCTCAGGCAGCGGCTACGAATGGTAGCCAGCAGGCGCGATGGCTCGCGACAGCTAAGAAAAAACCAGGTTTTGGCCGGTGGCTCTTCCAGGGTTTTCAACAGGGCATTAGCGGCAGCCTCCGTCAGCTGCGCCGCGTCGGGCAACCAGACAATCTTGGCGCCGCCCTGCTGGGCAAAGTTGTAGAGCTTTTCATTTACCGCTCTGACTGCATCAATGCCCAGCGAGCTTTTGCCTTTTTCCGCTTCCAGCCGGTACCAGTCAGGATGAGTACTGGCCATCATCAACTGGCAGCCGTGGCATTCACCGCAGCTTTTCAGGCCATCAGGGCGCTGACACATTAACCAGCGGCTGATGCCCCAGACCAGCGCCTCATCCCCCATGCCCGGCAGCGCAGAGATCAACAGCGCATGGTGCCCGCGGCCCGCCTGCAGTTGAGCGACGATTTGCCGGTAAGGCTGATTCAGCCACGGATACCAACTCATGCAGATTGCTCAGCCAGCCAGCGCGTAACGGCCTGCTCAAGTGACAATGTCACCTTTTCCAGCGATTGCGTGGCGTCAATGGTGCGGATGCGAGCATCGTCAGCGGCCAGCTCAAGGTAGCGCTGGCGCGTGCGTTCAAAGAACTGCAGTGATTCCTGCTCGATGCGATCCAGTGCGCCGCGGGCTCGGGCACGGGTTAAGCCAATCTCTGGCGTAACGTCGAGATAGAGCGTCAGATCGGGTTGAAAGTCGCCCAGCACCGTAGCGCGTAAGCTGGCCATCAGCTGATTATCCAGACCGCGTCCGCCGCCCTGATACGCCTGCGAGGAGAGATCGTGACGATCGCCTATTACCCACGCGCCACGTGCCAGCGCCGGTTTGATCACCGTCTCGACCAGCTGCACGCGTGCCGCATAAAGCATCAGTAGCTCGGCTTTATCGGTCACCTGCTCGCCTTCAATGCCCTGCTTTACCAGCTCGCGTAATTTCTCCGCCAGCGGCGTGCCGCCCGGCTCGCGCGTGAAGACCACATCACTGATGCCATGCTGGTTCAGCACGCGCACCACGCAGTCACGCGCGGTGGTTTTCCCGGCGCCTTCCAGTCCTTCAATTACGATAAAGTTACTTTTCATTCTTATCCTTCATTGTCAGACGCCAGGCCTGCACCGCACGATTGTGATCGGCAAGATTGGTGGTAAAGGTATGCCCGCCCTTACCGTCGGCGACAAAATAGAGAAAATTCGTTTTCAGCGGGTGCGCCGCCGCCTCCAGCGAGGCCTGGCTCGGCATGGCAATCGGTCCCGGCGGCAGGCCGTTGATCACATAGGTGTTATAGGCGGTAGCGGTATCAAGATCCTTGCGCGTCAGCGTGCCGGCATAGCTTTTTCCCATACCGTAAATTACCGTGGGATCGGTTTGCAGCCGCATGCCAATACGCAGGCGATTAATAAATACCGAAGCCACTTTGTTACGTTCTTCGGCCACTGCGGTCTCTTTCTCGATAATCGACGCCATGGTCACCAGCGCGTTCGGCGAATCGTAAGGCAGGTTATCCGCCCGATGCTGCCAGATATCATCCACCACTTTTGTCATGCGTGCATGCGCGCGTTGCAGCAGCGCAACGTCGGTAGTGTTAGCGGTGTAAAGCCAGGTATCGGGATAAAACCAGCCCTCAAGACGATCGGGATCGGTTTTCAGCGCGGCCGCCAGTGTGCTGGCTTCGTCGTCGCTTAATGTGTGTTTGATATAGGGTGCGGCGCGCAGCTGAGCCAGCCACTCGCTGAGCTTATTGCCCTCTACCAGCCGCAGTGGAAATTGCGCCTCTTTGCCGCTGGCCAACAGTTGCAACAATTGACGGACGTTCATTCCGGGCGTCAGGCGATAGGTACCCGCCTTGAAATTAGCCAGCTCGGGTTCCAGCTTCAGCAACGCACCGAACCACATGCTTTTTTTAATGATGTGCTGACTTTCCAGCTGTGCTTCCAGCACGACGCGGCCGCTCCCGGCAGGCAGCGTGTAGATTTTCTCCTGCGAAAGGGTCAGCGGGCTGTTGGCAAGCGACGTAATCTGCCAATAGCTCCAGGCCGCGGCGGCGGCGATAATCACGATGAGCGCACTGATGACGCGCGTTTTCATGGTCATAAAAGATCCTGATAACAGCAAGCTGCAAGCAAATGATAAAACTGGCGTGATGCATAATGTGTATCGTCTATCTGTCGCACCGGCAAAATTGGCATCAGGGCGTTGCAGATCCAGACTTCATCGGCGGCTTTCAACCGCCCGGGCATCACTTCCACAATCTGACAATCCAGCGACATCTGCGCCATGACCGACAGCAGATGCTGACGCATGACGCCATCGACGCCGGCATGCGCGATGGAGGGGGTAAATACCTGCTCGCCTTCTCGCCAGAATAAATTAGCCGCACAGCATTCCACCACCACACCTTGGGTGTCAAGCACCAGCGCTTCGTCAGCGCCCGTCTGCTCAAGCCGTGCGCGAATCAACACCTGCTCCAGCCGGTTAAGGTGTTTGATACCCGCCAGCAGTGGATTACGTGCCAGCTGAACCGGGCTGGTGACGAGGCAAGCGCCCTGCTGCTGCAACGGCAGGTAATGCGCCGGTAAGTTGGAGAGCGTCAGAATACGCGTCGGCTGCTGACAACCGGCCGGGCTGTAACCACGACCGCCAGCACCGCGGCTGATAATGACTTTCAGCACCGCATCCTGCGTCGTCGCTGCCAGCGTGCACATCTCCTGTTCCAGCGCCGCCCAGTCACATCCCTCAATCAGCAGCCGTTCGCAGCCCAGACGTAGCCGCTGCAGATGTGCCGTAAGCAGCTGAACCTTGCCCGCCTTGATCCGGGCGGTAGAGAAACTGCCGTCACCAAACTGGACTGCCCGATCGTTGGCGGCCAGTGTGGCTTGCGGTTTGCCATTTATCCAGGTCATGAGGTGATTCCGAAAAATAAAGTGCTGGTCATAATATGAAAAAGGCCCGCTAAGCGGGCCTTGATAACGCGTTAACGTTTTACACTCTGCGGAAAATCAGCGAGCCGTTGGTGCCGCCGAAACCGAACGAATTACACAGCGTGTATTCCAGATCGCTGACCTGGCGCGCGGTATGCGGAACAAAATCGAGATCGCAGCCTTCATCTGGATTATCCAGGTTGATGGTTGGCGGAATCGCTTTGTCGCGCAGGGCGAGGATCGAGTAAATCGACTCAACCGCGCCCGCTGCACCCAGCAGATGGCCGGTCATCGATTTGGTTGAACTCACCATGACCGTCTGTGCAGCCGCGCCAAACACGGTTTTGACCGCGCGCGCTTCTGCTTTATCACCGGCTGGTGTGGAGGTGCCGTGGGCGTTGACATAGCCAATCTGCTCAGCATTGAGCTGCGCATCTTTCAATGCGTTTGTCATAGCCAGTGCCGCACCGGCGCCATCTTCTGGCGGTGAAGTCATGTGATATGCATCGCTGCTCATGCCAAAACCGACCAGTTCTGCGTAGATTTTTGCGCCGCGCTTTTTCGCGTGCTCGTACTCTTCCAGCATTAAAATGCCGGCACCATCACCGAGCACGAAACCATCGCGATCTTTATCCCATGGACGACTGGCCGCTTGCGGATTGTCGTTGCGGGTGGAAAGCGCGCGTGCAGCACCAAAGCCGCCCATGCCCAAAGGCGTGCTGGCTTTCTCAGCGCCGCCCGCCAGCATCACATCTGCATCGCCATAGGCGATAATGCGTGCCGCGTGACCGATGTTATGCACGCCCGACGTACAGGCCGTCGCGATCGAGATGCTGGGACCTCTCAGTCCGTACATGATGGTCAAATGACCGGCCACCATGTTGACAATGGTTGAAGGCACAAAGAAAGGACTGATTTTGCGCGGGCCGCCGTTGACCAGAGAAGCATGGTTCTCTTCGATCAAACCGAGGCCGCCAATGCCCGAGCCGATTGCTGCGCCGATACGATCTGCATTTTCCTCGGTCACTTCAAGACCGGAATCCTGCATCGCCTGCATACCGGCAACCACGCCATACTGAATGAAGGCGTCCATCTTGCGCTGATCTTTGCGCGAGATAAAATCTTCACAATTAAAATTCTTTACTAAGCCAGCAAAGCGCGTTGCGTAGGCACTAGTATCGAAATAGTCGATTGGGCTGATGCCACTCTGACCGGCAAGGAGAGCACTCCAGGTAGACTCTACGGTATTGCCGACAGGAGACAACATGCCAAGACCGGTCACAACTACACGACGCTTAGACACGTTCGTCCTCCAGGGAGGGAAAGTTAACACGATAACAGAAGGGACATAAAATTCAGGCGGTCAAAGTGACCGCCTGATGGTGTTCAGTAAGCCTTGATCAGGCCTGATGCGAGTTGATGTAGTCGATCGCAGATTGAACGGTAGTGATTTTTTCTGCTTCTTCGTCTGGAATCTCAGTGTCGAACTCTTCTTCCAGAGCCATTACCAGCTCAACGGTATCAAGAGAATCAGCGCCCAGATCTTCTACAAAAGAGGCCGTGTTAACAACTTCTTCCGACTTAACGCCCAGCTGCTCGCTGATGATTTTCTTAACGCGTGCTTCGATGTCGCTCATACTATTAAATTTCCTATCAAAACTCGCTTTCGCGATGGTTTTCGTAGTGTATAAAATGTTGAAAAAGATGCAACTAAATCCCGGCTGGTCAAACCACGATTTTGCGCTATTTTGCGGCTTTTACCGTGAATAACGCAAATAGTTTTCGCAATTATCAGACCATATACATTCCGCCATTGACGTGCAGCGTCTCACCAGTGATGTACGCGGCCTCATCAGAGGCTAAAAATGCAACGGCATTGGCGATTTCTTGCGCCGCGCCGAGACGACCGGCTGGCACTTCTGCCAGGATACCGGCACGTTGATCTTCCGTCAGTGCTAACGTCATGTCAGTTTCAATGAAACCCGGTGCCACGACGTTAACGGTAATGCCACGTGACGCCACTTCGCGCGCCAGCGACTTACTGAAACCAATCAAACCCGCTTTAGCTGCAGCGTAGTTTGTCTGGCCAGCATTTCCCATGGTTCCAACAACGGAACCGATGGTAATGATACGGCCCACACGTTTTTTCATCATTGCACGCATCACCGCCTTGGACAGGCGGAAAACAGAGGTCAGATTGGTGTTCAGGATATCCTGCCACTCATCTTCCTTCATACGCATCAATAAATTATCACGTGTGATGCCTGCATTATTGACCAAAATGTCCACTTCGCCAAATTCAGCACGAACATTTTCCAGTACGCTTTCGATTGATGCGCTGTCGGTGACGTTCAGCATCAGGCCTTTGCCCTGCGAACCCAGGTAAGCGCTGATGGCATCTGCGCCGCTCTGGCTGGTCGCGGTGCCAATCACTTTAGCGCCACGGGCGACCAGTGTTTCTGCAATTGCACGGCCAATGCCGCGACTTGCACCGGTAACCAGCGCGATTTTTCCTTCGAAGCTCATGTTTATCCTCTTATGCTTGCTCAAGCGCCGCTGACAGACTGGCTGGATCGTTCACAGCAACAGCCGTCAGGGTATCCACAATGCGTTTGGTCAGACCGGTTAACACTTTGCCTGGGCCAACTTCCAGTAACGATGAAACGCCCTGTGCTGCCATATATTCAACGCACTCGGTCCAGCGTACCGGACTATAAAGCTGACGCACCAGTGCACTGCGAATCGCCTCTGGCGAGGTTTCACAGATGACGTCAACGTTATTCACCACTGGGAACTGGGGTGCGCTGAAGGTAATGTTTTCCAGCGCCTGCGCCAGCTTATCGGCAGCAGGTTTCATCAAGGCGCAGTGCGAAGGCACGCTGACCGGAAGCGGCAGTGCACGCTTGGCGCCTGCGGCTTTACAGGCAATACCGGCACGCTCAACCGCTTCTTTATTCCCGGCAATGACTACCTGGCCCGGCGAATTGAAGTTAACCGGCGAGACAACCTGGCCCTGCGCAGACGCTTCACACGCCTGGCGGACCGCATCATCGTTCAGCCCGATAATCGCCTGCATGGCGCCAGTGCCTTCAGGCACGGCTTCCTGCATCAGTTTACCGCGCAGCTCAACCAACTTCACCGCTTCGGCAAAGTCGATCACGCCCGCACATACCAGCGCCGAGTATTCACCCAGGCTATGGCCAGCCATCATCAACGGCTGCTTGCCACCCTTCTCCTGCCAGAGACGAAAAATAGCAACAGAGGCCGCGAGAAGCGCAGGCTGGGTCTGCCAGGTTTTATTCAGCTCTTCGGCTGGACCTTGCTGAACCAGCTGCCACAAATCGTAACCCAGGGCAGTAGAAGCGTCCCTAAAGGTCTGCTCAATCAGCGGGTTTTCCGCGGCCAGTTCTGCCAGCATACCCAGGGTTTGTGAACCCTGACCTGGAAATACCATAGCAAATTGCGTCATTTTCAGTTCCTGTTGATTAAAAACGAACCAGCGCTGAGCCCCAGGTGAAACCACCACCAAAGGCTTCCAGCAGCACCAGCTGTCCGCGCTGAATACGTCCATCGCGAACCGCTTCATCGAAGGCTGCCGGCACAGAGGCCGCAGAAGTATTGCCATGACGATCCAGCGTCACCACGACTTTATCCATGCCCATACCGAGCTTACGTGCGGTGGCGCTGATAATGCGTAGGTTAGCCTGATGCGGTACCAGCCAGTCAAGCGCTTCGCGTTCGAGGTTGTTGGCCTGCAACGTTTCATCAACCACGTGCGCCAGTTCCGTTACCGCAACTTTGAACACTTCGTTGCCCGACATTTTCAGGTAGGAAGGCTGATTCTGCTGTGAACGATCCTGATAGGTCAGCGACAGCAGCTCACCGTAGCGGCCATCAGCGTGGAGATGCGTAGAGATGATGCCTGGCTCTTCGCTGGCGCCTAATACCACCGCGCCCGCGCCGTCACCGAACAGAATGATGGTGCCGCGATCTTCAGGATCTAACGTGCGGGTTAACGCATCAGCACCGATAACCAGTGCATATTTCACCGCGCCGTTTTTGATGAACTGATCGGCAACACTTAATCCATAGGTAAAACCTGCACAGGCGGCCGCCAAATCGAAAGCGGCGCAATCCTCAATGCCCAGCTGTTGCTGGATCATGCAGGCTGAACTTGGAAAAGCGTGGCTGGATGATGTGGTAGCAACCACAATCAAACCGATATCTTTTTTATCGATACCGGCCATTTCCAGTGCGCGTTCAGCAGCGGCAAAGCCCATGGTTGCCACGTTCTCATCAGGTGCAGCAACGCGACGCTCGCGAATGCCGGTGCGGGTGACGATCCACTCATCGGACGTTTCAACCATCTTTTCCAGATCGGCGTTGGTCCGCACCTGAGCGGGCAAGTAGCTGCCCGTACCGATTATTTTCGTATACATGTACGCTTAATCACTCCTGACTAATACCGCTTTCAGGCGCGCGGCAATCCTGTCCGGAAGCTGCCCACGCACCGCCTGCTCTGCCTGTTCAATAGCAACGGCGAACGCCTGCTGATTCGCAGCGCCGTGGCTTTTAATCACCGTTCCGCGCAATCCTAACAGGCAAGCGCCATTATACCGATCGGGGTTAAGGTGGCCAAAACGCGCCATCAGACGCCGTTTAATCCAGCGCCCAAGCCATTTTGCCCACCACGCCCGTTTTTCGCCTTCGCGCGACTTCAGCAGCGAAAGAAACATGCGCACAACGCCTTCCATGGTTTTCAGCGTGACGTTGCCGATGAAACCATCACAGACCAGAACGTCACATTTACCGGTCAGCAAATCGTTGCCTTCCAGATAGCCGACATAGTTGATGCCGGGTGCCGTTTTGAGTACCTCCGCGGCGGCACGAATGCTCTCCAGCCCTTTGGTCTCTTCCTGGCCAATATTAAGCAGCGCCACGCGCGGCTGTGCAATGGCCAGTACTTCTTCGGCCATGACTGCGCCCATCACGGCAAACTGTATCAGCATTTCGCTGTCAGAACCGACGTTGGCGCCCAAATCGAGCACAACGGTTTTGCCATGATGTTGATGAGGAAGCACTGACATCAACGCCGGACGATCAATTCCTTCCAGCGGCTTTAAAATCATTTTTGCCAGCCCCATCAGCGCACCGGTATTTCCGGCGCTGACGCAGGCGGCGGCCTGCCCCTCTTTCACCAGCTCCAGCGCAATACGCATAGAGCTGCCGCGGCTTTGACGTACAGCCTGAGCAGGTTTGGCATCACTGGCGATAACCGATTCGGCAGGAATAACCCGCAGACGCGCCAAAATGGCAGAATCAGCTTTAGCGAGTAATGGCGTGATGTTGTCGGGATTGCCGACCAGAAGAAGATACAGCTGCGAATGAGAGGCCAGTGCCTGCAATGCAGCAGGCACCGTCACGCAAGGACCGAAGTCCCCGCCCATGGCGTCGATAGCCAGGGTCAAACGTGTCAAAGTATCGCCTTGCGAAGCCGCAAGTATTACTTAGCGATAACCTTGCGACCGCGGTAGTAACCATCCGCAGTGATGTGGTGACGCAGATGAGTTTCGCCTGAAACTTTGTCTACGGAAAGAGCGGCGGTGGTCAGAGCATCGTGCGAACGACGCATGCCACGTTTTGAACGGGTTGGTTTATTCTGTTGTACGGCCATGGACCTTACTCCTATTACTTACGCTTTAAACTGGCTAATACGGCAAATGGATTTGGTTTCTCCGCCTCTGCAGGCAGTTTGCCAAAAACCATGTCCGCGTCGGACACTTCACAGTGTTCAGAATCATGAACCGGAACGACCGGCAGGGCGAGAATAATTTCATCCTCAACCGTTGCCAACAGATTGATTTCACCAAACTCGTTGACCTCAATCGGTTCGTACGCTTCCGGCAGTGCTTCTGCCTGTTCGTCGGTGACGACAGGACTGAAACAATACGAGACGTGAACATGATGTGCGAAAGGCTGATTGCAGCGCTGACAAGACAGCGTGACATCCACATCAGCAGTTCCTTTCAGAACGGCCAGACGTTGATTGTCCACCGCGAATGTCATGTCACATTCCACATCACTGTCCACACTAACAACTGAGTCGGCAACACGCTCCACCTGTTGAGAGGTGTAAATGCCTTGATAATCGAGGCGTTTTTGAGCGGTGCGAACCGGATCAAGTGTCAGGGGTAATTTTACCTTTTGCATAGGGCGCGCATATTAACTTTGTAACGTTAGAGAGTCAAAGAAAAAGGCCGTTAAACAGCATCTTTCAGCCAATATTCGCATCCGGTGCGGCGCACAGTTTAAAATGCCTTTACCCGATACGCTATATATTCGTGAAAAAAAGATGACACCATTAATACTTGCTTCAACTTCGCCATTTCGCAAGGCGCTATTAGCCAAACTCGAGCTGCCTTTTATATGTGCTGCGCCCGAGGTGGATGAAACGCCCTTCCCCGACGAAACCGCGGCTGCGCTGGTGCAGCGTCTGGCGTTGGCCAAATCGCAGGCACTGGCGGCGACCTATCCCGATCACTGGATCATCGGTTCCGATCAGGTTTGTGTGATCAATGGCCGCATCATCGGTAAACCGCATAGCGAGGCGCGTGCGCGTCAGCAGCTGGCTGATGCCAGCGGGCAGGCGATCACCTTTTATACTGGCCTGGCCATCAGCCATGCTGCTACGCACCGCTATAAGGTCATCTGTGAACCCTTTACCGTGCATTTTCGCGCGTTGTCAGCGGCAGAAATTGCTGGCTACGTCCGTAAAGAGCAACCGTTGCAGTGCGCAGGTAGTTTTAAATGTGAAGGTCTGGGCATTGCGTTATTCGAAAAGCTTGAAGGGCGTGACCCGAATACGCTGATTGGACTGCCGCTGATTGCGTTGGGTGAACTACTGCGTGAGGTGGGCATTAATCCGTTATTAAACGATTAAGCGGGGCCGCAGCCCCTGCTCATTACTGTGCCTGCTGGCGTAATACTTTCAGGCACTGCTTCAGGCGCTCATCGAGCGGCGCTTCCATACGCATGACTTCACCACTGTTAGGATGGGTAAACGTCAGCGCGGCGGCATGCAGAAAAAGCCGATTCAGACCGGTAGTGGCCAGCTGGCGATCAAACTCCTGTTCACCATAACGGTCATCAAAAGCGATGGGATGACCGGCATGCAGCGTATGGACACGAATCTGATGCGTTCTGCCGGTAACCGGACTCGCTTTCACCAGCGTGGCATGCGCATAGCGCTCTTCCACTTTAAAGCGTGTTTCTGAAGGCTTACCTTCGCTGTTCACCCGCACCACGCGTTCGCCGCTTTGTAAAATATTTTTCAGCAGCGGCGCTTGGACCACTTTCAAATGCGACGGCCAGCTGCCGCGGACCAGCGCCAGATAATCCTTCTGCATGCCCTTCTCACGCAGCTGCTCATGCAGGGAACGCAGCGCCGAGCGTTTTTTTGCCACCAGTAGCACGCCAGAAGTGTCACGATCAAGGCGATGCACCAGCTCAAGGAAGCGCGCTTCAGGACGCAGCGCACGCAAGCCTTCAATGACGCCAAAGCTCAATCCGCTGCCGCCATGTACCGCGGTGCCGGAAGGTTTGTTCATCACCAGAATCCAGTCATCCTCATAAAGGATGGCGTCGGCCAGCGAGGCCACTTTCGCCAGCTTCGGCGAAACGGTCTGTTCATCACGTTCGGCAACCCGAACCGGCGGAATGCGAATTTCGTCGCCCGCCACCAGCTTATATTCAGGTTTGATGCGTTTTTTATTCACCCGCACTTCGCCTTTACGCAAAATGCGATAAATCATGCTTTTGGGCACACCTTTTAACTGAGTGCGCAAAAAGTTATCGATACGCTGCCCTGCTTCATCAGCAGAAATGGCAACGATTTGTACCGCGGGAGGATTCGTTTTCATGGCGGCGATTCTAAATAGGGACCGTGCAGAGCGCCACCTCTTTTTCTGGCTTGAGCTTTTTCCTGGTTGGCGTCACGCCTGATAACAGCCCGGATTTTATGCGGTTTGCGGGAAAGCCCTGCAAAATAAGTGCATTAAGCAGCAATAAACTTCACATACCGATAAAAGTCACCTTGCTATAACAAGGTTAGCAATGGAATAATGCTAATGCTTTTCGCTCGCAATTAAGAGCGAAGATAATAGCGAAATAATAATTTAGCCGGATTGAACATACACGCAGCAATGGCGTAAGACGTAATGTTAAATCAGGCACTTAGCGGGCTGCGGGTTGCAGCCTGGACGATTAGATGGGATATGCTTTTTCTGGTGCAGTTCAGTAGCCTTTCCCTCAGAAGCGCTGTTTTTTTAACTTAAAAAGCAGGCTGCCGATTTTGCGCCCCTGGAGCTGGCGACAACCGTGAGGTTGACGGCCTTGCAATGAGACACGGGGCCACCGGTTTACTCTCGTCCAGCGTTACCATGCCCGTAGCTTTGTCACTCATGTAAGAATAACGAGTAAGTTACGATGAAAAGAATGTTAATTAACGCAACTCAGCAGGAAGAGTTGCGGGTCGCACTGGTTGATGGACAACGTCTCTACGATCTGGATATCGAAAGCCCAGGGCACGAACAGAAAAAAGCCAACATCTACAAAGGTAAAATCACCCGCATTGAACCCAGCCTTGAAGCCGCGTTTGTTGATTACGGCGCTGAGCGTCACGGCTTCCTGCCTTTAAAAGAGATTTCCCGCGATTACTTCCCTGCTAACTACAACGCCCATGGCCGTCCAAATATCAAAGACGTGCTGCGTGAAGGTCAGGAAGTTATTGTTCAGATCGATAAAGAAGAACGTGGTAATAAAGGCGCGGCCTTAACCACCTTTATCAGCCTGGCGGGCAGTTATCTGGTTCTGATGCCTAATAATCCTCGTGCTGGCGGTATTTCACGCCGTATCGAAGGTGACGATCGCACCGAACTGAAAGAAGCGCTCTCCGCACTGGAACTGCCTGAAGGCATGGGTTTGATCGTGCGCACCGCTGGCGTCGGCAAATCAGCCGAAGCGCTGCAGTGGGACCTCAGCTTCCGTATGAAACACTGGGAAGCGATTAAAAAAGCGGCCGAGAGCCGTCCAGCGCCCTTCCTGATCCATCAGGAAAGCAACGTGATTGTTCGTGCCTTCCGTGATTATCTGCGCCAGGACATCGGCGAAATCCTGATCGATAACCCGAAAGTGCTCGAACTGGCTCGCCAGCATATCGCCGCGCTGGGTCGTCCCGATTTCAGCAGCAAAATCAAACTCTACACCGGTGAAATTCCGCTGTTCAGCCACTATCAAATTGAGTCGCAGATTGAGTCCGCCTTCCAGCGTGAAGTGCGCCTGCCATCAGGTGGCTCAATCGTTATCGACACCACCGAAGCGTTAACCGCTATCGACATCAACTCCGCGCGTGCTACCCGCGGCGGCGATATCGAAGAGACCGCCTTTAATACCAACCTGGAAGCGGCCGACGAAATTGCTCGCCAACTGCGTTTGCGTGACCTTGGCGGCCTGATCGTAATCGACTACATCGACATGACGCCGGTTCGCCATCAACGCGCTGTGGAAAATCGCCTGCGTGAAGCGGTTCGCCAGGATCGTGCCCGTATTCAGATCGGCCACATCTCACGTTTCGGCCTGCTGGAGATGTCACGTCAGCGTCTCAGCCCGTCGCTGGGCGAATCCAGTCACCATGTTTGCCCACGCTGTAGCGGCACCGGCACCATTCGTGACAACGAATCGCTGTCGCTCTCGATTCTGCGCCTGATTGAAGAAGAAGCGCTGAAAGAGAACACCAAAGAAGTTCACGCTATTGTCCCGGTTCAGGTTGCCTCTTACCTGCTGAATGAAAAGCGTGACGCAGTGAGTGCCATTGAGAAGCGTCAGGGCGGCGTGCGCGCGATTATCGTGCCAAACGACCAGATGCAAACCCCGCACTATTCTGTACTGCGCGTGCGTAAAGGCGAAGAGACACAGACCCTTAGCTATCACCTGCCGAAGCTGCATGAAGCCGAAATGGCGATGCCGTCAGATGAAGAGCACGCTGAGCGTCGTCGTCCGGAGCAACCGGCTCTGGCCGCGTTTGTGATGTCTGATGCACCGCCTGCGCCGGTTGAAGCGCCTGCGGTCACTGAAGCCCCTGCGCCAGCGGTTGTGGTTGCTGAGCCACAAAAAGCGGCTGCACCTGCCAGCACACATCAGGGTGGCTTTATGAGTCGCCTGATGGGCGGCCTGAAAAAGCTGTTTGGTAGTGAAGAGAGCGCGAAACCTGCTGAGCAGCCAGCGGCTGAAGAAGTGGCTACCGCCTCAACAACAGAAAGCAGCGAGCCGCAGCGCAATACCGAACGCCGCAACAACAATCGTCGTAATCCACGTCGCGATCGTAATGACCGCAACGACCGCAGCGACCGAGGCGACCGCAATGAGCGCATGCAGCGCGATCGCAACGGCGAACAGACTCGTGAAGGCCGTGAACCGCGCGAAGCACGCGAGCCGCGTGAACCTCGCGAAGCGCGTGAGCCACGTGAAGCCCGTGATGACCGCCGTAATGGCCGTCGTCAACAGCCAGCGCAGGTCGAAGCCCGTGATGAAACGCCGTCAGCACCGCTGAGCGAGGAAGCGCGTAAGCAGCGTGAAGAGCAACAGCAGCAGCGTCGTGAACAGCGTGCCGAGCGCCAGCGCCGTCGTCAGGAAGAAAAACGCCTGCAGCAGGATGCGGAGAAAGTACAGCAGCCGGTTGTTGCCGAAGCCGAACCTGAAATCGTTGATAGCGAAGCGATGCAGGAAGAGCAGGTTCAGGTCATGACGCGTCGTAAGCCACGTCAGCTGAGCCAGAAAGTTCGCGTGCTTAATGCCGCCGAGCTTGCCGCAGAAGCAGAGGCCGCTGCAACTGCAGCCGCTGAGTCAGCTGCATCTGACGCTGAGCAGGCGATGCCAATGCCGGACGTGCAGGACGTGCAGGACGTGCAGGACGAGGACAACCGTGAAAGCACGAACATGCCACGCCGTTCACGCCGTTCACCGCGTCATCTGCGTGTCAGTGGTCAACGTCGTCGTCGCTATCGCGATGAGCGTTACCCTGGTCAGTCGCCAATGCCAGTTACCGTGGCTGCCGCTTCACCAGAAATGGCGTCAGGAAAAGTGTGGATTAGCTATCCGGTTGCGCAGGCGGATGAGCCAGCTCAGCAGGTTGAGCAGCACAGCACGCCTGATTACCAGGCAGAAGAGACCGCCGCAGCCGTTGCGCTACCTGCTACTGACGCCTTACCGGTTGCAGCAGCAGAAGCTGAGCCGGTAAAACAGGCTGAGCCGCAGGTTGAAACCGTTGTACCAGTCGTGGCAGCCGAAGAGACCGCCGCTATCGATGTACCGGTCAATGAGCAGCCTTCAGTGATTTCCGCTGCTGACGAAGCCACCGCGCAGACCATCGCCGCGCAGGCCGAGCCCGCTGATGTGAACAGCGCATCCGCCGCTGAAGCACCGGTGGCTGAAACCCAGCCGGTTGCATCAGCAGCTGAACAGCCGCAGGCTACCGCCAGCGACGTTGCTCAGCAGAGTGCCGCTGATGTTTCCCCACGCGTTGAGCAGCAGGTTGAAGAAGTGCTGGCTGCGCCTGTCGCCGCCACTGAAGCACCGGTAGTGACCGAGCCGCATGCGCCGGTTCCGGCCCGCGATGAGCCGGTTAACACCGCCGTTGCGGCCACCAGCTTCAAGCTCCACGCTACCGCGCCGATGACCAAAGCACCGGCACCGGCCTGGCAGCCAGAGCCTGTGCGTCAGAGCGACTGGCAGCGTCCAGCTTACGACTTCGAAGGCAAAGGCGCAGCTGGCGGTCATTCCGCTACGCATCACGCGACTGCACCTGCGACACGTCCGTAAGCGTACTGAACGCGTTAAAAAGCCCCGCTTCGGCGGGGCTTTTTTTATGCCTGCGTAACGCTAACACGCTGCGTGTAACCTGCACACGACAAGCTGGCTCTGCCATGCAGCCGTGTCACGCGTCTGCCCACTCACCCTGTCACTTCTCTGTAGCAACTGGCGTGGTGCTACTTGCTGATTGCAACGCTGAGCCGAACCCGAAATTTAAGCAAAAAAAATCCCGCGGGCTGACCAGCAGACCGCGGGAAAAACTGAGCGCACCCGGTTAAAGTACGCTCAAAGAGTTATTTTCAGGAGTTCAGCTTAAACAATGACAATGCAGACATATCGGTAAAGGTTTTATAGGCCGCCTGCAGCGCGGTCTGCTGCATGGTGTAGTTAGAGATCGTTTCAGCCGGATCTGCATCCACCAGGTTACCCATCTGCGCTTTATAAATCACGCTGCGGTCACCAGACTGAGATTCCAGCGTATCCAGTTCAGTAAGCTGCGTACCGATTTCAGAACGCACGCTCAGCACGTTGTTCAGCGAGTTGCTTAGTCCGCGGTTGGTTTTATCCATCGCGGCAGAAACCGTTGCCTTTGTCGCGTCATCGGCATTGGCGAGCGGCGTGCGCAGTGCGCTAATGGCGCTGTCAAGCATCTTGAACAGGTTGGTTTCGCTGGCGCTGCCGTCTGGCTCTTTTTTGGCATTGCTGGTGATTGAGGTGAAAATATCGTCGCCGGTATGACCCACGGTCATGGTGCGGCTGGAGTCAACTTTCTGCGTAATGGCGTTGGTGCCGCCGTTATAAGCGATATTGCCGGTCGCGTCAGCAGCAAACGGCGCGGCGTCGGTTTTATAACCGGCGAACATATAACGCCCGCTGCCATCCTTGCTGTTCGAAAGGTTAAGCAGCTGATCGCGAATACCTTCCAGACGCGTCGCTATTGAGGAACGATCATCGTCACTTAGCGTACCGGTGGAGCCATAAACAACCTGCTCCTGTGCGCTAATCACCGCATCGGTAACGCTTTTCAGCGTGTTCTCTTCCAGTGACAGGCTCTGCGTCGCAAAGGTGCGCGACGTGGTGTACTGGGCATCCTTCGCCTGCGTTTGTGACAGCACCACCGCACGCGAAGCCGCGACCGGATCGTCAGAAGGATTGTTAACGCGTTTACCGGTAGCCAACTGCTCGCCGGTCTTCAGCCAGGTAGACTGAGAATCAGAAATCCCCCGAACCTGCTGGTCATAAATCATCGTGGTACTAAGGCGCATGGTGATGGTTCCTTAAACTGTGCGGTTAAGCGGCAACGCCGATTAACGAATACTCATCAGTGCATCAAAAAGCGAACTGGCGGTCTTCAGCACCTGGGCATTCGCCATGTAGTACTGCTGATAACGCGTCAGGTTGGCATACTCTTCATCGAGGTTAACGCCCGAAACCGACTGCTGGCGGTCGCTCAGCTGGGTCACGACGTTCGCCTGCGTGGTGCTGGCGGTTTCCAGCGTGCTGGTTTTATTGCCCACAATGCTCACCAGACCGGCGTAGGCCTGTGTCAGCGTAGCATTGCCGTTAACCAGATTCGCATCCTGCAGGCCCAACAGCGCCTGCGCATTGCGGTTATCGCTCTTGCCGCCTGGCTCGCTGGCGGCCGCAATCTGCGATTCACGCGTAATAGCAACCGACATACCGGTAATGGCTTTTTCCACCGGCTTCACCAGGAAGCTGTCTTTGGCTTTCACGTCACCGGTGATGTTCAGATCCAGACCTTCAAAGCTCAGCGTGGTGCCGTTGGTGCCGCTGGTCACGGTTGGCGTCACGCTGACGCCGTCAGACATGCGGGTCACGTTCCAGTTGTTATTGGTATCAAGGCTCACCGTGTAGTTGGAGGCCTGCAGCGCGGAGGCGTTGCTCCAGCTGGCGGTCATCACGCCGGTGCCCTGATTTTTGGTGTTATTTAACGCTTCCGGGCCGCCGATGTTAAAAAAGTCAGTGCCGGCATCGCCCTGGCTGTCGAAGCCTTTGGCGTGCTGCTCATTGAATTTGGTGGTAAAGGCGGCGGCAATCTGACCGAGCTGATTGCGTGCGCCATCCAGATCCTGCGAACGGAACGCCAGCAGGCCGCCCAGCGAGCCGTTGGTGAGCAACTTCTCAGGGATCTGCACGTTGCCCGCGGCGTTATCCACGTAGCCAACGGTGATACGCGCCGGATCGCTGCTGGAAGGCATAGCCACCAGTGACTGCACCGAACTGCCCGACACCAGCGACATGCCGTTAGCCATCGAGACGTTATAACTGCCGTCCTGCTGAGAAACGGTCACGCCTACCAGTTTATTCAGGTTGTTCACCATCTGGTCGCGTTGATCCATCAGCGCATTGGGCGTTGCGCCGCCGCCAATCGCCTGCAGCTTGGCAATCTGTTTATTCAGGTTAGCAATCTGGCTGGAATAGCCGTTGATCTGCGATACCGTCGCCTTCACGTCAGTGTTAACGCTGTTGTCGAGGTTATTCAGATACTGCGCCGAGGTCTGGAACTGATTCACCAGGCCACTGGCATTGCTGAGCAGGGTCTGACGCGCTGAAGGATCTTCCGCGTTGCTGACCACGCCCTGGACGTTATTAAAAAAGGTTTGCAGTGACTTAGAGAGATTGGTCGTCGAGGACGATAACAGATCGTCAATGCTCGAAATCTGGCTGTACTGCGTAGCAGCCGCGCTGCTCTGGCTGCTGGCGGTACGCAGCTGCGAGGTGATGAACTCATCATATTCGCGGGTTACACCGGTCACTGTGACTCCGTTGCCATAATAGGCGCTGCCGTTGAGCGTGCTCTGCGCCTGCGCCAGATTAGTGGTCTGACGTGAGTAGCCCGCCACCGTATAGTTGGTGATGTTGTTACTGGTGGTGGAAAGTGCTGACTGAGCGGCGCTCAAACCGCTCATGGCGGAGTTAATCAAGCTGGACATTTCAGTTCCTTATCTGTCGGCAACGTTGACCGGCATTGAACAAAAGGGTGCGCCAGTCGGCGAATCGCCCACCTGGCCTCCTAAATTTATCGGCCTGCGCAGTGAAAACTTGAGCAGGGAATCAGAATAAATCGCCCATATCCTGGCCGTAGGCTTTAACCACTTTCTCGCCCATCTGCTTGAACTGCTGAATCATGCCGACCAGCTTTTGTGCATACTTCGGATCGGTGGCGTAACCCGCCTGCTGCAACGCCTGCGCGCCCTGCTCCGCCGACTGCGCGGTGGTCACCGCGGCATAGCGCGGATTGTTGCTGAGCAGCTTGACGTAATCAGTGATCGCTTCGAGATAAGAGCCATAGACGCGGAACGAAGCGCGCACTTTTTTCGCCGCGCCCTGCTCATATTCCGTGGTCATGATATCGGTGGTTTCGCCATGCCAGCTGCCGCCCGCTTTGATGCCAAACACGTTGAAGCTTGGCTGGCCGTCGCGGGTCAGAATCTGCCGTTGTCCCCAGCCCGACTCCAGCGCGGCCTGCGCCAGAATCAGGTGGTGAGGAATGCCGCTCTGCGCGCTGGCGATTTTCGCCGGCTGCGACAGCTGGGCGATAAAGTCGCTGCTGTCGCCGCCCAGCGGTTTCACCGGCAGCCGCGGCACGGCGCGACGCACCGTCTGCTCCAGCTGCGTCTGCACCTGCGCCTGACTCATTTGCATCGGCGCCAGCGTGTTAAGCACCACCGAGTTATCGAGCTTCATCGGTACGGTGCCCGCTTTCGGATCGAGCTCAGCGGCTGGCTGCATCTGCTTAACGATAACGTCCGCCAGGCCCAACCCGCGATTGCCAATCTGCTGCGCAATCTGCTGATCGTACATCGAGGTGTACATGCGGGTGGAGTCGCTGTTGAACAGCCCATCCTTTGGCAGCGCTTCGCGCATACTTTTCATCATCATCTGCACAAACATGCCTTCGACCTGCTTCGCCACCTGCAACGCTTTGCCGTTGGGATCTTTGCTGGCATCGCGTTTCAGGTCGTTCAGTGAGCGGCTGTCATAAGCCGCATTCATCAGCGTTTGCGTATTGCTCATCAGATAATTTCCAGTTTGGCGCGCAGGCAGCCTGCGCTCTGCATTGATTGCAGAATCGACATCAGTTCCATCGGCGTGGCACCCAGCGCATTCAGGGCACGCACCACGTTATTCAGGTTGGCACTGGCGTTAACGCGTTGCAGTGCGCCGCCTTCCTGGCGCAGATCGATCTGCGTTTGCGGCGTCACCACCGTCTGACCACCGGCCAGCGGCGTATCAGGCTGGCTGACATTCTGCTGCTGGTTTACGGTGACCGACAGGTTGCCCTGAGCCACAGCACAGGTGTTCAGCGTCACTTCGCGGTTCATCACCACCGAGCCGGTACGTGAGTTGATGATCACTTTGGCATCTTCTACCGGCACCGAGACATCGATGTTTTGAATTTCTGCCAGCAGGCGCACCTGAGAGCTGTTATTAGCTGAAACGCGCACCTGCACGGTACGGGCATCCAGCGGTACCGCTGAACCGTAACCGCCGCGGCTGTTAATGGCATCAGCAATGCGCTGCGCCATGGTGAAATCTTCCTGGTTAAGCTGCAGGTTCAGGGTCTGCTGCGTGCCAAAGTTATTGGCAATTTCACGCTCAATGGTGGCACCAGCGCTGATACGACCGCCGTTCAGCTGGTTGACCTGCACGCTGCTGCCGCCGGCTGAGGCGCCCGCACCGCCGACCAGAATATTACCCTGCGCCAGCGCATAGACCTGATTATCAACCCCTTTCAGCGGGGTCATTAACAGCGTACCGCCGCGCAGGCTTTTGGCGTTACCCATAGAGGAGACCACCACGTCGATGGTCTGTCCCTGACGGCCAAACGCCGGCAGCTTGGCGGTGATCATCACCGCCGCCACGTTTTTCAGCTGCATGTTGGTGCCCGCAGGCACGGTAATGCCCAACTGGGACAACATGTTGTTCAGCGATTGGGTGGTAAAAGGCGTCTGTGTCGTCTGGTCACCGGTGCCGTCGAGGCCAACCACCAGACCGTAGCCGATCAGCTGGTTGTCGCGCACGCCCTGCACGCTGGTCAAGTCGCGGATGCGGTCCGCCTGCGCCAGCGTGGAAAACGCCAGCAGCAGAGAGAACAACGTACGCGTTACAAAATTCGTTTTCATGCAAACCTCTTACATCGGTGAGATGTTCAGGAAGAAGCGCTGCAGCCAACCCATGGTCTGCGCCTCATTGATATAACCATTACCGACGTATTCAATACGGGCATCGGCCACCTGGGTAGAGACCACCGTGTTGCTACCGCTAATCGTGCGCGGATTAACAATGCCGGAGAAGCGAATGAACTCCGTGCCCTGGTTAATCGCAATCTGTTTCTCACCCACCACTTTCAGGTTGCCGTTTGGCAGCACCTGAATCACGGTCACGGTGATAGTGCCGGTAAAGGTGTTGTTCGCCGTGGCGCCACCCTTGCCGCCGAAGTCGGTGGTACCCGAACCTTCGAGGTTGGTTTTGTTGCCACCCAACAGGCCATCCAGCGCGCTCGGCACGGCGGTAAGGCCAAACGTGCTCTTGCCGTCGCGGCTGGCGTTGGCGGACGAGCTCTTGCTGGCGCTGACGTTTTCCTGCAGCGTAATGGTCAACGTGTCACCGATGTTACGTGGACGGCGATCCTCGAACAGCGGCTGATAGCCGTAGTTCATCGGCATCACGCCCTGAAAAATTGAGCCGTTAACAACGGGCGGCGAAGCGGGCAGCGGCTGGGCCGTTGTCGCGCCTTCCACCAGCGCCGTACGGGGAACTAATGCGCAACCGTTAAGGGTTAACAGCGCCATCGCCACTAACCAATGTCCAGGCTTTTGAGTTACATGCTTCGCCACGGATTAAGTACCTTTGTTCATCTGTTATAGAGGCCAACTCACGCTGGCCGGTCGGTCAGGGTTACAGCTGTGACAGCTTCTGCAGCATCTCATCGGAGGTGCTGATCGCCTTGCTGTTAATTTCATACGCGCGCTGCGTCTGGATCATGCTGACCAGTTCTTCCGCCACGTTCACGTTTGAAGTTTCCACATAGCCCTGATAGATCACCCCGGCGCCGTTCAGGCCAGGTGTGCTTTCCGTTGGCGTGCCGGACGCCTGCGTCTCCTGGTACAGGTTCTCACCGATACTGTCGAGGCCGGAGTTGTTAATAAAGGTGGTCAGCGTCAGCTGGCCAACCTGCGCCGGTGCCGCCTGACCCTGCTGGGTCACGCTCACCACGCCGTCACGGGCGATGGTTATGCTCAGGGCGTTTGCCGGAACGGTGATGGCTGGCTGCACCGGGAAACCGGCGTTGGTCACCAGCTGACCGTTCTGATCCACCTGAAACGAACCGTCACGGGTGTAGGCCAGCGTGCCGTCTGGCATCTGCACCTGGAAAAAACCCTGACCGTTGATCGCCACATCTTTCGAGTTGTCGGTCTTGGACAGGTTACCCTGGCTGTGCAGGCGCTCGGTGGCCACCGGACGAACACCGGTACCAATCTGCAGGCCTGACGGCAGCGTGGTCTGCTCAGAAGACTGTGCGCCAGGCTGGCGCATGGTCTGATACATCAAATCTTCGAACACCGCGCGCGAACGTTTAAAACCGTTGGTGCTAACGTTAGCCAGGTTGTTGGAGATGACGTCCATGTTGGTCTGCTGGGCGTCAAGACCGGTCTTAGCGATCCATAAAGAGCGAATCATGGTTTTTCCTTAGCCTTAGCTCATGTTGAGCAGCTGGTTAGCTTTCTGTTCGTTTTCATCAACGTTTGAGATCACTTTCATCTGCATCTCAAAACGGCGCGCGTTGCTGATCATGTCGACCATGGTTTCTACCGGCTTGACGTTGCTGCCTTCCAGCACGCCCGGCATCACCTTCAGCGTGGCGTCAGCTTGCAGCGTGGCGCCGCGCTGGGCCTGTGCCGCTGCGGTCGGGCGAAACATACCGTCATCACCGCGTGTCACTTCCTGACCGGTGGCTTTCACCAGCTTCAGGCGGCCCAGCTGCACCGTAGCGTTAGGCGAATCACCGCCGTTCAGTACGGTGATCGAGCCATCGGCAGCGATGGTGATTTCAGCGCCCTGCGGTACCGCAATCGGCCCGCCGTCGCCCATCACCGGGTTGCCCTGGATGGTGAGCTGACCGGTGGAGCTGATCTGAATGTTACCGTTGCGGGTATAGGCTTCGCTGCCATCCGCGGTGCGTACGGCCAGCCAGCCATCCTGCTGTACCGCGACGTCCAGTGGACGTTCGGTATAGTCCATGGTGCCCTGAGACATGTCGGCACCCGGCGTGGAGGCGGCAACCAGCGTACGCGTTGGCAGCGACCAGCCTTCGACCGGTACGGCGCGTAGCGCATTCAGCTGAGCACGAAACCCTGGGGTGGCGGCGTTGGCGAGGTTGCTGGCGGTTACCGCCTGCTGATCCATCGTCTGACTTGCCGCGCCCATGGCGGTATATATCGCATGATCCATAGTGCAATCCCGTTAGCGAATTAACGCAGGTTAACCAACGTGTTGAGGATCTGATCCTGGGTTTTAATCGTCTGCGCGTTCGACTGGTAGTTACGCTGCGCAACGATCATGTTTACCAGCTCCTGGCTCAGGTCAACGTTGGATGATTCCAGCGCGCCGGCGGTCAGGTTACCGAGGTTACCGGTGCCGGCAATGCCAACCAGCGCCTGACCTGAAGCACTGGTAGCGGACCAGACGTTGTCACCTTCAGACTTCAGGCCTTCCGGGTTAGCGAAGTTCGCCAGCACGATCTGCCCCAGCACCTGCTCTTTCCCATTTGAGTAGTTGCCCATCAGCGTGCCGTCGTCATTAATGACATAGCTGGTCAGGTCGCCCGGTTTGTAGCCATCCTGCGTTGGGGCACCAAAGGTGTTAGCGCCGGTGTTCTGCTGCAGGCTGCCTGCCATATTCAGGGCAAACGTCTGTGCATTCGAGCCGTTCAATGCGCCCATGTTCAGCGTGATGGTTGGCGCTGAGGTCATGGTGCCGTTGTTATCAAAGCTCATACGGAATGGCGTTGGTGCCACTGGCGGAGTCGCGCCTGGATTGCCTGGATTGGCATAGCTGGCGGTGCCGGTGCTGGAGTCAATCGGATAGACGTCCCACTGGTTGTCAGCAGATTTCGCGTAGTAAAGGTCCATCTTGTGCTCGTTACCCAGCGAGTCAAAGGTGGTCATACTGGTTTTAACGTTGTAGGTGTCCGGGTTAGTCGCGTCGAACGCGCCGCCGGTCTTCACTTTGTCTGACGAGTTCAGGTTAGCGATCAGGGCACCTTTGGTGGTGGCGCTGGCGGTCATCTGCTCGGTCGGCACGCGCAGCGCCGCTGGGTTAACACCGGTCTGCACGGTAGCCGGGTTGCCGGTTGCCGGATAGCCGGTCAGCTGCAGGCCCTGCATGTTGACGATATTACGATCGGCATCCAGCGTAAACTGGCCGTTACGGGAATAGAGTACGCCGCCCGCCGAATCGGTCATGCGGAAGAAGCCGCCGTCGCTGATTGCCACGTCAAGACCACGACTGGTGGTGGTTGGCGTGCCGTCTTTAAAGTTCTGCGTTACCGCGGCCACTTTCACACCCATACCCACTTTTGAACCGGCAAAAATGTCGGCAAAAGAGATAGTGCTTGATTTAAAGCCAGAGGTCGCGGAGTTGGCGATGTTGTTACCAATGACGTCGAGATTACTGGATGCTGCGTTTAAACCGCTGACTGCTTGAGAAAAACCCATGATTCATTCACTCCTGAGAAAGTGTTAAGTCGTTAAAGAATTTGACGGACGTCATCTAACGTGGCGTTACCCATCGTTCCAAGATCTAATGTTGACCCCGTGCTGGCAGTGGTAATGCCGTTGACGTAGGCGTAATTCAGTGGCTGCGCCACCAGCTGGGTGGTGCCACTGGACGCTGCCAGCGATACCTTGTACTTACCGTCCGGCGCTGTGGTGCCGTCGGTCATGGTGCCGTCCCAGGAGAACGTATGGGTACCGGCGGTCATTCCACCCAGATCCAGGGTGCGAACCACGTTGCCGCCTGCATCGGTAATCGTTGCGGTGGTGGCGGTTGACGCGGTGGCCAGGCTGACGCCAAACGGCGTGGTTTCGCCCTTGCCGACCAGCACCTGACTGCCATCGATCATGACGCCACGACCAATCAGCGCAGAAGACTGCAGCGACTGACCGCTGGTGATCTGGCCGGAGATCGAGCCCAGCGTGGTATTGAGTTTCTCAATGCCGCTCAGGGTGTTGATCTGTGCCAGCTGGGTGGTGAGCTGGCTGTTATCCATCGGATTGGTTGGATCCTGATTTTTCAGCTGCGCCACCAGCAGGGTCAGGAACTGGTTCTGTAAATCCGCCGAGCTTTTATCCTGACTGCCGCTTGCCGTAGTGACCTTGCTGGTATCAAGAGGATCATTCGCGCTAATCGCAATGCCCATGTTCTTCTCCGTTATTGACCCATCGTCAGGGTTTTCATCATCATCGATTTCACGGTGTTCAATACCTCGACGTTGGCCTGGTAGCTGCGCGACGCCGACATGGTATTCACCGTTTCACCGATCACATCGACGTTTGGCATTTTGATGTAGCCTTTGGCATCAGCCATCGGGTTACCCGGGTCATACACCAGCTTGGCCGGCGTCGGATCGTCAATCACCTGTGCGACGCGAACGCCGCCGGTGGCCTGACCCTGAGCCGCATCGGTCTGGAACACGACCTGCTTGGCCACGTAAGGCTGGCCATCGGGTCCGGTTACGCTGTCGGCGTTGGCCAGGTTACTGGCGCTGACGTTAAGGCGCTGTGACTGTGCAGTCATTGCCGATCCGGCAATATCAAAAATACTTAATAAAGACATAATTATTGCCCCTGAAGTACGCTCATCATGCCTTTGATCTGGCTACTGATGAGGGTCAAATCGGTCTGATATTTCAGGCTGTTATCCGCAAACTGCGTACGCTCGCGGTCCATATCTACCGTGTTGCCATCCAGCGCAGGCTGGTCAGGAATACGGTATTGCAGATCCAGCGACGCCGCCTGGTTAACCTCAGCCGGAATATGGCGTGCCGACGTCACCGCCAGCGACATGCTGCTACCTTCCGCCCGGCCATTCTTCATTACCCGGCTCAGTTCACTGGCGAAGTCGATATCACGCGCCTGATAACCTGGGGTATCTGCGTTGGCGATGTTGGATGCGAGGATCTCCTGACGCTGGGCGCGCAGGTTAATCGCCTCAGTGCCAAATCTCAGTGCTGCATCCAGTTTGTCGATCATGCTTCCTCCGGCATTCGAAATTTCGAGTTGACAGCATAAGGGCGAAGGCACAATCGCTATCGACGGAATAGCGCTAAAAAGCGTCGCTATTTGTCGCCTTGAGTTTTGGTAATCATCGGTAGAATCCTCACCATAATGATTTCGGGGGAATGACCATGCGTAACATCATAATGCTGCTTAGCGGCCTGCTTCTCGCGGTGCACAGCGCCAGCGCAGCCGATCTGACCAGCCAGTTAACGCAGTTTTTTCAGGCGCGTGACGCTGAGCATGCGCAAGGTATGCAGGTGGTGGTTCGCACGCCGCAGAATCAATGGCCCGCCTGTGAGGCGCCGCAGTTTTCGCTGCCGGGTAACAGCCGCATGTGGGGCAACATCAGCGTGGCGGCCAACTGTGGCCAGACGCGTCGTTATTTGCAGGTGCAGGTACAGGTGTCCGGTAACTATGTGGTGGTCAGTCGCCAGGTCGCGCGTGGCGCAACCTTAACCCTCGCCGATCTGGAAGTGAAACAGGGCCGTCTGGATACGTTACCGGCGCGCATCGCCGATACGCCGGAACAGCTTGCCGATGCGGTTGCCATGCGCGACCTGGTGCCGGGCCAACCGGTAACCTTAATGATGGTGCGTCAACCGTGGCGCGTGCAGGCGGGTCAGAACGTGATGGTGATTGCGCAGGGTGAAGGCTTTAACGCCAGCGGCGAAGGCAAAGCGATGAATAATGCCACCGCCGCTCAGCCGGTGCGGGTCAGAATGAACAATGGGCAGGTGGTGAGTGGACGCGTCGACCCTAATGGGAATATTCTTATAACGCTCTAAGCGATTAAAGAACAGTGCTGTTCTGCCGATAGAGTAAGCAACAACGACATTACTCTATAATTAGCATGCGGCAAAAACCGCCTGAACCTGACAGGAGCTTCATTATGAGCATCGACAGAACTCAACCCCTGAAACCGGTAAGCACCGTCCAGTCACGTGACAACAATGACGCGCAGACCGCCAAAGTGCGCACCGCTGCTACACCGGTGAAAGCCAGCGAAAGCAGCACCGCCGCGCAGGTTAGTCTGAGCAATGCGCAGGCCGAGCTGATGAAGCCGGGCAGCCAGGACATTAATACCGCTCGCGTTGAGCAACTCAAAACGGCCATCCGTAATGGCGAACTGAAAATGGATGCTGGCAAAATTGCCGATGCGCTGATTCAGGACACCAAACAGTGGCTGGGGAACAATTAAGTTTTACAGGATAACCGTGCGCCATGAATAACCTGCAGACTACGCTGAATAAGATCCTGGAAGTGTTGTCATCGTTACATGCGATCATGAATGAAGAGCAGGAAATGCTCTCGGCGGGTCGCATCAATAGCAGCCAGCTGCAACGTATTACCGAAGACAAAACGCTGCTGCTGACCACGCTGAACTATCTCGATGAGATGCGTAAAACCACCGAGAAAAGCGAAGGCGTACAGGCACCCTATAGCGATCGGCAGGATATGGCGCTGCGCTGGCAGGAGATTCAACTGCGTACCGAGCGACTGCGTGACACCAACACGCACAACGGCATGCTGCTGGATCACCAGATGCACTTTACTGAGCATGCGTTGGCGGTGTTAAAGCCGCATCAAAGTCAGCCTTTTTATGGCCCCGATGGCCAGGCGAAAGGCCACGTCATGCTCAGCAGAAAAGCGTAATCGGTACAGGCGGCCCGCAGGCCGCCTCGCTTTCATTTATGCTGAAGTCCGGCGATTAAAATCGCGCAGGCGGAATCCCATCAGCCCAAGCATGACAAAATAGCTGCCCCCCCCTACCGCACAGACCGCTGCCAGACGCAGTAATCGCCACAGCATGCTGCCGTTTTCCCATGCCGGCATCAGCATCAGCACGCCCACCAGCACCGCTGCCATTACCACCACCGACAGCACCAGACGCAGCAAAAAGCTGTGCCAGCCCGGTTGGGGAATAAAGATATTTTTCTTACGCAGCTGCCAGTACAGCAGCGCGGCGTTCAGGCAGGCCGCCAGGCCAATCGACAGCGCCAGACCGGCGTGCTTCAGCGGACCGATAAAGGCCAGGTTCATCAACTGGGTACAAATCAACGTCACGATAGCGATTTTCACCGGCGTTTTAATGTCCTGACGCGAATAGAAGCCAGGTGCCAGCACTTTCACCACAATCAGTCCGGTTAAGCCCACCGAATAAGCCACCAGCGCACGCTGGGTCATCGCCGCGTCAAAGGCAGTGAATTTGCCGTACTGAAACAGCGCGGTGGTCAGCGGGCCGGAAAGAATGCCCAATGCCACCGCACTCGGCAGGGCCAGCAGCAAGCAGAGCCGTAACCCCCAATCCATCAGGCGCGAGTAATCATCGTGATCGCCGCTGGCGAAGCTTTTGGCCAGTGACGGCAGCAGAATGGTGCCCAGCGCCACGCCGAGCACGCCGGAAGGAAACTCCATCAGGCGATCGGCGTAATACATCCAGGAGACAGACCCGGACACCAGAAAAGAGGCGAAGATGGTGTTGATGATCAACGAAATCTGGCTGACCGACACGCCCAGAATCGCCGGTCCCATCTGGCGCATCACGCGCCAGACGCCGGCATCTTTCAGGTTCAGGCGCGGCATCACCAGCATGCCGATCTTTTTGAGGTGCGGCAGCTGATAGCCAAGCTGCAGCACGCCGCCCACCACCACCGCCCACGCCAGCGCCATCACCGGCGGATGGAAATGCGGCGCGGCAAACAGCGCAAAGCCGATCATGCTGACGTTCAGCAAGGTCGGCGCAAACGCCGGCACCGAAAAACGGTTCCAGGTATTGAGGATCGCCCCCGCCAGCGAGGCGAGCGAAATCAGCATGATATAGGGAAAGGTCACGCGCAGCAGCGATGAGGTCAGCGCAAATTTATCGGCGGTGTCGGCAAAACCCGGCGCGGTCACCATGATCACCCACGGCGCGGCGATCATGCCGAGAAAAGTGATGATCGCCAGCGCCAGCGTTAGCAGGCCCGCAACGTAGGCTACAAACACCCGCGTTGCCTCTTCACCCTGCTTGCTTTTGTATTCCGCGAGGATCGGCACAAAGGCCTGTGAAAAGGCGCCCTCGGCAAAAATACGGCGCAGCAGATTAGGCAATTTAAAGGCAACAAAGAAGGCGTCGGTAGCCATACCGGCACCAAACACGCGTGCAACAAGCGCATCCCGGGCAAAGCCCAGCACGCGCGAAAACAGCGTCATAGAACTGACCGCTGCCAGCGATTTCAACAGGTTCATGGTTTACTGCGCATCCTGAAAGTAAAAAAAGAAGGGGCAGCGCAGGGCTGCCCGGGCGATAGTCTACTGACACCGCGCTAAATAACCACTTTCGATTGTGAGCAAAGGTTATTGCTGCGCGTGTGCCTGCCAGATGGCTTCCACCATGCGCTGCGCCACCAGCGCCTGTTCACCGCTGGTCTGCGGCTGAGTCTGATTTTGTACGCAGTGAATAAAATGGTGCGCCGCACCCTCAAATCCGCGCTGCGTCAGCACGTTTTGCCAGCCTGGCGCAGGCTCTGTGTGAATAATACCGTTACGTTCCTGACGCCATTCACGCATATCGGCGATCTCGGTCACCGCGCCGTCGCTGACCGCCAGCAGGGTTTCGCGCTGGCTGCCCGCCCGACGATGCATACTGGCGGTTAATCGTGCGTCGCCGGCGGCAAACAGATGCTCGGCGTAGCGCATCTGCCCGCTGCTGTTGGTGAGCAGCTGGCCCTGCAGCAGCGTAACCTTGCCGCCGCCCAGCCAGATCAGCGTATCCAGCAAATGCAGGTAATCATCCAGCAGAGTGAACTGCAGATCGTGATCGATGCTGTCGCTGCGGTGTTTGTCCATGCGCAGCGACGCCAGATCGCCCAGGTCTGCCCTGAGCTGCAGATAACGCGGGGCAAAACGCCGGTTGAAGGCCACCATTAATTTGCGCCCGCGCGCTGCGGCCAGTTCCACCAGCTCTTCCGCTTCGGCCAGCGTCTGCGCCAGCGGTTTGTCGACGCAAACGTCCACCCCCGCCAGCAGCAGGGTTTTCACCACCGCGTAATGTGACGCGGTGCTGCTGTGCACAAACACCGCGTCGCAATCAGCGGCCAGCGTATCCAGCCTGGCGTAGCTGGCGATGCGATAACGATCGCAGACCGGCTGTGCTTTCGCCTGATTAGGTGAAAAAGCGCCCATCAGCTGCCAGCTGTCGGCGCGGCTCAGTACCGGCAGCCAGGCTTTCTGCGCGATGCTGCCTAAGCCGACCATGCCAATCTTAATCGTCATAACGTGCACCCTTTTCCGCCATCAGCGCAGCCAGTTGCTGCTTTATTGTTGCCACCTCCTGCTCCAGCTGGGTCACGCGCTGCGCCATATCGCTCTCTTCCACCGCCATGACCGGCTCGGCTGACGGCGTGACGTCGGGCTGCCCGCTGAACAGATGAGCATAACGGCTTTCGCGTTTACCCGCTTCGCGCGGCAGACGCAGCACAAAAGGCCCGTCTTCACGGCTCGCCAGCGTTTCCAGCGTGGCTTCCACTTCGGCCATGTCGCTGAATTCGTGCAGTCGACCGCTGCGGCTGCGCAGTTCGCCCGGCGTCTGCGCGCCGCGTAGCAGCAGCAGCGTGACGATAGCCACCTCGCCAGCGGTGAATTTCAGATCGCCAAAAGCGGAGTTGCAGAAGCGCTGCTCATATTTCACCACCCGCTGGCCAAAGCCGCTTTGCGTGCTCAGCAGATGCTTTTTAACCAGCAGGTCGAGCGTGTCCTGCACCTGGCGTTCATTCAGCGTTAGCACCGGATCGCGGTTGGATTTCTGGTTACAGGCGGCCAGCACGCCGTTGATCGATAGCGGATACTGATCCGGCGTGGTGACCTGCTTCTCCAGCATGGCGCCAATCACCCGCGCCTCGTGGGCGGATAAATCAATTTTCATTTCACGTCCCTTAAAGGGTTAACTACCGCGCCGCTCTGACGTCCATTCTCGCCAGGTCAGCGCCGTTAACACATGGTCCTGCCAGCGCCCGTCGATCAGCAAATAATCTTTGGCGTAGCCCTCTTTCTCAAACCCCAGACGCGCCAGCAGGTTACCGCTGCGCGCATTGTGCGGCATGTAGTTTGCCATGATGCGATGAATTCGCTGCTGACGCTGCATATAGCCGATGGCGGCCTGCAGCGCTTCAAACATCAAGCCCTGCTGTTGCCATTTTTCGCCCAGCGAGTAACCGAGATAACAGGCGTGGAACGAGCCGCGCAGCACGTTACTGAAGTTGGCGACGCCGCGCACTTCGCTCTCCTGCTCATCCAGCAGGATGAAATAGTAGGCGCTGCCCTGACGATGCATATCGGTGATCAGCCCCAGCCGTGCCTGCCAGCCGGAAGGATAACAGTGGCTCTCATCACGCACCGGCTCCCAGGGCTTGAGGAAATCGCGGTTCTCCGCATAGTAGTCAGCCATTCGCCAGGCATCACGTTCATGAACCAGCCTGACCACTAAACGGTCGGTGGTAAGACGTACCCGGGGAGCAGCAGAACGGTAGCCAAACATTTTCTCTCCTGAAGTTGTGGCCTGCAAAACGCATCGGTGATAGTGGGCGCAATGGGCAACGGCGGCGACAGCCAGCCGGGAAATCTCCGCGCCTGCGGTTAACTATAACCTTCAACAGGCACAAGGGTAAAACCACAGTTTCACTTTCGTGAGGCTGTCGCAAACAGGACAATTCTTACCCACCGCACGGCGAAACCCCTGAAAAAACCGTCCGCAGCTCAGCCGCTTAACCGGTTTCTCTTCGTCTGCGTTTGCCGTGCTGTTGATGGTCATCTGTCTGGCTACAACCGAAGCCGGGTTGACCTGCGCCCGTTCTCTTCCATACTTTATTGAGGCCATTACCAGGCCTGTGACCAAATACAACAAGGAGACGCTAACGTGAAATTATACATTTACGAACATTGCCCCTTTTGCGTAAAGGCACGCATGATTTTTGGTCTGAAGAACCTGCCGGTGGAACTGATCGTCCTGTCCAACGACGATGAAGAGACGCCGCGCCGCCTGATTGGGCAGAAAATGGTGCCGATCCTGCAGAAAGCGGATGGCAGCGCCATGGCGGAAAGCATGGACATTGTGCATTTTGTGGATAACAGCGACGGCCAGCCGCTGCTGACCGGCGGCACCAATGCCGCCATCGCCGACTGGCTACGTCGGGTCAATGGCTATGTCTACAAACTGATTACGCCACGCGTCGCTGAGGCACCCTTTGCCGAGTTTGATACGCCGGAAGCGCGCGCTTACTTCAAAAACAAAAAGGAAGCGACGATGGGCGATTTCAGCGAGCTAAAAAGCCATTCGGCCGGCCTGATTAAAAATATCAGTGATGATCTGCGCCAGCTCGACAAGCTGATCGTGCAGCCCAACGCGGTTAACGGCGAACTCTCTGAAGATGACATCAATCTGTTTCCGCTGTTGCGCTCGCTGACGCTGGTCGCCGGCGTGAATTACCCGTCGCGCGTGGCGGAATACCGCGACAACATGGCGAAACAGACGCAGATTAACTTGCTCTCCTCTATTGCGCAGTAACCTGCTGCGGGTGGCATTCTGCTGCCCGCTTTTCCCCCTTCCCAATCCTCTTCTTTACGCCTGCACCTGGTGACAGCGTGTCCGCCTTGAGGCAAGCTATGCGCCCTCACTATTTACTGACCAGATGAGCGTGCAATGAAAAAGATTATCGCCGGGGCGTCGATGCTGCTGCTGATGCTCTGCCTGAGCGGCTGTAACAAGCTCACGCAATACACCATCAGCGAACAGGAGATCAACCAAGCGCTGGCGAAACACAATAACTTTGAAAAAGAGGTTGGCGTGTCGGGGCTGGTTAACGCGCATATTGTGCTCTCTCAGCTCAACAGCCAGATTGGCCGTCAGGAGCCAGGCAAAGTGACGCTCACCGGCCATGCCGCCGTCAACATCACTTCGCTGTTTGGCCCGCAGCAGGCGGAGATGCTGCTAACCATGCGTGCTCAGCCGCGCTTCGATCGCCAACAGGGCGCTATTTTCCTGCAGGATCTGGAGATCGTGCAGGTCGATGTGCAGCCGGAGAAAATGCAGCCGGTGCTGAAAACGCTGACGCCCTATCTGAACCAGTCGCTGAAAAGCTACTTCAACCAGCAACCGGCCTATCTGCTGAGCAGCGACCGCAGCAAGGCTGAAGCGCTGGCCAAACGCTTTGCCACCGGTATCGAAGTGAAGCCCGGCGAGTTAATCATTCCTTTTACGCAATAAAGTGATAGCCGCCCCGTAAAGGGGCTTTTTTATGTGATGGAGATATAAATGAGGTGCAATCGATTGCCTTGCCCCTTATGCTTATGTCCCGGCATAAAGTATCCCTGACATTTATCCTCGCCGGAGCCTGATTGATGACCGCACAACCCCAGCAACTACAGATTCGCCGCCCAGACGACTGGCATATTCATCTGCGTGATGATGCGATGCTGCATACCGTTTTGCCCTATACCAGTGAAGTCTGTGGCCGTGCGATTGTGATGCCCAACCTGGTGCCGCCGGTGACCAGCGTGGCCGCAGCCCGCGCCTACCGTGAACGCATTCTGGCTGCGCTGCCACAACAGCACCGTTTTCAGCCGCTAATGACCTGCTACCTCACCGATTCGCTGGATGCAGCAGAAGTGGAGCACGGTTTTCGTGAAGGCGTGTTTACCGCTGCCAAGCTCTATCCGGCGCACGCCACCACCAACTCCAGCCACGGTGTAACCAGCATCGCCGCTATTGCCAGCGTGCTTGAACGCATGCAGGCGATCGGCATGCCGCTGCTGATTCATGGCGAAGTCACCGACGCCCATATCGATATTTTCGACCGTGAAGCGCGCTTTATTGAAACGGTGATGATCCCGCTGCGCCAGCAGTTTCCGGGCTTAAAAATTGTCATGGAACACATCACCACCCGTGAAGCAGCACAGTATGTGCTGGAAGCCAATGATCTGCTTGGTGCCACCATCACGCCACAGCACCTGATGTTTAACCGTAATCACATGCTGGTGGGCGGCGTGCGGCCGCACCTTTACTGCCTGCCGATCCTCAAGCGCAATGTGCATCAACAGGCGCTGCGTGACGTGATCGCCAGCGGCAATCCGCGCTTCTTTTTGGGCACCGACACTGCGCCGCACGCCCGCCATCGTAAAGAGTCGAGCTGCGGCTGCGCGGGCGTGTTCAATGCGCCGGTGGCGCTGCCTGCTTACGCCACGGTGTTTGAAGAGATGGGCGCGCTAAGCCACTTTGAAGCATTCTGCTCAGAAAACGGCCCGCGCTTTTATGGCCTGCCGCTGAATGAAGAACGCATTACGCTGGTGCGCGAAGCCTGGACGGTGCCCGAGAGCATTGCGCTGGGCGAAGAGAGCCTGGTGCCGTTTTTAGCCGGTGAAACCCTGAACTGGCGCGTCGCACTGTAAATCTGACGGGAAGGTATCCGCCTTCCCGTTGTCTTCCGTTTCTTTCACTTGCGTGCTGCTGAACAATACTGTACAAATAGACAGTATATTCACGGAGGTCCTCATGCGTGTTGAAATTACCGTAGCAAAAACGCAGACGCTGCCGCCGGGCGCACTGGATGCGCTGGCAGAAGAACTGACCCGACGTTTGAACGAACATTTTCCCGACGATGAAGCGCACGTCAGCGTACGTTACGCCAGCGCCAACAACCTCACGGTGATGGGCAAAGGGAAAGAGGCGCGTGAGCAGGTGAGCCATATTCTGCAGGAAACCTGGGAAAGTGCTGACGACTGGTTTCCGCAATAACCGTTTTATTTTGTGCTGTTTTGCCGGGTGTCGCCATCCGGCTTTTTTATCCCGCTGCCTGCCTCGCCAGATCGCGTATCGCGATATAGACTCTTTTTATGCCTTCACCTATTCTTGCGCCTGTGATGACTTACAGGAGGTGTCTACCATGACCTATGAAAATCCCGAAGAGGCGATGACCTTTGGTGAATTACTGACGCTGATCGGCGATCAGCAACGCCGTTTGACCGTACTTGAAACTGCCTTTTCCTGGCTCCCCTTCTGCCTTGACGAACGTGCCAGCCAGCTGCTGTCGCACAGCATGCGTCTGGAATCGCAGAATCAGGAAAATGATGCGGCGTTGCAGACCCATTATGCCCGACTCGCCGAGGCGCTGGAAAAACGCACCGGCAGCAGTAAAAGTGAACCTGTTATTGAATAATTAATTGGCTTATTTATTACGCTGATTATTTTTTATGCGGTGTTTTCGCCGCATGAATATTTGCTTTATTACTGCGCAAAACTATTTTATCGTGCCCTCGCAGTCCGGGTGTTCAACCCGTGTTATAATTAGCCCGCTGCTGTCAGAAAAAAGCCCGCATTGACCTCAATAGTACACTTCGTTTAACGAGTAATAAGGAGGTTATAATGGATAAGAACAAAGATGTTATTCAGACACATCCACTGGTTGGATGGGATATCAGTACTGTTGACAGCTATGACGCCATGATGCTTCGCTTGCATTCACTCTCTTCCCAGGAACAGCAGGAAGATGACGCTGACGTTGGCCCAACCTACTGGATTACCACCGACGTCGCCCGACAGTTTATCTCTATCCTTGAAGCTGGCATTGCAAAAATCGAATCGACCGAGTTCCACGATCGTGACTACAAGAAACATTAAGCATTTCTGCAGGCTAAAGACAGGCACCCACCGCGGGTGCCTTTTTAATGCCCGCTATCTTTTGTTATGCTCCCGCCATGGCAGTAGCGCTCAGGAGTAGAGAACAGATGGTTTATGATTTGATCGTGGCAGGAAGCGGATCGGTAGGCGCAGCGGCGGGCTATTACGCCACCCGCGCTGGCCTGAAGGTGTTGATGATTGACAGCGCGCATCCGCCGCATCAGCAGGGCAGCCATCACGGCGAAACCCGGTTGATTCGTCATGCGTACGGTGAAGGCGCTCGCTATGTGCCGCTGGTGCTGCGCGCCCAGACGCTGTGGGACGAGCTGGAGCAGCTGAGCGGCGAGCGTATTATGCATCGTAGCGGCGTGATCAACCTGGCACCCGCCGACTCCACCTTCCTGAATAACGTTATCGAAAGCGCCAACGCACATCAGCTGAATGTGCAGGTGCTGCAAACCGAGGAGATTCGTCAGCGCTGGCCACAGCTCAACGCTCCCGATGGCTATCTCGGCGCGTTTGAAGCGGATTCCGGTTATTTGCTCGCTGAGCAGGCGATTCGTAGTTACATTCGCCTGGCTGAACAAGCGGGCTGTGCGCAGCTGTTTAACTGCGGCGTCGACAGCATCGGCACCGAAGGCGATCTGCAAACGGTTACTACTGGCGACGGCGTTTTTCACGCCCGTAAGCTGCTGATCAGCGCTGGCACCTGGGTCAATCAGCTGGTGCCCGGCCTGCCGGTTCGGCCATTGCGTAAAGTCTTTGCCTGGTATCAGGCCGATGGCCGCTACAGTGAAAATAATAAGTTTCCGGCATTTACCGTTGAGATGGCCAACGGCAGCCAGTTCTACGGTTTCCCGGCGAAGGATAACGCGCTGAAGGTCGGTCGCCACGACGGCGGCCAGTGGATTAATACCCCACAGGAGCGTACACCGTTTGGCAGTTATGCGGCGGATGGCAGTGAAGCCTTCTCGTTTTTGCGTCAGTTTTTGCCCGGTATTGGCGTTTGCCTGCACGGCGCGGCCTGCACCTACGATAATTCTCCCGATGAGGATTTTATTATCGACCGGCTACCTGGCCATCCTAATCGATTAATTATCACCGGCTTAAGCGGTCACGGTTTTAAATTTGCCAGCGTGCTGGGCGAAATTGCCGCGCAATTTGCGGCCGATCAACCCACCGCTTTTGATTTAGCGCCCTTCTCACTCAATCGCTTTTCCTGAACCGCGTTCTGCAATAAAAAAAGGCGCACCTGAGTGCGCCTTTTTTATATTTGGCGTGTGTGCCACGCCTGACCAGCCTGTTTCAGGGCTGAGCTTAATGATTCTTCTGCTGACGACGCAGTTTAATTTTCTTGATAAGCGATTCCGCTTCCGCTTCTGAAGCTACGGCAGGTGCCGAACCGTGCAGCGGCTTACGGGCGCTTTCGCGCATAAAGAACACGGTAATCAAGCCAATCACGGCCGCGCCCATCAGATACCATGCTGGCATCATCACGTTGCCGCTCTTCTCCACCAGCCACGCGGTCATCAACGGCGTGGTGCCACCAAACAGCGAAACGGAAATGTTGAAGCCGATCGCCAGCGCGCTGTAGCGCACATCGGTGGCAAACAGTGACGGCAGCGCCGACGGCATAGTCCCGCTGAAGCAGGTGTGGATAATGCCCAACATCATCAGTCCGACAAATACCCACAGCAGATTGCCGGTGCCGATCAGCCAGAAGCAGGGCAGCGCAAATATCAGCAGGCCGATTGCGCCAAGGGCAATAACCGGACGGCGGCCCAGATGGTCGTTCCAGTGACCCCAGAACAGCGTCAGCGGCATCATGACAAACATGACCACCAGCACCAGCAGCAGGCCGCTCAGCTCGCTCATGCCCAGAATACCGGTGAGATAACTTGGCATGTAAGAGGTCAGCATGTAGTTGGAGACGTTAAACAGCAGCACCAGACCGATACACTTCAGCATCTGCGCCTGATATTTGCGCAGCATCTGCCAGACGCCGATCGGTGGCTTTTCATGCTCGCGCTTATCCTGCTCTTCCATGTGCTTCTGGAACGCAGGCGTCTCTTCCAACTTCAGACGCACGTAAAGACCAAACAGCCCTAACGGTGCGGCGATAAAAAACGGCACGCGCCAGCCCCATGACATCAGCGTTTCGGTGGACATCGCCGCCGTCATGCCGGTCACCAGTCCCGCACCGAGCAGATAGCCGCCCAGCGTCCCGAACTCCAGCCAGCTGCCCATAAAGCCGCGACGCTTATCGGTAGAGTATTCCGCAATAAAGGTTGCCGCACCGCCATATTCACCGCCGGTGGAGAAACCCTGTACCAGACGCGCGGTCAACAGCAGAATCGGCGCCAGAATGCCGATGCTGGCGTAGCTGGGAATCAGACCGATACAGAAGGTACCGATCGCCATCATGATCATGGTGATCGCCAGCACTTTTTGTCGGCCAATGCGGTCGCCCAGTGGCCCAAAGAACAGGCCGCCGATCGGACGTACCAAAAACGCCGCCGAGAACGCCCCGAAGGTGGCGATCAGCTGCGCGGCCTGGCTGGCGCCAGGAAAGAAGATTTTACCGATGGTCACGGCAAGATAGCTGTAAACGCCAAAGTCGAACCACTCCATAGCGTTGCCGAGTGCCGCAGCACCGACCGCGCGACGCAGCATTTTGCGGTCAACGATGGTGATATCGTCAACCGTCAGTTCTTTCTTCGGCTTCTTATTCCAGAAGTGCTTTTTGCCAGCGGCAAGGTTATCGCCCATGTTATGCCTCATATCAGTGATGATGATGCAGCAGCATAGCTTTCGCCGTCTTGATCCAACTGTGGATGGAGAAAGCTATATCGCAGCGCTTTGTAATGAACTGAAAACTATCGTAAACGGCATAGCGCGAACATGCAAATTTGGCGGCATGAATCACCACTAAGTCGTGTAAAGCCAGTTTTTTACTCCGGCTCGCTCGTTTTCAACACGCAAGCGTAGCGTAAATTCTGCGTTTCACCGGCACGACACCTACCGTTCGCACAGAAATCCAGCAGCGCTGATTTACAAACACTGACACAACGGCAAAAAACAGCCCTTAATCATCAATTTTTTTGATGCAGATCAATAATTGCCGCAAGCCCGACACAGGCAGATGATTCAAAGATGAGACGCTGGTTTTACATAATTTCTGATAATAAATCCGCGTAAAAATCATTTTTTCTGAATAAGAAAAACTAATTTATGAAGAAGCGTAATTATCGTTGATTTTCTGCAATGAGCTGGTCATTCTCGCAGCATCATGTGAGGGAGAACACGACAATGAAACACACTTCTGCGCCCGGTGCGTACAGCCATTTCACCATTCTGTTGCACTGGCTGGTGGCCTTCGCGGTTTATGGCATGTTTGCGCTGGGCCTGTGGATGGTCACGCTCGGCTATTATGACGGCTGGTATCATCAGGCGCCTGAAATTCATAAAAGTATCGGCATTTTGCTGTTCATCGTTATGATCGTGCGTGTGGTGTGGCGGTTTATCTCACCCCCACCGCCGCCGCTGAGCAGCTATTCACCGCTGGTGCGTATTAGCGCGGTGGTCGCCCACCTGTTGCTCTATACCCTACTGTTCGCCATTTTTATCAGCGGCTACCTGATTTCAACCGCGGATGGCGATCCTATCTCTGTGTTTGGCTGGTTTACCGTCCCGGCCACGTTGGCTGGTAGCGGCGAGCAGGCGGATCTGGCTGGCGACATCCATCTCTGGCTGGCATGGACCGTCGTGATCATTTCGGTGCTTCATGGCCTTGCGGCCCTAAAACACCACTTTATCGATCGCGACATCACCCTGAAAAGGATGCTGGGATTCCGCATCCAATGATCTCTGGAAAGGAAATACTATGTTAAAGAAGACGTTAACCGGCATGATTGCCGCCTCGCTGCTGATGAGTTCCGCTGCTGCGCTGGCCGCCGATTACAAAATCGACAAGGAAGGCCAACACGCCTTTGTTAATTTCCGTATCCAACATCTGGGCTACAGCTGGCTTTACGGTACCTTCAAAGACTTCGACGGCAGCTTCACCTTTGATGAGAAGAACCCGTCTGCAGACAAAGTGAACGTCACCATTAACACCAACAGCCTCGATACCAATCATGCCGAACGCGATAAACATCTGCGTAGCGCGGACTTCCTGAACGCAGGCAAATTCCCGCAGGCCACCTTTGTGTCGACCAGCGTGAAAAAAGATGGCGATGAACTCGATATCACCGGCAACCTGACGCTGAATGGCGTGACCAAACCGGTGACGCTGGAAGCGAAAATGCTCGGCGAAGGCAAAGATCCGTGGGGCGGCTACCGTGCAGGTTTTGAAGCCGAAGGTGAAATTGTGCTGAAAGATTTTAATATCAAGAAAGATCTCGGCCCGGCATCGCAGAAGGTGCAGCTGATTATCTCGGTGGAAGGCGTGCGTCAGTAATCACGACGTTTGTCAGTAAAAAGGCCGACATTGTCGGCCTTTTTTTATGCGCTATTTTTCCTCAGGTGCAGGAATCGCCATCGTGACGTTCAGCAAGCCGCGCGACTTGTTGAAAATTTTATTGCCGTTTTCACGACCGGCACGACGCGCACGTTGCTCTTCCGGCGGTAGCGCCAGCTCTTCCATACAGACCGGGCTACAGCAGTGCTGAAACTTTTCGGCGCAGCTCGGGCACTGAATAAACAGCAAATGACAGCCGTCGTTTTTACAGTTGACGTGGGTATCGCACGGCGTGCCGCACTGATGACAATGCGCCAGCACGTCATCGGAGATGCGCTCACCCATCCGCTCGTCAAACACGAAATTCTTGCCCTTGAAGCGTACCGGTAAACCCTGCTCGCGAGCGCGGCGGGCATACTCAATGATGCCGCCTTCAATGTGCGCGACGTCGTCAAAGCCGTTATGCAGCATCCAGGCACTGGCTTTTTCACAGCGAATACCGCCGGTGCAGTACATAACAATCTTTTTGTCTTTGTGCTCCTGCAACATCTCCACCGCCATCGGCAGCTGATCGCGGAAGGTGTCGGCAGGAATTTCCATCGCCTTGTCGAAATGGCCCACTTCATATTCATAGTGGTTGCGCATATCTACAAATACCGCGTTGGGATCGTCGAGCAGCGCGTTGACTTCCGCCGCCTGCAAATAGGTGCCGACCTGCGACGCGTCGAAGGTCTCATCGGCAATGCCGTCGGCCACGATGCGATCGCGCACCTTCAGGCGTAGCACCCAAAAGGATTTGCCATCATCATCCAGCGCAACGTTCATGCGCAGGTTGTCCAGCGCCGGATCGAAAGCGTAGAGCTGCGCTTTCATCTCTTCGTAACGGCTGGCGGGCACGCTGATCTGCGCATTGATGCCCTCATGGGCAACGTAAACACGGCCAAACACCTTCAGCGCGGTAAAAGTGCGATAAAGCGCATCGCGAAAGGCTTTGGGATCGGCAATGTGGAAGTATTTATAGAAAGAGACGGTGGTACGCGGCTCGGTTTCGGCCAGCATGCGCGCCCGCAGCTCTTCATTAGATACAAGGTTATGTAACACTGGCATGGTGTACCTTTTCCTGTGTAATAAGCGAAAAACGCGCACATCATACCTGAATGAGAATGAATGCACAGCGCCGGGGCGGACTTTCTTCGCAGCCGCACGTGAGGTTAAGCGGCTCGCTTGACGCCCTGCAGAGCGCTCACTATAAGTTAGCCAGCTAATAAAAAATGAGGAGAGCCCATGAGTCAGCTATTTTCGCCGTTAGAGATTGGCAAATTGTCACTGGAGAACCGCATCGTGATCGCCCCGATGTGCCAGTATTCAGCTGAACAGGGCCGCGCTACCGCCTGGCATCGCATTCACCTGGGAAACCTGTCGCTGTCGGGCGCCGGGCTGCTGATCGTTGAGGCCGCCGCCGTGCAGGAAGATGGCCGCATTACGCCGCAGGATCTCGGCTTGTGGAACGATGAGACTGAAGCCGCGCTGGCTGATGTACTGAAAGATATTCGACAATACAGCACCATGCCGCTGGGCATTCAGCTGTCACACGCCGGTAGAAAAGCCTCTACTGATGTGCCGTGGCGCGGCGGTGGTTTTTTAACGCCTGAGCAGCACGGCTGGCAAACTAAAGCGCCTTCTGCGCTGCCGTTTAATGATGGCGACGGTACGCCGCACGCCCTCTCGCTGGCAGAGTTGGATGAAGTGAAGCAGGCCTTCGTCGAGAGCGCCAAACGCGCCGATCGTCTGGGCTTTGAGCTGATCGAAGTGCACGCTGCACATGGCTATCTGCTGCACCAGTTCCTTTCGCCGCTGGCGAACAAGCGTGACGATAACTACGGCGGCTCGCTGGAAAACCGCATGCGCTTCGTGCTGGAAGTGTTCAGCGCAGTACGCGCCGCGGTGCCGGCAAGCAAGCCGGTGGGCGTGCGCATCTCCGCTACGGATTGGGTGGAAGGCGGCTGGGATATTGAGCAGTCGGTGGCATTAAGCCAGGCGCTGGAAGCGATCGGCTGTGATTACATGCACGTGTCGAGCGGTGGTTTAGCGCCGCAGCAGCAGATCAGCGTCGGTCCAAACTATCAGGTTCCCTTCGCGGAAGCGGTTAAAAAAGCGGTAACCATTCCGGTGATTGCCGTTGGCCTGATCACCGAGCCGAAACAGGCAGAAGCGGTGCTGCATTCGCAGCAGGCGGACGCCGTCGCGCTGGCACGTGGCATGCTGTACGATCCGCGCTGGCCGTGGCACGCCGCCGCCGAGCTGGGTGAAAAGGTGCAGGCGCCGCCGCAATACTGGCGTTGTGAACCGCATGAAGTAAAAGGATTGTTCAAACAATAATCGCGAAAGCCAGCCAGCCGGCTGGCTTTTTTGCATAAAATGGGACATTTCCGCTGATGGTTTTGGCTTAGCGAAAAAAACTGGCACAATATGTTATTAACATTAAGAAAAGCGCAGCGGCGCCAACGATAATAACTGGATTACGATGACTCAATTGCCTCAATTCAGGCGTGCACTTTTACATCCTCGCTATTGGCCAACCTGGCTGGGCATCGCCCTGCTCTATCTCATTGTGCTGCTGCCCTACCCGGTACTTTACTGGCTCGGCTGTGGATTAGGTCGCCTGTCGCGACGCTTTCTGGGTCGTCGTGTGGCCATTGCCCGCCGTAACCTGCAGCTCTGCTTTCCCGCGATGCCAGAAGCCGAGCGCGAAGCGATGATCAAACACAATTTTGAATCGGTCGGCATGGGCCTGCTGGAAACCGGCATGGCGTGGTTCTGGCCTGACTGGCGCATTCGCAAATGGTTTCAGGTCAGCGGCCTCGAACATATTGAAAAAGCCCACGCCGAAAAGAAAGGCGTGCTGCTGGTGGGCATTCACTTTCTGACGCTGGAACTGGGCGCACGCATTTTTGGCATCTATAACCCCGGCATCGGCGTCTATCGGCCGCACAACAATGCGCTGATCGACTGGCTGCAAACCTGGGGCCGCATGCGCTCCAATAAAAGCATGCTCGATCGCAAAGATTTGAAGGGCATGATCCGCGCGCTGAAACAGGGCGACATCATCTGGTACGCGCCCGATCACGATTACGGCCCGCGCGCCAGCGTGTTCGTGCCGTTCTTCGCCGTGGATGAAGCGGCAACCACCAAAGGCAGTTACGTACTGATTCGCACCGGTCAGCCAGCGGTGATTCCGTTTGTGCCGCGCCGCCTGCCGCATGGTCGAGGCTACGAAATGGTGATTTTGCCAGACGTCAGCGATATTCCGCTAAATGATGAGCGTGAAACCGCGGCGCGCATGAACAAAGTGGTGGAAGATGCGGTGTTGATGGCACCGGAACAATATATGTGGCTGCACCGCCGTTTCAAAACCCGTCCACAGGGCGCCGCTAAGCTTTATTAGTGAAATAGTCTTTATATTTAAACAGCTCAATATCGCTGCGCAGACCGAGCTTACGCAGCGCCGCCTGTTTCTGCCCGCTGACCGTTTTTCGGCTGCGGGCAAACTTCACCGCAATCTCCGTCACGCTGAGTCCATCAAGATAACAGCGCAATACCTCTTCTTCCCGCGGCGACAGATCGCGCATCATGGTCAGCAAGGCTTCCCCGCTGCCTGGCGTCAGCGGTTCATCGGGCTTGTGCCGATCGTCGCTGTGCGCCTTCTCCAGCGCATCGCGCATATCCTCACTGAGATAACGCTCGCCCTGTGCCACTCGCCGAATCGCCTGTAACAGCTCGCTCTGCTCTTTGCTTTTGCCAATGAAGCCACGTACGCCCGCCTTCAGCAGCAGCTGTACCACCGCCACGCTCTCCAGCGAGGTCGAGACTAAAATCTTCAGTTTGTCGTGGCGCGTTAACAGATGCCGCACCATCTGCAGGCCATCAATCTCATCATCCGCCAGCAGGTAATCCAGCACCAGCACGTCAACCGTGACGCTTTGCAGCGCCGTCAGCATCTCCTCGCGTCGGCCATATTCACCCACCAGCTGCATATCGCGCTCCGACTGCAGCGTAAAGCGCAGCGCGGTACGGATCGAGGGATGATCGTCCAGAATGGCGATGCAATAAGGCGAAAGCGGCGCGGTATACATGAAGAATCCTTTTAATGATGAGGCGCGGTAAACAATAGTACCTATTTGCCGCCGGGTGCGCCTGATTAAAGATTAATTATATTAATCACGCTAAGCTGGCCGCCTGCCGTTCGGCTGACTGCCCTGGAGTGCGCCATTGTGATGCCCTTTTTACGCCTGCTGTTGCCGCTGCTGTGCCTCTGCTTTGGTGCTACCGCAGCCAATAACAGCAGCCTGCTGCCGCGCGTCGAGGTTCCGCTGCCTGAGGTGAGGTTCAGCGCAGCAAGCCAGCAGTGGCTCGCGACCCACAAGGTGCTGCGCGTGGGCTATTGGGCTACGTCACAGCCACCGATCTCTCTGGATCGTAAGGCCGATCAACTGGAAGGCGTCAGCGCCGAGTTTTTACAGCTGATCGGCGCTTCATTTGATCGCCCGATAAGGCTGACCCGCTACGAAAACAGTCAACGCACGCGTGAGGCTTTGCAGGCCGGAGAGATCGATATGCTGGCGTTCTGGTCGACGGAGAACGATCTTTACGACGGGATGCTTCACTCCTTGCCGTGGATGCTTGATCATGACCTGCTAGTGCAGCGACTCAGCAGCGATCCCGAGGACGATTTACGTCAGCAGCGCCTGATGTACGTCGATGGCAGCACCGCGCCCCTCAACCTGCAGCAGCGTTGGCCGAAAGCAACGCTGCAAGCCGTTTATTCCGTGCTGGAAGGTTTACTGGCCATCCGTTACGACCGCGACACGCTGATGTGGGGTCACGCATCGGTGATTAACTATTTTTTGCAGCAGCGACGTTTTTACGAGCTGACCAGCCGTGAACCCACTGCACCTGTTGCAACGCGCTGGACGTTCACCGCGCGCGCAGACAACGACGCGTTGATGAGCGCAGTTGATGCGGTACTGCGTGCCCTGCCGGTCAGCAGCTACACCTCCATTAATGAATACTGGGGCATGGGCCTTGAACACATACCGGTGCGCGTGCCTTTTGCACTGAGCCCCAGCCTGCAGCACTGGATTGCCCAGCATCCGCAGATCAACGTCTATTTTGCTCGTACCCACCTGCCACTCAGCTATATCGATGACGAAGGCGATGTCAGTGGGCTGAGCATTAATCTGTTAAAAATGATCGCTACCCGTAGCGGGCTGACCTTCAACTTTGTGCCGGTGGATAATGCCATCGCGTTAAAAACAGCGCTGGAACAGGATGCACAGGGCATGCTGGCGGTAGCCGATCCTGCGGACACCAGCAATCGACATCTGCTGTTCTCCCGCGCCTATATGCAAAGCCCGTGGGTACTGGTCGCGCGGAAGGATGCCCCGGCGTGGCGATCGCTGGCCGACATGGCCGGAAAAAAGGTGGCGGTTTATCAGCCTCTCGCGTTCGTCGACTCGCTGGCCAAACGCTTCCCCGCGGTGAAGTTTGTCCACACCGATTACGCCTTTCGCACGGTAGAACAGCTCTTTACCGGCCAGATTGATGCGGTGGTGCTGCCGGAACAGATCACCAGCTATTTGCTGAAAATCTATCTGGGCGATCGCTTTCGCATTCTGATGCCTGCGCCGGTATCGCCTTCCGATGTCACCTTTGCCACACGCGAACACAATACGCCGCTGATGGAGATTTTAAATCAGGGGCTGCTCGCCTTTCCGCCGCAGGCGCTGAATCTGCAAATGTCGCAGTGGATCAGCGATGCTGGTCCGGCGCGTCTGACGCCGTGGAGCGATTATCGCGATTATGTTGTGCAATACGCCCCGGTGGCGGCGCTGATTGTGCTGTTTATCTTCTGGCGCAACTACATCCTGAAGAAAAACCTGCACGAGCGGCGTAACAACGAGCAGGCGCTGCTGGAAGCGCGTGAGCGGGCGGACAATGCCAACGAGGCCAAAGGCCGTTTTCTGGCGCAGATGAGCCACGAAATTCGTACGCCGCTGAATGCGCTGGTTGGCCTGCTGGATCTTGAGCAGCGCGGCCTCAGCCAGCCCGCGCAGCATCAGCACAATATTCAGGCGGCGGCGGACTCTTCCCGTGCCCTGCTGCTGCTGGTGGGCGATATCCTTGATTTGGCTAAGATCGAATCGGGCACCCTGCAGATGCGCCCGCAGCCAGTGTCGCTGATCCGTCTGACCGAGCAGATTATTACCCTGTTCCGCCCTCAGGCGGCGGAAAAAGGCATTACTTTGGAGTACGACTGCGATGTGCATCAGCCCTGGGTGCTGTTCGATGCGCTGATGTTCAAGCAGCTGCTCTCTAATCTGCTGAGCAATGCCATCAAATTCACCGACCAGGGTGAAGTCAGCGTCGCGCTGTATCAGGGGAAATCGGCGGATGCCGCTCAGGGTCTCTATATGCTGGAAGTCAGCGACAGCGGTATCGGCATGAGTGCGGCGCTGACGCAGACCATTTTCGAGCCTTACGTGCAGGGCGAAACACTGCAAAAAGGCACCGGCCTCGGCCTGAGTATCTGTCGCCAGCTGGCGGAGTTGTGTGGCGCAACGCTCAGCGTGGAGAGCGAATCCGGCGAAGGCAGTACCTTCATGCTGCGCTTTACGGCACCCATCACCGCACCGGTCGAGCACGCCGCGCCGCTGGCGCTTTCGCTGCAGCTCAATAAACGTGTGCTGATTGTTGACGATCACGCGCCGAGCCGCCTGCTGCTGTCGCAACAGCTGGAGCTGGCGGGCTGCGACGTCACCACTGCGGAACAGGGCGAGCAGGCGTTGTGCATCTGGCATAACAGCGCGTTGTTTGACGTGGTGATCACCGACTGTCATATGCCGGTAATGGACGGCTTTACTTTTGCGCAGCGGCTACGTGATGCCGAGCGCCAGGCGCAGCGCGCACCGGTCAGGCTGTTGGGACTGACCGCCATGGCGGAGCAGCACATTATTGAGCGCGCTCAACAGGCAGGCATGGATGGCTGTCTGTTCAAACCGCTGGAACTGGAGGAACTGCTGCGTCAGGTAGGCAATCAGACCGCGCCGCCGCAGGTGATAGCCCGTATTCAGGCGCTGGCAAAAGCTGACCAGCACGCCATGCGGGAACTGGCCGCCACTACGCGTGAGCAGAACTGCCACGATATCCAGCGCCTGGCCGCCGCCATTGCCCAGCAGGATGCGCAGGCGGTGGCGCAAATTGCGCATCTGATCGCTGGCGGCGCACGCTTGCTGCATCTGGACAGCCTGTTTCACTGCTGTCAGCAGCTGGAAACTGCGGCGCGACACACGCAGTGGGCGGAGATTGCCACGCTGCATGCGCAACTGGCGCAGCAGATTGAGGCGCTGGATCTGACGCTGCAGCAGCAGATGACGGCTGGCGACGAACAAGAACCGTCTCAAAACCGCAGCTGATCGCCGCAGAGCCTTGAGTATCACGTAAAAGTTCACCATGATGCGCGCCAGTTAGGAATATTCTTAGATGGGGTTCTATGCGGCGTGTTATCAGGGCTGTGATTTGGCTTACCTTTTTCAGCTTTACCTTCACCGCTCAGGGTGAGCACGCGCCGGTGGAGCTTATCAGTCGCACCTCGATTGCTCAGGGCGATCCGCAACTGACCGCTGCCTCAGAAGCCTGGCTGGCCGTTCATCCGGCGTTGCACGTGGCGATCTGGGGCAATGCGCATCCGCCGCTGCTCCAGCAGCCAGCAGAATCGCAGTGGGAAGGCATCGCGGCGGATTACATCAACGCCATCGCCCAGGCATTAAAAAAACCGGTTATCGTCCACCATTATCCCGATTTTCACGCCGCCCGGCAGGCGCTGGCGCGCGGCGAAGTGACGTTGCTGGCGCTCTATTCGCCCGCCCTCAACGAAGAAAATCAGTGGTTAGTTTCGCAGCCGTGGATTCTGGATAATCTGGTGGTCATGCACGATCGTCGTCTGACCCGCCAGGATCAGGCCACAATGTCCTTCAAAACGCTGGGTATTATTCAGCGTGGCCTGCTGGAAGCGCGCACTCGCCTGCACTGGCCGGAGATTACGCTGAGTTCCTGGCATCACTATGCGAATGCCGTCGCCGCGTTACAGTATCAGCAGATACATGGCGTGCTGCTTAATCGCGCCACCGCGCAATCGCTGCTGCAATATAGCCATAAAGGCGATTTGCGTTTTTTTGCGCCGCCATTTTTACAGGATCTCTCACTGAGTTTCGCCACCGATCGCGCCCACGAGCCACTGATGGACGCTGTTAATCAGGTGCTGACCGCCATGCCGCTGGCAGCGAAAATTCGTATCGCCAGTAACTGGGGGCTGGATGCCTCTTTTGTCACTCGCTATGACCCGCTGAACCTCAGCAAAGAGGAGAAACAGTGGCTGCAGCAGCATCGCAGCGTGGATGTGGTGCTGCCGCGTGCGGTCGCGCCTTTCAGCTACGTTGATCGCTATGGACATCAGACCGGGCTGGTGCAGCCTTTGCTGACGCAAATTACCCAGCGCAGCGGCATTGTCTTCCGCACCCTGACAGCAGGCGCAGCGGATAACGCACCGACCACCCTGCTGGTGGCCAGCGTGGCGCATCTGTCGCCGCATAATGACGCGCAGCTTTCGCGCCCTTACGCCCGCTCGCCGTGGGTACTGGTCACCAGCCATCAACAGCCTGCGCGCGTGCTGCGGCGAGACGCGCACTTCACCGTCGCCATTCCCGCAGTGGAAGGATTGGCGCAGGCGCTGCTGACGCACTATCCACTGCTGCATATCGTGACGGCGGAGGATGCCAAAGCCGCTTACGGCCTGCTGGACCGCGGGCGAGTCAACGCCGTGGTCGACATGCAAAGCTCGGCGGAATATTGGGTCAATCACGACTATCCCAACCGCATGAAGCTCACTGCGCCACTGCGCATGGCGCCTGCCGCGGTGGCATTCCGCCTGCAACAGGGCGATCCCATGTTGCTGGCTATCATCAATAAAGTCCTGACTGAGACCTCGCCGCAGGAGCAGCAGCGCGAGCTGGCGAACTGGCAACATGGCCCGGAGATGACCGCCTACCTGATTTGGGATCTCTACAGCCGTTACTTTTTGCAGGCGGTCGCGATAGCGTTGCTGATCATCGCCCTGATTTACTGGCGCAACCGGCATCTGCAGCAGCGTTTGCAGATCAAACGCGACTATGCGCGTCAGCTGCAACTGGCCAAATCTGATGCCGACCACGCCAACGCAATGAAAAGCCGCTTTTTATCGCGCATCAGCCATGAAATCCGCACGCCGCTGAATGCGCTTACCGGCCTGCTCGAGCTGGAACATCATCAGATCAGCGCGCCGGAACAGCGGCAGAAAAATATCGCCGTTGCCTGGCAGGCGGCCAATACCCTGATGGCGCTGGTGGGCGATCTGTTGGATCTGGCGCGTATCGAAGCGGGCAAGCTGGAGATCTCGTTACAGGAGGTGGATCTTGCCGCCGCGCTGGAAAATGCCCATCAGCTTTTCGCTGCTTCAGCGGAAGAGAAAGGCCTGCAGTTGCAGCTGCGTTGCGATATCACGCAGCGCGTGGTGCTGTTTGACGGCACTAAACTGCATCAGATCCTGTCTAATCTGCTCAGCAACGCCGTGCGTTACAGCGACCGCGGCACCATTTCTCTCTCGCTCACCCAGCAGGCAGGCAGCGATCGCTATAGCCTGTGCGTGCGCGACAGCGGACCGGGCATTACCGCTGCTCAGCAGCAGGCGATTTTTGAGCCGTTCATCCGTCTCGATAACGATCATCCGGCACAAGGCACCGGGCTGGGACTGAACATCTGCCGGGAGCTGGCCACTCTGCTCGGCGGCGAACTGACGCTTGAAAGCGAGGAAAATGTTGGCAGTACCTTCTGCTTTAGCTTTACCGCGGCGCCCGCATCGGCACTCGCCAGCGAGCGTTTGCAAACGGCCCACGCCAGGGTGGCACCGCTGCGGGTATTAATCGTTGACGATCACCAGCCCAATCGCCTGTTGCTGAAACAGCAGCTGGCCGCCGCCGGGCATCAGGCCATCGAGGCCAGCGGCGGCGAACAGGCGCTGACGTTATGGCGAGATCAAACGTTTGATCTGGTGATAACCGACTGCCACATGCCGGGTATGGATGGTTTTGCGCTGGCCCAGGCGATACGTCAGACCGAGCAGCAGCGCGGCGTTGCGCCCTGCCCGCTGTTTGGTTACACCGCGCAGGCGGAAGAGGCGATGAAGCAGCGCGCGCTGGCGGCGGGCATGGATGATTGCCTGTTCAAGCCGCTGCGTCTGGCTACCCTGCTGGCCTGCGTGAATCAATATGGTCCGCGCATGCCGCTGCCGCTGCCGCTGCCGCAGGAATCCGGCGTGCTGGCGACCCTGAAAACCATGACCGGAAACGATCCGCAGGCGCTGGCGGAGATTGTCGCCACGCTGATCGAGGCGAACCGGCAGGACAGCGAACGATTACAGCAGGCCTTTCAGCAGCAGCAGCTGGAACGCGTGGCGTCACTGGCGCACCGACTGCTCGGCAGCGCCAGGATGGTGCAGCATCAGGCACTGATCGCCCTCTGTTCACGGCTGCAAAAGGTGAGCACGTTAACCGTCGCGGAGCGGTCGGACGCCATCGTCGGGTGCGTTGCACTGCTGTCGGCGCTGGAGCTGGAGCTGCAACCGGCGTTAACCTGCGATGCGTAAGGCGGGCGCTGCTGGTCAAATTTGTCGCAACCCCTGCAGATGACGGTTTATTCGCGAAATTTTAAGCTATTCTTTCCGGGAATGATTTTAACCTGCCAGGAGAAAGACAATGGACGACGAGTTCAAAGTAGAGCGTGATATGTACAGCACCTTAGAAGAAGCCATTGATGCAGCACGTGAATTGTACCTTGAAGAAAATCCGGACACGGACGAAGACGAGGCCAGCGTTGCCCAGTTCAACCTGCAAAAGTTTGTCATGCAGGATGGCGACATCATGTGGCAGGCGGAATTTTTCACTGATGAAGGCAGCGAAGGCGATTGCCTGCCGCTGTGCAGCGGCGAAGCGGCACAGGCTATTTTTGACGGTGACTTTGACGAGATTGAACTGCGTCAGGAGTGGCTGCCAGAAAACACGCTGCACGAATGGGATGATGGCGAATTTCAACTCTCTCCGCCGGAAGATACTGAAGAAGGCGCTACTGCGGCCGACGAATGGGCCGACGATAATACCGACGCGGATAACCGCGCCTGATTATTCGTAAGGCCCGTGGTGGGCATCCACTGGTAACAGCAGGGTGTCCACCACCAGTGATAGCGGAAGATCGATAATGGTCAAAAAGCGCCACGGTCCGTCCTGCACATCCCATTGCACGCCCGGATAGTATTGATTTCCCTTCCCCTGCCCCGGAAACGTGCGGCTGACAATGCTGCCACATCCGCTGAGCAGCGTGATGCATAATCCCGTAATCAGTAAGCGACGTAAAATCATGAGGTTATCCTACCTGTCGGCGCGGCATGGTAATTCACCGGCGAAAAACCGTCTCTTCCCGGCGTCAGAGGTGGGGATATTATCGGCAAATCGCGATAAAACTGCATAAAAAAAGCGGCATCGCTGCCGCTTTTTCATCTCTCCAGCCCGATTAATCGCGCGGTTGGCCTGCTGGCAACGCCAGCGGATTCAACTGCAACGTACGGTACTGCTCGATCCATTCATGATATTTATCCGCATTCTGCCACAGGCGATAGTGCACCCGCGCCAGCGTGACCGGATCGCTCAGCAGCACCAGACGCTGATCGCGCGTGAGCTTAGCTGGCGCATCGCTTAATGCCTGATCGACATGCCGATCGCGTGCGTGCTCCAGCAGATCGCTCTTCAGGTGACGCGAGGTCGCCATGGCGGTGGCCAGCGCGTTAAATGATGGATGGAACAGCGCATGCATAAAGCCATTTTTCAGCACGCGTTCGCGGTTCAGCATCAGATAACGATCGGTATCCAGCAGTTCTTTTGGCGGATCGTACTCTTCCGGGATCAGGAACAGCTGCATACGGCGGCTCGCCTGGCCGTTGGTGGCCCGGCTGGAGAACACCGACACAAACGGCGACAGAATCAACGAGAAGACGATGGGTGCCAGCCACCACAGGAAGTTGAGATCCAGCCAGCCCATACCGGCAGCCCAGACAATACCCAACAGCATCTGCGAACCGTGACGACGAAACGCTTCGCCCCAGGGGGTGGCATCATCATCACGCTGCGGTGAGTTCCAGACCACTTCCCAGCCGAGGAAGGCGCTGACCACGAACACCGTGTGGAACAGCATACGCACCGGTGCCAGCAGCACCGAGAACAGCATTTCCAGCAGCAGCGAGAAGAACAGCCGGATAGCACCACCGTAAGGCTTCGCCCCTTTGCACCAGATCAGCACCACGCTCAGCAGCTTCGGCAGGAACAGCAGCACCAGCGTGGTAGAGAACAGCGCAATCGCCAGTTCAGGTCGCCACTGCGGCCAAACCGGGAAGAGCTGACGTGGCTGCAGGAAGTACTGCGGCTCCATCAGCGTATGCACCACCTGCAACGCCGTTGAAAGTGCCAAAAACAGGAACCACAGCGGTGCTGACAGATAGGACATCACGCCGGTTAAGAACACCGCACGGTGAACCGGGTGCATGCCTTTGACCAGGAACAGGCGGAAGTTCATCAGGTTACCGTGACACCAGCGACGGTCACGCTTCAGCTCATCCAGCAAGTTTGGCGGCAGCTCTTCATAGGAGCCAGGCAGGTCATAGGCGATCCAGACGCCCCAACCGGCACGACGCATCAGCGCAGCTTCCACAAAGTCATGCGAGAGAATGGAACCGGCAAAGGAACCTTCGCCCGGCAACGGCGCCAGCGCACAGTGCTCGATAAACGGCTTCACGCGGATAATGGCGTTATGGCCCCAATAGTGCGACTCACCAAGCTGCCAGAAGTGCAGACCGGCGGTGAACAGCGGCCCGTAAACACGGGTGGCAAACTGCTGACAACGCGCATACAGCGTATCCATGCCGGACGCTTTTGGCGACGACTGGATAATGCCCGCTTTCGGGTTGGCTTCCATCATGCGAACCAGACCGGTCAGACACTCACCGCTCATAACGCTATCCGCATCCAGCACCACCATGTAGCTGTAGTTGCTGCCCCAGCGACGACAGAAGTCATCGATGTTGCCGCTTTTACGCTTCACGCGACGACGACGGCGGCGATAGAAGATCTTACCCGCGCCGCCCACATCCTTGACCAGCTCCATCCAGGCCTTCTGCTCGGCTACCGCAATATCGGCATCGTAGCTGTCGCTGAGGATGTAAACGTCAAAATGCTCGCTTTGACCGGAACGCACCACTGATTCCCAGGTGGCGCGCAGACCGGCGTACACCCGCTCCACGTCCTCGTTACAGATTGGCATGATCAGCGCGGTACGATGCTCAGGGTTGATCGGTTCATCGCCGGTGGTGGAATACGAAATACTGTACTTATCGCGTCCAATCAGCAGCTGCAGAAAGCCCATCAGCGCCGTCCAGAAGCCCGCCGAAACCCAGCAGAACAGGATGGCAAACAGGAACAGAATACCGGTTTGCAACACGTACGGCAGGATCTGCAACACCGACTGCTGCCAGTTCTGGTTGATCATTTCCATCGGATCGATCAAGGCCCAGCCCTGGTAAGGCAGAATGGTTTTCATGTACCAGGTCGCAATCACGGTCTGGAACATGGTCAGGATCAGCAGAATGTAGCGGCGAATCGACCCTACGTGCCGCCACTTATCTTCCTGGCGTTGCTCTTCTGCGTTGGCATAACGCATGGTCGATTTACGGCCACGGAATGAATCCCAGGCGCGCGCCACCGGGTTGGTGCGCCACGCTTCCGGAAACATCAGTGAACGCTTAACCGGCGGCATCGCTTTCAGCGTAGTACGGCCCTGATAGTCGGTGCTGAACTGCTCGCCGTTAGCGAGCGAATCGGGCCAGCTCATTTCAATACGTGATTTCACCGAGTTCAGCGGTGCATCATCGGGGCGAGTTTCTACCGGTCCATCCTGACCAAGCTGCTGGTGCAGCCTGGTGTAACGGTGATCTTCCTCAGGTCCGGGAAGTTCACTGACCAGTTGCGCTTTACGTGCCGCATCCAGCGGCAGCGCATCAATATACTCTTCGGGAGTAACAATCGATTTATTCATTGGCAGGCAGCTGATAGCTCCAGGTTTCCGTCAGCGTTTTATCACCGCTCATCAGTGCGGCACGCATTTCAGTGGTTTGCTTGGCATCTTTTACCTTCAGGCGCAGAATCAGACGCCAGCCTTTGGTGACCGGGTTATAACGCACGGTCTGCTCGACCACATCGCCATTTTTACCCACGCTCACCTGCGGCGTAACCGGCGTATTCTCCGGCAGCTTGCTCATCTCTTTGCCGTTGAAATCAACAATGAAAGCGATTGAGCCGTCTGGCTGACGCACCAGGTTAGATTGCTTAACGTCGCCGGTAGAACGCAGGGTATTTTTCACCCATGCGGTTTCTGGCGAGTGCAGCTGATCTTCATCGCGCGTAAAGTGCAGGCGATATTTGAAGTTCATCTCTTTGCCTGGCTCTGGCAGGGTTTCCGGTGACCAGAACGCCACGATGTTATCGTTGGTTTCGTCAGCAGTTGGAATTTCCACCAGCTCAATGCGTCCTTTACCCCAGTCACCCTGCGGCTCAACCCAGCCACTTGGACGCAGATCGTAGCGATCGTCGAGGTCCTGATACTGATTAAACTCGCGGCCACGCTGCAGCAGACCAAAGCCTTTCGGATTTTCAACCGTAAAGGTGCTGACCGCCAGATGACGTGGATTGTTCAGCGGACGCCAGATCCACTCGCCGTTGCCAGCGTGGATAGAGAGACCGTCTGAATCGTGCAGTGAAGGACGATAATTGGTCACCGGCGAAGGCTGGTTAGCCCCGAACAGGAACATGCTGGTCAGCGGCGCCACGCCCAGTTTACCGACGCTGTCGCGCAGATAGACTTTGGACTGCACGTCAACCACACTTTCCCGGCCTGGATGAATAACAAAACGGTAGGCACCGGTTGCACGTGGCGAATCGAGCAGCGCATAAATCACCAGCTGCTTGTCTTGGGGTTTTGGACGTTCAATCCAGTACGCTTTAAAGCGTGGGAACTCTTCGCCAGACGGCAACGCCGTGTCGATAGCTAAACCGCGCGCTGAAAGACCGTAAACCTGACCTTCACCAATGACGCGGAAATAGCTCGCGCCAAGGAAACTGGTGATTTCGTCATCTTTGCCTTTGCTGTTCAGCGGATAGAGCACTTTAAACCCGGCAAAACCGAGGTTTTTAACCGTTTCCGGATCGTGCTGCACGCTGCCAAAGTTAAAGTATTCAGGATTATATTTGATCTCTTTAACGGTGTTGGCGGTTACCTCATTGAGCTTAACCGGCACGTCAAAATACATTCCCTGATGGTAAAACTCGAGCTTAAACGGGGTCTTTAACTTGCCCCAGTAAGCTTTGTCGTGGTTAAACTGAATTTGTTGGTAATCGGCATATTTCATGTCACGCAACTGAGAGGGCAAATTGCTTTTAGGCGCTTCAAAGCTTTTTCCTGCCAAATCTTTCGCCTGTTTTGCGACGTCATCAATGCTGAAAGCCCAACTGTTGTTGGCGTACATCGCAAGAAGAACCGCCGCACTTAACCAGCGCAACGTATTCTCTTTTTTGGTTTTACTTTTAATTAGCACATCCCCCCCTTTCGTGTGCTTAAATCAATCGCACCCATATTAATGGATTATTCCGCTTTCCGACAGCGGCCGAGCCAATTTGTTCACTGTTTTCGCGGGTTTATCCGCTTGTTTTCGGATAATTCAACCTTACAGAATAGCCTGATAGTATAAGCGCAATATGCACTATAAAGTATTTTGCGCAGAAAGCTGGTTCAGGGTGAACCAGTGCAACAACAGCACAATTCCGGATACCTATGCCTACCACAACTCAGCAACGCGAATATTTTCTTGATTCCATTCGGGCATATTTAATGCTGTTGGGCGTGCCCTTTCACGTCTCCCTGATTTACTCCAGTCAATCCTGGGCCGTAAACAGCGCCGATCCGTCCCAATGGCTGACCCTGTTCAACGAGTTTATCCATGCCTTTCGTATGCAGGTATTCTTTGTTATTTCAGGCTATTTTTCCTACATGCTCTATTTGCGCTACGAACCCGCGCGCTGGCTGAAAGTCAGGCTGGAGCGCGTGGGCATCCCCATGCTGGCAGCGGTGCCGCTGTTTACTCTGCCGCAATTCTTTCTGCTGAAGCATTACACCAACGCCGTTGGTGACTGGAACAGCTTCGATTTTTACCAGAAGTTTAATACCCTCGCCTGGAACCTGATTTCACATCTTTGGTTTTTGCTGGTGCTGGTGATTCTGACCACTCTTGGTCTGTTCGCCTTTCGCTGGCTGCGCGATCGTCCCGCTTCGCAGCGTGATTATCGCCAGGTCGGTTGGGGCACGCTGCTGGGCGCATTTCTCGCCTATGGCCTGGTGTGGTGCCTGTTCCGCCGTCTGATCTTTATTTTCCAGCCGACCTGGCTGATGGATGGCCTGTTCAGCATTGGCGTGATGCAAACCACGCTGTTCCTGCCGTTCTTTATGCTGGGCGCGCTGGCGTGGAAACATCCGCCGCTGAAGGCGTTGTTTGTCCGTTTCAGTCCCGCTATGCACCTTGGTGCAGCGGTGACCTTTGCGCTCTACGTGGCGAATCAGCGCTACAGTAGCGGTGAAGGCTGGCTCTATGAGTTGGATGCGTTGATTGTGCTGATGATGGGCGTGTTTATGACTAACGTGGTGTTTGCCTTTGGCCACCGGCTGTTAAATGCCCATTCGCCGCGCATCACCTATCTGGTTAACGCATCGCTGTTCATTTATCTGGTGCACCATCCGCTGACGCTGCTGTACGGCATCTTTATCACGCCGCACATCGCCAACAATACGCTGGGCTTTTTTGTTGGCCTGGCGCTGATTTTTGCCCTCGCCTTTCTGCTCTATGAGATTCACCTGCGCATTCCATTGCTGCGTTTCCTGTTCTCCGGGCGCAGCGCCAAAAAATAGTGCTGATGCGGGCGGCCCGTTATCGCCGCCCGCGCTTACAACAGCCACTCCACCGGCAAGCGCCATACCAGGCGCACCAGCAGCCGCTGAATGAATTTGGTGCGTGGCTCATGCTTGTGCACCGTTTCGTCAGGCTCACCGGCATGTTCAATCCAGTTAACCCGTCCCCATTTATCCAGACGCAGCTTCCAGGCGCGATCGCGGATGCTATCGATAAAGCGCTCATGCACTTCGGTGGCCAACATCGGATGTTCAATCACCAGCCCCATTTCGGTATTCAGCACCGCCGATCGCGGATCGAAGTTAAACGAGCCGATAAACAGCTTTTCGTTATCCACGCTAAAAGTTTTAGCATGCAGGCTGGAGCCGGAATTACCGGTAAGTCCGCGGTCATGCGGCGCGTCACGGCCATCGCTGTGCGGCTTGAGCTCATAGAGCTCGACACCGTAGCGCAGCAGCTTTTTCCGCCACTTGGCGTAACCGGCATGCACAATAGAGACGTCGTTGGCCGCCAGCGAATTGGTCAGAATCGATATTTTAACCCCTTTGCGTACCAGCGACAGCAGTTGGGCGACGCCGGCGCGGGTCGGCACAAAGTAGGCTGAAATAATATCAAACTGCTTTTCCGGTTTACCGATCACCTCCAGCATGCGAACCGGCAATAGCGAGCCGCGCGTGGCCTTGCCCAGGCCCTTACGCGGATCGTCGCTGAGCAAGCGCGTTTTCGCCCAGGTCATGGTCAGGGAACCGCTGTCAAACTGGCTGACGAAGGCGGATGCGCGCAGGCGATTCAGGTATTTTTTTACCTGATCGTTCTCCTGCCATTCGGTGGGCAGGCGCACCGTCTGATGCGGATCCTGCTCGCCGCGCTCCACCACCTCATTCAGCGGCGATACCGCTTTGCTCTGCCAGTAGCGTTCAAAATCCTGCGCCACATCGTTCACCACCGGCCCAATCGCCAGCACGTCAAGGTCAGAGAACAGCGGCTGTTCGCCTGCGGCAAAATATTCATCGCCGACGTTGCGGCCACCGACGATGGTGGCCATGCCGTCAATGGTAAAGCTTTTGTTGTGCATGCGGCGATTAAGGCGGGCAAAATCGGTGAGATAGCCGAGCGCGCGCAGGGTGCGGAACGAGAACGGATTAAACAGGCGAATGGCGATGTTGGGATGGCGATTCAGCTCGCTGAGAATGTCGTCAAGCCCCATGGTGTTGTTGTCATCCAACAGCAGCCGCACCTGCACACCGCGATCGGCGGCATCCAGCAGCGCGCTGAACAGCAGGCGGCCCGACATGTCGTTTTGCCAGATGTAATACTGCACATCCAGCGTCTGCTCGGCCATCTCCATCAGCAGATAGCGGGCGGCAAAGGCGTCCAGGCCATCACTGAGCGGATGAATACCGCATTTGCCCGGATGGCGAGCCAGCCGCGGCGCAATTGCCCGTGCCAGCCGGTTCGCCGCGGCGTACTCCGGAATGTCGACCGCCTCAACCATGATGCTTCCTTGTCATAAGATGTAGATGCTGATTATTCATCCTGCGCCCAGCTATTGTCATCCGACTTCTCTGAATGCTGCTGTTCAGCCAGCAGTTTTTGGTAAAGCACGAAGCTCTCTTCGCCAAAACAGACAAACCAGACGCGTTCCGGCAGCGGATGATCCTGCAGAAACGCGCTGACCGTGGTAAAGGCGATCTGCGCCGCCTGCTGTGGCGGATAGCCGTAAATGCCGGTGCTGATGGCCGGAAACGCCAGGCTGCTGATATTGTTGTCCAGCGCCAGCTGCAGCGAGTTGCGATAGGCATTAGCCAGCAGCCGCGCTTCATCCTGCGAGCCACCGCGCCAGACCGGGCCCACGGTGTGGATCACCGCCTGCACTGGCAGACGTCCGGCGGTGGTAATCACCGCCTCGCCGGTGGCGCAACTGCCATGTGCGGCGACCCAGGCCTTGCAGGCGTCAAGCAGCGCCGGTCCCGCGGCACGATGAATGGCACCATCCACGCCGCCACCGCCGAGCAGGCTGCTGTTCGCCGCATTGACTATCGCATCGACCTGCATACGCGTGATATCGCCCTGTACAACCCGAATTCGATGAGGCATGCCCTTCTCCTTAGACCGATAAGAATCTCTTAGCCAGCAATGAGTTTAGGCTATCCCACGCAATTGTTACGCTGCGCTGACCTCGCCCTGTCGCCTGGCGTGTGCAATCGACAGACAACACCTAAACTTAGCGAACCTTCATGTGTGAAAAGAGGAATGCCCGATGGTCGATCAGCAGCCTAATTCACCCCCGCTGCGCCACCAGCCGCAGCTTTTCCGCAGTTTTTTTCAGGGCAGCTTTGGCTGCTCAACCGCCTGCCGCGCCGAAGGCAAACGGCTCGATATGGTGATCAGCAGCGGCCACGATATGCTGCTGGAGAAAGATTACGCGGCGCTGCGGGCGCTGCATGTCAGCACCGCCCGCGACGGCGCGCGCTGGCATCTGATTGAGAAAGTGCCAGGGAACTATGACTGGTCAACCTTTCTGCCGATGATCCATGCCGCCGAGAATCAGCAGCTTGAGGTGATCTGGGAACTCGCCCACTTTGGCTATCCGACCCATCTTGATATCTGGTCGCCGACGTTTGTCGAGAGTTTTCAGCGCTTCGCGCGTGCGATGGCGCAGGTCATGCGCGATGAAGGCATTGAGCGGCCGTTTTTTACGCCGGTGAATCAGATCTCTTTTTGGTCATGGGCCGGCGGTGACGTCGCCTGGCTTAATCCCTGGGCCAGCGGTCGTGGCCGTACCCTGAAGCAGCAGCTGGTGCGCGCCTCGCTGGCGGCGATGGCTGCGATCAGAGAAGTCTTTCCCGATGCCCGTTTTGTTGCTACCGATCCGCTGGTCAACGTGGTGCCACGCGATGAGAGCAGCGCCGAGCGTGAGCTGGCCACGCGGCTGCATGAAGCGCAGTTTGAAGCCTGGGATATGTTGGCGGGCCGCATAGAGCCGACGCTCGGTGGCGATGCGGCTTACCTGGATATCATCGGCCTTAATTACTATGACGATAACCAGTGGTTCACCGACGGCAGCGCCCTGCCCGCGGATCATCCGGCACGGCAGCCGCTCAGCGCGCTGCTTGCCGCCTGCTGGCAGCGTTATCAGCGGCCTTTGCTGCTGGCGGAAACGGGTGCGGAAGGCGCGGCGCGCGCGCCCTGGCTGCGGCAGGTGGCAGAACAGGCGAATCTGGCGCTGGCGCAGGGCGTGGCGCTGGAAGGCGTGTCGATCTATCCGGTAGTGGAATATCCCGCCTGGGCCGACGATCGTCGTTCGCCCGGCGCACTGTTTGGACTGGCTGACGCCAATGGCAACCGCACGCTGCATGAGCCGCTGGCGCTGGAATTACGCAGTCAGCAGATCAGGATGCAAAGCTGGCATCAGTGATGACGAATCGGCGGAGGGCTGATTTTCTTGTGGCACGATTGCTGGGTGGTGGCGTCATCGCTGAAACGACGCACGTCCGCCAGCCAGGTCATGATGAACAGAAAAATCATGCCAATCAGGGAAGCAGAGAGCAGGCCAATAACGGCAATAAGCTTATCATCCCGGGATTCCATACGCGCTCCCTTGCTGTGCTGGCCGCGCGCAGGCGACAGATCAGCTCATCCATAAGGTAATCAACAGGACAAAGATTATAAGCGTTAGCGATGCCACTGCAAGCACCACAATAGCGAAGTGGGCATCGTCCATAGGCGGGCGATACTCATGTTTATGATCGGGCGGCGTGTTATTCATTATTTTTAGTGACAAAACCTGCTGCTGTGTATCAGTACGCAAAGGCGCCTGGCGCAACCGCAAATCAGATAAAGTAGATTTATTCTGACCGGCGAAAAGTAAATCCCAAACCGCTCTCAACAGGTTAAATCCTGCCGCCGCATCCTGCTGGAACCGGTTTCGGTGCGCTATTGTGACACAGGCGCGCGAATTCGCGAGTAAATATTACGTTTTTTTAACATCCTGCTGCAGTTTACGCTTCCGGCAGCCAGAAAGGTTGATTTAAGACAATAGCGACATATTTACTGCGCAACTCAATGGCAAATGGCGATAAAAAAGGCGCCATCCGGCGCCGTAAATCTGCTTATGACCAGCGGCGAAAAATCAGCGAAGTATTGATGCCGCCAAAAGCAAAGTTGTTCGACTGTATGTAGTCCGTGTCGATCGCCCGCGGCACATCGGTGATGTAATCCAGACTGGCGCAATCATCGGCTGGCCGCCGCAGATTCAGCGTCGGCGCGAACCAGCCTTCACGCATCATCTCAATGCTCATCCACGCTTCCAGCGCACCGCAGGCACCCAGCGTATGGCCGAAATAGCTCTTCAGTGATGAGATCGGTGTGTGGGCACCGAACACCGCGGCGGTGGCCGCACTCTCGGCGCTGTCACCGCGTTCGGTGGCGGTGCCGTGCGCGCTGATATAGCCAATCTGGTCGGCCCGCAGACCGGCGCTCTGCAACGCTTTTTCAATGCAAATCTGCATGGTTTCGCGCTGCGGCTGGGTAATGTGCGCCGCATCGCAGTTGGTATGAAAGCCCACCAGCTCGGCATAGATCGTGGCGCCGCGCGCCTGTGCATGCTCCAGCGATTCCAGCACCAGCGTGCCTGCGCCTTCGCCAATCACCAGGCCATCGCGTTCGGCGTCAAACGGCGCGGGCGAACTGTGCGGCGCGTCATTGCGCTGGCTGGTAGCGAACAGCGTATCAAACACCGCCGCTTCGCTGGGACAGAGCTCCTCCGCGCCACCGGCAACCATCACCGTCTGATAGCCGTGGCGAATCGCTTCCCATGCGTAGCCAATCGCCTGGCTGCCGGAAGTACAGGCGCTGGAGGTGGGAATCACCCGCCCGCGCAGGCCAAAAAACAGCCCGGCGTTGACCGCGGTGGTATGCGGCATCATCTGCACATAGGTGGTGCCGGTAATGTTGTTGGTATGCTTTTCGGTCAGCATGGTGGCAAATTCACTTACCGGACCGGTGCTGCCGGTCGAGGATCCGTAGGCGATGCCGGTCTCGCCGCTGGTGAGTACCGGATGCTCCAGCAAACCCGCCTGCTCCAGCGCCAGTTCACAGGCGCGGGTCGCCAGCAGTGACACGCGCCCCATGGAACGAATACGCTTACGCGTGTAGTGCGCGGGCAGCGAAAAATCATCAATTGGCGCGCCCAACAGCGTATTCAACCCGTCATAAATCTGCCATTCCGGCATGCTGCGTACCGCGTTGCGTCCGGCGCGCAGACGCTGCGCCACCGCTTCCCAGCGTTCACCAAACGCCGTCACGCCGCCCATACCGGTTACCACCACACGATGAATCACAGCATACCTCCGTTGATGGCAATCACCTGCCGCGTCACGTAGCCCGCAATGTCGGACATCAAATAGCTCGCCAGCCCCGCTACCTCTTCCGCCTCGCCCATACGCTTCATCGGAATAATTTTCATCGCCTCTTCCACCACATGCGGCTCGAGGCCGCTCATGCCGGTATCGATCAGCCCCGGCGCGATGCAGTTGACGGTGATGCGCCGTTTGGCCAGCTCCACCGCCAGCGCCTTGGTGGCACCAATAATGCCCGCTTTAGCCGCGCTGTAGTTGACCTGCCCACGGTTGCCCATCATGCCGGAAACCGACGACAGGGTAATAATGCGACCGCCGCTACGCAGGCCAATCATCGGCATGACGCAGGGATGAATGACGTTATAGAAGCTGTCGAGGTTGGTATGGATCACGCGGTCCCAGTCATCGTCACTCAGCGCAGGAAAAGCACCATCACGGGTGATGCCCGCGTTGCTGATGACGCCGTAATAGCCGCCGTGCTGCGCGATATCCTGCTCGATCTGTTCACGACAGGTGACGCGATCCGCCACGTCGAATCCCAGCGTTCGCGCGCTGCCACCGGCCTCGCAGATCGCGCGGGCGGTCTGTTCGGCACCCGCCCGATCGCTGTGATAATGCACGATAATAGTGAAGCCTTCGCTGCCCAGCCGCTGCGCGATGGCGCGGCCGATGCCTTTGCTGGCGCCGGTAACCAATACGGAACGCGTCATGATGGTAAATCCTGTTGTAGAAGCTGTTGAAGTTCGTGGCGATCGGGCTGATAGGTGTTGAGACGCCCCGCTGCCACCGGCTCGCCATCAATGAAAATCTGTCCCTCAAAGCTGCCGATTTTGGCATCGCGCATCAGTAGCTTTACCTGCACATCCAGCAGCACGCCGCCGGAGAAACAGGGCTGCTGCGCCCGATAGCCGCGTCCGCCCAGCAGCATCCCCGGCTGTGGCGTGGCGCCATCCGCCTGCAGGCCGTGCCAGCCCGACCAGACGCCCACTGTCTGGGCGATGATCTCCACGCCAAACCAGGCGGGCAACTGCCCTTGTGCATCGAGAAACGGCGCCAGAACGCCATCGTGGCTGACGCGCACCTGACAATGGGCGCCGTCGTCACTGACGGCGATCACCCGATCAAGCAGCACCATCGGCGCGGCGTGCGGTAAATAGTGAGCGGCAGAGAGATAATCACTCATCGCAACGTCCTAAAATCAGGCAGGCGTTATTGCCGCCAAAAGCAAAAGAGTTCGACAGAATAACCGGCGTGCTAAGCGGTGCGCCGGTGTGCAGCAGACCACACGGCGGCAGGCTGCTGTCGAGCGGTGACTGGCTGAAATCCTGCTGCGGCAACGGCAGCGCGCGGGTCAGCAGCAGCCAGCTTAGCGCCGCTTCGCAGATGCCTGCGGCGCCCAGCGTATGGCCAGTCAGGTGTTTAGTGGAGCTGGCGGGCACGCTGTCGCCAAACATGCGTTGCACCACGCCCGCTTCAATCTCATCATTGAGCCGCGTGGCGGTGCCGTGCAGGTTGATATAGCCGATCTGCTGCGGCGTCAGCTGCGCCGTCCGCAGCGCCATCTCCATCGCCCGCTGCGCGCCCTCGCCCTGCGGATGCGGCGCTGACATATGCCAGGCATCGGAGGATTCGCCGCCACCGAGCAGCGCCACCGGCTGTGGCTCGCGGGTCAACAGCATCAGCGCGGCGCCTTCACCGATAGTGATGCCGTCGCGCTCACTGCTGAACGGCACGCAGCGCCGGGCTGACAGCGATTCCAGGCTGTCAAAACCGTTCATCGGCATGCGGCTGAGCGAATCAGCACCGCCGACCAGCGCCACGTCCGCCAGCCCGGCGGCGATCAGCCGCGCGCCGCTGAGCACCGCGCGCGCGCTGGAGGAGCAGGCGGTGGAAATCGTGTAAGCCGGGCCGTACAGCCCCAGCGTCGCCGCCAGAAAGCGCGACGGATCGCCTAATTCCTGCATCGCATAATGAAAAGGCCGCGAGCCGTCGCTGATGTGACGATCGCCCTCATCAACCCCGGAGGTGCTGGTGCCCAGCACAATCGCCACCCGTTGCCGCCCCACGCATGCGATCGCCGCATCCACCTCAGGACGAATCTGCGCCAGCGCCGCCAGCAGCAGCCGATTATTACGCGTATCGTGCGCGGCCAGCGACGTCGGCACCGGCGGCAGATCCCCGGTGACCTGACCGGCCCAGCACGGCTTGTTACCGATCAACCACTGTTGGCCTGGCTGCATGCCGGGCGCCACGCCGCGACGCAGGTTATCTGCGGTTTCATCAAGATTATTGCCCAGCGCGCTCAGCATGCCGACGGCAGAGATAAACATCATCAGGGATCCAGCGTTTGTATAGTGATCAGATAACCAAAAGCGAACTGCTGTATCGACACCGGCTGACGCCGATCGCCACGCATCAGGTAGTGAATCTCAGTGATCAGCGTGCCGTTTTGATCGCGTAACTGGCGTTGCAGCCCGGCATCGACCAGCGTCCAGCCGCGCGGCAAGACCGGCTGCCAGGCGCTCACCGGCCAGCGGCTCAGCATCACATCAGCCAGCACCTGGCTGGCGGGCGGCATTTTCGGCAGCGCTATCGCCTGCTCGCTGTGAATGCCGCTGCTGCTGTAAGTCAGACGGAACAAACGAATGCCGAGCAATGACAACCCGGCTAACGTGACACTGTCACTATTAGCGCTTAGCAGCACCATCAGCGACTGCTGCTGACCCTTTACTTTGCCGGTCAACAGCTGCTGCTCGCTGAACGCTGGGCGGATACCCGGCGGCGGCAGCGAGACTTGCACGCCGGGCTTCAGCCATGCCTGCGGCGTCGCGGTGGTTACCGGCCGTGCGCAGCCTGCCAGCAGCAATACGGCGCACAGCACTATTGCCAATCTTCTCATTTTCGCTTCCTCTTCTGTTCAGGCAGCGCCAGCGGCGCCAGCAAAAAGGCGGTAAAGATACCGCAGCAGAGTACGATGCCGAAGCTGACGATCGCCTGCGTGGTGCTGAATACCAGCATGCCCAGCGTTAACAGCGTGGTCAGCATCGCCAGCGTCACCGCCAGCAGAGAGGTTATCGGCGTGCCGCGCGGATTACTGAAAAATAAGCTGTAATTAATACCAATACCGAGCACCAGTACCAGCGCCAGCAGCGCAAACAGGTTGAGCGCCTGCCCGCTGTAACCGAGCGCGGCCAGTGCGGCGGCCAGCGAAAGCAGCGAAGGCAGCATGCTGCGCAGGCCCCGGCGCCAGCCGAGACGCCACATATAACTCACCGCGATGATCGCCAGCGCTACCGCCAGCAACATCGACAACATGGCCCGATAGTGGGCAAACAGATTGTTAAAGCTTGCCTTGCGATCGACCCAGCTCACGCCCGGCAGACTGGCGGCCAGCTGGCCCAGTGCCTGGCTGTTTTTCACGCCGCTGACCGGCACCAGCACGCCGCTTTCACCCTCGTTGACGGAGAGCCACAGCAGCCGCCAGCCGGTTGACAGTGGGCTGTTGAGCCAGCTCTCAACCGTTACCGGCATGGCATCGCCGTTGACCTGCGGCGCGCTTATACCCGCGGTACGCAAGGCCGCGACAACCGCAGGCGCGGCGGCGTTAATCAGCGCACGATCCTGCTGCTGACGGGCCAGCGAGTTCAGCGGCAGCAGCCGGTATGCGCCCAGCCACTGCTGACGCTGCGCCGCAGGCAGTTTTGCCGCCAGCGCGTCCAGCCGCTCCAACGTTTGCTGTGGCGAGGCGCCGGAAACCACAAACCAGGTTTGATCGGCCTGCTGTCCGGTCAACTGCGCAACCTGTTGATCTTGCGCTAATAGCGCCGACGGCAGCGCCTGCAGGCGCGAAATATCATCATCGATCTTCAGCTGCATAAGCCCGAACAGCGAAAACAGCAGCACTGCCAACGGCACGCCAATGCGCACCCGCTGATTACGACGCCAGGCCGCCAGCCAGCGCGCCAGCATAATCATCAGGGGCACTGGCCGTACCGGCAGGCCGCGTACCAGCAGCGGATACCAGCAGATCACTGTTAAACAGGCGGCGGCCAGGCCACTGGCGGCAAACACCGCCAGCTGGCGCAGCCCCGGAAAAGGGGCCAGTAGCATCACCAGCCAGGCAATCGCCGTGGTGCCCAGCGCCAGCAGCATCGCCGGGCGCACCTTGCGCATGCTGTCGGTTGGCGAGGCTTCGGCGCCATGCACCATGCGTTCGGTCAGGTAATAGAGCGTGTAATCAGCCGAAATGCCCACGATGCTCAGGCTCATCACCAGCGTCATCAGATGCAGTTCGCCAAACAGCAACAGCGTCAGCACGGTGCCGGTCATGGCACCGATGCCTACCGACAGCGCACACAGCAGCAGCGGGCGCAGCGATCGAAACACCAGCCATACCAGCAGCAACACGCCCGCGACGGTGGCGCTGCCCAGCGTGGAAATATCGTGCTGCGCCTGCTGGCTGGCGTGATCGCTGAACAGCACCGTGCCACGGGTCAACAGCGTGGCGTCGGGCCAGCGCGCTTTTAACGCCGCTTCACGCTCGGCCAGCGCGGTGACCAGCGTATGACTTTGCTGCATGCTGAAAGCGTTGCCCGTCAGTTCGCCGTGCAGAAAATACCAGCGGCGTCCCTGTGCATCCTGCACCGTCAGCCAGCCGTTACGCAGCGTCATGCGGCTGGCATTCTGCTGCAGTGCCAGCTGCGCGCCGCGCGTCAGTAACAGCGGATCCTGCTGAATCTCTTTGCCGCTCACCCCGGCAAACGCCGAGAAAAGCTGCGCCAGCACCCAGCGGGCCTGCGCCTCACCGCCCTGCTGCAGCCGTTCACGGGTGGCCGGATCCAGCAAACCATTGCGGTGCTGCCATGCAAATGCGCCCCACGCCTGCTGCTGCGCGCTATCGATCGGCCCCTGCAACTGTGTCAGCGCGGGTATGCCACGCAGCGCCGTCAGCCAGCTCTGCGCCACCTGCTCACCGTGCGCCTCATCGGCGGCAACCAGCCAGACCATCTGCCGATCCAGCCGCTGCATAAAACCGGACTGCACCGCAGCGGGCGTCGCACCCAGCGTCTGCTGGGGTAACAGCGCCAGCACGCTGCTGTTAATGCGCGCCTGCGGCAACAGCCACAACTGCGCGATCAGCAGCAGCGCGACACAGAGTAGCCAGAGCGGCGCCAGCCGACGTTCAGTGAACATCAAAATCCCGCTGCTCTGCGTCGCTCAGCACCGCCGGTTCACTGCGCTGATGGCTGAGAACGATGTGGGTTTTATCGCCCTGCTTGTCGTCAAGGTCGATGGTATTGAGAAAACGCTCGCCGGTAAGAGTAATGGTGTTGAACAGCTTATCGAGCGGCGCCGCCTTTGGCGTCAGCACCAGCCGCCAGTTTCCCTGGCCGCCGTCGTGGAAGTCGAGGCGAAAGTTCTCTTCGAGCACCCGCCTGTCGGCCTGAAACAGCGCCCGCAGCAGATGATTAAACTGGAACATCTGTGGATTGTTGGCGGCGGTCACTACCTGTGCAGGCTGACCCGCCATCTGTTGCACCATGCGCCGATCGTCAAGCAGCAGCGTCATGGCAAAAGGCGCATCCTGTCGCCACCACAGCCCTTTTTCGCGCGCAATGACCATGCGACCGCTGGAACGCAGCGGCTGCGCCATGCCGTCAATCTGTCGTTGCTGGGTGAAGTCCGCGCGCACCACCGGCTGGCTGGCGAAGCGCTGCTGCAGATCGTCAAGCGTCACTGCCTGCGTCGCCGCCGCCCAGCACCACAACAGAAGAAATAGCCCTTTTTTCACAGCGTCACTCCTAATTTTTCCAGCAGCACCGGCGGGGAAACAAAGCACATTTCGCGGCTGGCGATCGCCACCGCCACCTGAATGGTGTAACCGGTGGTGGTACGCCGTCCCGCTTCATCAAAAATGACATAATCGATGCGCAGGCGATTTTCATACTCCACAATGGTGGCACGCACGCGGATCGCCTGTTCAAAGCTCACCGCCTGCCGATATTTCACCCGCGTATCGACCACTGGCCAGGCGTAACCGCTGGCTTCCATCGCACGATAGCCGTAACCAAATTTGCCCAGCAGCGCCTCACGCGCCACCTCAAAGTAACGAAAGTAGTTACCGTGCCAGACCACCTTCATGGCGTCGACATCGTGGAAAGGCACCACGATATTCACCTCAATACTCAGATCACTGCTGTTCATGGCGTTCCTCACACGAGGGCGCTGCGCCTGGCAACGTCCAGAAATCAAAAAAGTTAAACCAGTCCAGCGGCGCCAGTAAGGCGTAATGCTCAAGGCGCTGTGCATAGCGATCCACCGCGGCCTGCAACGCCTGCTGGCGTGACGCGCGCGGCAACAGTAACGGATCGGCAAAAGGCTCTGCGTGGATATGCAGCCTGCCCTGCTGACGCAGCGCAAACATCAGGATCACCGGGCAACGCAGCGCCGCCGCCAGCACAAACGGCCCCTGCGGAAACGGCGCCTGCTGGCCCATAAAATCACTCCAGATCACGCGACGTTCACCACCGCGCTGCCGGTTTACCGCCGTGCGATCGCCCACGATCGCCACCCATTCACCGGCGTCGAGTTTTTGCTGCAGCAAAATGGCAGTTTCCGGGCCGATGTTGCTCACCGGCAGCAGGTTAACGCCCGCCTGCGGAGCGATCGCCTCCAGCGCCTGACGGAAACGCTGTGCGTTTTCAGTAAATACCAGCGCGTTGATCACCAGACCACTCACCTGCTGCGCCAGCGCGCGGCATGCTTCGATGTCGCCTAAGTGCGAGGCGAGGATCAGTCGTCCACCGGGCTGTTCCGCACGCAACGCCTGCTCGGCGCCGTGGGCAAATACTACCTCTTTGCCCCAGCGCAGTTCGCCATGCCAGCTGGCGACCTTATCCAGCATCGCCTGGCCAAAGCGCACAAAGTGACGGTAGCTGTTAAGCGGCGGTGGCAGCGCAATCTGTCGCTTTGCCGCCTGAATTTTCACCCGCTGCAGCCACTGTTGTGATGCGCGGCGCTGGGTGGAACCACTGAGCCAGTAGACCGCTACTACCGGCCAGAGCAGCAGGGTAAACGGCAATCGCCCGCCGTAGCGCCACACCGCCAGCATCAGCCGCAGGCCAGCCTGCCCTTTACGTTCAGAGACCGCCGACCAGTGCGCTTCCGGCTGCTGGCGCAGCAGCTTGGGAATGCGCGGCAGCATGCCAAAAAAGAGGCGGGTATGCATCCAGGAGATGCGCAGGTTGTCGCGCAGCGCATCAAAGTGCGATACGCCATCGGCCGGATAGGTGACGCGGGTGGCGATAAAACGGCTGCGGGTGCCGCGCCACCAGAGGCGCACCATGATTTCGGTGTCGAAATCCATGCGCTGGCCAATCGGCCGCTCTGCACACAGTGCCAGCGTGGCGGCTAACGGATAAACGCGAAAACCGCACATGCTGTCCTTGATAGCAAACGACAGCGTTTCCACCCAGACCCAAAAGTGCGTGATGTAGCGGCCATAAAGCCGTGCTTTCGGCACCGAGCTGTCATACAGCGGCTGGCCGGAAATCAAACACTCTGGCCAGGCTTTGGCTTCCGCCAGCAGCCGTGGCACATCTTCCACCTGATGCTGGCCGTCAGCATCGAGCTGTAGCGCATGACTGAAGCCGCGGGCAGCAGCAGCGCGCAGGCCGTGGATCACCGCCGCGCCTTTGCCGGCGTTGGGCGACAGCCGAAGAATTTGCAGATCCTCTGCCTGTAAGCGCGTCAGCGCCGTAACGTTAGCGGCATCGCTGCCATCGTCAACCACAATGATCGGCAGGTGAAACGGCGCCAGACGCGCCAGTACCGAGGCGATCATCGCGCCGTGGTTGTAGCAGGGAATCACCACGCAGGGTGAAAAGGCGTCATCTAGCACAGGCCGATCTTCCCGCTGCTGGCCACGGTTTCCGATGCCGCCGCTATCCTGGCGTAGCTAAAGGTGAGCTGCCGCTTCTCCGCCAGCCAGCTGATGCGCAGGCAGAGCGTGCTGCCCGGCAGGATCGGCTGCTGAAACTTGATATTTTCCACTGCGGCAAACTGATGATTCGGCGCCAGCAGCAGGATGCCGTAATGCATTACCCAGTCGAGCTGCGCCACGCCGGGCAGCAACGGCTGGTCGGGAAAGTGACCGCGAAACCAGAACAGGTCAGGATCAACACGCAGCAGCAGTTCCGCACGGTTATCCACCTGGTGACGAGCCAGCTCAGTTGGCAGCATCAAACAGCTCCTCAATCCGTTGCCAGTCACGCTTGCTCTGGCTGTTGTGGGGTATCGCCGTAACGCAGCGCCAGTAGCGCGGCACCGCCAGCGGCTCCAGCCACGGCTGCAACGCCTGCTTCCACTGCCGTTTCAGCAGCGGCAGCTGGTCGGCATCCGGCAGGTCACCAGCCACCAGCACCACGCCCACCGCGCGGCGACCATGACGGGAGATCACCAGCGTGGCGGCGTCGACAATGCCGGGCAGCGCCATCAGGCGACGCTCCACCTCGCTGAGCGAGATGCGTTTATCTTCAATTTTTACCACGCGGTCATGGCGGCCAACGATGTCAAAGCCCTGCTCCGCGTGAAACGCCAGCCGATCGTCCAGCATTAGCGTGCCTTCGCCCGCAATCAGCGGGGAGTGAATCTGCCAGCGATCCTGCGGCTGCGGGGTAAGGGTCACGCCGGTAAACGGCTGCCAGACGCCTGCGCCGAGCCGCCAGGCGATGACGCCGGTTTCAGTGCTGCCGTAGATTTCGCCGACCGGGCAGCCACACCAGGCAGCGGCGCGCGCGCTCTCAGCGGTGCTGAGCGCCCCGGCGGCGGAGATCACCAGCGCGCAGGCGGGCACCTGTAGTGCCTGATCAAGACGACGCAGAAAGGCCGGACTGCTGATAAAGACCGTTTTCGGGCTGGGTGGCCGCACAGAGAGCTGTTCAGCATAGAGGATTTGGCGCGCATCGAACGGCAGGCGCAGCGCCAGCGGCAGCAGGATGCGAAACGTCAGGCCATAAAGATGTTGATGGCTGACCGAGGCGATGATCTGGCTGTTGGCCAGCTGGTCGCCCCACAGCGTTGCCAGCCACTGCGCTTCACGCAGCAGTCCGGCCAGTGGCTTGATGATTTCACGTGGCTGACCGGTAGAACCGGAGGTGAACAGCACCAGATGAGCGCTATCCTCCACCGCGGGCAGCGGCGCGGCTGAGCGTCCGGCGCGTTTGCCGATGCGCAACGCCGGTTTGCCCATCGCGATCAGACTGTCACTGAGCAGCGCATCAAAGCTGCGGCGCTGTTCGCGTAGCAGCGCAGGCCGCGCATGGCCCGGCATCACCGGCGTCTTTCCAGCATGCAGGCAGGCCAGCAGCGCAACGCAGAACAGGTAGCTGTCGTCGAAGCAGAGCGCCCAGCGCATTTCCGACCGCTGTTGCAGCTGCTGACAAAGCGCGCTGACCTGCTGGCGCAGCGTGCTGAGCATGATCGGCTGCGCATCGCGCCAGGCAACCAGTCGTTCGTTGCCGCTTAGCCAACTGGCAAAAGGCGCAATGGTCACGCCGCCCGCCTGATGCGCTGACGCACCAGCCATTCCCCGGCCATCAGCAGGCCAATAAGCAGATAACTGAGTAAACCGTTCCATAGTGTCCACAATGCCATATCGCCGTGCAGGCAGGTAAAGGTCGCAATAGTGCCATTCAGGATAAAAAACAGGCACCAGATCTGCGTGACGCGCCGCGTGTAGCGCACGGCACGCGGCGGCAAATCGGGTTCGCGCAGCCGCGCCAGCTGTTCGACCAGCGGCAGACCGCTGAACAGTGAACTGCCAAACAGCAGCAGCAGCGCGCCGTTGACCGCCACCGGATACCACAGCAGCAGATGCTGTTGACCCGGCAGCAGGCTAAACAGGCAAAGCGCCGCGCCGGCCAGCGCCAGCCGCTGACTGAGCGCGTTAAACGGGCCGGCTTGATGGCGCAACAGCCAGCCGCGCAGCAGAAAAAGCAGCGCCAGCGGCAGCAACAGCGCCACGTGATGCCGCAGCGCCAGCCAGACCAGCAATGGCCAGGCGAGCGTGGCGACGCCGGTCAGCCCGGGTAGCCGCATGGCTTAGCCTTCGACGTCTTCGTTAAGCAGCTGCTCAACCGCGTCGACCACGTCCTGCACCGTGCGCACCGCTTTGAAAATTTCCGGTTTGATTTTACGGCCGATGCGTTTTTGCAGGTGCACCACCATATCCACCGCGTCAATACTGTCGAGCTCCAGATCTTCATACAGCCGTGATTCAGGCGTAATCTCCGCCGCATCAAGTTCAAACAGCTGCACCAGCAGATCGGTGACTTCCTGATAAATCGCGTTTTTGTTCATAGGTTACTCATCAAACAGGTTTAGCTGCGCTGCGCGCTGATAAACGCGGCCAGCGAGGCGACCGAAAAGAAGTGCTGCCGCATCGCTTCGCTTTCCGCAGAGAGCACCACGCCGTAGCGATTTTTAACCGCCAGTCCCAGCTCCAGGGCGTCGATGGAGTCGAGCCCCAGCCCGTCGCCAAACAGCGGTGCCTGCGCGTCGATATCCTCTGGCGTTAAATCTTCAAGGTTTAACGTATCGATAATCATTTGTTTAATCTCAGGGATTAACGCATCCATTATTGTTTCCACATCACAAGTCATCTTTTGGTGTTAACGCCTGCTGCAGCTCGCGCGTCAGGCGGCGAGCAGCCAGCGGCTGCGCATCATCGTCGTGCTGACCGGCGATGCGTTCACGCACGCGCACGGTAAAATGGGGCCTGGCCGCCGGGATCTGATACCAGCGGCTCTGTTTGTCCAGCATGCGCCTGTCGCAGGTAATATGAACGATACGCAGATCGCATCCGGCGCGAACGGCAATGTTGGCCGCGCCGCGCTGTAGCTTCAGCGGTTCGCCATAGCGTGTGCGGGTGCCTTCCGGAAAAATCAGCAGGGTATCGCCCTGCGCCAGCCGCTGCTGGCTTTCCGGCAACAGCGTTGCCGCCTCGCTGTTAAGCAGATAATCCGCAGAACGGATCACGCCGCGAAAAAACGGGTGATGCCGCAGCTCGGCTTTCACCAGGCAATCCACGTCCGGCAGCTGCGAGGCGATCAACACATAGTCGATCAGCGATGGATGATTGGCGACGATCAAACAGCCGCGATCGGCACGCAGCGCCTCCAGCCCCTCGAAGTGATAGCTGTAGACGCCAACGGCCTTACAGAAGCGTAAAAAACAGCGGAAGCTGAAGGCGATAGAACGGCGTGCCAGCTGGCGGCGACGCACCGGCTGGCGCACGCAGAGCAGCAGCACGTTAAACCAGGTCAGCGACAGCAGCAGGCCACCGATGCTGAACAACGAAAAACTCACGGCGGTCATCAACAGCCGCCAGAGATAGTTCAGACGGCTGGCCAGAGAAGCCAGCTTAGCCACAGCGCCGATCCCAGTGCCAGATCCCTTGCGCGCCCTGCACCTGAAATGCCGGATCGCCACTGAGCGCGCCCTGTAAAAACTGCATGCTTTGCGGCAGCGGCATCACTTCGCGTTCTGCCAGCTCGTAGCGGCAGCTCAGCACTTCATCTTTAGCGAACAGCAGCGCCAGGGCATAAGGTGCGCTGAACTCGCCTGGCAGGAAGGATTGATAATGTCCTGGCACGGCGCCGTCGAAATCGACCAGCAGCACGTGTTGATGACCCGCCTCCATCATCGCCAACACCTCAAATAGCCCTTGCTGAAAAGTGTCGATGCCCGCGGCCACCGAGGTGGCAACCAGCGGCTGGGCAGCGGCGATGGTCAGGCTGCCGGCCGCGGCGTTATGCACCGACATGGCAAAATCGGTCGGCGACAGCGGCTGATCGCTGGCGATAGCGGTAAGAATGCGCAGGTTACGCTCCAGCTCGCCGTGGCGGCTGGTAAACACCAGCGCATCCACCGGCTGGCGCTTGAGCACCGCCAGGCCGCAGTCAACCGCCGCCCGGCTGCCGCTGCTGAGACGACGCGCGGTCATCATCGGCAAATGGCTGCATTTTGCCAGCGGCAGTTCGCTATCCGGCACCTCAGGCGCGGCGGCCCAACGCTGCCACTCTTCTGCCGAGGTAAGCCCAGGCGCACTCGCCTGCCAGTCAATGAGTCTCAAAGTGAATTTCATGCAACCGTTCTATAGTTAAACGCGATTGATCTGGGCGCTATCCCTGCCTGCCAGCTGGCGAAACAGCCGGATAACGCTACGGAGTTCACTCCATCGGCACGCTGCTACCGATCTTTACGTTCCCCGGCAGATTTCTCATCGTCGGGGATATTACTTCAGCTGCTGCGCGGATAAACGCACCTGGATATCCTGATTCAGCGCGGTCACCCAGTTGTTGTAGTTGCGGTGGATCTCGTTATCCGCTGCCAGCAGGTTTTCGCTGCTGACGTAATGAATGCTGTAACGCGATGGCGTGTAGTCGACGCGAATATTCGCTACGTGGCCACGCTGTGCCAGTCGGCCGTTGATGACGCCCGGTGCTACCGGCGTCATCACCCAGTGCCGCGTGATACCCGCTTCGACGATCGCCTGACGCATTTGATTGTCGCTGTAATGACCGATAACCGGCTGATCAATATTGTTGATCGGCGCGGTACGTGCACAACCAGCCAGTGATGCCACCGCCACGATCACGGCAATAAGATAACGGTTTTTCACAAAATCAATCCTTTAATTAAGGCGCTTCAGATAACCTATTCCAGCTATCGGTGGCGCGGTACGGAGGGGTGATAACGAAGCGGGCAGTAAAAATCGCGCGTAGAGTAGCACTTATTGTCAAGTTGGGTAAAGCGGCGAGGCGTGGGGTTGCGGGGCGAAACAGCGGCAAAAAAAACGGGCCGTTGGCCCGTTTAGTCTGTTCATCGTGGTACTGGTGGGCTCAGGGCTGCCAGCCGCCGCCCAGCGCGCGATAGAGATCAATCTGGGCCAGCAGCAGGTTGTTTTTCAGCTGCACCAGATTGAGCTGGGTACTGAACAGGGTGCGCTGCGCATCAAGCTCATCAAGGAAAGAAGCGTAACCATTTTGATAACGGTTATGCGCAATGCGCAACGCCTCGGTGACAAACTCCTGCTGCTTCGTCAGCTCCTGCAACTGCTCGCGATAGCGCGTAATGGCATCCAGATCGTCATTAACTTCACTGAAGGCGTTACGCACCACCTTTTCATAGTTAAACAGCGCCTGGTTGCGCGCCGCCATTGACTGATCGACCTGCGCGGTCAGGGCTTCGCGATTGAGCAGCGGCGCCAGCACGCTGCCGCCAATGCTCCACAGGCGGAAAGGATTATCCACCAGCTGATGCAGCTCCATGCTCTCCAGCGTGCCGGACGCGGTGAGGTTCAGCGACGGCAGCAGGCGGGCTTTGGCTGTGCTCAACGAGGCATCTGCGGCCAGCAGTTGACGCTGTGCCTGAACGATATCGGGTCGACGCTGCATCAGCGTGGAGGGCAGCACGCCTGGCAGCTGCTGCGGCATGACCTGACTGAAGTCGTAGCGGCGGGCAATCTCACGCGGATTCATGCCAACCAAAATGCTGAGGGCATTCTCCTGACGGGCGATTTGGTGCTGCAGCTGCGGAATTTGCGATTTCGCCGTCTGGTATTCGGTGGAGGCCTGCATCCACTCCAGCCGTGAGGTATAGCCGGTTTCAAACTGCCGCTGCGCCAGTTTCAGTGAGTTTTCACGCGTCGCCAGCGTCGCTTCGGTGACGCGCAGCTGCTCATCCAGCGAACAGAGCGTCAGGTAGCTGGAGGCCACCGAGCTGGCGATGGTGAGTTCTGCGGCGCTGGCCGCTGCCTGCTGCGCCGCCAGTGAGGCCTCTGCCGCGGCAATGCTGCTGCTGCGTGCCCCCCAGATATCCACTTCGTAGCTGGTTTGCAGCTGGCCCTGAAACAGATCGCTGTCGTGCGGCTGACCGGTCGCGGCGCTTAAGGTGCGCGAGCGCCCGGCCGAGAAGCCGCCCTGCACTACCGGCAGATCGGCGCCTTCAGCGCCACGTAGCTGAGCACGAAACTGATCGACCCGTGACCGGGCGACCAGCACGTCAGGATTGTTGCGCAGCGCCTGATCCACCAGCCGGTTCATATTTTCATCGCCAAAGGCGCGCCACCATTGCGCCTCCACCGCCGAAGATGGCCCCACCTGGCCGCGCCAGGCGGTGGGAATCAGCAGCGACGCCGGTGCGCGCTCGACCTCGGTGGCGCATCCCGCCAGCAGCAGCGGTAGCAGGCAGATCAGTAACGTTTTGCGCCTCATTGCTGAGCCTCACGCGGCGGCACGGCGGCTGACGTATCGATGCTGACCTCAACCGACATGCCTGGCCGCAGACGCTGCTGATCGCCGGTGATTTTGATACGCACCGGAATGCGTTGGGCAATCTTCACAAAGTTGCCGGTGGCGTTATCCGGCGAAATGGCGCTGAACTCCGAGCCCGCCGCCGGTGAGATAAATTCTACTTCACCGCTGAATTTCTGATGATTCAGCGCATCAACGGTAAACGTCACCGCCATGCCGGGATGGACGTTTGCCAGCTGCGTCTCTTTCATGTTGGCGATGACCCATTTTTCCGCTGGCACCACCGAGGTCAGCCGCGTGCCGGCGCTGACGTAGGCGCCCTTCCGCACCGCTATCTGCCCAAGCTGGCCATCGTCGGGCGCAATAATACGCGTATTAACCAGATCGATTTGCGCCAGCTCCAGCGCGGCTCTGGCGCTGGCCACATCGCCTTCCAGCGAGGCGCGATTGACGATCACCGTTTGCAAATTCTGCTTTGACACTTCCAGCGTCGCGGCCGCCTGCTGAATGGCCGCCTGCGCCTGCGTGTTGCTGGCCCGTGCGGCATCACGTTCGCGCACCGAGAGCGAGCCGTCGGCGGCAAGGTTTTCCACGCGCTTGAGGTCAAAACCGCTGCGCTGCGCCTGCGCTTTGGCATTGGCCAGCGCCGCATTATTGCTTTCAATGGTAGCCTGCGCGCTGCGGCGCTGCTGCTGGTTATTGGCTAATGCCGCCAGTTTCATTGCCAGCTGCGCTTCGGCCTGATGCACGCGCTGACGATAAATCCGATCGTCAATGGTCATCAACAGCTGGCCTTTGTGCACCGGCTGCAGATCGATCACCTCAACCGAGGTGATATAGCCATTGACCTGCGGGCTGATAAAGGTGACCTGGCCACGCACATAGGCATTTTCGGTGCTCTGAATTGCGCTGTTGAACGGCCAGATCTGCCATGCGTACAGGATAACCAGCACGCCAACCAGCGCGATGCCGCCGCCAATGGCGATGGATAAAATACGTAACCGGTTCGTGCGTTCGCGCTCGTTGGCCTGATTTTCGCCCTGCTGACTCATTCTTTCTCCGTTGATGTTGCCAAAGTAGCCTGCTGTCGCTGCTCAGCCAGAAGCCGCTGCGCCTGGCGCCAGTTCAGGTAACGCTGACGCGTCAACCGCCACAGCACCCACATCAGGGTGCCAAGCGCCAGCGCCGCCGTCAGCAAATAGGTATCATTATAGGCCAGCACGTTAGCCTGCAACGTGGCCACCGTTTGCAGCTGCGCGCTGCTCTGCGCGCTAAGCAGCGTGGGGTCACCGAGCTGGCTGTTAAACAGCGCGGCGTACTGATTCAGTCGATCGGTCACGTTTGGGTCGAGCAGTGAAAGCTGATCGCCCAGCAGGCTGGAGTGATATTTCTCGCGCCAGGTTTGAAAGGTGCCCAGCACCGCGGCGCCGATCAACCCGCCCAGATTTTGACTCATGCCAAACAGCACCACAAAGCTCACCAGGTTTTTCGGCTGCGTCACCACGTTGCCAATGCCCAACAGCATGGCCGGCGCGAGGAAAAAGGCGCTGCTGAAACCGAGCAGAAACTGACTAATGTACATGTTATTGCCGCGGGTCAGCGGGCTCGCCTGCGCATCCATCCACGAGGCGACCATCATGATCAGCAGCGAGGTTACAATGGGCCAGTTCAGGTGTCCGGGCTTGATGGTCAGCGCACTGGCGACAATCCCCAGCACCACGCCAGAGATGATCGCCAGCGCTAAATTGTGCATCTGCTCATTTTGCAGGCCCAGCGCCTGCAGAAAACCGATGGCGCCGGTGTTCTGCTCCGCCAGCACAATGCGCATCATGATCATCACAAATCCAAGGCGAATCATCGCCCCGCTGCCGAGCCAGCGGGTGTTAATCAGCGGATTTTTACGGTTATGTTCCACCACGATCGCCGCGACAATCAGCACCACCGCCAGTGCCAGCGCCACGCCGAGCCACGGCGTGCTGAACCACCACTCAATGCGCCCCAGCGACAGCACGGCACAGATCAGCGCCATGCCCGGTGCCAGCAAAATGAAGGTGACGAAATCCATTTTTTCAAACACCTTCATGCGATCGCCCGGCGGCAGCTTCAGCACCAGCACGCAGCCAAAGGCGATCATCGCCAGCCCAAGCTCAAACAGATAGAGACCGCGCCACTCCTCAAGTTGCAGCAGCTCGCTGGAAAAGAGACGCGCCAGCGGAATCGCCAGCTGAGAAGCGCAGATGCCAATGGTCAGCGCTTTCAGTCGGTGCTTCGCCGGCCAGGCCTGAATCTGATAGTAAATACCCAGTGAACTCAGCGCCGCGCCCACCATGCCGTGGGCGGCACGCACGATGATCGCCGAACTGAGATCGTTAACGAACAGGTGGAAAAAGGCCACCAGCGCATAGAGCAGCAGAAAGGCTTCGGTAAAGGTGCGCAGCCCGTACTGCTGGCGGAATTTCACCAGCAGCAGGTTGATGGAGATGTTGCCCATCACGTACACCGCCGGCAGCCAGGCGATCTCATTGGTGTAGGCGCCAAAGGTGCCCTGCAGATTGATTAGATTAGCGGTCACCAGCGCGTTACTCAGCGCGCCGGTTATCGAAATCAGCAGCCCGATAACGCCAAAGGCGATGCGCCGCGGCCACGGATGCAGCGGCGTTGAGGGCGAGCCCGGTAGCATTGGCTTTTCATGAGGCAGCCATTCGCGCGGCCCGTAAGGATTGCTTTTCGCCACTTATACCGTCCCGATCTTCACTAACAGCCGTTGCAGCACCTGCTGAGTCACCGCCAACTGCTCAGGGGGGATATCGGCAAGCAGTTCGGCCCGCAGGCTGTCCGCTTCCGCCTTGACGCTGCTGTAAAGCGCGCTGCCTTTTTCGGTCACGGAAAGCAGACGCTTACGACGATCTTCATCCGGCTGAATGCGCTGCACCAGATCCTGTTTCACCAGCCGCTGCACCAAAGGCACCACGCTGGCTTCTTCCAGCCCAAGCAGTTGCGCCAGCATTTTCTGGGTAATCGGTTCCGCTTCACCGGCAATGGCCGCCACCGCCAGCCAACTGCTCATGCCAAAGCCGCTGGCCTTGACGCGACGATCGATCGCCAGCCGCCAGGCGTGTGCCGTACGGTGCAACAGACGTGAAAAGTGAACAAAGGCGTCATCCAAAATGTAGATACCTAATCATTAGAGGTCTAACTAAATCTGGCAACAGTATAGCCATCGCATTAACGGTTGGAAATGGTCGGCAGAAAAGATCCTGCACGGTTTGCTTTTTTTTTGCCCGCAACGGTAATCTACTTGCTCGCTTTGCTTGAGGGAGAGCACCGTGAGTCAGCAACCGCACCACTGGATCGATTTTCGTCGCGACAGCGACATGCAGATCGAAGCGATACGCGCCCATTTCACTGGCCATGCTTACGATCCGCACTGGCATGACAGCTATTTGATCGGCGTGACCGAACAGGGCATTCAGCAGTTTCACTCCCGCCGCGAACGCCACCGTAGCCGTCCGGGCACGGTGTTTCTGCTTGAGCCTGGCGATCTGCACGATGGCGACGCTATTGACGCGCAGGGCTTTACCTACCGCATGCTTTATCTGCAACCGGCGCTGATTGCCCAGCACATGGCGGCGATTTTTGCCGACCTGCCCGCGGGCTATGAACTCAATTTTGCCGCCACGCTCAGCGACGATCGTCCGCTGGCGCAGGCGACGTTCAACGCCTGGCAGCATCTTGCCGGTGACGCGCCGCTGATGGTGAAAGAGGCGGCCTTGCAGCAGATATTTTCCCATCTCACCCGCCATCAGTTCTGGCGTAAGCAACAGCGTGAACACCTGCAGGAGCATCGTCTGGCGGAGCAGACACATGAATTTTTGCAGGCGCATTACGGCGAGAATATTGGACTGGGTGAGATTGCCAGCCTGCTTGAGGCCGATCGCTTTCGTCTGACACGCGCCTTTCAGCAACGCTTTGGGCTGGCGCCCCACGCCTGGCTGATTCATAAGCGCCTGAATGAAGCACGACGACTGCTGGCCGCCGGACAGACGCCGGTAGCGGTGGCGGCCGAGGTCGGCTTTGCCGATCAAAGCCATTTAGGCCGCTGGTTTCGCCGCGTCTATCAACTGACCCCCGCAGATTATCGCCAGCGCTGCACAAATCTTCCAGACCGCCCGATCCGCTCTCGCTAAGCTGGCTTTTGATAGCCGATTGAGGACTGAAAATGGAAGATCGCTGCGTTATTATCCTGAACCACACCCTGCCCAGCGGCAAAGCCGCCAACGCCGCCGCCGTGATGGCACTGACGCTTGGCCAGCGCTATCCGCATTTCGTCGGTGAACCGCTGTGCGATGCGCAGGGCCGCGCCTTTCCGGGTTTGATCACCAGCGGCGTGCCGGTGCTGGCCGCTTCCGATGAGCAGCTGGCGGCGCTCTATACGCGCTGTGAAGAACAGCAGTTGGATCGCATCCTGTTTCCGGCCGCCGGGCAGCAGACCACCGACTATGCTGCCCTGACCGCAGTGGTCAGTGAAACCGAGGCCACGCGCTGGCCGCTGTGCGGCATGGCGGTGGTGGCAGAGAAGAAGGCGCTGCGTAAGCTGACCGCTGCGCTGACGCTCTTTGCCTGATATCAGCCGACGAAAACCCGGACGGCATGACGCCGCAAAGAAAAGTGCGCGGGCGTGGTGCCGACAATTTCGCCGTCAGCATTAATGTCGTGCGGGCGGCGCGTCTCAACGATGAGCGCGGTGGCGGGAAAAGCGCGAACTTTACGCCAGCGCCCCTGTGTACCGCGGCGCAGCGCTGGCAACAGCGCCATCATTTCCCACCAGTGATGGAGTTCAAGGCTGTAGACATCCAGTCGCCCATCGTCCGGTGCCGCATCCTCCGCCACCGCCATGCCACCGCCGTAGAACCGGCCATTGCCCACCGACAGCTGCAAGGTTTTTACCTTCTCGCGCTTGCCGTCATGTTCCAGCCATAAGGTGAAAGGCCGACTCTGACGAAAAATCTTGATGGCCGCCAGCGCGTAACCGAGCACGCCCCAGCGTTTTTTGGAGGCAGCGGTAAGATTTTTCGCCAGCGATGCAGAAAACCCGATGCTGGCCACGTTAAAAAACGCGCGCTGATTGACTATACCGACATCGATGGCGCGCAGCTTGTGCCCGGCAGCAACCGCAATTGCCTGCGGCAGATCGCGCGGCAGGTTAAGCGTACGCGCCAGATCGTTGGCGGTGCCCAGAGGCAGAATCGCTAACGGCAGCTGATGACGAATCAGCGCATCGGCGGCGGCGTTCAGCGATCCATCGCCGCCGCCAACGATTACGCGATCCACCTCCGCCGCATGCCGGTCAATCGCTTCGGCGATAGAGAGTGACGGATCGGGCATCACTATCATCACCCCCGCTGCACGCAGTTGGTCAACCGCCTGCTGCCAGTGGCGTTGGCCATGACGGGAAAAACGGTTTATCAAAATCAATGCGCGCAGTGACATAAGAATTCCTTGATAAAAAAGAGCTTATTCAAGCGTGTGGCCGTCTCGCTTTCAAGCAGCCTTACACAGCCTTACGTCCATGTTTATCCAAACAGGCGTAACGATAACCTCAAATTTGTACAGCTTTTTATTTATTTTAACTATTTGATTTTAAATAATAAGCACAAATAGCTTATAAAGCGATTGTACAGATTTCGCTGATTTGTATAACTTTATTCCCCGTGAATCGGATAACGATTCAGTAACGAATGATGCAATTGCGTCGCCTCTGAAGGTGTTAGTGGATTTCCACTTTCAGAGGTTTTTTTATGCCTGTGCCGTGATGATGGTTGCGCGCCTGTCGATCGTCATATTTAAACTTAGCGAAACCGATAAGGATGACTCCATGTTGCGTACCCTGCCTCACGGCGCCAGCGAGCTTGCTGACTATTTCAATCATGGTAGCGCGCTAAATGAACTGGAAATTCTGGGCGCGGTGGTGGCCGAGTTGCTGATTAAGGGTGAACAGGTTAACCACCACACGCTAATTGCCCGCCTGTCTCAGCTGCTGGCGGACGAAACCGATGCGGTTAAGGTGGATGTTTGCCGCTGTGTGCTGGAACTGGTGATCCAGAAAACCCCTGTCGAATCCTGAAAGTATGCAGGCGCTTGCGTTGGCGCGCCGCTGACTTAGCGCTGGCATCTGCGCTTTATCCCCGGTAACATTCCCGCGTTATACCTTCCCTTCTCCTCTCCTGGCGCACGCTACTGATGCCGCCGGATACATGATAAAAGAGCCTGTTAATAATTATGACGACGACTTCAGATGCATCGGTGCAGCCGCACAGCAATGCGAACCTGAACGTGGCCAGCGTGCTGCGTTCGCCACGGTTACTGACCCGGGAATGCCTGGCCGGAACCATCACCGCACTGGCGTTAATTCCTGAAGTGATCTCGTTTTCGGTGATCTCCGGCGTTGATCCCAAGGCCAGCATTATCGCTTCAATTGTGCTCTGCCTGACGCTCACCCTCCTTGGCGGCCGACCGGCGATGGTCACCGCCGCCGCCGGTTCAGTGGCGCTGGTGATCGGCCCAATGGTGCATGCTCACGGCACCGCCTATATCCTGCCCGCGGTGGTTTTTGCCGGGATGATTCAGATTATCTTTGGCCTGGCGGGCCTGGCGCGCATGATGCGCTATATCCCACGCTCGGTGATGATTGGCTTTGTTAATGCGCTCGGTATTCTAATTTTTGTCGCGCAGGTGCCGCACGTGCTGGGACAATCGCCGCTGGTCTGGCTGCTGTTCGCGCTGACCATTGCGATCGTGGTACTGCTGCCGCGCCTGTTGAAGAGCGTGCCGTCGCCGCTGATCGCCATTGTCGGTATCACGGCGCTGGTGATGGTGATGGGCTATCAGGTGCCCAATGTTGGTGATGAAGGTGAAATGCTGCCGGGTCTGCCGGGCTTTACCGAACTGCTGGTGCCGCTTAACTGGCAAACTTTTGCCATTATCTGGCCCACCGCGCTCAGCATCGCTTTTGTCGGCCTGATGGAATCCCTGCTGACCGCCAAGCTGGTTGATGACCTGACCGACACCCTCTCCAGCAAACGTCGCGAATCCTGGGGTCTGGGCGTTGCCAATATCTTTGCCGGTTTTTATGGCGGCGTTGGCGGCTGTGCGATGATCGGCCAGACCATCGTTAACGTCGAACTGGGCAAAGCGCGCACCCGCGTGTCAACGTTCGCCGCCGCCATGGTGCTGTTGCTGCTGGTGACCGGACTGAGTGAAGTGATGGCGCAGATTCCGATGGTGGTGCTGGCGGGTATCATGATGATCGTCGCGCTGAAAACCCTGAACTGGCACAGTCTGCAGCCCGCCACGTTGAAACGCATGCCGCTTTCTGAGACGCTAATTATGGTGTTAACCGTCACCATTACCGTCTGGACCGGCAACCTGGCCATTGGCGTGCTGAGCGGCGTGCTGCTGGCAATGATGCTGTTTGCGCGGCGCATCGCCCACGTGATTCACGCGGAACGCACCCTGAACGACGCGGGCACGGTGGCGAATTATCAGGTACGCGGACCGCTGTTCTTTGCCAGCAGTAACGACCTGTATGAACACTTTGATTACGGCAATGATCCGGCGCAGGTCACCATCGATTTAACCCACGCACAGATTTGGGACGCCTCCAGCGTGGCGGCGATTGATGGCATTGTCGATCGTTATCAGCGCCACAATATTGCGGTAACGCTGATCGGGCTCGACGATCGCAGCAGCGATATGCACAACAAGCTCAGCGGCACACTGTAACTCAACGCCTTCGGCACTGGCTGAAGGCGCAATACGTAAACGGCGATTACTGCGAGAGCACCCTGATCGCCATTTCGTAAAACTTGTCTTCAAACTTATCGTTTCGGGTACGGCGCTCATGTGCCAGCCGCTTGATTATCGACGCCTCTGATACCGCTTCACCCTCACGGTGCAGGTTAAATATGGCATCGCCAACAATGGTGCAGAGCACCCCGTAATGTTCACCGGTGTTAAATGCATCAAAATGGTCGCTCATCCTGTTCTCCTTCTACTGTTTCGATTCAGGCAATCCGTAACATCCTGTTCAGGCAGGAATATTATTCGCCCTGACAGAGGCAATATTGTAGTGCATTCTGCGGCAGATCCCATTTTCTGCTGGTTATCTGCTGATTTATTCGTCGTCTGACCACACGACCGTTTTTTTCTATCCGCTTTCTTTTCATAGGGTTGTACCAGGCTATGCTTAATGAGCATGGCCGTGCTGCTGCTGTTTCTACAGCGGTGAGCAAAAAGGTAAACGAGTAATGAAAATCTTGCAGGCTATCTGCGGTTAACCACTCTGACGGGGAAGATGATGAATAAATTTTCAAAAGGAATCTGTGTGCTGGTGGCCCTTGCGGCGTTAGCGGGTTGTCAGCATCGCAGCAGCGCGGTAGACAGCGAAGGCCGTCCACACGCGCCAAGCGGACAAGCGGTCCCAGGTGGTACGCTGGGTGCCGGCCCGGTGGGTCAGCCACAGTCCTGATTGCCAGACCGTATAGCAAGACCGGCCTGCGGGCCGGTTTTTTTTCGCTGACCGTTCACCACGCCGCTCATACGCTGCCCTTTCATCACCAGCTGGTGAATTTCAGGCACAAAAAAACCGCCTCTCGGCGGCTACGACATTACTACATATTGCTTTTTTATTTATTCAGATTCTTCGGTAGTACGAAGATGGTGCCCGGGGCGGGACTTGAACCCGCACAGCCATAAGCCGAGGGATTTTAAATCCCTTGTGTCTACCGATTTCACCACCCGGGCGGGGTATAAAGTGGAGGCGCGTCCCGGAGTCGAACCGAGGTGGGCGGATTTGCAATCCGCTGCATGGCCACTCTGCCAACGCGCCTTTGTCCTGCACGATAATCAGCGAGCGCTGCTTATCAAATTTGGAGCGGGAAACGAGACTCGAACTCGCGACCCCGACCTTGGCAAGGTCGTGCTCTACCAACTGAGCTATTCCCGCAATTCATCCGCTAACTATCCGAACCTGCTGATTTTTTTATCGTCTGGCGCGGTGCTGCCTTTCGATGCGTTGCATTCTACTGACCTGTCGCAGCGAGTCAATAAAATTATCCGTTCGTCAGGCGCGTTTGCTGCTTTTTAAATCGTATCGATCACCCTTCAAACAGATCGTTACGAGAAGCGCTTAAATATTGGAACATTGACCAGAAGGTCAGCACTGCCGCAATGTACAACGCCACTACGCCAATCGCCTCAACCGTGGCGTTCGGTCGCCATAACAGGGCAAACAGCGAGAGCATTTGGGCGGTGGTCTTCACTTTGCCAATCCATGACACCGCCACGCTGCTGCGCTTACCAATTTCCGCCATCCACTCGCGCAAGGCCGAAATGATAATTTCACGCGCAATCATCGTCGCCGCAGGCAACGTAATCCACCACGAGTGGAAATATTCCGCCACCAGCACCAGTGCAATGGCCACCATCACTTTATCCGCTACCGGATCGAGAAAGGCACCAAAACGCGTAGTCTGTTTCCAGCGACGCGCCAGAAAGCCATCAAACCAGTCGGTGATGGCGGCGACTATGAAGATAGCGGCGGTAGCGAGCGGTGCCCAGTTGAAAGGCAGATAAAATGCCAGCACGAAGAACGGGATCAGCACGACACGAAACAGGGTAAGCGACGTCGGAATATTAAGTTGCATATGCGCGGTAAATGTCTGGCAAGAGAAGAATTTACCGTATGTTCCTACATTGCCTGCGCTGTTTCAATGCTAGTGTTTGAGCGAGTAGTAGATTTTTTCAGCCAAACCGTGCGAAATCCCCGGTACGTTAGCAATCTCCTCTACGCTGGCGTTCATCAGCGGCTGCAGGCCACCCATGTATTTCAGCAGCTGCTGACGCCGTTTCGGGCCGATGCCTTCGATCGATTCCAGTGCGCTGGTGTTTTTAACCTTGGCCCGTTTTTTCCGGTGACCGGCAATTGCGTGATTGTGAGAGTCGTCACGAATATGCTGGATCAGATGCAGCGCGGGTGAATCAGACGGCAGTGAAAAGCCCTCGCCTTCCGGCTCAAAAAACAGCGTCTCCAGACCCGCTTTACGATCGGCGCCCTTCGCCACGCCTAACAGCAGCGGGCGATCTTTATCCCAGGGCACATCCAGTTCGGCGAAAACGTTTTTTGCCTGCGCCAGTTGGCCTTTGCCGCCGTCAATCAGAATCAGATCGGGGATTTTATTCTCCTCCAACGCCTTGCCGTAACGGCGACGCAACACCTGATTCATCGCGGCATAATCATCGCCTGGCGTAATGCCGGTGATGTTATAGCGACGATATTCCGAGCGCACCGGACCATTAGCATCAAACACCACACAGGACGCAACAGTCTGCTCACCCATGGTGTGGCTGATATCAAAACACTCCATGCGGTTAATCTCATCGAGATCCAGCGCCTCTTTCAGCGCAATCATTCGCTGATGAATGGTTGACTGCTGCGACAGGCGGCTGGTCAACGCGGTGGCCGCGTTGGTGCGCGCCAGCTTGAGATAACGGGCGCGATCGCCGCGTGGCTTGCTTTGAATCTGAATGCGCCGCCCGGCCAGCTCGCTCAGCGAGTCGGCCAGCAGCTCACGTTCCGGCAACAGGAAGTCGAGTAAAATCTCGCCTGGCAACGTGCGCGCCTCACTGCCCTGCAGATAAAACTGGCCGACAAAGGTTTGTACCACTTCGGCCAGATCGGTACCGCCTGGCACTTTGGGATAGTAGCTCCGGCTGCCCAGCACTTTACCCTGTCGAATAAACAGCACATGCAAACAGGCCAGCCCGGATTCAAACGCTACGCCGATGACGTCCAGATCGTCCCCCTGGTTGGAGACAAACTGCTTCTCGGTGATGCGGCGCACGGCCTGAATCTGATCGCGCAGTCGTGCCGCCTCTTCGAACTTCATCGCCTGACTGGCGACCTCCATGCGTGAAACCAGCTGGTTCAGCACCTGATCGTCTTTTCCGGCCAGAAACAGCCGCACATAGTTGATCTGCTGTGCGTACTCTTCTTCGCTGACCAGACCCGCCACGCAAGGCCCCAGACAGCGCCCAATCTGGTACTGCAGGCAAGGCCGCGTGCGATTGCGATAGACGTTGTTTTCACACTGACGAACCGGGAAGACCTTTTGCAGCAGCGCCAGCGTTTCCCGCACCGCATAGCCGTTGGGAAACGGCCCAAAATATTCGCCTTTGGCATGTTTGGCACCACGGTGCGACGCCAGCCGCGGATGCGGATCGGCACTGAGAAAAATGTAAGGATATGATTTATCGTCGCGCAGCAGTACGTTGTAACGTGGCTGATAGAGCTTGATGTAGTTATGCTCAAGCAGCAGCGCTTCCGTCTCGGTGTGCGTTACGGTGACATCAATTTGATGGATGTTAGCAACCAAAGCTTCCGTTTTACGGCTGGCCAGATTCGCGCGGAAGTAGCTGGTCAGGCGCTTTTTTAAATCTTTGGCTTTGCCCACATAAATGACCGTTCCACCAGCATCGTACATGCGATAAACGCCGGGCTGGCTGGTAACGGTTTGCAGAAAAGATTTGGCATCAAAAACTTCATTCACTACTGATCATCGGCTCCGCATTAAACAGGCCATGTCGAATGGCCAGATGCGTTAACTCTACATCACCGCTGATGTTCAGCTTGCTGAACATACGATAACGATAGCTGTTAACGGTTTTAGGACTCAGATTGAGCTGCTCCGAAATCTCGGTCACCTTCTGCCCTTTGGTAATCATCAGCATAATCTGCAATTCCCGTTCCGACAAACAGCTGAACGGCGATTCCGCCCGTTGCGGTTCGATCTGACTGAGCGCCATCTGCTGAGCGATATCTGAGGCGATATAGCGTTGACCAGAGTGCACCGAACGTATCGCGTTGATCACTTCCTGCGGCGCGGCGCCTTTGCTCAGATAGCCCGATGCGCCAGCCTGCATCACCTTAGCCGGCAGCGGGTTTTCAGTGTAGATGGTTAACATGATGATTTTGCAGTCGGGATTATAGCGCACGATTTTACGTGTCGCCTCCAGACCGCCGATGCCGGGCATATTCATGTCCATCAGCACCACATCAACCGCATGGCTGCGACACCATTTTACCGCGTCTTCACCACAGCACGCTTCGCCGGCGACCATCATGCCTTTAACGTCGTCCAGTATGCGGCGTATCCCTGCGCGTACCAGTTCGTGGTCATCAACCAAAAGGATGCTGATCAAAGAGAATTACTCCGCATGCTGTGAAAAGAAGGCAATAAAAAAGGAGTCAATATATTACTCTTTTTGTATGGCTTATAAAATGCATTTTGTGACGCTAACTCTAGCAGAAAATGAATAGTGCATTTTTATAAAAGGGTGAAATTGAGAGCATCGCCGCTGAACGATGAAAATGTTGGCAAATGAGCCATTTCCTGGTTGTTTTGGCTAAGGAAATTATATTTGAGTCACGCATTGAAATAAGATAATCCACGCGTTTCTTCAATAAAAGCTATGATAAATAACACCCTGAATAGCGAAGAAAAAGCCCCTGCATGGCGTGACAAATTCAGCGCAAATTAACACGCGCAGCCCTTGAATGAGATAATAGTCTCATTCAAACTGTTTATCCTTTATTGCTCATATGCCACAACAATCGGGTTTACCGCCCACGGGAGAAGTTATGCACGTTACAGATTTTACGACATCGCAAGAGACACGCGAGCTGGCTGATGAAGTCGCCTGTTTAAAGGCGATGGTAACGCTAATGCTGAAAGGAATGGGTCAGGCCGACGCGGGTAAGGTAATCATTAACATGGAACGGTATATTGCAGAACTGGGCGATCAGCCGCAGGCGCAGGTGTTCAGCAACACCATCAAACAGATCAAAGGTGCCTACCGCCAGTGACGAATCCGGCAGCACGCTGCGTCCCATGGCACCTTAATGCTTGCTGTAGATAAGTCTGGCCCTGAATTTGCCGTGTTGATAACGCGTTTTCAACACGGCTTTTCATTGCCTAAAAACCAGATCGAACTCATTGCCGATGGCTTTTAACACTAACGACACTCCTCCTCCCCGCACTGCTACATGCGGGTTGTCCGCGACGTTAGCGCCCGCGCACCTGCCAGTTTACTGACACACCAAAGGTCGGCAGCACTTCTTCAGGATTATAACGTCGTGAACCCCGGTATTTTTCAGCCAACGCGGGTTGTTCGATGGCAATTTTCACTGCAAACAGATTGTCTTCTGATTGAATAATGCCCGGCGTAAGAGGTTCATAAACTACGCCGTGGGCTTCAAACATCTTTTCCAGCATCGGCGTAGTGGCGCTGATTAAGCACTGGATGCCTGACAGTTCTGCCAGCTGCACCGCATGCCACAACAGAAGCAGTGGCAATTCAGCGTCGACATCAAGACGGGCGGAGAAGCGTGACATTTCCCAGACTTCACCGTCAGGAAAAGGCGAGGCGGTGCCTTCAGGCAATTCTGATGGATGCCACGGAATCAGACGCATGCAGCCACAGATACCGTATTGTGCCGTCCAGGCCAGCAGCCAGGTCACATCAGAGCGATCAAAGCGATCGTACTCCTGGCCGGGTGTACTCAGACGCGGCGGGATTGACCACCCTTCCCCACGTGCAAAAACGTCGTATCGGTAGCTGCCTAATTCTGCCAACAGTGATGACGGCATATCCTTGAGCTGGGTTTGAATTATTTTCATTGTGTTCCCCTGTTGCATTCCCTCGTTAGGCTGATAACCAGCACGGGTCAACTGTCATCCTGGCCGAAGGGTAGACAACCGCTTACGTTGACGAAACTACTAAAAATGGTAGTTGCCGCAGGCTAAATCAAACCGATCGCGGCGGCGTAACACGCTATCTGCGTTTTGTTAGACGCATTAAAGCGCTTTTGCATATTTTTCTGGTGAAAATTAACCGTATGCTCTGAAATGGCGAGAATCAGTGCGATTTCCACTGAGGTCTTACCTTCGGCGGTCCACTTAAGAATTTCCAGTTCGCGCTGGCTAAAATCGTTTTCAAAGATTCTCATCGACTCATCTTTTAACCTGACCAGCGTCGCCAGACTCAACTCGGCCAGCAGTAATAGTTTGAGTTCGACTTCACGTATCACCATGCTTTTTTTTATCGTCTTGCGTGATGATATAGATAATATACCAGCGGCCCGGTTTGCTGCCATAAATGAACAGGAAAATCCTGATTTTAAACCATGATCCTGTGCATCCTGCCAGAAGGTTTTCTCATCTTCACCACTGGCATCGCTCCAGGCGAAAAGCACGCCCGGTACAGCACAGCGCTTTACCACAGGATCGGCGGTCAGGTAGTTTTTCTCCATATAACGTTTTACCCAGCGGGTTGGATAGGTGCTGAATAAAAAAGTTTTTGGCCGCGTAAAAGGCACAGGATGCTTTATGAGCAGTGAAAAAGCGTCATGTTCAAGACGCTCCGTCTGCGCTTGCAAAATTTTATTTATCTGGCTACTTCGGGTAGCACGTTCAAAAAGCATACTGACCTCATTTCGCCAGGCAAAATAAGAATCGAATGTCATCTCACTGGTGGCTTTAACGCTCAAACCTTTCCCTTAAAAACGTGTTGTGCTACATCAGAAATTTATAGTGATTATTATTTGGCGTAACCTGTACAAACATATTATCAATGGCGACGCCGAATTTGCAGCGGGACGCAATAACATACAATCAAAAATTGGCTGTTAGCACCCACAATTTAAGTGGATTCGTCTTTGCCTGTTAGCCTTATAACAGAGAATAGGATTTTACTTACTTTTTTTCAATGAGTCGTGGATAAAGAGACCATTTATAAGATCGTCGACTCTTTAATTTCTCTAATACGGCTGCATTATTATTACGTTGCTTTCAGCAATTTCATAACAGAGTGGCCGCTGTGTTTTAGTACCAGCGCAGGCAACGCGTGGCGCACAGGCTTATTGGCTGTCGGTTAACTTAACGGCTATTAAGTGAATATCTTTTGCAGGTATGTTGGTGTGCGTTGCGTAAAATGCATTGAAAGTAATTACGCGACTAAAATTAACTTTTGTAAAATTATGGCTTCTTCATCTTTGGTGGTTAATTAATTCGTCAATTAAACCGCGTCTTCACTTTTTATCATCATGCTCGATAAACACTGCTGCCAGGACTGGGAAGACTTATAGTAATAATTCCTTAACATTGCCGCTCTTTTTTCTGTCTGCCCTTTGTGTCTGAGCGCAAAATGCTCAACGACACAGGCCAAACCCGCGCATACCGAGATGAAAATGGCTGGCGTGCGCTGCGTTATACTCCGGGCCAAGGGAATTACCGAAGTAATCACAGCTGCTGGTAAACAGCTGTTTAAGTAATGCTGCATGAGCAGGTGGCTGCTGCCAATTTTTGATAATGCTAAGCTGCTGGCCGTTTTTGAGCCGGAAAGCAGTCACGTCCCACGCTTCGGCAGTGGCATGTTCACTAAGACGACCTTCGCTGCGATGATAGATATTGCGACAGGCGTAACTGCCGACATGATCGATGCGCGCAAGAGGAGAATGGAGCTCGCTCTGTGCTGCCAGCGCGTTCGCCTGCAACACGAAGCGGGTACTGGCTACCGCCAGCGGACAGGTCGCCAGAAAACTGCTACTCAACCGGACATCACCAAACTGCTGAATGCGAACCGGGTTCGGCAAAGGGCATTTGCCCTGCATTGGCGCGGGTTGAGTAAAACGAATATAGCCCGCGCTTGCTGCGCGCTGCAGGACGTCCAGGCAGGCAGCAGGATCGGTCACCAACTGTTTCATTTTGAAGCGGCTAATCATGCCGGGCGGATCGGTGACCGACAAGGGTGCAAAGGGATTCAACGCAGGCGGAATATGCCGAGCCAGCCACGGCCAGCTGACATAAGCCAGCAGAATAAACAGCCCTGTCACAATCAAACCTTTCACATCATCGCCCCTGAATAAAGAGAATAAGTGTAGTGTCAGGCGGCGCGGGCCAGTGCAGAAATACGCAACTTTACCGACAGCTGGAGGGAATCTGTGCAATCTGTCGAGATAATCTTCTTTATTCTGGTCATCCCAGGCACGTGACGGTGATAAGGCGCGCAAAGCTGAAAAACTATTACCAACGCAATGCCTTAATACCTTATCTTATGCCCCACTTGCCTTCCGGTAAGATCGTAAATTAACAGCCAGCAGAGCTGACACACCATCAAAACAGGATAAGCAACTATGGTTGATCGTTCTAAAGACCTACCCCTGCAGACGGAGCCACCGGAAAAACTTCGGCGCAATCTGCATAACCGACATATTCAGCTCATCGCCATTGGTGGTGCCATTGGTACCGGCTTATTTATGGGTTCAGGTAAAACCATCAGCCTCGCCGGGCCGTCGATTATCTTCGTTTATATGATCATTGGTTTTATGCTGTTTTTCGTGATGCGGGCAATGGGCGAACTGCTGCTGGCGAATCTGGAATATAAATCTTTCAGCGATTTTGCTGCTGACCTGCTCGGCCCCTGGGCAGGCTATTTCACCGGCTGGACCTACTGGTTCTGTTGGGTCGTTACCGGCATTGCCGACGTGGTGGCGATCAGCGCCTACTTTCAACTCTGGTTTCCAGGATTTTCGATATGGATGAGCGCCCTGCTCTGTATTGTGGTGTTTCTCAGCCTGAATATTGCCACCGTAAAACTGTTTGGTGAGCTTGAATTCTGGTTTGCCATTATCAAAATCGTGGCGATTATTGCGCTGATCGTGACCGGCATCGTGCTGGTGGCGATGCATTATCCAGCACCCGGCGGCGGTACGGCGGCCTTGTCCAACATCTGGAATCATGGCGGCATGTTCCCCAAAGGCCTGAGCGGCTTTTTTGCTGGCTTTCAAATTGCTGTGTTTGCTTTTGTTGGTATTGAACTGGTGGGCACCGCCGCGGCAGAAACGCACAATCCTGAGAAAGTGCTGCCGCGCGCCATTAATTCGATTCCGCTGCGCATCATTATGTTTTATGTGCTGGCATTGATGGTAATTATGGCTGTCACCCCCTGGGATCAGGTGGTGCCGAGCCGCAGCCCGTTTGTGGAGATGTTTGTATTGATTGGCCTGCCTGCAGCGGCCAGCCTGGTAAACTTTGTGGTGCTGACCTCGGCGGCTTCATCTGCTAACAGCGGCATCTTCTCTACCAGCCGCATGCTGTATGGCCTGGCAGAGCAAGGCGTTGCGCACCGCGGATTTGCGCGTCTTTCTCGTCGCGCGGTGCCGACCACCGGCCTGTTTTTCTCCTGCCTGTGCCTGCTTGGCGGTGTGGCGTTGATCTACCTGATCCCCAATGTAATGACAGTGTTTACGCTAGTCACTACCGTATCGGCCATTCTGTTTATGTTTGTATGGACCATTATCCTCTGTTCATGGCTGGCATGGCGCAAGAAGCGTCCGGAACAGGTGGCTAAATCGACCTTTCGCCTGCCGCTCGGCCCAGTCATGTGCTGGGTAGTGATGGCGTTCTTTGTCTTTGTACTGGTGCTGCTGTCGCTGGAAGAGGATACCCGCAAGGCGCTGATGGTCACGCCGTTGTGGTTTATCCTGTTGGCGGTCGGCTGGTGGCTGCGTCGTCGTAAAGCGGCATAAACACATCACCCGATAAGAAAAAAGCCGGCATCGCTGCCGGCTTTTTTTATAGCCGTTGCCACAGCTGTTGGAAACTGGTCGCCAGCGAGTCGCGTGACGAGGGCTCGCGAGAAGGATGGGGATTTCGCGCGGTGGCGCTGCCCAGATTGAAAGTGAACATGTAGCTCTCATTTTCGCCCATTCGCAGATCGCTGATGGTGAGCGCACCGTCCTGCCGCTGCTGCATGGCGAAAAATCCGTGGCTGAACCAGACAACCCGCTTAACCCATCGGTCCTCCTGCAATGGCCGGTAGAGTTCAGCGTGGCGACTATGCCAGTGAACCTGCAACGGCCGCTGTGGTGATAACAGTGACACCCAGGCTTCTCCATAGCGTTCCGGCGTCATGATCACCACCCGCCAGACCAGGGTATTAAATGGCGTCGGCGTCACCAGCACCTGCTGGTGATCAATCTGCTGATTTGCCAGTTCACGGTTCACCTGATGGCCAGCGATGCCTTGCGCTACTACGCTCCAGGCGAGATACAGCGTGCTGAGCAGCAATCCCAGCTGGTTCCAGCCGGTGCGCTGTCGCCACAGCGCTATCACCAGACCGATCATCAGCGGCAAGGTGTAGAGCGGATCAACGATATAGACGCTGCCGACCGCCCAGGGGAAATGGCTAAACGGAATGGCCAGTTGGGTGCCGTAAACCGTCATTAGATCGAGCAACGGATGAGTAATTAATGCCAGCCAGACTGCCAGCCACCAGCTTTGCCATGCGGCTTTTTGCCTGACAACACGGGCAATAAGCCAGCCGAGCAGCGGTGATATCAGCGTCAGCCAGAACAGCGAGTGGCTCTCGGTACGGTGCAACGTCATATTGCTGATCGCATCGCCATGATCGATAAACACGTCCAAATCAGGCAAGGTGGCGATTAGCCCCCCGCACAGGGCAGACTGCCAGAGCGGCGAGCGGCGCCCTCGCACCGCCATGACCACCGAGGCACCCAGCACGAACTGCGACACAGAATCCATGGTGTTTCCTCTGCTTATGCTCCGCGAATGCGGATACCTTCGATGATCATGCGCTGAATGTTATCCACCGCCTCGTTGAAGAAAGCGCTGTCGCTGAGCGTCTGGCCGGTAATCGCCTCAACCTGAGTGGCAAAGTCGGCATAGTGCTGCGTGGTCGCCCACAGCATAAAAATTAGGTGATGCGGCTTCACGGCCGCCAGCTTCCCTTCATTGATCCAACGCTCCACAACACCCGCTTTTTCATCCACCAGTGCCTTAAGTGAACCCGCCAACTCGCCTTTAAGCAGCGGCGCCCCTTGCAGCATCTCGAGACAGAAGAGTTTTGATGCCTGCGGATGATCGCGAGAAACCTCCAGCTTTAGCCGAATGTAGTCGCGAATGGCATCCAGCGGTTGCTGGTCGTCATGCAAGGCGCGCAGTGGAGCCAGCCAGACGTCAAGGATCTCTTTCAGTACCGCAACGTAAAGCGCCTCTTTCGAGGGGAAGTAATAGAGCAGATTAGTTTTTGAGACATCGGCACGTTCTGCCACCTTGTCCAGGCTGGTGCCATGAATGCCAAACTGGGAGAAAAATTCCAGCGCGGCGGCCAGAATCGCCTCGCGCTTTGCCGCAACCGCACGCGAACGGCGCGTGGAGACTTTCTCGGTACTTTTCACACTGTCACCTCATCCTTTTTTGCCGCCCTTCTTATCTAAACGGCGAAATGCGTCCTGATAAACCGCGGTGCACTGATTTTGTCCACCGACGCCTGTTTGTTGTGCAGCAAATTTTACCAAATGGTCTGTTTTGGACCAGTTACTCAACTTCAATTCGCTGCCTGATAAGTAACCTACTGATTATAAATAATTTATATTTTATGGCACAGGGCTTGCAACGACTTAATCAGGTACAGATGCACCAGGTACTCCCAGCACTTCCCTTATTGTCCATGCGAAAAGAGGATCTCCTATGAAAGTTGGCGTATTTATTCCCATCGGTAACAACGGCTGGCTGATTTCAACCACGGCACCTCAGTATATGCCGACCTTTGAGCTGAATAAGGCGATCGTACAGAAAGCAGAACATTATCATTTTGATTTTGCGCTTTCGATGATCAAGCTGCGCGGCTTCGGTGGCAAAACCGAATTCTGGGACCATAACCTGGAGTCGTTTACCCTAATGGCTGGCCTCGCCGCCGTCACTTCACGCATCGAAATTTATGCCACGGCGGCTACTTTAACGCTGCCGCCAGCCATTGTGGCACGCATGGCATCAACGATCGATTCCATCTCCGGCGGTCGATTTGGCGTCAACCTGGTGACCGGCTGGCAGAAGCCGGAATATGAGCAGATGGGTATCTGGCCTGGCGATGACTATTTTAGCCGCCGTTATGACTACCTGACGGAATACGTTTCCGTGCTGCGTGATCTGTGGGGCACCGGGCAGTCTGATTTTAAAGGGGACTTCTTCACCATGAACGATTGTCGCCTCAGCCCACAGCCACAAAAACCGATGAAAGTGATTTGTGCCGGGCAGAGCGATGCCGGTATGGCGTTCTCTGCGGCCCACGCTGATTACAATTTCTGCTTCGGCAAGGGAGTGAACACGCCAACGGCTTTCTCTGGTACCGCCGCGCGCATGAAGGCCGCCGCCGATCAAGCAGGTCGCGATGTCGGCTCTTACGTGTTGTTCATGATCATCGCGGATGAAACTGATGAGGCCGCACGGGCAAAATGGGAGCACTACAAAGCGGGTGCGGATGAAGATGCCCTCGCCTGGTTAACTACCCAAAGTCAGCAGGACAAGCGTTCCGGCAGCGATACCAACGTACGCCAGATGGCGGATCCTACCTCGGCGGTTAACATCAATATGGGCACGCTGGTCGGCTCGTATGCCAACGTCGCGCGCATGCTGGATGAAGTGGCGCGCGTTGAAGGCGCTGAAGGCGTGCTGCTCACTTTTGATGATTTCCTGCAGGGTATTGAAGCCTTCGGTGAGCGCATTCAGCCGCTGATGCAGTGCCGTGCCGGCATCGTTGATGCTGCACAGGAGGTGGCATAATGTCTGTTGTTCACCACACCGCAAACAGCTCGTCAACCAGCGTTACCCTGCCCGCTCGCCCGGAGGCGATCGCATTTCCACCGGAACAGACCGCATTGATCGTGGTTGATATGCAAAACGCCTATGCCACCCCTGGCGGCTATCTCGATCTTGCCGGTTTTGATGTTTCGGCCACCGCGCCGGTGATTGAAAAAATCAGCGTAGCGGTGACCGCTGCCCGCGAGGCTGGCATCCAGATTATCTGGTTTCAGAATGGCTGGGATGATGAATATGTTGAGGCGGGTGATATTGGATCCCCCAATTATCACAAATCCAACGCGTTGAAGACCATGCGCAAAAAGCCTGAATTGCAGGGCAAACTGTTGGCCAAAGGTGGCTGGGACTATGAGCTGGTCGATGAACTGGTGCCACAACCCGCTGATATCGTGCTGCCGAAACCGCGCTACAGCGGATTTTTCAACACGCCGCTCGACAGCATGCTGCGCAGCCGCGGTATTCGCCATCTGATTTTCACCGGCATTGCCACTAACGTCTGCGTGGAATCAACGCTGCGCGACGGCTTCTTTCTGGAATATTTCGGCGTGGTGTTGGAGGACGCAACTTATCAGGCGGGCCCGGCGTTTGCTCAGCAGGCTGCCCTTTTTAATATCGAAACATTTTTCGGCTGGGTTTCGGATGTCGCCACCTTCTGTGCGGCATTGCGCCCGGAACAGCAGCTACAGCGTCGCGCCTGAGGAGATCACTATGCCAAAAACCGTTGTTATTCCTGCCGGCAGCGGCACGCCGCTGGCCCCCTTTGTACCCGGCACGCTGGCCGATGGCGTGCTGTATGTTTCAGGCACGCTGCCTTTTGATCGCGACAACAATGTGGTGCACGTGGGTGATGCCGAAGCGCAGACGCGCCACGTACTTGAGCTGATCAAAGGCGTTGTCGAAACCGCCGGTGGCACCATGGACGACATTACTTTTAATTCGATCTTCCTGACCGACTGGAGCAACTACGCCGCGGTCAATCGCGTGTATGCCGAATTTTTCCCCGGTGATAAACCGGCGCGCTACTGCATTCAGTGCGGGCTGGTCAAACCTGATGCCCTGATCGAAATTGCCAGCATCGCGCATATCGGTCGCGGCGAGGAGTAGCTATGTACGTTGAGATCTCAGGTTTACGTGATAACGATGCACCCACGCTGGTGCTGTCAGCCGGACTGGGCGGTTCGGGCCAGTTTTGGCTGCCGCAGCTGGCGGTTTTACAAAAACAGTTCCGCGTAGTGCAATACGATCAGCGTGGCACCGGCAGGAGTCAGGACACCCTGCCGGAAACCTATCAACTGGCGGATATGGCCGCCGAGCTGGCCAACGCGCTGGCGGAGCATGGCATTACCCATTTTGACATTATGGGCCATGCGCTGGGCGGTTTGATTGGCCTGCAGCTGGCGCTGGATTATCCGCAGCGTGTCAATCGCATCGTGGTGATCAACGGCTGGCTGAGCCTGCATGCCCATACCCGGCGCTGCTTTCAGGTGCGTCAGGATCTGCTGCGCCATGTCGGCGTGGAGGCGTTTGTCCGTGCCCAGCCACTGTTTCTCTATCCTGCCGACTGGATGGCTGAACACGCTGAACGCATTGAGGCGGAAGATGCGCTGAATCTGGCGCATTTTCAGGGGACAGACAATCTGCTTCGCCGCTTACAGGCGCTGATGAAGGCTGATTTCAGGCCGCTGGCAGCCCGCCTGGATCACCCCGTGCTGGCGATCTGCTCGCAGGACGACCTGCTGGTGCCGTGGCACTGTTCTGTGGCATTACAGGCAGCTTTGCCTGATGCCAGCCTGCTCACCCTGCCGCGCGGCGGTCATGCCATGAGCGTGACCGAAGCTGACCATTTCAATAACCTGCTGCTCAACTGGCTGAGCGACACCGCACCCCAACGTTTTTCACAGGCGGGCTGAGGCAAAACCTACACAGGATTTTTCAGGCTATACGGCAGGACGCCGGTTAATCCGCCCGCTGGCGGTCACTGCGTATTTTCTCTGGAGAAGATGATGGCACATTCCTGGTTTCCTCAATGGCGTAAAAAATCGGCGGTCACAGAGAGCGGAATTATCGCGCCTGATGAAACGCTTCCGGCGGGTCAAACGATCATACTCGGCTTACAGCACGCGGTGGCGATGTTTGGCGCCACCGTGCTGATGCCGCTGTTAATGGGGCTCGATCCTAACCTGTCTATTTTGATGTCCGGCATCGGCACCCTGCTGTTCTTTTTGATTACCGCCGGACGCGTGCCCAGCTACCTCGGCTCCAGCGCGGCATTTGTTGGGGTGGTCATTGCCGTAACCGGCTTTACCGGCCAGGGAATCAATCCCAACCTGAGCCTGGCGCTGGGTGGCATCGTCGCCTGCGGTGCACTCTATACGCTGATCGGCATCGTGGTGATGAAAGCGGGTACGCGCTGGATAGAGCGCCTGATGCCACCGGTGGTGACCGGTGCGGTGGTGATGGCGATCGGCCTTAACCTTGCACCCATCGCCGTTCGTGGCGTCTCCTCCTCCATGTTTGACAGCTGGATGGCGGTGATGACCGTGCTCTGTATTGGCGTGGTCGCGGTATTTACCCGCGGCATGGTTCAGCGACTGCTCATTCTGGTCGGATTGATTGTTGCCTGGGCACTTTATGCGGTGATGACCAACCTGCTCGGCTTGGGCAAACCGGTGGATTTCAGCGGTCTCGCCAGCGCGCCCTGGCTTGGTTTACCCACGATGACGACGCCGACCTTTAACATGGAGGCAATCGTGATGATTGCGCCCGTGGCGGTGATTTTGGTTGCTGAAAATCTCGGACACTTAAAAGCGGTGGCTGGCATGACCGGGCGCAGCCTCGATCCTTACATGGGTCGGGCATTTGTTGGTGATGGTCTGGCGACCATGCTTTCTGGCAGCGTTGGCGGCAGCGGCGTAACTACCTATGCCGAAAATATTGGCGTCATGGCGGTAACACGGGTTTACTCCACGCTGGCTTTTGTCGCCGCAGCGATTATTGCGCTGCTACTGGGCTTTTCGCCTAAGTTCGGTGCGTTGATCCATGCCATTCCCGGCCCGGTGATCGGTGGCGCATCAATCGTGGTTTTTGGTCTAATTGCGGTCGCAGGCGCGCGTATCTGGCTACAAAACAATATCGATTTTAGTCAAAACAGCAACCTGATCATGGTGGCCACCACACTGGTGCTCGGTGCCGGTGATTTTTCTTTGCGTATTGGTGATTTTACCCTCGGCGGCATCGGCACCGCCACCTTTGGTGCCATTCTGTTGAATGTCATTCTAAACTGGCGCAGGCCAGCGATGACCGAAGTGGTTGTACAAAAAGGCTAAAAATACAGCAGGCGCGATGCCTTTTGCGCCTGCTATTCTCTCCCGGCTATGGCTTAATTTACATCCTGTCACAAAGCGCTGACTTTCCCGTTATGCCCCGCCTCGCCCTACCTTAGCGCCTCTTAGCCATAACGTTTTGCTCTGGAATAAGCAGCCTGTGACACATCTTCTATACTGAACAGGCAATATAATTTTTCCACTACAGGAGAGACGACATGGCAACTTCCCCAGCACCGCAACCGGCGAAAGATGATCCAAACAATGCGCCGGAGTCTGGCGACAAACAGCCCGATGCGGATAAAAAATCCTGATTATTGACGCGAAACCCGTCATTGCCCGCTAAATGGGCCAACAGGTCGCCCTTCAGGCGGACACCTAACGGAAACGACTTAACAGGAGAGCAAAATGGCTACGCAACAATCTAAAGAACATCATGTGGGCGAATGGGCAACCCTGCGTCAAACCTCCACGGAAATTGCCGAGGCGATTTTCGAGGTTGCTGAATATGACGAGAAAAAAGCCGAAGCGATTTGGGAACAGCAAGGCAACGATGAAGTGCTGTTCCGCGCTTTTGATAAAACTAAAGAAGACGTCCTGACCTGGGACGGTAAAACGGTTGAACGTAAGAACGTGTAATGCCTTTTCGGGCGGCCACATATGCCGCCCGCGCTATTTTTTTCACCAAGGAGCACCGAATGTCCTCATATCAAAGCATCAATCCCGCCACCAATCAGCTGCTTAAAACCTGGCCATCACATAACGAAGAATACGTTGCCAGCGCACTGGATACGGCGCATAAATTATTCAAATCTTCCTGGAGCAAAGGCGATATTCAACCGCGCCTCCAGGTGCTGAAGAAAATGGCCGATCTGATCGACAGCCGCACGGAAGAACTGGCACAGGTTGCCAGTAAAGAGATGGGCAAGCTGATTGCTCAAAGCCGTGGCGAAGTGAAAATTTGTTCGCAGATCGCCCGTTATTACGCAGAGCACGCCGAACGTTTTCTGCAGCCGGTGAGCTATCCTTCCGAACTTGGCGAAGCCTGGATTGAACATCATCCGATTGGCGTACTGGTCGCGGTTGAACCCTGGAACTTCCCTTATTACCAGCTGATGCGCGTGCTGGCGCCAAACCTTGCTGCCGGTAATCCGGTGCTGGCTAAGCATGCTGCTAACGTACCGCACTGCGCGACGCTGTTTGAAGAGCTGGTGCACGAAGCTGGCGCGCCAGAAGGTGTCTGGACCAATCTGTTTGTCTCCAATGAGCAGATTGCCGACCTGATTGCTGACGATCGGGTTCAGGGCGCTGCGCTGACCGGTTCGGAACGCGCAGGCAGCGCCGTTGCACAGCAGGCAGGAAAATACCTGAAAAAAACCACGCTGGAGCTGGGTGGCAATGACGTGTTTGTCGTACTGGACGATGCCGATCTTGATGAAGCGGTGCGACAGGGTGTGCAGGCGCGGTTGAGCAATGCCGGCCAGGTGTGTACCGCAGCAAAACGCTTTATTCTGCATGAGAAAATTGCCGATCGTTTTATCAGCCAGATGCGCGATGCGTTTGAGAAAAGCGTTATCGGCGATCCGCTGGATGAGAAAACCACACTGGGCCCGCTTTCATCAGCTGATGCGCGCGATCGTCTGGCCAAGCAGGTTGACGATGCGGTAGCCAACGGCGCGAAAGTGGTGAGCGGTGGCAGCGTTGTGCAGGGCGAAGGCTGTTATTACCAACCGACCATTCTTACTGACATCACGCGCGACAATCCGGCTTACTTCGAAGAGTTTTTCGGCCCGGTGGCGCAGATGTATGTTGTCAGCAGCGATGAAGAGGCCGTGATGCTGGCCAACGACTCACATTATGGTCTGGGTGGCGCGGTGTTCACTGCCGATACCTCACGCGGCCGTAAGCTGGCGTCTGCCATTGAAACTGGCATGGTGTTTATTAATTCGCAGAGTGATACGTCGGCTGAATTGCCGTTTGGCGGCGTGAAGCGTTCCGGCTATGGTCGTGAGCTATCCGATTTAGGCATTAAAGAGTTTGTGAATCAAAAACTGGTGGTTATCGCCGGGAAGTAAAAAAAGGGGCCGACAATGTCGGCCTTTTTTTTATGCCGCTTTTTCGCTGGCCGGTTTATTTTCTGGCGCTTTTTCAGCCGGTGCCGGTTTTGGCTGTTCTGCTTTCGGTTGTTCTGCTTTCGGTTGTTCTGCTTTCGGCTGTTCTGCTTTCGGCTGTTCTGCTTTCGGCTGTTCTGCCTTAGGTTGTTCTGCCTTAGGTTGTGCAGCTTTCTCTTTAGCCTGATCTTTGTTTGCTTTATCAGTGCTCTCTTTACTGGCCGTAGCGTTGTCTGGCGTGGTTTTCGCTGGCGCCGTTTTTCCGCCTGATGCTTTATCCTGAGTCGGTTTGTCAGCGGCTTTGCTCTCTGCAGCTGCATGTTCAGGCGCAGCCTGTGGAGCTGGTGCAGCAACGGGTTGCATCGGCGTGCCCTGCAGTGCGTTGTTCAGCACCTGCGCAAACTGATCCCAGCTGCAGTAACCATTGGCATCTGCTTCGCAGCCGTTAAGCTGTAATGTTACGCGTTTAGCAGGATTGGCCAGCGTTAGCGGCTCGGCATTGCGCAGCTGATCGGCGGTCTGATAGACATACTCCACCTTCAGTAAATCTTTTTTATTTTTCTCATCATGCCAGCGTTCGAAAACAATCTGTCCGCCAATCGGCGTACGCTCATACTGACCTGGCAGCTGGTAAGGTTTAAAATCCAGCGCTTTCAGCAGAGAAGCGATATTGGAATCGTGTCCCACCATCAGCATAACCTTAGGTGCCGTGGCCTTATCCTGATCGACCAGCTGGCTACGAATGTAATCCACCAGCGGTGCAGCCACTTCGCGTGCGACCTCAGGTGAAGTGAAAAGCGCATCCTGATAGCCATTTTTGATGGCGGAAAGTTCCTGCCACTGCTCAGGCGTTTTGATTTGCCCCCAGGCGACCTGATCAAGCGGAAAGCCTTCATAATATTGCAGGGTAAACGCATCGATCAGTGAGTTGCCGATTTTCAGCGGTCCGCTGACGCCAGGCTCTTTGCCATTATCCGCACTGAAGCTATTCTTGCCGCTGCTCAGCGAACAGTTCTTCTGATCTTTACAGGCTGGTGCATTTTTATAATCGATGATTTTTTCCAGCCGCTGGAAGGCTGGCTGCAGGTCAAGCTTTTCGCCCGCCGCGTTCATCGCGGTCAGCGCTTTCTTATTAAATGCTTCACTGTCGTCGGTAATCACCGGGTTGAACACCGGATCCATCGTGCCCATCGCATCCTGATGCGTTACATCAACGTCGCAGCCAGGGAAAGCACCGTTAATAAAGAACTGTGCCGTGGCTACCGTGCGTTGCAGGCTGTTGGCATAAGCGAAAACCTGTTGATCATCAGGACACTGATCTTTCTTGATCAGCCCCTGCTGTGCCAGCCACTCGCGCGTGTAATGGCCCATATAGACTTCCAGTACACCGCCTTTGGTGGTGAGCTGACCGCCCGGTACTTCCCAGGCTGGCCAGGATTTTTTGGTTGCCTGAGCTAGCACGCTGCCATTATCCGCCAGCGGCGCACGCAAATTATGACGGCTGAAAAGCAGCACCTGTTGCAGCTGCAAATCGCCTTCGGCTGCCTGAGCCGCCAGTGTGGGGGTGATTGCGGCGAGCACGGAAAGCGCGCAAAGACTGAACTTGTTGATCATTCTGCTTATTCCCTAAAGTCTGGAAGTCATGAGTGGCTAGTTTAACGGTCACTGCAGCACAGTTTACCTCAGCGCACCAGCAAATGATGCCAGCTGTAGGCAAATTACGTTACAGCACTATAGCAAAATAGCGGACAGAGGAGAGCGTCAGCAGGAGATTGAAAAGACAGCGGTTCTGTTTTTGACGGCGGGGTTGATAAGACGTGAAAGCGATCACATTTTAATGAGAGTGCAGAAACGAAAAAGGCCAGCACGCTGTGCTGGCCTTCAGAATAGTATGGCGGAGGAGGAGAGATTCGAACTCTCGGATGGTTTCCCATCGGCGGTTTTCAAGACCGCTGCCTTAAGCCGCTCGGCCACCCCTCCGCATCCCTGAACACGTTCTCAGGTATTTCTGGAGCAGAAGTCTATCCGCTAACAACAGACTCTGCAATATGTAACTGGTTCGTTTGCGTGAATTTTCATCGCTGCGGGCTAATCATGCCCTTGTCGCCGGTTACACATTAAAAAAGCCAGCACGCGGTGCCAGCTCTTAAAATTAATGGCGGAGGAGGAGAGATTCGAACTCTCGGATGGTTTCCCATCGGCGGTTTTCAAGACCGCTGCCTTAAGCCGCTCGGCCACCCCTCCGCAATGAGGCGAACTATAAACATCTGCCTGGATGATGTAAAGCACTTAGCCGATCGTTTGCTTGAAAAACAGGCGATTATCTTTCTGCTGCTGCGATAATCGACACTTTGCTTATTCAGCAGCCAGAATTACGCGTAAAGAAGGGTAAAACGGCTTCCCCCGCTTCTGGCGGCTCCGTATTCTCAGCCCAATATAATGTGACCTGATAAAGAGGCGCTCCATGGAAAAGATCATTACTTCAGCTCGAAACAGTTCGTTGCTTAGTACGCATAAGGTTTTGCGTAACACCTATTTCTTACTGGGAATGACGCTGGCTTTCTCTGCCGTCACCGCGGCTGCCAGCACGTTGCTTGGCCTGCCCCGCCCTGGCCTGATTATCATGTTGGTAGGCTTTTACGGCTTGATGTTTTTAACCCACCGTTTAGCTAACAGCCCGTTGGGCATTCTGGCAGCCTTCGCCTTCACGGGTTTTCTCGGCTACAGCCTTGGCCCCATTCTCAGTTCGTTCCTGTCAGCGGGTATGGGCGATGTCATCGCATTAGCGCTTGGCGGCACGGCAGTGGTGTTTTTTAGCTGTTCAGCCTATGTCCTGACCACCCGTAAAGATATGTCCTTTTTGGGCGGCATGATGATGGCAGGTTTTGTGGTGCTTTTGGTTGCCGTTGTCGCCAACCTGTTTCTGCAAATCCCGGCGCTGCATCTGGCAATCAGTGCTCTCTTTATTCTGTTTTCAGCCGGCGCAATTTTGTGGGAAACCAGCAATATTATTCACGGCGGTGAGACCAACTATATCCGCGCCACTGTCAGCCTGTATGTGTCGCTCTACAACATCTTTATCAGCCTGTTAAGCATCTTAGGTTTCTCACGCAGTAACTAAAACGTCTGTTTTCCGATAAAGTTGTTAGATACAGGCTTCGCTTCAGCGGAGCCTGTTTTTTTTGCATGTGGGAATTTGTACACTGTGCCGGTTTTTACGATGGGAGGAACGCATGTTATTTAAAGGTAAAGAGATCGCGCTGGATGCTCAGGGCTATCTCAAAAATGTCGATGAATGGAGTGAAGAACTGGCGGAACACATTGCGTCAGAGGAAGGGCTTGAACTAACGGAAGCGCACTGGGAAGTCATACGTTTTGTGCGCAACTTCTATCTGGAATTCAATACCTCACCGGCCATCCGCATGCTGGTTAAAGCAATGGGCCAACAATTCGGCGAAGAGAAAGGTAACAGCCGCTATCTGTTTCGCCTGTTTCCAGATGGGCCCGCTAAACAGGCAACAAAAATTGCCGGTTTGCCCAAGCCGGTGAAATGCCTCTAGTTAGCCCGTGGTGAAGCTGGAAGGTATGTCGGTCATTGAACCGGGTTCCACCAGCACCTTATCCACCTTTGCCTGACGCGGACCGCCCGCTTTTAACCAGAGGATAAGTGCATCCACATCTTCATCAGTACCGCATGCCAACACCTCCACGCTGCCATCGCTCTGATTTCGCGCATAGCCGGTCAGGTTAAGTTCCATGGCACGCCTTTGCGTGCTGTAACGGAATCCCACACCCTGCACAACGCCGTGTACCCAGGCTCGTCTGATTGTTTTTTCCACATCGCTCCCCTTCAGGGCTGATTGCAATTTAGCGGTATCCACCCGACAATGTCGGCTCATTTTATACAGGTAAGCATAGCAAAATATGACCGTTCGCTTGATCCTCGCCAAAGGGCGTGAAAAATCCTTGTTACGTCGCCATCCGTGGGTGTTTTCCGGCGCCGTAGCGCGTATGGAAGGAAAAGCCCAGCTGGGTGAAACCATTGATATTTGTGACAGCCAGGGCAAATGGCTCGCCAAAGGTGCCTGGTCACCGGAGTCGCAAATTCGTGTCCGCGTCTGGAGCTGGCAGGCGGATGAATCGATTGATATCGACTTCTTTGTAAAAAGATTACAGGCGGCTCAACAGCTGCGTGACTGGCTGGCAGAACGTGACGACCTCGATAGCTACCGTCTGATCGCTGGTGAATCTGATGGCTTGCCCGGCGTGACCATCGATCGGTTTGGCACTTTTTTAGTGATGCAGCTGCTGTCGGCCGGGGCTGAATATCAACGTGCGGCCATCATTACTGCGCTACAAAAGTGCTATCCCGACTGCGCTATCTACGATCGTTCTGATGTTTCCGTGCGTAAAAAAGAGGGGCTGGAGCTGGTACAGGGTCCGGTTACCGGTGAAATACCGCCGCCGTTACTGCCGATTACCGAGCACGGCATGAAACTGCTGGTCGATATTCAGACCGGGCATAAAACGGGTTATTACCTGGATCAACGTGACAGCCGTCTGGCGTCCCGTCGCTATGCGCAAAACAAGCGCGTACTAAACTGCTTCTCCTACACCGGCGGCTTTGCGGTTTCTGCTCTGCTGGGCGGCTGTACTGAAGTGCTTAGCGTGGATACGTCGCAGGCTGCGCTGGATATCGCGCGTGAAAATGTCGAGCTGAACGGTCTGGATTTGACCAAAGCGCAGTTTGTACGCGATGACGTTTTCAAGCTGCTGCGTCGCTATCGTGATGAAGGTGAAAAGTTTGATTTGATCGTTATGGATCCACCGAAATTCGTTGAGAATAAAAATCAACTGAACGGTGCATGCCGCGGTTATAAAGATATTAATATGCTGGCGATGCAGCTGCTCAATCCCGGCGGCATTCTGCTGACTTTCTCCTGCTCAGGATTAATGGCGACCGACCTGTTTCAAAAAATCATTGCCGATGCCGCGCTTGATGCTCAGCGTGATGTACAATTTATTGAGCAGTTCCGTCAGGCAGCCGATCATCCGGTGATCGCCAGCTATCCGGAAGGCATGTATTTAAAAGGTTTTGCCTGCCGCGTTCTGTGACTTGAAAAATGCCGATTTTATCTCCATATCGGATGTACAACGGCATGTATCGGGAGGTCACAATAATGATTGCCAGTAAATTTGGAATCGGCCAGCAGGTCCGACACAAACTGTTGGGCTATTTGGGCGTGATTGTTGATGTCGATCCAGAGTATTCGCTGCTGGATCCGAAAATTGAAGAAGTTTGCGGCAGCGAAACGCTGCGTTCTGCTCCCTGGTATCACGTTGTGATGGAGGATGATGATGGCGAAGCGGTTCACACCTACCTCGCCGAAGCGCAGATATTCGGTGAAGCACAGGCGGAGCATCCTGAGCAAACCTCGCTCGACGACCTTGCTGCTTCTATCCGCCAGCAATTACAGGCTCCACGTTTACGTCACTGATCAAACCCGCGCAAGCGGGTTTTTTTATGCCTGCTTTTGCAGTCCCAGCCGCGGAATATCGATCTTAGGACAACGATCCATGATAACCGTCAGGCCTGCATCTCTGGCCAGCACCGCCGCCGGTTCATTAATGACGCCAAGTTGCAGCCACAGCGTTTTTGCGCCCACCGCGATCGCTTCCTGAGCGACTTCCCACGCGGCTTCGGAATTGCGAAACACATCAACCATATCGATTTTATCCGGTACTTCCGCCAGGCTGGCGTAGCCTTGCTGGCCCAGTAACGTTTTGCCAGCCAGTTTCGGGCTCACTGGCGTTACCTTATAGCCCTGCGCCAACAGATAGGTCATGACCTGATAACTGGCACGTTCGGGCTTGTCGCTGGCACCCACCAGCGCGATATGACGTGTGTCGGTTAATACGCTGCGGATAAGCTCATCGTTCATCTTTATCTCCTTTTCTTTCTTTAAAGTGTAGCGTTAACACAAATGGCAATTGGGCACGCTGCGCTTGATAATGCGATCACACGCACGCATAAGTGTGTTAAAATGTTAACATGATGGCATAATGTAAGAGTTTGATACATTAACACCCGCCCTGTGGATGTTTCGGAGCACCAATGAATTTGCGTCTGGCTTTTGTCGGCTTAATGGCACTGTTATTATCAGCACCCACCCTGGCTATTACGCTAAAACTTCATCCCGACATTGATTTGCTGGTGCTGGACGGACGCAAAATCTCTGGCTCACTGCTTAAAGGTGCCGATGGTCTTGAGCTGGAACGCGGCGAACATCAATTTCTTTTTCGCATTGATAAAACACTGTCTCACGAGTCATCCAAAAAAAGCGTCGCCTGGCGCTCAGATCCGCTGATCGTCACCTTTAAAGCTGAAGCAAAAACGATTTCTATTCAGCTGCCCGCTTTTCGTTCAGTGGCTGAAAGTCGACGATTTGAAAAAACGCTCGCCTTCAAACTGGTCGATGAGAAAGGCAATGAAATCGCCAGCCGACGCGATCATTTGCCCACCATGCCGGATGGTAACCTTGAGCAGGCGTTAATGACCTATAACGGCCACGGCAAAGTGGCTTCGGTTGCCCGCTTTGCTCGGCCTGTGGCTGCTCAGCTTCCCCAACCTGCCCTGCCTGATGAGCTGGTTTATCGTGACAACCACACCTCGCGCGTATTGCATCTTTGGCTGGAGCAGGTTGATTTGGCGACTCGCCAACGACTTCTGTTGTGGATGAAAGCGCCGCGAACGAGTTAATCTGTCGGCTTATTCTGGCCAGAAGGCTGCTAACGTCTTTTATTCGGGAAAGTTAATGGAACAGACCAGTCGTACCCTTGCTGCTGCCAAGCAGATCGCGCTTGTTGCCCACGATCACTGTAAATCATCGTTGTTAAATTGGACCGCTACGCATAAAGCGGTGCTCAGTCAGCATACCCTTTTTGCCACCGGCACCACCGGAAACCTGATTCAGCGTGAAACCGGGCTGCCTGTGAACGCCATGCTCAGCGGGCCGATGGGCGGCGATCAGCAGGTCGGTGCATTGATCGCTGAAGGGAAAATTGACGTATTGATCTTCTTCTGGGATCCGCTGAATGCGGTACCACACGATCCCGATGTTAAGGCACTGCTCAGGCTTGCCACCGTCTGGAATATTCCGGTTGCCACCAATCGTGCCACTGCTGATTTTATTATCCATTCGCCGCTGTTTGCGCTGGCGGTGGAGGTCGCTATTCCTGATTATCAGCGCTATCTGGCGGACCGCCTGAAGTGACCTCAGGGCTTACGCAATTGCGGCACGCCAAGACGATGTAATTCATCAACAAATACTGAAGGCTGCTGACGAGAATAGAGCAGCCAGACCTGCTGTCTGGCTCGTGTCATCGCCACATAGGCTAAACGGCGTTCCTCGGCATCGGGGAACGCCTCAGGCGCTGGTAGCAGTCCTTCCTCTATTACCGATTCTCTTGCCGCGGCCGGGAATCCACCCTCCCCGCTCTGCAAACCTAACACCAGCACATAATCAGCCTCCTGGCCTTTACTGGCATGCATCGTCATAAATTCCAGCTGCATTTTTGGCCAGCGCGTTTTAGCTTTCTGTAAAATCTCAGGCTGCAGATAGTGATAACGCGCCAGTATCAATACCCGCTCCTGGGGCTGAACATAGCCGCTGAGCTTATCGAGGAGCGGTTCCAGTTGCTCATCTGGCAACAGTGAAATCGATTTTTTATTGCCTTTCACCAGGCTACGAAGCGGTCTGGTCAGCTGTTGCGGATTTTGCTGAATAAAACGATTGGCGATATCACCGATACGTTCATTAAAACGATAGGTTGTATCCAGCACACAGCGACCGCCCTGCCCAAAATAGTGATGAAAGGCGGTGGTCAGCGTCATTTCTGCACCGTTGAAGCGATAAATAGCCTGCCAGTCATCGCCAACGGCAAACAGCGACGTTTGCTTATTCTGCTTACGCAGTGCATTCAGCAGAGCGGCACGTTGTGGCGACAGCTCCTGCAGTTCATCAACCAGAATATGTTTCCATGGGTTGATGAATCGTCCTTTTTCCAGGATGGCGATAGCTTGATGAATCAGTCCGGAGAAATCCACGGCACCTTCTTCTTTCAATGCGCTTTTCCATGCTTTCATCAGTGGTGCCAGCAATTTTATCCGCTTGCTGAATAGCTCGCGTACCGCCTCCGGCGCATCGCCAATCATCGCACTCTGCGCGCCGCCGTGCATACGCATTAGTCCGATCCAATATTCCAGCCGGGTTGCCAGCCGTTGACAAAGCCAGGTATCTTCCCAGAACGGGCCCTCATCAATCTGCCAGTTAAGTTCGATGGTTAGCCACTGGCGCCAGCCATTGGCATGCGCTTTTTTTTCGCTACATTGCTGTTGCCAGACGGAAATCAGCAGAGCGCGGCGAGCGTCATCGTCGCTTTCCAGCTGACTGATTTTAGGCATCTTATTACTGCCCTGCTCAATGATGTGGCAGGCAAGAGAGTGAAATGTTCTGGCCTGAATAGCGTCCTGGTGAAGTTGAGAGACGATGCGGGTATTCATCTCATCAGCCGTTTTGCGGCCAAACGCGAGCAATAAAATTTGCTCTGGTTGCGCAAGCTTGCGTAACAGCAGCCAACCTGCCCGTGCCACCAGCACTGAAGTTTTGCCACTGCCTGCTCCCGCTAACACCAGCAGCGACGTTTCGCCATTGACTACCGCTTCTGCCTGCGCCTGATTGAGCGGAGAAGATTCGACGTGACTGAAAAAATCCGCATACTGGGTCAGCATTTTTTCAGTCCAGCGACTGTTGCGATCGCTTAAGGTCGCCTTGCCGTGTTGCAGCCAACGACAACACGAAGCGTAAGGCGCTACGCAATGCGGAAACTCCGCCATTCTCTCTACCGGCAAAGGAATGGCACCTAAGGCACGCTGAATCTCTCGCTCTATTTCCTGCAGCGCTTCCTGTCTAAGCCAGACATCCTGCTGCTCAATCTGTGAAATTTTTTCACAGGTTTCATGTAATACCGCAGCGGAAATATCGCTCATCTCCTGGCTCCAGCGCTGCCAGTGCTGGAGCAAATGATGATAAAAACGCTGTGTCTCCTGCCACTCGGTGCCATGCAATCGCACCACTTTCTCTTCCGGCAGGGTAAATTCAAGTTCCCCCCACACCATGCCCCTTTTGCAATTGATGGCGAGCAACTGATTAAACGGAATAAGGTATTCATGTTTATCACCGCTAACTTCAACACCTGCCGCCAGCAGACGGACGCGATTGTAAGGGTGCTGTGCGAGACGTTTCCCCATCGATGTTGCTTTAAGTTCCATTCATTCAGGCCATGGCTGCGGATAGATAATCAGGTCAACAGTTTAACCGGCTGGAGTTTACCGCTCCAGCGTTAAAACAGGTTACAATTGTCGGAGCATCTCAGATGAAAAATCATCCCTAAAAGGACGTAATGCAATGCGAACAGTACTGAATATCCTTAATTTTTTTCTTGGCGGTTTTTTCACCACGCTGGCCTGGCTTTTTGCGACGGTGGTCAGCATCGTGTTTATTTTCACCCTGCCGCTCACCCGCTCCTGCTGGGAAATCACCAAGCTCTCTCTGTTGCCCTACGGCAACGAAGCTGTTCACGTTGATGAGCTTCGCCCGGACAGTAAGAACGCCCTGTTTAATTCAGCTGGCACGCTGCTCAATGTGCTGTGGCTGATTTTCTTTGGTTGGTGGCTCTGTATTTCCCATATCGCCGTCGGCATTGCGCAATGCATCTCAATCATTGGTATTCCGGTCGGCATCGCCAATTTTAAAATTGCAGCGATTGCACTCTGGCCGGTAGGCAGACGCGTCGTGTCGGTTGAAGAAGCCCGTGCTGCGCGTGAAGCCAACGCCCGCCGCCGTTATTCGTGAGCAAACAGCATGAAATTGCCTGACGTCCTGGGAAAAAGCGTTATTTTAAGCAGTGCATGGCGCTATAACCTGCGCATTTTTATTGCACTCACCGGCTGCGCGGCACTGCCCTGGTGGCTGAACAGCGTCACCTGGACGATTCCGCTAACGTTAGGCGTCGTAGCCGCTGCACTCGCCGATCTTGACGATCGCTTAACCGGGCGTCTGCGCAATCTCATCATCACCCTTTTATGCTTCTGCCTTGCTTCTGTCTCTGTTGAACTGCTTTTCCCCTGGCCGATCTGGTTCATGCTCGGCCTGGCGCTCTCAACGTGGGGATTTATCTTGCTCGGTGCCCTCGGGCAACGTTATGCAACCATCGCCTTTGGTGCGCTGCTGATCGCTGTGTATACCATGCTGGGTATTGGCCTGTTTGATGAGTGGTATATGCAGCCAGCTTTACTTCTGACTGGCGCTGTCTGGTATAACCTGCTGACGTTAATTGGTCACATGTTGTTTCCGGTGCGGCCTGTGCAGGAACAGATGGCAAAAAGCTATATGTTGCTGGCAAACAGCCTCGAAGCAAAAGCCTCGCTGTTTGATCCGGATGGCGACGATACCGATGACGCCGCGCTCATTGACGTAGCCATGGCCAACAGCCAGTTGGTTACGCAACTCAACATTACCAAAGCGTCCATTCAGAGCCGACTGCAGGGCGACCGCGGGCAGCGCAGCACGCGTCGTACGTTACATTACTATTTTGTGGCGCAGGATATTCACGAACGCGTCAGCTCGTCGCATGCGCAGTACCATCTTTTGCGTCAGCAGGAGCAAAACAGCGAAGTGCTGTTCCGCTTTCAACGCATTCTCAGTCTGCAGGCTAAAGCGTGTCGTCGATTGTCACAGGCGATCATCAGCCGCCAGCGTTATCAGCATGATACGCACTTTGAGCGCAGCTTTACTCATCTCGACAGCGCGCTGACGCGGCTGGAGGATCGTAACCTCCCCGGCAAAGATCGCAAGGCGCTGCGCTATCTGTTCACTAACCTGAAGGCTATTGATGCGCAATTAGCCACTATTGAATCTGAACAGGCGCTTGAACAGGCGTGGCAACAGGGCGATACGCATCTTTCCAGCGAAGGATTAACCGGCTGGAGCGATGTCCGCCTGCGCGTAGGGCGGCACCTTTCACCACAGTCCGCCCTTTTTCGCCACGCGGTGCGTATGACGTTCGTACTCTGCGTGGGCTACGCCTTTATCCAGCTCACTGGGCTGCATCGCGGTTACTGGATTTTGCTGACCAGTCTGTTTGTTTGCCAGCCCAACTACAATGCGACCAAGCGACGCCTGGCGCTGAGAATCGTGGGTACGCTGGCGGGTGTGGCCATCGGTCTGCCGGTGTTGTGGCTGGTACCCTCTATTGAAGGCCAGCTGATTCTGATTGTGATTACCGGCGTCCTGTTTTTCTCTTTCCGCCTGATACAGTATGCACACGCCACCATGTTTATTACCCTGCTGGTATTATGCTGTTTTAATCTGCTGGGCGAAGGGTTCGCCGTCGTACTACCGCGCGTGGTGGATACGCTGCTCGGCTGCTTTATCGCCTGGCTGGCAGTCGTGGTTATCTGGCCCGACTGGCGTTTTCGTCCGCTTAATGCCGTCGCATCACGCGCACTGCATGCCGGATGTCGCTATCTCGACGCCATTAATCATCAGTATCAGGCAGGTAAAGATAACAGTCTCGATTACCGTATCGCGCGCCGTGATGCCCACAATGCTGATGCTGAGCTGGCGTCGGTGGTATCGAATCTGGCGACTGAGCCTAAAGCGATCAAACAATCGCGCGATGCAGCCTTCCGTTTGCTCTGTCTTAATCACTCATTTTTAAGCTATGTCTCAACGCTTGGCGCTCATCGCGAACAGCTTCATCACGCCGAACTGCTGACATTGCTGGGTGATGCGGTACAGGCAATTGACCTTATGCTGCAGGAAAATAGCGGAGATAATGAAAGGGCACACAAAATGCTCGCTGACCTCAATCTCAGGATTAACAGCTTCGAGATCGGTAGCGAAAGCAAAGCGCCCCTTGTATTGCAACAGCTGGGATTGATTATTGCTCTGCTGCCTGAACTGGCTCAGTTAAAACGTGAACTCAACGTCGTTTAGCCAGAAGGTTTGTCTGACAATGCACCCTGCGTTAACGCGAGCAGGTACCAGGCCTGTAGCTCCTGACGTATCTCTTCCGGTAGCGCAGCCTGGTGATAACCGCTTATAGCGCCCTGTAAGGCGAACAGCGTGTTAATGCCCAGATGCTTATTCACCGCTTTGAGTCGCAGCCAGCAGCTTTTAGCACCGGCATCACGCAGACTCTGCACGGTGGAAATACCAACCTGTCGCAGCTGTGTTTCCAGGCTTAACCCAAGATTGGGTAAGTCTTTGAGCCGCTGTTCGCGCTGCTTGCTGAGCCGCGCGTGTCTGGCTCCCTCCAGCGCAGATTGCGACAGGCTGCACAACTGCTCTTCGTCCTGCCAAATCTCATCCGTAACCTTGAAGTAATTTAGCGCTACGGGCATGCCGCGCTTCTGGATTATCAGCTGTGGGATCTGCTTATCGATGACATAACATTGCAAACCTTCGCAGGCGCGCAAATAGAGCTCATCTTCTCTGACTACAGCAAAAACGACCTGCTCAACAGCGAGACTGTAACCGCCAAACTGGGTGCGTACGTCTATACGGCCCAGCGGAGAGAGAATGCGTTGAGACTGTTCGATTGTGTGACGGGAGTTTTTCATAGCTGACCTGTCCTTCCATAGGAAATTACATAAAACGTCATGTTTTACAGAGCATTAGTGAAAATAGGCAATTCTGGTTACGGGTTCAATCATTAATTTCGATTGCATTTATTTTCATCAAAAAATGCGATCCGTTTTCCGAAATTAATGGTTGATCTTCGCTCGCGATCGCATTACTGTACATCCATACAGTAACACGGTGAGTAGATAACGATGCGTACCCAAATACGACCTTCAACTTACAGACAGCCTACTATGCATGCAGCATCAACTTCTGCTCCATCTGCCGGTTGGATAACTGAACTGAGTTACAGTGAAGATCATTCAGGCATGACTCAACAACTTTTACTGCCTTTGCTTCAGCAACTGAGCACTCAGTCACGCTGGCAGTTATGGTTAACGCCACCGCAAAAGTTGAATCGTGAATGGTTACAGCGTTCGGGTTTACCTCTGGATAAAATAATGCAGATCCCGCTTTCCAGTCAGATTGCCTCGGTTGAGGCGATGATTAAAGCATTAAGCAGCGGGAATTACAGCGTGGTTTTGGGCTGGATTGCTCAGGATATTACGCCGGATGAACGTCTTCGCCTGGATAAAGCTGCGGCGCAAGGTCAGGCATTGGGGTTAATAATGCGACCACAACTTTCGTTGCGTGCGACATCAAGACCAACAAATCAGCTAAAAATTCAGTCGACTTTGTATCATTAAGTAAAAATAAGAGCAGTCCCAGTTTTTATTTTATCATCTGCTCAAATATCTCTCTGATGCACGCGGATCCAGAGCGGACAACGGGTTAGCGAGCGTTAGAGGGAATTGTTAGTGAAGAGTTCCCTTAATCAAATGTTAGTAATTGTGTATAAAACGCTGTTTTTTTGCCACCTCGCCTCACATCATACTTGTAAGTTTCCAATGACGTTGTAGACTTTATCTCGCCAGGGTGCTCAATAACCTCCGCTTTTTTAGACGGTAGAGTAACAATCGAGCGCAGAAACCCGGCAAAGGATTAAACCAAGAGCAACTTTTTTGCTCATTGCCTATTTGGATGATAACGAGGCGCAAAAATGAAAAAGACAGCTATCGCAATTGCAGTGGCACTGGCTGGCTTCGCTACCGTAGCGCAGGCCGCCCCTAAAGATGACACCTGGTACACCGGTGCTAAACTGGGCTGGTCTCAGTATCACGATACTGGCTACTACGGTAACGGTTACCAAAACAACGACGGCCCAACTCACGAAAGCCAACTGGGTGCCGGTGCATTCGGTGGTTATCAGGCTAATCCTTACCTGGGCTTCGAGCTGGGTTATGACTGGCTGGGTCGTATGCCTAACAAAGGCAACCAGGTTAATGGCGCATTCAAAGCACAGGGCATTCAGCTGGCAGCTAAATTAAGCTACCCGATCAATGATGACCTGGATGTTTACACCCGTCTGGGTGGTATGGTGTGGCGTGCTGATTCAACTCAGCAGGTTGTTGGCGGCAATCGCATCAGCGATCACGACACCGGCGTTTCACCTCTGGCAGCAGTTGGTCTGGAATACGCTCTGACTCAGAACTGGGCAACTCGCCTGGACTACCAGTGGGTTAACAACATCGGCGACGCACAGACCGTGGGCACTCGTCCAGACAACGGCATGCTGAGCGTAGGTGTTTCTTACCGCTTTGGTCAGGAAGAAGCTGCTGCTCCAGCACCAGCTCCAACACCGGCTCCAGCTCCAGTTGTTGAAACCAAGCGTTTCACTCTGAAATCAGACGTTCTGTTTACCTTCAACAAGGCGACTCTGAAGCCTGAAGGCCAGCAGGCACTGGATCAGCTGTACACTCAGCTGAGCTCAATGGATCCTAAAGACGGCTCTGTTGTTGTTCTGGGTTACACCGACCGTATCGGTTCAGAGCAGTACAACCAGAAACTGTCTGAGAAACGTGCTCAGTCTGTTGTAGATTACCTGATCTCTAAAGGTATCCCTTCTGACAAAGTTTCTGCACGTGGCATGGGTGAAACTAACCCAGTTACCGGCAATACCTGTGACAGCGTGAAAGGCCGTAATGCCCTGATCGATTGCCTGGCACCGGATCGTCGCGTAGAAATCGAAGTTAAAGGCATCAAAGACGTTGTAACTCAGCCACAGGGCTAAGATGTTATAACGTAAAAAAACCCCGCCTAAGCGGGGTTTTTTATTGCCTAAAATCTTGTTTCGCCTGCATGAGCCAACAGTTCAGCTAGTCCGGCTTACCGAGAATATCTTTTAAGTCCTGCTTTAAAGATGACATTTGATTGTCATAGCGCTCTTTTCTTTCAGCATCTTCAATCAACTGCACGATGGTTTCGGAGAGCGTCGCTGAACGCCGCTGGGCCAGTCCTGCCAAACGCTGCCAGACGAGATATTCCAGATCGATCGACTTTTTACGCGTGTGCTGATGTTCAGCATTAAAGTGACGTTTGCGCCTGGCACGAATGGTTTGCTTCATGCGGTTATCAAGGTCGGGATTGATGTGTTGGCTGATCCACTCAAGCACCTCGACGGGATTATTCTCCATCGTTAACAGCACCCTCACCGCTTCCTGAGCCGCACTGTGTTCCACATAACGCGTAATCAGCTCCCCTTCCCGGTGTTTTTTGACCAGGTATTTCCATTTCCAGCCGCTTTCCAAATTTTCGAGTTGCTGATATTTCATCGGAATCTCATCGTGGACACGTAACAAACTAAGAATAACAGTTTTTTTACTGCTTGCGGCAATCAAAAATCCTTGCGGCAGATGCCGCAAAAAATAACTCAACGGTGCTTAACGCGCTGAAATCCAGTATAATCACGGTTTTCATAATGCAGATTGATACGATAACTTTGACCAGCAACCAACTTACATGGCGCGCGCTACAGCCTGATACCGACAGTTACCACCACCTGTTTACTCAGCCCTTCGATGACTCCACTGACGCCTTGCCAGACGTGCAACCTCGCCTGTTTAATGCGCTGATGCTGGTTCAGGCGAGTCAGGTCGCTTGCCCGCTGTTGTTATTACGTTGTAGTGAACAGTATGAATATCTGCAATTAATTAGCGAAGCGCTGGAAAGCCACACCGAAGCTGACGACCAGCGTTACGGTGGCCATTATCATATTAATGGCCCGGTTATCAGCTGGCAGGCGGCTGATGCGGATGACGAACCCGGTGACTTTGTCAGTAATGGTGGTATTCACTACGCCGACTGGATTGAAGACGATCAGCTGTTCGGTAGCGTACGTATCTTCCAGAACCAGATCTCACTGGAAGCCGGATTGTTGCATAAAGCTAATGGTGGCACGTTGGTGCTATCACTGCGTACGTTGCTGGCGCAGCCGGTGATGTGGCTCCGTCTGAAGGCGATGCTGACCCAGCAGACGTTTAGCTGGATCTCACCTGACAGCAATCGCCCGCTGCCTGTTTCCATTCCCTCTATGCCTTTACAGCTCCGCCTGGTGTTATGCGGTGAGCGTGAAGCGCTGGCTGATTTTCAGGAGATGGAATACGAACTCAGCACTCAGGCGATTTACAGCGAATTTGAAGAGAATCTGCAGATTGCTGATGAAGAAGAACTCATCGCCTGGCGCAACTGGGTGCAGCAGGTGGCTGTACGTAATGCGTTACCGCCCCTGGCTGTCGATGCCTGGCCAACCCTGATTAAAGCCTGTACGCGCTACACCGGCGATCAGGAAACGCTACCACTCTGCCCATGCTGGCTGGCACAGCAGCTGCGTGAAGCCGCGCTATTACAGGGTGAAATTACCGCTGCCAGCCTGAGTGAAGCCTATGCGACGCGTGAATGGCGGGAAAGCTTCCTTGCCGATCGCATGCGCGATGAGATTTTGCTCGACCAGGTACTGATTGAAACCGAAGGCGAAGCGATTGGTCAGATCAATGCGCTGTCCGTCGTGGAGTTTCCGGGCCATCCGCGCGCATTTGGCGAACCTTCCCGTATAAGCTGCGTGGTGCATGCTGGCGACGGTGAATTTACCGATGTAGAGCGAAAAGCGGAGCTCGGTGGGAATATTCATGCCAAAGGCATGATGATTATGCAGGCTTATCTGATCGCAGAACTGGAACTCGATCAACAGCTGCCCTTCTCTGCTTCGCTGGTGTTTGAGCAATCCTATTCTGAAGTCGACGGTGACAGTGCCTCGCTGGCTGAGCTTTGTGCGTTAATCAGCGCGCTGGCCTTGCAGCCTATTAACCAACAGCTGGCGGTCACCGGCTCGGTCGATCAGTTTGGCAACGTACAGCCGGTCGGCGGCCTGAATGAAAAAATTGAAGGCTTCTTCCAGATTTGCCAACAGCGCACGCTCTCCGGCAAACAGGGCGTCATCATTCCTGCCAGTAATGTGCGCCATCTAAGCCTCAGCGACGACGTGGTCAATGCGGTGCGTGAAGGACAGTTCTCGATCTGGGCAGTGAATCGCGCAGAAGAAGCGTTACCGTTGCTGACCGGTGTTGTCTGGCAACATGAGAAAGCGCCCTCTTTGCTACAGAGCATTCAGGAGCGCATTACCCAAATTAACCAGCTGGACGCACGCCAGCGTCCCTGGCCGCTGCGGTGGTTGAACTGGTTTAACCGCGCTGATTGAACTTGATCAGCCTGTGCCAGTTAGCTAACCTCCGTAACTCACTACAATAGGGCAATTTAAAACATGGTAGATAAACGCGAATCCTACTCGAAAGAAGATTTAATCGCTTCCGGACGCGGTGAACTTTTCGGCGCTGAAGGTCCGCCGTTGCCTGCCGGCAACATGCTCATGATGGACCGCGTTGTCAAAATGACGGAAGACGGCGGTAATTATGGTAAAGGCTTTGTGGAAGCTGAACTGGATATCAATCCGGACCTGTGGTTTTTTAGCTGCCACTTTATCAACGATCCGGTGATGCCTGGTTGCCTCGGCCTTGATGCGATGTGGCAGCTGGTAGGATTCTATCTCGGCTGGCTGGGCGCTGAAGGCAAAGGCCGTGCGCTGGGCGTGGGCGAAGTGAAATTTACCGGTCAGGTTTTGCCAACCGCGAAAAAAGTTTCTTATCGCATTCACTTTAAGCGCGTCATTAACCGTAAGCTGGTGATGGGTGTGGCGGATGGTGAAGTGCTGGTTGATGGTCACGTTATCTATACGGCCACCGATCTGAAAGTCGGTCTGTTCAAAGACACAACGGCATTCTGAATTAAAAAACCTCCGCTCTGGCGGAGGTTTTCTTTGAAGACAGCAACTACGCGGCCGTAGCCGTCCTGTCCTCCATGGCCTGTCGCCAACCTCCCAACCAGTAAGACTTCGTATCAATTGTTTGATACGGGCACATCTCTTTAGAGCGCCCTGTGATGCCAGCTTGATAACCACGTGAATGGGCTCGTTCAAGGCGATCTCGTTTCTGTCTCTTCATGCCGCGTTTCCCTCATTACATTAAGGTCTGGTGGAATCTGGTGGAAAGAAAACAGTGGCGCATTTCGTGCTGCCACTATTAATTTCTAACGCGGATCGATCGAAAGGTCAATGCGCAAATTTCACGCCAATGTCATTTTTTTGCATAAAGAAAAGCGGCGTCAAAGCCTGAATTCGCTTAATTATTGCGCTATCGTAATGATAGCTGGCATAAAAAAATCCCCGATACACGCTGATTTCTTTTGGCGCATCGGGGATTTTTATCGGGCTTCAGGTAAGATTATTTAATCGTTACCAGCGTTTTTGCTATCTCATCTGCCTGCTGCTTCCAGCCCTGCGCCAGCGTGCTGACCAGCGCATCGTAGCCATCTTCCGACTGTGGCAACACCACGTTAAACGCATGCTTGATCACCCTTCCCTGATGCTCCAGCAACCATTCACCGCTGATCACCGCTTTGCCATCATAACGCCCCTGGAAACCGGTGACGTTAACATTCAGCGTATCGTAGTTAGCGCCTAGCGGTTTTGACGAGATCAACCAACCGGGCAAAGCCTGACCAAGATTACTGACCAGTGTTTGCTGCAGTTGCTGATCCAGCGGGCTGGCCCACAGATTATTAGCGGCGATGACATACTGCACTTCACTCGCCTGATAGACCACGCCATTACCTGCAAGATAATCAGGTACCGAAACATGCTCGACCCACACCACCGACTGGCCGTCAGCTGGCGTAGCGATCACCGTTGCCGGTACCTGTGCGGTGGGCAACTGATAATAGTGCGTCTGCGGTGTGCTGCTACAGGCAGTGAGCAACACCGCCGCAGCCAGAATTAATCCTTTCACTGTTTCGCCCTTTTTGGCTGTGGATCTTGTCCGGGTTTCGCTTCAAACACCAGCGCATTGCTCTTGGTATTCAGCGTCTTCAGTACGGGTTGCAGCTCACGCATCACTTGATCCAGCCGCTGCATATCACCCACCAGCTTATTATAGGCCGGTGAACCTGGCTGTAGCCCTTTCATACTGCGGTTCAACTCACGTAGCGTTTGCTGCATATCGCCTGGCAACGCCTGCAGTGCCGGGCTGGCGGTGATCTTGTTGAGATTATCCAGCGTTTTCTGCACATCACGCATTGTACGCTGCGTCTCTTTCAGCGTACCGGTCGCCTCATTGATCATCGGATTCAACGGCAGCTGATTAATCTTATCCAGCGCCTGGGTCAGCTTCTGTTGGATCTGCGCCAGGCCACCGCTGGTGGTGGGAATGATCTCGTAACCCGCTACTTTATTCGGTCCTTTATACGCCGGCACATTGTCATAAAAGTCGAGATCGATATACAGCGAGCCGGTTAACAGATTTGCCGATTTCAGTGACGCGCGCAGACCCTGTTTTTTACCATCCTGCAGATGCTGTTCAAGATCGAAGTTATTGCCCAGTCCCTGCATAAAGCGATCGGGTTCAATGCGAATCAGCACCGGAATACGATAGTCATTATTCAACGCCTGTGTCGCGCCAGGGAACAAATACGGCACTTCGGCTACCGTACCCAGCCGGATGCCGCGGAATTCAACCGGCGCACCCGCCTGCAGTCCACGAATCGAGTCGTTAAAGAACATCAGATAATCGATGTGCGTGGTATAGAGTGAATCCTGAATGTTGCGCTGGTTGTCGTAAAGATGGTATTCGGCCTGATTACTGGCAGCGCTGCCCAGCTCCGAGCCATCCGGCACGTCGAAGCTGACTCCGCCGCTGAACAGCGTGGTCAGCGATCCCATCTCAACCCGCATGCCCGAGGCGGACATATCCACGGCAATACCGCTGTCCTTCCAGAAGCGCACATTGCTGGTCACAAGGCGATCGTAGGGCGCGTTGATAAATAGCTGATAGCGCATCACGCGTTTATCGGCATCGAACTGGCTGGTTTCAACCGAGCCCACGCGATAGCCGCGAAACAGCACCGGATCGCCGGGATTGAGCTGGCCCGCTTTGATGCTGTCCAGCGTAATGCGAATACCTTTAGCGTCCGGCGAGGCGAGCGGCGGTGAGTCGAGCAGCTCATAACGCGGCGCCACTTCACCCTTTGCACCGGGCTGCAGCTCAATGTAGGAACCGGAAAGCAGCGTGCCTAAACCGGTTACACCCTCTTTTCCTACCTGCGGTTTCACCACCCAAAACACGCTGTCCTTGTGCAAGAGTTTTCCCATGCCGGAATTGAGGCGCGCCTTGATCTCAACATGGTTAAGATCGTCGCTCAACACGGCGCTTTCGACCACGCCAACGTTGACGCTGCGGCTTTTGATCGCCGTTTTCCCCGCCTCAATACCTTCGGCATTGGTGGTAATTAAGGTCACTTCCGGGCCCTGATGGCTGAAGTGATAAAACAGGATCCATCCACCAATCAGCAGGGTGAGAATGGGAATGATCCAGACCGGCGACCAGCGCTTAATTTGGTCAACCTGGGCGATGCCGCGATTATTGTCCGTCAACGCTCGACTCCTTAAGAGTGTTTTTATGTTTTATATCCCACGTCAAACGGGGATCAAACGTCATGGCTGCAAAGATGGTTAAAATGACCACCACCGCAAACAGCAGTGCCCCAATGCCGGGATTGATACTCATTAAACGTCCCATCTGCACCAGTGCAGAGAGAACAGCAACGACAAATACGTCAATCATCGACCAGCGGCCGACAAACTCCACCACTTCATAAATCAGATGCATTTTTTCTCTGTCGCCACGGCCATAGCCTTTTGCATCCCAGCAGAGCCAGCCAATGGCGAGCATTTTCAGCGAGGGCACCATAATACTGGCGATGAAAATCACCAGCGCAATTGGATATGAGCCATCGCTCCACAGCAGAATAACGCCCGCCATGATGTTTGAGTTGTGTTCACTGCCCAGCGTATTGGTCAGCATAATCGGCAAAATATTGGCCGGTATATAGAGCATTACGGAGGTAAACAGCAGTGCCAGCGTCCATTGCAGGCTATGCTTGCGCCGCGCATGGCCAGTTACGCCGCAGCGAGGGCAACTGAGCTGGCCAACCGGCAGCACAGCGGTACAGCAGGAACAGGATCGCAGTCCCTGCTCCAGACCGCTGATACCACCTTGCGGCTGATGAGGCAAAGCGGGCTGCGGTGCGATACGCTGCCATAACCAGCGGCGATCAACGCACTGGATCGCGCGTAGCTGCATCATGCAAAACAGACACCACGGCCAAAAGCTGGTGCCCAGGCCGATGTCACCATAAGCCATTAGCTTAACGAAGCTGACCAACACGCCAGCCATAAAGATTTCCGCCATGCCCCAATTTTTGAGCTGAAACAGCACGCGGGCCAGGCCGCCGCGTAGCGTGTGCGGCAGCGGCAGATTGGTCATTAACAGCAAAATGAGTAGCATGCAGCAGGCCGGAATGCCCTGTACCAGCAACAGAAAAATGGTGGCGAGACTGCTGTAATCTTCGTTAACCATCACACGCGGTATCTGCATCAGCCCAATTTCACTGCTGATGCCAGAAACGTGCATATTCACGAAAGGAAAGAGGTTAGCCAGCAGCAGCATGACCAGCGCGGCGATGGCATAAGCGACCGGGCGTTTGCCCGGGTCGCTCCAGTTGGTCGCCAGCGTGGTGTGACAGCGCGGACAACGCGCCCGTTGTCCGGGCGCCATGGTGGGTAATTCAACGGTCAGATCACATTGCGGACAGAGCATCCATTGATGCGCATGATCCTGTGAACACATACTCTTGCTCCCTTGCTTACTCACCACTATTTTTCAGGGATTCAAGGTATTCCCAGCGCTCAAAGGCCTTTTCCAGATCCTGCTCCGCCTGCGCCATTGCATCCAGTACCGGCTGCGTGGTTTCACGCGGCTGGCTGAAGAAGTCAGCATCGCCGATCTGGGCCTGAAGCGTGGCGATACGTGATTCCAGCTGCTCAAGCTGCTGCGGAAGCTGTTCAAGCTCGCGCTGCAGGTTATAGCTTAGTTTGCTTGCGCTGCGTTTAACAGGTTCGCTTTTCGCGTTTTCGCTTTTTGACGAGGCGGTAGGTTTTGCCGGCGCGCGGGTCTGTTTATAGGCGCTACGCTGCAGCTGAGCATCGTGATAGCCGCCAACAAAGGTGCCGATCTCGCCGGTGCCTTCAAAAATCCAGCATTCGGTCACGGTGTTATCAACAAATTCACGATCGTGGCTTACCAGCAGCACGCTGCCCTGATAGCCATCGATCAGCTCTTCCAGCAGCTCCAGCGTTTCCACATCCAGGTCATTGGTCGGTTCATCGAGAATCAACAGGTTGCTGGGCTTGAGGAACAGCTTGGCCAGCAGGAGGCGGTTACGCTCGCCGCCCGACAGCGCTCTGACCGGCGTCATGGCGCGCTTGGGATGGAACAGGAAGTCCTGCAGGTAGCCGAGCACATGGCGCGGCTTACCGTTGACCAGCACTTCCTGTTTACCTTCAGCAAGGTTGTCCATCACCGTACGATCGGGATCGAGTTCGGCACGGTGCTGATCGAAGTACGCCACTTCCAGCTTGGTACCGATATGCACACGACCACTGTCCGCTTTAAGCTGACCGAGCATCAACTTAAGCAGCGTAGTTTTACCGCAGCCGTTAGGCCCCACCAGCGCAATTTTGTCGCCGCGCTGTACCTGCGCAGAGAAATCTTTAACCAGCTGCTTACCAGCAATGCTGTAATCGACGTTTTCCAGTTCAAAGACAATTTTGCCCGAGCGCGTGGCTTCGCCAACCTGCATGTTCGCTTTGCCCATCACTTCACGACGTTCTGAGCGTTCGCGGCGCAGCGCTTTTAGCGCACGCACGCGGCCTTCGTTACGCGTGCGGCGCGCCTTAATGCCCTGACGGATCCACACTTCTTCCTGCGCCAGCTTGCGGTCAAACTCCGCGTTCTGCATCTCTTCTACCCGCAGCGCTTCTTCTTTGCTTTCCAGGTAGAGATCGTAATTACCCGGCCAGGAGACCAGCTTACCGCGGTCGAGATCGACAATACGCGTCGCCATGTTGCGGATAAACGAACGGTCATGGGAAATAAAGACGATGCTGCCCTGAAAAGTTTTCAGGAAGGTTTCCAGCCAGTGAATTGTTTCAATATCCAGGTGGTTGGTTGGCTCATCGAGCATCAACACGCGTGGATTACTGACCAGCGCACGGCCCAGCGCCGCTTTACGCAGCCAGCCGCCTGACAGTGATGAAAGCTCAACGTCAGGCTCAAGGCCGATTTTTTCCAGCACGTCATTGATACGCGCTTCCAGCTGCCAGAGATTCTGATGATCGAGGATCGCCTGCAGGCGCGCCATCTCATCAAAATTCTTCTCACTCGGATCGTCCATCACCACATGCGAAATCGCGTGGTAGGCTTTTAAATGCTCCGCCTGCTCGGCGACGCCTTCGGCCACAAAGTCATACACCGTACCGGCGATATTGCGCGGTGGATCCTGTTGCAGGCGCGCAACGATCAAATCCTGTTCGTAAATAATGCGACCATCGTCGAGCGGCTGCTCGCCGTTGATGATTTTCATCAGCGTCGATTTACCGGCGCCGTTACGGCCTACCAGGCAGACGCGCTCATTCTCTTCGATATGCAGTTCTGTGTTGTCCAGCAGCGGCGCGTCGCTGAACGATAAATAGGCACCATGAATACTGATTAATGACATATAACGCTTATTCCTTACCGGCGTGAGTAATCAGCCAGCAGTTGTGAATCTGACGATTGCGGGCAAAATCTTGTGACTGCGTTTTAGCAGTGATTTCCTGGGCTGTCAGGCCGAGCGCGCTCAGGCCGTCGTGGTCCATTTTGAAACCGCGTTTGTTGTTGGAGAACATGATCGTGCCAGCGTTGCGTAAAATACGCTTCAGGTCACGCATCAGGTCCAGGTGATCGCGCTGGATATCAAAACTCTCTTCCATGCGCTTGGAGTTTGAAAAGGTTGGCGGATCGACAAAAATCAGATCGAACTGCTCATCGCAATCGCGCAGCCAGCTCAGGCAATCTGCCTGCAGCAGGCGATGCTGGCGACCAGTCAAGCCGTTCAGACGCATATTGCGCTCCGCCCACTCCAGATAGGTACGCGACATATCAACCGTGGTTGTGCTGCGCGCCTCGCCCAGCCCGGCGTGCACGCTGGCGCTGCCGGTGTAAGCAAACAGGTTCAGAAAGTCTTTGCCTTTGCTCATCTGGCCCAGCATTTTACGCGCGATACGGTGATCGAGAAACAGGCCAGTATCGAGATAATCGGTAAGGTTTACCCAGAAGCGCGCATTATATTCACGCACTTCAAAGTAGTCGCCTTTTTCACCGAGTTTTTGATACTGGCTTTTACCTTTCTGGCGCTCACGCGTTTTCAGTACCAGCCGATTGGCCGGCAACGCCAGCACGCTCAGCGTGGCGGCGATCACGTCGAACAGACGCTGACGTGCTTTTTGCGGATCGATGGTTTTTGGCGGCGCATATTCCTGAATAATGACCCAGTCATCGTAGCGATCCACCGCTACGTTGTAATCAGGCAGATCGGCGTCATACAGGCGATAGCAGTTGATGCCCTCCTGACGCGCCCATTTATCCAGCTTCTTAACGTTTTTACGCAGGCGGTTGGCATAATCATCCGCCAGCTGCGCGCCGGTTTCGCCGACGGCTTTTTCCGCCAGATGATAGTTTTTCTGTACACAATCCAGCGGACCATTTTTCGCTTTGAACTGGCGATCGGCACGCAGTTGCAGGCAGCTTAGCAGCTCGGGCGATGCGCTGAACAGCGACAGGTTCCAGCCGCCGAACTGGCTTTTGGCAATGCGTCCCAGTTGGCTGTGCAATGCGATCAGCGCAGGTTCGCTTTCCAGACGTTCGCCGTACGGTGGGTTGCTTAACAGCGTGCCGTGCGGACCCTGCGGTAATGGATTTTTCAGCTGCAGAATGTCCTGCACCTTCACGCTGATCAGATCGCCCAGGCCAGCGCGACGCGCGTTGGCACGAGCGCGATCGATAACGCGTTCATCATTATCAAAGCCGAAAAAGCGCGACTGGCACGCCTGTAAGCCTTCGCGGGCGCGCACCTGCGCTTCCTGGGTCAGGCTCTTCCACAATTCTGGCTGGAAACTTTTCCAGCCGGTAAAGCCCCAGTGCTGACGATGCAGGCCCGGCGCACGATCGGTAGCGATCATCGCCGCCTCAATCAGCAGCGTTCCGGAGCCGCACATCGGGTCGATCAGCGGAGTTTGCGTCTGCCAGCCGGATCGCAGCACAATGGCCGCCGCCAGGTTCTCCTTCAGCGGTGCCTGGCCGGTCTGCTGGCGATAGCCGCGCTGATGCAGGCCTTCGCCACTGAGGTCGAGGGCAATACTGGCCTGATCGTTGTTCAGCCAGACGTTGATGCGAATATCGGGCTGCTCACGATCGACGTTCGGACGCGGCAGATTTTTACGGGTAAAGCTGTCCACGATGGCGTCTTTTACCTTCAGGGCGCCAAACTGGCTGTTGCGAATCACATCGTTGGTGCCGCTAAAATGCACGGCAAAGGTTTTGTCACTGTCAAACAGCGCCGGCCAGTCAATAATCTGCGCGCCGATATAGAGATCGAGATCGCTGTAAACACCGCATTCGCTCAACGGCAGCAAAATGCGCGAGGCGAGGCGGCTCCACAGTAAACTTTGATACAGCAAACGATCGTCACCCTCAAAATGGACGCCGCCTTGTACCACGCGCACTTCCTGCGCACCCAGCGCTTCCAGCTCAGTTTTTAACAGCTCTTCGAGCCCACGCGCCGTACTGGCAAACAGAGAATTCATATCGTCACTTACTGTATTGAGAAAATTGAGGCGCATTATAGCCAATCGCCGACCTATGTCATAAAGTTAGCTTCCTTTCGTACCAGGTTTTTACCTTTTGCACGGAGCAATCCATGATTATGTTATCTCGCCTGGCGGTCTACCCGGTGAAATCGATGCGCGGTTTGCAGCTTTCACATGCGCAGGTTCTGCCTGGCGGCCTGGCGTTTGATCGCATCTTTATGATTACCGACACGGATGGCACCTTTATTACCGCCCGTCAGTTTCCCCAAATGGTGCTGTTTACCGCGGCGCTGCTCACGGATGGTTTGCACCTCAGCGCACCTGACGGCAGCAGCGCCAGCGTGCGCTTTACAGATTTCTCCGCTGACGCCGCCGCCACCGAAGTGTGGGGCAATCACTTTACCGCCCACATCGCGCCCGCCGCGATTAATCTGTGGCTGAGCGGTTTTTTCCCGCGCGCGGTGCAGCTGCGTTGGACCGGCAACCTTCCGACGCGGCGGGTAAAGCAGCGCGATGACGTCCCGCTGGGATTTGCCGACGGCTACCCTTTTTTGCTCACCAACGACGCCTCGCTGCGCGATCTGCAGCATCGCTGCCCGGCGGGCGTGCGCATGGAACAGTTTCGCCCCAACCTGGTGATCGGCGGCGCGAGCGCCTGGGCGGAAGATAGCTGGTCATCGCTGCGCATCGGCGAGATTATTTTTGACGTGCCGAAACCCTGCAGCCGCTGCATCTTCACCACCGTCAGCCCGTCGCGCGGCCAGAAGCATCCCAGCGGTGAGCCATTGGCCACGCTGCAACGTTTTCGTACTGCTCAGGATAACAGTGGCGATGTCGATTTTGGTCTCAATCTGATCGCACGTAACAGCGGCATCATCCGCACCGGCGATGAGGTCGAGATCTTAACCCTGCGTGAACCTCGCCACTATGGCGCTGGCGAGGTGGCGGAAAGTATTAAGCCGCTGGTGCAGCCAGAGCAAAGCGTGACGATTACCTATCAGGGCAGACATTTTCGCGGGAATAATCAGCAAATTTTACTGGAACAGCTGGAGATGCAGGGCGAAAAAATTGCCTATTCATGTCGGGCAGGCATTTGCGGCAGTTGTGCATTAAGGCTGGTGGCAGGAAAAGTGAAACCGCTGAAGCAGACTGCGCTGCAGGCTGACGGCAAGGTGTTATCGTGCAGCTGTATTCCGGATGGTGATATAGAGCTGGCCTGAACCGGGCGGTTCAGACCGCGCGGTCGTAGCGAATGACTGCCGGTTCGCAGCGTGGGATTAAACGATCGTTCATCACTTTAATCGCGTCACCAAGCACCATTTCGCGGCCAGCCAGCGTAACCGAATCCTGGGCCAGCACACAAAGCGAGGCGCTGCCGCCACTTTCAACCGTTAGCAGGCGCGCCTTTTCACCATTCTCACACAGGATCACATCGGCCAGCTCGCCCGCCTCCGGCTGCCAGCCGTAGTTTGGCTGATTGCAGAAGTGCCAGCTTTTAGGCATCAAAGGTTTCACAAAGCGAGCGGCCACCAGCGCATTAAGCACCAGTTCGGAACGCTGTTGATGATCGAGTTCGGTCTGACGGCAATGTTCAGCGAAGGTGTAAAACAGCGCGGCGTCATCAACAGAAAATTCTGAGGAGTCAAAGGCATCAGGCGTGAGCGTCTTGCGGGCGAAACGGGAGCGAAATAACTGGCCATCCGCTAAATCAAGCATCATTCGGTCGTGTTCTGCGTCATAAAACCAACGCCACTTATCGTCCGGCTTAATTTTCATCTTCGCCCTTCCTGTTGAATATTAACTCATTTCCCGCTTCTTATTAGCGACCAGCCGACATTCTAGACAATTTGACTGCCTCTGTCTGTTTAAATAAGAAACAAAAATGTCAAAATTTGAGACGGGCCGTAAAACGCGGCGATAATGGCGGGAATGCAGGAAAAGTCTTAGGGGAGACTGACGCCGTATTTAAACAACTCTTCTCATTATTATTCATTAATATCAAAAGGTTGCGTAATTAAGGTTAGCAGCAGGCCGATAAATCAGACGATTTAACTGCCGCCGCGCGTTTAACCGCAAATAAAACGATAAAATGCAAAATGGGCCGTAAAACTGCAATCTTCGGCCCATCATGCAGAAAAGAGCTTAAAGGTGATTAACAATCTCTTTAATCAGCGGCGGGCCTTTGTAGATAAAACCTGAGTAAATTTGCACCAGCGTGGCGCCCGCGGCGATTTTTTCACGGGCGGAGGTAAGCGAATCAATGCCGCCAACGCCAATGATCGGTAGGCGATCATTCAGCTCAATCGCCAGTCGGCGAATTACTTCGGTGCTGCGCGACTGCACCGGGCGTCCGCTGAGTCCACCCGCTTCCTCGCTGAATTTCAAACCGCTGACCAGCGAACGGTCAAGCGTAGTATTAGTGGCAATCACGCCATCAATGCCGTGTCGCACCAGGCTGTCGGCAATCTGTACCAGTTCCTCTTCCGATAAATCCGGGGCAATTTTTACCGCCACCGGCACATACTTCAGATGGCGCTTCTCCAGTTCGCCCTGCTTCGCTTTGATCGCTGCTAACAGCTCATCCAGCGCTTCACCGTATTGCAGCGTGCGCAGGCCCGGTGTGTTGGGTGAGGAGATATTAATGGCGATATAACCCGCATGCGCATAGACCTTCTCCATACAGATGAGATAGTCATCTTTGCCGTTCTCTACGGCAGTATCTTTATTTTTACCGATATTAATGCCGAGAATGCCGTCAAAGCGCGCCTTCTTCACGTTCTCAACCAAATGATCCACGCCAAGATTATTGAAGCCCATGCGGTTAATGATGCCTTCTGCTTCCGGCAGGCGAAACATGCGTGGCTTATCATTACCCGCTTGCGGTCGTGGCGTTACGGTACCCACCTCGATAAAACCAAAGCCCATAGCGGCAAACGCGTTAATACATTCACCATTTTTATCCAGACCCGCCGCCAGCCCAAGACCATTTTTAAAGGTTAGCCCCATACATTTCACCGGACGCGAAGCGACCTGCTGGCGAATCATCATCTCCAGCGGCGTACCGGAAATAAAGCGCAGCTGTTGAAAAGTCAGCTCGTGCGCGCGCTCAGCATCAAGCTTGAATAACGCTTTTCGGACCAAAGGATAAAACATGTGCTCTCCAGAATGGCGGGGGTAAGGGCGACAGGCGCGCCAAAATGGTAAAGCGCTTTGTGGATAAAGTAAACGCAAATACAGCCACTTAAGGCGTTTTTCAACCCGCCAAACCCTAAGCTAACAGACTGATAACCCTGTGATTACCGTTGCGCATCCCAAATGGCGCTTTCTTCACGCCGGTTCAGCTTCTGCAACATCCTGATTCCCCCGCTTACGCAGCGGCACGCTTCTGTGCTTCCAGCATCAGGAAGGCTTTAGCGTAAAGCTGACTAAATAATCCCGGATAAATCATTTAGTGGTGCCTCGCAGCTCTGCCAGGATGAAGACATCAGTTCTTTAAAGATGTTAATCAATAACTTTTAGTTATAAGGAGTTTCAATGCGCGTGATAACGCTGGCGGGCAGTCCTCGCTTTCCTTCCCGTTCAACCGCCCTGCTGGCGCTCAGTCAACAACGACTGGAAAGCCGTGGCGTGGAGGTTATTCCCTGGAATATCCAAAACTTTGTGCCGGAAGATCTGATTAATGCGCGCTTTGACGCCCCGGCCCTGCTGGCTTTTAAAGAAGATTTGGCCAGCGCTGATGGCCTTATCGTGGCGACGCCGGTCTACAAAGCCTCCTTTACCGGCGCCCTGAAAACGCTGCTCGATCTGCTGCCCGAACGTGCACTGGAACATAAAGTCGTGCTGCCGCTGGCTACTGGCGGAACGGTAGCCCACCTGCTGGCGGTAGATTACGCGCTTAAACCGGTGCTGAACGCCCTGAAAGCCCAGGAGATTCTGCATGGCGTGTTTGCCGATGACACGCAAATCACCCATTACGATCGCCAGCCCGAACTGGTCCCTCAGCTAACGCTGCGTCTTGACGAGGCGCTTGAGACCTTCTGGCAGGCGCTGGCCAGACGTCATTTGCCCTATGCACTGGCGGTGTAAAAGGAGTGAATCATGATGCGTAAAATGGCTTTCTTTTTGCAGGGTCTGCTGCTGCTTATCTGGTCCGCGACGGCTTTCGCCAGCGATCCCGCGACCTTCCGTATTGGCTATCAGAAAGGCTCAGTGAGCATGGTGCTGGCTAAGTCGCATCATATGCTGGAGCAGCGCTTTCCCAACACGCGCATTCAGTGGGTTGAATTTCCGGCCGGTCCGCAAATGCTTGAAGCGCTGAACATCGGCAGTATCGATCTGGGCAGCACCGGCGATATTCCCCCGCTGTTCGCTCAGGCCGCCGGGGCTGATTTGCTCTATGTCGGCGCCGAGCCGCCAAAGCCGCTGGCCGAAGTTATTCTGGTGCCGAAATCAAGCCCGCTACAACAGGTCAGCGATCTGAAAGGGAAGAAAGTTGCCTTTCAGAAAGGTTCCAGCTCACATAATTTGCTGCTGCGCGCGCTTGAGCAGGCAGGGCTGAGCTTTACCGATATCAAGCCGATCTACCTGACCCCCGCCGATGCCCGCGCCGCCTTTCAGCAAGGCGATGTTGATGCCTGGGCTATCTGGGATCCCTACTATTCCGCCGTGCTGCTGCAGGGCAATGCCCGCGTGCTGGCCGATGGCAGCAAGCTGAAGCAGAGCGGCTCGTTTTATCTCGCTACGCGATCCTTTACCGAAGCACATGGCGACTTTGTGCAGCAGGTGCTGGCCACCTTTAGCCAGGCGGATGCATTAACGCTTAGCCATCGCGATGAGAGTATCGATCTGCTGGCGCAGGCGATGGGCCTGCCCAAGCCAGTGCTTGCCAGCTATCTCGACCATCGTCCGCCTACTTCTATTAGCCTGGTCAGCGAGAAAACCGCGCAACTGCAGCAACAAACAGCCGACCTGTTTTATCAAAACCACTTAATGCCGGTAAAAGTCTCCGTCGCCGATCGTATCTGGCACGGCCCGGCCGCCCATAAGTCAGGAGAATAAACGATGTCACTTTCCGTATTCTGGTTTTTACCCACGCATGGCGATGGCCGTTATCTTGGTACCGCTGAAGGTGCGCGTCCGGTGGACCACGGCTACCTGCAACAGGTGGCGCAGGCAGCCGATCGTCTGGGCTTTGGTGGCGTACTGATTCCAACCGGCCGCTCCTGTGAGGATGCCTGGCTGGTTGCCGCTTCGCTAATCCCGGTCACGCAACGTCTGCGCTTTTTAGTGGCGCTGCGTCCCGGCGTGATTTCGCCGACTCAGGCGGCGCGACAGGCAGCTACGCTGGATCGCCTCTCTAATGGACGTGCGCTGTTTAACCTGGTCACCGGCGGCGATCCTGAAGAGCTGGCGGGCGACGGTGTGTTTCTCGATCACCGCGAGCGCTACGCTGAATCAGCTGAGTTTACCCGCGTCTGGCGCCGGGTACTGGAGGGCGAAACCGTAGATTACGAAGGCAAGCATGTGCACGTGCGCGGTGCGCGACTGATGTTTAAACCGGTGCAGCAGCCGCGCCCACCGCTGTGGTTCGGCGGTTCGTCGGATGCCGCACAGGATCTGGCCGCAGAGCAGGTGGATGTCTATCTCACCTGGGGCGAGCCACCGGCCCAGGTTAAAGAGAAGATTGCCCAGGTGCGTGATAAAGCGGCAGCGCAGGGACGTAAAGTCCGTTTTGGTATTCGGCTGCACGTTATTGTGCGCGAAACCAATGAAGAAGCCTGGCAGGCCGCCGATCGGCTGATTGCTCACGTGGATGATGAGACCATTGCCAAAGCGCAGGCGGCTTTCCTGCGCGCCGACTCTGTCGGTCAGCGCCGCATGGCTGCCCTGCACGCCGGACGCCGCGATCGGCTGGAGATCAGCCCTAACCTGTGGGCGGGCGTGGGTTTGGTACGCAGCGGTGCCGGTACGGCGCTGGTAGGTGATGGCCCGACGGTAGCGGCGCGTATGCAGGAATACGCCGATCTCGGTATCGAAACCTTTATTTTATCGGGCTATCCACATCTGGAAGAGGCGTATCGGGTCAGTGAGTTGCTGTTCCCCCACCTCGATTTGCAGGTGCCGGAGGTGCCACAGCCGCGGGTGGCCGATGCACACGGCGAGGCGGTGGCTAACGATTTTACGCCGCAGAAAGCTGCGCGAGGATAATTCGCCATGAGCAGAATACGCAGCAGGTTCCTGAATCATCTGATGCCGTGGGCGCTGCCGGTGTTGTTGATTGTAGTCTGGCAGATCGCTTCGCAAAACGGTGCGCTTTCCACGCGCATTCTGCCCTCGCCGGAAAACGTGATTCTCGCCTTCTGGCGGCTGTCGGCCAGCGGGGAGCTGTGGCAGCATCTGGCGATCAGCAGCTGGCGCGCGCTGGTGGGATTCGCCATCGGTGGCTCAATCGGCCTGACGCTGGGCCTGATTACCGGGCTTTCTCGCCAGGGAGAACGGCTGCTGGACACCTCGGTGCAGATGCTGCGCAATGTGCCCCATCTGGCGCTGATCCCGCTGGTGATTTTGTGGTTTGGCATCGACGAAGCGGCGAAGATTTTTCTGGTGGCGCTCGGCACGCTGTTTCCCATTTATATCAATACCTGGCACGGCATTCGGAACGTCGATCGCGGTCTGGTTGAGATGGCACGTAGCTATGGTCTTTCCGGCTGGCGTTTATTTGCTCAGGTGATTCTGCCTGGCGCCCTGCCCTCTATTATGGTCGGCGTACGCTTTGCCCTTGGCCTGATGTGGTTAACGCTGATCGTTGCTGAAACGATCTCAGCCAATTCCGGTATCGGTTATCTGGCGATGAATGCCCGTGAGTTTTTACAAACTGACGTCGTAGTGGTCGCCATCATCCTGTACGCCCTGCTCGGCAAGCTGGCAGACGTCAGCGCGCTGCTGCTGGAGCGTCTCTGGTTACGCTGGCATCCCGCTTATCAAAACAAGGAGGCGTTCGCATGAATCAGATGACCCCGCGCCCCGCGCGTCTCAATAACGGCACGCCGGTGGCAATTGAAAACATCACCAAAACCTACGGCACAAAGACCATTCTGAATCAGCTGGATCTGCACATTCCGTCCGGTCAGTTCGTGGCGGTAGTGGGACGTAGCGGCTGCGGCAAGAGCACGCTGCTGAGACTGCTTGCCGGGCTGGAGAATGCCACCGACGGCCAGCTATTGGCGGGAAACCGTCCGCTTGCCGCTGCTCGTGATGACACCCGTATGATGTTTCAGGATGCGCGCCTGCTACCGTGGAAAAGCGTAATCAATAATGTCGGTCTTGGTCTGCGTGGCAACCACTGGCGTGATGCGGCACAGGATGCCCTGCAGGCGGTGGGGCTGGCGGATCGTGCCGACGAATGGCCTGCGGCACTTTCGGGTGGTCAGAAGCAGCGCGTGGCGCTGGCCAGAGCGCTGATCCATCGTCCTGGCCTGCTGCTACTGGATGAACCGCTTGGGGCGCTGGATGCTCTGACGCGCATAGAGATGCAGGATTTGATCGAGGCGCTCTGGCAACAGCACCATTTTACCGTGCTGTTGGTGACCCATGACGTCAGCGAGGCGGTGGCGATGGCCGATCGGGTCTTGTTGATTGAAGAAGGGAAAGTTGGGCTGGATCTTGCTGTCGATTTGCCGCGACCACGGCGCAAAGGATCGGTACGGCTGGCGGAACTGGAAGCGGAAGTGCTGGATCGAGTGATGAAGCGATCGTCAACGGAACAGCTTCGCCTTCGGGCACAATAAAAAACGGGGCGATTGCCCCGTTTGGTTTTATCAGGCGTTTAACGCCTTGGTGATTTTCTCGTAAAGATCGCCGGAAAGATTCTCCAGCGCCTTCAGCTGCTCCAGCGCCTGACGCATCAACGCCTGACGTTCGCTGTTGTAGCGTTTCAGACGAATCAGCGGTTCAACCATGCGCGCGGCAACCTGTGGATTACGCGTGTTAAGGTCGGTCAGCATCTCCACCATAAACTGATAGCCGCTGCCATCTTTGGCGTGAAACGCCGCCGGATTCGCCGAGGCAAATGCACCAATCAACGAGCGCACGCGGTTCGGGTTACCCATGCTGAACGAGCGGTGCGACAGCAGCGCGCGCACGCGCGACAGCACATCCGCAGCCGGGCTGGTCGCCTGCAGCACAAACCACTTGTCCATCACCAGACCATCCTGATGCCAGCGCTCATCGTACGCCGCCAGCAGGGCTTCATGGCAAGGTAGCTGCGCCGCGACGGCGGCACTTAAGGCCGCCAGCGCATCGGTCATGTTATTTGCCTGATGGTATTGCGCCTGCACCAGCTTGTCTGCCTGTTCGGCATCGCCAAACGCCAGCCAGGTCAGACAGACGTTTTTCAGCGCGCGGCGGCCGATTTCGTCGTGCTCAACACGGTATTCGCTGCTTTGATGTGCCAGATAAACCGCCAGCCACTCATCCGCCAGCTCGGTAGCCAGCGTACGCATCATCGCTTCGCGCACCGCGGCGTTGGCTTCAGGATCGATGATATCGAACAGTTCAGCCATCTCATTTTCAGTTGGCAGCGATAAAATCAGCGCCATCAGCGCCGGATCGCCGTTTTCCTGTAGCAGCACGGCACGGAACGCGTCAGCGACGTGCAGCGGCAGCGACAACGGCTGGCCCTGTTGATAACGCGCCACATTGAGTTTGATATAGGTGGCCAGCAGGCTCTGTGCCGCATCCCAGCGAGAGAAATCGTTGCTGGCATGGCGCATCAGGAAGGTCAGCTGAGCGTCGCTCCATTTATAGTCGAGCTTCACCGGCGCGGAAAACTCGCGCAGCAGCGACGGCACCGGCTGGAAATAGACGTTATCAAACACAAAGCTCTGGAACTCTTCGGTGACGTTCAGCACGTGATGCACCGGATGACCGTTGTGCTGCAGCGGAATCACCTTGCCTTCGTTATCGTACAGTTCGATATCGAGCGGAATATGCAGCGGCAGCTTCTCTTTCTGATCGGCGGTGATCGGCGTGTGTTGCGTCACGTGCAGCGTGTACTGTTCCAGCTCAGGATTGTAGTCATCGCGCACCGAAACAATCGGCGTGCCCGACTGGCTGTACCAGCGACGGAACTGAGAAAGATCGACATTAGAGGCATCTTCCATCGCCTGGACAAACTCGTCGCAGGTGGCGGCGCTGCCGTCGTGGCGTTCAAAGTAGAGCTGCATGCCTTTCTGGAAATTCTCTTCGCCCAGCAGCGTGTGCATCATGCGAATTACTTCTGAACCCTTCTCATACACGGTCAGCGTATAAAAGTTGTTCATTTCAATCACCTGATCCGGACGAATCGGGTGCGCCATCGGGCTGGCATCTTCGGCGAACTGGGCGCTGCGCATAACACGCACGTTATCGATGCGGTTAACGGCACGAGAGCCGAGATCGGAGCTGAACTCCTGATCGCGAAACACCGTCAGTCCCTCTTTCAGGCTGAGCTGGAACCAGTCGCGGCAGGTTACGCGATTGCCGGTCCAGTTATGGAAATATTCGTGACCGATGACCGCTTCAATGCCGAGGTAATCTTTATCTGTCGCGGTTTCTGCTTTGGCCAGCACATATTTGGAGTTAAAGACGTTAAGGCCTTTGTTCTCCATCGCGCCCATATTGAAGAAATCTACCGCTACGATCATAAAGATGTCGAGGTCATACTCCAGACCGAAGCGCTCCTCGTCCCACTTCATGCTGTTCTTCAGTGAGGTCATCGCCCAGTCGGCACGATCAAGGTTGCCGCGGTCGACATAAATTTCCAGAGCAACATCGCGGCCAGAACGCGTGGTAAAGCTGTCGCGCAGCACGTCAAATTCACCGGCCACCAGCGCAAACAGGTAGCAGGGCTTCGGAAAGGGATCTTCCCACTTCATCCAGTGACGACCGTTTTCCAGCTTGCCGCCATCAATGCGATTGCCGTTGGAGAGCAGGAACGGATAACGCGCCTCTTCGGCAATAATGGTGGTGGTAAAACGTGCCAGCACGTCAGGGCGATCCAGATACCAGGTAATATGACGGAATCCTTCCGCTTCGCACTGTGTACAGAGCGCCTCGCCTGATTTATACAGGCCTTCCAGCGCGCTGTTCTTATCCGGATGAATATCGTTAACGATTTTCAGTGTGAAGGTGGCGGGCAACTGATTCAGCACCAGCGCACGCTCTTCCAGCTGATAATGACTCCACGGCTGACCATCCACTTCAATGCTGATCAAAGTCAGATCTTCGCCATCAAGACGCAATGGCGCATCGGCCTGGGCCAGGCGTTTGACGCGGCTAACGGCGGTGACACGCGTGGTGGCAGCGTCCAGTTCAAAGGTCAGGTCGATATCGGTGATGGTGTAATCAGGAGCACGGTAATCATGGCGATATTTTATTTGTGGCTGTTGCGTCATAAATCCTTCTCTTCACAATGAAAGTTAACCGACAGAGTCTATTCTGAGTGGCGACGGCTTGCTACGTCGATCCGCTGTATCCAGTATAATTGATACACCATTTTAACAATCGCACGATTTAATCTCGCCCGCCGGGATGAAATATGTTGAGATTGCGCCGATTCAGGGACAGAGCCGGCTTATCCGGTTATACTTTTCGTTTGTAATTTTTTTAATTAGTCCGCTTTGCGCCGCGGCAAAAGGATGCTGAAACGCACCATGACTCGACATGCCTCTCCGATTATTACCACGCTGCTCGATACCGATGCGTACAAACTTCACATGCAGCAGGCCGTTTTTCATCGTTATCAGGATGTAACAGTCACGGCGGAGTTTCGCTGCCGTGGTGACGAGCTGCTGGGCATCTATGCTGACGAAATTCGTGAGCAGATTGCCGCCATGCACACCTTAGCGCTGAGCGATGAAGAGTATGCTTATCTCGCCAGCCGCCCGGTTTTTAAGCAGGATTATCTCGACTGGCTGCGTGACTTTCGTTTTCAGCCGGCTCAGGTCGATGTTCGGAATATTGACGGCCGGCTCGACATTCATATCACCGGTCCGTGGCGCGAAGTGATTTTGTGGGAAGTGCCGCTGCTGGCGCTGATCAGTGAAGTTGTGCATGGTCATCGTTCGCCTGACGCTACCGTGGCGCAGGCGGTGGATCATCTCCAGTATAAGCTCGCCGCGTTTCGTGAGATCACCGCAGACGTTGATATGTCGCGATTTAAACTGATGGATTTTGGCACTCGCCGCCGCTTCTCGCGTGGCGTGCAGGAAGCGATCGTCAGCACACTCACCACCGATTTCCCGTGGCTGGTTGGCTCCAGCAACTACGATATTGCGCGTCGCAACGGTATCACGCCGGTGGGCACGCAGGCGCATGAGTGGTTTCAGGCGCATCAGCAGATCAGTCCGCTGCTGGCCGATAGTCAGCGCGCTGCGCTGCAGGCATGGCTGGACGAATATGGTTCACAGCTCGGTATCGCCTTAACCGATTGCATTACCACCGACGCTTTCCTGCGCGACTTTGGCGCCGCTTTTGCCAATCAGTATCAGGGGCTACGTCAGGATTCCGGCGATCCGGTGGCCTGGGGTGAAAAAGCGATTGCGCATTACCAGAAGCTGAACATTGATCCGCTCACCAAAACGCTGGTCTTCTCAGATAATTTGGACCTGAACAAGGCGCTGGCGCTTTATCAGCATTTTGGTCAACGCACCAACGTGGTGTTTGGTATTGGAACGCGTCTGACCTGCGATATTCCTGCGGTGAAGCCGCTTAACATCGTGATTAAGCTGATTGAGTGCAATGGCAAGCCGGTAGCAAAACTTTCCGACAGTCCGGGCAAAACCATTTGTCATGACGAAGCCTTCATTCATGCTTTGCGCAAGGCATTTGACCTGCCGCCAATCAAACTCGCCAGCTAAACCTAAGCTCACGGGGCAGTAACCTGCCCCGCTCTGCGTAAATTAATCCCTTTCTTGCCCGTAATTCTGCTTGTTTCCTGTCGGACCGCAAGTAACATAGCACTACCCCGAATGTGGGGTTATTCCATTCATTCAAATTCATTAATAGAGAGATATTTATGAGCGTAGTGCCTGTAGCGGATGTACTGCACGGCCGTGTTGAGGTTGACAGTGAAGTCACCGTGCGCGGCTGGGTGCGTACCCGCAGAGATTCAAAAGCCGGTATTTCCTTCATCGCCGTTTATGACGGCTCCTGCTTTAATCCTGTCCAGGCCGTAGTAAATAATTCTCTGAATAATTACCAGAGCGAAGTGCTGCGCCTGACAACCGGTTGTTCGGTCGTGGTCACCGGTAAAGTGGTGGAATCCCCGGGCGAAGGCCAGAGCTTTGAAATTCAGGCCACGGCGATTGACGTGGTGGGCTGGGTGGACGATCCCGATACCTATCCGATGGCCGCCAAGCGTCACAGCATTGAATATCTGCGTGAAGTCGCGCACCTGCGTCCGCGCACCAATCTGATCGGGGCAGTGGCGCGCGTGCGCCATACGCTGGCTCAGGCGCTGCACCGCTTCTTCCATGAGAACGGCTACTTCTGGGTATCGACGCCGCTGATTACCGCCTCCGATACCGAAGGCGCTGGCGAAATGTTCCGCGTCTCGACGCTGGACATGGAAAATCTGCCGCGCGATGCGCAGGGCAAAGTTGATTACAGCGAAGACTTTTTTGGCAAAGAAGCGTTCCTGACCGTATCCGGCCAGCTGAATGGCGAAACCTACGCCTGTGCGCTGTCAAACATCTATACCTTTGGTCCAACCTTCCGTGCGGAGAATTCCAACACCAGCCGCCATCTGGCTGAGTTCTGGATGCTGGAACCGGAAATCGCCTTTGCTTCACTGGACGATGCCGCGGCGCTGGCTGAACGTATGTTGAAATATGTGTTTGCTGCGGTACTGAATGAGCGCGCTGATGATATGGCGTTCTTCGCCGAGCGCGTGGATAAAGACGCTGTTGCGCGTCTGGAGCGCTTTGTTGCTACTGACTTTGCGCAGGTTGACTACACCGACGCGGTAACCATTCTTGAAAACTGCGGCCAGAGCTTTGAAAACCCGGTTTACTGGGGCGTCGATCTCTCTTCCGAGCATGAGCGTTATCTGGCAGAACAGCACTTTAAAGCGCCGGTGGTGGTGAAAAACTACCCGAAAGATATTAAAGCGTTTTATATGCGTATGAATGACGATGGCAAAACCGTGGCGGCGATGGATGTGCTGGCGCCGGGCATTGGCGAAATCATCGGTGGTTCACAGCGTGAAGAGCGTCTCGACGTGCTCGACCAGCGTCTGGCTGAGATGGGTCTGAATAAAGAAGATTACTGGTGGTATCGTGATCTGCGTCGTTACGGCACCGTGCCGCACTCTGGTTTTGGATTAGGTTTCGAACGTTTGATCGCTTATGTCACTGGCGTACAAAATGTAAGAGACGTTATTCCGTTCCCACGCACGCCACGCAACGCGAATTTCTGATTTTCAGAATTAAACATAAGAAATTCATATATATAAAAGGGTCAGCCATGCTGGCCCTTTTTTATTTTTGTAAATTTAGAGATGTCTCACAAAGTTCCGTATATTTTACATTTTGTAATACATATTTTCCTTTTGAAACTAGATTACGAGTTTTGTAGCATTTTCGGGCTAGAATTACGCGGGGTTGAATGGAAAGATGCGTGCAGACACAGGAAGACACCAAACTCTCTTCAAGGTTCTGTAAAGAATTTTTGACGGCAGTGGCAGATGTCCAAAAAAACTCCAATGAGGGTAATAAATAATGATGAAGCGCAACATTCTTGCAGTGGTTATCCCCGCTCTGTTAGCAGCTGGTGCAGCCAATGCAGCCGAAATCTATAACAAAGATGGCAACAAGCTGGATCTTTACGGCAAAGCGGTCGGTAAGCATTTATTCTCTGATGACACTGAAAGTGATGGCGACGGCACCTATGTGCGCTTCGGTTTTAAAGGCGAGACGCAGATTAACGATCAGTTAACCGGTTTTGGACAATGGGAATATAACGTTCAGGCTAATAATTCTGAAGGCAGCACTGATGCTCAAAATGGTAACAAAACCCGTTTAGGATTTGCTGGCCTGAAGTTTGGCGATGCCGGTTCAATTGACTATGGTCGTAACTACGGCGTTGCTTATGATGCGCTGGCCTGGACCGATATGCTGCCAGAATTCGGTGGCGACTTCGGTTTCTCTGACAACATGACCGGCCGTACCGGTGGCGTTGCTACTTACCGTAACACTAACTTCTTTGGCCTGGTTGATGGCTGGGATTTCGCTGTTCAGTACCAGGGCAAAAACGAGCGTAGCGATTTAACTCGTTCTAACGGCGATGGTTACGGTTTCTCAACCACTTATACCTCTCCAATTGGCGTAGCCATTGTGGGCGCGTACAGCTCGCAAGATCGTGTGGATGGTCAGAACACCATGGCACTCGGCCGTGGTGACCGTGCTGAATTCTGGGGCACCGCCCTGAAATATGATGCAAACAATGTCTATTTAGCGGCTTCGTATGCTGAAGGTCGTAACTCCACACCAGTTAGCGGCAACATTGATTTTAATGGCGCTTCTACACCGGTTTCTGGTTTTGCTAACAAAACTCAGGATATTGAACTGGTTGCTCAGTACCAGTTTGATTTCGGCCTGCGTCCAACACTTGCCTACGTTCAGACTAAAGGCAAAGATATCGAAGGCGTTGGCGATGCTGACCTGGTTAAATACTTTGACGTTGGTGTGACTTACTACTTCAACAAAAATATGTCTACCTATGTTGATTACAAAATCAACCGTCTGAGCGATGACAATGCTCTGGGCCTGGCAACAGATGATGTTGTTGCAGTTGCTCTGATTTACCAGTTCTAAGTCCCCTTCTGGTCACGACCAGACGATTGAAACGGAGCCTTTTGGCTCCGTTTTTCTTTTTGTACGATCTGCGATTTCACTCCCCTTTCTTTTTGTCGCAAACGGTTGGCAAAGCATCAACCAGGCGTTAACCTGATGGCTCTTATCGCTTTTATCAAAGCCTATGGACCCTACTATGTTTGAAAAAATTGCAGCTGCACCCGCCGATCCTATTCTTGGTTTAGCCGACCTTTTCCGCGCCGATAACCGCTCTAATAAAATCAATCTCGGTATTGGCGTTTATAAAGATGAAACGGGCCAGACGCCGGTATTATCCAGCGTTAAAAAAGCGGAAAAATTCCTGCTGGAAAATGAGACCACCAAAAACTATCTGAGCATCGATGGCCTGGCTGATTTCGCCCGTTGCACGCAGGCGCTGCTGTTTGGTAAAAATCATGCGCTGATCACCGATCAGCGTGCCCGCACCGCGCAGACGCCAGGCGGCACCGGCGCCCTGCGCGTTGCCGCTGATTTTCTGGCAACGCAGACCGATGTTAAGCGTATCTGGGTAAGCAACCCAAGCTGGCCCAATCACCAGAACGTTTTTCACTCTGCGGGCCTCGAGGTGTGTGAATACGCCTATTATGATGCGCAAAACCATACGCTGGACTTCGACGGCATGCTAAGCGCGCTCGATAAGGCCCAGGCAGGCGACGTGGTGCTGTTCCACGGCTGCTGCCATAACCCCACCGGCATTGACCCAACCAAAGAGCAGTGGGCGCAGCTGGCAGCGCTGTCGCAGCAGAAAGGCTGGTTACCTCTGTTTGATTTTGCCTATCAGGGTTTTGCCCGTGGTCTGGAAGAAGATGCGGAAGGTTTGCGTATTTTCGCTGACACGCATCAGGAACTGCTGGTTTGCAGCTCTTATTCCAAAAACTTTGGCCTGTATAACGAACGCGTGGGCGCCTGTACCTTAGTGGCAGCCAACGCTGATGCAGCGGCTACCGCATTCAGCCAGGTGAAATATACCATTCGCGCCAACTACTCTAATCCTCCAGCGCACGGTGCAGCGGTGGTGGCCACTATTCTTGGCAATGACGTGCTGCGTGCGGAATGGGAGCAGGAACTGACGGCAATGCGTCAGCGCATTCATCTGATGCGTGAGCTGTTCGTTAAAACGCTGCAGGAAAAAGGTGCGCAGGGCGACTTCAGCTTTATCATTCGCCAAAACGGCATGTTCTCGTTCAGCGGATTGAGTAAAGATCAGGTTGTTCGCCTGCGTGACGAATTTGCGGTTTATGCGGTGAATTCAGGACGCGTTAACGTGGCGGGTATGACACCAGATAATATGTCTGCACTCTGCGCAGCGATTGTCGCAGTGCTGTAAACCGGCAGATAAGCAGAAACAAGAATGGGCCTGAGCGGCCCATTTTTTATTGCGTAGATTATTGCAGAAAGGGGTTGGTTTTACGCTCATGTCCCAGCGTGGAGCCGGGCCCGTGTCCAGGCAAAAACGCCACGTCATCACCTAACGGCAACAGCTTCTCTTTGATGGCTGAAATCAGATGCTGATGGTTACCCTGTGGAAAATCGGTGCGTCCGACGCCGCCGTTGAAGATCACATCTCCGGACACCAGCAAGCGGCCAACACGATCAAAGAAAACAATATGTCCGGGCGTATGACCTGGCGTATGTAATACTTCCAGCTGCACCTTGCCCACGGCAACGCTGTCGCCCTCTTTCAGCCAGCGAGCTGGCGTTAAGGGTGCGCATTCCGGCAGACCAAACATGCGGCTTTGCTCTGGCAGATTTTCCAGCCAGATGGCATCACGTTGGTCTGGCCCGATGACTGGCACACCGTAATGGGCAGCCAGTTCAGCGGCGGCGCCAACGTGATCAAGGTGGCCGTGGGTAAGCAGGATTGATTCAATCGTTACCGGGGCTGCGGCAACTGCCTGCTTGATCATCTCCGCATCGCCACCGGGGTCGACAATAGCGGCAGAACCGGTCTCAGCACACCAGATCAGAGAACAGTTCTGGACGAAGGCGGTCACCGGAATAATGTGATAGTTCATAACGCTCCATTATGGCCCGGCGACTGGCTTCTGTTACGACCAGTTGCGCACCGGGCCGGTATCTATATGTACGAAATTACTGCTTGGATAGTATCCTACACCACCCGCACGCAAGGCGAGCGCTGCTTTACGGACGTTGCTCAGCTGGATGCCTTCGATATGAAAATCCATGGCCTGTCCGAGCGTATGATAACTGTGTTTTGCCACGCCTCTGCTGTGCGCACGCAGATTGTTGTTGGTAGCAAGCGAACGATAGCCGGAAATGAGCTGCACTGGCTTACGCGTTTCAAGCATCGCCTGCAGGCGGTACAGCTGATCGAACAGTTTAGGATCGATCTTCTTGGTTTGATTGGCGCGATAGTCACGGAAAAAATGATTTAACCTGGCCAGTTCATCCTTATCGTAACTCTTTCCATTGAAAAACTCGGTCTTCAGGGTTTCACCGGTATGGAGATTATTTAACGTCAGAATGCGCGGACGAGGCGTCGAAAGCGTAGCAAAGGCAGAACCGGGAAGACAAGCCAGACCGGCTGCTGCTCCGCCTAAAACCAGGAGTTTACGACGTTGGGGATCAAAAGTAGCCATGAAATGCGTTTACCTACAACAGTGCGAAAAGTGGGTCGTGCAAAAAGTGCACAAGGCCGCACATTAAACGCCAGCTAACCGTTCGTCAACCCGGCGAAGGTCAAGAAAAAGGGGAAGCGTGGTTAATCTTCCCCTTTTGAGACCAGTCTTGCACATGTAAGCAAAAATAACTGATTGCTGAATCAAGCACTAAAGCAGGAGCTGGCCAGCTTTACTGAGCATATGCGTGCCCGATCGCGCAGTTGTATCATAGTTGTAAATATCTGTTCGAAATTGTGGCTTACCGTCATCAGCCACCCATGCGGTCAGATAATAGAGGTTAACCGGGATACGATGACGAATCGGCACGTAACGGGTATCACCTTCCTGCAGCGAGCTGGAAATCTTCGCATTGTTCCAGCCCACATCCTGCAACAGCATATTGGCCAGATCGGACGCACGATTTACCCGCACGCAGCCGGAACTCAGCGCACGGATATCGCGCTGAAACAGGTTATGATTCGGCGTGTCGTGCAGATAGATCGCGTCAGAGCTGGGCATATTGAACTTGTAGCGGCCAAGCGAATTGGTCGCGCCAGGTGCCTGACGAATGCGATAAGGGAATGAGGCCGCGGACACCATACTCCAGTCAATCATTGAAGGATCGATCACTTCAGCATCGGCGTTCCAGCCCGACAGCAGCGTATAGCCATGCTTGTAGAGATAGCTCGGATCCTGCTTAACCTTAGGCACAATATCTTTGCGCACTAATGTAGTCGGCACATTCCACGGCGGATTCAGTACCACATTATTTAGCGCGCTGCGCATCAACGGCGTCTTGCGATCCGGTCGACCCACGATCACGCGTGACGTCAGTGCAGGCGTGCCGTTGGTGTAATAGATCAGCGAATAATTAGGAATATTCACCATAATGCCGTTGTGCATATCATCCGGCAGCAGGCGCAAACGCTGGATATTCAGCGCCATCAGTGAAACCCGCATCTGCGGCGACACATTCAGCCATTCGCGCGTACGCGGACCGATAGCGCCATCGCCTTCCAGACCTTGCCACTGCTGAAAGCGTTTAACGGCGGCCACCAGCTGGTCATCATAAACCTGATCCGCACTGGCAGCGACATCAGCAGGCGGCGTCACCAGGCCTGGGTTTTCCGGGGTTTGTGGCGGAATCGTGCTGACCGACGTCGCTGACGGACTGACCGCCACCGGCGCGGGCTGACTGGCGCTGACGGTGACCGGCGTCGTTGACGTTGTCGTCGCATCCAGCATACCGCTGCGCTGCAAAATCTCACGCAGTGCCGGCACATCGGCGCTGACCTGGCCGGGGCGCAGCGTCTCGCGGCCGTTAAGCTGCGGCCACGGCTGGTTATCGCTCATTAACGTGATTAGCGCCTTGCGCATGCGCTGGTACTGCGGATGCTGTGGCACCAGCGAGCGTACAAAGGTTGCCAGCACGCCCTGCTCGATCGATTTATGCCACTGGTTCACCGTCGAGAGCGGCGGCAGCGCCATCTTATAAGGCACGTTGCTGTATAACCAGTTCTCGCCCTGCGCGGGCACATTGGCAATAAATTGCAGATAGCCATACATCGCATCGGACAGGACAATGTCCCGCGCAAGGCCGGTGATGGATGGATTGGTTAGCTGCTCAATCCAGCGGTTAAACTGCGGCTGCACACCCGACAGCGCCACTTCAGCCAGTTGCTGCTGAAACTGCTGTACCGCAACGGGATCGTGCCACACCGGCTGCATATCGCGCCCAGCGTAGAGCGTTGCCAGCGAAGCGAGATAGAACGGCTTGCTGCCATCGTTGAAGGCCGCGAGGATCTGTCGCTGGCTTTCACCAGCGCTCATACTTTTGCTGACCGCGCGGGAAGGCGCGGCCGTTATTATCGCTGCAGTGGCGGCGGAAATGTTCGCCAGACCAAGGGAGAGACAACAGGCCAAAGCGGCACGTTTTAGTAAAAATGAATTTGCCAGCAACATCCTTTGCCCCCTTTAACATCAACATGAGCGGGTACGGAACCGCGCTAAAAGCGGAAACGCTTTTATTAAGTATAGAAATGAAAACGGCATTTGCTCTGTGAGCAAATGCCGACTTGCAGATTACCGCTTCAACGGGCGTTTTACTATGCCTGCGCCTGGCTATTTTCCGTTTCCAGCCGCGTCTCGCTATCAGGCAAAACGTCAGCGGAAAAACCGCGCAGGCCGACCACGTGCACATGCTCGGTGTTATTAAATACCTTACGCACCAGCTTGTACGTCGTGCCCTTCTCCGGACTGATATTTTCCGGTGCGGCGATGACCAGTTGCATCTCCAGCCGCTCGCACAGCTCAAACAGCGTGGCGATCGATTTCGCATCCAGACGTGCGGCTTCATCAAGGAACAGCAGGCGGCATGGCGAAATATCTTTGCCACGCAGACGGCGTGATTCCTCTTCCCAGCTCTGCACCACCATCACCAGAATCGACATACCGGTACCGATCGCTTCACCGGTAGAGAGTGCGCCGCTTTCTGCACGCAGCCAGCCGTCAGATCCGCGATTCACCTCAACTTCCATCTCCAGATAGTTACGGTAATCCAGCAGCTCTTCACCGATGGTTTGCGGCGTGCGCTGGCCCATGTCGATATGTGGATTCAAACGCTGATAGAGTTTCGCCAGCGCTTCTGAGAAAGTGAAACGGTTGCTGTTGAACAGATCCTGATGCTGCTCATGCTCTTCCGACAGCACATCCAGCAGCATCGCATGCGTTTCGCGTACGTTGACGTTCAGCCGCACGCTGCGCACCTGACCAAAGCTCACCGTCTGCAACCCCTGGTTAAGCTGACGGATACGGTTTTGCTCACGCTGAATAGTCTTGCGGATGATATTCGCTACGCTGCGCGAACTGATCGCCAGCGTTTTTTCACGCGCGGTCAGCTCTTCGGTCAGGCGGTTCAGCTCAATTTCCATCTGCTCGATCGCTTCAACCGGATCGTCGGTGCGAATAATATCCTGACGAATGCGCTCGCGCAGATGCTGATACACGGCGATAAAGAACTGAATTTTGCGCTCTGGTCGTTTGGCATCTTCTGACAGACGCAGTACATCGCGCAGGTGTTCATTGTCCGCCACCGCCAGACGCAACGCGCCCAGCGCTTTATCGGACATTGAACGCAATTCATCGCCGCTGAGGTAGGCGAGTTCGCGACGGTGTAGTCGTCGTTCCACCCCGCTCTCTTTCACCAGGCGCAGCACCGCGCACCAGCCTGCTTTCGCCTGTACCACCTGCTGACGATTCAGATGATAATCGCGTTCAACCCGGCGCAGTTTTTTCTGTAGCGCATCCATTTCGGCTTCACAGAAGGTCAACTGTTTTTCCAGCTGATTGCGGCGCGTTCGGTTGCTGCTCAGTGCGTTGTACAGCTCGTCACGGCGAATGCGTGCACGCTCTTCCGCGCTGCTGTCAGCCTGAACGCCAATATCCTGCATCTCCTGATGCAGCTCTTTCAGCATATCGCGGCGGGCGTCGTAAGCACTTTTCAGCGATGCCAGCACCTGCGAATATTGCGTCAGCTGGGCCTGATGCTCCCGCAGCCGCTCGCGAGCACGCGCACGTTCGCCTTCGGCCTGTTCAAGACGCTGACGCAGCTTCTCATTCAGATCGCTGCTGCCGGTGAGCATGCCAGCCGAATCGGCGTAGCCAAAATGCGCGCGACGCTGTACCACTTCGGTGAGGGCAAACGCCTGCTGACGGGCATCACGTTGCTGCTGTTGCGCCTGCTGATAATCTGCTTTTAACTGCTCATGTTGCTGCGGGTCGCTTTGCAACACCGAGAGCATCGGCTCAAGGCGCGCCAGCGCGCTGCCGTGCTGATGAATAAAGCGCGCGGCGTCCTGCGACTCCTCCATGCGCTCGCGAATCTCTTCGCAACGATCGGCTAACGTCTCATCCTGTAGCAGGTTGATGCGCGGCAGCAGCCGGTTCAGCTGGGCGACGCCCTCTTTTGCCTGATCGTACTGCTGGCGCTGCTGCTGATTGTCATTTTCATGATTGCTGAGCGCACGCTCCAGCTCGGCGCGGCGTGCGTTGCACTGACGGATCTGCGCTTCCGGGTCGTCTTCAAATGCTACGGCCAGATGGCTGCCGATAAAACGGCTGAACGACTGATGCAGGCGCTGCGTTTTCTGCACGTCAAACGACAGCGTGGCGTAGCGTTCCGCCAGACTGTTGCGTTCGATATGCAGCAGCTCCAGCTGATTCTCACGCGCGGCACGACCAAACAGCGGCACTTTTGGAAAACGCGAATAGCGCCATTGCCGCTCGGCGACTTTCACCACGACGGCTTTTTCCAGCTCTTCAACGCCAAATACGCTGTCATCAAAAGACTGCGGATCGCCTTCGATCAGGTAGAGATCTTCGGGACAATCTTCCAGTCCCGACAGCTGCTCGCGGATCAGGGAGAGATCCGGCACGACAATCGCGTGACGTGACGGGCCGTAGAGCGCCGAGAAGTAAGGCGCATCGTCCAGTGTGACATCATCGTAAATCTCAGAGAGCAGCACGCCGCCAAAACGTTCGGCCAGGCTGTTAAGCCGCGCATCTTCCGCGCCGCCGGGCTGACTGAGACGTTCGATTTGCTGTTCGATTTCGCGCTTGCGCGCCGCAATTTCATCGCGCTCTACCGTGGTTTCGCGCTCGCGCTCCAGCAACTGCTGCATAAATTCGGTGATCTGCTGGCTGTTTTCCAGCGTCTGTCCGGTCTGTTCACTCAGCTGTGTCAGGATCTCCTGCGCGGCCAGCCAGTGCGGCGCGCGTGCCGTCAACGCCGTGGTGCGCTCGCGCAGCTGCTCCAGCTCCTGACGCAGAGTCATGCGGCGTTCACCGGCATCGCTGACGCTCTGTGACAGCTGTTCAATCTGCGCTTCCAGTTCGCGTTGCAGCTGTTCCAGCTCATGGGCTTCGTAATGCTGACCCTGGCGTTTGCAGAACTCATTCAGCAAGCGTTCCGCTTCCTGCTGCTCGCGTAACCGCTGCTCCAGCTCGGAGAGACGCAGCCGCAATGACGACAACTGCTCCGCATGATGACGCTGATTAGCCGCGTCGCGCAGCAGTTCACGGCCGGTTTGCCACGCCTCGCTGCGGCTCACCGGGCCAGCAATTTTATTCACCAGTTCAAACGCCTGTTCAAACTGGCCGTGCGCGGCCTCGGCCACGCTCATTTTCTGCTCCAGCATTAGCAGCTTGTCGGTGGCTTCCTGTTCACGTGCCTGGAAGGTTTCCTGCCACTCGTCGGCGTTGTCGACGGTCAGGGCAGGCAGCTGACAAATCTGCTGCGCACGCTGTAAGGCTTGCAGCGCCTGCTGATACTGAATGGCGCGCGTTTGCTGCACGTCCAGCGCCTGCTGGTAATCCGCCAGCTGGCTTTTCAGCTCATCCACTTCCAGCTCGGCGGCTTCGGCGCGTGCTTCGTTCTCTTCCTGCACATCACGCGCTTCGGCAACGACCTCGTTCTGCTCTTCCAGGCGATAGCTCAGTTCTTCAAGATCGCTGCTGTAGCGCTCAATTTTTTCCTGCTGACGCATGGCGGTTTGCACCAGCGTCAGGTGATCGCTGGCACCCTGATAATCCACCTCAAGGTCATTTTCTGCCGCGGCGTGTTCCGCCAGCTCGCGTGCCATGTCGATATGACGGAACTGTTCGCTGGCCAGCTGGCTGCGACTGGTAAACAGCTCGTTACGCAGCAATAAGGCGCCATCAAGATGGATGCGTCGTTCGTTGGCGTGCCGCATGTAATCGGCCGCTACGTAGCTGGTCGCTTCAGAGATCAAATGCTTAAACAGATCGCGGTCGGATTGCGTGACGCGAATCGCTTCCAGCGTCATGCGGTTTTCCCGCAGCGCCGCCTCCATATCCTGGAAGGCTTTGCGCACGCCGCTGTTTTCCGGCAGCAGGTAATCGCGCAGCGAGCGGGTAATGGCACTGGAGATACCGCCGTACAGCGAGGCTTCGATCAGGCGATAATATTTGCTGCGATCGCCGGCCGAGCGCAGTCGACGCGCCACGATGCCGAGATCGAACATCAGCGAGTGATAGTCGGTGATCGAGTTAAAGGTACGAAACTGAACGCCCTCAATCTCCTCAACGCGCTCTTTGAGTTCGTTCAACGGCAGAACGCGCGCCTGACGTTCCGACACCGCTTCGGTAAACATCTCCGTCGGCGTCAGGTTGGCTGGCAAGCCGTGAATGCTGAAGGGTTTGATATCGACTTTTTTATCGCGGCCTGCCACCTGTTGCAGACGCACGCCAACGATGACGCGCTGGTGACGTGAGTTAACCACGTCGAGCGCTGAATAGCAGACGCCAGCGCGTAGCTTGCCATGCAGGCCCTTATCACGCGAACCTGACGTCGCGCCCGCTTCGGTGGTGTTACGAAAGTGCAGTAGCGTTAAATCCGGGATCAGCGCGGTAATAAAGGCCGCCATGGTGGTCGACTTACCGGCACCGTTGCCGCCGGATAAGGTGGTCACCAGATTATCGAGATCAAAGGTGCGGGCGAAAAAACCGTTCCAGTTAATCAGCGTCAGCGAGTGAAACTTTCCGCGTTCAATCATTACTTTCATCCTCTGGCAGCGGCGCATCCGCTTCGCTGTCGTTATCGTCATCCTCTTCCGCACGGCTTAGCGCCACCGCCTCGCCGTCACGAATCAGACGCAGCTGCGCCTCGCGGGGATCGTCACCGCTGCGCACGTCGGCGCCGAAGCGGAATACCGATTCATTAATGCGGAATTTGCTGTTGTCGTTGCCCATAAACCACACCATGCCAAGACGACGCAGGCGGTTCAGTGAGGCGCGCATCTTCTCCTGCAGCCTGCCGCGGTCAAGATCGGAACCGGTGGAGCGCTGGTTAACCAGCTTGAGCAGGCGATTTTCATCGGCGAGGCTCATCAGCTCATCATACAGTTCCTGCTGGGTGAAAATGCCTTCGTTAGCAAGGCGCTCCGGGCTGAGATAGAGAAAACATAAGATTTTGCCCACCATCATATCGAGCTCTGACAGCACCGAGCGCGGTATCAACGTGGTGGAACGCGGACGCAGATAAAAAAAGCCTTCCGGTGCCCGCAGCAACTCAACGTTGTAGCGGCTGTAAAATTCTTCCAGGTAGAGCTGGTAATCCATCAGGAAAGCGTGATTATCCAGCTCTTCAATGCCGATATGGCGGCCTGCGCGTAACTGACTGTCCAGCGCGGGAAACAGCGGATTCGCCAGCGCCTGTGCCAGTTTAACCGGCATCACGTGTTCAATATTTGTCGATGACATGCGCCTGCACCTTGGCTCCGTAATCATTAATGGCCTGCCATTCTGCTGGCAAACCGGAAAAGTCAGCTTCAGCCACGCCAAGACGTACCGCCTGATCGATCACGATGCGGGCGAGGTCAAAATGGCGGGCGCGCGGATATTGGGCGAGGTAATCACGCATCACAGTGGCCAGATTTAACGGCTTCTGCTGGGTGCGATAGATGGCCAGCGCCTCTTCTAACATCGCGGCGAGCTGCTCACGAATTTCGTTAAATTCTTCATATTCCAGCTCCGCCGGCAGTTCGCCCGTGACCTCTTCGTTACGCAGGGTCAGCTCCTCTTCACGCATATCGTAAAGACGCTCGGCGTTGGCATGGGTCAGCGCCCACGGCTGATCGAAATAGTTTTGTACCGACAGGCGCAGACGCTGCGCGAAGACGCGGTTCTTATCCATATCGATAGCGGTTCGGATAAATTTATGAACGTGACGGTCGTAGCCAATCCACAGATCGATCGCCTGCTGCCCCCAGCTGGTAATACGATCAAGCTTGTGTTGCAGATCGAACACCAGCTTATCGACAAAGCCGAGATCGGGGCTGTTCAGCGTCGCGTCCTGAATGCGCAGCAGGTTCGCCTGCAGCTTGTCGCCAGCAGCTTCCAGCGTGTCCTGCAGCTCGCGTAGCGTGCCGGAGGTTTCTGACAGCAGCATCTCACAGCTTGAGATCGCGGCACGCCAGTCTTTGTTGAGCAGCTCAGCAATATCGTTTTTCACCGCCTGCTGCTGCTCATCCATCAAGCGCTGAGTCATATCGATACTGTCAAAAATCTCCGCGACCGAGTATTTCAGCGGCGCAAACACGTTACGGTGCCAGTGAAACTCATCGCCATTTTCATCGGCGGCATCGGCAGCGCGTTTAAGCTCACCGGCCACGATCGACAGCTGCATTGAGAGGCGCAGCGTGGAAAATTCGCGCTGGCGAATATAATAATCGGTGATGCCGATCGCCAGCGGCGTCAGGCGATAGATCGCATTGCCTTCGGTGATTTCGCTGGTGAAACGGTTGATCAGGCGCTGGCGCACCATATCGTTGATGGCATTATTGGCGCGCACCAGCACGGTTTCGCTGGTTTGCTCAAAGGCTTTACTGACATGGCGAAACGCGTCAATCAGTTCGCCCTCGCTCATTTCACCGTCCATGCGCTCGCCGTTCAGCGTGGCAATGGCCAGTAAAAATGCCAGACGTTCCGTGGGCAGCGAGACGGAAAAATCGTTTTTTCGCGCCCAGGCAACCAGTTCCGGTACGGTCTGGGAGAATTCACTCATAGTACGTCCTTCTCGATGGGTTTCCGCGCTGTGACGTGGATATAGCGTCCTAAACTCAAAAAAGGCTCCTGTCGACAGTAGCGTTTTTCCATCTCCAGCACTTCGTCAAAGCGTTCGCTCTGTTTCTCTTTGTCGCGCATGTAATCGTGAAAAACACGAATGCCGGCGCGGCTTTCAATGTGAAAACCACAGGCGGTGAGCCAGCGGTAAACCTGCTCAGGATCGCGGGGAAAGTCTGGTGACAGGGTTTTCTTTTTGCGTTTTTTCAGGTCAGCCTGAAGGTAACCGAAATTTCCCAGCGTGAGCGTACGCATGGTTAAGCCGTGCAGGTTGTAAAACATCAGCGACAGTACGCCACCGGGATGCAGAATATCATAGAGCTGACTAAGAATTTTCTCGGGTTCAGCCACCCATTCCAACACCGCGTGGAACAATACCAGATCAACCGGCGTATCCAAATAATCTGCCACCTGCTGCGCGCTGATTTGTGCGAATTGCATGTTATCGCTCACACCTTTTTCCGCCGCCAGACGCTTCGCCCGTTCAATCATCTCTGCGGACAGATCGCATAACAGTACCTGATGGCCGTCCGCCGCCAGCGTACAGGCCATTTGCCCTTCGCCGCCTCCGGCATCAAGCACGCGACGTGCTCCCGCGGGTAACGTGGCTAAAATAGTGGCCAGCTCCTCGCCGAGGATCGCCTGACGGATACGTCCTTTAGTGGTACCGTAAATGTTTTGCGAAAACTTCTCCGCCATATCGTCAAAATTGCGATCCTGCATCGCTTTGGCTCCTGTCAGCGCCGCCAAAACGGCTATTTTGTCACACCCCGGCGGAGAATGAACCTTTAGCGTAGCGCGAGGCAATCAGATGATGTTTTTTCGGACAAAAGGAAGCGGAAATCGATGTTTTTTACCTTAAAAAAGGTGGTGGGTGGGCTGTTACTACCGTTGCCGTTTCTGCTGCTGCTGATGGCAATCGCCATTTTATTGCTTTGGTTCTCTCGCTGGCAAAAAACCGGTAAAATCCTGCTCTCTGCTTCATGGCTGCTGTTACTGCTGCTGAGCCTGCAACCGGTTGCCGATCGGCTGCTATTACCGCTGGAAAACCGCTATCCGACATGGAACGGCAGCGAAAAGGTGGATTACATTGTGGTGCTGGGCGGTGGCTATACTTTTAATCCCGACTGGGCGCCTGGTTCAAATTTAATCAGCAACAGTTTGCCACGCGTGGTTGAAGGAGTGCGCCAGTGGCGACGTAATCCGGGTGCTCGCATGATCTTCACCGGTGCGGCCGCTGGCCAGAATCCGATGAGCAGCGCGCGCGTTGCCGCGCAGGTGGCACAATCTCTCGGCGTCCCTGCCGATGCCACTATCATGCTCGATCGGCCACGGGATACCGCGCATGAAGCTGAGGCGGTAAAGCAGTACATTGGCCAGCATCCTTTCATGTTGATCACCTCAGCTAACCATATGCCGCGTGCGCTGGGCTTTTTTTACGCGCAGGGATTGCAGCCGATCGTGGCTCCCGCCAATCAGCTGGCGATTACTTCACCGTTGAATCCATGGGAAAAGGCGATTCCGTCGCCGGTATGGTTGGGCCACAGCGATCGCGCCTGGTATGAAACGCTGGGGAGGCTGTGGCAGCGGCTTCATGGTGAAGAGAGTACGTTAGTTGAGCCACGGCAATAGCTGTTGCGCAGCATGATCAAACCGCGGGCGGTTCAGCGGCATGCCCGCAATCGCTTCTGCTACGGTATCCCAGAGTAGATAGATCCAGCGTCGCCAGATAAAACCCTCGTCGGCCGGCTGATGGCGCAGCGAAGCAAACATCAGTGACTCGGCTGCGCCGGTTTCACTCAGCTTTGATAGTTCAAACTCCCGGGGCGCCCACAGTATCGGGCCGGGATGAACAACGGCAATAAGCCGATCGGAACGGGGATCTTTGATCAGGTTTTGCAGCGATAGATTGCCATGCACCAGCACGCAACGCGCAGCGAAATCATTAAATAGCCTGGGCAGTTGCTGACGGCAACGCAGCAGCAAATGCCGATCTTCCGCGGTTAATCCGGGTAGCGCAAGCCAGCCCAGCGTCGCCCAGAGCACTTCAACATACTGCTGATACCAGTTGCTCCAGCTGTTCTGTTGCGTACTGTCAACGGCGCCCACCACACCCTGGCTGTCGATACTGTGCCAGGCATGCAGGCATTCCACAATCTGCTGCTCCAGCTGTTGAGCACGCTGCGGCGTGCGTGCGGGCGCCTCAACCGGAACGCCGCGTAACCGCTCCAGCAGTAAAACTTCATGCCGTGGTTGCTGCTGGCTGATGACCACACCGTATACTGCCGGCACTTTGATCGCGCTTTCGCGACCCAGCATCGACAGTTTGGCGGCTTCCTGTGCCGCCAGGCCCTGCCGCCGAAAATATTTAGCCACCAGCGGCATTGCCTGCCCCGCATCGTCATAAAGGGCAAACAGGCTTGCCTGTCCTTGCTCGCTGATATGTTCAAGCCGACCGACCGGCTCGCCTAACACCAGCGTCAGCTCTGCGCGCAGTTGTTCCATAACAGGCTCCTTTAACTGACCAGAGTCGTTATCATGAACGTACTTGCCGGAGGAATCATCGTCTGACATCAAATCCTGATGAGAAAAGAGGACCGAATGGTCCTCTGAACGGATTACTGCATCGCCTGGCGTACACGCGCCAGATCCTCTGGCGTATCGACACCAGCGCTCGGCACCTCATGCGCAACATCAACATGAATCTTTTCGCCGTACCACAACACCCGCAGTTGCTCCAGCAGCTCAATCTGCTCCAGCTTGCTGGGCTGCCAGGTCACGTAGCGGCGGATAAAGCCGGCGCGGTAGGCGTAAATGCCAATATGACGTAAAAAGGTATCGCCGATCTCTTCACGTGAGACGGCAAAACGCTCACGTTCCCAGGGAATGGCCGCACGGGAAAAATAGAGCGCATAACCGGCCGCGTCGGTGACCACTTTTACCGCGTTAGGATTAAACGCTTCTTCTGCGCTGACGATCGGCACGGCCAGCGTGGCCATTCCTGCTGCCGCGCTGGCAAGATTGTTTGCTACCTGACGAATGATAGTCGGTGGAATCATCGGCTCATCGCCCTGCACGTTGACAATGATTTTGTCATCGGCAAAACCGTAGCGGTCAATCACCTCGGCCAGACGCTCGGTGCCTGACTGATGATCGGCGCGGGTCATGCACACTTCGCCTCCCGCCGCCTCCACTGCTGCAGCGACATCGGCATGATCGGTGGCAACAATGACCTGCTCTGCCCCCGACTCTTTTGCTCTCTGCATCACGTGCAAAACCATCGGCAATCCGTTGATATCGACCAGCGGTTTACCCGGCAGCCGCGTTGAAGCGTAACGTGCCGGAATAATGGCAACGAAACTCATGGATGGCTCTCTTCCATGGTCAGCGCACGCGCTTCATTTTCCAGCAGAACCGGAATGCCTTCACGCACCGGGAATGCCAGGCCGTCAGGTTTACAGATAAGTTCCTGCTGTTCGTTGTTGTAGTACAGTTTGCCGTTGCATACCGGACAAGCCACAATTTGTAGTAAACGGTGATCCATATTTCCTCCGTTACGGACCGATTCGCCAGTGCGGTGAGCATATCACAATGTCATTAACAGAGTGGATCACGCAGTAAGCGACCAGACCGGTTGCCAGCGCGGCGTCAACGCCACGGGCAGATTATCGCACTGAACAGAGTCTGCACCCTGCCAGCGCGCAAAATGATCTATAGCGCCTTTTAAATCGGCGCAGAGTGCGGCGGTTGCTGGTACGCCAGGTTCAAGCCACAGATTTTTAATCTGCAATACGCCGCTCTTGCGGATCATTTTGGCATCCATTCGCGCTTTCAGCTCGCCACGCAGCAATATCGGCAGAACAAAATAGCCATAACGGCGCTTCGCTTCCGGCGTATAACACTCCAGGCGATAGTCAAAATCAAACAGCTCCAGCGCACGCTTGCGATGCCACACTAAAGGATCGAAAGGGGAAAGTACCGTGCTGTGTGTCGCTTCCAGCTGCTGCTCCAGTAGAGGCAGCAGCGCATGATGCAGATAAAGTGTGCCCAGTGTTTCTACGTTGCAGGCGACAATAAACCCCTGCTCCAGCCAGCGCGCTATCACCTCTCTGACCGCAACTTTTTTCAGACGATAATAATCTGCTAACCATTCGGGGCGAAAAATCCCCAGACTGTTGGCGCTGTTGCGTAACATCTGCTCGACCGCCTCGGTTTCACTCAGCATGCGGTCGTCATGCCAGTCAGGCAGCACGTGCTGGCGAAGATCATAGACGCGCTGAAAATTTCGTCGCTCGCTAACCATCAGCTCGCCAGCGGTAAACAGATTCTCCAGATGACGCTTATGCGGTTTCCATGCCCACCAGCCTGCCTTTTGCTGAGACGGTGCGGCAAAGTCAGCAGCGCGGACCGGACCAGCCTGCTCAATGTGGGCCAGCAGATCGGCAATCTCCGTTTGATGGGTCTGCATCCAGTCAGCGCTGAATTTCCAGCCCAGCGATGCTGGCGATAACATGCGATGACGGAGCAGTGGATAATCTTCGATGGGAATAAAGCAGGCTTCATGCGCCCAATATTCAAACAGCGCGCCGTCACGAAGTGCCTGTTCCAGCCAGGAGAGCGGAAAGCTGCCGATGCGGCTGAAAAGCACCAGCCAGGGGCTACGGGCCACAACATGGATAGTATCGATTTGCAACAGGGACATTTTGCGGATTGCCGCCAGCAGACGTTCTGGAGTTGCTGCTTCGTCGGCAGGATGCAACAGGCCTTGCGCAGCGAGCTGCAGATTACGCGCCGTTTTCAGAGAAAGGTTAATCACTGGCTCTCCTCAATACGGGTGAACGATGCAGCCGGAACGCTACCGGTCTGTCGTTCAGTGTGGATGGCAACGCTTAACGATAGCGCTTATGAGTGCCGATGACGGTGCTTCACTTAACTGAGCATCTACCGGCACATACCACCAGTTTGCTCTGGCAAAGTGGCGGCATTTCACCGCATCTTTTTCCGTCATCACCAGCATCTGATCCTCTGATGTTAACGCAGCCAGCTCTGCTTCATCATAAGCATGATGATCGGCGAAGGCGATCTCTGCCTGTGGTGTTAATCCGTGATTGCGCAGCGTGGTAAAAAACCGCGGTGGATGACCGATTCCCGCCATCGCCACCGCGGGCGCTAACGCGGATACCGCACGCGTTGTGCCGTCCAACAGGTTCACCGCATGGCTGACGGCCAGTGACATGGCGATTTCATTGCCAGCCGCCTCGCCACCATTAACGATGATGGCATCTACTTCCGCTAATCTGTCCGCGCGTTCGCGCATCGGACCGGCGGGCAGCCACCAGCCGTTGCCAAAGCGGCGTACGCCATCAATGACAACAATTTCGATATCGCGCTGTAACGCATAGTGCTGCAGCCCATCATCGGTGATGATCACGTCAAGCGCATGCTCTGCCAGTAACGCCTGCACCGCCGCTGAACGCTGCGGTGCCACGGCAACTGGCGCACCCGTGCGTTGAAAAATCAGCACGGGCTCATCACCTGCGGTGTCAGTGGTGGTGCTGGCATCCAGCAACAGCGGATAGCGCTCTGCTTTGCCACCATAACCACGCGACACCACGCCAGGACGCAGGCCCTGCTGTTGCAACGCCTGAACCAGCCAAATCACCACCGGCGTTTTGCCGTTGCCGCCGGCAGTGAGGTTACCCACCACCACCACTGGCACCGGTGCGCGCCAGCTTTTGCGCCAGCCACGTTGGTAAGTGAGCCGAATGAAGCGGCTCACTATGCCATACAGCAGGCTTAACGGCAGCAGCAGCAGATACAGCGGTGAGCGGCCGCTCCAGATGCGCTCAATCATTGGCCAAACTGCATTTTATGCAATTGTGCATAGGCACCGCCCTGCTCAAGCAGTTCGCTGTGCGTACCTCGCTCAATGATTTGACCATCTTCCACTACCACGATCTCATCCGCTTTTTCAATGGTTGAAAGGCGGTGGGCAATGACCAGCGACGTACGGTTCTTTTGCAGTTCATCCAGCGCCGACTGAATAGCACGTTCAGATTCAGTATCCAGCGCCGAGGTCGCCTCATCCAGAATCAGAATCGGACTGTCGCGCAGCAGTGCGCGCGCAATAGCAATACGCTGACGCTGGCCGCCAGAGAGCAGCACGCCATTTTCACCGATTACCGTATCCAGTCCTTTATCCATCTTCTTGATAAAGTCCATGGCGTGCGCCATGGTTGCCGCGCGTTCAATCTCCTCGCGGCTATATTGCTCACTGCGGGCATAGGCGATGTTATTGGCAATGGTGTCATTAAACAGATGGACGTTTTGCGAGACCAACGCCACCTGATTACGTAACGAACGCAGCGTATATTCACGCAAATCATGACCATCGATCAGGATTTCGCCCTGCTGGATGTCGTAGAAACGCGTCAACAGGCTGGCGATGGTCGATTTACCTGAACCAGATCGACCCACCAGCGCCACCGTTTTTCCTGCCGGAATCGACAGGTTGATGTTGCGCAGCGCAGGAATCTCGCGGCCCGGATAAGTGAAAGTAACGTTGTTAAACTGGATATTGCCTTCGGCCCGCTCAACCTGACGTGTGCCGTTATCCACTTCCTGCTCGCTGTCCAGAATAGAAAACAGCGTCTGACATGCTGCCATACCGCGCTGGAACTGGGCGTTAACGTTAGTCAGCGACTTCAACGGACGCATCAGCGCGATCATAGAAGAGAACACCACGGTAATGGTACCGGCGGTCAGGTTCTCCATCACTGAGGGGAAGCTAGCCGCATAAAGTACAAAGGCCAGCGCCAGCGACGCGATAAGCTGAATAATCGGATCGGAAATTGATGAGGCAGAAACCAGCTTCATGCCCTGCTGGCGCATGCGGTTGCTGACATGATCGAAACGTTTGGTTTCAATATCCTGACCGCCAAAGATCAGCACCTCTTTATGCCCTTTCAGCATCTGCTCAGCGCTGGTCGTCACCTGGCCCATGGTATTCTGCATCACTTTGGAGATGCTGCGGAAACGCTTAGAGACCATGCGGATGGCAAATGACACAACCGGTGCCAGCACAATCAGGATCAGCGACAGCTGCCAGCTATAGTAAAACATCATAATAAACAGGCCGATAATCGACGCGCCCTCACGGACTACCGTTACCAGCGCGCTCGACGACGATGACGCCACCTGTTCAGAATCATAGGTAATTCTCGACAGCAGCGTACCTGTGGATTGCTGATCGAAAAACGCCACCGGCATGCCCATCATATGGCTAAACAGGCGACGACGCATGTTCATCACCACATTGCCAGACACCCACGAGATACAGTAACTGGAGACATAGCTGGTAACGCCACGAATCAGCATTAACCCCATCACTACCAGCGGCATCCAAATCAGCACGGATTTATCAGCCTTACCGAAACCATCATCAAGTAACGGCTTCAACAGTGACAGCATTAACGTGTCGCCAGCAGCGTTAAGGACAAGCGCTACGGCTGCCACGAACAGCCCGCCTTTGTGCGGTGCGATCATTGGCCAGAGACGGCGAAAAGTCTGCCAGGTTGATAAGTCTTTGTCTTGATGCATTGTTTAACCAGCATTGTTTGAAATAGCCGCTCATTCTACCTGGAATCACGGGGGACGCCAAACCACTGATGGTACCATCGAGGCAATAAATGCGTTCTGAAACCCAAAACCTGCCAGCCATTGCTGGTTATTTGCACACTTATCTGTCCTTCTGTTGCAGTGTCATATGCTGCGTAGCCATTTTGCTGGTAGCGTTCGATAACCTGTCGGGACGGCATACGCCAGGCGTTATAGCGGGCCACCGACGTTAACGCCGCCTTTCCCGCGACCGCCCGTAACAGCGGCGCCACCGAAGAAGTACTGCTGCCATGGTGTGGAACCTGAAGGATATCTGCCCGTAACTGATGCCGATGTGCAGCCAGCAGCGCGAGTTCTGCCTCACGCTCAATATCGCCGGTCAGCAGTATCGCGGTTCTTCCATCGTCAATTCGCACCACACAGGAATCATTATTCCCACCCGACGTCGATGAGGTGCGTGGCCACAACACGGAAAAGTTGAGCTGATACCACTGCCAGCTTTCGCCTGCATGACAGGGAAAATGCCGATCATGCGCTAATGCGCTGCGGACAGAGATATCTGGCCAGCGTTGCTGTATCGCCTGCAGCCCTCCGGTGTGATCAAGATGTCCATGGCTCAGAATGATCCACTCCGGTTGTAATCCTTTGCGCTCCAGCCAGGGAATGATAATGCGCTCGCCTACATTTGAGGTCAGCCAGCGATTGCCCGTATCGTAAAGTATCGCTTTGCCTTGCTTAGAGATGACGATTGCCAGACCATGACCGACATCCAGCATATCCACTCGCCATTCCGGCTTGGGTATCGTCAGGCGCCATATTGCCAGCGCACAGCAGCAGCCAGCCAGGCTTAATGGTGCATGACGCCACCAGCCAAAACGCCACACTATCAGCGCTGCCAGCGGCAAGCAGATTAACATTAGCAGCGCATCTTCAATGGCTAACCAGCCTGAAGGAAACGCGCGCAAGCATAAAATAACCGCAGCAACAGAACGATCTGCCAGCCACCAGAGCATCTCCTCTATCGGCGAGAAAGGCAGAGCCAAAGCCAGCAGAATCAGTGGCACCGTCAGTAAGGAGATAACGGGTATTGCCATCAGATTGGCCGGTAATGCACTGAGACTGAGGCCAGAGAAAACCCAGGCCTGAACCGGGAGCATCAAAATCATCATGCCCGCCTGCAAATGCAGCAACTTTAACGGATAGATTTTTATGCCCTGCGATAAAGACTCAGGCAAAGGAAACCATTGATACCAGGCAATCAGCGCCGCTACGGCAAAAGCTGAGAGCCAAAAGCTCTCCGACAAAATCATCAGCGGGTCGAGCAAAAGTAATGCTGCAATACAAAGATTCCAGATGTGCCAGCTATGCCAATTTTTGCCGCTAACCCGGATGGCCGTCCATAACAGCAAGGCCAGCATTGCGCGTTGCGCTGGCGGATGAGCGCCCGAAAGCCAGGTATAGAGGCCTGCAACCAGCAGCGTGATCGCCAGTGGGAAAAGGTGCCCAATCCATTTCGCAGGCAGAAGAAATTGCAAGCCGCGCGCCAGAATCCAGCCAAAACCTGCAGCAAGGCCAATATGCATGCCTGATATTGCCATCAAATGTGCGGTGCCTGTTTCACGGAAAAGCTTGCTTAGCTCTGCGCTTAGCTCACCGCGTTCACCGAACGCCAGCGCAGTCAGTACGCCGCTCCATGGCAGATGTTGATATACCGATTGTGTATTTGTCAGAAATTGGCTGCGTATGGAGCAATTTTCATCAATCATGCTGGCTGACATGACGTGCCCCTGCAATGCATGGTGATTAGCCAATGCATAACGCTGCTGATCGAAGTGACCTTCATTAAGCTGGCTGTGGACCGGCCTTAATTTAAGTCTCATCTGCCAGCGTTGTCCGGCGCAATAAACGTGCCCCTGTTTTGGTAACGCAACGCTGGCATGGACAGGCGGAAAAACCCATCTTTCATGCACGGTGAGCAATCGTACCTGGGCTCGTTTGCCGTCAGGCGTAACCCGATCGACGACCACCCGCGCCGGCAAAATATTCTGGCTATAGTTTTCAACTTGCCACAGGGCACCGCGCGCTGACCAGAGCATCCAACACAGCATCAAAACCACTAAGGCTAACAGCGTTATGTTTCGCAATGGCACTACTGCGCAAACTATAGCGAAAGCTGTCAGAGCGAGAATAGTGCTGCGCGACGGCAATTCCGGCAAGAGCAACAAGGGTAAGGCAGCGATAATAGTTAAAATGGCCAACTGGTTAAGCGATAGGTTCATAAGTGCTCCCGGCAACGTCTCGCCTACTTTCGGCTTTGGTTCGTTGCAATGCGATGAGCAAATTTCTTGTTTGTTATATGGCTTCAGAAGACAGGGAAAGGATTACAGTGATGAGCAGAATTGTGTGAAGCGTTATGAAAAAAACCATGCTGAGAAGACAGAAAAAAACCAAAAAAAAACGACACCGGAGTGTCGTTTTAACGGATTCGTCAGGAATCATTGACCATGTATATTTGCGCGATCGCGTAACTCTTTACCCGGTTTAAAATGAGGTACGTATTTTCCCTCAAGCTCAACCTTGTCGCCGGTCTTAGGATTACGACCAGTACGAGGAGCGCGATAGTGCAAAGAGAAGCTGCCGAATCCCCGGATTTCAATGCGTTCACCCTGTGCCAGTGTGGTGGCCATGTGCTCCAGCATTTCTTTGACCGCATCCTCAACGACTTTCGCCGGAATATGAGTGTGCTGGCCAGCAAGTCGTTCAATCAATTCTGACTTGGTCATAAATCCTCCGGTTAATCCTTAATGGAAAAGGTTTGACAGCGTTCTGTCATATTCAGGGCAACAACGCTGCCCTGAATATCAGGTCGATTACTCGCCTTTAGCCGCTTTGAACGCTTCAGCCATAGCGCTGGAGAAGTTGCTTTCTTCCTGTTTGTTGTTAACAGTAGCGATTGCATCTTTCTCATCAGCTTCGTCTTTTGCACGAACAGACAGGCTAACTACGCGGTTTTTACGATCAACACCGGTAAATTTCGCTTCAACGTCGTCGCCAACGTTCAGAACCAGAGTTGCGTCTTCAACGCGATCGCGTGAAGCTTCTGAAGCGCGCAGGTAACCTTCAACGCCATCAGCTAATTCAACTGTAGCACCTTTAGCGTCAACTGCTGTCACTTTACCGTTAACAATGGCACCTTTCTTGTTCAGAGAGATGTAGTTGTTGAACGGGTCTTCAGCCAGTTGTTTAACGCCAAGGGAGATGCGCTCGCGCTCTGCGTCAACCTGCAGAACCACAGCTGCGATTTCGTCGCCTTTTTTGTATTCACGTACTGCTTCTTCTCCGGTTGCGTTCCAGGAGATGTCAGACAGGTGAACCAGGCCGTCGATGCCGCCGTCCAGGCCGATGAAGATACCAAAGTCAGTGATTGACTTGATTTTACCTTCAACACGGTCGCCCTTGTTGTGGGTCTCAGCAAACTGCTGCCATGGGTTAGATTTACACTGTTTCAGGCCCAGAGAGATACGACGACGTTCTTCGTCGATATCCAGAACCATCACTTCAACCACATCGCCTACGTTAACAACTTTAGACGGGTGGATGTTTTTGTTAGTCCAATCCATTTCAGATACGTGAACCAGACCTTCAACGCCTTCTTCGATTTCTACGAAGCAGCCGTAATCAGTCAGATTGGTCACGCGGCCGGTAAGACGAGTGCTTTCCGGATAACGCTTAGCGATAGCAACCCATGGATCTTCGCCCAGCTGTTTCAAGCCAAGAGATACGCGGGTGCGCTCACGGTCAAACTTAAGCACCTTAACGGTAATTTCATCGCCAACATTCACGATTTCGCTTGGATGCTTAACGCGTTTCCATGCCATATCAGTAATGTGCAGCAGGCCGTCAACGCCGCCCAGATCAACGAATGCACCGTAGTCAGTCAGGTTCTTAACGATACCTTTGACTTCCATGCCTTCCTGCAGGTTTTCCAGCAGCTGATCGCGCTCTGCGCTGTTTTCAGATTCAATAACCGCACGGCGAGAAACCACAACGTTGTTGCGCTTCTGGTCCAGCTTGATTACTTTGAATTCCAGCTCTTTGCCTTCCAGGTGCAGCGTATCGCGCACCGGACGCACATCTACCAGTGAACCAGGCAGGAACGCACGAATGCCGTTGAGCTCAACTGTGAAGCCACCTTTAACTTTGCCGTTGATAACACCGGTAACAGTTTCAGCGTCTTCGTAAGCTTTTTCCAACGTGATCCAAGCTTCATGACGTTTAGCTTTTTCACGGGACAGCAGGGTTTCACCGAAGCCGTCTTCAACTGCATCCAGAGCAACGTCAACTTCGTCGCCAACCTGGATTTCCAGTTCGCCGGCTGCGTTTTTGAACTGCTCTGCAGGAATTGCAGATTCAGATTTCAGGCCCGCATCAACCAGAACAACGTCTTTGTCGATAGAGACAACAACGCCACGAACGATGGAACCCGGGCGGGTTTCGATTTCTTTCAGGGATTCTTCAAATAGTTGAGCAAAAGATTCTGTCATATTGATAATCTTCAGGATTCTTCAATTTAACGTCCACCTGACTTCCTGCCGGATGGGGTTGTTTCACATGCCTCGCGACAATCCATTGCACAAGGTTAAATTATTCTTTTCAGCACCTTAATGCTAAATATCCAGCTTGCTGCGAGCATAAGCGATTGTTTTTTCAATCACCTCTTCGATTGGCATACTGGTCGAATCCAGTACAAGTGCATCAGCAGCAGGTACTAACGGCGCGACAGAACGATTACGATCTCTGTCATCGCGTTCCTTTATCTCAGATAAAAGGCGCTCAAAGTTAACATCAATGCCGCTCTGCTGCAACTGTAGCATACGGCGGCGAGCACGCTCTTCCGGACTGGCATCAAGGAAAATTTTTACCGGAGCATCCGGGAAAACCACCGTACCCATATCGCGACCATCGGCAATTAGACCGGGACGATCGCGAAATGCACGCTGGCGGCGCAAGAGTGCTTCACGCACCCGTGGAAAAGCAGCGACTTTTGAGGCTGCATTACTCACTTCCTGCGTACGGATTTCGCTGGTGACGTTTTCTCCTTCCAGAATCACCGCAAGCTCACCATCAGTAGAAACAAAGCGCACGTCAAGATGTGCAGCAATCGGCACTAATGCTTCTTCAGACTCGATGTCAACCTGATGATGCAGCGCAGCCAGCGCCAACACACGGTAAATAGCGCCTGAATCGAGCAAATGCCACTGAAGCGCTTCCGCCATCGCTTTACACAAGGTGCCTTTACCTGCACCACTTGGTCCGTCAATGGTGATAACCGGTGCAACAACCGCCATCTTGATCTCCTGTTAATGCCTATGTCACTGCCTGTTAGCCAGACTTTTCGCCAGGCATTATACGCAGCTTGCCCTTGGATCGTTACCCTTAAGCATAGACCGAAGAGAAATAATCAGATTTTTCAGCTGAGTAATTGTGATCAAAGAGGGAATTTGCCTGAAGAAATCTTCAGGCAACGGAGTTTTACGCCGATTGGCTTACAGACTTCAGGCGCTCGAAGTAATCAGGAAAGGTTTTGGCCGTGCAGCCGGGATCGAGGATGGTAACTGGCGTATCGGATAAGGCAACCAAAGCAAAACACATCGCCATGCGATGATCGTTGTAAGTGCCAATTTCAGCGTGTTTTAGCTGTGCGGGCGGCGTGATACGAATGTAATCATGCCCTTCTTCTACTTCAGCGCCCACTTTACGCAGCTCTGTCGCCATGGCAAACAGGCGATCGGTTTCTTTAACTCGCCAGTTATAAATATTGCGCATGACGGTGGTGCCCTGCGCAAACAGTGCGGTTGTTGCAATGGTCATCGCCGCATCCGGAATATGATTCATATCCAGATCGATCGCCTGCAGCGTATTACGAGTACAGGAAATGTAATCATCACCCCACTCAATCACTGCGCCCATTTTTTCCAGCACGTCAGCGAAGCGAATATCACCCTGTACGCTATTACGCCCGATACCTGTCACTTTTACCGTGCCGCCTTTAATTGCCCCGGCAGCAAGAAAATAAGAAGCAGATGACGCATCACCCTCAACCAGATAGTCACCGGGCGCTGAATAATGCTGCCCACCAGTGATGGTAAAGTGCTGATAATTGTCATTATGGACATCCACACCGAAGGTTTTCATCAGCTTGAGCGTGATATCAATGTAGGGCTTTGAAACCAAATCGCCTTTGATGGCAATGTGTGTATCTTTCTCTGCCAGAGGTGACGTCATCAGCAATGCAGTAAGAAACTGACTTGAGACACTGCCGTCTACAGTTATCTTACCGCCGGTAAATCCGCCCTTCAGGCGCAAAGGTGGATAATCCGTTTGCTCCAGATAATCAATCTGCGCGCCGCCCTGGCGTAATGCATCGACCAGATGGCCAATTGGGCGTTCTTTCATACGCGGCTCGCCGGTAAGCACGATATCATTCTTACCCAGGCATAAGGCCGCGGCCAATGGGCGCATCGCGGTACCGGCATTACCCAGAAAAAGCTCCAGAGCCTGCTCTGAAAATAAAGGTCCACCACAGCCCGTAACCTCGCAAACGGTGCGATCTGTAGAAAGCTGGTAGCTGACGCCTAACGCTTTAAGCGCATTGAGCATATGTTTAACATCATCGCTGTCGAGCAGGTTGGTTAACCTGGTAGTACCTGATGCCAGGGCAGCAAGCAGCAACGCGCGATTTGATACGCTTTTCGAACCAGGCAAATTAACTGTGCCCTCAACATGCGCAATGGGTTGTAACGTTAGAGAGTCCTGCATGTGAAACCTTTACTCCATAAATTCAGCGGCAAGGAAACCTCATGGTGTTATGAGGTTTCCGTAGTGGTGCTTACGCGATAATTAACCGTGACGACGTTCAAACTCAATCATGAAATCGGTCAGGGTTTTGACGCCCTCAAACGGCATGGCATTGTAGATAGAAGCGCGCATACCGCCAACCACGCGATGGCCTTTCAGAGCATGCAGTCCTGCCGCGTAAGATTCATCAAGAAACAGCTTATCCAGCGAAGCATCTGCTAACTGAAAAGGCACGTTCATCCGCGAGCGGTTGGATGTAGCAACGTCATTACGATAAAAATCGCTCTTATCAATAACGCCATACAGCAGGTCGGCTTTTTGCTGATTAATGCGATCGATTTCTGCTACGCCGCCCTGCTCTTTCAGCCATTTAAATACCAGACCAGAAAGATACCAGGCAAAAGTAGGCGGCGTGTTGAACATAGAGTCATTATCCGCAAGCACTTTATAATCGAGGATAGAAGGTACTTCTTTGCGGGCTTTGCCAAGCAGGTCCTCGCGCACGATAACGATGGTCAATCCTGCAGGGCCAATATTTTTTTGTGCACCGGCGTAAATAACGCCATAGCGATTGATATCCAGCGGGCTGGATAAAATGGTGGAAGAGAGATCGGCCACAACCACTTTATTGCCGAAGTCAGGTTGTTCCGCAATGGCAACACCATCAATGGTTTCGTTAGGGCAGAAATGCACGTAGGCCGCGTCATCAGAAAGCTGCCACTGGCTCATTGGCAGAATAGCGCGCTTGCCATCCAGCACCGTTTTTACATCAATCACATTTGGTGCGCAGAACTTCTCCGCTTCCAGAATGGCGCTATGGGCCCAGTATCCACCGTCAACGTAATCAGCGGTAGCCGCACTGCCCAGCAGGTTACCTGGAATCGCAGCAAACTGGCCGCGGGCACCGCCGTGGCAGAACAAAACTTTGTAATTGGCGGGTATTTTAAGAAGATCACGGAGGTCGCTTTCAGCCTCTTGTGCAACCTGAATAAATTCCTTGCTGCGATGGCTAATCTCCATCACTGAAGTGCCGAGCCCTTTCCAGTTTGTGAGCTCTTGCTCAGCCCGACGAAGCACTTCAACCGGCAGCATTGCTGGACCGGAGCTAAAATTATAAATCTGCGTCATTTCCCCTCACCACTGTCATATAAAACGGTTATGCATATGCTATCGGTTTTATCACTGCCTCCTGGATGCTGCAACGATTAATCAGGTAACGATCACATTTTTGGAAAAGCCGCAGCAAAAGCTTATGTTGCCGATGTAAATGGTCACGATATTTTGTGAGGTTTCATACACAAAGCGCCTTTAATGGCTGCAACCAGCTTACTCGCCTGCCATGCTGCCTCGGCTTTCATTGGCGGGACAATGGCAAAACCCGTATCATTACGCGCTTTCATTTTTCTCACACCTAAGAGCGGGCTCATGACTCAAACATTTATTCCCGGAAAAGACGCGGCACTGGAAGACTCCATTGCGCGTTTTCAGCAAAAACTGCAGGATTTAGGCTTTACGATTGAAGAAGCCTCTTGGCTCAACCCTGTTCCTCATGTCTGGTCCGTGCACATTCGTGACCGTGATTGCCCGCTCTGTTTCACCAACGGTAAAGGGGCAAGCAAAAAAGCTGCGCTGGCCTCGGCGTTGGGTGAATACTTCGAACGTTTATCAACCAACTATTTCTTTGCCGATTTTTGGTTAGGCAAATCGATCGCTAACGGCGACTTTGTGCACTATCCCGATGAAAAATGGTTTCCACTGCCGGCCGATGAATCGCTGCCAGAGGGGATCCTGGATGCGCGCCTGCAGGCTTACTACGATCCGGAAAATGAGCTCAGCGCCAGCGATCTGATCGATCTGCAATCGGGCAATACGGCGCGCGGCATCTGCGCACTGCCTTTTACCCGTCAGTCCGATCTGCAGACGGTTTATATCCCCATGAACATCATCGGCAACCTGTATGTTTCTAACGGTATGTCAGCGGGCAATACGGCCAACGAAGCACGCGTTCAGGGCCTGTCTGAAGTCTTCGAACGTCACATCAAAAACCGCATTATTGCCGAAGCAATTAGCCTGCCACTGATTCCGGCCGAGGTACTGAACCGCTATCCGGGCGTGGTGGAAGCGATTGACCGCCTGGAAGCTGAAGGCTTCCCTATCCTCTCTTATGATGCCTCACTGGGTGGCAACTATCCGGTGATATGCGTTGTGCTGCTCAATCCAGCCAATGGCACCTGCTTTGCCTCTTTTGGCGCACACCCCGATTTTGGTGTGGCGCTGGAGCGTACGGTGACCGAACTGCTGCAGGGACGTGGTCTGAAAGATCTTGATGTGTTTACGCCGCCAACCTTTGATGACGAAGAGATCGCCGATCACGCCAATCTGGAAACTCACTTCATCGATTCCAGCGGTTCTATTTCCTGGGATCTGTTTAAAGAAGATGCAGACTATCCCTTTGTTGACTGGAGCTTTAGCGGATCAACTGAAGAGGAATTCAACACCCTGATGGCAATCTTCAAAGCAGAAGATCAGGAAGTGTATATCGCGGATTATCAGCATCTTGATGTTTACGCCTGCCGCATTATCGTGCCCGGCATGTCTGACATCTATCCAGCCGATGACATGTTATTGGCCAACAACAACATGGGAGCGCATCTTCGTGACGTTCTGCTTTCACTGCCTGACAGCCAGTGGGAAAAGCAAGACTATCTCGATCTGATTAGCCGTCTGGATGATGATGGCATGGACGATTTCACACGCGTACGTGAACTGCTCGGCATGGCGACAGGCAAAGATAATGGCTGGTACACCCTGCGCGTGGGCGAATTGAAAGCGATGCTGGCTCTTGCGGGAGGCGATCTGGAGCAGGCACTGATCTGGACTGAATGGACCATGGAGTTCAACAGCTCTGTCTTTACCCCTGAGCGGGCGAACTATTATCGCTGCCTGCAGACCCTGCTGCTGCTGGCCCAGGAAGAGGAGCGCGATCCGGTACAGTATCACCAGGTATTTTTACGCATGTACGGCAGTGATGCTGTTGAGGCGGCGTCTGCAGCATTAACCGGCGAACAGGCTTTCTATGGTTTGCAAAGCGTTGATGATGATTTAAAAGCGTTTCCAGCTCATCAGTCTCTGCTGGCTGCTTATGAAAAATTACAGAACGCTAAACGGACTAACTGGAAATAATACCTTTCTCGGTATGTTCTGAATAATGTGAATAAAGGCATCGGCTAATTTTCGCCGATGCCTTTATTGTTATTAAAACGATAAATTATTTCCGGCCCTTCATTTTTATTTAACATTCACCCTTCAGAATTTACATTAGTGAATAATCTTTCAGTTAAAACCCTGCGTCCATGAAAAATAATTTTAACTTTTAAAATATTTTTTATCTAAAATTATCAATTACTTAATTTAATTTTCCCTTCTGACAGCCTTCCTGCCTGTGCTTATCCCCGCTGAATAATGATCTGTATCAACTTCTCCATTAAGGCAGTTTGGTAATATTTTCTCGCAGGCTTCTTTTGGAGAGCGCAACAGTGAAAACTGACAACCCATTCAATCTTCTGTTACCCGCCGCGATGGCAAAAGTGGCCGAAGATGCGGGCGTATACAAAGCCACAAAACATCCTCTCACGACATTTTTTCTTGCGATTACCGCTGGTGTATTTATTTCCATTGCGTTTGTTTTCTATATCACTGCCACAACCGGCTCTGGCGTGATGCCTTATGGCATTGCCAAGCTCATTGGCGGCATCTGTTTTTCATTAGGCCTGATGCTGGTGGTGATTTGCGGCGCCGATCTGTTTACCTCAACCGTACTGATTGTTGTCGCTAAAGCTAGCGGCCGTATTAGCTGGGGGCAACTGGCGCGCAACTGGCTTAACGTCTACGTCGGCAATCTGTTTGGCGCCCTGTTTTTTGTTGCCCTGATTTGGTTTGCAGGTGAACACAGCGTTGCCAGCGGCGCATGGGGGCTAAACGTACTGCAAACTGCCGAACACAAAATGCATCACACTTTCATTGAAGCGGTCAGCCTCGGCACGCTGGCTAATTTAATGGTCTGCCTTGCGGTGTGGATGAGCTACTCCGGCCATACCCTGGTCGACAAAATGCTGGCTATGGTACTGCCGGTTGCGATGTTTGTGGCCAGCGGTTTTGAGCACAGCATTGCCAATATGTTTCTGATACCGCTGGCGATTGTCATTCGCGACTTCGCCACCCCTGACTTCTGGCAGATGACCGGCGCATCGGCAGCCCAGTTCTCCGCCTTGAACCCAATCAATTTCATCGTCGACAACCTGATTCCGGTCACTTTAGGCAACATTATTGGCGGCGGACTGCTGGTAGGTTTGACCTACTGGATGATCTATCTGCGCGGTGACGCACAGGCTCACTGAGCCACAACATTTTGGCCCGGTGTTACCATCCTCAGCAACATCGGTACGTAAAGAAATCAACTCTTAAAGGTAGGTATATCATGACCGAACTTAACCAAAAACTGGCTACAGCATGGGAAGGTTTCGCCACTGGCGAATGGCAAACCAGCGTCAACGTGCGTGACTTTATCCAAAAAAACTATACGCCTTATGAAGGTGATGAATCTTTCCTTGCTGGCGCAACCGAAGCGACTACGGCTTTATGGAACAAGGTGCTGGAAGGTATCAAGATTGAGAACCGCACTCATGCGCCGGTAGATTTTGATACCGACCTTGCCTCTACCATCACTTCACATGACGCAGGCTATATTAATAAGCCGCTGGAAAAAATTGTCGGCCTGCAGACTGAAGCACCGTTGAAACGCGCGTTGATCCCTTTCGGCGGTATCAAAATGGTGGAAGGTTCGTGCAAAGTCTATGGCCGCGAACTGGATCCTGCGCTTAAGAAAACCTTTACTGAATACCGCAAAACCCACAACCAGGGCGTGTTCGATGTTTATACACCCGATATTTTACGCTGCCGTAAATCAGGTATTTTAACTGGCTTACCGGATGCCTATGGTCGCGGACGTATCATCGGCGATTATCGTCGCGTCGCGCTCTACGGTATTGATTTCCTGATGCAGGATAAGCTGGCACAGTTCACTTCGCTGCAGGCAGACCTGGAGAACGGCGTGAATCTGGAGGCGACGATTCGCCTGCGCGAAGAGATTGCCGATCAGCATCATGCGCTGAAACAGATCAAAGAGATGGCAGCAAAATATGGCTGTGATATCTCTCGTCCGGCAACTAACGCTCAGGAAGCGGTGCAGTGGACTTACTTCGGCTATCTCGCAGCGGTCAAGTCACAAAATGGCGCAGCAATGTCCTTTGGCCGCGTGTCCACTTTCCTTGATGTTTATCTGGAACGCGATCTGCAGGCTGGCAAAATCACCGAGCTTGAAGCGCAGGAACTTATCGATCATCTGGTGATGAAACTGCGTATGGTACGCTTCCTGCGTACGCCAGAATATGATGAGCTATTCTCCGGCGATCCTATCTGGGCTACAGAATCACTGGCTGGCATGGGCGTTGATGGTCGTACGCTGGTCAGCAAATCAAGCTTCCGTTTCCTTAATACGCTCTACACCATGGGCCCATCGCCTGAGCCTAATATGACCATTTTGTGGTCAGATAAGCTGCCGCTGAACTTTAAAAAGTTCGCTGCCAAAATCTCTATCGATACGTCGTCCGTTCAGTACGAAAACGACGATTTGATGCGGCCTGATTTCGATAACGATGATTACGCTATCGCCTGCTGCGTCAGCCCAATGATCGTGGGCAAGCACATGCAATTCTTTGGTGCTCGTGCCAACCTGGCAAAAACCATGCTCTATGCCATCAACGGCGGCATGGATGAAAAACTGAAAATGCAGGTAGGTCCGAAAGAGAATCCAATAACCGACGACGTGCTGGATTTTGACGTGGTTATGGAACGCCTGGATCACTTCATGGACTGGCTGGCCAAACAGTATGTGACATCGCTGAATATCATTCACTATATGCATGATAAATATAGCTATGAAGCATCACTGATGGCGCTGCATGATCGCGATGTTTATCGCACTATGGCATGCGGTATTGCCGGTTTATCAGTAGCCGCCGACTCACTTTCAGCGATTAAATATGCCAAAGTGAAACCGGTGCGTGATGAAGATGGCCTGGCGATCGACTTTGAAATTGAGGGTGAATATCCGCAGTTTGGTAACAATGATGCCCGCGTAGACGATCTGGCCTGCGATTTGGTTGAGCGCTTCATGAAGAAAATTCAGAAGCTGACAACCTATCGTAATGCTGTACCGACGCAATCGGTGCTGACCATCACCTCAAACGTGGTATACGGTAAAAAAACCGGTAACACACCTGATGGCCGTCGTGCCGGTGCGCCATTCGGACCAGGCGCTAACCCCATGCACGGTCGCGATCAAAAAGGCGCGGTGGCTTCCCTGACCTCGGTTGCTAAACTGCCGTTTGCTTATGCAAAAGATGGTATCTCTTACACCTTCTCAATCGTGCCGAACGCGCTGGGTAAAGATGACGAAGTGCGCAAAACCAATCTGGCAGGTTTGATGGATGGTTATTTCCATCACGAAAGCACCATTGAGGGCGGCCAGCACTTGAATGTAAACGTCATGAACCGTGAAATGCTGCTTGACGCTATGGATAACCCAGAAAAATATCCGCAGTTAACCATTCGCGTCTCCGGCTACGCGGTCCGCTTCAACTCGCTCACCAAAGAGCAGCAGAAAGATGTGATTACGCGTACCTTTACACGCTCACTCTAATGCGCTGACAGTGTTAAAAAGGCTCCGTCAGGAGCCTTTTCTTCCAGTCCGCTTTGCCAGTCGCCTCAGCAGCAGACGCCGGGCAAAACAGATTAACTTAACGCAGCACCAACAGACTGCGTCACCTGCTCACCAGATAACAATGGGAGAACCATCGCAATGTCAGTAACCGGCCGTATTCACTCTTTTGAATCCTGTGGCACCGTTGATGGCCCTGGCATTCGCTTTATCACCTTCTTTCAGGGCTGCCTGATGCGTTGTATGTATTGCCATAATCGCGATACATGGGACACGCATGCCGGCCGCGAAACCACGGTCGAAGAGTTGATGAACGATGTCACCTCCTATCGCCATTATATTAACGCCTCCGGCGGTGGCGTGACCGCCTCTGGTGGCGAAGCGATCCTGCAGGCAGAATTTGTTCGCGACTGGTTTCGTGCCTGCAAAGCTGAGGGCATTCACACCTGCCTGGATACCAACGGTTTTGTCCGCCGTTATGATCCAGTGATTGATGAACTGCTGGAGGTAACCGATCTGGTAATGCTCGACCTGAAGCAGATGAATGACGATATCCATCAGATTCTGGTCGGCGTGTCTAATCACCGCACGCTGGATTTTGCGCGTTATATTGCCAAAAAAGGCATTCGGACCTGGATTCGTTATGTCGTGGTTCCCGGTTATACCGACGATGACGCCTCTGCACACAGGCTGGGAGAATTTACCCGTGATATGGGTAATGTCGAGAAAATAGAGCTTTTACCCTATCATGAGCTTGGCAAGCATAAATGGGTTGCTCTTGGCGAAGAGTATCAGCTGGAAGGTGTTAAGCCGCCGTCAAAAGAGACCATGGATCGGATAAAAGGTATTCTGGCGGAATATGGCCACAAAGTGATCTATTAACGGGGCTGACGCCCCGTTATTTTTAGGCGTGAGCGATGGGGGTGATTTGCTGATCGGCCTTGCGAAGCAGCATAACCAAATAGACCAGTGCCACCAATGCGATCATGACGAACAGCAGCTGATCGGAATAGTTTTGCATCAGCAATGACGTCATGGTCGGCCCGGCAAGGCTGCCGATGGTATAGCTCAACAGCAGCGCCTGATTCATCGCTACCAGTTCATTGTGCGGCACGGCTTCACAGGCCCATGACATCGCCACGGGATAAAGCGTAAAACCTGCACAGCCGAGGATAAAGAGCGCTGGTGCCATAGCAGCATTCCCCAGCATGGCAACCGCGCCCAAAATCACCACAAATACCTGAACCCGTAAAACCATCAGTCGACCAAAGCGATCGGCGAGACGTCCTATCGGCCATTGTCCCACGATACCTGCACTCACCAGCAGTGCCATCCAGTAACCCACCGCCGAATCATTCATGCCCTGATGAGAAAGATAAACGGGCATCAGGCCGTATAGCGAGCCGAGCAGAATACCGGAAATGATACAGCCGTTGATGCCAAGACGCGCCCCGCGACGGCGCAGCATTGGCCAGATGCGCGATGCCGGAGATTCTTCCTGTTCGCTGCTGGCAGAAATACGCACCAGTACCAGTGGCAGAAACGCCAGCATAATCAGCAGGGTAACCAGCGGAATAACCTGTGCCAGCTGCGTCGAAAGTCCGCTCACCATCAGCTGACCCAGCACCGTACCCAGATAATAAACGATCATATAGGCCGCCAGCAGCTGGCTGCGATTCTTCAACGTACCGCTGCATAACAGTGCGCTTTCCACCACCACCCAAATCAGAGCGCAGCCAATACCGGCGACAAAGCGCGCTATTGACCATGACCAGAAGCCTTGCGTCAGCATCAGCGCCATGCTGGCAACGGCAAACAGTGCAGCCGCAAGGTAATAGCTGCGATTGAAGCCGTAGCGTTTAATCACCATACCCGCAGCAAGCGTACCCGCAAGGTTACCGGTGTAATACGCTGAGCTAACCACCCCAACCTGCCACGTTGGCAGAAGATCATGCGTGAGCCACAGCGGCACCAGGGTATTGAGCACGGCAATAGAAACCGTCAGCAACATCAGGCCGCAAAGCAGCATAAATACGGGGCGGGACCAGGTGGACATAGCGAAGGGAACCAGAATAAGCGTAAGATTTTGCGCGCATAATGCCATTAGCTTTTTTAAAGTCAATGAGCGCTTTCAGACAGGCGCACAATTTGTCTTTGACCGATAAATTTTTTTCATTAACAGGAGGTTACAGCGGTTGAAGTAGCGGACAGGGAAAAAGTTATCTCTATGAATAATATAGCTTTCACTCTCGTTGCCTGCCGGGAAGACGATAATAATTACTCTTACTGTTAAGTTTATGAGATCGCGGTAATTATTTCAGCCGTACGCATTTTTTTCCAAAAAAAAGCCCGCCAAACGGCAGGCTTTAATGTTGGGATGATGGTTTAGCCAATCACCTCGAGTCCTTGCATATAAGGACGCAACACTTCAGGTACGACAATCGACCCATCGGCCTGTTGATAGTTTTCCAGTACGGCTACCAACGTTCGGCCTACTGCCAGGCCTGAGCCGTTGAGCGTATGCACCAGACGCGTTTTTTTATCGCTTTTACTGCGGCAACGCGCCTGCATACGACGTGCCTGGAAATCCCACATGTTGGAGCACGAAGAGATCTCGCGGTAGGTATCCTGCGCAGGCAACCACACTTCCAGATCGTAAGTTTTGGTTGCGCCTGCACCCATATCGCCGGTGCATAACAACATTTTGCGATAAGGCAGGTTTAACAGCTGCAGCACCTTCTCCGCGTGGCCAACCAGCTCTTCCAGCGCCTGCATTGAGTCTTCCGGACGCACAATCTGAACCATTTCGACTTTGTCGAACTGGTGCATGCGAATCAGTCCGCGTGTATCACGTCCATAGGCACCCGCTTCCGAACGGAAACACGGCGTATGCGCGGTATACTTCAGCGGCAGCGACTCTTCTTCCAGAATCTCGTCGCGCACCAGATTGGTCAGCGGCACTTCTGAAGTTGGAATCAATGCATAGTTGCTGCTTGATGCCTCTTCTTCGAGCGGGCGCGTATGGAAAAGATCTTCACCAAATTTCGGCAACTGACCGGTACCAAACAGTGACGCGTGGTTAACCAGGTAAGGCACATAGGTTTCCATGTAGCCGTGCTGTTCGGTATGAAGATCGAGCATGAACTGGCTCAGCGCACGATGAAGCCGCGCAATTTGCCCTTTCATCACCACAAAGCGTGAACCGGTCAATTTCGCCGCGGTGGCAAAATCAAGGCCCTGCTGCATCTCGCCCAGTTCAACATGATCGCGCACGGCAAAATCATATTGCTTCGGCTCGCCCCAGCGGCTGATTTCAAGGTTATCCGTATCATCTTTGCCAGCAGGAACTTCATCAGCTGGCAAGTTTGGCAGGGCCAGCGCGAAATCGCGGATCTCATTTTGCAGAGCATCCAGCTCAGCTTTCGCTGCGTCCAGGCGTTCGCCCAGTACGTTCACTTCCTCACGCAACGGCTCGATATCTTCCCCACGCGCTTTCGCCTGCCCGATAGATTTGGATCGTGCGTTACGCTCAGCCTGCAAGTTTTCAGTTTCGACCTGCAGCACTTTACGACGCTCTTCCAGCGAACGTAGCGTGTCCACATCCAGTTTGAATCCTCGGCGTGCCAGTTTTTCTGCGACTGCGTCTGGCTCGTTACGCAGCAGATTGGGATCGAGCATGCTTGTCCTGTGCTTTAAGTAATGGATGAAAAAAGGAGACGCATTCGACGTGCGAATGCGTTGAATTTACTGCTAACCTTACCGTAACGTCCGTTTTAGCGATAGCGTTTTGTCGGGCTATTTTGATCCTGTTCAGTAAGCCAGGCGAGCTTTTCGCCGATCTTACCTTCAAGGCCCCGCGAGGTAGGATGATAATAACGCGTACCGGCCATTTGCTGCGGGAAATAGTCTTCGCCGGCTGCATAGGCGTTGGGTTCATCATGGGCATAGCGGTAAGACTTGCCTAATCCCATCTCTTTCATCAGTGAGGTCGGGGCATTACGCAGATGGTCAGGCACATCGTGATCGGCATTCTCGCGCGCATCACGCATTGCCGCTTTAAAAGCGTTATAGACGGCGTTGCTTTTTGGCGCGCAGGCAAGATACACAATAGCCTGTGCAATGGCGCGCTCGCCTTCCGCCGGGCCTACTCGCGTAAAGCAATCCCAGGCGGAAATGGCCACCTGCATGCCGCGTGGATCGGCATTACCGACATCTTCAGAAGCGATGGCCAATAGCCGACGCGCAACGTAAAGCGGATCGCCGCCTGCGGTGATAATGCGCGCATACCAGTAGAGCGCCGCATCCGGTGCTGAACCGCGCACCGATTTATGTAGTGCAGAGATCAGATCGTAGAAACGGTCGCCTTTGTTATCAAAGCGCGCTGCGCGTTCGCCAGACACCTCATTGAGCAATGTCGGCGTCAGTTCACGCTCACCCAGCGCATTAAGCTCAGCCATATCTGACATCATTTCCAGCGTGTTTAAGGCACGCCGCGCATCGCCATTCACCAGTTCAGCAATCATGCGCCGGGTATTATCAGGCAGCACAATATCGCTATCGCCGTAACCACGGGTTTTGTCCCGCATCGCCTGATCCAGCACCTGTTCGATATCCTCTGTGGTTAACGATTTGAGCAGATAGACGCGCGCACGTGACAGCAGTGCGGAGTTGAGTTCAAAGGAGGGGTTTTCAGTGGTGGCACCGATAAACGTGATGGTGCCATCTTCGATATGCGGCAGGAAAGCGTCCTGCTGGCTCTTGTTAAAGCGATGTACTTCATCCACGAACAGGATGGTGCGCTGGCCGACCTGCTGGCTCTGGCGGGCACGTTCGATCGCTTCGCGAATCTCTTTGATGCCGGAGGTTACGGCTGAAATACGCTCCACGTTGGCACTGGCATAGTGGCCGATAATTTCTGCCAGCGTGGTTTTGCCGGTGCCAGGTGGTCCCCATAAAATCATTGAGTGCAGCTGGCCTGCTTCAATGGCGCGCGGCAGCGGTTTACCCGCAGCCAGCAAATGCTGCTGGCCGATATATTCGGCCAGCGTGGTTGGCCGCATACGCGCGGCCAAAGGTTGAAATTCGTTACTGGCAAAGTTCAGAGAGAGGTTGCCCACACTGGCCTCACTGTCGTTGGTCGTCCACCGTTACGCCTTTAGGCGGCGTAAAGGTAAATTTATCCGGGCTGATAGCACCGTTTTGCTGGCTCTTCAGCTCATAGTTGCTACGTTGACCATCCTGCTCAATTGCGCTGAACTGATTGATGGTGCCGCTGCGGGAAACGTTAATGGTGAACTGCTTGAGGTTTCCGGCATCGCTTTTTGGCGTCAGTGAAAATTGATCGCCCTGCTGTTTGATATTGTACTGCTTCCAGTCATTCGCCTGGTTGCGCGCAATCAGCATAAATGGCGTGTTGCTGGTCGCATCTTTCAGCCAGCTGGCACTAACCTGCTCAACAAACGGGTTGTAGAACCACAGCGATTTGCCATCAGAAATGATGATGCTTTCATCGGGGGCGGTCATATGCCAGTTAAACAGATTCGGTCGCTTAACCCACAGCTCGCCCTGACCGTCCTGCACGTTTGCTCCACTGCCGTCGGTGACTTTCTGCGTAAAGCTGGCATGGAAACTGTTTACTTTATCAAGGCGCTGCTGGAGTTCGCTGGCACCGTCGGCCAATGCGCTGGCTGATGCAAATGCCGTGAGCACGCAGCAAGAAAGAAGAATCTTTTTCATTTAACGTTTCCTTATTGACCGTTTTTATCCTGTGACAACCGTCATAACCATAGCGTCTGGCCACAGAGCTGCACAGGAGAATTTCCCGAAAGCCTGTTCAGATATGGGGACAACGCTTGAAAAAACAATGGACCAGAGAGTCTGGTCCATTGTGAAAGCCTTAATGCAACGTGTGAGGTTTACATCTCATGAGGCGGTGGAGAGAGTACTTCGCGGTTACCGTTATGGCCTGGTGGCGAAACGATGCCCTGCACTTCCATCTGTTCAATGATACGAGCAGCACGGTTATAGCCAATGCGGAACTGGCGTTGCACACCTGAAATCGATGCACGCCGCTTCTCGACGATAAAGGCCACCGCCTGATCAAACAGCGGATCCAACTCTTCATCGCCTTCCAGCCCCAGACTGCCCGCTTCGCTTTCACTGCCCGCGGTGATGCTTTCGATGTACTGCGGACGACCACGTGCCTTCCAGTCACTGACTACCGCATGCACCTCTTCATCGCGCACAAAAGCGCCATGAACACGAATTGGCATCGATGAGTTAGGCGGCATGTAGAGCATATCGCCCATGCCTAATAGCGATTCTGCACCCGACTGATCGAGAATGGTGCGCGAATCGATTTTGCTTGAGACGGTAAAAGCGATACGGGTCGGGATGTTTGCTTTGATCAAGCCGGTAATCACATCCACCGACGGACGCTGCGTAGCCAGTACTAAATGTATGCCAGCCGCACGCGCTTTTTGCGCCAGGCGTGCGATTAACTCTTCCACCTTTTTACCGACGGCCATCATCAAATCGGCGAACTCATCGACCAACACCACGATATAAGGCAGTTTTTCCAGCACTGGCGGCGTACTGTCCATGCTATCGCCGGGTTTCCAGAACGGATCGGGAATCGGCCTGCCCATCGCTTCGGCCTGCATCACTTTTTCATTGTAGCCAGCAAGGTTACGCACGCCGAGCGCCGACATCAGCTTATAGCGACGCTCCATCTCACCCACACTCCAGCGCAGCGCATTGGCGGCATCTTTCATGTCGGTAACCACTTCTGTTAACAGATGCGGAATGCCTTCGTAAACCGACAGCTCCAACATTTTCGGGTCGATCATGATGAAGCGCACTTCATCCGGCGTCGCTTTATACAGCATGCTGATGATCATGGTGTTAACGCCGACCGATTTACCCGAACCGGTGGTACCGGCAACCAGCAGGTGCGGCATTTTTGCCAAATCGGCCACTACCGGTTGGCCTGCAATGTCTTTGCCCAGCACAACGGCCAGCGGCGAAGGATTGTCGCGGAAGGTGGCGCAATCCAGCACTTCACGCAGATAGACCGTCTGCCGCTTTTTGTTTGGTAGCTCAAGACCCACATAAGGTTTACCGGGAATCACCTCAACCACACGCACCGCAACTGCAGAAAGCGAACGCGCCAAATCGCGCGAGAGATTTGAGATACGCGCCGCTTTGACGCCTGGCGCCAGATCCAGCTCAAAGCGCGTGATAACCGGGCCCGGAGAAATGCCGACCACTTCCGCTTTAACACGGTAGTCAGCCAGACGAGCCTCAACCAACCGCGCCGTCTGCTCAAGTGCGAACATATCTACCGGTTCTTCTTCTTCAGGCGGTGCCGTCAATAACTCCAACACCGGCAATGGCGTTGACGGTTTCTCCATCGGTTGCTCATGACGCACCAGGAACGGATGAAACAGACTATCCTGCATGCTGTTTTTTTCCGGTGTTGGTGCAGCGGGTGCCACCGGCGCGGCGTAAGCGGGCTGGGCTGGCGGCTGTGCCACCGGCGGCTCGGGTGCGACATAACGCGGCACCGGTTCGGGAGCAAATACCGGTTCAGCATCATGCACTTCGGGCTGCACTGGCGGCTGTGCCACTGGCGGCTCAGGTGCGACATAACGTGGAACCGGTTCGGGTGCAAATACCGGTTCAGCATCATGCACTCTGGGCGGCGTTGGCGGCTCGTAACGCGGCGGCGTGTTAACCGGCTGCTGAGCGGACCACTGCGCTGACTGTTGCGGCAGCTCGGCTTCAGGCGTGGCAGCGATGGTAAACAGCGGTTCACCGGGTCCGTCGTCGACCAGATCATCCACCGGCGAGAAATCAAACGCGGCGGCTGTATCGATAGAGAAAGCAGGCGCAGGCGTATCTGGCTGAGGCGGCTGATAACGCTGCTGCTGCTGATCGGCAAACTGGCGAGCCAGCGCTGCCTGTTCACGTGCTTCTTCTTCCTCTTTTTCAGCCTGGGGCTGATACTCTTCGCCGTAACGCTGTTGCTGTTGTTCTTGCCAGGCATCGCGCAGTTCCGCTTCCTGTGCCGCATTTTCTACGGCATCCGTGGTCGGTTCTGTAGATGGCTGACGTTGCTCTTCCTGTTTAGCTTTCTCTTCTGCCATGCGCTGTGACGGTAGCTTAATGCCATAGGAAGCGAGTTCGCGGCGCGTTGGCAGCTTAACCGGATTAGGCCGAGGAAGTTCAGGACCAATGCCCTGCTTGACCTGTGGATTAATCTCTTCGCTACTGCTGGCGCTAAATTCCGGCATAAAGGCATGGGCAGAAGCCTGGCTGGCGGCAAAACTCGCCGCCGCTACCGTAGCCGCAGCAGGAATCTGAGCGGGCTGTGAGGGTTGCGGTGAAGAGAAATCGAACGGTGAGGCTGGATCAGTGGTGCCGCGCCAGTTGCCCATAACAGGCTCATCCTCGTCGATCTGCCCTGCAGGGGCAGCATCTTCTGGGATATCGAAGTGATATAGCGGTGGCGTTTCTGACTCAGCCGCTGCGTAATGCGGTGCTGGCTGGCTGGCTGCTACGGGCTGAGCAGGCGACGCAGGCGGTTGTTGCACCGGCGCGGTTGCCACTGGCTGAGGCTGAGACGCAGCAGCTGGCGGGACTGTTGGCGCAGCGGCCTCAACGGCGGCTGGTGCAGCAGGCGTTTTCACTACCGGCGCAAACAGCGGATCGTCCAGCTCATCGTTATCGGTATTGTCGTCAGCTGCATGAGCGGAGAGTTTGCGTGGCGGAGCCAGCAGAATATCTTCATCATCTTCTGCAACGGGCGTTGCGCGCTGAATGACCGGCGCCTGCGGTTCATCTTCCTCATCCTGCCAGCGATCGTCATCACGCGAACGGTTACTGGCAAAGGTCAGTACGCCCATGACGACGCCGCCGATTTTTTCAGCGATAGTCAGCCACGACCAGCCGGTATAAAGGGTTAGACCCGCTGCCCAGATGCACAGCAGCGTCAGTGTGCCTGCTGCACCGTTGAACCACGGCGCCATAGCGTTACTTACCAGGCTACCAATTACGCCACCCGACGCAAAATACCAGATATCGTCAGCATTAAGCGCTGCCAGACCACAGGTGGTGATCACCAGCGCCAGCACGCCTATCAGACGTAATCCTACGGCAAAATAGTCGATGTAATCCTGGCGATCGCGCTGGCGAAAGGTAATCCAGCACAGGCCTAAAATCACCGGAGGAATGGCATACGCCATCACGCCAAAGATAAACAGCAAAGTATCAGCCAGCCATGCGCCTACGCCACCACCAAGGTTATGGATCGGTTCATGCCAGGCCGTTTGCGACCAGCTGGGATCGGAGGGATTAAAACTCACTAGTGCTATCATCAGATAAACAGCAAACAGCGCTACGATGATCAGCAAAGCTTCAAGCAGACGACGTCCGCTGCTAAGAGGCTGCAGGGAAACGTCTTTATCTTCTGTATATTCCTGGCTCAAGAGAACTCTCCAGGTGCCCGTAAATAGTGAAGGCAACAGCGCCGGGATAGGAGCCCGACGCTGAACCTGTATGAATTCACAGGAGTGTACCTAAACCCGTCAGGTTTTGCACCTGCCCTGTGTTACCGCGTTTTAATGACAAGGCGGTTGCTCTGTTTCACTTCTTCCATGACCACGTAGGTACGCGTGTCGTTGACACCCGGCAGACGCAGCAGGGTTTCGCCCAGCAGTTTACGGTAGGCGGACATATCTGGCACACGCGTTTTCAGCAGGTAGTCGAAATCACCTGAAACAAGATGACACTCTTGAGTTTCCTCAAGTTTTTGTACCGCGGCGTTAAACTGTTCAAACACATCTGGCGCGCCGCGATTCAGAGTAATCTCAACGAAAACCAGCAGTGAGGCATCAAGATAGTGCGGGTTCAGCTGCGCGGTATAGCCAAGGATAAATCCCTGACGTTCCAGGCGACGAACACGCTCAAGGCATGGCGTTGGCGATAACCCCACACGCTTCGACAACTCGACGTTGGAAATGCGTCCATCTTTTTGCAGTTCATTAAGAATATTGCGGTCGATACGATCGAGATCTTTCCCGGGGCGTTTTTTATTATCTACCATTATTATTGTCTCTCTTCATTCCTTCCCTTTGCCTGCCACACCCTGCAACCATTCATTAGCGCAGAGTTTTCTTTGAAAGAGATAAGCCTGTGCCGATCAAAGCACCACCCGAAAAGCACGCACGTTGTCTGTCCACTCCATGCTGCCTTTTTGATGTCAGGCTGAGTTTATTGGCTTAATTAGCTAAAACAGGATATTACGCCCGGCCGTTACCGTTAAACACACTCTGCTTCCTCCCTTGTTTTCGCAAAAGCGCAGCCGATTGTCAAAGTAAAACAACCAAAATCAGTACAAGATGCCAGATGGAGTGCTGCTTAACTGTTTTTAAATGGGTAATTTGCAGCAAGTGCACCAGCATCGGCCGTTTTTTGCCCCCTTTTAGCGCAGCAGGCGAAAATTTTCTGATTATCGGCTACACCACTTGCATCTATCGGTAACAAAATCGCACAAGCCTTTTTTTGCCTGCATAATTTGCCTACAATCCTCGGACATGTTGTATGCCGAATAGCAATGGGGAAGTCATGAGTACGGCCAAACACAGTAAGCTACTTATTTTGGGCTCAGGCCCGGCAGGCTATACCGCAGCAGTTTATGCTGCACGCGCCAATCTCAACCCGGTATTGATCACCGGCCTGGAAAAAGGCGGTCAGCTAACAACGACCACCGAAGTTGAAAACTGGCCAGGCGATCCAGAGCATTTGACCGGTCCTTTGCTGATGGAACGTATGCATGAGCATGCGGTAAAATTTAACACCGAAATTTTGTTCGATCATATTCACACCGTCGATCTGCAAAATCGCCCTTTCCGCTTAATCGGCGACAGCGGCGAATACACGGCCGATGCGCTGATCATTGCCACCGGCGCGTCAGCACGTTATCTCGGCCTGCCGAGTGAAGAAGCCTTTAAGGGCAAAGGCGTTTCCGCCTGCGCGACCTGCGACGGCTTTTTCTACCGTAACCAAAAGGTCGCGGTTGTCGGTGGCGGTAACACCGCGGTGGAAGAGGCACTTTATCTGGCGAATATCGCAGCGGAAGTACATCTTATTCACCGTCGTGACAGCTTCCGCGCCGAGAAAATCTTGATCGATCGTCTGATGGATAAAGTGAATAACGGCAATATCGTGCTGCACACTGACCGCGCGCTGGAAGAAGTGCTGGGCGATCAGATGGGCGTAACCGGTGTTCGTCTGCGTGGCAACCTTGATGAGACAATTACGGAAGAGCTGGATGTGGCAGGCGTGTTCATCGCTATCGGTCACAGCCCAAATACCGCTATTTTTGCTGACCAGCTTGATCTGGAAAATGGCTACATTACCGTACAGTCCGGTTTACACGGTAACGCCACGCAGACCAGCATCCCAGGTGTCTTTGCCGCAGGTGATGTGATGGACCATACCTATCGTCAGGCTATCACTTCTGCCGGTACCGGCTGTATGGCTGCTCTGGATGCCGAGCGCTATCTGGATGGTCTGGTTAAAAACGATCGCTAAGTTGTTAATCACTCGATCTTAATTACCAAAGGCGACGCTTATGCAGTCGCCTTTTTTATTGTCTCCGTGATACATTTTTCGGCATCCTGAGTGGCGCTTTTTCGAGTGCCATCGCCTTTGTAGACGGTCAACGATGAATAAAACGCGTCAACAGTTTCTCAGCCGCTGGCTGCGCCAGCAGCGTTCGCATGGTCAGCGCTGGCTTCGTCTCTGCTCGGTGCTTGGCGCGCTGGCAGCGGTGGTGATCGTCCTGCAGGCCTGGACGCTCGCTTCGCTGTTGCAGGCACTGATTCAGCAAAACGCCGACCGCCACGATCTGCTCCCCCTGTTTATCGCTCTCTTCGGCTGCTTTGTGCTGCGCGCTGCGGTTAATTTTCTGCGTGAACGCGCCGGGTTTATGGCTGGCCTGGCGATTCGTCGCGCGCTGCGTCAGCAGGTATTGAACAGGCTACAGCAGTCAGGTCCGGCCTGGATCCAAGGCAAACCGGCGGGTAGTTGGTCGAGCCTGCTCCTGGAGCAAATTGAGGACATGCAGGATTATTACGCGCGCTACCTGCCACAGATGACGCTGGCGCTGCTGATTCCACTGGTTATTCTTTTAACAGTCCTGCCGATGAACTGGGCCGCCGCGCTGATTCTGTTTGCCACAGCGCCGTTGATTCCGCTGTTTATGGCGCTGGTTGGACTTGGCGCTGCTGATGCTAACCGCCGTAACTTTGCTGCCCTTGCGCGTCTTAGTGGCGACTTTCTTGACCGTTTGCGCGGGCTCGATACGCTGCGGCTGTTTCATCGTGGCGAGGCGGAAAAACAGCATATTGGCCAGGCAACAGAACATTTTCGCCTGCGCACGATGGAAGTGCTGCGCCTGGCCTTTCTCTCTTCGGCGGTACTGGAGTTTTTCGCCTCGCTGGCGATTGCCATTGTGGCGGTCTATTTTGGCTTCTCCTATCTCGGCGAGTTGAACTTCGGTCACTACAATAGTGGCGTCACGCTGTTCGCCGGATTTCTGGTGCTGGTGCTGGCACCGGAATTCTTTCAACCATTGCGCGATTTGGGCACCTTTTATCATGCCAAAGCGCAGGCGGTAGGTGCGGCCGACGTACTTGAACAGTTTCTCTCACAGGATCATCCCGCGCCTCATCAGGGCATTAACCTGCCCGCTGCTACCGTCTTGAATATTGAGGCCTGCGATTTGGTGATCTGTTCGCCAGCCGGTACGCCGCTGGCCGGGCCGCTGACGTTTAGCCTGCCGCCAGGCAGGCGCGTGGCTGTGGTTGGGCAAAGCGGCGCGGGCAAAACCTCGTTGATCAATGCGCTGCTCGGCTTTCTTCCCTATCAGGGCTCATTACGCATTGGCGGCATTGAACTTCGCGAACTTGCTCACACGCAATGGCATCAATGCCTTAGCTGGGTTGGCCAGAATCCGCAACTGCCTGCCACGACGCTGGGTGAAAATCTGCTGCCTGCAGGCGCAGAGACTGAACGCCTGCCTGCGGTTATCGCTGCCTGTGGTATCGATGAGTTTTTGCCACTGTTGCCGCAGGGCCTGGAAACCGAAGTGGGCGAACATGCTCTGCGTCTCTCGGTAGGCCAGGCACAGCGGGTGGCCGTTGCCAGAGCGCTCATGAAACCTTCCGCCTTGCTGCTGCTGGATGAGCCGGGCGCCAGCCTGGATGCGCACCACCATCAGCGTATTACGGAGGCATTGATTAACGCGTCTTATCAGCAGACCACGCTGATGGTGACGCACCGAATGTCTGAGCTGGTGGCGTGGGATGAAATCTGGGTGATGCGCGACGGAAAAATCATTCAGCAAGGCAGTTGGGATGCATTGCATCACCTGCCCGGCCCGCTATTTTCTCTGTTGCAACAGCGCGAGGAGACGAAACGATGAAAGCATTGCTGCCATTTTTTCGCCTGTGGCGTCGGCAATTCTGGCTGCTCAGTCTCGGTGTGGTGCTTGCGCTGCTGACCCTGCTGGCCAGCATCGGACTGCTCACGTTGTCGGGCTGGTTTCTCGCCGCCTCTTCGCTGGCGGGCGCGGCGGGCTTAACCACTTTCAACTATATGCTGCCTGCAGCGGGCGTGCGCGGCGCGGCGATTGTGCGTACCGCGTCGCGCTATTTTGAACGACTGGTCAGCCACGATGCGACATTCCGGGTACTGCGTTTTTTGCGCGTGCATACCTTCAGTGCCCTGCTGCCGCTGGCGCCTGCCGGGCTGATGAGATTTCGTCAGGGTGAGCTGCTTAACCGTTTTGTTGCGGATGTCGATACGCTGGATCATCTTTACCTGCGCATTATCTCCCCGCTGATCAGCGCGGTGATCGTGACGCTGGTGGTCGCTCTGGGTTTAGGCTATCTCGACCTGAAGCTCGGGTTGCTGGTCGGTAGCATTATGCTGTTGACGCTATGCCTGTTACCGCTGCTTTTTTATCGGCTGGGCCAGCCTGGCGGACACGCCATCAGTGTGCTGCGCGGCGTCTGGCGCGATCGCCTGACCGGCTGGCTGCAGGCGCAGGCTGAACTGCAAATTTTCGGCATGGCAGCATTATGGCGCCAGCGGCTGGATGAGACAGAAGAACAATGGCAGCAGGCACAGCGTCGTCAGACTACACTGGCGGCCTGTTCACAGGCGTTACTGACGATCATCACCGGCGCCTGTGTGGTGTCCGTACTCTGGCTGGCGGCAGCGGGCGTGGGCGATCACGCTCAGCCAGGCGCCCTGCTGGCTTTAGTGGTGTTTTGCACGCTGGCAGCTTTTGAGGCGCTGGGCCCGCTGGCCACCGCGTTTTTGCATCTCAGCCAGGTCACCCGTGCTGCAGAGCGCATTACCGATATCATTGAGCAACCGCCGGCGGTGCGTTTTCCAGAAACCTCATCGGTGCTCACGGCGGCTTCAATTGACCTCCAGGCGGTGACCTTTAGCTATCCGGGCAGCGCGCAGCCAGCGGTCGACGCGGTGGATTTACATTTACGTACAGGTGAGAAAGTGGCGTTGCTGGGTTACACCGGCTGTGGCAAATCCACGCTGCTGAACCTGCTCACGCGGGCATGGGATCCGCAACAGGGCACCATCCTGCTAAGCGGAATCCCATTACAAAACTGGAGTGAAGCGGCGCTGCGGGCAACCCTCACCGTGGTAACGCAACGGGTGCATCTGTTTAATCAAACGCTGCGTGAGAATTTACAAGTCGCCTGCGCCTCCGCCTCTGATGACAGCATGATTGATGCTCTACGCCAAACCGGGCTGGAGAAATTGCTGCTCGACCCGCACGGGCTGGATGCCTGGCTGGGTGAAGGCGGCAGAGACCTTTCCGGTGGTGAACGTCGTCGGTTGGGCATTGCACGTGCACTATTGCACAACGGCCCGATTTGGTTGCTGGATGAGCCAACCGAAGGCCTCGATGCCGAGACGGAAAAGCAGATTCTGGCGCTGCTCCAGCGCCTGAGCCGTGATAAAACCGTGATTATGGTGACGCACCGACTGCAGGGCCTGCAGCATATGGATCGCATCTGTCTGATGGCAGAAGGCCGAATCGTTGAACAGGGCAGCCATCTGGAACTGCTCTCAAAAGCGAGTCACTACCGCGCTTTTCACCAGCCGTTTACGCTATAGTCTTAGCCTGCAATTTGATGAGAAGAGAGTGTGATGAGACTGGTTCAGCTTTCCCGTGAATCATTGAATTTCCCCCCGCCGTCGATGGCGCTGCGTGAACCTAATGGCCTGCTGGCGATGGGCGGCGATCTCTCGCCTGCCCGTCTGCTCAATGCTTATCACAACGGCATTTTTCCGTGGTTCTCGCCTGGCGACCCTATTTTGTGGTGGTCACCCGATCCCCGCGCCGTGCTGGATCCCGCCACCTTTCATCTCAGTCGCAGCATGAAACGATTCCATCGCCATTCGCCTTATCAGGTGACACTTAATCACGACTTTGACGCGGTGGTTGCTGGCTGTGCCAGCGATCGCAACGAAGGCACCTGGATTACCAATGAGGTCAGGCGCGCATGGAGCCGTCTGTTTGCTATGCAGCAGGCGCACTCCATCGAAGTGTGGGCGGAGGGTGAACTGGTTGGCGGCATGTACGGTCTGGCGCTGGGACAAATATTTTGCGGTGAATCGATGTTCAGCCGCCAGGAGAACGCTTCCAAAACCGCACTGCTGGTTTTTTGCCAGCACTTTATGCGCTATCACGGCAAATTGATCGATTGCCAGGTGCTGAATGCACACACCGCATCGCTGGGCGCGGTGGATATCAGCCGCGCAGCCTATCTGGAGCAGCTGGACGAACTGGCGAATCAACCTGTTGATCCCGCTTGTTGGCAGTCACAACGCCTTTTTTAAGGCGTTGAAACGATGTTTTGCACACAACTTCCGGCAAAAGTGATACAATTCCAGCGTTTGGTATGTCGTCCGCTTTTCGCGTATGCGAATCCGGAATTACCAGGCTGAGAATCTTTACGCACTTCAGTACTGTTGCAAACGTGCACATGGAGGCGTTTGATGCAGATTCCTGGCCCGAAATTCTCCCGCTGACGTCCCATAACCATAACACCTCATTCTGAGCTTTGTGCTTGCGTCATTGCGTCAGGCACAGCGAAGCGTTGGTGAAATCACCAACAATTCTTTACATAATTCTTTGAATTGGGCATTATCTTGCCGGTTCAAAACAATGGTAGTCCACCCAGAGGATTCGATGGCCAAAGAAGACAACATTGAAATGCAGGGTACCGTACTTGATACGTTGCCTAACACCATGTTCCGCGTTGAATTGGAAAACGGGCACGTGGTAACCGCTCATATCTCCGGTAAAATGCGCAAAAACTATATCCGCATCCTGACGGGCGACAAAGTCACAGTTGAGCTGACCCCGTACGACCTGAGCAAAGGCCGCATTGTCTTCCGTAGTCGTTAGTTTGCAGCTTAGTTTCGCCAGCATTTGATGCAAACAGGGCGATAAAAAAAGGCCGGATATATTATCCGGCCTTTTTGCATTCAGACATCAGTGATTAATGCACCGTGCCTTCCGTTTTGTTTTTTGTCGCGCTCATGAAGTGATAGGTGAGCTGGTTTTTCTCTTTGTCGAGAGCAACCGACACCGATCCTCCATCCACCAGCGAGCCGAACAGCAGCTCGTTCGCCAGCGGTTTCTTCAGGTTTTCCTGCACGGCACGCGCCATTGGTCGCGCACCCATCGCTTTGTCATACCCTTTCTCAGCCAGCCAGTCGCGCGCTTCGTCACTGACTTCCAGCGACACACCTTTGGCATCAAGTTGGGCCTGCAATTCGACAATAAACTTGTCCACCACCTGATGAATAACCTCAGGTGAAAGGTGGTTAAACCACATAATATTGTCGAGGCGGTTACGAAACTCTGGGGTAAAGATCTTTTTGATCTCTTCCATTGCGTCAGTGCTGTTGTCCTGTTGAATCAGGCCAATCGACTTGCGCTCGGTTTCGCGTACGCCAGCGTTGGTGGTCATGACAAATACCACGTTGCGGAAATCCGCTTTGCGCCCGTTGTTATCGGTCAGCATACCGTTGTCCATTACCTGCAGTAGCAAGTTAAAAACATCCGGGTGCGCTTTTTCAATCTCATCCAGCAGCACGACCGCGTGCGGATGTTTGATAACGGCGTCAGTTAACAAACCGCCTTGATCAAAGCCAACATAACCTGGAGGCGCACCGATCAACCGGCTCACGGTGTGGCGCTCCATGTATTCCGACATATCAAAACGCAGCAGCTCAATGCCCAGCGCTTTTGCCAGCTGAACCGTCACTTCGGTTTTTCCGACGCCGGTTGGACCGGCAAACAGGAAAGAACCCACCGGCTTGCGATCCTGGCCAAGACCTGCACGGCTCATTTTGATCGCTTCAGTCAGCACTTCGATAGCGTCATCCTGTCCGAACACCAGCATTTTCAGGCGCTCGCCCAGATTTTTCAGCGTATCGCGGTCGGTTGCCGACACGCTCTGTTCCGGAATACGCGCAATACGGGCCACCACAGATTCGATATCAGCCACGTTGACCGTTTTCTTGCGCTTGCTGGCAGGCATCAGACGGCTACGCGCGCCCGCTTCATCAATAACGTCAATGGCCTTATCAGGCAGATGACGATCGTTGATGTACTTCACGGCGAGCTCAACCGCCGCCCGTACCGCTTTCGCGGTGTAGCGAACGTCATGGTGCGCTTCATACTTCGGCTTCAGGCCGTTGAGAATCTGAACGGTTTCTTCAACGCTAGGCTCAGTCACATCAATTTTCTGGAAACGACGCGCCAGGGCGCGATCTTTTTCAAAGATATTGCTGAATTCCTGATAGGTCGTGGAACCCATTACCCGAATCCTGCCGCTGCTCAGCAATGGCTTGATCAGGTTAGCAGCATCGACCTGTCCACCAGAGGCGGCACCGGCACCGATGATAGTGTGAATCTCATCGATAAACAGGATGCTACTGGTGTCCTGCTCCAGCTGCTTCAGCAGCGCTTTGAAACGCTTCTCAAAGTCACCACGGTATTTTGTTCCTGCCAGCAGTGAACCGATATCCAGCGAATAGATGGTGCAATCTTTGATCACTTCCGGCACGTCGCCCTGCACAATACGCCAGGCGAGTCCTTCGGCGATCGCCGTTTTACCGACGCCCGATTCACCCACTAACAGCGGATTGTTTTTACGGCGGCGACAAAGAACCTGGATAGTACGTTCCAGCTCTTTGTCCCTGCCGATAAGCGGATCGATACCGCCGACGCGAGCAAGCTGGTTGAGATTGGTGGTGAAGTTTTCCATACGTTCCTCCCCGCCTGCCTGCTCTTCGTTTACCGGATTTTCTGCGCCTGGCGCCTGGCCCGGTTCATCTTTACGCGTGCCGTGTGAAATAAAGTTCACGACGTCAAGACGGCTAACTTCATGTTTGCGCAGCAGATAAGCTGCCTGCGATTCCTGTTCGCTGAAAATCGCCACCAGCACGTTTGCGCCGGAGACTTCGCTGCGACCCGATGACTGGACATGGAACACCGCACGCTGCAGAACGCGCTGGAAGCTGAGCGTAGGCTGTGTGTCACGCTCCTCTTCGCTGACGGGCAGCACCGGTGTGGTTTGTTCGATGAAGGCTTCAAGTTCCTGCCGAAGAGCGACAATATCCACCGTACAGGCTTCCAATGCCTCTCTGGCCGACGGGTTACTGAGCAGTGCCAGCAACAAATGCTCGACGGTCATAAATTCATGACGGTGCTCACGCGCTCTGGCGAAAGCCATATTTAAACTGAGTTCCAGTTCTTGATTGAGCATTAGGCACCTCCCCCAATTATAGTCTGACAATCATTCCCGATATGGGGATAACCTCAGGCTTTTTCCAGCGTACACAGCAACGGATGCTCATTTTCCTTCGCGTATTGATTCACCATTGCCACTTTTGTCTCTGCGACTTCAGCGGTAAATACACCGCAAATGGCCTTTCCCTGGTAGTGCACTCTAAGCATCAGTTGCGTTGCACGTTCAATATCATAAGAAAAGAACTTTTGCAGAACGTCAATAACAAATTCCATAGGCGTATAATCGTCATTGTTCAGTATAACTTTATACATTGAAGGTGGCTTAAGCCCTTCGCGCAGTTTGTCATCTGCAAGATGTTCAAAATTAAGCCAGTCGTTAGTGTTTGCCATGAAAATTCCGTTGCTGTTCTGCGTGACGAGCAGGAGGCGTCACCTCACTGCTTCAAGTTTAACACGTGCTTCAGGACCTGTGCCGCGTGTGGAAAGATGTACAAAAATAGTTAGCGCGACCCCCATCACAAAATTTGCAATAGCGTTAACCGCTTCAAATTTTAGAGATTTTCCTGCCGCCTTCCCTGCCCGATTGCTTGACGCCCCGTAGGGTTTCTCTACATTCTACAGGCACAGCTGTTTGAGATTTGAGCAATCAGCTCACAGCATGTTACCTCACCTACCGAATACAATGTCTTGCGAGGGATCCAGAGCATGGAGACGGGTACAGTTAAATGGTTCAATAACGCCAAGGGCTTCGGCTTTATCTGCCCAGGTGATGGCGGCGAGGATATTTTCGCGCACTACTCCACGATTCAAATGGAAGGGTACAGAACCCTGAAAGCCGGGCAGCATGTCCAGTTTGATGTTCATCCGGGACCCAAAGGCAACCATGCCAGCGTTATTGTTCCCGTCGAATTACAGGCTACCGCCTGACTCTGGCTATTCTGTACAACCCCGTTGAAAAATGCCAGCCATCGCCGCTGGCATTTTTATTTTTTCCACCCGGCGCTTGTTCACAACGTTAACGCCGAACTGCCTGCTCGCCTGCGCTTTTTCGCCCGTCAGCTGCATGAAAAACAGACGCTATAGTAGCGTGCCAAACGCAATCATATTTAACGGCTGGTGCCACCGGCTCAGTCGTGATGCAGGGCACAAAAAGTTTATTCTGTGAGCAGGGTTTACGCTGCGATCGTTTTTGGATAGCGTGTTCGTTACTTTTTCACGGACGAGCGCGATTCATGTATTCCGGCCTGTTAATTATCCTTATTCCTCTGATTCTTGGTTATTTATTGCCTTTACGTCGCCCGGCGATACTGGGCCTGGTCAATCGTCTGCTCAGCGGCATGGTTTACGTCATTCTGTTTTTTATGGGCATCAGCCTCGCCTTTCTCGATAACCTCAGCAGCAACCTGTTGGCGATTTTTCACGTTGCCCTGGTTAGCGTGGTCGCTATTCTGATCTGCAATCTACTGGCGTTGCGACTGCTGGAGAAAAAAATGCCGTGGCGGCATGCGCACAAGCAGCAGGCGTTGCCGTCGCGGCTGAATATGGCGCTCGACTCACTGAAGCTGTGCGGCGTGGTGGTAGCGGGCTTTCTGCTTGGCTTGACCCACTGGTCACCGCTGACCCATGCCGGTGAAGCCAGCGAATATGCGTTGATCTTTCTGCTGTTTCTGGTGGGTATGCAGCTGCGCGGCAGCGGCATGACGGTTCGACAAATTGTGCTTAATCGGCGTGGCACGATTGTGGCGGCGACGGTCTGCGTGAGCGCGCTGGCAGGCGGAGCCATTGCTGCGCTGCTGCTCGGATTACCGATTCACACCGGCCTGGCGCTGGCGAGCGGCTTCGGCTGGTACTCGCTGTCCGGCATTCTGATGACCGAATCCTTCGGCCCGGTAATTGGCAGCGCGGCCTTTTTCAACGATCTGCTGCGTGAACTGATCGCCATCATGCTGATTCCTGGCTTAATTTCGCAACATCGCTCCAGCGCGCTGGGATTATGTGGCGCCACCTCAATGGACTTCACCCTGCCGGTGCTGCAGCGCTCAGGCGGCAATGAAATTGTGCCCGCCGCGATTGTGCATGGCTTTTTACTGAGCCTGCTGGCACCGGTACTCATCGCCCTGTTTGTTTCCTGAATGTGATCGGGCGCACTTTTCGCCGCCCGATCCTCTTTCGCTCAGCTATGCTTTTTTCACTGTCATTACCGGCCACGGATGCGGGCCATACAGCTGAAAGGAGCTAAACATGAAAAATACCGTTGCGGCGCTGGTCGCGAAGACGCTGGAAAACGCCGGCGTGAAACGGATTTGGGGCGTTACCGGCGACTCCCTCAACGGCCTGAGCGACAGCCTGAATCGCATGGGCACCATTGAGTGGATGCCAACGCGTCATGAAGAGGTTGCGGCCTTTGCCGCCGGTGCCGAAGCGCATATTACCGGCGAGCTGGCGGTGTGTGCCGGCTCCTGCGGGCCAGGTAACTTACATCTGATCAACGGCCTGTTCGATTGCCACCGCAATCAGGTGCCGGTGCTGGCTATCGCAGCGCACATTCCTTCCAGCGAAATTGGCAGCGGTTACTTTCAGGAAACGCATCCGCAGGAGCTGTTTCGTGAATGCAGCCATTACTGCGAGCTGGTTTCCAGCGCCGAACAGTTGCCTCAGGTGCTCGGCATCGCCATGCGTAAAGCGATCCTTAACCGTGGCGTTTCCGTGGTGGTGTTACCCGGCGATGTTGCGCTGCAGCTGGCACCGGAACACGCTTCTGCCGAATGGTATCCTCCGCAGGCCCCGCTGATCATCCCGCGTCATGAGGAGCTGGAAAAACTGGCGGCGGCGCTGAATGAGGCGAGCAACGTCACGCTGATGTGCGGCAGCGGCTGTGCCGGTGCGCATGCGGAAGTGATTGAACTGGCCGCCACGCTGAAAGCACCGGTGGTACATGCGCTGCGCGGCAAAGAACACATTGAATATGATAATCCTTACAGCGTGGGCATGACCGGCCTGATCGGCTTTTCATCCGGTTTTCAGGCAATGATGAATGCCGATACGCTGATCCTGCTGGGTACGCAATTCCCCTACCGCGCGTTTTACCCGCAGTCGGCAAAAATCATTCAAATCGACATTAATCCAGGCAGTATCGGTTCGCACTGCCACGTCGATATGGCGCTGGTTGGGGATGTGAAATCGACCCTCAGCGCGCTGTTACCGAAGCTCAGTAACAAAGCGGACAGTCATCATCTTGAGAGCGCGCTGAAACATTACCGCGACGCACGAAAAGATCTCGACGATCTCGCCACCGCCAACGATAAGCAGGCGATCCATCCACAGTATGTTGCCCAGCAAATCAGCCGCTACGCCAACGACGACGCCATTTTCACCTGTGATGTCGGCACGCCAACCGTTTGGGCGGCGCGTTATTTGGAGATGAACGGCAAACGGCGTCTGCTCGGTTCGTTCAACCACGGTTCAATGGCCAATGCGATGCCGCAGGCGCTGGGAGCGCAGGCCATCGACCGCGACCGTCAGGTTATCGCCATGTGCGGTGACGGCGGCTTTAGCATGCTGATGGGCGATTTTATTACCGTCGCTCAACTCAAGCTGCCGGTTAAGCTGGTGATCTTCAACAACAGCGTGCTCGGCTTTGTGGCGATGGAGATGAAAGCAGGCGGCTATCTGACTGACGGCACTGAACTGCACAATCCTGACTTCTCGGCGATTGCCGCGGCGTGTGGCGTGAAAGGCATTCGCGTCGAAAAAGCCTCCGACCTGGATGGCGCACTGCAGGAAGCCTTCGCGCACGACGGTCCGGTACTGGTGGATGTCATCACCGCGACCGATGAGCTGGCCATGCCACCGCAAATAAAACTGGAACAGGCCAAAGGTTTCAGCCTTTATATGTTGCGCGCGATCATGAATGGACGCGGCGATGAGGTGGTTGAACTGGCGAAAACCAACTGGCTGCGGTAAAACAATCTCAGGCGAATGCGGGCACTGCGGTGCCCTTTTTTACAGGGAGCAAAACGTGATCGATTTACGCAGCGATACAGTGACCCGGCCCGGCAGCGCAATGCTCAGCAGCATGATGAAAGCTGAAACAGGCGATGATGTGTATGGCGACGATCCCACCGTCAACCAGCTTCAGGACACGCTGGCGGAAATGAGCGGTAAGCAGGCGGCGCTGTTTTTCCCCACCGGCACGCAGGCCAATCTGGTCGCGCTGCTGTGCCACTGCCAGCGTGGCGATGAATATATTGTGGGCCAGCTGGCGCATAATTATAAGTATGAAGGGGGTGGTGCGGCGGTGTTGGGCAGTATCCAACCGCAACCAATCCTGGCGGCCGAGGACGGCACCTTGCCGCTGGATGTCGTGGCACAGTTCATCAAACCCAACGATATTCACTTTGCCCGCACTACCCTGCTCAGTCTGGAAAACACCCACAACGGCAAAGTATTACCGCTGGATTATCTGCAAAAGGCAATGGCCTTCACCCGTGAGCACAAGCTGGCGCTGCACGTGGATGGCGCGCGCATCTTTAATGCCGTGGTGGCGCAAGGCGTCACGCTGGAAACGCTGACCCGCCATTGCGATACCCTGTCGATCTGCCTGTCCAAAGGGCTGGGCACGCCGGTGGGTTCTGTGCTCTGCGGCGATCGTGACTACATTGAGCAGGCGAAGCGCTGGCGCAAAATGACCGGTGGCGGCATGCGTCAGGCGGGTATTCTGGCAGCGGCGGGTCTGTACGCGTTACAGCATAACGTTGAGCGACTGCAGGACGATCACGATAATGCCGCCTGGCTGGCAGCGGCGCTACGTGATATTGGCGTGCAGGTGACCAGTCAGAACACCAACATGGTGTTTGCAGCGATACCGGCTGAACAGGCCGAGCCACTGCGACTGTGGATGAAGGCGCGCGGCATTGCGCTGTTTACGGGTCCGCGCATGCGCCTGGTAACGCACATTGACGTCGATCGTCAGGCGCTGGAAACCGTGGTGCGCGAGTGGCGCGCATTTCTCGCCGCCTGACCCTCAGGCGAGGCTATTCCGCCTCGCCATATTTCTCCAGCAGCGCTTCGGCGATAGCGAGCGTTTCCGCATCGGCAATGCCGCGATAATCCGCTGGCCGAAAATGCATCTGAAAAGCCGCGATGACTTTTTGCTGCTGTCGCGCAGTGAGCGTTTCCGGTAATCCATAGCCATAGCGCGCCAGAGCGCTTAGCAGCCGCTGCGTCAAAGCTGGATCGTCGTCGCGGATACCCTGTCGCAATGCGGCGACCCGTTCAGCGGCCGGCCAGGCACCCAGTCCAAGGCTGGCTAACGGCTGCCAGGGAAACAGCGGTCCCGGATCCTGTTTGCGCTGTGGCGCAACATCGCTGTGCCCAACAATATTGACCGGCAAGATGCCGTAACGCTGCACGATATCGCGCAGCAGCGGCGTCAGCGCTGCTATCTGCTGAGGCGTATAAGGCTGCCACACCAGGCCACCTGGCGTGCGGCGATAGCCAGGATTGACCAGCTCAATGCCGATTGACGTATCGTTGAGCCGTGTTGCGCCGCGCCAGAAGCTTGGCCCGGCGTGCCATGCCAGCTGCGATTCCGGCACCAGCTGCCAGACGGCGGGTTGGCCTCGCCAGCGGCTGGGATGCGCCGGAATCAAATAATGCGCACTGACCTCACGATCGGTTAGCGTCGCCAGCGAACTCGGTAAATCTTCAGCGGTATAATGTAAAACAACCACTTTAACGCGTGGCCGGGCACCCAGCGCCGGGTGAGTTTTGTCCACCGCATAGCCGTCGCGCGCTTCATAATGGCCGTTCTGACAGCCTGCCAATGCGAACATCGCCAGCAGTAAACACCGGATGCGCATCAGCGGGTTTTGACCGCCGTGCCGCTAACGCTGACCATCAGCATACTGCTGTCTTTGCCAACGGTTTCGTAATCGATATCAATGCCAACCACCGCATTGGCACCCAGCGCGCTGGCCTGAGCTTCCAGCTCCGCAAAGGCGATCTGGCGGGCTTTACGCAGCTCTTTTTCATAGGCGCCCGATCGGCCGCCAACAATGTCGCGAATACCGGCAAAAAAGTCGCGAAAAATATTGGCACCGAGAATCGCTTCGCCAGTGACGACACCGCAATACTCGGTGATCGGTTGACCCTCCAGCGTGGGGGTGGTGGAAAATTGCATTATTCGCTCCCTAATTTGACGTTGAGCACGACTTTAGCCCGTGCGGCTTAGAACCATGGCTATACTTTATGCTAAAAAACCCGCTTTGCCAGATAACAACAAGGAAATAGTGATGAAAAACATTGCGTTCGCTGCGCTGATTCCCGCGGCGCTGCTGCTTAGCGCCTGCACCACCGTTGAACCGGTTTACAAAGATAACGGCCCGCGTTTTGGCAGCTGCGTTGAAGGCGGCCCGGACAGCGTCGCACAGCAGTTTTACGATCTGCGCACCGCTCAGCCGACGCAGGGGCTGCCCAATGTCCAGCTACTGGCGAAATATCGCCCTTATCTGAGCGACAAACTTTATCAGTCACTGGTAAAAGCTAACGGTGAGCAGAACGCGCGTTATCAGGGCGATCTCTTCTCCAGCGTGGCCGCCGGACCAACCGAAGCCAGCGTTGCCGATGCCTCATCCATTCCCAATCGTGATGCACGCAATATTCCGCTGCGCGTCAGCCTAAGCCGTGACGATAAGCAATGGCAGGATGAAGTGCTGATGGTGCATGAAGGCAACTGCTGGGCAGTAGACGATGTGCGCTATGCAGCCAGCGCGCCTCACGCTGACGGCGGCTCGCTGAGCGAGATGTTGAGAAAATAACTGACATGGCGCATCGCTCAATGATGCGCCTGCTTGCCGCCCGCTCCGCATCACGTTGTGCTACGATTTAGTTATCCTGCTTATCATTAATAAATTTTAACGCAGCTGAATTGCATAACTATGCTGTTGACGTTAAGATTTGCCGCATCAATTGCTATTCACTTTTGGCGCATGAGTATTCAACTAAACGGCATTAATTGTTTCTATGGCTCGCATCAGGCGCTGTTCGATATCGATCTGAACTGCCCGGAAGGCGAAACGCTGGTATTGCTGGGCCCAAGCGGCGCAGGCAAGAGTTCATTGCTGCGCGTGCTTAACCTGCTTGAGGCACCGCGCTCAGGCACCCTGTCGATCGCTGGCACCCATTTTGACTTCAGCAAACGCCCTTCTGAAGCAGCGATTCGTGCGCTGCGGCAGAATGTCGGCATGGTCTTTCAGCAATACAATCTCTGGCCGCACCTTAGCGTTATGCAAAATCTGACGGAAGCGCCCTGCCGTGTGCTGGGCCTGAGCAAAGATCAGGCGCGTGCCCGTGCTGAGAAACTGCTGGACCGCCTGCGTCTGACGCCTTATAGCGATCGTTTCCCGCTGCACCTTTCCGGCGGTCAACAGCAGCGCGTGGCCATTGCCCGTGCGCTGATGATGGAGCCGCAGGTACTGCTGTTTGATGAGCCTACCGCCGCGCTCGATCCTGAAATTACCGCCCAAATTGTTGCCATTATTCGTGAGCTGGCGCAAACCCGCATTACGCAGGTGATTGTTACCCATGAAGTGGAAGTGGCCCGTAAAACCGCCAGTCGCGTGGTCTATATGGAAAACGGCCACATCGTGGAACAGGGTGACGCCAGCCGATTTACACAGCCGCAAACCGACGCGTTTGCTCATTATCTTTCGCACTAACGCAGGATTCTCTAATGAAAAAAATCATTCTTGCCGCGCTGATTGCCGGCTGCAGCCTGAGCGCAACCGCTGCGCAGACCATCCGTTTCGCGACGGAAGCGTCCTATCCTCCGTTTGAGTTCGTTGATGCCAACAACAAGATTCAGGGCTTTGATGTCGATCTGGCTAACGCGCTGTGTAAAGAGATCGACGCCACCTGCACCTTTACGAATCAGGCGTTCGACAGCCTGATCCCCAGCCTGAAATTCCGCCGCTTCGACGCGGTAATGGCAGGCATGGATATCACGCCAGATCGCGAGAAGCAGGTACTGTTCAGCAAGCCTTATTACGATAATTCAGCGCTGTTCGTCGCGCAAAAAGGCAAAGTTGCTGATATCGCCGCGCTGAAAGGCAAACGCGTTGGCGTGCAGAACGGCACCACGCATCAGAAATACCTTGGCGATCGTCACAGTGAGATCACCACTGTGCCTTACGACAGCTATCAAAATGCCGTGCTCGACCTGAAAAATGGCCGTATCGATGCGGTATTTGGCGATACGGCGGTGGTGAACGAATGGCTGAAGCAAAACGCTAATCTGGCAGCGGTCGGCGATAAAGTCACTGACAAAGCCTACTTCGGCACCGGCCTCGGCATTGCGGTTCGCCAGGGTAACAGCGCCCTGCAGAGCCAGTTCAATACCGCGCTGGATAAGATCAAAGCCGATGGCACCTACAAAACCATCTACAGCAAATGGTTTCAGCAATAATTAAATGAATGAGATCATGCCTCTCGCAAGCGCCGCCGGGATGACCGTCGGCCTTGCCCTTTCCGCTCTGGTGGTTGGCCTGGTGCTGGCGATGATATTCGCTGCCTGGGAATCAGCACGCTGGCGCCCGGTTGCCTGGCTCGGCACGGGCCTGGTGACGCTGTTTCGCGGCCTGCCAGAAATTCTCGTGGTGCTGTTTATCTACTTCGGCGCCTCGCAGTTGCTGTTGCTGCTCTCCGACGGCTTTACGCTGAATTTCGGCCTGTTTCAGCTGCCGATTCAGGTCAACATCGAAAATTTCGACGTCAGTCCGTTTCTGTGCGGCGTAATCGCGCTGGCCATTCTGTACGCGTCCTACGCTTCGCAAACTCTGCGCGGCGCGCTGCGCGCCGTGCCACAGGGCCAGTGGGAATCGGGCCAGGCGCTGGGCATGAAGAAAGGCGCCATTTTTTTCCGGCTGATCCTGCCACAGATGTGGCGTCATGCGCTGCCCGGCCTTGGTAATCAGTGGCTGGTATTGCTGAAGGATACCGCGCTGGTGTCGCTGATCAGCGTAAACGATTTGATGCTGCAAACCCGCAGCATTGCCACACGCACGCAGGAGCCGTTCAACTGGTTTCTGATCGCCGCGGCAATCTATCTGGTGATTACGCTGCTGAGCCAGGCGGTGTTGCGACGCATTGAACTGCGCACCACCCGTTTTGAGCGAGGTGACAGCTGATGCTCGCCTACTTACCTGAATTAATGAAAGGCCTGCAAACCAGCCTGACGCTCACCGTGGCTTCGCTGATTGCCGCGCTGGTGCTGTCGCTGCTGTTTACCGTGGTGCTGGCGCTGAAGGTGCCGGTGGTCAGTCAGCTGACCAGGGGCTATATCACCCTGTTTACCGGCACGCCGCTGCTGGTGCAGATCTTCCTGATCTACTACGGACCCGGCCAGTTTCCGTCTATCCAGAACATTCCCTGGCTGTGGCATTTGCTGTCGCAGCCCTGGCTTTGTGCGCTGTTGGCGCTCTCGCTAAACAGTGCCGCCTACACCACACAGCTGTTTTACGGCGCGGTGAAAGCGATTCCTGCCGGCCAGTGGCAGTCGTGCGCGGCGCTGGGGATGAATCGCAAAGATACGCTGCGTATCTTGTTGCCCTATGCCTTTAAACGCGCGCTCTCTTCCTATTCGAATGAAGTGGTGCTGGTGTTTAAAAGCACCTCGCTGGCCTACACCATTACGCTGATGGAAGTGATGGGCCACGGCCAGCTGCTGTATGGCCGCACCTATGATGTGATGGTGTTCGCCGCCGCCGGACTGATTTATCTCTGCGTGAACGGCCTGCTGACCTTAATGATGCGGCTGATTGAGCGACGCGCGCTGGCGTTTGAACGGCGTAACTGATTTGCGGTGCAGGGTTTCCGCCCTGCCCGCCTGCTGACTTTTTCGCGGCCTGCACCTGCGCACGGCGCATAACTTATGGAGCAACATTGATGAACAGATGGATCCTGGCTGCCGTGCTGGCAACCGCCACGTTAACCGCCCACGCTGCTGAAAAAATTCGCTTTGCCTCATCCGCGACTTATCCGCCGTTCGAGTCGCTGGACAGCAATAATCAGGTAGTGGGTTTTGATATCGATTTAGCGAAAGCGCTGTGCGAAAAGATGCAGGCTGACTGTACCTTTACCAATAACGCGTTTGACAGTCTGATCCCGTCGCTGAAGTTTCGCCGTTTTGATGCGGTGATCTCCGGTATGGATATCACCGCAGAGCGCAGCAAGCAGGTGGCGTTTACCCAGCCTTACTACGCCAACTCCGCGGTAGTGATCGCCCGCAGTAAAAACTTCACGCAACAGGATCAGCTGGCAGGCAAGCGTATCGGCATGGAAAATGGCACCACGCATCAGAAATACCTGCTGGAGAAACATCCTGACGTGGTGGCCGTGGCCTATGACAGCTATCAGAACGCCATTCTGGATTTGAAAAATAATCGGCTGGATGGCGTATTTGGCGATACCGCGGTGGTTAATCAGTGGCTGAAAACCAATCCTGAGCTGCATACCGTGGGTGAACACATTACCGATCCCGACTATTTTGGCACTGGTTTAGGCATCGCCGTGCGTCTGGATAATCACGCGCTGCTGGAAAAACTCAACGCTGCCCTGAACGCCGCCAAAGCTGACGGCACTCTGCAGCGCATCAATGATAAGTGGTTCCCGCAGTAAGTCCTCCTTCAGGGCCGCCAGGCGGCCCTTAGCTTTTCCGCTCCAGCAGTGTCAGCACTTCGTAGTGCGCGGTATGGGGAAACATGTCGAACAGCTGCACCCGCTGCACCGCATAATCCGGCAAACGGGCGATATCGTCCGCCATGCTGCGTGCATTGCAGCTCGAGTAGAGGATCCACGGCGGCGCCATCTCGCTGAGCCACTGACACAGCGTTTCACCAATGCCACGCCGTGGCGGATTGACCAGCACCAGCTGTGGCGCGCTGTCATTGCCGGTGGCAAACTGCGTCGAATCCAGCGCGGCAAAGTTCACCTGGTGTAATCCCATCGCCTGCGCCGACTGCTGTGCGCAGGCGATCGCTTCAGCGCTGATCTCTATGCCGGTCAACCGCATCTGCGGGGTCGCGCAATGCAGGCCAAAACCGCCTACCCCACAAAAAAGATCCCACATGCTCTCAACCGGTAGCGCCCGCACCCACTCGCGTGCAGTTTGATAAAGCTGCGCTGCCACCGGCGCGTTGGTCTGGAAAAAACTCTGCGGGCGGATCGACAGCGGCACATCGTTCAGCTGTTCCGCCAGAGCGTGCTGCGCGGTGAGAAAGATCTCCTCTTTGCCTTCGAGAATCGCCATCGGTACCGGCTGAATATTGGCGGTGATCACCTTAAGCTGCGGCAGCTCCGCCTGTAGCCACGGCAGCGCCGCCTGCAGCTGAGTCAGCTTCTGTTCTGAGCGCAGCACAAAGCGCAGCATCAGTTCGCCGCGCGTGCTTTCGGTGAGCAAGACGAATTTCAGTTCGCCACGGCGGCGCGCAACGTGATAAGGCGTCAGCCCTGCACGGGCAATAAATGGGATCAGGGCAGCAAAAACGGTGCGGAAACTCGCAGGATAGAGCGGGCAGTCGATTAAATCCACCGCCTCGCCGTCGGCGTGCAACAGCCCAAGCACCGGGCGCTCAACGCTGCCGCTGACCACCATTTTCGCTTTGTTGCGAAACGCCTGTTGCGCGGAGAGCACCGGTGCGCGCCACTCGGCGACCGGGTGATCGGCCAGCAGCTGTTGCAGCAGCGATTGTTTGTCGTCGATCTGTTGCGGATAGGATTTTTCCAGCCACTGACATGAGCGACAGCGGTTGGCGTCATAAAGCGCGCAGTGCATGTTAAACCTGTGTTGAGTGTCCTGAAGCAGCGCGCGATTATAGCACCATCAGGGACGGAAATATTGCCGACTGCTGGCGGGCACAAACAGCAATATCAGCACCAACAGATCGGGCAGCTTTTGCAGCAGCACGCGATGGACGATCTCCGCATCGTTCTCACCGCTGATGCTGAAAATCTCCGGATACACCCAGCCCAGCGACGCTACCACCATGTAGCTCAGCACGATCGCCTGAGTCAGTGCGTAGCCCCAGCGGCCTCGATTTGCGCCGCGCATCAACATAAACGCACAGCGCAGCTCGATACAAAACAGCAGCTGGCTGGCGATAAAGATCAGCGTGGAATCCCACGCCTGCGCGCTGCGATGCACAAAAGAGGCGATCTCCTGAAAGCCCAGCTCATGGAACAGCATGGCGACGCCCAGCGTACGCGTCGCCAGAATCGCGATTCCCGCGATCATTACCGGCACCGGCGCATCATGCAGCGGCGCGGTTTTAAAGGTTTCAGACATGGTGCAACTCCGTAAAAAGGGCCGACAAAGCGGCCCTTTCCGAATAGTGGCAAACTTTATGCATTTCAGCCACGTTTTGCTTTCTGAATATCGCGTATTCGCTTCTTCTCTTCGTGCGCCATCAGGCGCCAGGCGATAAAGCCAACGATGCCCACCACCAGCAAAATCAGCGACGCCAGCGCATTAATCTCCGGGTTCACCCCGCGACGCACGGTGGCAAAAATCGCCATCGGCAGCGTGGTGGCGCCCGGTCCGGTGACAAAACTGGCAATCACCAGATCGTCCAGCGACAGGGTAAAGGCCAGCAGCCAGCCGGTGACCAGCGCCGGAGCGATCATCGGTACGGTAATCACAAAGAAGACCTTCAGCGGCGCGGCGCCTAAATCCATCGCCGCTTCTTCGATTGAGCGATCGAGTTCGCGCAAACGGGCGTTAATCACCACCGCCACGTAGGCGGTACAAAAGGTGACATGCGCCAGCCAAATGGTCAGCATACCGCGATCGGCGGGCCAGCCAAGCGCGTGCGCCATCGCCACAAACAGCAGCAGCAGCGATAAACCGGTTATCACATCCGGCATCACCAGCGGCGCCGTCAGCATAAATGCAAAGCCGGTATGACCGCGAAAGCGACCAAAACGCACGATGATCACCGCTGCAATGGTGCCGAGCACCACCGCCATAGTGGCCGCCAGCGCGGCGATGGTCAGGCTGAGCGTAACCGCGCTGATCATCGCGCTGTCCTGAAACAGCACGCGATACCAGTGCAGCGACCAGCTTTCCCATACGGTCACCAGCTGCGAGCTGTTAAAGGAGTAGACCACCAGCAGCACCATCGGCGCATAGAGAAACAGAAAGCCCACCAGCAAAATGACGCGGCGCCACGGGGATCGAACGGCGGGTAAACTCATGCTTTTTCCCCCAGCTGTTTGTTTTGATGTTTATGAAACCAGATAATCGGCAGAATCAGAATCAGCAGAATGATCACCGCCAGCGACGAGGCCACCGGCCAGTCACGGTTGTTAAAGAACTCCTGCCAGAGAATTCGGCCAATCATGATGCTGTCCGGGCCGCCAAGCAGTTCAGGAATAACGTATTCGCCCACCGCCGGAATAAACACCAGCATCGAACCGGCAATAATGCCGCCTTTGGTCAGCGGCACGATAACGCTGAAAAAAGTCTTCAGCGGTCGGGCACCCAGATCCAGCGACGCTTCCACCAGAGAATAATCGATACGCGTCAACGCGGTGTAGATCGGCAGCACCATAAACGGCAGATAACAGTAAACAATGCCGATGTAGACCGCCGTGTTGGTATAGAGGATTACCAGCGGATGGTCGATGACGCCCAGCCACATCAGAAAACGGTTGAGAATGCCGTTGTTGTTCAGCAGGCCCATCCAGGCGTAGACGCGAACCAGAAACGATGTCCAGGAAGGCAGCAACACCAGCAACAGCAGAATGCTGCGCATTGACGGTTTGCTGTGCGCCACCGCCCACGCCAGTGGATAACCGATCAGCAGGCAGATTACCGTGGAGATCGCCGCCACTTTTAGCGACTGTAAGTAAGCATCAATGTAGAGCGGATCGTCGGTAAGCTGCAGATAGTTGGCGAAGTTAAGCACCAGGCTGAACTGATCGTCGGCCCAGCTAATCAGATCGGTGTAAGGCGGAATCGCCCGTGCAATATCCGCAAAGCTGATTTTCAGCACGATCAAAAACGGCAGCAGGAAAAACAGCGTTAGCCAGAGATAAGGCAGCGCAATCACCAGTTTACGGCTGTGCTGCATTTTCATGCGGGCAACCCAGCGTTTTAGCGCGCCGGGACGCGGCGGCGGATGGCCGCCGTCAGAATAGTGGCTCATGATCTTCTCCTGCGTTATACCGTCAGTACGACGCAGCTGTCGGTATCCCAACAGAGCTGCACCTCATCGCCCCAGGTTGGCGCGCCTTTGCGATAACGATGGGCGTTTTGCAACTGCGCGCTGAGCATCTGTCCACTGCGCAGGCGCACATGGTAAATCGACAGATCGCCCAGATAGGCAATATGCACCACTTCGCCAGTGGCGAAGTTGCAGCCATCGGCAGGCGGCTGTTCGCACAGCATCACTTTTTCCGGGCGCAGCGCCACATAAACCGGCACGTTTTCCAGCACCGACATATCAGAATCAACCTTCAGCGGATTAATCAGCCCCGGGCTCTGAATCACCAGCCCATCCGCTTCGCGTGCGGTCAGCAGGCCTTCAAACACGTTAACCGAGCCGATAAACTCGGCGCTGTAACGGCTGGTTGGGTGCTCGTAAATCTCTTCCGGCTCGCCAATCTGCACGAATTTACCGCGATTCATGATGGCGATACGCCCCGCCATGGTCATCGCCTCTTCCTGATCGTGGGTCACCATCACGCAGGTGGCACCTACACGCTCCAGAATATCCACCACCTCCAGCTGCATGCGATCGCGCAGCTTTTTGTCCAGCGCGCCCATTGGCTCATCGAGCAGCAGCAGCTTAGGCCGTTTCGCCAGGCTGCGGGCCAGCGCCACACGCTGACGCTGGCCACCTGAAAGCTGGTGCGGCTTGCGTTTGGCGAACTCCTGCATGTGCACCAACGCCAGCATCTCCTCAACGCGATCGCGAATGTCCGCTTTCGCCAGCTTGTCCTGCTTCAGGCCAAAGGCGATGTTCTGCTCAACGGTCATATGCGGGAAAAGCGCATAGGACTGAAACATCATGTTGATTGGCCGTTGATAAGGCGGCACGTGCGACAGATCCTGGCCATCCAGCAGAATCTGCCCGCTGGTAGGCGGTTCAAATCCCGCCAGCATGCGCAGCAGCGTGGATTTTCCGCAGCCAGATGCGCCCAGCAGCGCAAAGATTTCACCCTGATAAATGGTCAGGCTGACGTCGTCTACCGCATGCTGGCCGTCGAAAGATTTGGTCAGGTTACGCATTTCCAGCAGCGGGGTCAGCGCTTTAGCGGGTTTCGGTTGAGGGCGGGTTGTTGCATCGTTCACAAATAATACTCTCCGGAGCCAGGCAAAAGCCGGGCTAAGCCAGCCGCAAAAATGGCACAACAGAGGCCGGTGGTGCGCCTCTGTTGTCAGATTATTTCAGGTTAGTCCGCGCTGACTGGTACGCCAGCCAGCACGGGCCGATCGATTTATCGACCGCTTTTCACTTTGGTCCAGGCGCGGGTGCGCACACGATCCAGCTTTGGATCCTGAACTTTCAGCACAAACAGTTTCGCGAGGGTATCCGGCGTCGGGAAAATACCGGGGTTATTGCGCACATCCGCGTTGATCAGCGGCAGCGATGCTTTGTTACCGTTAGCGTAGAACACTTTGTCAGAAACGTCGGCAATCACCTTGGGATCCATCATGTAGTTCAGCCATTTGTAGGCCTCATCCACATTTTTGGCATCTTTTGGAATCGCCATCATGTCGAAGAACGCCAGCGCGCCCTCTTTGGGAATGCTGTAGGCGATGTTGACGCCGTTCTTCGCTTCATCAGCGCGTTTCTTCGCCTGCAACACGTCGCCCGCCCAGCCGATCGCCACGCAGGTGCTGCCGTTGGCGAGATCGTTGATGTACTGCGAAGAGTGGAAATAGCGAATATTAGGCCGCAGCTTCAGCAGCAGATCGGTCGCGGCGCCGGTGTAATCTTTGGCATCGCTGCTGTTGGGATCTTTGCCGAGGTAGTTCAGCACGGTAGCGAAAATCTCTTCCGGCGCATCGAGGAAAGAGACGCCGCAGCTTTTCAGCTTCTCGAGGTTTTCTGGCTTCAGCACCAGATCCCAGCTGTTAACCGGCGCATCTTTGCCCAGTGCCGCTTTCACTTTCTCAACGTTATAGCCAATACCGGTGGTCGCCCAGAGATAGGGAATGGCGTATTTGTTGCCGGGATCGTGCTGCTCAACCTTCTGCAACAGGGCTGGATCGAGGTTTTTGTAGTTCGGTAGCTTGCTCTTATCCAGCTCCTGAAAAACGCCCGATTGCAGCTGACGCGCAAGAAAGCTCGACGACGGCACCACAACGTCATAGCCGGTGCTGCCTGCCATCAGTTTGCCTTCCAGCACTTCATTGGAGTCAAACACGTCGTAGACCACTTTGTCGCCGGTCTGCTTTTCAAAATTTGGCACGGTATCCGGCGAAATATAGTCGGACCAGTTATAGACGTGCAGCGTTTTCTGTTCTGCCATCGCGCCGGCCGATGCCAGCATCAGCACGCCCGCTACCACAGCCGATAACCCTGTTTTACGTGGGTTGAACATTCTTCCTTCCTCCAGGCCAATCAAAACGCACGATGCAGAACGGGCAGCCCCGAGCTGAGATAATGCCTGCCCGGTAACGCAGTGAATCACTATTCACCAAAAAGAAACCGTCAGCAGACCGCGACCGGCGAGCCAGGAGCACGCGTAACGCCGCCCCGCAAGAATAGCGGCCTCACCGCATCGAGGCCAGTGCCCAGCGTAAAAAACGCCTTTTATCGATTTTTTATGCAGGTTTTGTCTATGAGATAGCGCTTAACCGGCATAAACAGCGAGAAATATCTGGTGATTGCGGATAAAACTGGAATAAACGTTGGTGCGAAAGCGGAGGGAACCGCCACGCGGGGTGGCGGTGAACAGCAAAAGGGCTTAATGCAGCATTGAATGGCCGCTGGCCAACGAGGGACGTTCCTCTTCTTCTTCATCGCCGACGATCAGCAGATTGTTGGCAAAGGCTTCCATGATCACCATGGAAATCTGCTCTTCGCTCTGCTTCATAAAGGCGGAAAACTGGCCGAAGGTAAGCCCGGCGCTGACGCTCAGCGACTGACAGACGATCAGCTTCGGCAGGTTATCATCCTGAATATCCAGAAACGCTTTAACCGTCAGCGAACTGGCGTTGATTTGCGACAGGTCGCCAACCAGAGGAATTAACGCCGTGGGTTTTACTTCAGCCAGTGCAGAAAAGAGGATGATATTGTCCACCAGGTCGATCTTGGCATCGAATACGCCTTCAAAATTTTGCATGTGCGGCAGATGTAAAGCCTGACAGGCGTCACATTCAAACCAGCTGATACTTTGTTGATCCAGCCAACGTCGTAACACGTCAATATCTGGAACGACGAGTGAATCCATCGTTGAGTCCTACACCTGTTTCAGGAAGCGCATTAGCTTACGAAAAAAAGCGGCGAAACACCACGATCCGGCACGCATTATGCCGGTCAGCCACCGGTTTTCAGACAGAAACCGGGCTGTGCGTGCTGTTCAATCCATGCAATCATCATCGCCGCGATGTTCATCCCGCTGATCTTTTCGATACCTTCGAGGCCGGGCGACGCGTTGACTTCCATCACCAACGGGCCACGCGCGGCGCGCAAAATATCCACGCCTGCCACGTCCAGCCCCAGCGTAGCGACGGCTTTCACCGCCATCGCTCGCTCCTGCTCGCTGATCTCGACCTGACGCGCCCGGCCGCCGCGGTGCAAATTAGAACGGAAATCGCCCTCTTTCGCCTCGCGCTCAATGGCGGCGACCACATCATCGCCAATCACCAGACAGCGAATGTCGCAGCCGCGCGCTTCGCGGATAAATTCCTGCACCAGAATGTGCGCGTTCAGCCCGCGAAAAGCGTCGATCACGCTCTCCGCCGCCTGGCGCGTTTCTGCCAGCACCACGCCAATGCCCTGTGTGCCTTCCACCAGCTTGACCACCAGCGGCGCGCCGCCCACCATCTCGATCAGATCATGGGTGTCGTCCGGCGAGGAGGCAAAACCGGTAACCGGCATATCTATCCCCTGCCGCGCCAGCAGCTGTAATGAACGCAGCTTGTCACGCGCACGGGTGATCGCCACCGACTCGTTCAGCGGGTAGCTGCCGCTCATCTCAAACTGCCGCAGCACCGCCGTACCATAAAAGGTGGTGGTCGGGCCAATGCGCGGAATCACGGCATCAAACGGCCCGAGCGGTTGGCCGCGCAGATGCACGGCAGGCGACGCGGGATTGATATTCATGTAGCAGGAGAGCGGATCGATAACGTCCACCTCATGCCCACGCGCCAGCGCTTCGTCGTGCAGTCGCTTGCAGGAATAGAGCGTTCCATCCCGCGACAAAATGGCTATTTTCACCGTGCGGCTCCGCAGCAGATTATTTGGTTGCCCAGCCCTGCTGGTGCAGATAATCGAGAATAAACGGACGAGTCTCTTTCATGATCAGCCGCTCAATCAGGCCGCTCCAGGTTTCTGAACGCTGGTTACTATCGCGCTGATGGTAATAGTCGTTGAGCTGACGATCATATTCCGCCAGCACCTGCTTATCGACCGGCTGATAGTGGTTTTCATGCACCAGCATCGCCTGCGGCATGCGCGGTTTGACATCCGGATGCGATTCCGGCCAACCCAGACAAAAGCCAAACAGCGGCAGCACAAACTTCGGCAGCTGAAGCAACTCGGTCACTTCGGCGATGTTATTACGAATGCCGCCGATGAAGACGCCGCCCATATCGAGCGATTCTGCCGCCACCATGGCGTTCTGTGCCATCAGCGCGGTATCAACGCAGCCGAGCAGCAGCTGTTCAGCGCGGCCCAGTTGCGCGTCGGGCACGATCTGCTGATGACGATTAAAATCGGCGCAGAACACCCAAAATTCCGGTGCGCTGCCAACCCATTCCTGACCGCCGGTGAGTTCGACCAGCTTCTCGCGCATGGCGCGATCGGTGATGCGAACAATGGATGAGCACTGCAGGAAACTGGAGGTTGATGCAGACTGCGCAGCGGCAATAATCGCCTGGCGTGTCTCATCGCTGACTTCACGATCGGTGAAGGCGCGAACAGAACGGTGTGAGCAAAGTAATTCAATGGTCGGCGTCATGCTTGTCTCTCTCTTTTTTAGGGGTCGATGCGGCGAACAGCTGCGGCGCGATAATCTGCGCCGTGCGCCACATCATTATTATCGCCGCGGGCAGCATACAGCAGACCGCCGCGGCGATAAGCAGCCTGGCAGCTGTTTTGCCTTGTAGCCAGTCGGGCAGCGGCAATACATCGTTAAAAGCGATCCACGCCACCACCAACATCAGCGCGCCCATACCTTCCAGCAGCAGGACTGGCAGCGGCAGCGAGGCCAGGCTTTTTGCCGCAGGCGGGCGCGGCGCACCCTGCGGATTAAGCGCCATAATGCGCTTTCTGCCTATCGTCAGTGCTTATCAGACTAACAGTCATTTCCTTCTTCCTTTCGGCAGGGGTTGCGGGCATGATAACCGCCATTATTGATGAGCGTGATAGCAATCACAACTCAACGACTGCAAGGAGATACCGATGATCGCTGTAATTTTTGGTCGCCCAGGCTGCCCTTATTGTGTGCGTGCTAAAGAGCTGGCCGAGAACATTGCCGGACAACGCGAGGATTTTGATTTCCGTTACGTTGATATCCAGGCTGAAGGTATCACCAAGGCGGATTTAGAAAAAACCGTCGGCAAGCCGGTGCAAACCGTGCCGCAGATTTTCGTCGATGAGCAGCATGTTGGCGGCTATACCGAATTTGCCGCTTATGCCAACGCGAATCTCATGACTGCCTGAAGCGCAGTACGATCCAAAAAGGGCCTGCTAATGCAGGCCCTTTTTTTTAGTGCAGCTGACGGCGCGGGAACAAGGCACGCCACAGGCTGACCAGCAGCGCCCCGCAGACGCAGAGGAAAATGGCGCTGGCGTGCCAGGCAAATTCCTGCAGCGGGCTCGACAGATTTAACAGCGGCAGGGCCAGCATCAGCAGACAGACTGGCGTCGCCAGCAGCGCGCCGCTTAGCGCCACCGTGACCGCGTTGGGACGCGCGATCAGCCCAGCCAGCGCGCCAGGCAGCATAAACAGCAACAGGGCCGGCTGACCATGTTGGCCCAGCGCCGCGCTGTAGCGGGCCAGAATAAAAATCGCGCAGTAAAGCGACAGGCAATTAATCACCGCGGACAGGCGAACGGCACGCAATGGCATAACGCGACCTCTACATTAGCACCGGCTGAAGGTGCAAAAAGGGTGAAGAGAGATGAAAAAAAGAGTGGCGCTGAATACCGTGAATACGTGGCGACAAAATATATTCAGGTTTACACTGCTGGATAATTTTATTGCCGCGGATGAAGTCAATAAAAGCTGCGTCACTGCGTGGTAAGTTAGCGCAGAACATCTCTCTTATCAATCAGTTACTGGTAAAGTAAAAGTTAACTCGTGAATATAAATGTCGCAAATTTGTTAAGCGCCAATGACATCTTGTTATTATTTGTCGTGCTTGCGCTGGGCCTCTGTTTAGGGAAATTACGCTTTGGCCCGATTCAACTGGGTAATTCCATTGGCGTTTTAGTGGTGTCGCTGCTTTTAGGGCAACAACATTTTGCGATGAATACCGACGCGCTCAGCCTGGGCTTCATGCTGTTTATTTTTTGCGTTGGCGTCGAAGCCGGGCCGAACTTCTTCTCTATTTTCTTCCGCGATGGCAAAAACTATCTGATGCTGGCCCTGGTGATGGTCGGCAGCGCGTTGCTGCTGACCATCGGCATGGGCAAACTGTTTGGCTGGGATATCGGCCTGACCGCCGGCATGCTGGCGGGATCGATGACCTCAACGCCGGTGCTGGTTGGCGCTGGCGATACCCTGCGACAAACCCTTGGCGAACCGCAGCTGGCGCTGATGCAGGATCACCTGAGCCTCGGCTATGCGCTGACCTACCTGATCGGTCTGGTGAGTTTAATTGTCGCCGCGCGCTATCTGCCGCGCCTGCAGCATCAGGATTTACCGACCAGCGCCCAGCAGATTGCCCGGGAACGTGGTCTGGATGCCGACAGCCAGCGCAAGGTTTATCTGCCGGTGATTCGCGCCTATCGCGTCGGCGCAGAGCTGGTGGCGTGGAGCGGCGGTAAAAACCTGCGAGAACTCGGCATCTATCGGCAGACCGGCTGCTACATAGAGCGCATCCGTCGCAACGGCATCCTTGCCAGCCCGGACGGTGACGCGGTATTGCAGGAAGGCGATGAGATCTCGCTGGTTGGCTACCCGGAAGCGCATGCGCGGCTCGATCCCAGCTTTCGCAACGGTAAAGAGGTGTTCGATCGCGATCTGCTTGATATGCGCATCGTCACCGAAGAGATCGTGGTCAAAAACCACAACGTGGTCAACCGCCGCCTTAGCCAGCTTAACCTCACCGATCACGGCTGCTTCCTCAACCGGGTCATTCGCAGCCAGATTGAGATGCCTATCGATGACAGCATCATCCTGAATAAAGGCGATGTGCTGCAGGTTAGCGGCGAAGCGCGCAGGGTAAAAAGCGTCGCCGACCGCATCGGCTTTATCGCTATTCACAGTCAGGTTACCGATCTGCTCGCCTTCTGCGCCTTCTTTATTATCGGCCTGATGATCGGCATGGTGAACTTCCAGTTCAGCAGCTTTAACTTTGCCATCGGTAACGCTGCCGGTCTGCTGTTTGCCGGCATCCTGCTTGGCTTTTTGCGCGCCAACCATCCTACTTTTGGGTATATCCCGCAGGGCGCGCTAACCATGTTGAAAGAGTTTGGCCTGATGGTATTTATGGCGGGTGTGGGTCTCAGCGCGGGCAGCGGATTGTCGCATGGCCTCGGCAGCGCGGGCCTGCAGATGCTGCTGTGTGGCCTGGCGGTAAGCCTGGTGCCGGTGGTTATCTGTTATCTGTTTGGCGCTTATCTACTGCGTATGAACCGAGCCCTGCTGTTTGGTGCCATTATGGGTGCCCGCACCTGCGCCCCGGCGATGGAAATTATCAGCGACACGGCGCGCAGTAATATTCCGGCGCTGGGTTATGCCGGCACCTATGCCATTGCCAACGTATTGCTGACGCTGGCAGGCACCATTATCGTTATTATCTGGCCATTAATTGGCCCCTGAAAAATTATCCGTAGCGTTGCAGAACTTTTAAATATTTACGAAGTCTTATTTATTGCCACTGCTTTTCTTTGAAATCCCTTAATTGCGGAGCCCGTTAATCACTGATTAACGGGTTTTTTTATGTCTGAAATTCAGGATTCCATCAGAGCGGTGCCTTAAGGCAAATTGTCGATGTTTGCTTAATCAGCAGAGAAACCTAAACAAAAGCGCAACCCGATGGGTAATTAAGAGTGCTGCCATTTACCGCAGCGTTGACTCTCTGCAGGATAGCCCACCAGATTCAGACGTTATTTTTTATCCGGCGGTGTGCAGGAGATTATCGCCACGCCGGTGTTTATTCAGGATGCCCTTTGCATCCGCAAGGTAATAAGAGGAAACGAGATGGAAGAGATTAACCGCACGCTGTTTTTGTGGATCAACGCCACGCCGCAGTCGCCCGCCTGGCTTTTATCGCTGGCGACTTTTATCGCCCGCGATCTGATTATGATTGTGCCGCTGCTGATCGTTGGCATGTGGCTGTGGGCACCCAGCCATCGCGTGATGCCACAGCGCGAGCTGGTACTGAAAACCGGCATTGCGCTGCTTTACGCACTCACTATCTCCTGGTGTGTCGGCCAACTACTGCCTCATCCACGCCCCTTTGCTATCGGCTTTGGTCATCAGTTTCTTGCCCATCGTCCTGATGATTCTTACCCCAGCGATCACGGCACCACGATTTTTACCTTCGCGCTGGCCTTCGTGTTCTGGCACCGGCTCTGGTCAGGCGTGCTGCTGCTGGCGATCGGCACGACCATCGCCTGGTCACGGGTCTATCTTGGTGTTCACTGGCCTATGGATATGGTGGGCGGCTTGCTGGTGGGATTACTCGGCTGCCTGACGTCGCATCTCGCCTGGCAGGTGTACGGCACGCGGCTGCTGAGCGCGCTGCATCAGGCTTATCGACTGGTGTTTGCCCTGCCGATTCGCAAAGGCTGGGTGCAGCAGTAATGCAAAGGGCGGCCTGGCGCCGCCCTTTTTCTCGCCTAGCTAAACCACTTGCCGAACCAGCCGTCCAGCTTCATCATCACGAAATCCACAATGCGGCTGAAGAAGCTGCCTTCCTGCACCTCATCGAGCACCACCAGCGGCCGCTGCTCAATGGTTTTGCCGTTGAGCTGAAAATCGATCACGCCAACCTGCTGATGTTTTTTTAGCGGCGCGCTGAGCTGCGGCGAAGTCAGGGTAAAGCTCGCCTTCATGTTCTTCATCTGCCCTTTCGGGATGGTCAGCGCAGCATCTTCCGCCACGCCAAGGTTGACCATCTTACGATCGCCAAACCAGACGCGCTGGCTGGCGAAGGGCGTCGCTGCCTTAACCGGCGTCACCGTTTCAAAGAAACGGAAACCCCAGGTCAGCAGTTTTTCACTTTCGCGGAAGCGCTGTGCATCGGTATCCGCGCCGAGCACCACAGAAATCAGGCGCATGCCGTTATCCGTAGCCGACGCCACCAGATTGTTGCCTGCGCCTGAGGTGTGTCCGGTTTTGATGCCGTCCACCTGCAAGTTGGTGCTCCACAACAGGCGGTTGCGGTTGTGCTGACGAATATTATTAAAGGTGAACTCTTTCTCTTTGTTCAGCGCGTACTCTTCCGGCACGTCGCGGATCAGCGCCTGACCTATCAGCGCCATATCGCGCGCGGTGCTGTACTGGCCGTCAGCATCCAGTCCGTGTACGGTTTTGAAGTGGGTGTTCTGCAGTTTTAGTGCTTTGGCGTAATTGTTCATCAGGCCGACAAAAGAGTCCTGACTGCCAGCGACGTAATCCGCCAGTGCAATACTGGCGTCGTTGCCGGACTGAATCACAATGCCTTTATTCAGCTCGGAGACCGGAATGCGATCGCCGGGCTTCAGAAACATCAGCGATGAGCCACGCAGCGCCGGGTTGCCGGTCGCCCAGGCATCCTGACCAACGGTAACCATATCATCGCGGGTAATTTTGCCCGACTTCAGCGCCTGGCCCACCACATAGCTGGTCATCATTTTGGTCAGGCTGGCGGGATCGAGCCGCTGATCGGCATTGGCTTCCGCCAGCACTTTACCGCTGTTGAAATCCATCAGCATCCAGGCTTTGGCTTCCACCTGCGGCGCACCAGGCGCCTGCTCGGCATGGGTAAGTGGCGTAAACATCATGAATACGGTGCAGAATGCCAGCGAACGGGGCGTGGCAAAGAGGGATTTTTTCGTCATGGCGTGCCAGGGTATCCATAGTAAATCTGCGCTTTCAGCGATATAGCCAAGCGTGCGGGCGATCTACGCTACCTGTTAAGACGGGCGAAAAAAACCGCCCAATCGTAAAGTTTTTTGAAGATTAGTAGATAAACCTCAACTTCGGCGTTTGCGCCCTGGTCCGAATTTGTCAGGTAATCATCTGAAACGTCACAAAAATACGTTACGCTGGGTAAAATTCGCTGCAGGAGAACGATGATGGATTTGGCCGTTTTTGATCTTGATGAAACGCTGATTTGCGACGACAGCACCAGCCTTTGGCTGCGCTGGCTGGTCTCCCAGGGATTTGCGCCACCGGCGCTGCTCAAGCAGGAACAGGCGCTGATGCAGCAATATTATCAGGGCACGCTGGAGATCGAAGCGTACATGCACACCATTCTCGCTCCGCTGGCCGGACTGAGCACCTTAACGGTCAGCGGCTGGATCCGCCGCTTTATTCAGCGCGATATTCTGCCGCGCGTCTACCCTGCCGCCCGCGAACGGCTGGCCTTTCATCAGCAGCGCGGCGACACCATTGTGATTATCTCCGCCAGCGGCGAGCATCTGGTCGCGCCGATCGCTGAACAGCTGGGTGCGCACGGTGCGCTGGCTATTGGCGTGGAAATTGTTGACCAGCGCTACAGCGGTCTGACCTTCGGCACCATGACCTATAAAGAAGGCAAGGTGGCGCGGCTGAACAGCTGGAAAGCGGAACAGGAAGCAGTGCGCTTCCAGCAGACGTGGGCCTACAGTGATTCAATGAACGACCTGCCGCTGCTGATGCAGGCCGATCGGGCATATGTGATTAATCCTGACGCGCCGCTGGAGCAGGAAGCGCTGCGGCGCGGCTGGGACGTGTGCCGCTGGAAGCGCTAGTCACGCAGGCCGACCTTCAGCAGCTTGCCGTTGCTGGCGTCGGTCAGCACGTAGAGATAGCCGTCCGGTCCCTGGCGAACGTCACGTATGCGTTCGCCACGGTCAGCCAGCAGGCGTTCCTCTTCCGTGACGTTTTCCCCTTTAACCTGCAGGCGAATCAGCGCTTTCTCTTTTAGCGCGCCGATAAACAGGCTGTTTTTCCACGCCGGGAAGCGCAGGTGATTATAAAACGCCATGCCGCTGATGGCGGGCGATACCTTCCAGTAAAACGCCGGCTGCACGGTGCCATTAACCTTGCCGCCCTGCGCTTCCGGCACCTTTTCGCCGCTGTAATCGACGCCCCAGGTAGCCAGCGGCCAACCGTAGTTTTTGCCTTTCTGCACGATATTGACCTCATCGCCGCCGCGCGGCCCGTGCTCGCTTTCCCACATCTGCTGCGTCCACGGATTCATCGCCAATCCCTGCGGATTACGCACGCCATATGCCCAGATCTCCGGCCGCGCGCCAGCCTGCCCAACGAACGGATTATCCTGCGGCACCGAGCCGTCGGCGTTCAGCCGCACCAGCTTGCCCTGCAATTTATCGAGGTGCTGCGCGTTGGCACTGCGGAAGTGATCGCCCAGCGCAATCCACAGGTAGCCCTGGCTGTCGAACGCCAGCCGGGTGCCGATATTGGCCCCGCTGGAAAGCATCGGCTGCTGGCGAAAGATCTCGCGCACGTTCTCCAGCCGCCGGTTGTCGGCGCTGAGTTGGGCGAGGCTCACTACCGCACCGGCGCCGTTTTTCTCCTCACGGGTATAGCTGAGATAGAGACGACGGCTCTGTGCAAAATCGGGCGCCAGCACCACATCCAGCAGTCCGCCCTGCCGCTCTGCCCATACCGGCGGCACGCCGCTAATCGGCTGAGACAGTCCGCTACTGGCCTGCCAGAGCCGCAGCTGGCCGCTGCGTTCGGTAATCAGCACGCCCTGATTAGCGGGCAGGAAAGCCAGCGACCAGGGATGATCGAGTCGGTCCTGCAGCTGTTCAACGCTGACCTGGGCAGCCAGCGCGGGAAATGATAAAGAGAGAGAAATCAGTGCCGTTAAGGTTATTCGCCGCATGGGATCGCCTTGTTATCCATCGTGGGTTAACTGTAGCTGTCGGCGATGGCTTTTTGTTCGCTTTTACATTTCCATAAAAAAGCGCACTGGCTTTTCAGGCGATTTTGGCCCGATAAAATGCTCATTATTTCAGCTCACTTACCTGTATAAATCTGATCGCCTCGCGTGTAGAATCACGCGCCAAAGCTGTGCTGAACTGGAAATGAGCCATGTCCCAAACAACAACAATGCCGCCGCGTGTAGGTTTCGTCTCACTCGGCTGTCCAAAAAACCTGGTAGATTCAGAGCGTATCCTCACCGAGTTGCGCACTGAAGGCTACGAAGTCGTGCCCCGTTATGACGACGCTGAGATCGTGATCGTGAATACCTGCGGCTTCATTGACAGCGCGGTTCAGGAATCCCTGGAAGCGATTGGCGAAGCGCTGAATGAAAACGGCAAGGTGATTGTCACCGGCTGCCTCGGCGCGAAAGAGAACCAAATTCGTGAAGTGCACCCAAAGGTGCTGGAGATTACCGGTCCGCACAGCTATGAGCAGGTGCTGTCGCACGTGCACCGTTATGTGCCAAAGCCGCAGCACAACCCGTTTCTGAGCCTGGTGCCGGAACAGGGCGTCAAGCTGACGCCGCGTCATTACGCCTATCTGAAGATCTCCGAAGGCTGTAATCATCGCTGCACCTTCTGCATCATTCCTTCCATGCGTGGCGATCTCGACAGCCGTCCGATTGGTTCGGTGCTGGATGAGGCAAAACGTCTGGTAGAAGCGGGCGTCAAAGAGCTGCTGGTGATCTCCCAGGACACCTCAGCCTACGGCGTTGATGTGAAACATCGCACCGGTTTCTGGAACGGCTCGCCGGTGAAAACCAGCATGGTTAGCCTGTGCGAACAGCTGGCGAAGCTTGGCGTCTGGGTTCGCCTGCATTACGTCTACCCTTATCCGCATGTGGATGATGTCATTCCACTGATGGCGGAAGGCAAGATCCTGCCGTATCTCGATATTCCGTTACAGCACGCCAGCCCGCGTATTCTGAAGCTGATGAAACGTCCTGGCGCGGTAGAACGCACGCTGGAACGCATCAAACGCTGGCGTGAAATCTGCCCGCAGCTGACGCTGCGCTCCACCTTTATCGTGGGTTTCCCTGGCGAAACGGAAGAGGAATTCCAGATGCTGCTCGACTTCCTGAAAGAGGCGCGTCTCGATCGCGTGGGCTGCTTTAAATACAGCCCGGTGGAAGGCGCAACCGCCAACCAGCTGCCCGATCAGGTGCCGGAAGCGGTGAAAGAAGAACGCTACGATCGCTTTATGCAGCTACAGCAGAAAATCTCCAGCGAGCGGCTGCAGGAGAAAGTGGGCCGTGAAATTCTGGTGCTGATTGACGAAGTCGATGAAGAAGGCGCTATCGGCCGCAGTATGGCCGATGCACCTGAAATTGACGGCGCGGTTTACCTTAACGGTGAACGTGACGTGAAGCCGGGCGATGTGATCCGCGCGGTGGTCGATCACGCCGATGAATACGATTTGTGGGCAACTAAGCGCTAACCGTACTTCTGTTGATGCGCGCGCTTACGGGCTAAGTAATCCTCGTCGGCGCGCAGTTTGTCCCAGTAACCTTTGAAAATCGCCGCCGCCGCGGCTTTCTCTTCATCCCTGCCCCACGGCAACGTATTGCCATCAGCATCATATTTGCGCCCGCCTTTGTAATTGCTGTAGCGACGCGCCCGCGTGTAGCCCATCTGAATAAATTTTCGCGCCATGTCCATGCCGACAAAATCATCCTGCTTGCGATAGTCTTCAAACAGCGCCATGATTTTTTCCGCTGACTCCTGCGCGATCGGCACAGTTTTAAAGCGCCAGTGCGGTAAGATCTCGCCCTTGTAGGGTTCCACCATCAGCACGCCCTGCTCGCCGCGCCCAACCTGGTATTTCTCCGGATGCTGACGAAAATCGATGGTGTCAAAATCCTGCTCATAGTCAAAAGGGCGCATAGCCATAACGCTGTTTTCCTCAGGTTTTTAGTTTTGGATCCAGGGCATCGCGCAATCCATCGCCCAACAAATTAAACGCCAGCACGGTGAGAAAAATTGCCAGGCTGGGGAAAATTGCCACGTGCGGCGCAATCACCATGTCGGCGCGCGCTTCATTAAGCATAGCGCCCCATTCCGGCGTCGGTGGCTGTGCGCCCAGACCGAGAAACGACAGGCTGGCAGCGGTAATAATGGAGGTGCCGATGCGCATGGTGAAATAGACCACAATGGACGAGACGGTGCCCGGCAAAATATGGCGCAGCAGGATAGTGGCGTCGGAAGCACCAATGCTGCGGGCCGACTCAATATAGGTTTGCTGTTTCAGCACCAGCGTGTTGCCGCGCACCAGACGAGCAAAAGCGGGAATGCTGAAGATCGCCACCGCAATGATCACGTTGGACATGCCGCTGCCCATGATCGCCACCACCGCAATCGCCAGCAAAATGCCGGGAAAGGCGAACAGCACGTCGCAGATGCGCATGATAATGCGGTCCCACCAGCCTTCGTAATAGCCCGCCAGCAGCCCGAGCAGCGTGCCAAGCGCCGCGCCAATCGCCACCGAGAAAAACCCGGCAATCAGCGAGATGCGCGTGCCGACCAGCACCCGGCTGAAGATATCGCGTCCCAGCGAATCGACGCCCAGCCAGTGCAGCGCAGAAGGCCCGTCGTTAAGCCGGTCATAATCAAAATAGTTTTCGGCATCAAAGGGCGCTATCGCGGGCGCAATAAACGCCACCACGATCAGCAGTAGCACAAACAGGCCCGCCACCAGCGCGACATGTTGTCGGCGAAAGCGCCGCCAGAATTCGCTCCACGGCGTGCGCACCCGATTTTCCCTGATGGTCGGCATGGCGTTGATCGCCGCATCGCGTCGCCAGTTTTTCATTGCGACTCCTTATTTGTAGCGAATAGCCGGGTTGATTGCCGCGTACAGCATATCGACGACCAGATTGATAAGAATGAACTCCAGCGAAAACAGCAGCACTTCCGCCTGAATCACCGGATAGTCGCGCATCGCCACTGAATCGATCAGCAGACGTCCCAGTCCCGGCCAGTTAAACACCACCTCAACCACAATCGATCCGCCCAGCAGAAAGCCGAACTGTAATCCCATCATGGTGACCACCGGAATCATGGCGTTACGCAGGCCATGTTTCACCACCACCAGCGACTCGCGCACCCCTTTTGCCCGTGCGGTGCGCATGTAATCTTCCTGCATCACTTCTACAAAAGAGGCACGGGTAAAGCGCGCCATCACCGCTGCCACCGCCGCACCAAGGGTCAGCGAAGGCAGAATGTAATGCTGCCAGCTGTCGGCGCCCACCGTCGGCAGCCAGCCGAGACGCACGGAAAAGAGCTCCATTAGCAGCATGCCGAGTGCAAAAGCGGGAAAAGATATGCCTGAGACCGCCAACGTCATGCCGATGCGATCCGGCCAGCGATTACGCCACACGGCAGAGACAATGCCGATGCCCATACCGATGATCACCGCCCACACCATGCTGGTGAGCGTCAGCCACAGCGTGGGATAAAAGCGCGCGGCGATCTCTTCCGATACCGGCCTTTTTGACACCATTGACTGGCCAAAATCACCCTGCACCGCATTGACCATGAAATGCAAAAACTGCTGCGGCAGCGGTTTGTCCAGCCCGAGATCCTGACGCACCAGTTCAACCACCGAGGCATCCGCCTCTGCGCCAGCGATCAGCCGCGCCGGATCGCCCGGCAGCAGGTGAACAAACAGAAACACCAGCACCGCCACGATCAGCAGCGTGGGAATCAGCCCCAGCAGGCGTTTAATAAAGTAGTTAAGCATGCGTTATCCTGCGCGCTATTGCGCCAGCCATCCGCGGCTGGCGCAACCGTGATTTACTTCAGATCGGCGTCGTCAAAGCTGAATGAGGTATCTGGCATGACGTCAAAACCGGTAAGGTTTTTGGTGTTGGCCGAAACCAGTTTCTCGACCACCAGCGGCACCCACGGCTGATCTTTCCAGATACGATCCTGCGCATCTTTATAGAGGCTCGCCTTGCGCTCGCGGTCGGTGGTTTTCAGCGCGTCAGCCAGATCTTTATCCACCTGTTCATTGCTGTAGAACGCGGTGTTGAAGATGGTTGGCGGCCAGGAGGCGGTGGCGAACAGCGGCGTCAGCGCCCAGTCAGCTTCACCGGTTGAGGCAGACCAGCCGGTGTAGAACATGCGCACGCCGCTCTCTTTCTGTGCTTTGCTTTCCACTTCTGCGGCACGCTGGCCAGCATCCATCGCCGTGACCTTCAGCTTGATGCCCACCTGCGCCAGCTGCTGCTGGGTAAACTGCAGCACTTTTTGCGCGGTGCTGTGATTATGCGACGACCAGAGTGTGGCTTCAAAGCCGTTGGGGTAACCCGCCTCTTTCAGCAGCTCGCGCGCTTTGGCCGGATTGTAGGCGATCGGCGGATAGGTCTGCGCGAAATCGATGCTCGGCGGCACGATGCCGGTGGCTGGCGTGGCGTAACCGGCAAACGCCACTTTGGCCAGCGCCTGACGGTTGATCGCATAGTTGATCGCCTCACGCACTTTGGCGTTGTCGAACGGCTTCTGTGTAACGTTCAGGCTGATATAACGCTGCATGATCGACGGCGAGGTCACCACGTTCAGCTTGCTGTTTTTCTCCAGCACTTTGGCCTGCTCAAACGGAATCGGGAAGGCAAAGTTAGCCTCGCCGGTTTGCAGCATCGCCGCGCGGGTATTGTTATCGACCACCGGACGCCAGGTAATGCTGTCCAGCTTCGGATAGCCGCTTTTCCAGTAGCCTTCCCACTTCTCAACTTTCACAAAGTCGGTCTGGTTCCAGGTCACGAATTTGTAAGGCCCGGTACCCACCGGATGAAAGCCGATATCTTTGCCATATTTTTTCAGCGCCGTTGGCGAAATCATCACCGCCGCCGGGTGTGCCAGGTTATTGATAAAGGCGGAAAACGGCTGCTTCAGCGTGATTTTCACCGTGGTCGGATCGACCACTTCGGTGGTGGCGACATATTTAAACAGGTTGTAGCGTTTGAGATGATTGTCCGGGTTGCTGGCACGATCGAGGTTGACCTTCACCGCTTCCGCGTTGAAATCGGTGCCATCCTGGAATTTCACGCCGGAACGCAGCTTGATGGTGTAAGTCAGCCCATCGTCGCTGGCCTGATAGCTTTCCGCCAGCACGTTGGTCAGCTTCATCGACTTATCAAAGCTGAACAGCCCCTGATAAAACGACTTGGCAACCGCCTGAGACAGCGTGTCGTTAGCGTTATAGGGATCGAGCGTGGTGAAGTTGGAGGCCACGGCAATTACCGCATCTTTTGCCGCCCAGGCCGGAACGGCGGCAATGCTGCCGAGCAGACCGGCGGTCAATAGCCACTTACGCGTTGGATAGGTCATTCTGGTGTGTCTCCGATCGGTTATAAGCGTGGCGCCTCAGGCGCCGCTAATCACATGTTGTGCAACATAATGGCCTGGCGCCACTTCGGTGAGCGGTGCCACATCAGGTTCATCGTTGAGCGCCCGAATCGGGCTGGGGATCTCATCCACCATCAACGCCCTTTCCCGCCGGTGATGACCAGGATCGGCCACCGGCACGGCGGACATCAGCTTTTTAGTATAGGGGTGGCGCGGCGCTTCAAATACCGCCTGGCGCGGCCCCATTTCGACAATCTGGCCGAGATACATCACCGCCACGCGATGACTGATGCGTTCAACCACCGCCATATCGTGTGAAATAAACAGAAACGCGATGCCAAACTCACGCTGTAAATCGAGCATCAGGTTAATAATCTGCGCCTGTACCGAGACATCCAGCGCCGACACCGACTCATCGGCAATCACCACTTTCGGATTCAGCGCCAGCGCGCGGGCGATGCAAATGCGCTGGCGCTGGCCGCCAGAAAATTCGTGCGGATAACGTCGCGCATGCTCCGGCAGCAGGCCAACGCGCGCCAGCAGCCAGGCGACGCGCGCTTCCGCCTCCGTGCGGTTCATCACCTTGTGCACCAGCAGCGGCTCCATAATGGAGAAGCCCACCGTCAGACGCGGATCGAGCGACGCGTAAGGATCCTGAAAAATAAACTGAATATCGCGCCGCAGGTGCTGCAACTGCGCGCCTTTCATCTGGTCGATGCGCTGACCATTAAAGGTAATGGTGCCGCTCTGGCTCTCAACCAGGCGCAGCAACGAACGTCCGGTGGTGGATTTACCGCAGCCCGATTCGCCCACCAGCGCCAGCGTTTCCCCGGCGCGCAAATCAAAGCTGACCTTTTCCACCGCGTGCACCCGCCGCTGGACGCGATTAAAAAAGCCACCGCGAATATCGAAGCGGGTCACCAGATCGCGCACCTGCAGAATCGGCTCGCCTGGCTGCACGGTATCCTGCGGTCGATCGGGCGTATCTTCCGTGCTGTTAATCAAAGGGAACTTAGCCGGTAGCGGCTGGCCGTGCATCGAGCCGAGTTTTGGCACGGCAGCCAGCAGCGCGCGGGTGTAATCCTGTTGCGGTGCGGAGAACAGCGTGCGCACGTCGGCGGTTTCCACCACGTCACCGCGGTACATCACCTGCACCCGATCGGCCATCTCTGCCACCACGCCCATATCATGGGTGATAAAAATCACGCCCATTGCCATCTCTTTTTGCAGCACGCGGATCAGTTGCAAAATCTGCGCCTGAATGGTGACATCCAGCGCGGTGGTTGGCTCATCAGCGATCAGCAAGGAAGGCCGACAGCTCAGCGCCATGGCGATGACCACGCGCTGACGCATGCCGCCAGAGAGCTGATGTGGATAACGCGACAGTACATTTTGTGCTTCAGGAATACGCACCAGATCGAGCATGCGTCGCGCTTCTGCCAGCGCCTGCTGATGATTTTTGCCCTGATGCAGGCGAATCGACTCAGCGATCTGTTCACCAACGGTGAACACCGGATTCAGCGAGGTCATCGGCTCCTGAAAAATCATCGCCATATCGGCGCCACGAATGCGGCGCATCTGGCTCTGCCGCGCCTGCATCAGGTCGATCGGTTCGCCATGTCGCCGCCGCAGCCAGATTTCACCGCTGGTCAGCTCGCCGCCCGCCTGTTCAATCAGGCGCATCAACGCCAGCGAGGTAACCGATTTCCCCGAGCCAGATTCACCGACGATAGCCAGCGTTTCGCCCTGCTTCACGTCGAGATTGAGATGCCTGACCGCCTCGGTAATGGTGCCTTCATGGCGAAACTGCACGCTTAAATCGCGCACCGCCAGTACCTGGTCTTCCGCCATCGCCCCCGGCTTATTCATGCTCTGTTATTCCTCGCGGTAAATGTTGATCACGGCGGGTTCGCCGACATAACCGTAGCCGCGATACATGCCTTCGCTGTTAAACGGCAGTGCGACGTTGCCCTGAGCATCCACGGCGATCAAGCCGCCGCTGCCGCCCAGCGCCAGCACCTTCTCCATGATGACGCGGTCGGCTGCCTGCTGCAGAGAAAGCCCTGCATATTCCATCAGCGCGGCGAGGTCGTAGGCGGCCAGCGTGCGCATAAACACTTCGCCGGTGCCGGTGCAGGAGACCGCGGCGGTGTGATTGCTGGCATAGCATCCGGCGCCAATAATCGGCGAGTCACCGACGCGCCCCGCCTGTTTGTTGGTCATGCCGCCGGTAGAGGTCGCGGCGGCAAGGTTACCGTCCCGATCCAGCGCTACCGCGCCGACCGTGCCCAGCTTGCGGTCAGCATCCAGCGGATCGCCAGCGGCACCGTCGTGATCGAGAATAGCCTGCTTGCTGCCCAGCGCGCGCTGTAGCTGCGCAAAGCGCTCCGGGGTGGAAAAGTAATCCGCAGCCACCTTCTCCAGACCGTGCTGTTCGGCAAACACTTCCGCGCCCTCGCCAATAAACAGCGCGTGCGGGCTGTTTTCCAGCACCGCGCGCGCCGCCAGCACCGGATTGCGCAGGTGCTTCACGCCCGCTACCGCGCCAACTTCCAGCGTGCGGCCATCCATCATGCTGGCGTCCAGCTCATGCGTGCCCTGATGGGTAAAAACTGCGCCTTTGCCGGCGTTAAACAGCGGGCACTCCTCCAACAGCCGCACCGCTTCGGTTACCGCATCAAGCGCGCTGCCGCCCGCCGCGAGGATCGCCTGACCGCTGGCCACAATAGCGGCCAGCGCATCGGTATAGGCTTGCTCTTTTTCCGTACTCATTGCCGCGCGGGTGATCGCCCCGGCGCCGCCATGAATAGCAATCACTGCTCTGGCCATATGGATTTCCTGTGCGTGTCTTTCGGGTAATAAACAGCGTGACTGCGGAGGTTATTAATTTTTCAACGATTTTTGACTATAGAAAGCCACTGCCCGCTTGTAAAGCAGAAACTTTGCTTACTGATAATAACGAAATCATCTAATTAATACGTTATGTGACCCATCGCCGAATTAGCGCCATAATGACGCCATGAATATGAAAAAAGCTGGAGAAACGATGGAAAACCATACTGCCGGATTAATTTCGCTGGAAGAGGCGCTGGCGCGCATGCTGTCACAGGTTACCGCCATTGATGAACAGCAGCTGATTCCCATCACCGAGGCCGCCGGGCGCATTACTGCACAGGCGGTGATCTCACCGCTGGATGTGCCGCCATTTGATAACGCCGCGATGGACGGTTATGCGATCAAGCTCAGCGATTTACTTTCTGAGCATCCGCTGACCGTGGCCGGTAAAGCCTTTGCAGGTGCCCCTTTTCACGGTGAATGGCCAGGCGGCAGCTGTGTTCGTATCATGACCGGGGCGCCAATTCCGCCGGGCACCGAATCAGTGATCATGCAGGAAGATGCGGAAGTCAGCGCAGAAGGCGTGCGCTTTGCGGGCAAGATTAAGCCGGGCCAGCATATTCGCCGTCGCGGTGAAGATATTCGCATTGGCGACGCCGTGCTGGCATCGGGCGTGCGGCTTGGTGCCGCCGAGCTGCCGCTGCTCGCCTCGTTGGGCATTGCCGAGGTCAGCGTGAAGCGCCGCCTGCGCGTGGCGGTGCTGTCGACCGGCGACGAACTGCAGGCGGTGGACCAGCCACTGCAAGAGGGGCAGATTTACGATACCAACCGCTTTGCCGTTAGCCTGATGCTGCATCAGCTCGGCTGTGAAGTTATCGATCTGGGCGTGGTTCGCGACGATCCGGCGGCGCTGCGTGCAACGCTGCTGAAAGCGGATGCGCAGGCCGATGTGGTGATCAGCAGCGGTGGCGTGTCGGTTGGCGAAGCGGATTACACCAAAGAGCTGTTAGCCGAGCTGGGCGAAATTGGCTTCTGGAAGCTGGCGATCAAACCGGGCAAGCCGTTTGCCTTTGGCCGCCTGCAACAGAGCTGGTTCTGTGGCCTGCCGGGCAATCCAGTTTCAGCCACGGTGACCTTTTATCAGCTGGTGCAGCCGCTGTTGGCCGCACTGGCCGGACAGCACGGCGCGGCATTGCCACCACGCCAGCGTGTTCGCACCACAACGGCATTGAAAAAGGCGCCGGGTCGGCTCGACTTTCAGCGTGGCATCGTCTCGCGGGCCGCCGACGGCACGCTGGAAGTGCGTAGCACCGGCCATCAGGGTTCACATATTTTCAGCGCCTTTGCGGCGGCAAACTGTTTTATCGTGCTGGAACGCGAGCGCGGTAGTGTTGAGCCGGGCGAATGGGTGGATATTGAGCCGTTCAATCATCTGCTGGGAGGCTGAGATGATCGAACTCAGCGACGAGGAGATGCTGCGCTATAACCGTCAGATTGTGCTGCGCGGCTTCGACTTTGATGGCCAGGAGCGGTTGAAAGCCTCGCGGGCACTGATTATCGGTCTGGGAGGCCTGGGCTGCGCGGCAACGCCGTGGCTCGCTTCCGCGGGCATCGGTCAGCTTACGCTGGTGGATTTTGACCGCGTCTCGCTCTCCAATCTGCAGCGGCAAATTCTGCATGACGATGCCCATATCGGCGTCGCCAAGGTGGCTTCAGCCGCCACGCAGCTGTCGCGCATTAATCCGCATTGTCGCATTGAGACGCACGACGGCCAGCTGGACGATGCGCAACTGGCCGCACTGATCGCCGGGCATGATGTGGTGCTCGACTGCAGCGACAACGTCGCGACACGCGAGCAGCTTAATCGCCTTTGCTACGCCAAACGCGTGCCGCTGGTATCCGGTGCGGCAATCCGCATGGAAGGCCAGCTCAGCGTTTTTCACTGGCAACCTGACGAGCCGTGCTATCGCTGTATCAGCCGACTGTTTGGCGATCAGACCCTGAGCTGCGTCGAGGCAGGCGTCATGGCGCCGCTGGTTGGCGTGATCGGTGCCCTGCAGGCAATGGAGGCGATTCGCTTGTTGGCCAATTTCGGCGAGCCAGTCGCGGGCAAGCTGCTGCTTTATGATGCGATGACGCTGCAGTTTCGCGAGATGAAGGTAGCGAAGGATGCGCAATGCGAAGTCTGTGGGCAGGTGCCCGAAAGCAGGCGGCTTTAAGGTCAAAGTCTTTAGGTCAAGGTCTTGAGGTCAAGGTCTTGAGGTCAAGGTCTTGAGGTCAAGGTCTTGAGGTCAAAAGCGATTTCTTCCGCCTTGCAGGCGGCCGAGCAGGGGCGGCAGTCGCCCCGCCCCTGCACCCCCGCTATCCGGCAAACACAACCGCCCGCTAAAGCGGGTACCCTTGTCAGTTCACATTTCTTCACGGACCGCTCGCGATTCGCTCCTGCTCAGCGCTCCCTTGTCCCGCCATCCATGGCGGGACATCCTAAAATGTTCACTTCCTCAGCGGTGGTGATGCCTCCTCAAGGTCAACATCCAGGTCAAACCCAAAAGACAAAGACAAAGACAAAGACAAAGACAAAGACAAAGACAAAGACAAAGACAAAGACAAAGACAAAGACACTTTAATTTCTAGTTTCAGATATCAGTTTTTAGTTTTTAGTTTTTGGGTCTGATCTTTGGGTGTTGGGTGTTGGGTTTTATCTTTTCGATTTTGACCTGGGTTTTGACGTTTAGAGGCATCACCACCGCCGAGGGAAAAGTGTTTTCCAGGGCGAGCCGCAGGGATGCGGCGAGAAGGTGCGCTGAGCCGGGAGCGAATCGCGCCTGGTCCGTCAGGAAAACGCTTTTGCTGAGGGCACCCACGAAGTGGGCGGTTGTGTTTGCCGGATAGCGCGGGTGCAGGGCCGGGGCGACTGCCGGCCCTGCTCGGGCTGCCTTTAGGCAGAACGAAATGGCATTTGACCTGGCCCTTAAAAGGCATGCTGGCTGCCAGGCAGAAGCACCCGGTCAGCACGGCCACCTCACCCCGGTTAAACGATGCCCTGACTGCTCAGGTAATCTTCATAATTACCGGTGAAGTCAGCGATCTTGTTCGGCGTCATCTCAATGATGCGCGTCGCCAGTGAACTCACAAACTCGCGGTCGTGTGAAACAAAGATCAGCGTGCCTTCGTACATCTCCAGCGCCATGTTCAATGCTTCAATCGATTCCATGTCGAGGTGGTTGGTCGGCTCATCCATGATTAACACGTTTGGCTTCTGCATCATCAGCTTGCCGAACAGCATGCGCCCTTTTTCACCACCGGACAGCACTTTTGCTGGCTTCTTGATGTCATCCTGCGAGAACAGCAAGCGGCCTAAAATGCTGCGTACCGCCTGCTCGTCATCACCTTCCTGCTTCCACTGGCTCATCCAGTCAAACACAGTGAGGTTGTCGCTGAAGTCAGCAGCGTGATCTTGGGCGTAATAACCGATGCGCGCGTTTTCAGACCATTTCACGGTGCCATTGTCAGGGGCCAGATCGCCCACCAGCGTTTTCAGCAGCGTGGTTTTACCGATACCGTTTGGACCCAGAATCGCCAGCTTCTCACCCACTTCCAACAGCAGATTCAGCTTTTTGAACAGCGGACCCTCTTCAAAGCCTTTGGTCAGTGCTTCTACTTCCAGCGCATTACGGAACAGTTTCTTATCCTGATCAAAACGGATAAACGGCGTCTGACGGCTGGAGGCTTTGACTTCGTCGAGCTTGATCTTATCAATCTGCCTGGCGCGCGAGGTCGCCTGACGCGATTTAGAGGCGTTAGCGCTGAAGCGGCTGACGAAGGATTGCAGATCGGCAATCTGCGCTTTTTTCTTGGCGTTGTCAGACAGCAGACGATCGCGTGCCTGGGTGGCCGCGGTCATGTATTCGTCATAGTTGCCCGGATAGACACGCAGCTCGCCGTAGTCGAGATCGGCCATGTGCGTGCAGACCATGTTCAGGAAGTGACGGTCGTGCGAAATAATGATCATGGTGCTGTTGCGTTCATTCAGCACCTGCTCGAGCCAGCGAATGGTATCGATGTCGAGGTTGTTGGTGGGTTCGTCAAGCAGCAGAATATCAGGATTAGAGAACAGCGCCTGCGCCAGCAGAACACGCAGCTTCCAACCGGGCGCCACTTCACTCATCGGGCCATAATGCTGCTCCAGCGGAATTCCCACGCCTAACAGCAGCTCACCGGCGCGTGATTCGGCGGTGTAACCATCCATCTCACCATAGGTTACTTCGAGGTCGGCAACTTTATAGCCATCCTCTTCGCTCATCTCAGGCAAGGCGTAAATACGATCGCGCTCTTCTTTTACCTGCCACAATTCGTCGTGGCCCATAATAACGGTGTCGAGCACGCTAAATTTTTCAAAAGCAAACTGATCCTGGCGCAGTTTACCAATACGCTCATTGGGATCGAGCGACACGTTTCCCGCGGAAGGAACCAAATCATTACCCAGTATTTTCATAAAGGTTGATTTGCCGCTGCCGTTGGCACCAATCAGGCCATAACGATTGCCGCCGCCAAATTTAACGGAGATATTTTCAAACAGCGGCTTACTGCCAAACTGCATGGTGACATTGCTGGAAACTAGCACTGGAATAGCCCTACGATTACGAAGCGTTCGGAAAATGAGCGCGCATTATGCCACAGAGTGAACGCGGGGATCATCCCCCGTTGGGCAATGCCGAACGGCAAAAAGGATTATCAGGACCACAGGGACTTTGCAATAAGGCTGATTTAACAGGTTAAGAATATTCTGGCAGCATTATTTACCCAATATGGGATAAATGTAACAGGTTTTTATCTGCGACTACTTCAGCGTAATTTCAGGCTAATTTTCTGATTAAAAACGAAAGGCGCGTATAGCAGGTGCGATGCGGCAGGCGGGGAATGCTGCCAGCGGAGATCGACCGCTGGCGGGCAATATAACCGTAAAGGTCAGATTAAAAAGTCTTCGAGTTTTTTACCCTGATCGAGCAGTTTTTTGATCGCAGCTGGCGTACGGCCCTGACCGGTCCATGATTTTTCTTCGCCGTTCTCATCGGTATATTTATATTTAGCAGGACGAGGAGCACGTTTTGCTCTTTTTTTGCCGCCTTCCATTGCGCCCAATAATTCGCCTGGATCGATGCCGTCTGCGATCAGCATTTCACGATATTTAGAAAGTTTTTCTTCTTTCTCACGCGTCTGCGCAGCTTCGGTTTCTACTTCTTCTTTACGTTCGGCAACAACAACAGAGAACTTTTCCAGAATTTCTTCTAAATCTGTCAGTGACAGCTCACGTGACTGAGCACGAAGCGTACGTATATTGTTTAATACTTTGAGTGTCTCGCTCATTGGAATGTCCTGTGAAAATAGAGGTTACTGTCGGTTAAAGATTACATAACTCCCGACGAAAAATAAATTATTTTTCTCATGCAGAATAATCTTAGTTAGCGGTTTTGTGAATAGCTCAAGAATAAATGCTTTTTAGATGCAACTTTATTTCCCGCCATTGCCGGTAATTAGCATAAGTATTTTTTTATATTTCTTTATGTAAAGCAGCAAGAGAAACGACATAACATGACAATTAGATGTTACGCATTGCTGGATATATATCAGGATAAAAAACGATGCGGATGATCGGCCTGCAAAGCGTTAACCTGATTATATTGACCAAAAATTTGATAGCGACGTTTCGCCACGGCATCATAAAAAAAATCACCAATCGGACGCGGAAACAAGCGAAGCGCGGCGCAGGCACGCCAGGGGAACGGCAAATAAGCCATCACCCGCAGAATGGCAGCAGAACGAATTGAAACCTTTCCATGGTCAATCAGCACCAGCGTGTGAATCTCCTCCTCCGGTAATCCCGCCCAGTTAAGCAGCGCTTTGCCGACGCTATTCTGTACCGCTGCCAGTTGGATCTGCTGCGCTTTATCGTGACGAATGATTAGTTTTACCCATGAATTACAGAGCTTACATTTTCCATCGTATAAAACGATCCGCTGCTGTTTCGCGATTTCATCAATATTTTTTTTCATGATCACCTCTATAAGGGAATAACGGGATAAAATTTATCCAGTAATAACATTAGCAGCGGTGTCGTGAAGGCGGCGAGAACGGTGGAAAATAACATGCTGCTGGCGGTCGGGCCGGTTAACACCTGAAACTGCTGTGACATCAGATAGACGTTTACGCCCACCGACATCGACCCTAACAACACTACAACATGCGTCTCCAGCGACGGCAGGCCGAGCGCCCACGCCAGCAGCCAGACGGTCAGCGGCTGCACCACCAGCTTGAGCGCACAGATGGTGTAGCTGATGCTCAGTCCTTCACGAATGCGATATTGCGCCAGGCTCATTCCCAGCGCGACCAGCGACAGCGGCGCGGCCATTTGACCCAGCATAGAAACCGGCTGCGCAATAATGGTCGGCAACGGGCGATGAAAAAGACTCCAGGCGGCACCGCCCAAAATACCGATGATCAGCGGATTTTTAAGCACGTTTTTGGCGGTAGCGCCTATTCCGGCCAGCGACAAACGGCCATTTTTACTCCACTCCACCGAAATGGTCAGCAGCGACCAGAGAATAAGGCTGTTAAATATCAGCACCAGCGCCACAATCGGCAAGGCGCGCGGTCCCAGTAATAATCCGGCAATCGGAATGCCCAGCATCACGTTATTAGAAAAGATGCCGCCGAGGGCAAAGACCGAACTGGCGACGCCTTCGAGGCGGAAGATTTTTATTGCCACCACACGGCCCATGACAAATACCAGCAGGCAGCCGCCAAAAAAGGCCAGCAGCAGCCGAACATCCATTGGCGGGCTTTTATAAAAATTGCTCATCACGCCGAATAACATGCAAGGTAAGGCGACGTTGAATACCAGCTGATTAAGACCATCGCTGACGCTGGTTGGCCAGTGTGCAAAACGAATCAGGGAAAAACCGAGGAAGATTAAGATAAAAAGCGGCGTGGAGAGATAGAGCTGATGCAGCAGCGTGATAAACATGCTAACCCGGTTCCTTCAGCGGCAGAGTAAAGTAAAGTCTACGCGCTGAATGAACCGGGGTAAACGAATGGTCGTTATCGCCGGGCGATCACGAACCGGTTTTCGGTGAAATTACCTGCCGACGCAGCGGACGTGTCTCCTCATCATTGCTGAGCCAGTCGTGCAAATAGTGTTCGATTTGCTCCAGGCTGCGATTGCGCGTTTCCGGAATGCATTTCATGACAAATATCGCCCCGGCAATGCCAATCAATCCAAATATAAAGAAGGCGCCGGATAAGCCCACGCTGGCTAACAGCATCGGAAAAGAGAGCGAAATAAGGAAATTGGCGATCCACATGGCAAACACCGCGCCGCCCATAAAAATGCCGCGCAGGCGGGTCGGAAAGATTTCCGATAACAGCAGCCAGGTCACCGGTGATAAGGCGCCCTGCTGAAAACTCAGGAACAATAACATCCCGCCTAACACCAGATAACTGCGTAATACATCAGGCTGGCCATTGATGGTTTCGGGCATAAAATAGCTGATGGCACCGATAATAAACAGGCAGCAGGTGCAGCCAAATTGCCCAATTTTCACCATGGTGCGACGGCCAATTTTTCCTAACAACCAGATGCCGACAAAGGTCATCAGCACGGAAATGACGCCGTTAGCGATGGTGGCAATTAACGCCGCGTTGTCGCTCATGCCCACCGCTTTCAGCATGGTTGGCGCATAATACATGATGGTGTTTACCCCGGTAAGCTGCTGAATAACCGCAATACCGATACCGATCATAAACAGCTTCAACAGCCAGGGCTTTTTCAGTTCACGCAGGCGCGGCTTGCTTTTTTCATCTTCCGCCAGCGTCTCTTCAATTTCCGTTAGCTCCCACTCTACGTCTTCTTTGGCCCGCGTGCGCTCCAGTACGCGGCGCGCTTCAGCCAGGCGCCCTTTCATCGCATACCAGCGCGGCGTATCGGGCATAAACAGCATGCCCACCCACAGCAGCACTGCGGGAATGGTCGCCACCGCCAGCATCCAGCGCCAGGTGGTATCGCCGCCCCAGGCAGCGTTAAAGCCCGCATTGGAGATATAAGCCAGCAGTTGACCAGAGACGATCATCAACTCCTGCAGGGTCACCAGCTGGCCGCGCTTATTGGCCGGGGCGATCTCTGCGATGTATACCGGCACCGTGGCTGACGCACCGCCGACGGCGACGCCCAGAACCAGACGGAAGAAAATCATCCACTCAACATTGGGCGCCAGTGCGGTGCCCAACGCGCCCGCAGCAAAAATAACGGCCAGAATAACGATGATTTTTCTTCGCCCGGCGGCCGCGGCGAAATGCCCTGACAGTAACGCACCAAAAGCGGCACCGAACAGCAGCGAACTGGTCACCAGGCCGGTGGTAAACGGTGTGAGATGCAGCTCCGTGCCCATGAACAGCAAGGCGCCCGAAATAACGCCGGTGTCATAACCGAACAGCAGGCCGCCCAGCGTCGCGATAACCGCAATAACCTTTACCATCGGCTCAGTGCGCGCGGCGCTGTTCGGCCCCGATGCTCTGCTGACGGTAATGTACTCTTCTTTGGCCATGATAATGTCCCCGTAGTGTGACAAAAAAACTAAAAGCGTTGAGCTCACGCGCTTAACAACTTTTCACCCTTATGAAATATAAAATAGTACATAACTTTCATTTTCATTCATGGTGGAAAATTGGTTCTGTGGCAGACCTCATAAACTTTTATTTTTGCTGTGACCCGGAACACACCTCAGGCTTTGCAGGGTTGTTATTGCAGCGCTATTCGGAACAGCGTGGAGGAAAGTGAACTGCGTATAAAACGTTCATTCTGTTTTGAGCGGAGAAATGCATGAAAAATACGGCGGGCAGCCAGCGCTGCCCGCTTAAGCTGGTTGCGAGGTTATTGCGCGGCTTTTGCCGGACCGAAGACGTCAAACGATGGCAATGTAACCTGCTGGTAAGGTTCCCAGCCGCCGCCCAGCGCCTTGTAGAGCGCAACCAGGTCAAGATTGCTCTGCACGCGGGCACGCGCCGCCTGCTGCTTCGCCTGCGCCAGCTGACGTTGAGCGTCGAGCACATCCAGGAAGGTGCTGATGCCTTTACCGTAACTGTCGCTGGCTAAATCAAAGCTACGCTGCAATGACTCCACCGTTTCATCAAGCTGCGTGACCTGCTGTTGATCGGTGCGATAGCTCACCAGCGCGTTCTCCACATCCTGCAGCGCGGTCAACACCGTCTGTCGATACGCCAGCGCGGCGTTCGCCTGCTGTGCGCGTGCCAGCTTAACGCTGGAAACCAGCCGGCCACCTTCAAAAATCGGAATCGATAATGATGGCCCATAGCTGTAAAAATGGCTGCTCCAGTTATCGAGGTAGCTGGCATCAGTGTTACGCACGCCGAGCTGACCGGTCAGCGACAGGCTCGGAAAAAGCTGTGCGACGTTGACGCCAATGTTTGCGGTTTGCGCGTGCAGCGTGGCTTCAGCCTGACGCACATCAGGACGACGACGCACCAGGGTGGACGGAATGCCGACCGCAACCGCATCGGGTAGCACGGGTAACGCACGCGGTGCCTGAAGCTCACCATCCAGCATGCCCGGCGGTTTGCCCAGCAGCACCGCCAGGCCATTCATCGCCTGACGAGCCTGAGCCTGATACTGCGGCAACTGAGCCCGCAACGAGCTGAGCTGCGCCCGGCTGTTTTCCACATCCAGCTCAGGCGCCAGGCCGTTGCGCTGCTGGCTTTGCGTCAGCTCAACCGTCTGCTGAGCCACATCAATCTGCGACTGCAACGTGCTGCTGACCGCCTGTGCACCGCGCAGCTGCAAATAGGCCCGCGCCACTTCCGCCTCAACCGAGACCAGCGCATCGTTGCGGCTCTCAATCGACTGCTGTTGCTGTGCATTGGCCATCTCTACCTGACGCCGCACTTTGCCCCACAAATCCAGCTCCCAGCTGGCATCAAAACTGCCCTGATAGAGCGAGACCGGCTGGGTCAGGCTGTCGAGCGCACCGCGCGCTTGCGGTGCCTGTTGATCCACCAGATCGTAAGCGCCATTGGCTTGTAGCAGCCCTTTCGCGCCGAGCTGCTGGCGATTGAACGAAGCCGCGCCGTTGAGCGACGGAAAAAGGCCACCGCGCGCCTGCGACAGCTGTTCACGGGCACCGGCGATACGCAGCACCGCCTGTTGCAGCGAGATATTATCGCTGATAGCGCGGCTAATCAGACTGTCGAGCTGCGGATCGTTAAAGCTTTGCCACCATTGCGGGTTCGGCGCCGCCGGTTGCGGCCGCGAACCCTCTGCCGATGCAAGATCGTTGTAGCGGGCCGGCGTGTTGGGCTGCGGCGTCTGGTAATCGGGCCCAACGGCGCAGCCGGCCAGCAGCAGCGTCAGCATCAGCACGCTCAGGCGGGGCTGACGCAGAGAAGTAACGTTCATGTCAGTGTGCTCCTGCACTGCCTTCGCTCTTAATCGGCGACAGCAGAAAACAAAATGGAATCATAATAAGGGCGACAATACTCAGGCCGCTAAATACGTCGATATAGGCGAGAATGCGCGACTGTACGATCATCTCCTGATAGAGCTGGCCCGTTGCCAGCGTGATCGGATCGCCCACCGCCGAGGTGAAGTCGCGAATCGACTGCGCCCAGTGCTGCACGGTGATATTGAACTGTTCGTTTAGCGGCGACATGTTATGCACCATATGCGCGCTGCGCACCTGCTCGCGTTCGGTAATCGCCGCTGTCGACAGCGAAATACCGATCGAGCCCGCCACGTTACGGAACATGGTAAACAGCGCCGAGGCGTCAGCATTTAACCGCTGCGGAATGGTGACAAAGGCGATGGTGGTCAGCGGCACAAACAGGAAGCCCAGCCCGATTGACTGCGCGCTGCGCATCAGCACCAGCGTGGCGAAATCGACATTGGGCGTTAAGGTTGCCGAATAGAGGAAAGCCAGCGTCAGGCAGGTGAAGCCAAACACGATAATCCATCGCGTCTGCACGATCGGCATCAGCTTCAGCACCAATGGAATGGTTAGCACAATCAGCACGGCACCCGGTGACAGCACCAGTCCTGACCAGGTAGCGGTATAGCCCAAATCCTGCTGCGCCAGCTGTGGTAATACCACGGAGCTGCCATAAAGAATCATCGCCATGCCCGCCATCAGCAGACCAGCGACCCAGAAATTGCGATCCTTCATGACCAGAATATCCACCACCGGCTTTTTGGCGTACATCAGCCAGTAAACCGCGCCCACCAAGCCGATTACTGCCAGAATCGCGAACAGCACGATAAAGCTGGAGGCGAACCAGTCCTCATCTTCGCCGCGATCGAGCATCACCTGCAAACAGCCGAGCCCCAGCGTAATCAGGCTGATGCCGATGTAATCGATGGTCAGCTTGCCTTTGGCCCATTTTTTCTCCCACGGCGGATCTTCCAGCAGCTGGTAAATCGCCAGCACGGTCAGAATGCCCACCGGAATATTGATGAAAAAGACCCAGCGCCAGCTGTAGTTATCGGTGATCCAGCCGCCCAGCGTTGGGCCAAGCACCGGCGCCACGATGATCGCAATGGAGGAGAGGCCAAAGGCCTTGCCGCGATCGGCCGGTTTAAAGTAATCGAGCAGTACCGACTGCTGTACCGGCTGTAGGCCACCGCCAAAGAAGCCCTGTAGCACACGAAACAGGATGATCTGCCACAGTTCGGTGGCGATACCACAGAGAAAAGAGCAGACGGTAAACATCACGATGCAGATCAGAAAGAACTGCTTACGGCCAAACAGTCGCGAGAAAAATGCCGAGATCGGCAGCACGATGCCGTTGGCCACCAAATAGGAGGTCAACACCCAAGTTGATTCGTCATAGCTGGAAGAGAGCGAGCCAGCAATATGCGGCAGCGCCACGTTAACGATGGTGGTGTCGAGGATCTCCATAAACACCGCCAGCGTTACCGTCATCGCGACCAGCCACGGATTGCTGGCAGGCTGCCAGCTTTGCGACTGGCTCATTCCACCGTTACCTTCGGTTCAACGGACAGGCCAAGCGGCAGCGGATGGTTGGCATCAAGGCCTTTATCGATCACGATTTTCACCGGTACGCGCTGCACGATTTTCACGTAGTTACCGGTAGCGTTTTCCGACGGGAAGGTAGAGAAGCGCGAACCGGAGCCCATCTGAATGCTGTCGACGTGCCCTTCCAGCTTCATGTCTGGCCAGGCATCCACAGTGATCGCCACTTTGTCGCCAGGATTCATGTGCTCAAGCTGCGACTCTTTAAAGTTAGCGGTGATCCAGATGTCGGTTGAAACCAGTGAGAACAGCGCACTGCCTGCCTGCACCAGCGTGCCGACCTGTACGTTACGCTTAGTAACAAAGCCATCGTATGGCGCACGCACTTCGGTATAGGAGAGATTGAGTTCGGCGGTATTGAGCTGCGCCTGCGCCTGCTCAACCTGACGCTGACGCGCCTCAACGTTGGTTTCCTGCTGACGAATCTGCAGCGCGACCTGAGAAGCCACTTCCACCTGCGCTTTCGCGCTCTGCAACTGTGCCTGCGCTGAACGCAGCTGTACGTTGGCATTATCGATATTGCGTTGCGAGGTGGCGCGGGGATCAACGCCGCGCTGACGACGATAGTCCGCCTCAGCATTAAGCAGGTTCGCCTGCGCTTTCGCCTGATCGGCCAGCGCCTGATCGCGCTGTGCCGGATACTGTACCCGCGACAACGCAAGCTGTGCCTGTGCCTGATGTAACTGCGACTGTGCCAGACCAAGCTGCGCTTTCGCCTGATCGCGCTGCGCCTGATTATCACGCGGATCGATCATCACCAGCAGATCGCCCTTCTTCACCCGCTGGTTGTCGTTAACCAGCAGCTTGACCACATAGCCGGACGCTTTGGGCGCAATGGTCACCGCATCGCCTTCGGTAAAGGCGTCGTCGGTGGTCTCTTCATTGCGGGTGGTGAACCAGAAGAAAAAGCCAACGATGATCATGACGATCACCAGCACGCCAAGAATAATCAGCGGCTTTTTGCCTGGCCGTTTGCGCGGCTGCTCCTGCTGATCATCCTGCTGTTGGTTCTCCTGCTTCTGCTCATCCTGATGGGCTTCCGCATCCGCATGCTGTTGCTCATCCTTTTTATTCACGTCGTTTTTATCAGTCATCGTATCCATCTTTGGCTGTATGCGCGAAGGGCGCGCTGGAAATTTGGCCTATTAACAGTAGGAAGTTAACTTGACAAATTCCAGTACAACTTTACAAAAGCCGCACCCGTTGCTTATTTTTTGCCGGAGAGATGACGTGCTACGCAGAATACGCAGCACAAACGCGGTTAGTGAAGTGCTTTGAGCAGCAGCCAGCCGACGGCAATGGCGATAAACAGCATCGGCACCGAGAAGAGATGGAAACGCCACCAGATCGCTTTGTCCTTTGCCATACGCAAGGCGATCAGGTTGGCCAGCGAGCCCGGCAACAGGCCGAAGCCGCCAATGTTCACCGCCCACGCCAGCGAAACCGACGCAGGGACAATTTGAATCATCAAAATGGTCGCCGGCACGTTGCTGATAACCTGCGATAAACCGATAGCGGCAAAGAAATGCACCGCGTCGCTGGCGTGCGCCACCTGTTGCACCAGACCCTGTAGCTGCGGCAGGCGCATAAACAGCCAGACATCGACAAACATGACGATAAACACCGCCAGCAGGCTCCAGTCAAGCGCCAGTAAGACGCGGCGTGCACGCAGCGCAAAGCAGGCGATTACCAGCAGCAACGCCCATCCGGTAAGCTTAAGCTCCAGCGCCACCACGAACAGCAGATACAGCGCGATGCTCAACCAGAGCAGCCCTTTTTGCCACTGCGGCGTGGTCATGTTGTCGTGCCGTTCAATCGTGCGATGGGAAAAACTGAACCACGTCAGCACCAGCAAAATCGCCACCATTGACGCCGCCAGCGGCAGCATTTGCAGCATAAATCCGACAAAGCTGGCATCGCCGCGGCCCCACAGCAGGATATTTTGCGGGTTGCCGACCGGTGTCAGCAGCGACCCAGCGTTGACCGCCAGCGCCTCAAAAATGATCAGCCGACTGACCGGCAGCGTGGAGAACTGACGCAGCGACAGCGTTAGCGGCACGAGGATAAACAAGGCGATATCGTTGGTCAGAAAGGTGGAAAGCAGTGCGGCGGCGGCAACCAGAAACAGCGCCAACGTGCGCTGCTGATTAAAGCGCTGAATCAACCGCTGGCCCAGCAGGTCAAAGTAGCCGCTGCTTTCGATGCCTTTGGTCACCAGCAGCAGCCCGCACAAGGTAATAATGGTGTGCCAGTCTACGGCGCCGGGCAACTCACGCCACTGAAAGCGGGCAAAGCAGCCAAGAACAATGCCAAGAACCACAAGAAGGTGCAAAAAACGATCGCGCAAAAACGGGGTAATGAGTGTTGCCACGATAGCTGGCCGCCGCTGAAGTTATGAGTCTCAGGAATGCTGGTTTTCGTAGAAGGTTTTAAAAATAGCCAGGGTCTCATCGCTGACGTGATGTTCAATGCCTTCTGCATCGCGGCGGGCGGTATCAGGACTGATCCCCAGCGCCAGCAGAAAGGTTTCCACCACGTGATGACGCGCCCGACTCTCTTCCGCCAGCGTCTCGCCTTCCTGGGTGAGGAAGACGCCACGATAAGGTACCTGTTCTACCAAACCCGCGCTACTGAGTCGTTTCAGCATTTTTGCTACAGTAGGTTGCGAAACGCCGAGACGTGCAGCCATATCCACCTGGCGCGCTTCGCCAAATTCCCGGATAAGATCGGAGATAAGCTCAACATAATCGTCAATCAATTCGCGCCGATGCGCTTCGCGCACCTGTCGAAAACCCTCGACATGCTCCTCAATATCTTTCAATGGCCCATGGGGGGTTGCGGCGGTTTTCGCGCGACGACTCATACAGCTTCCTCTTATTATTGCGCCCGCAGAAAAAGCCCTGGTGACGCTGTTGGAGCCACATTGTAAACCATGCACAACGAAGCACAAATTTTCTGTAAATAGCCTTGGCTAAAGGGTATAGCCAGTGCTATAACTGGTTATATTGCAACCACAGCATTACTACGGTTAAGCCTGCGATACCGTTCGATCTGCTCTGCCGTTGCCTGTTGTTTGCCGCTGCCCGGTACGCCTGTTTGATGACCATGGCCGCTTATGAGGAGAGAATCATGCCTTTCACACTGCTGCTGAAATTATGGTGTCGATCGCCATTCAAGGTCAGGCTGATGCTGATTGAGATGCTGAGCGCGAAAATGGGCAAAACGCAGAAACCGCAAGACCCTCGCCATTCCTGAGCGCGTTCCTGTTATCCCCTTCCCTGCCCGCGCAATTTTTTCACGGCCGTTGCTTGTTCATATCAGAACCCTGCATAACGATCGTAAAGGTGCCTCTGCCTGCGCAGAAAAAGAAATTAAGGGTGGCAATCGATCTGTTAGGGCGGTAAAAAAGAAAACGGCCCACAACAGGGGCCGTTTATCATTCTTAAGCTGAAAGCTCAGAATTAGAAGCTGTAACCAACGCCAGCGATCCAGGTGCCAACATCAACGTTACGGATACGGCTCTGCTCGTAACCAACGTCAAGTGCCACGTTTTCGATTGGGTTGAACTGCATACCTGCGCCATAGGAGAAACCGTAGTCGCTGGTATCAGATTTTTCGCGGTCTGCGCCAGTTTCCTGGTATTTACCGTAGCCAACACCCACAACACCGTAGATGCTTGCCCAGTCATTCAGACGGAAAGCAGGACCACCAGTCAGACCGTAGTACTGACCTTTGTTGTAGAAACCGTCTACATCATGGTCTTTTTCGGTATAGGTGAAAGAACCGATCCAACCCAGTGGATCGCTGCCGTTTTCGTAGCGATACTTCAGGTTGAAGCCGTTAGCTTTGTTAGCAACGCCCTGGTAATCGCTCTGTGCGTAGCCACCGGTAACGGTGCTTTGAGCCATTGCTGAACCCGCTGATACAGCCAGTACACAAGCCAGTGCAGAAAGACATGCAATTTTTTTCATAACCACCTCAAATGTGAAAGTACTTCATCTCCTGACAACGCTAAAAATATAACAAAACTTAGCGAGAAACTCTGCCTTCAAATTGTTGTCCAAGAGAATGTTTGCTGTAACAGGAAGTTAATGACGTTTCATAGGTCATTCTTTTTTCTTATTTTTCCCTTCATCTGCGTGCAACAATTCTCAAAAATAAAAATTCGTTCATTAAGAAAATTCCTAATTAAATCTGACATAACTTTACGCTAGTGGCCCTGAATCGCTCATTTTTTGAGCATAAAAGTTACAGGATATTTTTGATGGCGCACTTTTTTGCCGCCCCGTTGCGTTACACTGGCAACTGAAAACCGCACTGAAAACAGTAAAAGGACTTTCTTCCATTATGTTACCTGCATCTCGCTCTGCTTCGCACTGGCTACCAATTACCGCCTTGCTGATTGCCATGATCTCTATTCAGGGTGGTGCCGCGCTGGCGAAATCCATTTTTCCTCAGGTAGGCGCTACCGGCATCACCGCCATTCGGCTTGGTATTGGCACACTGATCCTCTGCGTTATTTTCAAACCCTGGCGCATGCGCATCAGTCGTCACAATCTGCCGCCATTGATTATCTATGGCATTGCGCTTGGCGCGATGAATACGCTGTTTTATCTCGCCATCCGCACCGTACCGCTGGGCATTGCGGTGGGTCTGGAATTTATCGGCCCGCTGACGCTGGCGCTGGCCGGTTCACGTCGTCCGCTCGATTTCGTCTGGGTGCTGTTGGCGCTGGTAGGCTTATGGTATCTGCTGCCTTTTGGCGAGGGGCTCAGCGAGATCGATCCGCTGGGTGCGGCGCTGGCTATTGCCGCCGGTGCCTGTTGGGCGATTTACATTGTGTCAGGTCAGCGCGCCGGTAGCGGCCACGGTCCGGCCACCGTGGCGATGGGCTCGGTGATTGCCTCAGTGATTTTTGTGCCAATCGGCCTGGCGTTTGCCGAAAGCGGTTTATGGAGCCTCTCGGTGTTGCCTGTCGCCATTGCCATCGCCATTCTGTGCAGCGCCCTGCCCTATTCGCTGGAAATGGTGGCGTTAACCCGCCTGCCGGCGCGGCTGTTTGGCACACTAATGAGCATCGAACCGGCCATGGCGGCGATTTCGGGCATGCTTTTTTTGGGTGAACTATTGACCCCGGTTCAGTGGCTGGCGCTGTTAGCTATCGTGGTGGCCTCTGCCGGATCGACGCTCACGCTGCGTCCGACAAAAACAGAGCTGAACCAGGTAAAAATTGAATAATTCCTGTTTCGCTTTGGCCTGATCAGATATTTATGGCCTGTCGCAAAATTGTCATTAAATAAGCGCTTTACCGAAGACATTCTGATTTTGTTAATATTTGTAATTAAGTCAGGTGAGCAGCAGCGCGGATAGATTTATCGGAGCGAGAGAAGATAAATGCTTATTTTTCAGCAAACTAGTTAAAAAACTGCGCCAGAGCAATGAAACTTTGCGACAGAGCAACCTATTATGCCGATAGACAGGAACTTTCCGGCAGGATGCCAAAGCGCTGCTATACTTATCTTCGTGCTTAATTAGGACAACCAACATTAGAGGATATTAATGATGAGTACCGCAAAACTGGTAAAAAATACGTCATCCGATTTGATCTACACCCGTAATGATGTGGCCGATCAGGATAAGAAAGCCACCATCGAGGTGCTCAATCGTATCGTCGTTGAATTCATTGATCTCTCGCTGATTACCAAGCAGGCGCACTGGAACATGCGCGGCTCTAACTTTATCGGTGTGCATGAGATGCTTGACGGCTTCCGTACCGCGATTACCGATCATCAGGACACCATTGCTGAACGTGTTGTACAGCTGGGCGGCACCGCACTGGGTACCAGCCAAGTGGTTAACGACAGAACGCCACTGCAGAGCTATCCGCTGAATATTCACAGCGTGCAGGACCATCTGAAAGCGCTGGCCGACCGTTACGCCATCGTTGCTAACGATACCCGCAAAGCGATTAATGAAGTAGAAGATGAAGATACCGCTGATATCTTCACCGCGGCTTCTCGCGATCTGGACAAGTTCCTGTGGTTCATTGAATCCAACATCGAATAAGACATTGCTTCACGCAAATTATCGGGCGCCAGTGGCGCCCTTTTTTGTGCCTGTCATTTAGCCTGTTGCCATGCACCAAAACAGACCAGTCGCACTTTACTGGTGACCATTATTGGTGCATTCTCAGAACAATCTGACCAGTTCCGTCAGATTATTCCGTTAACCCAATGAAATTGATGCCTTTCTTAAACCTGGCATAACTTTTTCATATGGCTGCAAGCCCATTCGGGCGGTTCGCCCCGAAGGTAATAAGGAAAAATGATGAAGTCACTGTTTAAAGCTACTGTTGCCGCCGCCGCGCTGGCCTTCGCCCTCTCTGCTACCGCAGCGGAAAAGAAACTGGTTGTCGCTACCGATACCGCCTTTGTGCCCTTTGAATTCAAACAGGGTAACAGCTACGTCGGTTTTGATATCGATCTCTGGGATGCTATCGCGAAGCAGCTGAAACTCAGCTATGAGCTGAAGCCGATGGATTTCAGCGGCATTATTCCTGCGCTGCAGACCCGCAACGTCGATGTTGCTTTAGCCGGTATCACCATCACTGACGATCGTAAAAAGGCGATCGACTTCTCTGATGGCTATTACAAAAGTGGCCTGACGGTGATGGTACGCAATAACGAAGAGAAAATTCACAGCATCAACGATCTCAACGACAAAGTTGTCGCCGTTAAAAGCGGCACCGGTTCCGTTGATTATGCGAAAAAGAACATTAAATCCAAAGATCTGCGTCAGTTCCCGAACATTGACAGCGCCTACATGGAGCTGGGCACCAACCGTGCTGACGCCGTGCTGCACGATACGCCAAACATCCTTTACTTCATCCATACCGCAGGCAAAGGCCGCTTTAAGGCCGTCGGTGATTCAATCGAGGCGCAGCAATATGGCATCGCCCTGCCAAAAGGCAGCGACGATCTGCGTAACAAGATCAACGGCGCGCTGAAAACGCTGCGCGACAACGGCACCTATAACACCATCTATAAAAAATGGTTCGGTACTGAACCTAAGTAAGCTTGCCGTTTGGCATCTTTAACGACGAGGGCCGCATCGTGCCCTCGCGTTTTTTCACAATTCAAACGGTTTTGGAGTAAACACCATGGAGTTTGACTGGAGCGTCGTCTGGCCAGCGTTACCGCTGCTGATCGAAGGCGCCAAAATGACCCTGCTAATTTCCGTGCTGGGGTTGATTGGCGGCGTGATTATCGGTCTGATCGCCGGTTTTGCCCGCGCTTACGGCGGCTGGCTGAGCCGTAATATTGCGCTGGTTTTTATCGAACTGATTCGCGGCACGCCGATTGTGGTGCAGGTGATGTTTATCTACTTTGCCCTGCCGATGGCGATTCCCGATCTGCGTATCGATCCCTTCTCGGCGGCGGTGGTCACCATTATGATCAACTCCGGCGCCTACATTGCGGAAATTACCCGCGGTGCCGTGCTGTCAATTAACAACGGTTTCCGTGAAGCGGGCCTTGCGCTGGGCCTTTCCCGTCGTGAAACGCTGCGCTATGTCATTATGCCGCTGGCGCTGCGCCGTATGCTGCCGCCGTTGGGCAACCAGTGGATCGTCAGCATCAAGGATACCTCGCTGTTTATCGTGATTGGCGTGGCTGAACTGACGCGTCAGGGACAGGAAATTATCGCGGGTAACTTTCGCGCGCTGGAAATCTGGAGTGCGGTTGCCATCATCTATCTGGTTATTACGCTGGTGCTGAGCTTCGTGCTGCGTCGTATTGAAAAGAGGATGAAAATCCTGTGATTGAATTTAAAAACGTCTCAAAACATTTTGGCCAGACTCAGGTGCTGCACAACATCGATCTGAAAATCAATCAGGGCGAAGTGGTGGTGATTATCGGCCCGTCCGGCTCTGGCAAATCAACCCTGCTGCGCTGCATCAATAAGCTGGAAGAGATCACCAGTGGCGATCTGATTGTGGATGGCATGAAGGTTAACGATCCGCACGTTGATGAGCGCCTGATTCGTCAGGAAGCGGGCATGGTGTTTCAGCAGTTTCATCTCTTTCCGCAGATGAGCGCGCTGGATAACGTCGCCTTTGGCCCGATTCGCGTGCGTGGCGCGAAGAAAGCAGAGGCGCACCAGCTGGCCAAAACCCTGCTCGGCAAGGTCGGCCTTGCGGAACGCGCGCACCATTTTCCGTCTGAGCTTTCCGGCGGTCAGCAACAGCGCGTGGCCATTGCCCGTGCGCTGGCGGTGAAGCCGAAGATGATGTTATTTGATGAGCCAACTTCTGCGCTCGATCCTGAACTGCGCCATGAAGTGCTCAAGGTGATGCAGGATCTGGCTGAAGAAGGCATGACCATGGTGATTGTGACGCATGAGGTTGGCTTTGCGCAAAAAGTGGCGAGCCGCCTGATCTTTATCGATAAAGGCCGCATCGCTGAAGATGGCGATCCCGACAGCCTGATCAATAACCCGCCCAGCGACCGCCTGCGCGACTTCCTGCAACACGTTTCCTGATCCTCGCTCTCCGGACGGTGGCTTTGCGCCACCGCCCTTTTCTTTATTTTTCAGAATGGTGCAACACCCCTTGCGTCTATACTTCTCCACTGGCGTCATCAGACGCTGCCAGAGGAGAAAGGTATGCCGTCTTGTTTCCCGCCGCTGTCTGCCGTTCGGTGGTTGCTGTTGGTTGTTCTGCTTGGCTGCGGTTTCGCCACGCAGGCGGTCTCCCTGCCCGCAGCGGCAGTGGGTGCGCAGCAGCAGCAAAAATCGGTCAGCAGCGAATCGACGCCCTCTGAAGAAGATAAAAAGGCGGGCTATGCCGCGCTGGCAGAGATTCTGGAAAATGACAGCGCTCGCCAGCAGTTGGTAAAGCAGCTGCGTGACGCAGGCAGTCAAAAGTCAGAAAGCAGCACCACGCCGGTGATTGTGCCACCGGAACCGGAAGAGAAAACCGTATTGCAATCGTTGACCGAACTGACGCGCCAGTATGGCGGCGCCTTTGCCAGCCAGTTTGTTCGATTGCATAACAATATCGTCTCTGCGCCGCATAAGAGCTTTAACAAGAAAACCTTTTTCAACGCGCTAAACCATTTTCTGATGCTGGCGGCGGCGCTGTTTGCCATTTACTGGCTGATGCGCTGGTGCGTGTCGCCGCTGTTTCGCCGTATGGGCCGCTGGGGAAGACGCAATAACCATCAGCGCACCAACTGGCTGCATCTGCCCGTGACTATTCTTGGCGCATTTTTTATCGACCTTGCCCTGCTGGCCGCCGCGTTGTTTATCGGCCAGATCCTCAGCGACAACCTGAACGGCGGCAACCGCACCATCGCTTATCAGCAAGGGCTTTTTCTCAACGCCTTTGCCCTGATTGAATTCTTCAAGACGATTCTGCGGCTGATTTTCTGTCCGCATTATCCCGATCTGCGTTTTTTCCACATCCGCAATCCCAGCGCCTTTTACTGGAACACCCGTCTGAGCTGGCTGAGCGGCGTGATTGGCTACGGGCTGCTGGTCATCGTGCCTATCGTCACCAATCAGGTGAACGTGCAGACCGGCGCGCTGGTTAACGTGGTCATCATGGGATCCATCACCGTCTGGGCGCTGTGGCTGATCATCACCAACAAACGTGACGTGCAGCTGGCTCTGCTGCAACTGGCTGACCGCACCTTAAGCTTTTTCGCTATTTTCATTCGCGCCTTTGCGGTGATCTGGCACTGGCTGGCAGGCGCCTATTTTATCGCGCTGTTCTTCTTCTCGATGTTTAATCCCGGCAACAGCCTGAAATTTATGATGTCGGCAACGGTGCAGAGTCTGGCGATTATTGGCTTCGGCGCCCTGCTTTCTGGCATGCTGACCCGCTGGATCGCCAAGACCATTATCCTTTCACCCGATCTGCGCCGTAACTACCCGCAGCTGCAGCAGCGGGTCAATAGCTGGATTCACGCCTCGTTGAAAGCAGCGCGCATTCTGACGGTGTTTGCGGTCATGTTGCTGCTGCTCAACGCCTGGCATCTGTTCAATCTCTGGGAATGGTTAACGGTTGGCGGGGGTGAAAAGTTGGTGGACGTGATCATTCGCGTGGCGATGATTCTGTTCTTCTCGGCGGTGGGCTGGACGCTGCTCGCCAGCCTGATTGAAAGCCGTCTCGCGTCGGATTCGCACGGTCGGCCAATGCCGAGCGCGCGCACCCGCACGCTGTTAACGCTGTTTCGCAACGCGCTGGCGGTAGTAATCAGCACCATTACCATTATGATTTTGCTGTCGGAGATTGGCGTGAATATTGCGCCGCTGTTGGCGGGTGCCGGGGCGCTGGGTCTGGCGGTCTCTTTCGGCTCGCAAACGCTGGTTAAGGATATTATTACCGGCATTTTTATCCAGTTTGAAAACGGCATGAACACCGGCGATCTGGTCACCATCGGCGCCATTACCGGCACGGTAGAACGCATGTCGATCCGCTCGGTCGGTGTGCGGCAAGATACCGGCGCCTATCACATCATTCCGTGGTCATCGATCACCACCTTCGCCAACTTTGTGCGCGGTATCGGTTCGTTTGTCGCCAACTATGATGTCGATCGCAGCGAAGAGAGCGATCGTGTCAACGCTACCTTGCAGGCTGCGGTGAAGGCGCTGATGGAAAATGAGGAGATTCGCGGCATGGTGATTGGTGAGCCGAATTTTGCCGGTCTGGTGGGATTAACCAACCAGGCGTTTACCGTGCGCGTGTCGTTTACCACACAGCCGCTCAAGCAGTGGACGGTGCGTTTTGCGCTTGATGAGCAGGTGAAGAAGCATTTTGACGCCGCGGGCATCAAGCCGCCGCATCAAACCGTTGAGGTCATGCAGACCGGCACCGATGTTGCCGGTGCCGCTGCTGCGCTGCCTCCGCCGGCATAAACGCGGCGGCGGTCGATCAGGCCGTGGGTTTGGTCAGGCGTTTGGCGCGCGTGCCCTTATCCATAAAGCTCCAGGCGATAAAGCGGCTCTGCTTCTGGCCCTGCGCCATGTCGATAATGCGCACCTCGGCGACATCAAGCTCGCGCAGCTGGTCGCGCAGCGCGGGCAAATGCTCTTTACGTGAAACCAGCGAGGTGAACCAGATGCACTGACGGGCAAAATCGACGCTCTCGGTAATCATCTGCGCGATAAACGCCTGCTCACCACCTTCGCACCACAGCTCATGCTGCTGCCCGCCAAAGTTAAGCGGCGCGCTGCTTTTCTGGCCGAGATTGCGCTGTTTACGCGAACTGCCTTCCTGTGCCGCTTCGGCTGACGCGTGGAACGGTGGATTGCAGATCGTGGCGTGATAAAACTCATTCTTGTGGATCACGCCGTTCAGGATGGCGTTATCCAGCTTCTGCCGACGCAGACGGATGCTGCGCTGCAAACCAGGATTAGCCGCCACGATGGCGTTAGCCGCACGTAATGCGGGCTCGCTGACTTCGGTGCCGGTGAAGCGCCAGCCATATTCCGCCTGGCCAATCAGCGGATAGATGCAGTTGGCGCCGCAGCCGATATCCAGCAGGTTGCAGTGCGTCGGCACGCTGTTGCCGTGATCTTCCGCCAGCAGATCGGCAAGATGATGCAGGTAATCGGCACGTCCCGGCACCGGCGGACAGAGAAAGCCGTCGGGAAGGGTCCAGTGCGCGACGCCATAAAAGTGGTGCAGCAACGCCTGATTCAGCGCCTTCACCGCCTCGGGATCGGCAAAATCGATCGAGGTATCGCCCCAGGTGTTAACGGCAATTTTCTCGCCCAATGGCGGATGGGTGGCAACCAGCGCGCTGAAATCGTAGCGCTGGCGATGGCGGTTGCGCGGGTGTAATCCGCTCTTTTCTGCTGTGTTTTTCATCGGCTTCCCTTGGCTGGAGGCGCGTAAGATACCCGTATTGGAAAAATGCGTAAACAATTGGCGGCTATTTTCCTGTGAGAATCGGTCTACTATAAACATAACTATTTGAAAAGAGGTGCTTATGTCACATCAACGCTATTCCTATCAGCCGCGCGCCGGTCACGGCCTGCCGCACGATCCGCTGAACGCCATCGTCGGGCCGCGTCCTATCGGCTGGATCAGCTCCACCAGCAGTAGCGGCGCGCGTAACCTGGCACCTTACAGCTTTTTTAACTGCTTCAATTATCAGCCACCAATCATCGGTTTTGCCAGCACCGGCTGGAAAGACAGCGTGCGCAATATCACCGAAACCAAAGCTTTTGTCTGGAATCTGGCGACGCGTCCGCTGGCCGAGGCGATGAACGAGAGTTCAGCGTCGATTGCTCACGATGAAGATGAGTTTGCGTTGGCAGGACTGACGCCGCTGCCCGCTTCGCAGATCGATGTCAGCATGGTTGCGGAAAGCCCGGTTAACTTTGAATGTCGACTGACGCAATGCATTCAGTTAACGGATATGAACGGTGAGCAGGTTCCGACCTGGCTTATCCTTGGCGAAGTGGTCGCGGTGCACATCGCCACCTCCTTGCTGGAAGAGGGCATTTATCAGACGGCGAAGGCACAGCCGATCCTGCGCGCCGGTGGGCCGAGCGCCTATTACGGTATCAGCGAAGATCAGCGTTTCGATCTGGTGCGCCCGGATGCCCGCAAACCCTGAGCCGGTTGCACAGTAATTCTGAATAACAAAATGAAATGCTTTGAATTTCGTTATATGCCGTTAGCGCTATACTGTTTGTCGGGTGCGGAACCTCGCGCCTTACCTTCATGCTGTGTCTCGAATCAGCCGAAAGCGTGCTTTCGGCTTTTTTGCGTCCCGGCTCCCGCTTTTGTCGTGGACGACCAGCAGCAAAACCCTCTACAGTTAAGCCAGCCTGTTGCGGTTATCGCAGTCACTTTATGAGGATTTCCATGTCTGTTCCTGACACCCTGATCAAGGAAGCCACCGCCTGGCGTCATCAGCTTCACGCCTGGCCTGAACTGGGCTATAACGAGCAGCGCACCGCCGATCTGGTGGCGCAGCAGCTGACTGCTTTGGGATTACAGGTTCATCGTGGCCTGGGCGGTACCGGCGTGATCGGTACGCTGGAAAACGGCCCCGGCCCGGTGATCGGATTGCGTGCTGATATGGACGCCCTGCCCATCACCGAACTCGGCACCTCAGCCTGGCAGTCGCAGCAACCGGGCGTCATGCACGCCTGCGGTCACGACGGCCATACCGCTATTTTACTGGCCGCCGCTACGCTGCTGGCCCAAACCCGGCGATTTAGCGGCACGGTGCACTTTATTTTTCAGCCCGCCGAAGAGAATCTCGGTGGTGCACGTCGCATGGTCGAAGAGGGCCTGTTTACGTTGTTCCCGATGGATGCCATCTATGCGATGCACAACTGGCCCGGCCTGCCCGCTGGCGATCTGGCAGTAAACAGCGGCGCGATGATGGCCTCGCTGGATGCTTTTGCCATTACGCTGACCGGCACCAGCTGTCACGCGGCGATGCCAGAAAGCGGCGCCGATCCGGTGGTGGCCGCCGCCGAGCTGGTGCTGGCGTTGCAAACTATCCCGGCGCGTCGCCTGTCGCCGCTGGCGTCGGCGGTGGTCAGCATTACCCAAATCAACGGCGGTGAAGCGATCAACGTCATTCCGGAGCGCGTACAGCTGCGTGGCACGGTGCGCTGTTTACAGGCGGATGTGCGTCAAAAGGTGCGTGGGCTGATTGAAGATTTTGTCAACAATCTGCCGCAGCCGTTTGGCGTGACTGGCGAGATCGCATGGCTACCGGGCTATCCGGTTACCCACAATCATGCGGTGCAGGCTGAGCAAGTGCGCGATGTGGCGCTGAGCACGCTGGGTGCCGATCGCGTCCACTGGCAGGTCAATCCGTCGATGGCGTCAGAAGATTTCGCCTGCATGCTGCAGCACTGTCCAGGCGCCTATTTCTGGCTCGGTGCCGATGGCGCCACGCCGTCGCGTCCGCTGCACAACGCTTTCTATGATTTCAACGACCAGCTTATCGGCGACGGCATCGCCTTTTGGCAGCAGCTGGTTGAGCAGCTATTGCCGGTCAGCCGCTGATTAAAAACCGGACGGTCAACCGACCGTCCTCAAGCTTTAGCCATAAGTTCGTTGACCCCTCTGCTATTCCTCGCCATCATCCTGCGCATTCATTTGTCACTTTGGAAAACGGTTGTGGCCAGCCTCAGCAATCAGTTACTGCAGCAAATTCTTGATGATGTGCGTCCACTTATTGCGCAGGGGCGCGTCGCCGATTACATCCCGGCACTGTCGACGGTAGCGCCGGATTATCTTGGCATCGCGGTTTGCACGCTTGACGGTCAGCTCTGGCAGGCAGGCGATGCGGATGAACGTTTCTCTATTCAGTCGATCTCCAAAGTGCTGTCGCTGGCGCTGGCACAGACGCGCTATCAGGAGAGTGAAATCTGGCAGCGGGTGGGCAAAGATCCCTCGGGCCAGCCGTTTAATTCGCTGGTTCAGCTGGAGCTGGAAAAAGGCAAGCCGCGCAATCCGTTTATTAATGCGGGCGCGCTGGTGATCTGTGACATGCTGGAAACTCGACTTACCGCCCCGCGTCAGCGCATGCTGGAAGTGGTGCGTTCACTGGCGCAACAGCCGGATATTCAGTATGACCGCCAGGTGGCACGCTCAGAGTTTGAACATTCAGCGCGTAACGCGGCGATTGCCTGGCTGATGAAGGCGTTTGGTAACTTTGATAACGATGTCGCCACCGTGCTGCAAACCTATTTTCACTATTGTTCGCTGTCGATGAGCTGCATTGAGCTGGCACGCTGCTTCACCTTTCTGGCGAATCAGGGACGCGATCTCAGCGGCGAGCTGGCAATTATCACGCCGCGTCAAACCAAACATATCAACGCGCTGATGATGACCAGCGGCATGTATGACGGCGCTGGCGAATTTGCCTGGCGCGTCGGCCTGCCGGCGAAATCAGGCGTCGGCGGCGGCATTGTCGCGATCGTACCGGGCGAGATGAGCATTGCGGTCTGGTCGCCCGCGCTGGATGCCTCGGGCAATTCGCTGGCGGGCGTGGCGGCGCTGGAAATGCTGGCGGAGAAGCTTAACCGCTCGCTGTTTTAATCTTGCCAGGTTGCGCGCTGAGCCACGCGATGATCGCGGTCAGGCTTAAAAACCGGCTACCGTCAACTGCTCCAGCGCGCCATCCAGCGTATTGCTGCGGCCGGTAGCAACGTAGCAGCAGGCAATTTGCAGGCGCAGCGATTGCGGTAACGGACGACGTTGCGCCAGCACATCGTCAATCCATGCTGCGGTCACCGCCGCCGCTTTACTTTCCGGCAGCACTTCCGCGCACTCTGCCTGACGGGTAATTAACTGTTCCGCTTCTGCGCCTCTGCCGCGGATGAGGTTAATCGCCGGACAGCGCAGCGGGCTGGCATAGACCTCGCCTTCGGTGCCGTTCAGCAATAATCCCAGACCGCCAATCTCACTGAAAAACTTCGCCACGCGCGGCACATATTCCGGATGCGACACGCTGGCAATCCGCAGCGCCGCCATATCATCAAACGGCGTCGCCAGCTTGGCCAGCGTGTGCGCGCTGTTACGCACGCCCATGCGCCAGCGCAGCGCCAGCTGTTTTGCCATTGCCGGGGCAAAGGTTTCTACCGTCATAAACAGCAGCTCGCCGCGATCCAGCGTTGCCTGCGCGCTGGCCGCATCGGTTACCGGCTTAACACCCAGCTCAGCAAACACCGCCTCGCTGGTAACGCGCGTCATATCGTCGCTGACGCCATGCACCACCACCGGAAAGCCCAGCCGGGAGAGCAGCATCGCCAACAGCGGCGTAAGATTGCCCTGACGGCGCGCCCCGTTATAGCTGGGAATGACAATCGGCATCGGCTGACCGGCTGGCGGCGTCAGACGTAGCACGCGCTCCTGCATCGCCTGATAAAATCCGCGCATCTCCTCTTCGCCTTCGCCTTTAATACGCAGCGCGATCAGGATAGTGCCCAGCTCCAGCGCAGGCACCTCGTCATCGAGCATCGCGCGATAAAGCGCCAGCGCGGTCTCCTGATCCATATCGCGCGCATGGTTTTTACCGCGCCCGATCTCTTTAATGATTTTGTTATATTCCATCATCTCTGCTCCTGCCTGAAAGGCGGCATCGCCGCCAGCATGACGTTAACTTTTTGCCCGTTTACGTTTAACCGGCTTCTTTTTAGTGGCGGTGACGGCGGCCGCGGCGGCCACTTCCGGCTGCTCAATGGGGAAGACCGGCAGCGCGGCCAATAGCCGTGAACCGTAAGCTTTCGCCAGCAAACGACGATCGTAGATCACGACTTCGCCGGTACAGTCATGGCTGCGGATCAGCCTGCCAACCTGTTGAATCAGAGTAAAAGAGGCGCTCGGCAAACTCTGCACTTCAAACGGATAACGGCGCAGGCTTTTCAGCCACTCACCTTCGGTCAAAATTACCGGACTGTCCACTGGCGGAAAAGCGATTTTATGAATATGCACCTGCGTCAGCAGTTCACCCTTGAGATCCAGCCCTTCGGCGAACGATTGCAGCCCAACCAGAATGCTGGTTTTGCCTTCGCGCACCCGCTTACGGTGCAGCTCAACCAGCCGCGATCGCGGTTGATCGCCCTGCGCCAGAATGATCAGCCGCAGCGAACTGACGTGGGTCAGAAATTGCTGCATGGCGCGGTTGCTGGCGAACAGCACCAGCACACCTTTGTGCTGATTATCGGCGATCTGGCTATGGAAAAAGCGTGCCATCTCGGCGATGTGGTTCGCTTCGTTAGCCAGCGTCGGTTCATGCTGCATCTGTGGGATAATCAGCTTGCCCTGTTCACAGTGGTTAAACGGCGAGTCGAGCGCGACAAAGCGGTCGTCCGCTTTCTCACTGAGGCCAGACATCTCCTGCAGGCGGGTAAAGCTGTTCAGCGATCGCAGCGTGGCGGAGGTCACTACCACGTGCGGCACTTTGCGCCACAGCAGCTTTTCCAGCTGATCGCTGACGCGAATGCCCGCGCAGTGCATGATCAAATGCGGATTGCCTTCGCGCAGTTCACGCGTCAGCCATTTTGATACCGGCGCGTTAGAGGCTTTTTCCATTGCCGCCAGTCGCCATAGCTTGCTCACCGACTCAAACCAGCCCAGCGTGCGGTTCATCTGAATCATGGTGCGGTGCAGGCGCACCACGTCAAACTGACCGGTTTTATCGCTGAGATCGTTGAGCAGGCCTTCCGCCAGCCCGCGCAGCGCATCCATCAGCTTGAACAGCCGGGCGCAGAGCGACAGCAGCTCTTCGGGCAGCTCGCCCATTTCAAAGCGATATTCCCCTTCCTGCTGGCCCGCGGGCAGCAGCGGCAGCAGGTGCTGTGACAGCTCGTTGAGCAGCTCGCGCACGCTTTCGCAGTGGCCTTTCAGGCGCTCAACGTTGCTAAGTGGCGGCGGGGATTTTGGGCGAAACTGCGCCATTACCTGCTCCACCAGCCGCACAAACAGATCGAGCTGCAGGCTGGTCCAGCCGGGGGTAATTTCGGCGCTCATCTCCAGCGCATCGCGCGCCACTTCCGGCAGATGATGACCTTCGTCGAGCACCAGCAACAGATTTTTGGCCGGCGGCAGCACCGATTCCGTCTCCAGCGCGGCCATCACCAGCGCATGGTTAGCCACCACCACATCTGCCTGTTCGATCTCACGCCGCGCCACGAAATAGGGACATTCGCGGTACCACTGGCAGTGATGACCGAGGCAGTTGGTTTTATCGGTGCTCAGGCGCTGCCAGAGACCGTTATCGATAGCATCGTCCGCGTGATCGCGCAGGCCATCCCACTGATGGCGGTTCAGCGATTTTTCCAGTTTGGTACAGAGCGCCCGTTCATCTTTACTGGCGGTCATGTTGTCGTCGAGGAACAGCAGCAGATCGCCCTGCTGCTCACTGTCGGTGGCGAGTGCGGAGAGGTTACGCGGGCAGACGTAGCGGCCCCGGCCAAAGGCGGCGGTAAACTTCAAATCAGGGATGATTTTCTTCAGCAATGGCAGATCTTTGCTGAAGATCTGATCCTGCAGCGCCACGTTGGCGGTGCTGATCACCAGCAGCTTCTCTTCAGCGCGACTGACGGCGATGCCCGGAATAAGATAGGAGAGCGTTTTGCCGACGCCGGTTGGCGCTTCAATCGCCAGATGGCGCCCGCCGTCACCCGCCAGCGTTTTTGCCACTTCGGCAATCATCTGGCGCTGCGGCGCACGGGGTATGAAATCGGGAACCTGCTGCTGGAGCGCTTTATACCACTGGCCGATTTCTGCTTTGAGCGCCGGAGTTAACGCCATAATCACCACTAACTAAAAAAATGAGGCCTGTATTTTTACACAGTATGCAGAATGAGTCAGCCGCAATATCCGCTTTATCGAGCGTGCTTCAGGAAATCCCCGGTGCGGCGGTTTTGTACATCAGCGTGGTCGCGTCAAAGGTGCCCAGCGTCGATTGCGCATAGTCTGGGATCTCGCCAGCAATTTGCCAGCCAAGTGAAAGATAGAGTGCGGTGGCCGGATCGCCGCTGCGCGTGTCCAGCACCAGCAGCGACAGCGATTTTTCCCACGCAGCCTGTTCCGCCCGCTGCATCAGTTCACGCGCAATGCCCTGCCGCCGCGCCTGTGGGTGCACCATCAGCTTGGCGACTTCAGCACGGTGGCGGCCATTGGGCATCATGCCCTGGGCCAGCGTGACGGTGCCCACTACCTTGCCTTCATGGCACGCCAGCCAGATGCGCCGTTCGCCACGCTCAAGGCTTTCCAGCGCGCCGAGCCAGAAACGGACGATGGCGTCGCCATCACTGGCGTCAATAAAACCAATGCTGGCACCGTCCGCCACGCAAGCGATGGTGAGCCGACAGATATCTCCAAACTGCTGTTTCGCCTCATCGGCATGAATTTCGGCATACTCGATCATGATTTGCATATCACCAGAAGGTAGTGCGCGTCCTGTGCGGATGGCGCGTGAAAAGAAGACGAACCGCTCAAATGAAAACGCAGGCAATCCCCGGCGTGTAGATGCCATTGCTGTTCTGACATGCGAATGACCAGTTCCCCGGAAAGCAGCCAGATATGCTGCTCCATGCCGGTTACCGGCGGCGCGTGATAGTCAATCAGCGCTCCGGCGCGCAGCTCACCCTCAATCAGTTCCGCCTGAAAATTGCTGGCAGGCGGTGAGACAGTGCGACGAATAAATCCGCTCTCGGCATCCTGCCACAGCGGCTGCTGCTCACGCGGCAGCCAGAGCGGCGCCCGCGATTCCACCTCGCTTAGCAGACGTGACATCGTCATGCCATAGGCGACACAGAGTCGGTTCAGCAGCGCCGCGGTTGGGCTGGTTTCAGCGCGCTCAATTCGCGACAGCGTGGCGCGGCTGATACCGGTGATGGACGCCAGATTTTCCAGCGACCAGCCTTGTGCAATGCGCAGTTCCGTCAGGCGCGCAGCCAGCGGGCGATCCAGTAAATCCACCGTTAATTCTCACTTTTGGAATATTTTCTCATTTATGAGATCTACCCTTTAATACGCATTGGGTCAAGTTGTACAGTTAAAAAAGGATTGTACAACTTGCCTGGCTCCGCTAAGGTTACTGGATAGCAAGAGATGACGAGGAATTATGGCTATCTATAGCATCGGTGATGTGGCTGAACGTTGCGGGATCAACCCGGTAACGTTGCGCGCGTGGCAGCGCCGTTATGGCCTGTTAAAGCCCCAACGCACAGAGGGCGGCCATCGTCAGTTTGATGATGAAGATGTGCAGCGTATCGAAGAGATTAAGCGCTGGATGGAAAGCGGCGTGCCGGTAGGCAAAGTACGGGCGCTGCTGGATGGCGAAAATGTGCGGGTACACGACGGCTGGACCACGCTGCAAGAGGAGTTGATGAGCGTGCTGCGCCATGCCAGACCCTCAAAACTGCGCGCCAAAGTAGCGACTATTGGTCGCGAAAATCCGATTGATGCGCTGATCGACCACGTTTATATGCCGGTGCGTCAGCGGCTTGGTCTTGATCAAAACACTGCACGCACCATGTGCAGTCTGCTCGATGGCGTGCTGATCGATTATGTTGCGTTTTGCCTGACTGGCGTGCGCAAGAAAGCGGGCAAAGACGCGTTGTTGATTGGCTGGGGCGCAGAAGATCGTACGCGCATCTGGTTAGAAGCCTGGCGGCTGTCGCAGAGCGGCTGGCGGATTGACGTGCTGGCAGAACCGCTCGACATACTGCGTCCGGAACTTTTTCCTGGCCAACAACTGTTTGTCTGGACCGAAAAGAAGATGACGCGGCGTCAGCTCGAACAGCTTGAGCAGTGGCAACAACTCGGTTTTTCCATCACTCCTCACGGCAACTAAGCCTGCACGCCAGCGGCGGGCTTTTCTTCTTCTGATACTTCGCAATAAAAATGCACGGTTTTTTATTTGGGCGCGACGCGCCTAACGCGCTATCATTTGCCCTCTTCCGCAACAAGCAGGTTTACTCATGAATGTGCAAAAAATTGCCGTGATTTGTCTTTTCGCGCTGATGGCGCTGGGCGGCACCGGCGGCTTAATGCTGGTCGGCTACACCCTTATTCTGCATTCACGCTAACGGCACGCTGCAGGCGTTCAAACAGCCGGTCGGTGACGATCGCCAGCAATGCCACCAGCAGCGCGCCCTGAATCACATACGCCGTATTAAAACCGCTCAGGCCGATAATCACCGGCGTACCCAGCGTGCTGGCACCTACCGTTGAGGCGATAGCCGCGGTGCCAATATTCACAATCACCGACGTACGGATCCCCGCCAGAATCACCGGCGCTGCCAGCGGCAGCTCAACCTGAATAAGAATCTGCCACGGGCTCATGCCGACGCCGCGCGCAATCTCGCGGCTGGCGGCGGGTACGCCATCGATGCCCGCCAGCGTGCTTTGCAGAATCGGCAATAATCCATAGAGCAGCAGCGCGACAATCGCAGGCTGTGCGCCAAATCCCATCACCGGCACGGCAACCGCCAGCACCGCCACCGGCGGAAAAGTCTGTCCTGCCGCGACCACCGTTTCTACCAGCGAACGAAATTCCGCGCCCCGCTTACGCGTGACCAACACGCCAATGCCAACGCCAATCGCCACCGCGCACAGGCTGGATATCGCCACCAGTACCATGTGGGATAGTGCCAGCTGCACAAAACTTTCCTGCTGATAGAGCGGCCGTTCCAGCTCGGGAAAAAGTCGTGCAAACAGTGGCCCACTCAGAGGCATCAGCAGCAACAGCGCCACGAACAGCGCAATCAGCCAGAGTAACGGATCGCGGAGCAGGCGCATCAGTTCAGCTCCCGCTGGCGCAGCAGATCGCTGAAGTGCAGCACGCCCAACGGCTTCTGCTGCTTATCCACCACCGGCAGTTTATCCACTCGTCTGGCAATAAACTGCGATAACGCCTCGCGCAGGTTCATACTTTCACCGATCGCCTCGCCGGGCAGAAACTCACCGCGCCGCGCCGCCGCGCCCGCATGGCCCAGCGACAGCAATCTTACGCCAAGCTCGCTGCGGCCAAAAAAATCGCGCACAAACTCACTGGCGGGCTGCGTTAACAATGTCACCGGCTTGCCCTGCTGCACGATGCGTCCTCCGTCCATCAGCACAATTTTGTCCGCCAGCAGCAGCGCTTCATCAATATCGTGGGTGACCAGCACGATGGTGCGGCCTGAAAGCTGATGAATGCGCATGATTTCCTGCTGCAACGCCGCGCGGGTAACCGGGTCGAGCGCGCCAAACGGCTCGTCCATTAACAGCAGTTCCGGATCGGCGGCCAGTGCTCGCGCCACGCCGACCCGCTGCTGTTGGCCACCCGAGAGCTGATGGGGATAGCGGCTGGCAAAGCTGGCATCCAGATTGAGCAGGGCCAGCAGCTCCTCCACGCGTGCGCGAATCTGCTGCCGTGGCCAGTTCAGCAGCGCGGGCACGGTGGCGATATTGCGCGCCACCGTCCAGTGTGGAAACAGGCCAATAGACTGAATGGCATAGCCCATGCGCCGCCGCAACTGCTGTGCGTCAATCTGCCTGATCTCTTCACCAGCAAAGGTAATGGTGCCGGCATCGTGCTCAATCAGCCGGTTGATCATCTTCAGCGTGGTGGATTTCCCGGAGCCTGAGGTGCCAATCAGCACCGTAAACTCCCCTTTATTCAGGGTGAAAGTGAGATCGGATACCGCGGCTTTACCGGCGAACGATTTGCTGACCTGATTAAATGCGATCATCCGTTTCTGACCTCCAGTAACGAAATAAGGAATTTGAACAGCGCATCGGCGATCACCGCCAGCGCAATCACCGGCATGACGCCGAGCAGCACCAGCTCCAGCGCGCTGCTCAGCAAACCCTGAAAGATGATCGCGCCAAAGCCACCGGCACCGATCAGCGCGGCGATCACCGCCATGCCAATGGTTTGCACGGCAACCACACGCAGGCCGGTGAGCAGCACCGGCAACGCCAGCGGCAGCTCGACCTGCCAGAAAATCTGCCGGGTCGACATGCCCATGCCGCGCGCGGTTTCCCGCACGCTGGCGGGCACCTGCTGCAAGCCAGTGACGACGCTGCGCACCAGCGGCAACAGCGCGTAAAGCACCAATGCGATCAGCGCGGGTGCCAGGCCAATGCCGCTGATGCCGAGCCAGGGCACGGCTTTTGCCAGTGCTGCCAGCGGTGCGATCAGCAGGCCGAACAGCGCAACCGACGGCACCGTCTGAATAATGTTCAGCAGCGAGAAGGCGGGCCCCTGCAGCGGCGCGCGGCGGAACAGCATCACACCGATGGGCATGCCAATCAGCAAAGCGGGTAGCAGTGTGGCGATCAGCAGAAGTAAATGACGGGCCAGCGCCTGATCAAACACATCATGACGATTTACATACTCTTTCATCAGCGCCAGCTCACTGAGCTGTCCGCTGGCGATCAGGGCGATCACCGGCAGCCAGAGTTGTGCATTGAGCAGCAGTCGCCACAGCGGCTGACGAGTGAGGTGGCTGATAGCGTCGGCGGCCAACAATATGCTTAGCGCCAGGCTCAGCCACAGCCCGCTGGCAAAGCTGGTTCGCGCCAGCGCACTGCCCTGCGTCGCCAGCTGGGTGGCTTCACGGCCGCTCCAGTAGAGCAACGCAAACAGCAGCGCTTCCCCGAGCAGCAGCGTCAGCAGCAGCGTGGCTTTTTGACGCGGCAACCATGCCAGCAGCAGCAACAGTGGAACAATCGGCAGCCACAGCAGATCGACGAAAGAAAGGTGCCCTGCCAGCCACAGCGGCTGGCCAGACACCAGTCGGTTTGGCGCATAGTTGAGAACAGGCAGCAGCATCGCACCCGCTAACAGCACGACCAGCAGCAGCAGAACACGATTTTGAGGAGCAAAGCGCAAAGGCATGGTTTCCCTGTTACGGGCAGCAACGCCGCCCGTCTGCGATAGCGATCAGAGCAGTTTTTTCTGCTGCAGATAGTCAGCGGCGACCTGTTTGGCATCCTGGCCTTCCACCGCAATTTTCGCATTCAGCGACTGTAAGGTTTTTTCATCCAGCGAGGCAAAAACCGGCTTCAGCCACTCGGCAATCTGCGGGTGCTGCTTTAAGGTTGCCTCGCGGATCACTGGGGTTGGCGCATAGATCGGCTGCACGCCTTTGGGATCGCTGAGCGTCTGTAATCCCAGCGCAGCCACCGGGCCATCGGTGCCGTAAGCCATGGCGCCGTTTACACCGGAGGTTTGCTGCGCGGCCGCCTTCAGCGTTACCGCGGTGTCGCCACCGGCCAGCGAAAGTAGCTGACTCTGTTCCAGCTTGAAGCCGTAGGCTTTTTCAAACGCTGGCAGCGCATCAGATCGTTCAATAAACTCGGCCGATGCCGCCAGCTTGAATTTGCCGCCTTTTTTCAGCCAGGCGCTGAGATCGTCCAGCGAACTTAGCTTGTTCTGCTGGGCCACATCGCCGCGCACGGCAATGGTCCAGGTGTTGTTAGCGGGCGCAGGCGTCAGCCAGACCAGATGATTTTTCTGCGCGTCGAGCTGTTTGACCTTTTGATAGCCCGCCTCGGCATTGCGCCACGCCGCATCCTTCTCATCACTAAAGAAAAATGCGCCGTTGCCGGTGTATTCAGGATAGATATCCAGTTCGCCTGCGGTAATGGCCGCCCGCACCACCTGCGTATTGCCTAACTGAATTTTATTCACCGTCTCGACGCCATGCTTTTCCAACACCTGCAAAATGATGTTACCCAGCAGCGAGCCTTCGGTATCGATTTTCGAACCGACGCGCACCGCATCGGCCGCCTGCGCGGTGGCACTCAACGCCATACAGGCGGCCAACGCCAGCACCGTCCGGCGAAAAGGAGTCAGGGTCATGGTTGATATCCTTCAGTAAAATGGTTTTTTTCGGATGAGATTAAGCGTAGCCGATTTTTTGGTCTTCCAGACAGGGGGGCGGATTTCGTGATGCCCGATCGCGGGCGGCTTTTAAGGTCAAAGGTGACTTCGTTCTGCCTTGCAGGCTGGCTTTTAGGGTCAATGTCTTAAGGTCAATGTCTTTAAGGTCAACAGCCATTTCGTTCTGCCTGAAGGCAGACCGAGCAGGGGCGGCATGCGCCCCGCCCCTGCACCCCGGCTATCCGGCAAACACAACCGCCCGCTGCGCGGGTGCCCTCAGCAAAACCCTTTTCCTTACGGACCGGACGCGATTCGCTCCCAGCTCAACGCGCCCTCTCGCCGCATCCCTGCGGCTCGCCCTGGAAAACGCTTTCGCCTCGGCGTTTGTGATGCCTCTTAAAGGTCAAAACCCAAGTCAAAAACAAAAGAAAAAATTAAATAAAAAACAAAGACGATGATGAAGATAAAAACGAAGATACTTCGGTTTTTTAACTTTTTAACTTTTGGTGTTGAGGTTTGGGCACTGGACTTTGGACTTTGGACTTTGGACTTTGGACTTTGGACTTTGGGCTTTGAACCTTGGGCTTTGGGCTTTGAACTTTGAACTTTGAACTTTGAACTTTGAACTTTGAACTTTGAACTTTGAACTTCAGATTTTAGATTTTAGATTTTAGATTTTAGATTTTAGATTTTAGATTTTATTTTTAAGGTTTTGACTTGGGGGTTGACGTTGAGGAGGCATCACAACTGCTGAGGAGGTGAACATTTTAGGATGTCCCGCCATGGATGGCGGGGCAAGTGAGCGCTGAGCAGGAGCGAATCGCGAGCGGTCCGTAAAGAAATGTGAACTGACGAAGGTACCCGCCTGTGGCGGGCGGTTGTGTTTGCCGGATAGCGCGGGTGCAGGGCCGGGGCGACTGCCGGCCCTGCTCGGGCTGCCTTCAGGCAGAACGAAATGGCCTTTGACCTTAAGACGTTGACCTTAAGACGTTGACCTTAAAGACGTTGACCTCAAGTCGTTGACCTCAAGACGTTGACCTCAAGACGTTGACCTTAAAGCCGCCTGCCAGGCAAAACGCCCCCACCGTTGCGCAACGGCCCCCTCCCCCTCTTACAGTTTGAAACTATTCACCACCAGCTCCAGCTGGACGCTCTGCTCTTCCATCGCCTGGGCGGCGGAAGAGACCTGCTCCACCAGCGCGGCGTTCTGCTGGGTGGTGCTGTCGAGTTGGGTAATCGCCACGTTAACCTGATCGATGCCCATGCTCTGTTCACGGCTGGCGGACATGATCTCGCTCATCAACGTCGTAACGCTGCTGACGCCCTGCATCAGCTCATCCATGGTCTGACCGGCCTGTTCCACCAGTCCGCTACCGGCGTCAATATTGGCCACCGACTCTTCAATCAGCTTCTTGATTTCACGTGCTGAGTTGGCCGAACGCTGAGCAAGGTTACGCACTTCGGAGGCGACTACCGCAAAGCCACGACCCTGTTCACCGGCGCGTGCGGCTTCCACCGCGGCGTTCAGCGCCAAAATATTGGTCTGGAAAGCGATGCTGTCGATCACGCTGATGATATCAACCACCTTACGCGATGAGGTATTGATAGCGCCCATGGTGGCAACCACTTCGCGCACCACGCGCGTGCCGCGTTCAGCCACTTTAGAGGCGTCACCTGCCAGCTGGTTAGCATGCGTAGCGTTATCGGCATTCTGGCGCACGGTGCCGGTTAACTCTTCCATGCTGGCGGCAGTTTCGACGATCGAGCTGGCCTGATCTTCCGTGCGTGAGGAGAGATCGGAGTTGCCGCTGGCGATTTCGCGTGATGCGGCCGTAATCGCCAGCGCGCTGCTGCCAACCTGGCGCATCAGCCCCTGCAAATATTCAATAAACTGGTTGAAGCTCTGCGCCACCGCGTTGAACTCCGGACTCTTGCTGGCAGGCAGGCGCTGGGTTAAATCAGCACCGCCGGTGGAGAGCGCAACAATGTTGTCGTTCAGTCCGCGCAGCTGGCCCATGGTGGTACGGATAAAGCCCAGCAGCACCAGCAACAGCACCAACGCAAGCGGGATCTGCACCAGGCCCAAACGCATCAGCATGCCGTTGGTTTGCGCCATTAACAGGCTGGTTGGTACGTCGCTGGCCAGATACCACGGGCTGCCGCTGATCTGCTGCACAAACAGCGTGTGATCGCCATCGTCGCCCTGATAGCTGCTTTCCATCGGCTTGTCGCTGGCCGTGCTCAGCAATGCTTTCAGCGGTGCGGCCATGCCGTTTTTCAGATCGCTGAGATATTCCAGCTTAGGCGTGCCATCTACCAGCGCAGCGTTACCGACAATTTTGCCGTCCGCTTCAACGATCAGGACGTTGCCTTTGATTGCCTCGCTCATCTCTTTGGCCAGATGGTTAAAGAAGCCCAGCGTCACGTCGATGGTGGAAACGCCCCACACTTTGCCGTCGCGCCAGATCGCCATCGCACAGTTGGTGCGCGGCTGCGGGCTGGCAGCATCCTGATAGGCATTGGCCCAGGCACACTGCCCTTTCGGCGCTGCCTGACCAGCTTTATGCCACGCCTGATCGTAGTAATTGTCGGCCGCGTCGCTGTTCCAGTAAGTGTTAACTTTCAGTTCGTTGTTGGCGTCGCGAGCAAAGAAGGTACTGAATTTAGCCCGTGCCGGATCGCGCACATTGGGCAGTGGCCAGATGCCGCCGCCAAACACGTTGCTGTCCTGATACTGGTTAACCAGCGTCGGCAGTAACGTGTCAATACTGGCGCTGTCGAGGGCGCTGACCGTTTCGGTGATCGTACGTTGCTGCGCCTGCACACGGTTCATCTGTTCGACGATGCGTGCCGCCAGCGAGTCAACTTCATAGCGCACCAGACGGCTTTCATTCGCCGTGAGCTGCGGTGCGACAAAAAGATTAATTACCACCACGGTGACGATCATCAGCAATGCAAAAAAGCCGATAAGTGCAGCGGTAAAGCGGGCCTGGGTTGTTTTTAGCATGGGAGCACCACTTAACTCGGAACAGGCGTGATTGCCTGATCCGAATTAACGGCGCGGAAGAAGAGATCTTGAGAGCAAAATGTGAAAATGATGTAAAAAATTTCGTAACGTGACTATCGCCACCGTTACACTGGCTCTGCCACCACCTGCTGACGCGGACGAAAGATATGATCGCACGCCTGCTCGCGCAGCAGCGCCACCAGTTCGGTGCCGCCGCTGCTGCTGGCAGCGGCAAATTCCCGCTCCGCTGGCGTCACCGGCGTGGTCCACAGCAATCGCGGCCGCTCACCGTCGCGTTTGGGTAGCAAAAACTGGCCGCTGCTACTGGCCAACTCGCCGCTGATTAGAAAGGCGTCAAAGCCGACCGGTGCCACATCGGAAGAGAGCAGATGCCCTTCCCCCAGCCAGTTGAGCTGCGCCCAGGGAAAATGGGCAAAACTGGCCAGCGCACTCGCCATCTGCACCGCATTCTCTTCGCTCATCACCTGTGCATCGATCGCCATGCCCAGCTCGATTCGCCGGTGCTGTGGCGCGAGATCGGCGTAGAGATGATCAACCCACGGCATGGCGCGCGTGCTCATGCCGAGGGTCAGGAAATACCAGATGCCCTCATGGTAATGCTGAGAAATTGCCATCGGCGGCCAGCCCGACTGATCGATGCTGTAATACTTCAGCGACTCGCCATACTGCTGCTGATAGCAGCTGAGAAACTCATGCTCCACCAGCGGCCAGAGATGGCCATCGTGCCAGTCACGCCAGAAGTGGCGAAATTTCTCCGCCTGCGCATAGTGTTCATTGGTGGAAGCGGAGCCGAGCGGCGCCGTCAGGCGATTCTCTTTGATACAACTGGCCGAAAAGCTGACCTGCTTGTTCTGATACAGGCTCCAGCCGGGAATCACGGCCAACAGCTGTCCCTGATACCAGAGCGCGGCGCCATCGTCGGTGGGTTCCCACAGCACCTGCAGTCCAGCGCTATCCAGCGGCGGCTCCGCTTCCAGCGTACGGCAGAAAGCCGCGCTTAACAGCGGTGGTACACCCTGCTCCAGCGCATCATTGTCTTCCTGCGCCGGCGCGGGCAGCAGATTGCGCAGCCAGCAGCCGCGTACAGCATACTGACCGCGAAATGCTTCGGCGGGCCAGATATAAAAATAGGCGGTGCGCTCATCCTGCTCGACGGTGGCAATCAGCGTGTTTTGCTGATTAGCAACCTCAGCAATCCGGTGTGAATAGGTCATAATGCCTCGACGTCCTGGGCAGGGATACTTATCCCGAGAGTAGTGCAGGATGCCGCACGCCGCCACGGCCGAACAAGGGTAAAACTCTCAAAGTGACCGGCCAACGCGAGCCATGGCGCGATGGTGTGCGCCCTGGCTAATCGACCAGCGCAACCCAACAGCCAGCAGGTCAATCTGCCGATCAATTTGCCAGCGCTTTAGCAGCGTAAAGTGATAGCCGGACTGCGCCTGAGCCCATTCCGGCAGCAGGCCGATGCCCGCCAGCATCATGGTTTTCATCGCCGGTTTTGCCTGCCAGCTCGGCGCAGGCGCGCTCATCAGCAGGCGCGTCACCTCCGCGGTACGCTCGTCGTAACGCAGTTGCGGACGCATGGCGACAAGATAGTCCGCCACCGCCTGACGGCTTTTCGGCACCTGCTCTGCGCCCAGCGCTTCCGCCACGACCGCGGCTTCGGCGTAGTAACGATCCTGTTCTGCCCCGCTTAGTAGCCGGTTTTTGTAGCGCAGATGCGCCGCCAGAAAGCGGCTGGTTTCCGCGACGTGCACCCAGGTGAGCAGCTGCGGATCGCTGGCCTGATACGGCGTGCCGTAAGCATCCACGCCCGAAACCTGCAGGTGGATGCGTTTAACCCGCTCGATCAGCGTGTTGGCATCGGCACGATTACCGAAGGTGGTAACGGCGATAAACTGGCTGGTGCGTCGCAGGCGGCCCATCATATCTTCGCGAAAACTGGAGTGATCCCAAACGCCCGCTAACGCCGAGGGATGCAGCATCTGCATCAGCAGCGCGCTGATGCCGCCGCAGAGCATGGAGGTAAAGTCGCCGTGAACGCGCCAAATCACGCTGTCCGGGCCAAACAGTCCCGGATCGCCAGGCGGCTGCGACAGGTCAAACTCGTTGAGAGAGAGGCCATTCAGACGAAAGACCTGTTGTTGAATACGGTTACGGAGTGATTGCATAGGCGTGACACGATTTTCTCTGGCGCGGCAGAGGCTGGCTCTGCCGCGCGGGGGTATTAAAGGGCGTCGAACGAGGTATCCTGCGTATGCACAGAATCGAGGCCAATCATCACGTTGATTTTGCCTGGTTCCATGACGTACTGCATTTTTGCATTCCAGAATTTCAGCGCGTTGCCGTCAATCGGGAAGCTCACCGTCTGCGATTCGCCCGCTTTCAGCATAATGCGTTTAAACGACTTCAGCTCCTGCACCGGACGACTCATGCTGGCAACCGGATCGTTCAGATAGAGCTGCACCACCGTGGCGCCGTCGCGTTTACCGCTGTTGGTCACGGTAACGCTGGCATCCAGCTTACCGTTACGCGCCAGGGTTTTTGATGACAGCGTCACCGGCGAAACGGTAAAGGTGGTGTAGCTCAGGCCGTAACCGAACGGATAAAGCGGGCCGTTAAGCGCATCGTAATAGTGCGACGTATATTTATTCGGCTTAGCCGGATTGTACGGGCGACCGGTAGGCAAGTGGTTGTAATAGATTGGAATCTGCCCCACTGAACGTGGGAAGGAGACCGGCAGCTTGCCTGATGGGTTGTAATCGCCAAACAGCACGTCCGCGATGGCGTTGCCGCCTTCGGTGCCGCTGAACCAGGTTTCCAGCAGCGCGCTGGCCTGCGCATCTTCTGTTGCCAGCGTCAGTGGGCGGCCATTCATCAGCACGATCACCAGCGGTTTGCCGGTGGCTTTCAGCGCGGCCAACAGCTTCTGCTGGCTGGCTGGAATGGTCAGTTCGCTGCGGCTCGACGCTTCATGCGCCATGCCCTGCGCTTCGCCTACCGCGGCCACCACCACATCCGCTTTTTGCGCGGCGGCAACGGCTTCATCAATCATCTGCTGAGGCGTGCGGCTGTCAACGCTGACCGCCTGCTCATAAAGGTTGAGGAAATCCTGAATGGACTTGTTGTCGCTGATGTTGGCGCCTTTGGCGTAGATCACCGTGGCGTTGCCGGCAGTGGCATTTTTCATGCCCTGCAGCAGGGTCACCGACTGACGGGCAAGACCGGCGGCTGACCAGCTGCCCATGATGTCACGCTGGCTGTCGGCCAGCGGCCCGACCAGCGCGATGGTGCCCGATTTTTTCAGCGGCAGGGTGTCCTGCTCATTCTTCAACAGCACCATGCTTTTACGCGCCACGTCACGCGCTTCAGCGCGGTGCAGGCGGCTTTCGGCATTGGTATCAGCCGGATCGGTTTCTTTCGCGCCTAAGTGGCTGTAGGGATCGTTAAACAAGCCCATATCATATTTGACGTTCAGCACGTGGCGCGCGGCGTCATCGATTTCCGCTTTGCTGACCGCGCCGCTTTTCACCAGATCCGGCAGGTATTTGCTGTAATACTCGTCGCTCATGCTCATGTCGATGCCGGATTTCAGCGCAATGCGCACCGCTTCCTGCGGATCGCTGGCAACGCCATGCTTAATCAGCTCTTTGATGGCACCGTGATCGCTGATGGTAATGCCTTTGAATTTCCATTCGTCACGCAGCAGATCTTTCAGCAGCCAGCTGTCTGCGGTGGCCGGCACGCCGTTAATGGCGTTCAGCGACACCATGACGCCGCCGCTGCCTGCATCCAGTGACGCCTTGTACGGCGGCAGATAGTCCTGGAACATGCGTTGCGGGCTCATATCAACGGTGTTGTAATCACGCCCGCCTTCCACAGCGCCATAGAGAGCAAAGTGTTTAACGCTGGTCATCACGGCGTAACGATCGGCAGGACTTTTTCCCTGCATCGCTTCCACCATGGTGCGCCCCATTTCTGAGGTCAAATAGGTATCTTCGCCGAAGCCTTCGGAGACCCGGCCCCAGCGCGGCTCACGGCTGACATCGACCATGGGTGCCCAGGTCATGTTCAGCCCGTCGTCCGCCGCTTCATACGCTGACACGCGACCCACTTCCGCAACTGCATCAAGATCCCAGCTGGCAGCCATGCCCAGCGGAATCGGGAACACCGTGCGCTGGCCGTGCACCACGTCATAGGCAAAGAACAACGGAATTTTCAGGCGGCTGAGCTGCATCACCTGATCCTGCATCGCGCGGATATCCTGCCGCGTCACGGTGTTGAAAATCGCCCCCACCTGGCCCTGTTTGATCATCTCGCGAATCGCTTCTTTTGGCGTCCCCGGCCCAACGCTGATCAGACGCAGCTGGCCAATTTTTTCATCGAGCGTCATCTTTTGCAGCAGTTCGCTGACGTAAGCGTCGCGTGCCTGTTCAGTTAACGGGTGGGCAATTTCAGCCAGCGCAGGTTGCATCGCCAGCGTGACAGCAAGGCTAACAGAGTAAATCCATTTCATCAGATTGGGGTCTCTTAAGTTTCAATGCGAAGCGGGTAAACAGCGGCCACTGAGTGTGCCACAAGAACAGAATAGCAGGTAGTGGAGCAGTACAGCCTTTTTGCTACGCGTGCTACAGTTTCAGCGATCAGAGCCACAGGAAAATGCTATGCAACATGCTGAAGAGACGACCCGTCATACCCTGATAAACGATCTGCGTCGGCTGCTCGGCGGCGCGAATTTGCTCACCGATGCGGAGCAAACCGCCCGTTACCGCCGAGGCTTTCGCTCCGGCGAAGGCGATGCCATCGCGGTGATTTTTCCCGGCACGTTGCTGGAGCTGTGGCGTGCGCTGCAGCTGATTGTGGCGGCCGATCGCATTATTTTGATGCAGGCGGCAAACACCGGCCTGACCGAAGGTTCAACGCCCAGCGGTAATGATTACGATCGGGAGATTGTGATTATCAGCACCCGTCGCCTCGACGGCATTCAGTTGATCGATCAGGGCAAACAGGTGCTGGCGCTGCCCGGCAGCACGCTGTGGCAGCTGGAGAAGCTGCTTAAGCCGCTGGGACGCGAGCCGCATTCGGTGATCGGTTCATCCTGCATTGGCGCCTCGATTATTGGCGGCATCTGCAATAACTCCGGCGGCTCGCTGGTGAAGCGCGGCCCGGCATGGAGCGAAATGGCGCTCTATGCGCAGGTCACTGAGCAGGGTCAGCTGCAGCTGGTGAATCACCTTGGCATCGATCTCGGCAGCACGCCGGAGCAGATCCTCGGCGCGCTGGATGATGAGCGCTGGCGCGACAGCGATGTACGGCACGACCAGCGTCACGCCTCCGATCATGAGTACGCCGAACGGGTGCGCGACATTGATGCCGATACCCCTTCCCGTTTCAACGCCGATGCGCGGCGTCTGCATGAGGCCAGCGGCTGTGCCGGTAAGCTGGCGGTGTTTGCGGTGCGGCTGGATACCTTCGAGAAAGAGCCAGAACAGCAGGTTTTCTACATTGGCACCAACGACACCGCGGTGCTGGATGAGATACGCCGCCATATTCTCGGTGAATTCACCCATCTGCCGGTGGCTGGGGAGTACATGCACCGCGATATTTTCGATATCGCCGAGGTCTACGGCAAAGATACCTTTTTGATGATCGACAAATTCGGCACCGAGCGGATGCCACTGTTTTTCAGCTTAAAAGGCCGCGTCGACAGCTGGCTGGAGAAGTTTCGCTTTGTGAAGCCGCATCTGACCGATCGGCTGTTGCAGCGTGTCAGCGGCCTGTTTCCCGCTCATCTGCCTGCGCGCATCAAGCAGTACCGCGATCGCTATGCCCATCACCTGATGCTGAAAATGTCCGGCGACGGTGTGAAAGAGGCGAACGACTATCTGCGTGATTACTTTAAAGAGGGCGGCGGCGAGTTCTTCCTGTGCAGTGATAAAGAGGGCTCAGCGGCCTTTCTGCATCGCTATGCGGCGGCGGGCGCGGCGGTGCGCTATCACGCCGTACACCATCAACAGGTGGAGGAGATCCTGGCGCTGGATATCGCCCTGCGGCGCAACGATCGCGACTGGTTTGAAGTGCTGCCCGAAGAGTTTAATGACGCCCTGCTGCATCGCCTTTATTACGGCCATTTCCTGTGTCATGTTTTTCATCAGGATTACATCGTGAAAAAAGGCGTCGACGTGCATGCCTTGAAAGAGAAGATGCTGGCGCGACTGAATGCGCGCGGTGCGGAATACCCGGCGGAGCATAACGTCGGACATCTCTATGCGGCGAAACCGGCGCTGAAGCACTTTTATCAGCAGATCGATCCCACCAACAGTTTTAATCCGGGAATTGGCAAAACCAGCAAGCAGAAGCACTGGGCAGAGTGCGGCTGCGGCGAGGATAAACTGAAGCCGTAACCGCACGGCGCTCTCCGCAACAGGAGAGCGCCAAACCATCATGAAAGCGGTTTCGGTTCCTCTTCCACCACGACCGGCTGGCCTTTGCGCTCAATAACCATGGTCTGCGGCAAGGAGAGCGCGACGCCCTCTTTGCGCAGCCGGGTCAAAATATCAAACAGCAGATCGCTTTTAACGCCGCCAATCTGCCGCTGACCCGAGACGTTGCCGGTGACGCTGAGCACGATGCCCTGCGGCGTTAAATCTTTGAAGGTCACCGAGGGCTCCGGCGTCTCCAGAATGCGCTCGTTCTGCGTGTAAACGTCGAGCAGAATCTCACGCACCTGCACTGGATCGATATTTAGCGGGAAAGTCAGCACAATCGTGACCACGCCCTGCGCGTTATTCATGGTGGCGTTGCGCACGTTCTGCGAGATGAGCTGCGAGTTAGGCACGATCACCGTGGATTTATCACCCAGCTGAATTTCCGTGGCGCGCACGTTGATGCGGCGAATATCCCCTTCGACGTTGCCGAGGCTCACCAGATCGCCCACTTTCACCGGCCGCTCGGTCAGCAGTATCAGGCCAGAGATAAAGTTCTTCACGATCTCCTGTAGGCCAAAACCGATACCCACCGACAGCGCGCTGACGATCCACGCGAGTTTGTTCCACTGCAGGCCCATAGTGGAAAGCGTCAGCAGAATCACCAGCACATAGCCGAGGTTACTGAACAGCGTCACCAGCGACACGCGCATGCCGGTGTCCATGGTGGTTTTTGGCAGGAACTCGTTGTCCAGCCAGCGACGTACCGAACGCAGCACGTAGATACCGACCACCAGGCAGATCAGCGCGTTAACCAGATGCGCCGGTACAATGTTCAGCGACTCCAGTCCTTTGCCGCCCCAGAACTCAGCCGCTTTCTGCAGCAGCTCAATCGGCGTGGAGGAACCAAAGGTGCCGTTGAGCAGCGCCACCACCATCACCAGGATCAGCACGGTTTTACACAACGCCGCCAGCAACGAGGCGGCCTGTTGCAGATGCCGCTCATCCAGATTAAGCAGGTTCTGAATACGCTTGCCGGTAGGGTTACTGGTCGACAGCAGCGTTTCGCAGAAGTCGTTGACCAGATGGCTAAGCAGATAGAACGAGCCCACCACAATATTGAACCAGACCAGCTCATAGCTGAGGAAGCGGCCAAAGGTGACGTAGCCGATCACCAGCGACACCAGAATGGCGATGCCAACCAGCGTCATGGCGATTTGCAGCAGCCCGGCAAAGGTCGACTTCACTTCGGTAGTGGTGGCGTTTTCCGCCGCGCGATGGCGGGCACGCTTGATGCGCATGCTGATCGACACCGCCGTCAGGCCAATCAGCAAGGCGGTCATGCCGTTGGCCATGATGGTGGTTGATACGCTGGTGCCGACGCTGTTATTAAATGCCTCAACGGACTGGAAGATAAATACCAGTACCGCGGTAATCGGTGGAAACGGCTTCAGCGCCATCGCCACTTCGTTAGAGATGGCCGGCAGCCGCCATGATGGGCGACGGGTAGAGAGAAACGCGCGACCCAGACCAGCAATCAGCCCGCAGAACACGCTGAGTTTCACCAGCTTATTGATGAAATCCTGCACATCATCAGAGACTTCTGCCCGACGCGTAAAGGCGAGATCGAGGAAGTTAAAGGCCAGCACTACGGCCACCAGCGTGGTCAGGGCGATCGCCGCGGCCAGAAAGCTGCGACGTAAACGCCCTTCCGGCAGCTTATTAATGCTGACCCATGCCAGAAATTCCTCGCCATAGCGACGGCCAAAGGTCGCTACCAGAATCGCGGCGATGGTCCAGGCCACGGTGCCAAAGCGCCAGCCCGGTTCCCAGGAGAGCGCGGCGGTCGCCTGTAGCTCGTCGGCAAAAGCGCTGATTTTCGCGCCGTCCAGCTCCTGGCCACCAAACAGCGGGCTCCAAAAACGTGGCCCGAAGATGGTGCCAGAATTCAGCGCCAGCTGATTTTTAATCGCCTCACGGCGCAGGTTAACGATTTGGCCGGAGAGGTTCAGCGAGCCATTTTTGATCGCCTCGGCCTGTTTGATCTGATCGTCGAGCTTCGCCTTCTGGCTTTCCAGCGCGGCGCGTTTACGCACCACTTCGGCGGTCTCTTTCACGCCGCTGCCCGCCTGAGGAGCCGGACCGAGAACTGCCAGCTGAGCCAATACCTGCTGGCGCTGTGGAATCAGCGTCTGACCCAGCGTATCGGCATTGCCGGAGAGCTCCAGCGCCATTTCGTTAAGCGGCTCCAGCTTGGCGTCGTTGTTTTCACCCGAGACCTGGCCTTTGATCTTATCGAGTATTTTTTGCATTTTCGGCAGTTCAACCGCCGCATTGATTTTCGGTGGTGCGTCGCTGTCAGCGCTAGTCTGTGCACTGTCGTCAGCATCGGCCGCAACGCTCAGCGTGGGCACTCCTGCTGCCAGCAGCATCGCCAGCAGGCATAGTCGAAGAAAAGTGAAAGTCCGGGTCATGAAGCATTCCAACTGTGACAAAAAATGGCGATATCCCCCACCGCCGTAAGCGCGTAAGTGTATGCGCCTGACGGCGCGCAGACTATAGGATTGACGGGTGAAAATGCGCGGTGAAACGATAAGCGTTTTTGTTCTGAAAACGGCCCGCGTCGGCGGGCCATAGTGCATTACTCGCCGTCAGCGCCTGCGGTGCGGTTGCTGACCACCTGCGATGCCTTCTGCTTTTTATAGGCCAGCGCCGCGGCGGGCACCGGCGCCGATTTACCGGTTTCCAGCCAGTCGCGCAGACGGTTGGCATCGGCAAAGTGGGTATATTTGCCGAAAGCGTCCATGACCACCAACGCCACCGGACGATTGTTGATCACCGTGCGCATCACCAGGCAGTGTCCTGCCTCATCGGTATAGCCGGTTTTGGTTAGCTGAATGCGCCAGTCGGCTTTGTAAACCAGATGGTTAGTATTGCGAAACGGCAGCACGTAAGGCGGGTTGCTAAAGGTCGCCATCTCTTCACGCGTGGTGCTGAGCTGGCCAATCAGCGGATACTGTTTGGTTTCCATCAGCAGCCGCGTTAAATCGCGGGCGGTTGAGACGTTGTGAATCGACAGGCCGGTTGGCTCAACGTAGCGCGTGTGGGTCATGCCGAGCGCACGCGCTTTGGCGTTCATCGCGCGGATAAAGGCGTTGTAACCGCCGGGATAATGGTGCGCCAGACTGGCCGCGGCGCGGTTTTCTGACGACATCAGCGCCAGCAGCAACATATTGCGGCGGCTGATTTCGCTGTTAAGCCGCACGCGTGAATAGATGCCGCGCATTTCCGGCGTCTGGCTGATATCCACCGACAGCTTTTCATCCAGCGACTGATGCGCATCAAGCACCACCAGCGCGGTCATTAATTTGGTGATCGAGGCCATCGGGCGCACCAGATCGGGATGACTGGCGAACAGCACCTTGTTGGTGTTGAGATCGATGATCATGGCGCTGCCAGAGGCAATTTGCGGCTGATTCAGCGGCGCGATATCGCCTGAAACTGGCGCGGCCACGGCAGAAGGCAACAGGGTCTGGCTGGCAAACAGCAGCGCCAGGCTCAACAGGGAAAAGCGGATTTTTGCAGGCATGGTGGCACATCTTTACCGGTTAAAATGATGCTCTGTCTCAGACAGGCCGCCACCGCCGAAATCCAGTCATGGCGGGGGCTAACGCAGGCATCATACTCCGGCCACCAGGTAAATTCCTACAGGAGATTGTTTCAGTGGGTAACAGGTTACCGCCAGCCTGAGCGGCGGCAACCTTGCGTTTACACCAGATGATAACCGTAGCCCCACAGCACCACGGTCAGGGCCAGCAGAACCTCAAACACCAGCACGCCAATGGCCAGTGTCGAGCCCGAAAAGCGCAATCCTTCATCACGATCGATATTCAGGAACATGGGAATGCCGACGTACAGCAGATAGCCGGTATAGGCCAGCGCCACCGCGCCCACCAGCAGGCAGAGCCAGACCAGCGGATAGAGCGCCACAATGCCGCTGAGAAACAGCGGTGTTGCCACATAACCAGCAAAAACGGTGCAGCGCGCCAGTCCCGGACGCTGTGGATAGCTGCGCGCCATCCAGTGAATAACCCGCCCCATTACCGCTACGGCGCCAAGAATAAGCAGATAAAAGAGCACGCCGAGTCCAAGGCCGGTCATCAGATTAATTGGGATGTTTTGCCCACTGCCAAGATTCCAGCCAATCTGCGTGGTGCCGATAAAGGCGCAGATCACCGGAATCGCTGCCATCAACAAAACATGGTGGGTGTAATGGTGAGAAACGGTTTCGTTTTCTTGCTTGATGCTACGCATCTCCTGGCCGGGATGCGCTAAAAGTCCCCAGACATGATTCATAAAATCACTCCTCTGAAACGACTTGCCGTCGGCGTGGCGCCAGGCGGCTTCTCTTTGAGTATACGAGCCGCTGCGGCTTTTGCGCGCCAGGCGCGCCTGTTGTGCAAAAAAAAAGCAGTCAGAGAATATTTTCGCTCTCGCTGCGCGCTTCCTGTGACGGCGTATAGACTTACTGCTTCAGGCGCAACGACAGGAAGAGAGATTTTGCACATTGATATTAATGGAGTTATTGCGCAGTACGGCTATATCGCGCTGGTGATTGGCTGTATCGCCGAGGGAGAGACCTTTACCCTGCTGGGCGGCGTAGCGGCGCATCAGGGATTGCTACATTTTACCGGCGTGGTGCTGGCGGCGATGGCGGGCGGCATTATTGGCGATCAGCTGCTGTTTTATGTCGGACGGCGCTATGGCTCGCGCATCCTGGATAAAATGCACAAGCATCAGGACAAAATCGTCAAGGCCAACAAGATGATTCGTCGCCGCCCGGAGCTGTTTGTGATTGGCGCACGCTTTATGTATGGCTTTCGCCTGGTCGGACCGATCATTATTGGCTCCAGTCATCTTAAGCCGCTGAAGTTCTTTATTCTCAACGTGATTGGCGCAGCGATCTGGGCGCTACTGTTTGTCACCATTGGTTACTTTGCTGGTGAGATCGTTACCCCGTGGTTACATAAGCTCGACCAGCATCTCAAGCCGCTGCTGTGGCTGGTGGCGGCGGCGATTTTCGCCATGCTGGTGCGCTTTTTTATTCGCCGCTGGCACCATCGCCGCAGTGAATAAGCGCCACGGTTACGTTCTGAGATACTTTTGATCAGCAGGCGGTGTGCGCCGCCGCCTGCGCTTTCATCCTCTGGCGCGCAGGAATCAGGACCATTTACCCACCATTGACATCCCGTTGTGGCTGTTTGGCTATAGTTAACTTCTCTCCCTCCGGCAAGGAATATCATGACGGCTCCAAAACGACCTATTGGCGATCACGGCGTCATCGGCGATCTGCGCACCTGTGCTCTGGTGGCAAACGATGGTGCTATCGACTATTTCTGCTGGCCCAATCTTGACAGCCCATCGGTGTTTACCGCGCTGCTTGATACCGATAAAGCCGGCTTGTTTCAGATCGCCCCACAGTGGAAAAATGCCCGCCGCCAGCAAATTTATCTGCCGGAAAGTAATATTCTACAAACCCGCTGGCTGGATGAACAGGGCGTGGCGGAAATCACCGATTACATGCCGATTTGCCAGCAGGAAGATACCCTGCCGCGCATTATTCGTCGGGTGAAAATGGTGCGCGGTGAGGCAACTTACAAGATGCACTGTTCGCCTAAAATGGATTACGCCCGTGCCGAAACCACGGCAAAAGTGGTCAACGGCAGTATCACCTTTAGCGCCAGCGAGCAGCCCACGCTGCGACTCTCCGCCACGGTCTCGATGTCGATAGAGGATAACGCCGCGGTAGCCACCTTCACTCTGAAAGCGGGCGAGCATGCCACCTTTATGTTTGGCAGCCATGACGATCCCCATCTTGAGCAGTTAACCACCCTGACCTGCTTCGAGGAGACGCTGCATTACTGGCAGAGCTGGAGCAAAAAAAGCAACTATCGTGGCCGCTGGCAGGCGATGGTCAACCGCTCGGCGCTGGCGCTGAAGCTGCTGACCAACTGGCAGCACGGTTCTATTGCCGCCGCCGCGACCTTTGGTCTGCCGGAAGAGCTGGGCGGCGAGCGCAACTGGGACTATCGCGCCTCGTGGATCCGTGACGCCTCGTTCAGCATGTATGCGCTGATGCGCCTGGGCTACACCGAGGAAGCGCAGCACTTTACCCAGTGGGTCGGACGCTGCATTCAGAACAGCCATAAAGACCGCGATCATTTGCAGGTGATGTACCGCATCGACAGCGGCACCGAGCTGCATGAAACCACCCTGCCGCATCTTTCTGGCTACGCCGGTTCAACGCCGGTGCGCATCGGCAACGAAGCCTGGAATCAGACGCAGCTCGATATTTACGGCGAGCTGATGGACGCCATCTATTTGGCCAATAAATATGGCGAGGCGATCAGCCATCGCGGCTGGGATTATGTGGTGCAGATGATCGATCATCTGTGCGAGCGCTGGCAGGAGCCGGATGCCGGCATCTGGGAGATGCGCGGTGAGCCGGAACACTTTCTTCATTCGCGACTGATGTGCTGGGTGGCGCTGGATCGCGCACTGCGACTGGGTATGAAGCGATCGTTATCGATGCCGTACGATCGCTGGGATCGTGTGCGCGGTGAAATCCGTGATGATATCTGGCAGAACTTCTGGAATGAGAAAAAAGGCCATTTCTCCGCTACCCGCCACGGCGATTTTCTTGATGCATCGATGCTGCTGATGCCGCTGGTGCGGTTTGTTAGCGCCACCGATCCTGCCTGGCTGGCGACGCTGGATGCGATCAAACGCGATCTGGTCTCCGACGGCATGGTACAGCGCTATAACATTCACGAAACGCCTGCCGATGGTCTTAGCGGCGGTGAAGGCGCGTTTGCCGCCTGTTCGTTCTGGTACGTCGAGTGCCTGGCGCGCGCGGGCCGCATCGACGAAGCGCATTTCGAATTTGAAAAGCTGCTGAGCTATGCCAATCCGCTGGGCCTCTATGCCGAGGAGTTTGACGTACAGGGTTATCCGCTGGGCAATATTCCACAGGGATTAACCCACCTGGCGCTGATCAGCGCGGCGTTTTTCCTCAATCGTAAACTCAGCGGTGAAACCACGCAGTGGCAGCCGTAATCCCGTTCTGCACCCCGTTTATTCGGGGTGTTTTACGATAATTTACGCAAAGTCATTTAAGATCTGAAGATTGTTGATTTCCAACGCGTCTCAATGCACATATAATGTGCAGCCGGTCACAGCAGCCGAAATTGGGTTGACTCTCTAACAAGCCTGAAAAAGGCATTAACTACCTGAAAAAACATGAAAAAAAGTATTCGCGCGTTCTTCACAGTAGCCATCGCCGCCCTGGCTTTTAGCCAGTCCGCTTTTGCAGTGGTTTATCCCCTTCCGCCGGCTAACAGCCGCCTGATCGGCGATAACCTCGAAATTACCGTTCCGCAGGACAGCAAACTTCCGCTGGAAGCTTTTGCTGCGCAGTATCAAATGGGCCTGAGCAACCTGCTGGAAGCCAACCCAGGTATTGATGTCTATTTGCCGCAGGCTGGCCGGAAAATCATTATTCCTCAGCAGCTGATTCTGCCTGACGCGCCGCGTGAAGGCATTGTGATCAACAGCGCCGAAATGCGTCTTTACTACTACCCGAAAGGCACCAAAACCGTGGTGGTGCTGCCGATTGGTATCGGTGAACTGGGCAAAGATACGCCAGTAAACTGGACCACTACCGTGCAGCGTAAAAAGGATGGCCCAACCTGGACGCCAACCAAAAAAATGCACGAAGAGTATCAGGCACGCGGTGAAACGCTGCCAGCGGTTTTCCCGGCTGGTCCGGATAACCCGATGGGCCTGTATGCGCTCTACATCGGTCGTCTCTATGCGATTCACGGTACCAACGCTAACTTTGGTATTGGCCTGCGCGTCAGCCACGGCTGTGTACGTCTGCGTGCTAACGACATCAAATGGCTGTTCGACAATGTGCCGGTTGGCACGCGCGTTCAGTTCATCGATCAGCCGATCAAAGCCAGCGTAGAGCCGGACGGTTCGCGCTACGTTGAAGTGCACAACCCGCTCTCCACCACCGAAGAGCAGTTCACTTCCCGCGAGCCGGTGCCGTTAAGCATCACGCCAGCGGTCAGCAAAGTGGTGGTGGATGCCAGCGTCGATCAGGCTCAGATTGATGCCGCACTGAAGGCACGTACCGGTATGCCGGTGAAAGTGAATGCTGCCGCCAGCGACATTAACAACGTGCCGGTTCCGGTCGCGCAGGCGCCTGGCGCCCAGCCGCAGGAACAGCCAATGACACCGGCCACTACGCAGGGTGCCAACATCATTAACAGTGATGCTGCGCCAGTGATGAACGGTGATCAGCCGTCACAGCCTGCGCCGGTAATGAACGGTGAACAGCCTTCACAACCTGCGCCAGTGATGAACGGCGAGCAGCCAGCACAGCCAGCCCCGGTGATGAACGGTGAACAGCCTTCACAACCTGCGCCAGTAATGAACGGCGAGCAGCCAGCACAGCCTGCGCCAGCGACCAACGGCCAGCAGTCGGCGCCAGTCAGCAATGGCAACGCCGCAGCGCCAGACACCGTGCCGCAGCCGCCAGTGCTTAACGGCAGCAACCCTTCCTGATGTTTTTCGGCCTCCTCCGCACCCGCGGAAGAGGCCGATCCCTTACCACTTCACGCCCAGCCCGGTAGTAAAGCGTCGTTCATTCAGCGTATCCCGCGTACCGCTCACCAGATTATGTCCATAACCCACATTTAACGTTGACCAGCTGGTCAGGGCAAAACGCAGGCCCACTTCGCCGTTTAGGGTAAAAATGCCGTCTTCATCGATGGAATGCGTCACGTCGCCATGGCTGAACAACGTCAGCGTTTTGCCACGAAGGTAGCGCTCATAATCCCAGTGCAGCGTGCCGCCAAAATTGCGATCGCGGCTGCCGTCGCTGTAACCATATTCGAATACCCCGGCCAGCAATGACAGCGAGAACGATCCCAGCTCATTATCCCAGAACTGATAGCCCGGCCCGGTGCCTATTACCGCCTGATGCGAGAGATCTTCAACCCAGTCGCGCCGCCAGTTCAGGCGGCCCTGCCAGAAATATTGCTCGCGAAAGCGATAGTCCAGCGCATAACGCAGGCTGTAGTTATCGGTATTGATCGAGTCATTCTCTTTTTCGCGATTGAACGTGCTGCCAAAATCGTGTCGCCAGCGACCCTGGGTAATTTTGTTATTCAGCGCAAAATTGTAATCCTGTGTACGGGTTGAGGCTTTCAGCAGCTTGATATTGACGTCAACATTGCCGCCCCAGTTGAGCTGGTCGCTGCGCACCTTCGCCTTCATAAATTCATCCACCCGGCTGACCGACACCGTTTCAATGGCATCGTCGCGCTGCACGTCGATATAGCCAGGATCGGAGGCGATGAGCCGCACGCGGTACGCTTCTTTGGTGGTGGAGTTGCGCAGCTCAATGGCGTTGTTACTCGCCAGGGTGCTCACTTCCGTCCAGTTAATCGACAGCGTGCCTGCGTAGGTGGTATCCATAACCAGCTTGCCATCGCTCAATGAGCGTATGGTGCCGTTAATTCGATCGCCGTTGCGCATCCATACCGTATCGGCCTGGACGCCAGAGCTTAGCGCCATCAACAACAGGCCGGTCAAAACAACTAAACATCTCATTAGCGGATCGTTTCCTCATCGGCGCTGTGCTGCGTTAAGCCTGCCAGTAACCGGCGCCAACTGACAGCGGAGATCATCTGAAACAGCTAAAGACTGTAGCAAAATCAATTTGTTTCGCTTTCTGCTCTGCGGCAGAGGCCTGGATGCGTCATTTTACTGTCACAAAAAAGGCGTATCAGAAGCAGAGCTAACCGAATTCAAGGGTCCTGATGAGCCAGTACAGCCTGATTGCCGGACGCGCTACCGCGCCGCGCCACCGTTCCACCACCGTTATTGCGCTGCTGATTATTGCCACGCTGCTTTATGCTGCCTTCAGCCTGTTGCAGGAATGGCAGCAGAGCGGCGGAAATGCCGCGCTGCCGTGGATGCTGTTAGCGCTGCTGACCGCACTGGCCTTTGAATTTGTTAACGGTTTTCATGATACCGCCAACGCGGTAGCCACGGTGATTTATACCCGCTCGCTGTCGCCCACCGCGGCGGTGATCTGGTCCGGTATCTGCAACTTTCTCGGCGTGCTGCTCTCCAGCGGCGTGGTGGCCTTCGGCATTATCGCGCTGTTGCCTGCTGATATGCTGCACGCTTCTGCCAGCGGCGACGGCATGGCGATGGTGTTCGCGCTGCTGTTCTCAGCGCTGAGCTGGAACCTCGCCACCTGGTATTTTGGCCTGCCCTCTTCTTCTTCTCATGCGCTGATCGGCTCTGTCCTCGGTGTCGGCATGGCCAATGCGCTGTTGCACCATCACAGCCTGGCGCAGGGCGTTGACTGGCAGCAGGCGATCAAAGTGGGTTACGCACTGTTGCTTTCACCACTGGTGGGCTTTGGCTGTGCCGCGCTGCTGCTGCTGGTGGGAAAAGCAGTACTACGCGATCGCCAGCTGTTTCAGGCGCCGCAGGGCAATCAGCCGCCACCTTTCTGGATCCGCGGTATGCTGATTCTTACCTGTTCCGGCGTCTCCTTTGCCCACGGCTCTAACGACGGGCAGAAAGGCATGGGATTGATGATGTTAATTCTGGCCACCACGCTGCCGGTTGGCATGTCGATGAATGCCGCACTCTCGCCTGAACAGAACGGGCAGCTCGCTGTACAGGTACAGGAGAGCCAGTTGCAGCTCAGCCGGGTCGTGCCGAATCAGTTACTGTTGGGCGATCCACAAAGCGTGCTGCAGCGCGATACCCTTGATCAACAAACACTGCCTGCGCTGGTGGGTTTGCTCAGCCGCATCGCCGCCGAGCTGCGGGAGTTTGGTTCGTCAGCCGACAGTCCCCCTGACAGAGCGCTGGCACTGCGTGATGCCATGCTGCTCGCCAGTGACACCATTGGCAAACTGCAGCGCAGCACGCTTGTGCTGCCCGCTGAGACCACACATAGCCTGATGCAGGTGAAGGTTGAGATGGATCGCGCCAGCCAGGCCATTCCGCTGTGGGTAAAAATTTCCGTGGCGCTGGCGCTGGGCCTGGGTACGGTGGTTGGCTTTCGTCGCATCGTCATTACCGTGGGCGAACGCATCGGTCGCCAGCATTTGAACTATGCGCAGGGCGCCAGCGCTGAACTGGTGGCAATGGCGACCATCGGCATGGCGGACAGCGCCGGTCTGCCGGTTTCCACCACGCACGTGCTGACGTCCGGCGTGGCGGGCACCATGGTGGCTAACCGTTCAGGCCTGCAAATGTTGACACTGCGTCGGCTCGCCGTGGCCTGGCTGTTAACGCTGCCGGTGTCGATCCTGCTGGCGGCGCTGCTTTACCTGATTTTCAGTGGCTTTTAGCGAGGATACGCTGCTGCTGCATCAGCCGCAGAATCAGCGCCATTGCGCCCACCACCATCAGCGCGGCGGCCAGATAGACCGATGCGATGCCCCAGCGGCCAATCAATAAACCAGCAACCGGGCCGGTTAATCCCAGCCCCATATCAAGGAAAGCGGAATAGGTGCCGAGCGCCGATCCCTGATTCTGCTGCTCAACCTGTTTGACCGCCTCAACGCCCAGCGCCGGAAAGACCAGTGAAAAACCGGCGCCGGTGAGGAAAGCGCCGAAATCCACCAGCCAGATCGCATCTGCCTGCCAGATAATCAACAAGCCAATGCACTCCACCATGAACGAGATTAGCGAGACCTTCAGGCCGCCATGCTGGGTAATAAAGCGGCCCAGCAGCAGCCGAATTACCACAAAGCCCAGGCTGAACAGCGTCAGCGCAAAAGCGGCGCCCTGCCAGTCTCGGCTGGCATAATAGAGGGTGATAAAGGTGGCGATGACGCCAAAACCAATCGTGCCAAGACCTAATCCGAGGCCATAAAACCAGACGCGGCTGAACACCTTGTGAAACGGAATTCGCTCCCCGAGCGCTACGCTTACCGCCGGTTTGCCGCTGGCCAGCACAAACCCCAGCGCACCCATCAGCAGCACCAGCGCAGCGAAGCCGTGCAGGCCAAAAAACGTGTTCAGCAACACCCCCAGCGGTGCGCCCAGCGCCATGGCAAAATAGGTCGCCACGCCGTTCCATGAGATAACGCGTGCGGTTTGCAGCGGACCCACAATGTTCATGCCCCACAACGTTGAACCGGTGCTGGTAAAGCTTTCGCCGATGCCGAGAAAGACGCGGCCCAGTGCCAGCAGGCCTAAGCTCAGCGCAGGCAAAGAGGCGGCCAGCGCCGCAGCGATCGTCAACAGGCCACTGAGGCCACAACAGACCAGTCCCAGCATCACCACGCGCTTCGGCCCGAGCTTATCGGCCAGCGTACCCGACTGCGGGCGGCTGAGCAGCGTGGCAAAATATTGAATGCTGATAATCAGGCCAGCCATAAATGAGCTGTAGCCAAGCTGGTTATGCACGAAACCTGGCAATACCGCTAACGGCAGGCCAACGGAGAGATAGCAGAAGAAGGTAAAAATAATAACGGAGAGAATACGCCGGTTAAGCTGGGCATTACTGAGGGAGGCTGATTGGGTCATAGCGAAAACGTAACAGATGTTATGAGTGTGTGAAGGAAAGGCCATCATACACTTAGCAGACTAATGGGTCGTGGATTTTTCTCTGCTGAGTTGCATCGCTATCTGGTTGATCGCGTCCGCAATGGCGCCGGAGGTGCGCAAAGTGCGAATGGTCGTGAACAGGGAATCTGCCTCAACGTAGTTTTTACGCAGATAGCCCAACCACTGTTTGATGCGTGCGACGTGGTAAAGCCCGGTGTCACCCTGCTTTTCCAGCACGCTGTAACGCTGAAGTAACTGCACCACTTCTGGCCAGGCCATCGGTGGTTCACGGTATTTAATCACGCGACTGAGGTTCGGCACATTGAGCGCGCCACGGCCAATCATCACCGCATCGCAGCCGGTGACCGCCAGACAATCCTGCGCGCTTTGCCAGTCCCAGATCTCACCGTTGGCGATCACCGGAATCTGTAGGCGCTGACGAATTTCGCCAATCGCCGCCCAGTTAATGCGCTCGGCACGGTAGCCATCTTCTTTGGTTCGGCCATGCACCACCAGCTCGCTGGCACCCGCCTGCTCCACCGCATCGGCAATCTCAAACTGCCGCGCGTCGGAATCCCAGCCAAGGCGAATTTTCACCGTGACCGGCAGATGCGCTGGTACCGCTGCACGCATCGCTTTTGCGCCGCGATAAATCAGTTCGGGATCTTTGAGTAAGGTGGCGCCGCCGCCGCTGCCATTAACCAGCTTCGACGGACAGCCGCAATTCAGATCGACGCCCCAGGAACCGAGTTCAACCGCACGCGCGGCGTTCTCAGCCAGCCACTGTGGATGTTGTCCAAGCAGCTGGATGCGTACCCGCGTGCCGCTGGGCGTCCGGCTCTGCTGATGCAGCTCCGGGCAGAGACGATAAAACGATTTTGCTGGCAACAGCTGATCCACCACCCGTAAAAACTCGGTGATGCACAGGTCATAATCGTTGACGGCGCTGAGTAATTCCCGCACCAGTGAATCGAGTACGCCTTCCATCGGCGCCAGCAAAACACGCATTATTCGTTGCCGCGGTTACCGGTATTGCCGTTGGCGGCACGGCGCGGACGCGTACGGCGTGCGCCGTCAGCGGTCGTTGCCTGTGGCGCACGACGTTGGCCGCTGGCCGCTGCCGGACGATCGGAGGAAGCACGACGTTCACCGCCTGCCGCACTGCGATCGCCGCTGCTGCTGCGACGCTCACCGCCAGCGGAACGGTCACGACCGCCGCCCTGTGGTGCACGACCGCGTCCGCCGCCGTTACCACCGCCACCGCCGCCACGCTGCTGGCGACCGTTAAGGATCGGCTCAGCTTTGATGCTTGGATCGGGCTCGTAACCGTCGATAGCCATACGCGGGATTTCACGCTTCAGCAGGCGCTCAATATCACGCAGCAGCTTCAGTTCGTCGACGCATACCAGCGACAACGCTTCACCGGTTGCAGCGGCACGGCCGGTACGGCCAATACGGTGCACGTAATCTTCCGGTACGTTAGGCAGTTCATAGTTCACCACGTGCGGCAGCTCTTCGATATCGAGGCCACGCGCCGCAATATCGGTTGCTACCAGTACGCGGATCTGACCTGATTTGAAATCAGCCAATGCGCGGGTACGTGCGCCCTGGCTCTTGTTGCCGTGGATCGCTGCGGCGGTGATGCCATCTTTATTCAGCTGTTCAGCCAGATGGTTGGCGCCATGCTTGGTGCGGGTAAACACCAGCACCTGCTGCCAGTTATCACGGCCAATCAGGAAAGAGAGCAGCTCGCGCTTACGCTTCTTATCCACCATATGCACGTTCTGGGTAATCTGCTCAGAGGCGGTGTTGCGACGGGCAACCGAGACTTCCTCAGGATTGGTCAGCAGCTTCTCAGCCAGTGACTTGATCTCATCGGAGAAGGTCGCGGAGAACAGCAGGTTCTGACGACGCGCAGGCAGTCGGGACAGCACACGACGGATATCGTGAATAAAGCCCATATCCAGCATACGGTCCGCTTCATCCAGCACCAGAATTTCGACCTTCGACAGGTCTACGGCGTTCTGCTGTGCCAAATCGAGCAGACGGCCCGGGGTGGCAACCAGCACATCAACGCCGCTGCGCAGTTTCATCATCTGCGGGTTAATGCTCACGCCGCCGAAAACCACCATCGAACGCAGGTTAAGGTATTTACTGTAATCGTTAACGTTTTCACCGATCTGGGCGGCAAGCTCACGGGTTGGCGTGAGGATCAACGCGCGTACCGGACGACGCCCTTTAGGCTGGTCGTCGGCATTGCTCAGCAGTTGCAGCAGCGGCAGGGTAAAACCCGCGGTTTTACCGGTGCCGGTCTGCGCGCTGGCCATCAGGTCGCGACCTGCCAGAACCACAGGAATGGCCTGCTTCTGGATAGGAGTAGGTTCCTGGTAGCCTTGCTCGGCAACCGCACGCAGAATATCGGCACTCAGGCCGAGAGAATCAAAAGACATAAATGAGGCTAACTCCGGTCTCCGCCCTGACCGATATTCTCGGCGTAGTTTCCAGGGGGAAAAATGACGCCAGCCTGAGCTGACGTTTGAAAGGGGGCACAAACTACGGTGCGTAAGCGGCGGAGTATATCAGCTTTCGCACCGCACCGCGAGTCAGGGTTGCGTAAACAAACTTTCACGATAACGAAACAGCTCGGCGTCGGTTTTGATGCTGAGCTTGCGCAGCGCCGACTGCTTCTGCCCACTGATGGTTTTGCGGCTGCGTTTATATTTCAGGGCAATTTCACCAACGCTCATGCCATCAAGAAAACAGCGCAGCACCTCCGATTCACGCGCACTGAGCGCGGCAACCGCCAGGCTGGTGCCGCTGGGCTCGCCTATCTCTTTGCGGGCATCCTGCATCTCCCAGTCGAGCATATCGGTGAGAAAGATTTTTCCCTGCGCCACATAGCGAATCGCCTTAACGATGGTTTGCGGATGTTCGCTTTTGCCGACAAACCCCTTGATGCCCGCCTTCATCGCCATGCGGATTACCGCCGGGCTTTCCAGCGAGGAGGTAAGCAGGATTTTCAGCCGTGGGTAGCGCGTCATCAAATTGCGAATCAGCGCCAGACCGTCGATTTCGCCCTCTTCCAGCATGTAATCCAGCAGCAAGACATCCGGGCAGCTGTCACGCAGCGCGGCCAGCAGTTCCGTAGACTGACCAAAACTGCCGGTCAGCTCCAGATCTTTTTCCATACTGAGAAAGTTTTGCATACCCCAGCGCACGATGGGGTGATCGTCGAGAATGGCAATACGGATTGTAAATGCGTGGTGTCTTGTCGCCATAGCCTGTTGCCCTTTAATAACGTCCCTGTTTGTGGCGCGACGTACAGCCGCCCTGTCCTGTCAAAGAAAAGCGGACGATGAGCTAACTTTCTTAAACCGCAGAGAAAAACAGGCAGCGAAGGCGAAACAGAAACAACAAGGGCCACACGATGGTGGCCCTTGTTACGGCGGGAAAGACCCGTCAGGAACGTTTTTTAACGATGTGACGCGCCGGCTCTTTTGCCAGCAGCGAAACCACCGCCGGACCAGCCAGCATAATTATGCCTAAACCGCCGACCAGCAGGTTGTTGTGAACCACATGCGATACCAGAAACAGCGTGAGCATCGCGGCGCCAAAATAATAGGTGGTAGTTGCCTCTTCCAGAAAGTCCCCAATGGTGCGCAGGTGTTCAATGCGCTGGGTGATAATCATCGCGAGACAGACCGTGACATAAGCGGAAATCAATACCGTGCTGACTTCAATCAGCGCCTGATGTTTCCAGCCCCAAACCAGCGCCGCAATCAGCAGCAAATGCAGGGCAATGTGTACACAAGTTTGTCCGGTGACAATCTGGATACGGTTAGACCATTTCATCAGTTTCTCCTGGCAGACCCTGCGGGTCGCCCAAGTGCAACCGGCGGATGTGCCGATGACGAATTTTTTCAGATTAACGCAAATTCAGATTAATACGCAATATTCTGCTGCCGACGTGCGCTGTTTGTGAGCAGCACTACAGTTTATTCTGCGGTCGCAGCTAATCGCGGCGCTATTATGCCACATTCAGACATAAATTTCCTCCGCTGTGCATTTGCCCTGGTTCATCCGACAGCAAAACTCGCCCTGAACCGTTATTCAACGCGGGATAAACGCGCGCTTATTATTTGCTTTGGTCAGCGTTTTTTGTGACGGGCGCTACACTCTATCCTTATTAAAAAAGAAATGGAGAGCGCCTCAGGTATGTCACATAACGCGCAAGGATTTTCGTTCAAAGTCCTCACGATCAATACGCATAAAGGATTTACCACTTTCAACCGGCGGTTCATTTTGCCGGAACTGCGAGAAGCGGTACGCGCGACCTCCGCCGACATTGTTTTTCTGCAGGAAGTGATGGGTACGCAGGCGATTCATCCGTTGCAGGAGGAGAGCTGGCCGGGCACATCACATTATGAATTCCTTGCTGACACCATGTGGAACGATTTTGCCTATGGCCGCAACGCGGTCTATCCCGAAGGCCATCACGGCAACGCGGTGCTGTCGCGCTTTCCCATCATTGAGTATGAGAACCGCGATATTTCAGTGCCTAACAGTGAAAAACGTGGCGTGCTGCACTGCCGCCTCAAGGTGCCAGAGCGCGATATTGAAGTGCATGTGATGTGCGTGCATCTTGGCCTGCGCGACGCGCACCGCAACGCGCAGATGCAGATGATGTGCGACATGATTGCCGATCTGCCGCCCGATGCGCCGCTGGTGGTTGCCGGTGATTTCAACGACTGGCAGCATCGCGCCAATGATTTTCTGCAGCGCGGTGCCGGGCTGGAAGAGGTGTTCAGCCGCGTCAATGGACGCCCGGCGCGCACCTTCCCTGCCCGCTTCCCCATTTTACGTCTTGACCGCATTTATGTTCGCAATGCGGGCATCAGTCATCCGTGGGCGCTACCGGCGAAACCCTGGTCACATCTGTCCGATCACGCCCCGCTGGCCGTGGAGATCCATTTATGAGTAGTGAATGGCGCGACGGTAACCGTATCGTCCTGCTCGAAAACGGCGAGGAATTTTTCCCGCGCGTGTTTGAAGCTATCCGTCGGGCTCAGCAGTTCCTGCTGCTGGAGACCTTTATTCTGTTTGAAGATGACGTAGGCAATGCGCTGCATGAGGTTGTACTGGATGCGGCGAAGCGCGGCGTGAAAGTTGAAATAATGGTCGATGGCTACGGTTCGCCCGATCTCTCGCCTGAGTTCGTCAACAGCCTGACCTCCGCTGGCGTGCGCTTTGTCTATTACGATCCGCGGCCGCTGGTGATGGGCATGCGCACTAACGTCTTCCGACGTCTGCACCGCAAAATCGTGGCGATCGATGGTGATATCGCCTTTGTCGGCGGCATTAACTTCTCGGCCGAGCACAACATCAGTTTTGGCCCCGAGGCAAAACAGGATTACGCCATTGAGGTCAAAGGCCCGATTGTCGATGACATCACGCGTTACGTGCAGGATGCGATGGGCAGCGAACAGATTACGCGGCGCTGGCGCTATCATCGTCACCATCGGCCCGCGCGCAACAGCACGCCGGGTGATGCGCAGGCGCTGTTTGTCTGGCGCGATAACGATGAGCATCGCGACGACATTGAGCAGCATTATCTCGATATGCTGCACGAAGCGAAAACCTCAGTCACCATCGCTAACGCCTATTTTTTCCCCGGCTACCGCATGCTGCGTGAAATGCGCAATGCCGCACAGCGCGGCGTCACCGTGCGTCTGGTGGTACAGGGCGAACCGGATATGCCGATTGTCAAAGTCGGTGCCGAGTTGCTTTATAACTATCTGGTTGAAGGCGGCGTGGAAGTGTATGAATACATTCGCCGCCCACTGCACGGCAAGGTGGCAGTCATGGATAGCCACTGGGCCACGGTGGGTTCCAGCAACCTCGATCCGCTGAGCCTGTCGCTCAACCTTGAAGCTAACCTGATTATTCACGACAGCGATTTTAACCAGCGTCTGAGCAGTAACCTCGATCGGCTGATTGCGGAAGATTGCGTGCGCGTCGATGAAGCAAAACTGCCTAAGCGTAACTGGTGGCAGCTGACGCGCGGCGTGCTGGTGTTCCACTTTCTGCGCCATTTCCCGGCGATTGCCGGCTGGCTGCCGGCGCACACACCGAAGCTGGCGCAGGTCGATCCGCCGGTGCAGCCCGAGATGGAAACCCAGGATCGCGTGACCCCTAATAACGAAGGAGCCAAACCCTGATGGCAAAGACACATTCGAAATGGCGAGTGGCCAAAAAAATTCTGACCTGGCTCTTTTTTATCGCGGTTGTCGTGCTGCTGGTGGTCTACGCCCGCAAGGTAAACTGGGAAGACGTCTATAACGTCGTCATCAACTATAATCGCTTTGCCATTCTCAGCGCCGTTGGGCTGGTGATTGTCAGCTATCTTACCTACGGCATTTACGACCTGATTGGCCGGGCCTATTGTGGCCACAAGCTGGCAAAAAGTCAGGTCATGCTGGTGTCGTTTATCTGTTATGCCTTTAACCTGACGCTGAGCACCTGGGTGGGCGGCGTCGCCATGCGCTATCGTCTCTATTCGCGGCTGGGCCTGCCGGGCAGCACCATTACGCGCATCTTCTCGCTGAGTATTGCTACCAACTGGCTGGGTTATATTCTGCTGGCGGGCGTGGTGTTTAGCGCGGGCATGGTGCCAATTCCACCGGGTTGGTTTGTGGGTGAAGGCACGCTGCGGTTGATCGGTATCCTGCTACTGATTTCCGTGGTGGTTTATCTCGGTTTCTGCGCCTTTTCTAAACGCCGTCGCTGGACCATCAAGGGACAAAAGCTCGCGCTGCCGTCGCTGCGCATGGCGCTGTTTCAGTATGCGGTCTCCAGCGCCAACTGGCTGGTGATGGGCACGATTATTTGGCTGCTGCTAGGCCAGAAGGTGGACTATCAGATCGTGCTGGGCGTGCTGCTGATCAGCAGTATTGCGGGCGTGATTATTCATATTCCTGCCGGTATTGGCGTACTGGAAGCGGTCTTTCTGGCCCTACTCAGCGGCCAGAATGTCTCTCATGGCACCATCATCGCTGCACTGCTCGCCTACCGCGTGCTCTACTTCATTCTGCCGCTGCTGCTGGCGTTGATCCTTTATCTCTGGCTGGAGAGTCGGGCGAAGCATTTGCGACAGCATAATGAGCGGAAAATGGAGCAGTCGCAGTAAATAAAAAGGCCGGCATTATGCCGGCCTTTCTGTTGTTGCTGCCCTGCCCGCTGGTTAGCGGCGGTTGCCAAAAATGCGCAGCAGCATCAGGAACAGGTTGATGAAGTCGAGATAAAGCGTCAGCGCACCCAGAATCGAGTAACGACGCAGATTCTCGCGGTCGTCAACATCGATGCCTTCCCCAATGTTCTTCAGCTTCTGCGTGTCATACGCGGTCAGACCAACAAATACCAGTACGCCAATATAGGTAATCGCCCACATCAACGGCGTGCTTTTCAGCCAGATGTTCACCAGCGACGCCAGCACGATGCCGATCAACGCCATAAACAGCAGGCTGCCCATGCGGCTCAGATCGCGTTTGGTGGTATAGCCATAAAAGCTCATCACGCCGAACATACCGCCGGTGACCACAAAGGTGCTGGCAATCGACGAATAGGTGTAGACGAGAAAGATGCTCGCCATGGTGACGCCGGTCAGCGCTGAATAGAGCATAAACAAGGCGGTCGCGGTGGCGCCGCTGAGCTTATGCACCAGCCCGGAAAGCACAAAAACCAGCGCCAGCTGAGCAATAATCAGCCCAAAAAAGGTCACTCGGCTGGCAAACACCAGCTCCATAACCGCTGGCGTGCGGGCGGCAAACCAGGCAACAAACGCGGTAAGCAGCAGGCCGCAGGTCATCCAGCCATAAACCTGGGCCATATAAGTTTGCAGACCGGCACTGGCCTGTGAAGCAACGGAACCATTTGAACGTGGATATCGATCCATGATGCACCTCTGTTAGCTAAGGAGAAACAGCACTAAGTGTGGCACAGTTTTTCTGCCCTGCGCCAGCCAGCGTTAACGTCGCTGCATGCACTGTTGATAACGGCCATCAACACGCTGGGCGAACCAGGCGGTGGTCAAATTTCGGGTGATTTTCGGGCTCTTCAGCTTGATGCCGGGCAGCATTTCTCGCGGCAGCTTACGGCCAGCCATTTTATCAGCCAGCAGATAAACCTGCTTGTAAAGCGTGGTGCGGCTGAACTTTTCGCTGTCGCCCTGCTGCAGATCGCGACGAATTTCACTCTGGCTCATATCCAGCTGCTTCGCCAGCGTGCGCACCGCCAGCTCAGTGGTGCCGGGTTTATCACTGTCATAAAGGATCAGGTCGCCATCCAACGCTAAATCCATGCCGGTTGCCTTCGCAACCGCGGCCTGGAACGCCGCATTGCGGCTGGCGTACCAGCCGGCGTTAAAATCAGCAAAGCGATAGAGCGGCGCGCTGTAGTCCACCGGATAACCCAGCAGATGTTTGGTACCAAACCAGACGCCACCGCGACGGCTGAATACCTCGCGACGAATGGAACCGTCAACCGGCCACGGATAGCCCGCAGCGTGCGCTTCGGCAAAGGCGATGCTGACCTGCATCGGCCCGCCGGTATGCACCGGATTCAGGTTGCCAAACAGTGTCTGCCCCATCGGCACCATATTGATAAAGTCATCAAAAATTTCGCTCAGCTCTTTCTCATTGCGCACTTTATCGAGGCGCTCAGCGTAACTTTTGCCGTTTGACGAAGGGATCTGCAGCGCGGTACGCACCAGAAACGCCGGAATATGCAGCTTTGCCGCGCGGCGGTTAATCTCGCCCCAGGCTATTTTCCCCAGGCCCGGCACGGAAGATTCCGCATTCATGCCCGATTCCTGATCGGCCACCGCAATTACCGCACAGATATTGCTGGTGCTGGCATCCAGCTGCTGCGTACGAAACGCGGTATAGATATCGGTCGCCCAGCCCGCTTTATCGCTGACTTTTGCCGGCAGCAGCTTTTCGATCTGCGCCTTCACATCCTGCGGCTGACGTGCGGGCGCCTCCGGCGTTTTTTTACTGCTGCTACAGGCGGCAAGCAGCAACACCGTGGACACGGCGGCAAGGCGTTTTATGGTGGTCAATGACATTCCTGTTCCCTGGCAAGCTCAAAGTGAAGAACCTTACCACTCCCTGCCGCGCAATCCAGCAGATTAAACGGATTTTTCACTGCCGTTGCGCCTGTTAAGCCGCCGAAGTTGAACTATGTTTAGCGGTTCCAACAGGTAACAAAAGGTTATGCAATGCGAACGCTATGTCTTACCGCGGCGCTGGCACTTCTGCTCAGCGGCTGCGGCGCCAACAACACGCCGGCACAGGTCAACACGCCCGGTGCGCCGACCTCAGCCAAAATGAAAACCCTTGCCACCGGCGCGACGCTGATGCAGTCACGTCCGCCGATTGATGCCATCAGCACCTATCTCGACGGTTTTCATTTTTACAGCGGCGATAAAAATGGCCAGATGGAAGCGCACCATTACGTCACCGTGTTGAATGACGATGTGATGCAGGCGCTAATCTATGACGGCAATACCGCCGACGCGCGCTTAATGGGCGTGGAATACATTATCAGCGAACGGCTCTATAAAACGCTGCCGGACGATGAGAAAAAGCTGTGGCACAGCCATCAGTATGAGGTGAAATCGGGCACGCTGATCGCGCCTGGCCTGCCGGATGTCGCTGATAAAGCGCTGATGAAAAAAATCGTCAACACCTACGGCAAAACCTGGCACACCTGGCACACCGATCGCGACAAAACGCTGCCGCTGGGCGTACCGGCCTTGATGATGGGCTTTACCGCCGACGGTCAACTCGATCCGCGTCTGTTAGCGGACCGCGATAAGCGCTTCAAGGTCGACAGCAAGGCGATCAAGGCACAGCGTGCCGATATTATTGCGCATCCGCCGGTGAAAGGCGCTAACGCCTGGCAGGATGGCGAAACTTACCAGCTACAGCGCGTGAAAGGCGCAGGCGAACAGAAACGGGGCAGCACCGGCTTTGGCCCGGCCGAGCAGCTTTCCGGCGACGGCCACCAGCACTGATTTACGCCCAGCGCGCAGCGGCCTGCTGGTCGCTGTCGCGGGCATCCACCCAGCGTTCACCTTCCGGCGTTTTTTCCCGCTTCCAGAACGGCGCGCGAGTCTTCAGATAATCCATAATAAATTCAGCGGCGGCAAAGGCGTCGCCGCGGTGTACGCTGCTGACGCCAACCAGCACAATCTCGTCGCCGGGAAACATCTCGCCGACGCGGTGAATCACCGTGACGCGACCCAGCGTCCAGCGATCACGGGCGGTGTCGACAATCTCCGCCAGCGCCTTTTCGGTCATGCCGGGATAGTGCTCCAGCGACAGCGCCGCAACGTCATCGCCGAGATTATGATTACGCACCTTGCCGGTGAAGGTCACCACGGCGCCATCTTCATCATCGGCCGCCAGCCAGTGATACTCCTCCGCCATGGCAAAAGTAGCCTGCTCGACCCGAATCCGCGTTTGCATATCAGCCTCCGGTCACCGGTGGGAAAAACGCTACCTCATCGCCCGAGCGGATAGCGTGGTCGGGCGACACCAGCGTCTGGTTTACCGCCGCCAGCAGCTTGCCTGCATCGAGCGCCAGCGCCCAACGATCGCAACGGGCGGCCAGCGCCGTGCGCAGCTCGGCCACGGTGGCATATTCCGCTGGCACCGTCAGGCTGGCGATGCCGGTCAGTTCACGCACCTGCGCAAAAAACAGCACCTTAATCATGAGGTACCGCCTGGAAATCACCTGATTTGCCGCCGCTTTTACTCACCAGCCGCAGCTGTTCAATGGTGATATCTTTCTGCACCGCTTTGCACATGTCGTAAATGGTTAACGCCGCCACCGAGGCGGCGGTTAACGCTTCCATCTCAACGCCGGTTTTGCCGGTCAGTCGACATAGCGATTCGATGCGCACGCGATTTTTCTCTGGCTCAGCCTGCAACGCAATCTCCACTTTACTGAGCATCAGCGGATGGCATAACGGAATCAGTTCCCAGGTACGTTTGGCCGCCTGAATACCGGCAATACGCGCGGTGGCAAAGACATCGCCTTTATGGTGACTGCCTTGCAGGATCATCGCCAGCGTGGCGGGCGCCATGACAACAAACGCCTCGGCGCGCGCTTCGCGTACCGTTTCTGCTTTGGTGGATACATCCACCATGTGCGCCTCGCCCGAGGCGTTAATATGGGTAAATTGCGACATAGTTATAGCGTCTTCAAATGCGAAACAAAGTGACAGGGTTTAGTGCGGGCATCGAGCTGATCGACAATGATGCGATCCCAGGCGATATGGCAGGCGCTTTCCGAGCCGGGCATAGCGAAAATCAACGTGCCGTTAGCCATGCCAGCCACCGCGCGTGATTGCAACGTGCTGCTGCCGATCTCCTCCCAGGAGAGCATGCGGAACACTTCGCCAAACCCCTCAATCTGCCGATCGAACAGCGGCAAAAGCGCCTCTGGCGTGGTGTTTTTTCGGTTAAAACCGGTGCCGCCGTTAATCAGCACCACCTGCACATCCTCACTGGCGATCCAGCGAGAGACGATGGCGCGAATGCGGTAGAGATCGTTTTTGACGATCGCATGATCCACCACCTGATGACCCGCTTCGTTCGCCGCTGCACGCAGGTAATCGCCGGAGGTGTCATCACTGGCATCGCGACTGTCGGAAACGGTCAGCACCGCAACGGCGACAGGAATAAATTCAACGGGCGCTTTCATGGTTTGCTCCTGCGTTAACCACCGATAAAAGAGAGATTCTGGGTAATGCCGGTATTCCCCTGATGGAGAAAGTGCGTCTGCTTTTTCTGTCCCAGGCTGCGGGCAATGCGCGCCTGCAGTTCATCCTGCTGATCGTCAGAGGCAAGCAGATCGCGCAGCGGCACGCCGCCGTCGCCAAACAGACAGAGATGCAGATTGCCTACCGCCGACACGCGCAGCCGGTTGCAGCTGGCGCAGAAATCTTTCTCATAGGGCATGATCAAGCCGATCTCACCGCGGTATTCGGGATGAGTAAATACCTGCGCCGGGCCATCGCTGCGCGCGCGCGGCTGACGCTGCCAGCCTTGCATAATCAGCTGATCACGGATCACTTCGCCCGAAATATGATGACGACGGAACAGCGCATTGTGATCGCCGGTCTCCATCAGCTCGATAAACCGCAGCTGAATCGGTCGTTCGCGGATCCAGTTCAAAAAGCTTTGCAGGCTGTTGTGGTTCAGATCGCGCATCAGCACGCTGTTGACTTTGATCTTTTCAAATCCAGCCTCGAACGCGGCGTCAATACCGGCCATCACCTGATGAAACTTATCCTGGCCGGTGATGGCGTGGAACTGCCGCGGATCGAGGCTGTCGATGCTGACGTTAATCGACGTCAGCCCGGCATCGCGCCACTCGGCCACATCGCGGGCCATACGGTAACCGTTGGTGGTGACCGCAATCTGACGAATGCCGGGATTTTCACGCACCGCCGCGATGATGTCGGTAAAGTCGCGCCGCATCGAAGGCTCGCCGCCGGTCAGGCGCACTTTATCCGTACCGGATTCGGCAAATGCACGGGTAATACGGCGGATCTCCTCCAGAGAGAGGAAACTTTTGTTGGCCGCACCGTTGGGCTTGTAGCCGTCAGGCAGGCAGTAAGTACAACGGAAGTTACAAACGTCCGTGATCGACAGGCGCAAGTAATAAAACTTGCGCTCAAAAGCATCAGTTAATTGTGGCACCAGTACACCTTTCCAAATTCGGGAGATGCAGGCATTTCTTTCTGCACCCTGGCAGCTCGATGGCTGCGGCCAGCACACCCTATCCGAAGACGTAGGCGGGAAGGCTATAGTGTGATTGCCGACGGGCAAAAACGTTGAAGACAAATAATAGCGCTAAATTCTGTGACTCGCCACGCGACTTTTCGCTGTATATTTATGTACATATCGCTTTTTCAACGCATTTTCTCCGCCAGTTACGTTAAGATAACCAGGAATTTTCGTACCGCTTGTTGTCACACTTTTTCGCGTCTGAGCATGTCAAAAAGCACAACAGTCAGTTTTCAGTCGCCACGCCCTGATGCGCGCAGGCAAGGAGTTTTATGAATCGTACACTGGCAGATCTTGATCGCGTTGTTGCCCTGGGCGGCGGCCATGGTTTGGGGCGCGTCATGTCTGCCCTGTCGCCGCTGGGATCGAGATTAACCGGCATTGTGACCACCACTGATAACGGCGGCTCAACTGGCCGCATTCGCCGCTCCGAAGGCGGTATCGCCTGGGGCGATATGCGTAACTGTATCAACCAGCTGATTACCGAGCCCAGCGTCGGTTCGGCGATGTTCGAGTACCGTTTTACCGGCAACGGCGAGCTGGCGGGCCATAACCTCGGCAACCTGATTCTGAAGGCGCTGGATCATCTCAGCGTGCGGCCGCTGGAGGCGATCAACATCATTCGCAACCTGCTCAAGGTAGACGCTTTTCTGATCCCGATGTCGGAGCAGCCGGTGGATCTGGTGGCGATGGATCAGGAAGGTAATATGATCTGGGGCGAAACTGAGATCGATACCATGAAACAGCCGCCGCAGGAGTTAATGCTGCATCCGGCGGTGCAGCCTACCCGCGAAGCGCTGGAGGCCATCAAGCAGGCGGACCTGATTCTGATCGGGCCAGGCAGTTTTTACACCAGCCTGATGCCGATTCTGCTGATGCCGGAAATGGCGCAGGCGCTGCGCCGTACTTCAGCCACCATGGTATTTATCGGCAACCTGGGGCGCGAGCTGAGCCCAGCCGCCGCCAGCCTGACCCTTGCGGATAAGCTGGCGCTGCTGGAAAAATATATTGGTAAACGCGTGATTGATGCCGCGGTGGTCAGCCCGCACGCCGATATCCAGGGCGTGGAAGATCGGCTGATCGTGCAACATCCGCTCGAAGCCGCCGACATTCGCTATCGCCACGACCGCCAGCTGCTGCGCGTGGCGCTGGAGCACGTATTGCAGGCGATCTAAACCGGCGGCGCGCCTGCGCCGCCGTTGTCCCCGTCAGGAGGCAGCAATAAACAGATCGCGCAGCTGGTGAAGCTGGTCGCGCGTCTGTGCTGCCTCTTCGAACTCCAGGTTCTGCGCGTGCTGCTGCATCTTGCCTTCCAGCTCGTGAATCTTCTTCTGCAGCGCCTGCGGCGTCAGTGCCAGGTAATTGGCTTCGGTTTCTGCCGCGCCTTTGGCGGTGCCTTTGCCGCCGCGGCCTTTCGGCTTGTTCATGCCCTGACCCAGCTCCAGAATATCAGTGATTTTCTTGTTCAGGCCCTGCGGCGTAATGCCATTTTCGGCGTTGTACTGCTGCTGTTTTTCACGGCGACGTTCGGTCTCTTCAATGGCGCGCGCCATCGATGGCGTGATCTTATCGCCGTAGAGAATGGCCTTGCCGTTGATGTTACGCGCCGCACGACCGATGGTCTGAATCAGCGAACGCTCCGAGCGCAGGAAGCCCTCTTTATCGGCATCCAGAATTGCCACCAGCGACACTTCCGGCATATCGAGACCCTCACGCAGCAGGTTGATACCGACCAGCACGTTAAACTCGCCGAGGCGCAGATCGCGAATGATCTCCATACGTTCAACGGTGTCGATATCGGAGTGCAGATAGCGCACGCGCTCACCGTGCTCTTCGAGGTATTCCGTGAGATCTTCCGCCATTCGCTTGGTCAGCACCGTCACCAGCACACGCTCGTTAACCGCCACGCGCTTGCGGATCTCCGACATCAGATCGTCCACTTGGGTAGCGACCGGGCGGACTTCAAGGATCGGATCCAGCAGGCCAGTTGGGCGCACCAGCTGATCGATCACCTCGTCGCCGGACTTCTCCAGCTCATACTTACCGGGCGTGGCCGAAACGTAGATGGTCTGCGGCGCCATCGCCTCAAACTCTTCAAACTTCATTGGACGGTTATCCAGCGCCGACGGCAAGCGGAAGCCATATTCCACCAGCGTCTCTTTACGCGCCCGGTCGCCTTTGTACATGCCGCCAATTTGCGGGATGGTCACGTGCGACTCATCGACAATCAGCAGGCCGTCAGCCGGCAAATAGTCAAACAGCGTTGGCGGCGGCTGGCCGGGTCCGCGGCCAGAGAGATAACGCGAATAGTTTTCGATGCCCGAACAGTAGCCAAGCTCATTCATCATTTCGAGGTCGAACTGGGTACGCTGGGAAATACGCTGCTCTTCCAGCAGCTTGTTGTTGGCCAGCAGCGTTTGCCGCCGATCGGCCAGCTCAACTTTAATATCTTCCATCGCCTGCAAAATGCGCTCACGCGGCGTCACGTAGTGCGTTTTAGGATAAATAGTGTAACGCGGCACCACCGACTCAATCTGGCCGGTCAGCGGATCAAACAGCGACAGCCGTTCCACCTCTTCATCAAACAGCTCAACGCGCAGCGCAATGTCATCGGACTCCGCCGGGAAGATGTCGATAACTTCACCGCGCACGCGGAAGGTGCCGCGCTGGAAAGCCTGATCGTTACGCGCATATTGCAGCTCGGTGAGCCGCCGCAGAATGCTGCGCTGATCGATGATCATGCCGCGCGTCAGGTGCAGCATCATTTTCAGATAGAGATCGGGATCGCCCAGACCGTAAATCGCCGATACCGAGGCCACCACAATAACGTCGCGGCGTTCCAGCAACGCTTTGGTCGCTGAGAGACGCATCTGCTCAATGTGTTCGTTAACCGAGGCATCTTTCTCGATAAAGGTGTCGGAGCTGGGGACATAGGCTTCCGGCTGATAATAGTCGTAGTAGGAGACAAAATATTCCACGGCGTTATCGGGGAAGAACTCTTTCATCTCACCATAGAGTTGGGCCGCCAGCGTTTTATTGGGTGCCAGCACCATGGCCGGGCGGTTGAGATCCGCGATCACGTTGGCCACGGTAAAGGTTTTACCTGAACCGGTTACGCCAAGCAGCGTTTGGTGGGCGAGACCAGATTCCAGCCCCTCTTCCAGACGACGAATCGCTTCTGGCTGATCGCCGGAGGGCTTAAAAGCGGAATTAAGTTTAAATACTTTGCTCATTGCTGGGTTACCTGGAGATGAAATGCGCGAGCCGGAGAGTAATTTTACTCGCCATTTGAAATTTTTCCAGTTAAAAATACTGGATGTAATACCAGTGTTTATCCATACTGCATTGTGCAGTGTGGCTGCGCCTGATTCCGGCGTGATGAATAACCGCACAACCTGCGTTGTTGCGCAATCTTATCCCCAAACCGGATGGACTTTTAACATTTGTCAATAGTGTGACAGCAGATCCCCGGCTGCGAATATTAACCGGCTCAGACGGGCTTGATTTTAACTAACTTATTGAAAGAAAATGCATTGCTCTCAAAGGCCAGATTCCCGCCACTTCAGGCTGAACCCGCGTCCCCTCTCGCTTGTAGAATGTTTTCAGACACTAATGCACATGGTTATCCACAGGAATGGTGGATAACTGATTTTAGCGCCCATGCCATATGGGGTGTATAAATCTTCCCCCGCCCTGGCCGGAGAAGCAAAATTATTTTTTTTCGTCTTTCTTTGTACTTTCTCGCCTGGGTGACCCGCCCAAATGCTATACGTCATGCGGCCTGAAACTGATTCGCGGCGTGGCGTCAATCCCCGCACCGAACTTTTTTTAGTCCATATTGTTGCCGCACTGCACCACCAGCGTCAGTACCCGAGCACCGCAAAAGTGCAGGAAATTATTTACGCCGGTAATTGATAAATTTATCTGACCATTTCAGCCTTGCGCAGGCGGGCTGGCGTCGGTTTCTCGCTCTTATCAGCATTGGCCTGGTTTTTGCACTATTGGTTCAGCCTGGCACGAGCGACAGCAACCGCGTCAATCGGCCCGACAGCAGAGGTTGCAGCCTGACGGCACAACGCAGCGGCGACTGATTCAACATGGAACAGAAAGAGAGGTGTCTGATGCTACGTTTACGTTCGGTAAATCAATTCTACGGTCCAAATCATATCCTCTGGGATGTTGATCTCGAACTGCCGCCCGGCACCTGCACCGGCATTTTAGGGCGTCCCGGCATGGGAAAAACCACGCTGGTTAACTGCATTATGGGTAACCTGCCGGTGAACAGCGGCAGCATGACCTGGCAGGAGAAAGATTCGCCGCCGGAAGATATGCTGCTGCTGCCGATGGAGAAACGGGCACGCATGGGGATTGGCTACGTGCCGCAGGGACGACAGATCTTCTCCCAGATGAGCGTGGAAGATAACCTGCTGATTGCGCTGCTGGCCGGTCAGGACGATCGCCACCGTGCTATTCCGGCCATGGTTTACGATCTCTTCCCTACGCTCTATTCAGTGCGCCAGAAGCGTGGCGGTGATTTGCCGATTGAACAGCAACAGCAGCTGGCCCTGGCGCGTGCGCTGGTGCTTGAACCCAAGCTGCTGATTCTGGATGAGCCCACCGAAGGCATGTCGCCCTGGCTGGAAGAGGAGATGGGCAACCTGCTGTACCGGCTGAACCACGACTTTGGCCTGACGATTCTGCTGCTGGAACAGCGGCTCTCATTTATTCGCCGCGTGGCAGATTACTTCCTGCTGCTGCACCGCGGACGTAACGTGGCACAGGGAAAAATGGCTCAGCTCGACGACCTCACCATTAATAAATGGCTGGCCGTCTGATGCTGCTTACGCCTGCGGCAGGCTCAGCCACTGCCCCGCTTCCGCAAACTCTGCACTGTCTGTCAGCCAGGGGATTTCACCCAGACAGGGTGCAGTGAGCCGCGTATGCAGCGTCTGCAAATAGGCCTGATGCCGCTTGCCCGGCGGCGTAACGCCGTTGGCAATCCAGCCAGCAAACGGTAGCCCGGCGGCGCGGATAGCATCGGCGGTCAACAGCGCGTGATTAATACAGCCGAGCTTGATGCCGACCACCAGAATCACCGGTAGCTGCTCCTGCTTCACCCAGTCTGCAAAGGTCAAATCCTCTGCCAGCGGCGTATACCAGCCGCCTGCGCCTTCCACCAGCACCCATTCAGCCTGCTCAGCAATATGCGCCAGCCCGGCTGAGAGCCGCGCAGCGGTGATCGGGCGTTGCTCTTCGGCACTGAGAATATGCGGTGCGGTGGGCTCGGCAAACGCCAGCGGGTTAACCTCGTCATAGCTCAGCGCCACAGAACCGTAGCGTTGCAGCGCCAGCGCATCGCTGTTGCGCAGCCCCTGCTCAGTCATGTCGCAACCTGAAGCCACCGGTTTGTAGCCCGCGCAGCGCAGTCCCGCCCGGCTGGCGGCCTGCAGAAGTGCGCTGCTGGCCACGGTTTTGCCCACTTCAGTATCGGTTCCGGTAACGAACCAGCGTTTAGTCACCATCAATTACTCCATAAAACAGATGATAGGTCAGCAGATAGCCGCGGGCATCCTGTGGCCATGCCGCTTCCAGCTGTTGCAGGCGCGAGCGCGTGAGTAGCGTATGCGTACGGCCCTGCGGTAAATGGGTGGCGCCGATGCCTTTCAGCGAGCGCATCGCCTCCAGCACGCCGGGAAAGGCCAGCGTCAGCGTTTCGTGCTGCCAGTGCAGCGGCAAACCGGTACAGAGGGCGACAATCTGTGCCTGCGTGAGAAAACGGTTAGCGTGCGGCGCCGCATCCACCGCTTGCCAGGCGTGATGCACCTCGCTGAGGGAATCGGCGGTCAGGGTGGAAAACAGCACCTTGCCGCCGACGCGCGTGACGCGGCGACACTCGTCCAGTGCCCGACGCAGATCGCTGCACCACTGCACGGCAAGATTGCTCCAGGTGAGATCAACACAGCGGTCAGCCAGTGGCAGCTGCTCAATATCACCCGCCAGATAGCTGCTGGCCGCCTGTTGACCCGCCGCCTGCGCCAGCATGCCCGGCGAGAGATCAAGCGCAATCACCTCGTGCCCCTGCTGTTGCCAGCGCTGGCTGAACCAGCCGGTGCCGCAGCCTGCATCCAGCACCCGCTGCGCAGGCGGTAGGGTCACCAGCGACATCAGCTTTTCGCCTGCCGCACGCTGCAGCGCCGCGTGCTGGTCATAGGCGCTGGCCGCCCGGCCAAAAGCACGGGCAACCGCGCGCTTATCGATCGTGGCTTGCATCAAGCGCCTCCAGAAGATAATCGATATCCGCAGGCTGATGCGCAGCGGATAAAGTAATGCGTAAACGGGCGCTGCCCGGCGGCACCGTGGGCGGCCGAATCGCGCTGACCCAGCAGCCCGCCTGACGCAGCCGCTGTGCCAGCGCCAGCGCCGCGGCGTTATCGCCGACCAGCAGGGGCTGAATGGCGCTTGAGGAATCAAGCAGGCTCAGGCCGCGCTCGGCAGCACCGGTACGAAAATGTTGAATATTGTCGTGCAGGCGCTGCCGTTCGCTGTCGGCCTGCTTGATGGCGCTGAGCGCCGCATCCAGCGCACAGATCTGCGCGGGCGGCATAGCAGTGCTGTAAATCAGATGGCGGGCAAACTGCAGCATGTAATCGGCAACATCCTCACTGCACAGCAGCGCCGCGCCGCCGCAGCCAAATGCTTTGCCAAAGGTGATCACCAGCAGTTCCGGTTTGACCTGCTGTTGCCAACAGCTGCCGCGTCCGCCCTCGCCGACCACGCCGATGCCGTGCGCATCATCAACCATCATCCAGCCACCGGCAGCGTGGGTGCTGACCGCCAGCTCTGCCAGCGGCGCGCTGTCGCCATCCATGCTGAAAATGCCTTCGGTGATCACCAGGGTTTCTCCGGCGCACGGTTTCGCCAGCAGGCGATCGAGGCTGGTGCTCTGGTTATGGCTGAAGCGGCGCAGCTCTGCCGGACTGAGGTGCGCTGCTTCCAGAATTGAGGCGTGCGCCAGCTTATCCGCCAGCAGCCGATCGCCTTTGGCCATCATCGCCGCCACGATCGCCTGATTGGCGGCAAAACCGGAGATAAACAGCAGCGCGCGCGGATAGCCGAGCCATTCCGCCAGCCGGGCTTCAAAGCGCTGTTGCAGTGGATGATAACCGGTGACGTGCGCCGAGCCGCCGGCGCCGTTGCCGTAGCGCAGCGCGCCGTCGTGCCAGGCGGCGGCGAGGCGCGTATCCTGCGCCAGGCCGAGGTAATCATTGGCGGAGAAATTACGCAGCCGCTGGCCGTCGGCCTCAATCCAGCCGGGGCCGCTGGCGGTGGTCGGCTGCCGACGCCGCAGCGCCTGCTGCTGCTGACGCTGCTCCAGCGCGGCGCCAATGCGCTGCTGCCAACTCATGACAGAGCGGCGTTGTAAAACTGTTCGCTGTCGCCGTGGGTCAGCTGCTCGGTAAGTTGCTGCTGCTGGGCCACGTCGCCATGAACGGTGGTGGTGTGTTCCGGATTAAGGCCGAGTTTGCGGAACAGCAGCAGGTCGGTATCTTCTTCCGGATTAGGCGTAGTCAGCAGCTTGCAGCCGTAAAAAATGGAGTTGGCTCCGGCCATAAAGCACATCGCCTGCGTCTGTTCGCTCATCTGCTCGCGCCCGGCGGAGAGCCGCACATGAGAACGCGGCATCATGATACGCGCCACCGCAATAGTGCGGATGAAATCAAAGGGATCGACGTCGTCGTTATCCGCCATTGGCGTGCCTTTGACCTTCACCAGCATATTGATCGGCACGCTTTCAGGTGGCACCGGCAGGTTGGCCAGCTGCATCAACAATCCGGCCCGATCGGTAACCGTTTCGCCAAGGCCCACAATGCCACCGGAACAGACTTTGATTCCGGCATCGCGCACCTTATCCAGCGTATCAAGACGTTCCTGATAGCTGCGGGTAGTGATGACGTTGCCATAGAACTCCGGCGAGGTATCAAGGTTGTGATTGTAAAAATCGAGTCCGGCGTCGGCCAGCTGCTGCGCCTGACGGTCGCTGAGCGTGCCCAGCGTCATGCAGGTTTCCATGCCCAGCTCACGCACGCCCTGCACCATTTTTTCCAGGTAAGGCATGTCGCGTTCGTGCGGATTCTTCCATGCGGCACCCATGCAGAAACGGCTGGATCCGGCGGCTTTGGCCTTGCGCGCCGAGGCGAGCACCTCATCCACTTCCATCAACCGCTCCGACTCCAGCCCGGTTTTGTAACGTGCGCTCTGCGGGCAGTATTTACAGTCTTCCGGGCAGGCGCCGGTCTTGATCGATAACAGCGTGCTGACCTGCACCTGACGCGGATCAAAGTGCTGACGGTGCACCTGTTGCGCCTCAAAAAGTAGCTCAAGAAAGGGTTTGTTAAACAGCGCCTGGGTTTGTGCCAGGCTCCAGCGTTGTGTCATTGCGAACTCCAGAAAAGGGGTGATTAACCCTGACGATCGTGGTTATACTTGTAAACTAAATCTTTTTAATTTGGTTTACAACTCCCTGATGACACCCGCCGATCTCGCGTTTGATCGCCAGCATATCTGGCACCCTTACACCTCAATGTCTGAACCGCTGCCCTGCTATCCGGTGGTGGCCGCACGCGACACCCGACTGCAACTCGCCGATGGCCGTGAGCTGGTGGATGGCATGTCGTCATGGTGGGCGGCGATTCATGGCTACAACCATCCGCGGCTGAATGCGGCGATGCATAACCAGATCGCCGCCATGTCGCACGTGATGTTTGGCGGCATTACCCATCCGGCAGCGGTGGCGCTCTGTCGGCAACTGGTGGCGATGACGCCCGCACCGCTGGAGTGCGTGTTTCTGGCCGATTCCGGCTCGGTGGCGGTAGAAGTGGCGATGAAGATGGCGCTGCAATACTGGCAGGCACGCGGCGAACGACGGCAGCGCTTTTTGACCCTGCGCCGCGGCTATCACGGCGATACCTTTGCCGCCATGTCGGTGTGCGATCCGCAAAATTCGATGCACAGCCTCTATGAGGGCTATCTGCCCACGCACCTGTTTGCCCGTGAGCCGCAGTGCGCTTTTGGCGATGCCTGGCACGATGAAGACATCAACGATTTTGCCGCGCTGCTCGAACAGCACGGCAGCGCGGTGGCCGCGGTGATTCTGGAGCCGATTGTGCAGGGCGCGGGTGGCATGCGCTTCTATCATCCACGCTATTTGCAACGGGTGCGCGAGCTGTGCGACCAACATGGCGTGCTGCTGATTGCCGATGAGATCGCCACCGGCTTTGGCCGTACCGGTCGGCTATTCGCCTGTGAACATGCGGCAGTCGTGCCGGATCTGATCTGTGTCGGTAAAGCGTTGACCGGCGGCACCATGACGCTCTCTGCCACGCTGACGACGCGCGCGGTGGCCGATACCATCAGCAACGGCGCGGCGGGCTGCTTTATGCACGGCCCGACCTTTATGGCTAATCCGCTCGCCTGCGCCGTGGCCAGCGAAAGCCTGGCGATGCTGCAGGAGAATCAGTGGCAGCAACAGGTCAGCGCCATTGAAACGCAGCTGCGTCAGGCGCTGCTGCCGCTGGCCGATCATCCCGCCGTGGCGGATGCCCGCGTGCTGGGTGCCATCGGCGTGATTGAGACCCACCAGCCGGTAGATATCGCCGCGATTCAGGCATTCTTTGTCGATCGTGGCGTCTGGATCCGCCCCTTTGGTCGGCTGATCTATCTGATGCCGCCTTACATCATCAACCGCGAGGCGCTCACCGCACTGACCGCTGCCATTGCGGCCGCACTCGATCGCCCGCAGCTGTTTCAAAAAATGTAACGGCCAGGCGCAGCGCGGCGTGATGCACTACGCTTCTATGCAAACCATAACCAAGGAGCGAAGTATGTCGCAGTCAACAGAGACGAATCGCCGCATTGTGCTGGCGTCGCGCCCACAGGGTGCACCCACGCAAGAAAATTTTCGCCAGGAGCAGCAGTCGGTTCCACAACCTGGCAAAGGAGAGATTCTGCTTCGGACCATCTGGCTCTCGCTTGATCCTTATATGCGCGGCCGCATGAGCGACGCCCCTTCCTACGTGGCCCCTTACGAGGTTGGCGACGTACTTGGCGCGGGCACCGTTGCCGTGGTCGAACAGTCGCAGCATGATGACTATGCGCCAGGTGACTGGGTCGTCAGCCAGAGCGGCTGGCAGGATTACGCCATTTCAAACGGCGAAGGCCTGTATAAACTCAGCGGCCCGGTGCTGAAACACCCTTCCTGGGCGCTGGGCATGCTGGGCATGACCGGCTTCACCGCCTACATGGGCCTGCTGGACATCGGCAAACCGCAGCCGGGTGAAACCGTGGTGGTGGCCGCAGCTACCGGTGCCGTTGGCTCAATGGTTGGCCAGATTGCCAAAATCAAAGGTTGCCGGGTAATCGGTATCGCCGGTGGCGAAGAGAAATGCCGTTATGCTACCGAGACGCTGGGCTTTGACGCCTGCCTCGACCATCGCAGCGACGATCTGGCTGACGCGCTGAAGCAGCACTGTCCGCAGGGCATTGATGTCTATTTCGAAAGCGTTGGCGGCAAAGTGTTTGATGCCGTGCTGCCGCTGATGAACACCAAAGGCCGTATTCCGGTGTGTGGGCTGATTGCTGACTACAACAGCGGCGCCGACCTGCCTGAAGGGCCAAACCGCCTGCCGCTGTTCCAGAGCGCCATTCTGCGTAAGCGCCTGCACGTGCAGGGCTTTATTATCAATCAGGATTACCCGAACGACTTTGACGGTTTCTTTAAGCAGATGAGCCAGTGGATTGAGGAAGATCGTCTGGTGTTCCGCGAACACACCGTTGAAGGACTGGAGAATGCCGTGCCGGCCTTTATTGGCCTGCTGGCGGGTAAAAACTTTGGCAAAGTGGTTGTGCGCATCGCTGATGACCAACCGGAGAGCAAATAATGAAAATTTTGATGGTATTGACCTCGCATGGCCAGCTGGGCGACAGCGGCGAAAAAACCGGTTTCTGGCTGGAGGAGCTGGCCGCGCCGTGGTACGTATTCCGCGATGCGGATATCGATGTGGTGCTGGCCTCGCCCGCCGGTGGCAAACCGCCGCTCGATCCAAAAAGCACCCAGCCGGAAGCGCAGAGCAAGATTACCGAGCGTTTTAATAATGATGAAGCCGCACAGCAGGCGCTGGCTAACACCCATAAACTGGCTGAGATCGACAGCAGCGAATTTGATGCCGTGTTCTATCCGGGTGGCCACGGCCCGCTGTGGGATTTAGCCGAAGACAAACACAGCATTGCGCTGATCGAAACCTTTTATGCCAATCAGAAGCCAGTGGGCACTGTCTGCCATGCGCCGGGCGTTTTACGTCACGTTCGCAAACCTGACGGCACGCCGCTGGTGCAGGGAAAACGCGTAACTGGTTTTACCAACAGCGAAGAAAAAGCCGTGGGTCTGCTGGATGTGGTGCCGTTTTTGGTTGAAGATGAGCTCAAGCGGCTTGGCGGCCAGTTTGAACGCACCGATGACTGGGGTGCGTTTACCCTTACCGATGGTCATCTGGTCACCGGACAGAACCCGGGATCATCAGAAGTTACCGCCGAGGCGCTATTGAAGTTGCTCCATCAATAACGCAAGGAGTTGTAATGAACCTGTTCAGTCAGGATTTTAACGATGGTGACACCCTGCCGGAAAACCACGTGTTTAACGGTATGGGCTATAAGGGCCGCAATCTTTCGCCCCACCTCGCCTGGGATAAGGTGCCTGCGGGCACCAAAAGTTTTGTTGTGACCTGCTACGATCCCGATGCGCCAACCGGTTCAGGCTGGTGGCACTGGGTGGTGGCGAACCTGCCCGGTAGCGCGACGATGCTGCCGCAGGGCGCAGGTTCAGGCAGCGCCGAGCTGCCTGCCGGTGCGGTGGAATGCCGCACCGACTTCGGTAAACCGGGCTATGGTGGCGCAGCGCCGCCGCCGGGCGAACGCCACCGTTATATCTTCAGCGTACACGCGCTGGATATCGACAGAATTGATGTCGATGAGCGCGCAAGCGGCGCCATGGTGGGCTTCAACGTGCATTTCCATGCGTTAGCCAGCGCCACGCTTACCGCGTACTACCTCTGATCAAAAAAGCCCTCGCATGAGGGCTTTTTTTTATCTTCTGGCTTATAACGGCCGAATGGCTACCCACATCGGACCCTGCCCCACGGCATAACGCGCCAGCGGCTGTAACAGCCCCTGCTCGCCGCTGATTTTATACACCTGAATGTGATGCGATTTCTGACCGGTGGCGACCAGGAAGCGGCCGGTATGGTCGATGTTAAAGCCGCGCGGCTGCTGTTCTGTTGGCTGATGGCCTTCCAGCGTTAACAACGCCCCGTCATCACTGACACTGAAAATAGCAATGACGCTGGCGGTGCGATCGCAGGCGTACAGATGGCGGCCATTAGGTGTGATGTGAATGTCCGCCGCCCAGCGGGTATCACTGAAGCCTGCGGGCATCATATCCAGCGTCTGCACGCAGACCATTTCACCGTGCGCATTATGCAGCTGCCAGACATCAACGGTGCTGTTGAGCTCATTGATGCAGTAAGCATATTGCTGATTAGGATGGAAGGTCATGTGACGCGGACCTGCGCCTTCTGGCGTGGTGACCTGCGGCTGGGACTGCGGCGTCAGCGTGCCATCGGCGGCGAGGCTAAACAGGCAGATGCGATCCTGCTTCAATGCCGGGACGTAAAGCGTCTGGTTTGCCGCATCGATGTTCGCCGAATGGCAGCCCGCCAGATCCTTAACGACCTGCACGGGTGCCTGCGGCACGCCATCACTGCCGATCGGGCTGACACTGACGCAGGCATCGTTATAGGAGCCCACGAAGACAAACTTTCCGTCGCGATCGGTGGAGATGTGCGTCGGGCTGCCCGGCAGTGGCGCATGGCCCGCTTCGCTCAGCGTGCCATCCTGCGCAATGCGGAAGGCGATAACACGAAAATCGGGTCGTGCACCCACATAGAGAAAGGCATTATCCGGGCTGACGATCATCGGCTGTACCTGACCGGCAACGTCGACCACCTGCAATAGCGTTAATGCACCCTGCTCATCCATCTGCCACGCATGAATCTGCTGGCTTTCCGGGCTGGCGATATAAACGACCTGGTTCATGAATTCTCCTTCATATTCGTTAATGGCTGTGGCAAAGCGTAGCCTGGTTGCCACCGGGGCGAAAAAAATTGATTTGTACGCTGATGGTTTGGTGGCGTCCGTGACCGGGTGTAGACTCAACGCTTTGCTGACACTACAGGTAAGAAGAGATGAGTTACCGCGTTATTGCGCTCGATCTGGACGGCACCCTCCTCACTCCCAACAAAACCATCCTTGACGCTTCGCTGCAGGCGCTGGCCGCCGCGCAGCAGGCTGGCGTGAAGGTGATCATTGTGACCGGACGTCACCATTGTGCTATTCACCCTTTTTATCAGGCGCTGCAGCTGGATACACCTGCTATCTGCTGTAACGGCACCTATTTGTATGATTATCAGGCGAAAAAGGTGCTGGCGGCCGATCCGCTCGGCAAGCCCGAGGCGTTGCAGGTGATCGACAAGCTGGCGCAGAACGCGATTCATGGCCTGCTCTACGTCGATGACGCCATGCTGTATCAAACCGCCACCGGCCATGTGACGCGCACCCTGAACTGGGCGCAGTCGCTGCCGGAAGCGCAACGGCCGAACTTTATACAGGTGCCGGATCTGGCGCAGGCGGCGCGGGAAGCCACGGCTATCTGGAAGTTTGCGCTCTCCCATCCTGATACGCGGGCGCTGCAACAGTTTGCCGATGGCGTGGAAGCTGAGCTGGGTCTCGCCTGTGAATGGTCATGGCACGATCAGGTGGATATCGCCCAGCGCGGCAACAGCAAAGGCCGCCGGCTGGCGCAGTGGGTGGAGTCCATAGGTTTGCAGATGAGCGACGTCATCGCCTTTGGCGATAACTACAACGATTTGAGCATGCTGGAAAATGTTGGCCTTGGCGTGGCGATGGGCAACGCCGATGCGGCAATTCAGGCGCGTGCCAAACGGGTGATCGGCACGAACCTGGAACCGGGTATTGCCGAGATGCTCTATCAGGAAGTGCTGTAATCAGGCGCTGATCGACACGCTTTTGATCTGCGCCCAAAGCCACAGGCCGACGCGGATATTGAGCTCGTCGCGCGCCCACGGCGAGATCCGTGCCCACAGCTCGCTGTTGCCGGTTTTCAGCTTCACCTCGACCTGATCGTCTATCTCAATCAGCTCCAGCACCTGAGCCGGTAAAATATTGCGAATGGTGCTGCTGATCGGCGGCTGAAGCACCAGCGAGACGTCGGCCGCGTTGATGCGAATGCGCAGTGGCGTTTTAGGCGGCGCATCAATGCGACTGACCCACAGCACCTGATCGCCCAGCGCCAGCGCGGTCATCGCATAGCTGGCATGCTGCTCCAGCAGTTGCACGCGCAGCACGCTGCTCTGATCGGCGCGCGGTAGCCAGGGACGCATTGCGCTGCTGGCCCACACCTGTTCCAGCGGCCCCCAGGCTTTTACCCTGCCCTGATCCAGCACCAGCACGTTATCCGCCAGCTGCAGAATTTCGTCGAGGCTGTGGGACACGTAGAGCATCGGCGTCTGTACGCGGCGCGCCAGCTGCTGCAGATACGGTAGCACCTCACGCTTGCGCGGCACATCCAGTGACGCCAGCGGCTCATCCAGCAGCAGAATATCGGGCGCGGTGAGCAGCGCCCGACCGATCGCCACCCGCTGCTTCTCGCCGCCGGAGAGCGAGGCGGGAAAACGATCCAGCAGCGGTTCGATACCGAGCAGCGCCACCAGCTCGTCAAACTGCGGCTTCATGCTGGCCGCCATGCCGTAATGCAGGTTGCCGCGCACGCGATAATGGGGAAAAAGGCGGGCATCCTGAAAGACATAACCTACGCGCCGCTTCTCCGGCGGTAAAAACAACCGCTGTTCGCTGTCGCTCAGCAGACGATCGTTAAGCCGGATATAGCCCTGTTGCGGCTGCGTCAGGCCGCCGATAGCGTTGATTAATGAGGTTTTACCGGCGCCGGAGACGCCAAAAATTGCGGTAATGCCGCTGGCGGGCAGATTGACATCCAGCGTCAGCTGATGATCGCCAAGCCGTTGTGAAAAATGCAGTTCAAGCATCTTAATTTCCCAACCGCTTGCGGCCCCAGCGGGCCAGCCATTCAGAGGCCAGCAGCGAAGCCAGCGCCAGCACGATGGCAATCACACAGAGCCGCGCCGCCGCGCCCTCGGCGCCTGGCGTTTCAATCAGCGTGTACATCGCCAGCGGAATGGTGCGCGTCTCGCCGGGAATATTGGAAACAAAGGTAATAGTGGCGCCAAATTCGCCCAGCGAACGGGCAAAGGCGAGCACCGTGCCGACAATAATGCCCGGCAGGGTCAGCGGCAAGGTAATGGTAAGGAAAACCCGCAGCCGTCCGGCGCCCAGCGTGCGCGCCGCCTGCTCAAGCCGCACATCCACCGCTTCCAGCGCCAGGCGAATGGCGCGTACCATCAGCGGAAAGGCGATCACCGCCGAGGCCAGCGCCGCGCCGCGCCAGCTAAAGGCAAAGCTGATACCAAACAGATCCCACAGCCAGCTGCCGATAAATCCGCGCCTGCCCAGCGCGATCAGCAGCAAATACCCCACCACCACCGGTGGCAGCACCAGCGGCAGGTGAATCAGGCTGTCGAGCAGCGCCTTGCCCGGAAACTGGCAGCGCACCAGAATCCAGGCGAACAGAATCCCCAGCGGCAGGCTGCAGGCCACCGCCAACAGGGAAACCTGCAGACTGAGCGCAACAGCCTGCCATTCAACATCGCTAAGCATCATCTACGAGGCGTGAATCCATAACGTTTAAAAATAGCGGAAGCCTGCGGGCTTTTCAGGTACTGATAAAAAGCAGTAACGGCCGGTGTGCCGCGATCTTTAACGATTGCCAGCGGATATTCCACCGCTTTGTGACTCGATTCAGGAAAAACGCCCACCACGGTCACTTTTTTACTCGCGACCGCATCGGAACCATAAACGATGCCGTAAGGCGTTTCATTGCGTTCCACCAGCGCCAGTGCCGCCCGCACGTTGTTGGCCCGCGCCAGCGAAGGTGACAGCTGATCCCAGGCGCCCAGCGTCTGCAACGCCTCTTTGGCATAGATGCCCGCCGGCACATGATCGGGATCGCCGGTTGCCAGCCGTTCGCCGTGCAACAGCGTTTTCCAGTTGGTTTGCGCGTTCAGGGTAACCGGCTGCGGCTTCCCTGCGCTGGGCGCGATCAGCACCAGATCGTTGCCCAGCAGCGTCGTGCGGCTGGCATTATCCAGCGCATTTTTCTGCTGCGCATAATCCATCCACTGTTGATCGGCAGAGATAAACAGATCGGCTGGCGCGCCCTGCTCAATCTGCCGCGCCAGTGTGGAAGATGAAGCGTAAGAGGCGACGATTTTCACCGGCTTATCCTGCTGATACTGCTGCGCAATCTCCTGCAGGGCGTTAGTCAGCGAGGCGGCGGCAAACACGGTAATATTTTCTGCGGCGACGGCGTGACCGCCAGCGGTCAATAGCGCCGCACCCGCGAGCCAGCGGCTCCAGTTAACAGACATGTTCTTCTCCAGATTTCGTTGTATAAAGAATCATACAGCGTAGCATCTGCAGGTGTCATGCGCTTTAGTCATCAGGGGGTTAACTGCCAGGAGAGCGTATCGCCCGCGCACGGCGGGCAATGGGAAAACGGGGATTACGAACGGTTTTTTGCAGTGTGATCTTTAGAATGACCAAACTTGGAAATGACGTTAAAGAACGCGCCAAAGCCATAAATCAGTCCAAGCATAATTGCCATCACAACCGGCACCATAATGACGGCGACGGCCAGGCTTTTAAGTAATTCCAGCATGCCAGCCTCACTCTTTTCTGAAAGAAGCTATTGTAGCGACAACGAAAAAAAGTGCACTGTGCTTTTTGTGCCCTTTAGCGCGCCGTGACAGCCTGTTCTGGCTCCCATACAATTGCCCTTTATCGACCCTCTGGAGCGGCCATGCAGGCAGACATTTCTCTTATCATTCGGCTACGGCAGAAACTGTTTGCCGATCCGCGCCGCATCGCACTGTTGCAGCAGATTCAGCACACTGGCTCGATCAGCCAGGGCGCAAAACTGGCGGGCATCAGCTATAAAAGCGCCTGGGATGCGATCAATGAGATGAACCAGCTGGCGGATCACACGGTGGTTGAACGCGCGACCGGCGGCAAAGGCGGCGGCGGTGCCACGGTAACCGCCTGGGGCCAGCGGCTAATTCAGCTTTTTGCGCTACTGGAACAGGTGCAGCAAAAGGCGTTTGACGTGCTGCAGGACGATCGGCTGCCGCTCGACAGCCTGCTGGCGGCAATTTCCCGTTTTTCGCTGCAAACCAGCGCCCGCAATCAGCTGTTTGGTCACGTGATGCAGCGCGACCACCAGCCGGTGCAGCAGCATATCGCCGTGATGCTCAACGACGGCGTCACCGTGGTGAACGCGGCGATCACCGAGCACAGTGCCGAGCGGCTACAGCTGCAGCCTGGCAAAGAGGTGCTGGTGCTGATTAAGGCGCCGTGGATCGGCGTGACGACACAACCGGTTGAGGCGGAAAATCAGCTGGCCTGCACGCTGACGCAGATTGAAACCGGCAGCAGCCACAGCGAACTGTTGCTGACGCTACCTGGTGGCGAGGTGCTGTGCGCCACGCTAAGCAACGCCGACGTCGACCGTGAAGCGCTGCGTCCCGGCATGCAGGCGATCGCGTATTTTGCCGCCGAGCAGGTGATTATCGCCTCGCTGCTGTAGACCGCTGGTTTGACATTCGTTCAGGCAGCCGTTAAAACCAGCAGTACGGTGCATAATATGGAACACAACATGGCTACGTTGCAAATTACGCAAGGCACGTTTCGTCTTAGTGATACAAAAATCCTCTCTCTGCACGATCTCACCCTACAAGGCGGCGACGCCTGGGCCTTTGTTGGCAGCAATGCCAGTGGTAAATCCTCGCTGGCGCGAGCGCTTTCTGGTGAGCTGACCGCGATGCATGGCGAGGTGCGCAGCGATTTTCAGCGTCCGGTGCGTTTATCGCTGGAGCAGCTGCAACAGCTGGTCAGTGAAGAGTGGCAGCGTAATAACACCGATATGGTCAGCGAAGGCGAAGAGGATACCGGCCTGCTGGCATCTGAAGTTATTCAGGCGGAAGTAAAAGATGCGGCGCGCTGTGAGCAACTGGCCAGCCTGTTCGGCATTACACCTCTGCTGACCAGACGCTTTAAATATCTTTCAACCGGCGAGACCCGCAAAACGCTGCTCTGTCAGGCGCTGATGGCGCAGCCCGACCTGCTGATTCTCGATGAGCCATTTGATGGCCTCGATCAGCGTTCGCGTGAAAATCTGGCTGAGCTACTGGCCAGGCTCAGCGAGCAGGGTTATACGCTGGTGCTGGTGCTTAACCGGTTCGATGATATTCCGCCGTTTGTGCAGCAGGTTGGCGTGCTGGCCGAATGCACCCTGACCCACGTTGGTGCGCGCGAGGCTATTCTGGCCGAAGCGCTGGTGGCGCAGCTGGCTCACAGTGAGCAGTTGATGGGCATGACCCTGCCGGAAGCGGATTTGACGCCACTTAACGCCCTCGCCACAGAGACGCCGCGCATCGTGCTGCGCGATGGCGTGGTGGCTTATAACGATCGTCCGGTGCTGCATCAGCTTAGCTGGCAGGTGAATGCCGGTGAGCACTGGCAGATTACCGGCCCAAACGGCGCCGGTAAATCCACCCTGCTGAGCCTGGTCACCGGCGATCATCCGCAGGGTTACAGCAACGACCTTACGCTGTTTGGCGTGCGTCGCGGCAGTGGCGAAACCATCTGGGATATCAAGCAGCACATCGGCTACGTCAGCAGCAGCCTGCATCTCGATTATCGGGTCAGCGTCAGCGTTCGCCATGTGGTGCTCTCCGGCTATTTTGATTCGATTGGCCTCTACAATGCGGTTTCCGATCGCCAGGTGGCGCTGAGTAATCAATGGCTGGCGCTGCTGGGCATGCAGACACTTGGCGATGCACCCTTTCACAGCCTGTCGTGGGGCCAACAGCGGCTGGTGCTGATTGCACGCGCGCTGGTAAAGCATCCAACGCTGCTGATTCTGGATGAACCGCTACAGGGACTGGATCCGATTAATCGCCAGCTGGTGCGCCGGTTTATCGACGTGCTGATTGGCGAAGGCGCCACGCAACTGCTGTTTGTCTCTCACCATGCGGAAGATGCGCCTGGTTGCATCACCCATCGTCTGAGCTTTATCGCAGAGGGTGAGCGCTACCGTTATCAGCAGGAGAAAATTCGCTGATTCGGCGGGCTACGGCCCGCTGCTTTCCCGGCGGTGCGATTTAACATGGCCAGTCGCCATGTAAGCGCTACCACTTTTCTCCGTGCTTCTCATCGCAAGATACCAGGAATAAGCCTGAAATCGCTCTCTCTGAGAAATTAAAGCTTGTGTAAACGATTCCATTTATCCAGGCTTGATCACGCTTTCGTGGCAATAGCTGTGCTACGTTTACCCTAATAATTCTCAAGTTGGCTCGTTACCAGGATTTCTCATGGAAAAATTTAATCCGGTCGATCATCCGCATCGCCGTTATAACCCGTTATCTGACCAGTGGGTGCTGGTCTCTCCGCACCGCGCCAAACGTCCGTGGCAGGGTGCTCAGGAAACGCCGTCGCAGAATCAGCTGCCCACGCACGATCCTGACTGCTTCCTCTGTCCGGGCAATACCCGCGTCACCGGTGACACTAACCCGCAGTACAGCGGCACCTACGTGTTTACCAATGATTTTGCCGCGCTGATGACCGATACGCCGGATGCGCCACAGAGCAGCGATCCGCTGATGCGTTGTGAAAGCGCACGTGGTACCAGCCGCGTAATCTGCTTTTCGCCGGATCACAGCAAAACCCTGCCGGAACTGACGCTGAGCGCGCTGGCTGAAGTGGTGCGCACCTGGCAGGAGCAGACCGCCGAACTGGGTCAGCACTATCCCTGGGTGCAGGTGTTTGAAAACAAAGGCGCCGCGATGGGCTGTTCCAATCCCCATCCACACGGCCAGGTGTGGGCGAACAGCTTCCTGCCTAACGAAGCGCAGCGTGAAGACGATCTGCAGCGGGCCTATTTTGCCCAACACAACAGCCCAATGCTGGTGGATTATGCCGCGCGCGAGCTGGCCGATGGCAGCCGCACCGTGGTGGAAACCGATCACTGGCTGGCCGTGGTGCCGTGGTGGGCGGCGTGGCCGTTTGAAACCATTCTGCTGCCAAAAAGCCACATTCTGCGCCTGACCGATCTCACCGCTGAGCAGCGCACCGATCTGGCGCTGGCGCTGAAAAAGCTGACCAGCCGCTACGACAACCTGTTCCAGTGTTCATTCCCCTACTCCATGGGCTGGCACGGCGCGCCCTTCAACGGCGAAGAGAACGAGCACTGGCAGCTGCATGCCCATTTCTATCCGCCGCTGCTGCGTTCAGCAACGGTGCGTAAATTTATGGTTGGCTATGAAATGCTGGCCGAAACCCAACGTGATTTAACGGCGGAGCAGGCAGCTGAGCGCCTGCGTTCCGTCAGCGATCTGCACTTCCGCGAGGCCTGAGTGACCATGAGCTTAAAGACCCTGACCAACGATATTTTTAACGAGCAGTTTGGCTATCAGCCAACCCACACTATTCAGGCGCCGGGCCGCGTGAACCTGATTGGCGAGCACACCGATTACAACGACGGTTTTGTGTTGCCTTGCGCTATCGATTATCAGACGGTGATCAGCTGCGCGAAACGCGACGATCGCCAGGTGCGCGTTATCGCCGTGGATTACGACAATCAGCAGGATCACTTCTCGCTGGATGAACCGATTCTCAGCCTGCCGGAGCCAATGTGGGCCAACTACGTGCGCGGCGTGGTGAAACATATGCAGCAGCGCTGCCCGGAAGTTGGCGGTGTGGACATGGTGATCAGTGGCGACGTGCCGCAGGGTGCCGGTCTGAGCTCCTCCGCCTCGCTGGAAGTGGCGGTGGGTACCGTTCTGCAACAGCTGTGGCATCTGCCAATTGACGGCGCGGCAGTGGCGGTAAATGGCCAGGAAGCGGAAAACCAGTTTGTCGGTTGTAACTGCGGCATCATGGATCAGCTGATCTCCGCGCTGGGCAAACAGGATCACGCGATGCTGCTCGACTGCCGCACGCTGGGTACGCGCCCGGTGCCAATGCCAGACAACGTTGCCGTGGTGATCATCAACACCAACTTCCGTCGCAGCCTGGTGGGCAGTGAATACAATACGCGTCGCCAGCAGTGCGAAACCGGTGCCCGCTTCTTCTCGCAGCCTGCGCTGCGCGACGTCGATATCAATCAGTTTAAAGCGGTGGAAAATGAGCTGGACGCCGACGTCGCCAAACGCGTGCGTCACGTGCTGACCGAGAACGCGCGCACGCTGGAAGCGGCCGACGCGCTGAGCAAAGGCGATCTGAAACGTATGGGCGAACTGATGGCGGAATCGCACGCGTCAATGCGCGACGATTTCGAAATCACCGTGCCGCCGGTGGATACGCTGGTTGAGATTGTGAAAGCGGAAATCGGCGATCGCGGCGGCGTGCGCATGACCGGCGGGGGTTTCGGCGGTTGTGTAGTGGCGCTGATGCCGGAAGAGCTGGTGGAAGGCGTGAAAGCTGCAGTGGCCGCACAGTATGAAGCGAAAACCGGCATCAAAGAGACCTTCTACGTCTGTAAAGCGTCAGCAGGAGCGGGCCAATGCTAAATTCTCATGCACCCGATGGCCAGCCATGGCACATCACGGTGCTGCGCAACCGTAACGGCATGGTTGCAACGTTTATGGACTGGGGCGCCACCTGGCTGTCGGCCCGCGTGCCGATGCAGGATGGCAAGGTGCGCGAAGCGCTGCTCGGCTGCGCCACCCCTTCTGATTACCTGGAACAGACCGCCTATCTTGGCGCGACGGTAGGCCGCTATGCCAATCGCATCGCCAATGCGCGTCTGGAGCAGGAAAATATTCAGCTGATCGCCAATCAGGGCCCGCATCAGCTGCACGGCGGCCCGGAAGGGTTCGATCGCCGTCGCTGGCAGATTGTCAGCCAGAGCGACAGCGAAGTGCACTATCGTCTGGATTCGCCAGATGGCGATCAGGGCTATCCGGGTAATTTGTTGGTCGATCTCTGGTACCGGCTGGATGATGAAAATCGGCTCAGCATTCACTATCAGGCCACCGTCGATCGGCCCTGCCCGGTTAACCTGACCAATCACGCCTACTTCAATCTTGATGCTGAGCACGGTGATGCGCGTCAGCATCACCTGCAGCTGCACGCCGCGCACTATCTGCCGGTTGATGAGAGCGGCATTCCTGATGGCGGCCTGCAGCCGGTGGCTGACAGCAGCTTCGATTTCCGCGATGGCAAAATTATCGCTACCGATTTCCTGCAGGATGAGCATCAGCGCCGGGTTAAAGGCTACGATCACGCCTTTCTGCTCGACAGCGCCGGCGATGTCAGCCAGACCGCCGCGCAGCTCACTTCTGCGGATGGCAAGTTGCAGCTACGCGTGCACACCTCGGCACCCGCGCTGCAGTTTTACAGCGGCAATTATCTGGCCGGTACGCCAGCACGTGAACAGGGGCAGTATGCCGCGCATCAGGGCATCGCGCTGGAGAGTGAATTTCTGCCAGATTCGCCGAATCACGCCGACTGGCCGCAACCTGATTGCTGGCTGCAGCCAGGTCAACAGTACCAGGCAGAAACCGTCTATCAATTGATCGCGATCGGTTAACGGGTTGAAAAACGCGCACTGCGTTGGCGACAGTCTTACGCCTTGCGCATATTTCAGCTATGGTAACGGGCAGGAACATTGTCGGGCAGGCTCTGCCGGCGGTGCTGTTATCATAGAAACGTCAAGTATTAAGGAGTGAAGCTATGGCTGTAACTAAGCTGGTTCTGGTTCGTCACGGCGAAAGCCAATGGAATAACGAAAACCGCTTTACCGGTTGGTATGATGTTGATCTCTCTGACAAAGGCCGCACTGAAGCCAAAGCCGCGGGTCAACTGCTGAAAAAAGAAGGTTTTACCTTTGATTTCGCCTACACCTCGGTACTGAAGCGCGCTATCCATACGCTGTGGAACATCCTCGACGAACTGGATCAGGCCTGGCTGCCGGTTGAAAAATCCTGGCGTCTGAACGAGCGTCATTACGGTGCGCTGCAGGGCCTGAACAAAGCTGAAACCGCTGATAAATATGGCGATGAGCAGGTTAAACAGTGGCGCCGTGGTTTTGCGGTAACGCCACCGGAACTGGATCGCGGAGACGAACGTTTCCCTGGCCACGACCCGCGCTACGCTAACCTCAGCGCTGAGCAGCTGCCAACCACCGAAAGCCTGGCGCTGACTATCGATCGCGTTCTGCCATACTGGAACGAAACGATTCTGCCACGTCTGAAAAGCGGTGAGAAAGTGATCATCGCGGCACACGGCAACTCACTGCGTGCGCTGGTGAAATATCTTGATGATATGAGCGAAGAAGAGATTCTTGAGCTGAACATCCCAACCGGCGTGCCGTTGGTGTATGAGTTCGACGAAAACTTCAAACCGATCAAGCACTACTATCTTGGCGATGCCGACGAAATTGCTGCGCGCGCTGCAGCGGTTGCGAATCAGGGTAAAGCGAAGTAATTGATCTGGCGGTTGCCATCCGGCAACCGCTTTTTAACGCCCGTCTGTTTATCCTTCCCGACGCTGTTTCACCGCCTGCGCCAGCTGACGCAGTACATTTTCCGTATCCTGCCAGCCAATACAGGCATCGGTCACGCTTTTACCGTAGACCAGCGGTTCACCGCTCTCCAGGCTCTGATTACCTTCAACCAGATGGCTCTCGATCATTACGCCCATAATCGCCTGCTCACCGCCCGCAATTTGCTGCGCCACATCTTCAGCAACGGTTAGCTGCTTCTGATACTGCTTGCTGCTGTTGGCATGGCTGAAGTCGATCATGATCTGCGCCGGCAGGCCCGCTTTTTCCAGGCCCGCTTTCACCGCTTCAACGTGTGAGGCGCTGTAGTTTGGCTCTTTGCCGCCGCGCAGAATGATGTGGCAATCGCCATTACCGCGGGTTTCCACAATCGCCGAATGACCATATTTGGTCACTGAAAGAAAGCAGTGCGGCGCGCTGGCGGCGCCAATGGCGTCGATAGCGACCTTGATGGTGCCGTCGGTGCCGTTTTTAAAGCCTACCGGACAGGAGAGGCCAGAAGAGAGCTCACGGTGCACCTGTGATTCGGTGGTGCGTGCGCCAATTGCACCCCAACTCATCAGATCGGCCAGATACTGCGGCGTGATCATATCCAGAAATTCGCCCGCTGCCGGCAGGCCGCTGTCGTTGATATCAAGCAGCAGCTTACGCGCGATGCGCAGGCCATCATTAATCTGAAAACTGCCGTCCATGTAAGGATCGTTGATCAGCCCTTTCCAGCCAACGGTGGTACGGGGTTTTTCAAAATAGACCCGCATGACGATTTCCAGCTCGCCCCGCAGCGCCTCGCGCAGTGCGAGCAGGCGCGCGCCATACTCCTTCGCCGCCTCGGTATCGTGAATAGAACAGGGACCGATTACCACCAGCAGGCGATCGTCCTGTTTTTGCAGAATATTGTGAATTGCCTGTCGCGATTGCGCCACGGTTTCAGCCGCTTTATCAGAAGCGGGAAATTTTTCAAGCAACGCAACAGGAGGAAGAAGTTCTTTTATCTCCTTGATACGCAAGTCATCGTTTTGATAGTTCATAGGGTTTCCATTGATTTTCTTACCCGATGCGTCCGGGCACAACCCGTTCAATTTATCTCTTCGATCCCGCGCTGTAAATGCACTTTACCGGCGTTGATTCGCAGGCTGATTTGCACTTTTGCCGCCGTTTACTACACTTTTAAGCGTAAGCACTCTGGAACACGGTGTTTTAATCATCTTTTATCTTCTTTGTCAGCCATAGCGGGCCATACGCTCGTTGGGCGCCTGATTTCTCGGCAAACTGCACGCACGGGTTTGGCAGAGCAACAATGAATAATTAACGGGAGTATAATTATGAATAAGATTGCAATGGTATGTCTGGCAGCAGCAATGACTCTGGGTAGTGGTGCAGCGATGGCCGCAGGCGGCAACAACGGGACGTCTAATCAGGCTGCAGATGCCGGTGCCGTGGCGCCAGGCGCAAAAGAGAATCTGCCACCGAACAACGTTGATAACAACAAAATCAACAACGGTAGCGGGACCTCTCACAGCAGCTCCACGCACAGCAGCAAGCATATGACCGCTGATGAAATCGATCAGAACGCGCAGTGTAAAGATGGCAAATGCCCGAACATCAACCGCAAGGTTGAGACCAAGGTTGGCGGCGGTGAAGTGAACACCAAAACTGACGGCACCACCCAGTAATTCCCCGACGGAGAGCGCAAGCTCTCCGTTTGCTTTATTGCCCCTCCGCTTTTCGCTATGCTGATGCCCCAAAGATTGCTGGAACATCGCTATGGCCGTTCTGTTGTTAATTGACGATCACCCGCTGGTACATGTCGCATTAGAAGCCGCCCTGCCTCATTCTCCTGTTCCGCTGACCCTGATTTCCGTGGCTACCGCCGCTGAAGCACGTGAAGTATTGAGCACGCGCGCCGTTGATCTGATCATTCTGGATGTCAGCCTGGCGGACAGTAATGGCCTGGAAGTGCTGCGCCGCATCAAAGCGCATGACGAGCAGCAGAAGGTGCTGATCTATTCAGCCCAACAGGATCAGCACGCCATTCGTACCGCTATGGCGGCGGGCGCAGCCGGGTATATCGTAAAAAGTCAGACCATGGCGCAGCTGCTGTCCGCCATTCTCGCCGTGCTCGGCGGCCATCTTGCCTTTCCACCTCTGGCTGAGCCGGAAGAGGCGTCTTCGCTGTTAACCGCGAAAGAGCAGCAGATTCTTAGCCTGCTGGCCCGCGGCTTCTCTAATTTGCAAATTGCCGGACAGCTGCACATCAGCAATAAAACCGTTAGCACCCACAAGAAAAACATTCTGGATAAAACCGGCGCCCGTTCGGTGGTTGAGCTGGCTGAAATCTGGAAAGCACAGCAGTGAGACACATTGCCTGGCTGCTCCTGCTGTGGTGTTTCTGTGCTCAGGCCGCACTGCATGCGGTGAGCAGCATCACGCTGCCGCCACAGATGCTGCTGCCCGCGCAGGAGAAGATCAGCTGGCCTGACAAAAATCTGCGCGTCGGCATTTTGCAGGACAACGGCTCACCGTGGAACATCGTGGTGGGCAGCGATCTTTACGGCGTCAACGCCGACTATCTGAACGCCATCGCTCATCATCACGGCCTGCAGCTCACCATCAACGGCTACGCCGACCTGCCTGCTCTGCTGGCTGCACTGCAACAAGGCAAAATTGATCTGATCTTCGGCGTACCCAAACCGCTGTTGCCCACGCAGCTTGCCATCAGCCAGCCGTGGTTTTCCAGCCCGTTGCGTATCTATCGCAGCCGCAGCAATCAGCGTCCAGTGATGTTTAACTCGCGCGAGGCGCAGCTGGCGATCAGCCGGGAATCTTACGCCCTGCTCAACCCGGACTTTGCCGCCAGCCATCACTGGCGACTGTTTGATAACGATCTTCAGGCGCTCTATGCGCTGCTGAATCAGCGCAGCGATTATGTGGTGGCCGATGAAACCACCGCAGGCTTTCTGCTTAGCCAGCTGCAGCAGGGGCAAATTTATCAGCTGGCCTCGTCGCTCGAGCCAGGTCAGCGCGATCTGGTGGCGGCCGCCAGCGATCGGGCGTTAATTGCGCGGCTGAATACCACGTTACGCCAGCTGCCGCTGGATATGGTCAACGCGATTGAAAACCGCTGGAACACGCCGCAGCCGCGTTATCAGGATACCCGCACCAGCCCGCTGACCGCACTGGAGCAGAACTGGTTACAGCAGCATCCGCAGGCCACCTATGCCGCGCTGCGCGATGATTATCCGTGGAGCTACCGTGACAGCAACGGCATGGCGCGCGGATACAGCGTGGAGCTGTTGAATGCGGTCGCACAAACCACCGGCCTGACTTTTCAGCCGCACTGGGTGGATAACCCGCAGCAGGCCGCTGAGCTGCTGAGCCAGTCACGCGTCGATCTCCAGCTGATGCACCCACTCACTGGCACCGAAGGCAATAACGCCACCCTGCCGGTGTGGCGAGCGTTATGGGGCGTTTATACCCGCATACCGCCCTCGCGCGCGGCGCGCTGGCAGGATTTGCAGGGTCAGCGCGTCGGCGTGCGGCGTGGCGATCTGGGACGTGAGCTGGTGCCCGCGGGCATTCAGGTGCGTGAATTCGATACGCCCACCGCGCTTTATGATGCCCTGAACAGCGGGCAGATCGATGCGGTAGTGGATAATGTCTTATCGGCGCGCTGGCTGATTGCCGCGCGCTATAACGCCACGCTACAACTCGCTTTTGCCGCCAGCGATACCGCCTGGCCGATCGCCTTTGGCGTCAGCGCACAGGCACCGCTGCTGCGGCAGATTATGGATAAAGGCTTGCTGCTGGTGCCGGCCGATACGCAGCAGCGCCTGCGCGACTACTGGAGCAACAACAGCCGCATCAATACCGGGGACACCATGATGCGCTCGGTATCACAGCTGCTGCTGCTGGCTGCGTTGCTGGCGATTGTCATCCTGCTGATTTTGCTGGCGCGCCGTTATCTGCAACAGCGCCGGGAACAGCAGCAGCGTCTCGCCCTTGAGCGCCAGCGGGCGGAAGCGGAGCGCGCCAGCCAGATGAAAAGTCAGTTTCTGGCTACGGTCAGCCATGAGCTGCGCACGCCGATGCAGGCGATTCTCGGCCTGCTGGAGTTGGAGATCCAGCAATCAACTGCCAACAAGCGGCTGGCGATCGTGCACAGCAGCGCCCGCTCGCTGATGACGCTGCTGAACGATCTGCAGGATCATGCAAAAATTGAGAGCAACACCTTTAGCCTGACGCCAGAAGTGGTGGATCTTCGCCGCTGGCTGGAGCAGCTCAACGATCTTTATCAGCCGCTGATGCCAGCCGACGGCCCGCGGTTGATCGTTGCGCCAAGCTCAGCGCTGCCGCCTGCGGTGTGGATCGACAGTGCCCGACTGCAGCAGATCGCGGTCAATCTGATCGGCAACGCGATTAAATTTACTCGTAGCGGCTCGATTACTGTAACGCTGAGTGTTGATGAACAGATCAGCCTGCGGGTGGTTGACAGCGGCATTGGTATTGCGCAGGAAGAGCAGGCACGGCTGTTTGAACCCTGGTATCAGGCACCCTCGGGCAAAACCCGGCGCGTGCAGGGTAGCGGGCTTGGCCTGTCGATCTGTCGGGAATTGGTTACGCGCATGGGCGGCACCATCACCCTCACCTCCGCGCCGGGCAGCGGCACCGAGGTCAGCGTGACTCTGCCACTGATGCTGGCTCCCGCCATGGCGCCAACCGCAGAGGAAGCGCCGTTGTCATTCGCTGACCGCAGTCACTGCCGCATCGCTATTGTCGATGACAACCCTACAAACCTGTTGGTGATGGCGCAGCAGCTGGCGGCGCTGGGGGTGAATGCCGAATGTTACGCGGATGGCCGTGCGCTGCTGGCCGCCGATGCTCGTCAGCCGTTTGATCTGCTGTTTATCGATCGCATGATGCCGCGCCCCGACGGCCTGCTGCTCGCCGCCCTGCTGCGGCGGCGTGAACGCCAGCGCACGCAGCGCGCGCTGCTGGTGCTGTGTACCGCAGATGCGCAGATGCCTGATGATACGGCGGCGATGAGGCACGTTGATCATCTGCTGCTGAAACCCGTAAGCCAGAAAGCGCTGGCGGCAATTCTGCACACGCTGCCTGGCGATCCTTTGCAGCATCTCAGCACGGATATCCGTCGTCTGGCCAGTGATAACGAGGCATTTATTCCGCGCATTTGCCAGACGCTGCATCAGACCTTTCTTGCCGACCGCGAGGCGCTGCAAGCTGCCATCGCTCAGAACGACTATGCGACGATTGAACAGGCTGCACACCGCATGAAAGGCAGCTGGTTACTGCTGGGCCAGTCGCAGGGAGAGCGGCTCTGTCAGCAGCTGATCGATTGTGCTAAACAGCACAACCTCAGCCAGGCAGAGGCGAAATTACTGATATCATTAACCGATCGTTTGTTACTTACTCTGGAGTCTTATGGCGCACACTCATTCCCACGGTGAAGGCGACGCTAACCGTGGACGCCTGTTGGCGGCATTTTCCGTTACCGCCTTGTTTATGGTTGCCGAAGTGGTTGGCGGCTGGCTTTCCGGTTCGCTGGCGCTGCTGGCTGATGCCGGCCATATGCTTACCGATGCCGCCGCGCTGCTGATGGCGCTGCTGGCCGTACAGTTCGCCCGGCGCAAACCCAACGCGCGTCATACCTTTGGCATGCTGCGCCTGACCACGCTGGCGGCCTTTGTTAACGCGCTGGCGCTGCTGGTGATTACCGCGCTGATCGTCTGGGAAGCGGTACGACGTTTTTATCAACCTCAGCCGGTAGCAGGCGGCATGATGCTCGGTATCGCCATTGCCGGGCTGCTGGCTAATCTGCTCTCTTTCTGGCTGCTGCATCGGGGTAGTGAAGAGAAAAACCTGAATGTGCGCGCGGCGGCGCTGCATGTGATGGGCGATCTGCTGGGGTCGGTGGGTGCCATTGTTGCGGCGCTGGTGATCATGTACACCGGCTGGACGCCTGCCGATCCGATTCTGTCGATTCTGGTGTCGCTGCTGGTGTTACGTAGTGGCTGGGCGCTCCTGCGCGAAAGCCTGCATGAGCTGCTGGAAGGCGCGCCAGCGTCGATTAACGTTGATAGACTGGCGCGCGATATCACGCGTAATATTCCTGAAGTGCGTAACGTGCACCATCTGCATTTGTGGCAAGTTGGCGAGAAGCCGGTATTAACGCTGCATGTGCAGGTGATTCCGCCGCACGACCATGACGCGCTGCTGCACCGCATTCATCACTACCTGCATGAAACTTGCCAGATTGCGCATGCCACGGTGCAGATGGAGTATCAGGCCTGTGCCGGTCACGATTGTGACCTTGGCGCAGCGCAGGAACATGCGCATCACGATCATGCGCATGCCCACGCCCATCACTGAGTCGATAGCGCCCGTGAACCCTGTTTGCGGGCGCTCTGCATCCACAACCGTGTGCCGTTAAGGGCGATCACGGTTAGAATCATATATTCCAGCGACATCGCCCAAACGCCCTGACGGGCAAAAATCATTACGCTGATCACGTTGACCACCACCCACAGCAGCCAGTTCTCCACATACTTCCGCGTCATTAAAATCATTGCCACAATCGACAGCACCATCAGGCAGGCATCCCAGAACGGAAACGCATCGGGTTGCAGCGTCGGCATCGCCACCTGCATACCCATGCCCTGCATCAGGTTCACGGCGATGCGGGTCAAAAAGCCAAATACCGGATTGATATAGAGCGTCATCAGGCCGATGCCGACCACGCAGGCAAGACCCCAGCCAATGGCGCTGGGCAACGACAGCCAGCGAATGCGCAGCGCCGTCTGATTATCGCTGGTTTGCCGACTCCAGGCATACCAGCCATAAAGGTTGGCGGCGAAGAAAAAGAGCTGTAGCAGCAGGCTGGCGTAAAGCTGAATCTGGAAAAAGATAATGGCGAACAGCACCACGTTCAGCAGGCCAAACGGATAGTTGATGATTTTCTCTTTACTGGCCAGCCAGATACAGAGCAGTCCGGCCAGCGTGCCGACCGCCTCAATCCACGAGAGATCGTAGCCGCCGGTGCCCAGAGGGATATGAACAAGAATATTTTGCGTGCTGAAGAAATCCATAGCGCACCTTCAGAAGGGTCTCAGGCGTTGCCTTTGACCTTGAGTTTAAGTTCCGCCGCAAAGGATAGCATGCGGTTCAGCGGCACCAGCGCCCTTTCGCGCAGCGCTGCATCAATATGGATTTCATGCTGCGTGCCGCCGTGCTCCAGCCCGTCGGCAATCGCCTGTAGGCCATTCATCGCCATCCACGGACAGTGCGCACAACTGCGGCAGGTCGCCCCCTCTCCGGCGGTTGGCGCTTCCAGCAGCTTCTTTTCCGGCACCGCCTGCTGCATTTTGTAGAAGATGCCGCGATCGGTAGCCACAATCATTTGCGGATGCGGCAGCGCCTTTGCTGCCTGAATCAGCTGGCTTGTGGAACCCACCGCATCGGCCAGTTCGACAATCGCCTGCGGCGACTCCGGGTGCACCAGCACCGCAGCCTGCGGATAGAGCGCTTTCATTTGCTGTAGCGCCTGCACCTTAAACTCATCGTGCACGATACACGCGCCCTGCCAACAGAGCACGTCGGCCTGCGTCTGCTGCGTAACGTAACGGCCAAGATGACGATCGGGTGCCCAAATGATTTTTTGCCCGAGGCTGTCGAGATGCTCAATCAGCTCAACGGCGATGCTGGAGGTGACGACCCAGTCAGCGCGTGCTTTTACCGCCGCTGAGGTGTTGGCGTAAACCACCACGGTGCGATCGGGATGCGCGTCGCAGAAGGCGTTGAACGCCTCAATGGGACAGCCCAGATCCAGCGAGCATTCTGCCGCCAGCGTCGGCATCAATACGGTTTTTTCCGGGCTAAGAATTTTTGCCGTTTCGCCCATAAAACGCACGCCCGCCACCAGCAGCGTTTTGGCTGGATGCTGGCTGCCAAAGCGCGCCATTTCCAGCGAATCCGCCACGCAGCCGCCGGTCTCTTCCGCCAGCGACTGAATTTCAGGATCGGTGTAATAGTGGGCAACCATTACCGCATCTCGCGCCTTCAGCAGCGCTTTAATGCGCGTGCGGTAGTCCGCCTTCTGCTCAGCGTTCAGACGCGCGGGTTTAGGCGGAAAAGGATAGACAGCAGATTCAGGATCAAACATCAGGCTCATCAGGCGCTCTCGTTTCTTCGACTTAACGAAGTTGGCATTTATGGTGGCTGAAATGCGGTTTTTTGCCGCCACTGTTTTATATGCTAAACAAGATAACCAAATAATGGCCTGCTGTCCTGCTATTTCACCTGCGATGCGCCGCTTTCCAGACTGAGCAGGAATGCTTTGACATCCAGCCCGCCAGCGAAGCCTGTCAGCTTACCGTTGGCGCCGATAACACGATGACAGGGCGCAATGATCGACACTGGATTTCTGCCGTTAGCGGCGCCCACCGCCCGCATGGCGCTGGGGTGGCCAATCTGCTCGGCGATCTGCTTATAGCTGCGTGTTTCACCGAACGGAATGCTGACCAGTGCGGCCCACACCTTGCGCTGAAATTCGGTGCCGGCAAAATCCAGCGGCAGATCAAAGCGCTGGCGCGTACCGGCAAAATATTCCTGTAACTGCTGCTCCGCCTGTAGCAGCAGCGGATGGTCGGCGTTTTCAACGCGAGGATCGAGCCTGACGCGCCGCGGTGAATCATCCTGCCAGAGAATCGCTGCCAGGCCACGATCGCTGGCGATCAGCGTTAGCACGCCAACCGGGGTAGTGGTGATTTTGTAGTAATAGGACATGGTGCTCTCCTGCTGGGCTTTTCCTCTATTATTACCTTTTTCTTTCGCCCGGCTGGCTGTTTTCGGTCATCAGGATTAAATGTCCGAAAACAGCGAGTGCGAGGATGAAACCCCAGCTATGTTTAGTGTCCGGCACTACCGCCGCAAGGAGAACGGCATGATCGATTCTGATATCGCCTGGCAGGCGCTTACTTCTCGCGACACGCGCTTTGACGGTGTGTTTTTTGTCGGCGTCACCTCGACCGGGATTTACTGCCGTCCCATCTGCCCGGTAAAAGCGCCGCTACAAAAAAACTGCCTGTTTTTTGCCAACGCTGAAGCGGCCGAGAAGGCGAAATTTCGCCCCTGCCTGCGCTGTCGTCCTGAACTGGCGCCGGGAAATGCGCCGGTCGATAACAGCCATCGGGTGGCCGATCTGCTGGTGCAGCGACTCGAACAAGGCGCCATTGATGAGACCGAAAGCCTGGAAGAGATTGCCGCGCAGTTTGATCTCAGCCTGCGTCAGCTACGCCGTATTGTTCATAAAGAGCTGGGCGTTTCGCCGCTTGAACTGCGTCAGACGCGTCGTCTGCTGCTGGCTAAACAGCTGCTGACCGAGACCGCATTGCCGGTGACGGATATTGCCTATGCCAGCGGTTTCGCCAGCCTGCGTCGTTTTAACGACGTTTTTCAGCGCTGTTATCGCATGTCCCCCAGCCAGCTGCGCAAAACCGTGGTGGATGAGCACGCACCGCCGCTAAACAGTACCTCGACGCTGGAGCTAAGCTATCGCCCGCCGTTTGACTGGCAGATTATGCTCGACTTTCTGCGGGGCCATGCGGTGCTGCATATCGAACATGTTGATGATATCAGCTATAGCCGCACGGTGGCGCTGGGTCAGCATCAGGGCTGGATTCGGGTTACCCATCATCAGAAAAAGCCGGTGCTGCTGGTTGAGTTTACCCATTCGTTGCTGCCGGTGCTGCCTGCCCTGCTGCGCCGCCTGCGTAATCTTTTCGATCTGAATGCGCAGCCCGCCTGTATCGATGAAGCGCTGCGTCAGGATCCGCTGCTGGCTAAAAGCGTGGCTGATTTTCCGGGCCTGCGCATTCCCGGCGCGTTTGATGGTTTTGAGCTGACGGTGCGCGCCATCCTTGGTCAGCAAATTACCGTGAAAGCGGCGACCACGCTGGGCGGCCGTTTTGCCAATGCCTTTGGCGATAAGATTGAGACGCCGTTTCCGACGCTTAGCCGACTGCCCCCCAGCGCCACGCGCATTCATCACGCCACGCTGGATGAGATCGCGTCGTTGGGCATTATCAGCGCCCGGGCAAAATGTATTCTCGCGCTGGCCGAGGCGTGCAGTAGCGGCGCGCTGATCCTCGATGCCTGCCCATGGCCGCAAAAAATTATCGCTCAGCTTAAAGCGCTGCCGGGCATCGGTGACTGGACGGCGCAGTATGTTGCCATGCGCGCGCTGCGCTGGCCGGACGCTTTTCCGGCGGGGGATATCGTGATTCGTAATAATCTCGGTGGCATGACCGCGAAGCAGGCAGAGCAGCGTTCGGCAGTTTGGCGCCCCTGGCGCAGCTACGCCGTAATGCACATCTGGCGCAGCCTGGGGAAAAACGGCATCAGGAAGTAGCGATGATAAGCGGTCGCAGTGTGAAACGCAGAAACAACGCTTCAGGGAGCCTTTGTGCGCCTGGTGGGTGTGCAGAAGAGCGCAGGCTTGTGCGCGTTATGCGCCTCGTCTTGCGGGTGATGTTGATGCACCAGCTAATGTAGCTCGCGGCCAGGTAGCCAAACCTGCAGCAGGTTTACATCCTGTAAGTCCAGAAAACAGAAAAGCAAAAAGGCGCCTTTAGGGCGCCTTTTTACATTGGTGGGTCGTGCAGGATTACCCGGCTTCGCCTTGTCCTGCGGACCGTTGCTGTCGCAACGTTGTCTCGCTTTCGCTCGACTCGAACCTGCTGCAGGTTCGCATCCTTCACGATTTTACACTGTGCTTCACATTAAAGTGGTGGGTCGTGCAGGATTCGAACCTGCGACCAATTGATTAAAAGTCAACTGCTCTACCAACTGAGCTAACGACCCGCTGTGCGGTTTACTGCAATCTGCTTTAAAGTGGTGGGTCGTGCAGGATTACCCGGCTTCGCCTTGTCCTGCGGACCGTTGCTGTCGCAACGTTGTCTCGCTTTCGCTCGACTCGAACCTGCTGCAGGTTCGCATCCTTCACGATTTTACACTGTGCTTCACGTTAAAGTGGTGGGTCGTGCAGGATTCGAACCTGCGACCAATTGATTAAAAGTCAACTGCTCTACCAACTGAGCTAACGACCCGCTACGCGGTGTACTGCGATTTACTTTAAAGTGGTGGGTCGTGCAGGATTCGAACCTGCGACCAATTGATTAAAAGTCAACTGCTCTACCAACTGAGCTAACGACCCACTTTATGCCACCTGAACCGCTTTAAGATATGTCCCGGCAACGGCGGCATATATTACTGATTTAGCGGGGGAGCGCAACCCCTTTTTCCGCGAATACCGCTAACTGCTTACCTTTAACGCACTAAGGCCAGAAATCATACGATATCTGGCTTTTCATCGCCTTTTACAGCGCTGCTATGCGTTTTTGCGCCTGCTTAGCAGATTCACTGTTGGGATACTGCTTAACCACCTGTTGAAACACTGCTTTAGCCTTCGCGTTATCACCTTTGTCCTGCATGATGACGCCGACCTTAAACAGCGCTTCCGCACTTTTTGGTGATTTCGGGTATTTTTTTACCACTGTGGCAAAAAAGTACGCGGCATCATCCTTTTTGCCCTTGTTATAAAAGAGCTGCCCAAGCCAGTAATTGGCATTCGGCTGAAAGGTAGAATCAGGGTATTTTTTTACGAAAGCCTGAAAAGCAGCGATCGCCTGATCGTACTGTTTCTTTTGCAATACCAGATCAACAGCGTTGTTGTAATCGGTATTGGCATCACCGCTTTGTACCGGTGCCGCGGCGGCATCGCTGCTGCTGTTGTCAGAGCCCGCTGCTGCTGCCGTAGCCGAGCCGGTATCTGCTGCAGCCGCATTGCTGCTGTTGCTGGCATTGCTGCTACTGAGCGCATCAATCTGCTGATAGAGCTGCTTTTGCCGCTCGACCACCTGATTTAGCTGATATGAGTTTTCCTGGATCTGCCCGCGCAGCGAATCGATATCGCTTTGGTTGGCGTTCATCTGCTGCTGGAGTTGCTGCAAAAGTTGCGCCTGGGCATTAGAAATACGTTCAAGAGTGGTGACACGGTCTTCAACCGAGCCAGAGCCAACGTTACTGATTGTTGCCTGGGCATTAGCGGCCCAGGGGGCCGCTACGCCAACCAGTAACGACAGACTCAACAGGTGAGTTCTGAAGCTACTAATCATGTGGTTCTCTTAGTATACCAGTACGGCACGACGGTTTTTCGAGTAAGCCGATTCGTCATGACCCAGTACAGCTGGTTTCTCTTTACCGTAAGAAACGATAGAGATCTGATCGGCAGAAACGCCTTTACCCTGCAGATACATTTTCACTGCGCTGGCGCGACGCTCGCCCAGAGCAATGTTGTATTCCGGCGTACCGCGTTCGTCCGCATGACCTTCAACGGTCACTTTGTAAGATGGGTTGCTACGCAGGAAAGCCGCGTGCTGATCCAGCATCTGAGCGAAGTCAGACTGGATGTCATACTGATCCAGACCGAAGTAAACGATGTTGTTACGTTGCAGCTGTTCCATCTGCAGGCGAGCTTGCTCGTCTGAAGACATGTTGCCGCCGTTGCCGCTACCGTTCATGCCGCCGTTAGCATAAGCACCATCAGCGCCCATACCGTTGGTCTGGTCGTTGTTATTGTTTTTGTGTGAGCTACATGCAGCCACTGCGATCACTGGCAGAGCCAGCAGTAAACCCTTCAGCACTTTGTTCAATTGCATTTTTTGAATCCTATTATTTTGTTTGCCATACACATTTTCATATGCATCACAGATACGGCGACCAGGCAGGGAATTTTACCTGTCCATCAGTTGCCGGAAGACGCGCTTTGAAACGACCATCTGTTGATACCAATTGCAGTACGGAACCCATACCCTGAGTAGAGCTGTAGATTACCATGGTGCCATTAGGTGCAAGACTTGGCGTTTCATCCAGGAACGTGTCCGTTAAAGGTTGAACGGCTCCCGTTTCCAGATCCTGTCTGGCGACGTGCTGCGCACCGCCATTGGTGCTGACCATCACCATTGATTTACCGTCAGTGCTGACATCCGCGTCCTGATTCTGAGAACCTTCCCAGGTCACGCGCTGCGGAGTGCCACCGTTGACGCCAATTTTATAAATTTGCGGACGACCTGCCTGATCGGAGGTGTAAGCCAGCGTCTGGCTGTCCGGGAACCAGGTCGGTTCAGTGCTGTTAAAACGGCCGTCGGTGACCTGACGAATCTGGCCTGAGCCAAGGTCCATCACGTACAGGTTCAGGCTGCCGGTTTTAGACAGCGCAAACGCGAGCTTGCTGCCATCCGGAGAGAAAGCCGGTGCGCCGTTGTGACGTGGGAAAGAGGCGATCTGACGGATAGCGCTGTTTGCCAGCGTTTGTACCACCAGCGCGGACTTGCCGCTTTCAAAAGTCACGTACGCTACTTTGCTGCCATCCGGTGACCAGGCCGGTGACATCAGCGGCTGTGGTGAACGGTGAACCACAAACTGGTTGTAGCCATCGTAGTCGGCTACGCGCAACTCATAGGGGAACTGACCGCCATTGGTCTGTACCACATAGGCAATGCGCGTACGGAATGCGCCTTTGATGCCGGTGAGTTTCTCAAAGGATTCATCACTGGCGGTGTGCGCAGCGTAGCGCAGCCACTGTTTGGTCACCTTGAACTGGTTCTGGGCCAGCACGGTGCCCGGCGAACCTGCGGTATCCACCAGTTGGTAAGAGACAACATAGCTGCCATCGGCGCCTGGCTGTACCTGGCCAACAACAACGGCATCAATACCCAGCGCGCTCCAGGCGGCAGGCTGAACTTCAGCGGCCGTGGTAGGCTGCTGTGGCAAACGCGAGCGATCCAGCGGATTGAATTTGCCGCTGTTGCGCAGATCCGCAGCAACGATACCGCCAACATCTTCCGGCGCCGCTCCTGGTCCGGTCCACTTGAATGGCACGACGCCAATTGGACGAGCGGTATTTACACCCTGCGTGATTTCGATACGAACTTCTGCGTGCAGCGCGGCCGCCCACAGTATTAAAAAACTTAACGCAACACGAAATGCCTGCTTCATTTTCTCTCCCTTACCTGAACGCAACGTCCACGATAATTAGCAGTGTTCAATAACTATCAAATGCACAGCACATAGCCTGCACTGTTCCCGCACCATCAGAAGCCTGATGCAGGTGCCGACAGGCTTTAGATTACGGCAAGCTAAACATAGTTCAAGCTGCCATTTGTTACTCTCTTATTGCGGTTTAAAATAGAGTGGTGCGTTTTTGAAAACTTGGTACACATCCTGGCTCGGAGGCTTAGGAATGCGCGCCTGTCGGGCCGCTGCCATCGCAGCCTGACACAGTGCGGGATCGCCGCCTTCCGCCTTCACGCTAATCAGCAAACCGTCCGGCGCCAGATTAACCCGCAGCGTACAGGTTTTGCCCTTGTAGTTATCTGAATCGTAAAACTTGCTTTGAATCGCCGCCTGGATCTGACCAGCATAGTTGCTGATATCGGCTCCCGATGCGCCCGATTTTTTCTGATTCCCCTGCCCTGCTGCCCCGCCACCCGCTTTCGGCGCATTTTTGCCGGAAGCCAGACCGCCCAGCAGATCGTCTACCGCATCGCTGTCGCTGGCGGCTTCCGCGGCAGCTTTTTTCTTCGCGTCGGCAGCCGCTTTCGCTTTGGCTGCGGCATCTGCTTTAGCTTTCGCCGCAGCTTCCGCTTTCGCCTCAGCTTTGGCTTTGGCTTCTGCTTTCGCGTCGGCAGCGGCCTGCTCTTTTGCTTCCTGTGCCGCCTTCGCTTTAGCTTCGGCAGCGGCCTGTTCTTTCGCTTCCTGAGCGGCTTTTGCTTTCGCCTGCGCATCCGCTTTGGCCTTGGCTGCGGCTTCCGCTTTCGCCGCTTTTTCCTTCTCTTTTACCGCTTCTGCAGCAGCCGCTTTGGCCTGCTCTTCCGCCTCTTTTTTGGCGTTGGCCGCCGCTTTTTTTGCCTGCTCTTCTGCCTGTTTTTTCGCATCGGCCGCGGCAGCTTTTTTCGCCTGCTCATCAGCCTGTTTTTTCGCGTCGGCAGCGGCTTTCATCTGTGCATCAGCTTCCGCTTTGGCATCGGCTTTCGCCTTGGCCGCCGCCGCTTCTGCGGTTTTCTGCTGCTCTTGCGCCTGCTGTGCCGCCGCTTCCGCCTGCTTCTGCTCTGCTGCCTGGGCTTTTGCTTCTGCCTTCGCCGCTTCCTGCGCCTGCAAACGCTCTTTTTCCAGCGCTTTCAGCCGCTGTTGTTCAGCGGCCTGCTTTTGCTGCAGCTCTTCTGCCTGCTGCTGCGCCTGCTTTTTACGCTGTTGAGCGGCACGCTGGCTGTCGCTCTGCTGATTCTGCTGGCGGTTAAACTGCTCAACGACCGCACCGGGATCGACCATGACCGCGTCGATATCGCTGCCGCCACCGCCGCCACTCGCTTCAATATTTTCGTTAAACGAGCTCCATATCAGTAACCCAATCAAAACGATGTGCAGGATTACGGATACGATTATCGCGCGTTTTAACTTAGCGTTCTGCTCGGTTGCCTTCGACACTCTCGGTTCCCAAAAAACGGTTCGAATAAATTAGATCGGCTGCGTCATCAAACCCACAGACTTCACGCCTGCCTGATGCAGCAAGTTCAGCGCCTTGATAATTTCGTCGTAAGGCACATCTTTCGCGCCGCCGATCAAAAACACCGTTTTCGGATTCGCTTCCAGACGGCGTTGCGCTTCAGCCACCACCTGTTCAGACGGCAACTGCTCCATACGATCGTGATCCACTACCAGGCTGTACTGGCCGACGCCGGACACTTCCACAATTACCGGCGGATTATCATCGCTGGAAACGGTTTTAGAATCGGTAGCATCTGGCAAATCAACCTCAACGCTCTGGGTGATGATGGGCGCCGTTGCCATGAATATCAGCAGCAGCACCAGTAGCACGTCGAGCAGTGGAACGATATTGATCTCAGATTTAAGTTCGCGGCGACCGCGACCACGTTTTCTGGCCATGCGTCACCTCGCTTACTTGTTGTTCTCGCTGGAGAACGCCTGACGATGCAGGATGGCGGTGAACTCTTCCATAAAGTTGTCATAGCCCTGCTCAAGCTTATTGACTCGCTGGTTGAGACGGTTGTAAGCCATGACCGCAGGAATAGCGGCAAACAGGCCGATAGCCGTGGCGATCAGCGCTTCCGCAATACCCGGTGCAACCATTTGCAGGGTCGCCTGCTTCACCGCGCCCAGGGCAATAAAGGCGTGCATGATGCCCCATACGGTACCAAACAGGCCGATATAGGGGCTGATTGATCCGACAGTGCCAAGGAAAGGAATATGATTTTCCAGTGATTCCAGCTCACGGTTCATGGAGATGCGCATGGCGCGACCCGCACCATCGAGCACCGCTTCAGGCGCATGGCTGTTGGCGCGATGCAGACGAGCGAACTCTTTAAAACCTGAGTAGAAAATCTGCTCTGAGCCTGACAGCTCATCGCGGCGGGCCTGACTTTCCTGATAAAGACGGGAAAGTTCGACGCCGGACCAGAATTTATCTTCAAACGCTTCCGCTTCCCGACCTGCGGCGTTAAGTATACGCGTACGCTGGATGATGATTGCCCATGAGGCAATGGAAAATCCAATCAAAATCAGCATGATAAGTTTGACCAGAAGGCTCGCCTTCAGGAACAAATCAAGAACGTTCATGTCAGTCACTGCTTGAACTCCGCGACAATAGACTTGGGAAGCGCTATCGGCTTCATAAGATGTGGGTTAATGCAGGCAATCAGGACTTCTGCTTCATTGAGCACTTTGCCTTCTTCATTAACGATACGCTGGGCGAAAGTCATGGACGCTCTGCTCATCGCGCTGACGTGACTCTCAACGATCAGCAGATCGTCAAGGCGCGCCGCCGCCATGTACTCAACCGTCATTTTTCGCACCACAAATGCCACCTGTTGTTCCAGCAGCGTTTGCTGATTGAAATGGCGCTGACGCAGCATTTCAGTCCGTGCTCGTTCATAAAAAGCGATATAGCTGGCGTGATAAACCACACCACCGGCATCGGTGTCTTCGTAATAGACGCGAACCGGCCATTGAAACAGCGTTGTACTCACTCTACATCCCGGTCAGGCTTTTAAACGTTGCTACTATACGCAAGAGCCAACGCCTTGGGAATGGATTGCCATAGCGCAAAGAAAATAATTATCGCTGGCAAAACGGCGCTGAAAAGTTGTGCCAACATCTTCAAGACTCACTGACTGAAATCGCCACTAACTTGACGAAAGCGCGGCGTTATTTCCCCTCGCCGACAAGACGAATCCTGCGGGTTAAAGGGGCTAAAAACGATCCGGATAAAGATGAGGTAATAAAAGGCGGGGCAACAAAAAAGCGCCCCGTACGGAGCGCTGTAAGAGGTCAGCGATTATCTGGCATCGGAGCCAGATTTCGTCGCGTCGACATGTTCAATCGCCAGGGCGGTGATCACGCCAAATGCGCAGGCGAGCAAGGTGCCGAGGATCCAGGCAAAATACCACATGATGTAGCCCCTGTTAGTAAAGTGAATGGGAGTGCGTTTCAATCTGCTCTTTACTGATGCGGCCAAACATTTTCCAATAGCACCAGGTGGTATAGAGCAGGATGATGGGCACAAAGATAATGGCGGCGACGGTCATAATGCGCAGCGTCAACAGGCTCGACGTAGCATCCCAGACGGTCAGGCTGATGTTTGGCACCGTGCTGGATGGCATGATGAACGGGAACATGGCCACGCCCGCGGTAAGAATGACGCAGGCCAGCGTCAGCGACGAGAACAGAAATGCCCAGGCGCCGTTGCCACGGCGTGAACAGATAATGGTGAGCAGCGGCAATAGCACGCCTGCGGCCGGAATCAGCCAGAGGACGGGCATGTTGTGGAAGTTGGTCATCCACGCGCCTGCCTGACGTACCACCTCTTTGCTCAGCGGATTGGATACGGCGCTGTGGTTCATCGCGCTGGTAATGACATAACCGTCAATGCCATACATGACCCAGACGCCGCCCGCCGCAAATGCGATCATCATTACCAGTGCGGAAATCTGTGCGGCGGTACGGGCGCGCAGTTCTACCTCGCCCAGCGTACGCATCTGCAGATAGGTGGCTCCCTGCGCCAGGATCATGGTCAGACTGACCACGCCAGCCAGTAAGCCAAAAGGATTGAGCAGCTGAAAAAAGTTGCCGGTATAAAACAGCCGTAACCAGCTGTCAGCGTGGAACGGTACGCCCTGTAGCAGGTTACCGAAAGCGACGCCAATCACCAGCGGCGGCACAAAGCTGCCGACAAAAATGCCCCAGTCCCAGGTTTCACGCCAGCGGCGATCTTCGATTTTTGAGCGATAATCAAAACCCACCGGCCGAAAGAACAGCGAGGCCAGCACCAGAATCATCGCCACATAGAACCCGGAGAACGCAGCGGCATAGACCATCGGCCAGGCGGCAAACAGCGCGCCGCCCGCGGTGATCAACCATACCTGATTGCCATCCCAGTGCGGCGCAATGCTGTTGATCATGATGCGGCGTTCCGTATCATTGCGGCCTATCAGGCGCGACAGCATGCCAACGCCCATATCGAAACCGTCGGTAACCGCAAAGCCGATGAACAACACGCCGATCAGCAGCCACCAGACAAAACGTAATACTTCATAATCGAACATATCAGGCTCCCGTTGCGGTGGTGAGGGTCAGCGGTTGTTCATGGTGATAGCGGCCCGTTCGCAGGCTGCTTGGGCCCAGCCGCGCAAATTTGAACATCAGGTACATTTCCACAATCAGAAACAGCGTATAAAGCCCGCAAATCAGCCCCATGGAAAACAGCAGGTCGCCGGTGGTTAATGAAGAGTTAGCCACCGCCGTCGGCAGGATTTCACCAATCGCCCACGGCTGACGACCATATTCCGCCACAAACCAGCCCGATTCGATGGCGATCCACGGCAGCGGAATACCGTACAGTGCAGCCTTCAGCAGCCATGGACGGTGACCAATGCGATTACGGATCACGCTCCAGAAGGCAAAGATGAAGATTCCCAGCATTAATACGCCGCTGAGCACCATGATGCGGAATGAGAAATAGAGTGGCGCAACGCGTGGAATGGAATCCTGCGTGGCCTGCGCGATTTGCGTTTCTGACGCATCGGCGACGTTATCGGTATAGCGTTTTAACAGCAGACCATAGCCGAGATCTTGCTTGTGGCGCTCAAACTCTGCCCGCACCGCCGGATCCTGGCTGCCTGAACGCAGCGTATTCAGCAGCGCGTAGGCTTTCATGCCGTTGCGAATGCGCACTTCATGCTGCTGCAACAACTCTTTCAGGCCGGTAACCGGTTGATCCACCGATCGCGTGGCGATCAGACCCAGAAGATAAGGAATTTGAATTGCGTAACGGTTTTCCTGAGCCTCCTGATCCGGCAGGCCAAACACCGTAAAGGCCGCTGGTGCCGGTTGTGTTTCCCATTCGGCTTCTATCGCTGCCAGCTTGGTTTTCTGCACGTCACCGATTTCGTAGCCTGATTCGTCACCCAGCACAATTACCGACAGAATTGCTGCCATGCCGAAACTGGCAGCGATAGCGAAAGAGCGTTTAGCAAACGCGGTATCGCGACCCTTCAGCAGGTACCAGGCACTGATACCCAGCACAAACATTGAGCCTGCGGTATAGCCCGCCGCTACCGTATGCACAAATTTGACCTGCGCCACCGGGTTGAGCACCAGCTCAGAGAAGCTGAGCATTTCCATGCGCATGGTTTCAAAGTTAAATTCTGAGGCGACCGGATTTTGCATCCAGCCGTTAGCCACCAGAATCCACAATGCAGACATGTTCGATCCCAGCGCCACCAGCCAGGTTACCGCCAGATGCTGTACTTTGCCAAGACGATCCCAGCCAAAAAAGAACAGACCGACGAACGTCGACTCAAGGAAAAAAGCCATCAGCCCTTCAATAGCCAGTGGCGCACCAAAAATATCTCCCACGTAATGGGAATAATAAGACCAATTGGTGCCAAACTGGAATTCCATGGTCAGACCGGTAGCAACGCCCAGCGCAAAGTTAATGCCAAAGAGCTTGCCCCAAAATTTGGTCATATCCTTGTAGATCTGTTTACCAGACAGCACATACACCGTTTCCATAATGGCCAGCAGGAACGCCATACCCAGCGTCAGTGGCACAAACAGAAAGTGATACATTGCAGTCAAGGCAAACTGCAAACGCGACAGTTCGACGATATCTAACATCTTGACTCCTTGTTCCGCATACTCTGCAAGTCATAACCAGAAATAACCGGTCGTAGTCCTGCGTCATTCATGTGAAACGATAGAAAGTGATCCCGGGTAAGTCGTGGTGACAAGGCGTTCCCTGCCAGAGCGACAGTAAGTTAATAAATGCTGAATAATTCCGGATTACGGTTACTGCCACAGCGAATAGCGCCTGTTTATTCCAGTAAACAGGCGGCGTACGCATTAATGTGGTAGATCAATCTGGCAGGTTGATATCGACAGCGCTCAGCCTGCTGATTTTGATGCAAAGCAATTTACTCGAAACAAGCGCAGCATATCCAGCGATATAGCTGGATATAAGCGGCAGCAAATTGATCTGGATTAAGGAATTAAAATGGGAAAAAGGCTGTAGCAAGACGCTGTTAATTGATTGTGTTTAATTGGTGGCGAAATAATTAAAGAATACGATCGTTTAGTTTAATGGAAGCTTTTAAATGTATTCAGAAAAAGCCGTGGTTTATTTTTGGTATTTTTAGACGCTTTTTAATAGTAGTTTTTAACAGCCATTCCGCCAAGCTATTTTCCAAAGCATTAATGCACATCTCTAATGAATTAACCGTAATACGTTTGTAAGATGGACATAAAAAAGGCCACCCGAAGGTGACCTTTTTTTGCTACCTGCCAGCAATTACTGTGGCAGTACCGCTTTCACTGCATCGCCGATATCGGCCAGGCTGCGTACGGTTTTCACACCTGCCGCTTCCAGCGCAGCAAATTTTTCATCTGCTGTGCCTTTACCACCGGCAATGATGGCGCCAGCATGGCCCATACGCTTGCCTTTTGGCGCGGTCACGCCAGCAATGTAACCCACAACCGGCTTAGTCACATGTTCTTTGATAAAGGCAGCCGCTTCTTCTTCCGCGCTGCCGCCGATTTCACCGATCATGACAATCGCTTCGGTCTGCGGATCGTCCTGGAACAGCTTCAGGATATCGATGAAGTTAGAGCCAGGAATTGGGTCGCCGCCGATGCCGACGCAGGTTGACTGGCCGTAGCCAATGTCGGTGGTCTGCTTAACGGCTTCATAGGTCAACGTACCGGAGCGGGAAACGATACCCACGCGGCCCGGCTGATGAATATGGCCCGGCATGATGCCGATTTTGCATTCGCCCGGCGTGATCACACCTGGGCAGTTTGGACCGATCATGCGCACGCCAGCTTCATCCAGCTTCATTTTCACGGTCAGCATGTCCAGTGTAGGGATGCCTTCAGTGATGGTGATGATCAGCTTGATGCCCGCATCGATCGCTTCCAGGATGCCATCTTTACAGAACGGCGCAGGAACGTAGATCACTGATGCCGTTGCGCCGGTGGCTTCCACCGCTTCACGCACGGTGTTGAATACTGGCAGTCCAAGGTGCTCGGTGCCGCCTTTGCCTGGCGTTACGCCGCCAACCAGCTGCGTACCATAAGCCAGAGCCTGCTCTGAATGGAACGTGCCCTGTCCGCCGGTGAAGCCCTGGCAGATCACTTTGGTGTTTTTGTCGATCAGAATGGACATTATTTTCCCTCCGCTGCAGCGACAACACGCTGTGCAGCGTCTGTCAGGCTGGTTGCTGCAATGATGTTCAAGCCGCTGTCCGCCAGTTTCTGGGCGCCCAGCTCGGCGTTGTTACCTTCCAGACGCACCACTACCGGCACGTTGACACCCACTTCAGCGACTGCGCCGATGATGCCATCTGCGATCAGATCGCAACGGACGATACCGCCGAAAATATTGACGAATACGGCTTTAACCGCATCATCAGACAGGATGATTTTAAAGGCTTCGGTAACACGCTCTTTGGTCGCGCCGCCGCCAACGTCGAGGAAGTTAGCAGGCTCGCCGCCGTGGTGCTTCACGATGTCCATGGTGCCCATTGCCAGACCGGCACCGTTCACCATACAACCGATATTGCCATCCAGCGCGACATAGTTCAGTTCCCACTGGGTAGCATGCGCTTCACGTGGGTCTTCCTGGCTTGGATCGCGCATTTCACGCAGTTCCGGCTGACGGAACAACGCATTGCCATCGGCGCCCAGTTTGCCATCGAGGCAGATCAGATCGCCCTGTTTGGTGATGACCAGCGGGTTGATCTCAACCATCGCCAGATCGCGCTCCAGGAACATGGTTGCCAGACCCATAAAGATCTTGGTGAACTGGTTAACTTGCTTGCCGGTCAGACCCAGTTTGAATGCCAGTTCACGGCCCTGATAAGGCTGTGGGCCTGCTAAAGGATCAAGCGCCATTTTGTGAATCAGGTGCGGGGTCTCTTCCGCCACTTTTTCAATTTCTACACCGCCTTCGGTTGAGGCCATAAAGACCACGCGGCGGCTGGCACGGTCAACAACCGCACCCAGATAGAGTTCCTGATCGATATCAGTGGCTGCTTCAACCAGAATTTGATTTACCGGCTGACCGTGTGCATCTGTTTGATAGGTAACCAGACGTTTGCCCAGCCAGTTTTCAGCAAAAGCACGAATATCTTCTTTGCTGTTAACCACTTTCACACCGCCCGCTTTACCGCGGCCACCGGCATGAACCTGACATTTTACTACCCACGGGCCTGCGCCAATTTTAGACGCCGCTTCTTCTGCTTCGCGTGGCGTAGTACAGGCGTAACCGGTTGGTGCCGGCATGCCATACCGTGCAAACAGCTGTTTCGCCTGGTATTCGTGTAAGTTCATGATGTTCTATCCATTCATATCTGAAAAGATTAATAAGGTTGGGCGCAGCCTGAGCCGCGCCCGGCGAGAATTAAACGTCCAGCAACAGACGGGCTGGATCTTCCAGCATCTCTTTCACTGCCACTAAGTAACCCACGGACTCACGTCCATCGATCAGGCGGTGATCGTAGGAAAGTGCGAGGTACATCATTGGCAGGATAACCACCTGACCATTCACCGCCATTGGGCGGTCTTTGATCGCGTGCATGCCGAGAATCGCGCTTTGCGGTGGGTTGATGATTGGCGTAGACATCAGTGAGCCAAATACGCCGCCGTTGGTAATAGTAAAGTTACCCCCGGTCAGCTCTTCAACCGTCAGCTTGCCATCACGGCCTTTGACCGCCAGTTCTTTAATTTTCTTCTCGATATCTGCCATGCTCAGCGCATCAACGTCTTTCAGCACAGGCGTGACCAGTCCGCGCGGAGTGGAAACCGCAATGCTGACATCGAAGTAGTTGTGGTAAACCACATCTTCGCCATCAATCGATGCGTTAACTTCCGGGAAGCGTTTTAACGCTTCAACCACCGCTTTGATGTAGAAGGACATAAAGCCCAAACGCACACCATGACGCTTCTCAAACACTTCGCCATATTGCTTACGCAAGTCCATGATTGGCTTCATGTTGATTTCGTTGAACGTTGTCAGCATTGCGGTGCTGTTTTTCGCTTCCAGCAGACGCTCTGCGACACGCTTACGCAGACGGGTCATCGGTACACGTTTTTCTGTGCGGCCAGCAACCGGTGGCTGCGGAGTTGCCGCTGCGGCTGGGGCTGGGGCTGCGGCTTTAGCGCCGGTGTTCTGCGCCAGATGTTTCTCAACATCTTCACGGGTCAGACGTCCGCCTACGCCGCTGCCTTTAATGGCTGCCGGGTCGAGCGAATGTTCAGCGATCAGGCGACGAATAGCTGGGCTCAGCGCATCGTTGCTTTCATCTTCCAGAGAGGCGGTTTGACGTTGGGCTGGTGTGGCATCTTTATCTTCTGATTTAGCAGAAGACTCTTTGCCCGCACTGTTGCCCTCTTTCAGACGTCCCAGAATCTGACGCGAGGTCACCGTAGCGCCCTCTTCTTCCAGCACGGCTTCCAAAATGCCGTCGGCTGAAGCAGGCACTTCCAGTACCACTTTGTCAGTTTCAATTTCTACCAGCACTTCGTCGCGGCTAACCGCATCGCCAGGTTTTTTATGCCAGGTCGCTACAGTTGCATCAGCAACGGATTCTGGCAGGTCGGGAACGAGAATATCTACGCTACTCATTATCTATCCTTTAATTAATTAACGTTCAGCGCGTCATTGACCAGTTCTTGCTGCTGTTTCTGGTGAACGGACATATAGCCAACTGCCGGTGAAGCCGAAGCGGGACGACCGGCGTAACGTAACGAAGCACCAAATGGAACCACTTCACGGAAATGATGCTGGCTGCAATACCAGGCACCCTGATTCAGTGGCTCTTCCTGGCACCAGACAAAATCATGCACGTGTGCATAAGCTTGCAGCGCTTCCTGCACCGCTTTGTGCGGGAAAGGATAAAGCTGTTCGATGCGCACAATGGCAACATCGGTTTGTTCATTTTTGCGGCGCTGCTCAAGCAGGTCGTAATATACCTTGCCGGAACAAAGCACGACGCGCTTAACCGCTTTCGGATCCAGATCGTCGATTTCGCCAATGGCTGGCTGGAAGCGGCCATTAGCCAGTTCATCCAGAGATGAAATTGCCAGCGGATGACGCAGCAGCGATTTTGGTGACATCACGATCAGCGGACGGCGCATACCGCGCAAGGCCTGACGACGCAGCATGTGATAAACCTGTGCCGGGGTTGAAGGCACGCAGACCTGCATGTTTTGCTCAGCACAAAGTTGCAGATAACGCTCAAGGCGTGCGGAGGAGTGCTCCGGACCCTGACCTTCATAGCCGTGTGGCAACAGCATCACCAGGCCACACATACGGCCCCACTTCTGCTCGCCTGAACTGATGAACTGGTCGATAACTACCTGAGCGCCGTTGGCAAAGTCACCAAACTGCGCTTCCCAAATGGTCAGCGTACGCGGCTCAGCCGTGGCATAGCCATATTCAAATGCCAGCACCGCTTCTTCAGACAGCACGGAATCCCAGACTTTAAAGATGCCCTGACCATTGTGAATATGCTGCAGCGGCGTGTAAGTCGATCCGTTGCTTTGGTTATGCACCACCGCATGGCGATGGAAGAAGGTGCCACGACCCATATCCTCACCAGACAGGCGACAAGGAATACCTTCGTCTACCAGCGTGGCATAGGCCAGATTCTCGGCACCGCCCCAGTCGAAAGGTTTATTGCCTTCCGCCATGTCAGCGCGATCGTTGTAGATCTTCGCCACACGAGACTGCACTTCAATTGAATCAGGAACGGTGCTGATACGGCGCGCTAACTCCTGCAGCCGTTTCATTTCAACCTTCTCCGGATAGCTCTCTTCCCAGTCGTGATTCAGGTAAGGTGACCAGGTAAAAGAGTGCAGGCTCATTGGCCGCCACTCCGGTACTACGCATTCACCGGCATCAAGCGCATCACGGTACAAATTGACCATTTCAGTGGCATCGGCCTGTGAAGCAACCTGATTGCTTTCCAGCTTGTCGGCATAAAGCTTACGCGGCGTTGGATGCTTTTTGATTTTTTGGTACATCAATGGCTGCGTGGCGCTTGGCTCATCCGCTTCGTTGTGTCCATGGCGGCGATAGCACACCAGGTCGATGAAGACATCACGTTTAAAGGTGTTGCGGAAATCGAGCGCCAGACGCGTAACGAACGCCACCGCTTCCGGATCGTCAGCATTGACGTGGAAGATTGGCGCCAGCACCATTTTACCGATGTCGGTACAGTATTGAGTGGAACGCGCATCTTTCGGGTTGGAAGTGGTAAAGCCCACCTGGTTATTAATGACGATACGTACGGTACCGCCAACTTCATAACCGCGAGCCTGAGACATGTTTAATGTCTCCTGCACTACGCCCTGACCGGTTACCGCGGCATCACCATGAATTGTGATAGGCAACACTTTATTGCTTGCGGGTTCATCAAGTCGATCGAGGCGCGCGCGCACTGAACCCATGACAACCGGGCTAACAATTTCCAGATGCGAAGGGTTAAAGGCCAGTGCTAAGTGCACCATGCCACCTTCCGTCTCCACATCAGAAGAGAAGCCCATGTGATATTTCACATCGCCGGTGCCCAGATGCTCTTTATGTTTGCCGGCAAATTCGTCAAACAGATCCTGCGGCTTTTTGCCGAGCACGTTGATCAGCACATTAAGGCGACCGCGGTGGGCCATGCCCAGAACCACTTCGCGCGTGCCGCTTTTGCCTGCATGGCGGATCATTTCGCGCAGCATTGGCACTAACGCATCGCCGCCTTCCAGCGAGAAGCGTTTTGCTCCCGGGAATTTTGCGCCGAGATATTTTTCCAGACCTTCGGCAGCGGTCAGCTCTTTCAGAAAGCCTTTCTTCTCTTCGGCGGTGAAAGAGGGTTGGCCCATTACCGATTCGATACGCTGTTGAATCCAGCGTTTCTCTTCCGTATTGGTGATATGCATATACTCGGCACCAATCGAACCACAATAGGTCTGCTGCAGTGCCTGATATAATTCGCCCAGTTTCATCGTCTCTTTGCCAATGGCAAACGAGCCGACGTTGAACGTTTCCTGGAAATCAGCTTCGGTTAAATCGTGGAATTCAGGTGCCAGATCCGGTACTGACTCCTGCTTCCACAAGCCGAGCGGATCGAGATTGGCCTGTTGATGGCCACGGAAACGGAAGGCGTTGATCAGTTGCAGGACTTTAACCTGCCTGGAGTTCGTTACCGGATCGGTAACGGATGCGGTGTAGCGAGAAGCGTCTTTCGCCAGACGGCGGAAATATTCGCGGGTCGTGGAGTGAATCTGTTCTGGTTTAACTCCGGTTCCGGGAAGCTGCTGGAACCTTTCGCGCCATACAGCATCGACAGAGTCAGGATCGGTTAGAAAATCCTCATAGAGCTGCTCTATGTAAGATTGGTTCGCGCCGGCCAGCCAGGAAGAGTCCAGCCAGGGTTTCATCGCGCTGTTCTGCATTGTGATCCCTTAAGCATGAAATGCTTTTTTTCGAGGTTTCATTGTTACCGGGTTAACGGCTTGCCTAAGACTGCATCCTGCGCTTGCGCGTGTAACTTCTTCACAAACAAGGGCGGGACACGGCCTAAACAGGTTCAGCGATACGAGTCCATTGCGCTACCGGGGCGCGTACCCGTAAGGGAACCCTGATAAAGCGTTTTGGTGAACACGCTTTATCAGGATTTCCGAACGTGCCGGAAGCCCAGGGCTTCCGGCAGCGGAGGATAAATTTAGCCTTTACGCGCCACGTTGCAGCAGCATTGACTTGATATGACCAATTGCCTTCGTTGGGTTAAGACCCTTAGGACAAACGCTCACGCAGTTCATGATGCTGTGACAACGGAACACGCTGAAGGCGTCACTAAGATTGTCCAGACGCGCTTCGGTTTCCGTATCACGACTGTCGATCAGGAAGCGATAGGCCGCCAGCAAACCTGCGGGTCCAATAAATTTATCAGGATTCCACCAGAATGAAGGGCATGAGGTTGAGCAGCAGGCGCACAGAATGCACTCATAAAGCCCATCCAGATGCTCACGTTGCTCTGGCATCTGCAGGTGCTCACGCGCTGGCGGATTCTCGCCATTGTTGATTAAGAAAGGTTTAATTTTCTCATATTGCGCGTAGAACTGGCCCATATCGACAACCAGATCGCGGACTACCGGCAGACCTGGCAGTGGACGGATGACAATTTTCTGCTTGCCGTTGCCCAAGGCAGAAATGGGCGTAATGCAGGCAAGACCGTTTTTACCGTTCATGTTCAGGCCGTCAGAGCCGCAGACACCTTCACGGCATGAGCGACGAAACGCCAGCGTGGGATCTTTTTCTTTCAGGCGAATCAGCGCATCCAGCAGCATCATGTCGCGCCCTTCGTCTGACTCCAGCGTATAGTCCTGCATGCGCGGCGCATCATCGACATCGGGGTTATAGCGATAAATTGAAAATTCAAGTCTCATCGACATTACTCCGCAATTAGTAGGTTCGAGCTTTTGGCGGGAAAGCGGCACGCAGTTTTGGCTGCATATTCACTTCACGACGCGTCATGCTCTCATTCTCCGGCAGATAAAGACTGTGGCAGAGCCAGTTGTCATCATCACGCTCCGGATAGTCAAAGCGGCTGTGTGCGCCACGACTCTCTGTACGGTAGTTGGCCGACATTGCCGTCGCATAAGCCGTTTCCATCAGGTTGTCCAGCTCAAGGCATTCCACACGTTGGGTGTTGAAGTCACTTGAACGGTCATCCAGACGGGCATTTTTCAAACGCTCACGCAGCTCTTTTAATTCAGCCAGGCCTTTTGCCATTGCATCGCCTTCACGGAACACCGAGAAGTTATTCTGCATACAGGCCTGTAATGCTTTACGCAGTTCGGTTGGGTCTTCACCGGTAGTATTGTTATCCCAGCGCTGATAGCGTGCCAGCGAGGCATCAATGTTTTCTGCTGTGGCGTCACGCAGTTCACCCTGCTCCTGGATTGATTCCAGCAGATGCAGGCCTGCCGCGCGACCAAATACCACCAGATCCAACAGCGAGTTACCGCCAAGACGGTTGGCACCGTGTACGGATACACAGGCAATTTCACCGACGGCGAACAGGCCAGGAATCACGACATCTTCACCCTGCGCGTTTACGGTTAATGCCTGACCGGTCACTTTGGTCGGAATGCCGCCCATCATGTAGTGACAGGTTGGGATAACTGGAATCGGCTCTTTTACCGGATCGACATGCGCAAAGGTGCGGGAAAGCTCAAGAATGCCTGGCAAACGTGATTCCAGTACATCTTTACCCAAATGATCGAGCTTCAGCTTGGCATGCGGGCCCCACGGACCTTCACAGCCGCGGCCTTCACGAATTTCAATCATGATAGAACGCGCCACAACGTCACGACCGGCGAGGTCTTTAGCGTTTGGAGCATAACGCTCCATAAAGCGTTCGCCGTGTTTATTCAGCAGATATCCGCCCTCACCACGACAGCCTTCTGTGACCAGTACGCCCGCACCGGCAATGCCTGTCGGGTGAAACTGCCACATTTCCATATCCTGAACCGGCACGCCTGCACGCAGCGCCATGCCAACGCCATCACCCGTGTTAATATGGGCGTTAGTGGTTGACTGATAGATACGGCCGGCGCCGCCGGTTGCCAGCACTGTTGCTTTAGCCTTGAAGTAAACGACTTCGCCAGTCTCGATGCTCAGTGCGGTACATCCCACCACTGCGCCATCTTCATTTTTCACCAGATCCAGTGCATACCACTCAGAAAAGATGGTGGTTTTGTTTTTCAGGTTCTGCTGATAAAGGGTATGAAGCAGCGCATGGCCGGTACGGTCAGCAGCGGCTGCGGTTCGCGCCGCCTGCTCACCGCCAAAATTTTTGGACTGTCCGCCGAAAGGACGCTGATAAACGCGACCATCGTCCAGACGGGAAAAAGGCAGCCCCATATGTTCCAGTTCCAGAATCGCTTCCGGACCGGTTTTACACATGTATTCGATGGCATCCTGGTCACCGATATAATCGGAGCCCTTCACCGTGTCGTACATGTGCCATTCCCAGTTATCTTCATGGCTGTTGCCCAGCGCAACGGTAATACCGCCCTGCGCCGACACCGTATGAGATCGGGTAGGAAAGACTTTTGATAGCAGCGCACAGCTCTGGCCTGCCTGGGAGATTTGCAGTGCGGCACGCATACCTGCGCCACCTGCGCCGATCACTACGGCATCAAACTCTCTAACGGGTAAATTCATCACGCACCCCATACCACAACGGTTCCATAAAGTGCATACGCCAGCAGCACAACCACAATCACCAACTGTCCAATCAAACGCACGCTGAGCGATTTAACGTAATCGGTCAGTACCTGCCACATGCCAATCCAGCCATGGACAAGAATCGAAAGCAGCGTCAGCAACGTGAACACTTTGGTAAATGAAGAGGCAAAGAACCCGCGCCATATGTCGTAGGTAAGTGTGTCCGCCATCAAGATGAAGCCGAGGATGTACACGATATAGAGGGTGATCAGAATTGCAGAAGCACGCAGTAGCAGCCAGTCATGGATGCCATTACGCCCCAATGCAGAAGCATTGCTTACCATACGAACACTCCAGCCAGAATTGAAAGCACGACGGTGAGACCCATTGCAAAATACGCAGAGCGCCTTCCTACTGCCATCGTCTCTGCAAGATAACCAAAATCCATCAACATATGGCGAATACCGCTCGCGGCATGATAAGCCAGCGCGGTAAGGATGCCCCACATGATGAATTTAACAAAAAAGCTATCCATAACAGCGGACGCTTGCAGGAAACCTTCAGGCGATGAGAGCGAGAGACCCAAAAGCCACAGCAGAATGCCAACCGCCACAAAGGTGATGACGCCGGAAACGCGATGAAGAATGGATGATACTGCAGTAACGGGAAACCGGATCGTAGAGAGATCCAAGTTGACAGGTCTTTGTTTTTTCACGGTTTTGCCCACACAGCTTTTTTTATTTTGCTCCCTCCGGTCCTGAAGGTGCCAGTTTAATCGCTGCTGCAATCAAACTTTAACCGTCACCAATACAGCAACATCCAGTGTTAATTAAGGCGCCAGAAACGCTGGGTGGCTCTCGGTGTCAGGATATTCCGGAGACCTGGCGAAAGTATAAGGGGATCACATTCTTATTACAATTCCCCTACAATCTCTTTGGTGAAATTTAGGTGGAACAGTGATCTGACTCACGAATTTCACAATTTATACAAATTTAATTATCTGATTTGACAAAAGTTAAACAATTCGGTTACAAACGATGCATCAAAAAACCGATGATGCGCAAAAGTTATGGGGATACACTTTCCCCTAAGCATAAGTTATGTAACATTGGCATGTTAATATTGCTTAAAAGCATCAGGTTATTGGTTCAACATACGTTATGACCAGAACAGATCTTTAACAACCGCGAAACGCAGTTAGCCATGCCTGCCGGACTCTTGCCTGGATGCGCTCCTCACTCTGTACCTTGCTACAGTCACCGTGCCGCAGAGTGAACTGACCTCAAAAATATATGAGGCTGTCGGTAACATGACCGTTTTAAAGGTGTCTAAGATCTCTACCTACAAGGCGCTAAGGAGACCATAAATGTCTGATAAAAAAGTGACGCTTACCCTACAAGGCGAAGCCCCCGTTGAACTGGATGTACTGCACGGCACCCTGGGTCAGGATGTTGTCGATGTGCGTACGCTGGGAGCGCAAGGCTTATTCACCTACGATCCTGGTTTTACTTCTACTGCGTCCTGTGAATCCCAAATTACCTACATTGACGGTGACGAAGGCATTCTGCTCCATCGTGGTTTCCCGATTGATCAATTGGCTACCCACTCTAACTATCTCGAAGTTTGTTACATTCTGCTGAATGGCGAAGCGCCAACCCAGGCCCAGTTTGATGACTTCTGCACCACCGTTACTCGTCACACGATGATCCATGAGCAGATTACTCGTCTGTTCCACGGTTTCCGTCGTGATTCACACCCGATGGCGGTGCTGTGTGGTGTTACCGGCGCGCTGGCTGCGTTTTACCACGATTCGCTGGATGTAAACATTGAGCGCCATCGTGAAATCGCTGCTTTCCGCCTGTTATCGAAAATGCCGACGGTAGCGGCGATGTGTTACAAATATTCGATCGGTCAGCCTTTCGTTTATCCGCGTAACGATCTCTCTTATGCCGGTAACTTCCTGAATATGATGTTCTCCACGCCGTGTGAAGAGTACGTGGTTAATCCGGTACTTGAGCGCGCTATGGATCGCATTCTGATTCTGCATGCCGATCACGAGCAAAACGCTTCAACATCAACGGTCAGAACCGCAGGTTCTTCCGGTGCTAACCCGTTTGCCTGTATCGCAGCAGGTATCGCTTCCCTGTGGGGGCCCGCGCACGGCGGTGCTAATGAAGCGTGTTTACGTATGCTGGAAGAGATCAGCACCGTTGAGCACATTCCTGAGTTTGTGCGTCGTGCAAAAGACAAAAATGACTCTTTCCGCCTGATGGGCTTTGGTCATCGCGTCTACAAAAACTACGATCCACGTGCCACCGTTATGCGTGAAACCTGCCATGAAGTATTGAATGAGCTGGGCATGAAGGATGACCTGCTGGAAGTTGCTATGGAACTGGAACATATTGCGCTGAACGATCCCTACTTTATTGAGCGCAAACTCTATCCAAATGTCGATTTCTACTCCGGTATTATTCTGAAAGCGATGGGCATTCCAAGCTCAATGTTTACCGTTATCTTTGCGATGGCGCGTACCGTTGGCTGGATCGCTCACTGGAAAGAGATGCACGATGACGGCATTAAAATCGCGCGTCCGCGTCAGCTTTATACCGGTTACGAAGCGCGTGAGTTTTCCTCACAGCTGAAAGAGTGATCGTTCCCTAACGCAGAAGTGTAAAAAACGGGTCAATTGACCCGTTTTTTTATTGCTGGCAGGCAGGACACCAGTAAAAAGGGCGCGACGAGAGCGTGGTCTTTTCTATTGTTTCGCCACAGCGTGGACACGGCTTACCTCCGCGGTGAAAGACGTTAAAGGTAAATGCGGCGCCATGATGATAATCCTTCATGGTACCTCGCGTCTGATAGGAATGACGCGGCACTGATAACAATGCGGCGCTCAGGATATCCAGCTGGTCTTCGGTTAAATCCTGCGCCTTATGCTGCGGCTTCAGCGCTGCCAGCCACAAAATCTCTGCCCGCAAATAGTTGCCTAGCCCCGCCAGGAAAGATTGATCAAGCAGTAAACCGCTAAACTGCCGACGGCGAAAGCGCGTGGACAGCAGCCGCTCTTTCACCTGTTGATCCGTTAGCGTTGCATCAAGTACATCCGGGCCAACCCGCTGTAAAAAAGGGTGTGCCGCCAGCGTATCCTGATTTAATAACTCAATATCCGACGCACTGTAGAGCAGGATGCTTTTTTTGGCATTGCTCAGCCGCACGCGCAGGATACGGTTGGTTTCCGGCTCTTTCCCTGCTGGCATCACCCGCCAGACGCCATAAAGCTGATTGTGACTGTAGAGCACCAGACCGTTGGAAAAGTAGGTCAGCAGCGCTTTGCCGCGCGTTTCAATCGCTGTTACCGTTTCGCCAATCAATGAGGAGGCGTAGGTAGCCAACTGAGGAAAAGCGAACCAGACATCGGTCAGCGGCTTTCCGAGAATGGCCTTCTCAAGGCGATCGGCGGCGCGGCGGATCTCTGGCCCTTCAGGCATAACATCTTCCCTTGATTAATGAGTGGTACCGCCGCTAATACGGCTGTCTTCTTCCGTGCGCAGCGCCACGGCGATAGCCGTTTCCAGCGCCGCAATAACCGTTTCTGCCGACAGACTCGCCGTGCCAGCATGGCGAGCAGCCTGTTCAGGCAGGTAGGGGATGTGGATAAAGCCGCCCCGGGTTCGGTTGCCGTTTTGCTGCAAATGGTGCAGCAAGCCGTACATCACGTGGTTGCAGACAAAGGTGCCTGCGGTTTGTGATACCGACGCCGGAATACCGGCTTGCCGTATCGCCTCAACCATGGCTTTAATCGGCAGCGTTGAAAAATAGGCAGCCGGCCCGCCCGTTACCACCGGCACATCCACCGGTTGATTACCGTGGTTATCCGCAATACGTGCGTCATCAACATTGATACCGATGCGTTCAAGCGTGATATCGACGCGCCCGCCCGCCTGCCCCACGGCAATAACCAGCTCGGGCTGCAGGTTTTCAATCGCTGAGCAGAGCGTGTCCAGCGACTGCCCAAATACACAGGGCAATTGCTTCGCTACGACTTTAGCGCCAGCGATAATATGTTGATCTAGCTGCCGGACCGCTTCCCACGAAGGATTAACTGTTTCATTTTCAAAAGGCTCAAAAGCCGTGATTAACACCGTTTTCATGGCGACGCCTTCTTTAAAACATCAGGAAATAGAGCAGGACCACATTGACCATTAACAATAGCACGCCGGTTGGAACCTGCGCCTTGATCACCGCGTTGCGATCGGGTAGCTCAAGCAGCGCTGCAGGCACGATATTGAAGTTAGCCGCCATCGGTGTCATCAGCGTGCCGCAGTAGCCAGAGAACATACCGATAGCGGCCATAACCGCCGGATCGCCGCCGTGCTGGACCACCAGCACCGGAATGCCCACGCCTGCGGTGATAATCGGAAAAGCAGCAAAGGCGTTACCCATCACCATGGTTAACAGCGCCATGCCGATGGCGTACACCGCAACCGCAATAAAGCGATTATCGACCGCCAGCCAGGTTTCAGTCAGATGTGAAATTGCTGTGCCCACGCCCGCCGAAGTAAAGAGCAGACCCAGCGTAGCGAGGATCTGCGGCAGGATAAACGCCCAGCCGATCGAGTCGAGCAGACGACGCGCTTCCTGCAGCGATTGCGCCGGTCCCTCCAGCGTCAGCTTCAGCGTAATTACCCAGGCCAGCAGACAACCCAGCGTCATCGAAAACAGGGTTACCAGCGTGGCGTGATTACCGGCGCCAAAGATCGCGGTTTGCAGGCCGGGTATATGGTTAAAGGCCAGCACGCCAATTACCGTTACCAGCGGGATCACCAGCGCCGGCAGAAACAGTTTGTTATGCAGACGTTTGGCGCTCTGCTGGCGCTCTTCAGCGCTGCGCTGATGGTAACGACCCAGGCGCACGCCGCCGCAACCGGCGATGACCGCCATAATCACCACCAGCACGCCCACGGTAATATGCAGCGCACGCGCACTCTCTTCCACGCCCACCAGCTGCGCAAACAGGTTTTGCGTCCAGTCACCGACAAAGAAAATCAGCCCATAAAGCGCCCAAAACAGGCCGGTGGTCAGGCGTCGCGGATTGGCGCTGTCACGCCATGACATCACCGCCACCACCAGTAAAATCAGTCCGGCCAGCCAGAAAAGATAGTGTTGTTGAAACATCAGCGATCTCCCCGTGACTGCAATGCCTGTGCATTCAGGCTCGCCAGCTCAGCAGCCAATTTTTTATCCATTCGCTGCAGGCGAACGGCATGAATAATAAAGGCGGCTACCGCAGTGGGAATGCCCCAAACCGCAATGTGCAGCGGCTCGGTCTGAATACCGGCGGACTCCAGCATAAAGTTGTGCATGAAAATGATCGCACCGAAGGCGACAAAAATATCCTCGCCAAAAAAGAGGCCAATATTGTCGGTCGCGGCGGACATCGCCCGGAGCCGATGACGCACGTCGGCAGGCAGTTCACCATAACGATTTTCTGCTGCGCCCTCGGCCATCGGTGCCAGCAGTGGGCGCACCATTTGCGGATGGCCGCCCAAACTGGTCAGGCCCAATGCAGCGGTAATTTCTCGGACAAACAGGTAGACGATCAGCAATCGCCCCGCCGTGGCGCTTTTGATTTGCGCAATCCAACCCTGCGCGCGCTCTTTCAAACCGTGCCGCTCAAGCAGGCCGATCACCGCCAGTGGAAGCAACAGAATCAACGGTAAATTGCGGGTATTAAGAAAACCGGTGCCCAGCTTTTCCAGCACATCCATCACCGGCATCAGTGCAGCAAATCCGGTAATAAATCCCGAGACGATAACCACTAATACGGGATTGAAACGAAGTAAAAAGCCGACGACGATGGCGGCGATACCCACCAGAGGCCAGAGGTTAACTGCTGTTTCCATCATATTTTCCCATCAAGGTAAAGGTCAGCACCGCCGTTCAGAGGGCGGCAAATCCGCCCGGTCTATTGACCGGTGACGGTAATATTTTCACTGGCAAACGCCTGATGTAGCCGGCGGGCAAAATTCAGCGCATGTTCGCCATCGCCATGCAGGCAAACGCTTTCTGCCTGCAATGCAACCCATTGCCCATCGACACTTTGCACCCGGCCCTGCTGCACCATCGCCAGCGTTTGTGCAATAGCGCGATCTTCGCTGTCGATCATCGCGCCAGGCTGGCCGCGCGGCACCAGTGCGCCATCTGCCTGATAACCGCGATCGGCAAACACTTCCTGCCGGGTCTTCAGCCCCACTCGTTTCGCCACCTCGATCGAGACGCTGTTGGCCAGTCCGACTAAAATTAACCCTGCATCGACCGCCTTGACCGCACGGGCGATCGCATCCGCCAGCAGCGGATCGCGTGCCGACTGGTTATAGAGCATGCCGTGAGGCTTCACATGCACCAGCTTTGCCCCCTCGCTTTCGGCCAGCGCTTTCAACGCACCAACCTGATAAACCACCTGCGCATAGACCGTTTCAGCCGGTAACTGCATGGCGGTACGGCCAAAATTTTCCCGATCGGGAAAGCTGGGATGCGCGCCGATAGCCACGCCAAACTCCTGCGCCCAGCGCACCGACTGCAGCATGGTTGCCGCATCGCCAGCATGAAAGCCACAGGCGATATTGGCGGAGCTAACCAGTTGCAGCAGTGCGCGATCGCTGGCGCAGCCTTCACCCAAATCGGCATTAAAATCAATTTTCATGTTGCAGCCCCCATGAGATCTGATTGAGAACGTGCTGTTGCTGCCGCTTCGCTTCCAGCGCCTCTTGCAGCGAACAGTGGACAAAATGGATCGGCTCGCCCAGGCGAATCTGCGCCAGATGATAGAGGTCAGCTTCAATAACACAGGCGATGCGTGGGTAGCCGCCGGTGGTTTGCGCATCGGACATCAGCACAATCGGCTGGCCATTTGGCGGCACCTGCACCACGCCTGGCAAGGTCCCGTGTGACAGCAGCTCGCGTGGTATTTCGCGGCTAAGCGGACGCCCCTGCAAGCGATAACCCATGCGGTTACTTTGCGGGTTCAGCGTCCATGAGACGCGCCAGAACGCTTCCTGAGACTCATGGCTGAACTCATGGTATTCCGGTCCCGGCAATGCCCGGATGCGGTTTCCCCACAGCAGCTGCCGCACACCTGCGGGCTGAGTGAAATGTCGGGTCGCTGCGTTCAGGGGAATGCGATCGCCCTCCTGCAAAGCCCGGCCGCCAAAACCACCAAATCCCGCCTTGAGATCGGTACTGGCAGAGCCAAGCACGGGCGTAATGGCGAAGCCGCCGTTGATCGCCAGATAGCTGCGCATGCCGCGCACCGGCGTCGCCAGGGTCAACCGTTGGCCTTTTTTCACCGGCAACCGCCAGCCGGTCCAGACGGCTTTGCCATCCAGCTCAGCGTGACATCCGGCGCCGGTCAGTGCAAACCAGCCATCCCGTTCAAACTGACAGCAAAACTGACCAAGCGTCACTTCAATGACTGCGCTAAGCGGATCGTTACCGGCCAGCAGATTGGCGGTGGTCATAGCGGGCAGATCAAGCGCGCCGCTTTGACCAATACCCGATTGCCGCCAACCGTTGCGGCCAGCATCCTGAATTGAGGCGCTCATACCGCTGCGAATAATGGTTAACATACGCCCTCCTGCTGTGGCACGAAGCGCACGCTGTCGCCGGGGCGCAGCAGCGTAGGTGGCTGCTGGTAGGGATCAAAAAGCGCTGCTGAAGTGTGGCCAATCAGCTGCCATCCGCCTGGCGAAGCGGCCGGATAAATGCCGGTCTGACTACCGCCAATACCAACCGAACCTGCCGGAACGCTCACCCGCGGCTCGGCGCGGCGCGGCATATGCAGACGTTGATCGAGGCCGCCAAGATAGGGAAAGCCAGGCTGAAAGCCGATAAAATAGACAACGTAACGGCTACTGCTGTGAAGCTCGACAACCTGTTTCTCTGTCATCTGGCAGTAGCGCGCAAGTTCGGGGAGATCGGGGCCCGCGCTGCCGCCGTAGGTCACCGGAATATCAACCTGTCGGGCATCCGGTATGCTGCTTTCACTCTCTTCCCACCAGCGTTGCAAATGCTCAATGGCATCCAGCGCCATCTCTTGCGGATTACGCAGCAGTAAGGTCAGGTTATTCATGCCAGGGATGGCTTCGATTATCTGCGGATGATCTTTTAGCTGCTCACACAATCCCCAAATCCGCTGCTGGCTGACCAGGCTGACTGGGGGTTCAAGCTCAAGCACTACCGCGCGTTCACCTAACAGGTAACAACGTGCTCGTTGCAAAACGTACCTCCGGGTTGATGTAACAAAAACCTCAAGCAGGCAAACAGTTATGCGGAAGTGTCAGGAATGTGTCAACTGCTTTGCATCCTCATGAAGTTGCATGAGGATGCGGGAAGAAGTGGCTCAGGCAGGATTGTTGATATCGATAAAGGTAACGTCGAGCTGATGGGTGCTGGCCAGCCATTCCCCCAGCGCCTTGATGCCGCCGCGCTCGGTGGCATGATGTCCGGCGGCAAAAAAATGCAGGCCGTTTTCACGGGCGCTGTGGATCGTTTGCTCTGAAACTTCGCCAGTAATAAACGCATCCACGCCAAACTCAGCGGCGTTATCGATAAAGCCCTGGCCACCGCCGCTGCACCAGGCGATACGGCGAATGCGTGCCGGCGCGTTATCTCCGCAGTGCAATGGCTGCCGCCCCAGCACCGTACCGATGCGCTCAGCCAGCTGCTCGCCGCTTAAGGCTTCCGTTAACTCACCCCAGGGCACCAGCGGCATGACTTCGCCTTTGACCTGAATATCCAGCATGCGCGCCAGCTGGGCGTTATTACCCAGTTGCGGGTGCGCATCCAGCGGCAGATGCCAGCCGTACAGATTGATATCGTTTACCAACAGCGTGCGCAGGCGCGAACGTTTCATGCCCTTGATCAACGGCGATTCGTTTTTCCAGAAATAGCCGTGATGTACCATCACAGCATCGGCCTGTAACCGCACCGCTTCGTCCAACAGCGCCTGGCTGGCCGTGACGCCGGTGACGATTTTTCGTACCTCTGCTCGCCCTTCAACCTGCAGGCCATTCGGTGCGTAATCCTTAAAACTGTCGCTATTAAGCTGCTGATTAACGACTGCTTCTAACTGAAAATTTTGCATATCTCGTTCTCCCGCGCCTTATGAGGCATTGCGTGCCGCTTCAAAGGCGTCCAACGTTTTTTTACGTGCGTCCTTATGTTCCACGATCGGTTGCGGATAATCGAGTTTCTTATGGTTTTTCTCTGCCCACTGCTGCGGAGAGTGAATGTCGCTATCCGGCACATCCTTTAGTTCCGGCAGCCAGCGGCGGATAAACTCGCCGTCTTTATCAAAACGTTCGCCCTGCGTGGTGGGATTGAAAATGCGAAAATAGGGCGCGGAATCGGTGCCGGTAGACGCTGCCCACTGCCAGCCGCCGTTGTTTGCGGCATAGTCACCATCAATCAACTGACGCATGAAGTACCGTTCACCTGTTCGCCAGTCAATCAGCAGATCTTTGACCAAAAAGCTTGCGGTGATCATACGCAACCGGTTGTGCATCCAGCCCAGCGCATTCATCTGCCGCATGGCGGCATCCACGATGGGATAGCCCGTCTGCCCCTGCTGCCATGCGGTGAGCAAAGCATTGTTTTCTTGCCACTGCACTTTTCTGGTCCAGCCAATGAAGGGCTGGTGCTTACACAGCATTGGCCAGGCGACCATCAGGTGAGTATAAAACTCTCGCCAGATCAACTCGTTGAGCCAGACGAAGCTTTTGCCGTCGTCGAGCGCATCTGGATGGTGTTTTAACAACCGATGAAGACACTGGCGCGGCGAAAGCGTACCGGTAGCGAGATGCACCGATAAACGGCTGGTGCCGTCCAGTGCCGGAAAATTACGTCGATCCTGATACTGCACCACCGGCTGCTGGCAAAATTCACGCAGTCGCGCCAGGCCGCCCTGCTCACCCGGCGGAAACAGCGTTTCATCAAACGCTTCCTGAGAATAATCAAACGGCGTAAGGCGGTGCAGCGTCGTTAGTGGCGCCCCGTCGCGTGCGGCCGGTGCCGGAACGCACTCGGGCAATTCCTGATGCAGGCGACGCACAAATGCCTTACTGAAGGGCGTGAAAACTTTATACATGCCGTTGCTGCCGCTCTGCACGCTGCCCGGTGGAAGCAGCAGGCCGTCATCAAATCCCTGGCAGGTAATGTCCAGCGCATTGAGCGCACGTTCCACGGCGGCATCGCGCTCGCGTTCATTAATTGCATACTGATAATTATAAAAAAGCGCATCGACTTTTTGCTGCTGGCAAAACGTTTTTACCGTTTCCACCGCATCGTCATAGCGATCGCATTGTTGGTAGTGCAACGCAATGCCGCGCTCGGCCAGCGACTGCTGCAGCAGATGCAGGCTTTTTGCAATAAAGGCGGCCTGTTTGGGCGCCATATCGTGGTCCTGCCACTGCCCGGGCGTGGCAACATAAAGGGCAATAACGGTAGCCTTGTTGTCGCGGCAGGCGGCATGCAGCGCATAGTTATCATTGATGCGTAAATCATTACGCAGCCAAACCAGATGAGTTGCCATAACGATCCCTGTTTAGTTGCCGTAGCGCAGACGCAGTGCTTCCGGATACGGGTCGAAATAACGCTGCTTTGCCAGCCAGGGATGCGGATATTCCGCCATGTAATGTTTCAGCAGCGTGATCGGCGCCAGCAACGGCTGCACGCCTTTGCGATAGCGGTCGATGAGCTGGGTCAACTCCTGACGCTGTGCCGGCTTGAGCTGCTCACGAAAATAGCCCTGCACGTGCATCAGCACGTTTGTATGGTTTTGACGGCTGGCGCGATAGCTCAGCAGACGCATTAACCGGCTGCGATACTCAACGGCATAATCTTCCAGTGAGTCCCATTCACCCATTTTCGCCACGAAGCGTCCCAGTTCGCGATACTCATCCTGATGATGTGACAGTAGCAGCAGCTTGTAGCGCGTATGAAACTCCATCAGTTCAAAACGACTCAAGCCTTCATTCATCAACTGATTGAATTCATGTAAAGCGTAAACGCGGCCAACAAAATTTTCGCGCAGCACGTCATCATGCAGACGGCCATCCTCTTCCATCGGCAACCACGGCATTTCGCGCTGCAGTTCGCGGGCAAAAATGCCCATGCCTGCTTTGCGATTGTTGTTATTGTCAGGTTCATACACCCGCACGCGCTCCATGCCGCAGCTTGGCGATTTCGCGCAAAGCACATAGCCGCAGAGATGATGCAGAGAAGCGACGCGATCTACAGACCAACCGCGCATCCGATCGGTGATGTCTTCACCGCCCTCTTTGCTGAAGCAGAGTGCTACCTCACCTTCTTCTTCGCCCGCTTTAACCAATCGCAACGCCGGGCGAGGCGTCGGCAAACCAATTGCCATTTCAGGACAAATCGGCTCATAGCGGACATAAGGTGCGAGATCATCGGTAGCAAACGCAAGACGCTTATGACCGCCGTCGAAGCGGACGCTGTTTCCAAGCAGACAGGCGCTGATGCCAACCGGTATTTTCTCGCTCATACTTGTACAACCTTTTTAAATTTTGTATAGGTTTTCAGTGTAGCGTATTCAGTCCGTTTAGCCCAGCCCTGGCCGATGTCTCAAACCGCAGCCATAAAAAAAGCCCCGTTAATACGGGGCTTTGTCGATCTGTTCATCATGCCAGTCAGAAAATTACCAGATATCGCGTCCGGCGGCCTCAGCCTGAGCCAGCCACACCGGTTTCTGGCTGGTTTTACACCAGACACGGTGCAGATAACTGTAAAATCGCGCGCGATCGTCGCGCAGTAACATAATCGGTAATGCCAATAAGCCGATCACGATAACGGCGATGCGTCGTGTAATTATTTTTAGTGAAGAGTAGTTTTCATACATGTTCGGCCCTCCCTCTTGCGTATGTGCTGCGAAAGTAAATGTGATCTGGCTCTAATATTACGCCCGGAACTGTACAATTACTACTCATCAGACCAGAATTGTTGTGCTTTTTTTAATCACGCCAGACGACAGCACACGGAAAAGAAAAACGCGCTTAAAAAGGCCATAAAAAAAGGCGCTGACCAGCAGCGCCTTTCACACAGTAACGGGAAATTATCAGGCGTTTTTCAACACTTCACTGACGATCTCTACTGCTTCTTTTTCGATCTTTTCGCGATGCTCAGCGCCGAGGAAGCTTTCACAGTAGATTTTGTATGCATCTTCGGTGCCCGAAGGACGCGCAGCAAACCAGCCGTTTTCCGTCATCACTTTCAGTCCGCCAATTGCCGCGCCGTTACCTGGTGCTGCGGTCAGACGTGCAATGATTGGATCGCCTGCCAGCGTGTCAGCACTGACCATTTCTGGTGACAGTTTAGACAGCGCCGCTTTCTGTGCGGAGGTCGCAGAGGCCTGCAGGCGATTATAGCTTGGTGCACCAAAACGCTCAGCCAGCTCATCATAGTGCTGCTGTGGGTTTTTGCCGGTAACTGCGGTGATTTCAGCGGCTAACAGGCAAAGAATGATGCCATCTTTGTCAGTTGACCACGGCGTACCGTCGAAGCGCAGGAATGAAGCGCCAGCGCTCTCTTCGCCGCCAAAACCAAAGGTGCCATCGTGCAGGCCATCCACGAACCACTTAAAGCCAACCGGCACTTCTACCAGCTTACGGCCAATATCGTTAACCACACGATCGATCATCGCGCTCGATACCAGTGTTTTACCGACCGCAACGTCTTTGCCCCACTGCGGGCGATGCTGGAACAGATAGTTAATCGCTACCGCCAGGTAGTGGTTCGGGTTCATCAGGCCCGCCGGCGTAACGATGCCGTGACGGTCGTAGTCAGGATCGTTGGCGAAGGCGAGATCGAATTTATCACGCAGCGCCAGCAGGCCTGCCATGGCAGATTCGGATGAACAGTCCATACGAATCACGCCGTCTTTATCAAGGTGCATAAAGCGGAACGTCTGATCGACAGCATCGTTCACAATGGTGAGATCAAGATTGTAGAACTCTGCGATGCGCTGCCAGTAAGCGATACCGGAACCGCCTAATGGATCAACACCGATTTTCAGACCCGCTTTCTGAATGGCTGGAATATCGATAACCTGCGCCAGGCCTTCGATGTAAGGCTGGATCAGATCCTGTTCCTGAATACGTCCGCTGGCCCAGGCTTCGCTCAATGGCAGACGCTTAACCTCTTTCAGGCCGTTAGCGATCAGCTGGTTAGCGCGATCTTCCACCACTTTGGTCACGTTGGTATCAGCCGGTCCGCCGTTAGGTGGGTTGTACTTGATACCGCCATCTTCCGGTGGGTTATGCGAAGGCGTGATAACGATGCCATCAGCCTGTGCGCCAGCCGCTTTGTTATGCTCGAGAATCGCATTGGAAATAGCAGGCGTTGGCGTATAGCCGTTATCCTGCTGCACAATGATATCCACGCCGTTCGCTGCCAGTACTTCCAGCACGGAGATGATAGCGGGCTCGGAGAGCGCGTGCGTGTCTTTACCGACGTAGCACGGGCCAGTAATGCCGTTCTTCTGACGCTCTTCAGCAATTGCCTGCGCAATAGCCAGAATATGCATTTCGTTGAAGCTCTGGCGTCCCGCGCTGCCGCGATGGCCGGAGGTGCCAAATTTCACCGCATGTTCCGGATTGCCCAGCTCGGGCTGAAGGACATAATACTGAGATGTTAACTGTGCAACGTTAATCAAATCGCTCTGCTGAGCAGGTTGCCCAGCTCTTGGGTGACTGGCCATTGGCGCTTCTCCCTGACGCTTCGGTTAAATGGTGCCGCAGACTTTGTCAGTCAGTTCCTGTGGGAACTGCATGGACTGCATGATGTGTTCGATCATGCTGCCTTTGCGGCCTGTGTTGGTATTCGTAATGACCCAGTACGGAGTGCCGGGAACATGTTTTGGCTTCGTATGGGTGCCGTGCTGTAAAAGCGTTTGCTGATCGCCAGCAAAATAGACGCGCGTCCGGCCCTGCAAAGAGGCGGTCGCATCAGCAAAAGCTTTAGGATCAAGACGATATAAAGTTGACAAAATCAGCATAAAACGGCTCACCGCCTTATTCTGTTCTGCGTATTCATCAGACAGCAGCATTTCACGCACAGCCCGTACGCGATCCTGCGGACGCGATTCTTCTTTTTCCGCAACAGCCGGCGAGCCAGCTACCACCGGGGTGGTTTTTACCGGTGCGCTTTGACCTGCGGTAAATTTCAGCATGCGCCGTAAAATGTCGGAGGCGCTTTCACCAATGTGCTGTGTGTGGCTGGCAATATAGCGATACAGCTCTTCGTCGACTTCAATCGTTTTCATCTTTATCCGTACGGTTTTAACGAGTGGCAGAACCAGTCCATCCTGGAGTGTGACATCAGTACGCAATGCGCTGCAAAATGTGACCTGGTTCTAACATAAGGATTATAAAGTTAAATCCTGAGGGTCGGTAGCGCTGACGTCGCCAGAAGACAAAAGTCAGAATATGCCTTATTCGCGCGGCGCCCTTTTCCAGGACAAGTAAAAAACATGATACCCTAAGCCTTCGTCCCCGCCGTAAGAACTTTGCCATGAATTTGAATGCTCGCTTGCAAACTGAACAATCTGCGCCCCAAGGCACGCCACTGCTGTTAATCCACGGCCTGTTTGGCAGCCTGGATAACTTAGGCGTGTTGGCGCGTGGCCTGCGCGATAGGCGTCAGGTGATCCAGGTTGACGTGCGCAATCATGGGCTGTCCCCGCGTTCAGATCAGATGAGCTATGCCGCCATGGCAGCTGATATGTTCGATACGCTGGATACGCTGGGCATTGAGAAAGTATCGGTGATTGGTCACTCAATGGGCGGAAAAATTGCTATGACCATGGCATCGCTGGCCGCGGCGCGCGTTGAGCAACTGGTGATGATCGATATTGCGCCGGTGGATTATCAAACGCGCCGTCATGACGCCATTTTTGCCGCGGTTAACGCGGTGACGGCAGCGGGAGTGGAACAGCGTGCTCAGGCCGCCGAGCTCATGCGCCAGTACATCGATGAAGAGGGCATTATTCAGTTTTTACTGAAGTCTTTTCACGCCGGTGAATGGCGTTTCAATGTGCCGGTTTTGTGGGACAACTATGCTGCTATCTCCGGCTGGAACAGCCTGCCCGCCTCGCCGCATGCTGCACTGTTTATTCGCGGCGGCGATTCTTCCTATCTGGATAACGCCTATCGCGACACACTGCTGGCGCAGTTTCCGCACGCGCGAGCCCATGTGATTGCCGATGCAGGACACTGGGTGCACGCAGAGAAGCCCGATGCGGTGCTACGCGCCGTGCGCCGGTTTTTAGCTCTGCCAGCATAAATGTCTGTCGAAGCGGGAAATAATTGTTCCCTGCGCTACAGCTGGGTTATTATACCGCGCTAAAATTTACCGGCATCAGGTAAATCGGCTCATTTCAGTTACACTTTGACAGGTTCACCCTCGTCATCCTTTCACTATCGCGAAGCTATGGCAAAAGAAAACACGGACCGCACCACACTCGATCTGTTCGCAGATGAACGTCGACCGGGTCGGCCAAAAACCAGTCCGCTGACGCGTGATGAACAGCTCCGTATCAACAAGCGAAACCAGCTAAAACGCGATAAAGTGCGCGGCTTGCGTCGTGTTGAGCTGAAAATGAACGCCGATGCGGTTGATGCACTTAATGAGCTGGCCGATCGGCGGCAGATGAGCCGCAGCGAGTTGATTGAAGAGATGATCATGGCGCAATTAAAGCTATAGTCATCGCCGCGCGAGGGGAAGAACGCACAAAGCGACAAATGCACGGGCTTTGTGAGTTCCGCCCTCTCCGCCTCTCTGCTATCATTGCGTTTATCTGTGAATAAAATTCACCACCAATTAATTACGTTTCAAGAGGTTATCAAGCGCATGGCAATCGTAGGCATTTTCTTCGGCAGCGATACGGGCAATACCGAAAACATTGCAAAGATGATTCAGAAGCAACTCGGTAAAGACGTTGCAGAAGTTCATGACATTGCCAAAAGCAGCAAAGAGGACCTCGAAGCGTTCGATATTCTGCTTTTAGGCATTCCGACCTGGTATTACGGCGAAGCGCAGTGCGACTGGGACGACTTTTTCCCAACGCTGGAAGAAGTGGATTTCAATGGCAAACTGGTGGCGCTGTTTGGCTGTGGCGATCAGGAAGATTACGCAGAATACTTCTGTGATGCGCTGGGCACTCTGCGCGATATCATCGAACCGAACGGTGCGGTTATCGTCGGTCACTGGCCAACCGAAGGTTATCACTTTGAAGCCTCTAAAGGCCTGGCGGACGATAAGCACTTCCTTGGTTTAGCTATTGATGAAGATCGTCAGCCAGAGCTGACCAACGCACGCGTGGACGCGTGGGTAAAACAAATTTCTGATGAGCTTCATCTGCAGGAAATTATTGAGGCGTAAGCTGAACGCTCAATGTGGGCGCTGGCTCACATTGAGCAGATGGATTTTCCTATGGAAATAATAGATACATATTTGTAACTTTAATCGGCAAATCTGTAGAATACCCCCATCGGTCACACGCTTAATCATCTTAACCATAAAAGTGTTGGTGGTAAGCGAAATGTTAACATATGCTTGCAGCATGATTTCTTCGGACGTAGCGACATTTCTCCTTACATCCAACTGAGTTTTCAGGCTTCCCCTGTAGTTTTCATTTCGATGCTTGAATTTTATAATGAGACACAATTCGTCTAAACGTCGACCGATGTTCAGGGCTTTTCAGCCACATTGTGACTAGCAAAGTAACAGGACAATATCCGCATGACTGACAACAACTCCGCATTAAAGAAGGCCGGCCTGAAAGTCACGCTTCCTCGTTTGAAGATTCTGGAAGTGCTTCAGGAACCTGAAGGCCATCACGTCAGCGCGGAAGATTTGTATAAACGCCTGATTGATATGGGCGAAGAGATTGGTTTAGCGACCGTTTATCGCGTGCTGAACCAGTTTGATGATGCCGGTATCGTAACCCGCCATAATTTTGAAGGCGGCAAATCGGTATTTGAGCTGACGCAGCAGCATCATCACGATCACCTGATCTGCCTCGACTGTGGCAAGGTCATTGAGTTCAGCGATGAATCTATCGAATCGCGTCAGCGCGATATCGCCACGCGTCATGGCATCAAACTCACTAACCACAGTCTCTATCTGTACGGCCACTGCTCAACCGGCGACTGCCGTGAAGATGACACGCTGCACGATAAGTAAGTTCGACTCAGTAGCGTCATAAACCGGTGAATACACCGGTTTTTTTACGCCTGAATTCAGGCACACAACGTTTCCTGCAGATAACGCCAGCGCGGGTTAGCCGTAGAACAGTCAAGAATCGCCACCGCAATGCGCTTCTGGGTTTCACCATTGCGCATCTGTAACTCGCAGTACTGAATTACCACGTCAGTGCCATTCTGTGACAGGATTTCATACTCGCCGGTCGCAATACGCACCCCTTCCCGCTGGCCTTTCAAGCCACGAAACAGCGCTTCCATCGCGGTCAGAGAGAGTCGCTGCCCGGCAGGCGTAATCAGCATAAAAGAGGGGTGAAAGTAAGAGAGGAAAAGATTAAGTGTTTCTTCGGATTCGGAAGCGTTATTAAATATTCTTTCGATCAGCTGGTGCACCACGACCACGCTATGCTTCGCTTCCTGGACCATATCTGTCATTACCTGTTCCTGCTTCTCTCGGTAGAATTAAGTGCGCATAGCCTACCTTAAAAAGAATATTTAACACCCGGAGATTGATTAATTTTTGTTAACTGAGTGGGTATTTTTAACAGCGACCAGCGGTTGCGTTTGCCAGGCAGGCATAAAAAAAGGAGCGAATCCTCGCTCCTTTTTAACATTCATTCAGTTACAGGTATTATTCGCCTGTTTTAGCCCAGGTATCACGCAGGCCAACGGTGCGGTTAAACACCAGGTTAGATGGCGTTGAATAGACGCTGTCCGCACAGAAGTAGCCTTCCCGCTCGAACTGATGCGGTGTTGTTACCGCCACGTTGCGTAAGCCAGGCTCAACAAATCCCTGCCTGATAACCAGTGAATCTGGATTAATCGTCGCCAGGAAATCGTCCGCTGCGCCAGGATTCGGCACGCTGAACAGCCGATCGTACAAACGGAATTCCGCAGCCTGCGCATGCACCGCGGACACCCAGTGAATCACGCCTTTTACTTTGCGGCCATCAGCAGGATCTTTGCTCAGCGTATCGGTATCACAGGTGCAGTAGATGCAGGTGATATTGCCTTCTTCGTCTTTGGCAATGCGTTCAGCACGAATGACATACGCATTACGCAGGCGCACCTCTTTGCCCAGAACCAGACGCTTATACTGCTTATTGGCTTCTTCGCGGAAATCGGCGCGATCGATCCAGACTTCGCGGCTGAAAGGCACTTCGCGCGTGCCCATCTCCGGCTTATTCGGATGATTCGGCATGGTGATGATCTCTTCGTGCGTTGATGGCAGATTCTCAATCACCACTTTCAGCGGATCCAGAACCGCCATTGCACGCGGCGCGTTCTCATTCAGATCGTCACGAATACAGGATTCCAGCGAGGCCATTTCAACGATGTTGTCCTGTTTGGTCACGCCGATACGGCGGCAGAACTCGCGAATAGACGCAGACGTGTAGCCACGACGACGCAGGCCTGAAACGGTCAGCATGCGCGGATCGTCCCACCCTTCCACCACATTTTCGGTGACCAGCTGGCTCAGCTTGCGCTTCGACATGATGGCGTATTCAAGGTTGAGCCGCGAAAACTCATACTGACGCGGATGCACAGGAATGGTGATGTTATCCAGCACCCAGTCGTAAAGGCGGCGGTTATCCTGAAACTCCAGCGTACACAGTGAATGCGTAATGCCTTCCAGCGCATCAGAAATGCAGTGCGTAAAATCGTACATCGGGTAGATGCACCATTTGTCACCGGTCTGATGGTGAGTGGCGAACTTGATACGGTAAATCACCGGATCGCGCATCACAATAAAGTTAGAGGCCATATCGATTTTCGCCCGCAGGCAGGCAGTGCCTTCCGCGAACTCGCCGTTACGCATTTTTTCAAACAGCGCGAGGTTCTCTTCCACGCTGCGATCGCGATAGGGACTGTTTTTACCCGCAGAAGTCAGCGTACCGCGATACTCACGGATCTGCTCCGGCGTCAGCTCATCAACATACGCCAGGCCTTTATTGATCAGCTCAATAGCATACTGATGCAACTGGTCAAAATAGTTAGAGGAATAGCAAATCTCACCACTCCACTGAAAGCCCAGCCACTGGACGTCCTGCTTGATCGACTCAACGAATTCGATATCTTCTTTCGCCGGGTTCGTGTCATCAAAGCGCAGATTACATTCGCCCTGATAATCCTGCGCGATACCAAAGTTCAGGCAGATCGATTTTGCATGGCCAATGTGCAGATAACCATTAGGCTCCGGTGGAAAACGGGTATGCACACGTTCGTGCTTACCGCTCGCCAGATCTTCATCAATAATCTGACGAATAAAGTTAGTTGGGCGGGCTTCAGCCTCACTCATCTCAATTTCCTCAACGCGAATGTCTGTGATTTGCACCACGAAATAACCGGTATGATCCACAAAGCGGAGATGGGAAACAACCGTTTGTTCGTTGAATCCCATAAAAAAGGGCAGGAAAGTGTTCCTGCCCTGGCGTGACGTTTTAGCTGATTAGCCTTTGACCTCAAACAGTGGCGTTTCCCCCGCCACAACCTGCTGTCCTGCCAGCAACGTAATGCCGGCAAAATCATCGATATTGCTGATGACAACCGGACTAACCATGGAGCGGGCATTGGCGTTCAGAAACGCCAGATCCATCTCCAGTATCGGCTGGCCTGCGGTCACAACGGCGCCCTCTTCCACCAGCCGGGTAAAGCCCTGTCCTTGCAACGCCACGGTGTCGAGCCCCATGTGCACCACAATCTCAAGATCATCATCGGTGGCCAGACAGAAAGCGTGATTGGTGTTGAAAATTTTAACGATGGTGCCAGCAATTGGCGCCACTACCGTACTGCCGGTGGGCCGAATGGCCACACCCTCACCTACGGCTTTGCTGGCGAACGCCTCATCTTCAACCTTCTCCAGCGCAACGACATCGCCACTCACCGGCGCCACCAGCGTGGCAATCACCGTTTTATCGACGTTTCTTACCGCCTGCGGTGCCGGTTCTGCCACGGCAGCGGGAACCGCGGTCGATGCGGCAACCGGTCCTTTAGCCAGCACGTTTTTCATAGCAGAGGCGATGGCTTCGGCGCGCGTGCCCACGATAATCTGCACGCTCTGCTTGTTAAGACGAATAATGCCAGAGGCACCCAGCCGCCTGGCTACGCTTTCATTCACGGTGGCCGCATCTTTGACGTTCAGGCGTAAACGGGTAATACAGGCATCAATACTGGTTAGGTTATCTGAACCGCCCACCGCGCTGATATAACGACGAGCCAGCGTTTCGGTCTCGCTCTCGCCATTCGTTTTCGTGTCGATATTAACGTCATAGCCGTCACTTTCATCGCCCGCTACGGCCAGTTCGCGACCAGGCGTCATCAGGTTGAACTTTTTGATGGTAAAGCGGAAAACCACATAATAAAGCACGAAGAAGACGATGCCCTGCGGAATCAGCATGTACCAGTGGGTGGCCAGCGGGTTTCGCGTCGACAGGACCAAATCCACTAGCCCGGCGCTGAAGCCAAAACCAGCAATCCAGTGCATGCTGGCGGCGATGAACACCGACACGCCAGTCAGGAAGGCGTGGATAACATAGAGCACCGGTGCCACAAACATGAAAGAGAATTCCAGCGGCTCGGTAATACCGGTAAAAAAGGCGGCAAAGGCAGCGGCTAACATAATGCCCGCAACTTTGGCGCGATTTTCTGGCCTGGCGCAGTGATAGATCGCCAGCGCAGCGCCCGGCAGGCCAAACATCATAATCGGGAAGAAGCCCGCCTGATAACGACCGGTGATGCCGACGATGCCTTTACCGCTTTCGATAGATTGCGCGCCGCCGAGGAAATTAGGAATGTCATTAATACCCGCAACATCAAACCAGAACACCGAGTTCAGCGCATGATGCAGGCCGACCGGAATCAGCATGCGGTTAAAGAAGGCGTAGATGCCCGCGCCCGCCGAGCCCATTTTCTGAATATGTTCGCCAAAGCCCACCAGGCCATTAAAGATTACCGGCCAGATATACATCAGAATAAAGGCGACCACGATCATCAGGAATGAGACCAGAATCGGTACCAGTCGACGTCCGCTGAAGAATGAGAGCGCCTTCGGCAGTTCAACCTGGCTGAAGCGATTGTAAACCTCGGCAGAGAGCACCCCAACAAGGATGCCAACAAACTGGTTGTTGATTTTGCCAAAGGCCGCGGGCACCTGCTCAACGGGTATTTTTTGAATCATCGACACCGCTGCCGGTGAACAGAGTGTCGTCACCACCAGAAAGCCGACAAAACCGGTCAGCGCGGCCGCGCCATCCTTATCTTTTGACATGCCGTAAGCGACACCAATCGCAAATAGCACCGACATATTCTCAATAATTGCCGCGCCCGACTTAATCAGTAAAGCGGCAAAGGCATTGCCGGCACCCCAACTGTCAGGATCGATCCAGTATCCGACGCCCATCAATATTGCCGCCGCCGGTAACGTTGCCACCGGCACCATCAGCGCCCTGCCAACCCGTTGTAAGTAACCTAGCATTTACCCTTCCCCCTGTGAGCCGAACCGGTACCTGAAGTTGTTTGTTTTTTTGTCACCATCTTCAGGCATTTTCATGACACTACACACCACGCTGCGCAGTGTAAAAAGAAATTAATTCGCTTCGCAAATTAAAGCGCGCTTTGTGTGATAGTTATCACCTAAATATGTTTATTAGGACACTTACTAATGGCCTGCAGACAAAACTTATTTTATTATTAAAAATAACAAGGCGTAAAAATGTCTGCTGTACGGCTACTTCCGCTGCTATTGGTAGATTAACGTCACGAATCCTTTCCAACTAAACTTGTCTTCTCCATTTATTTGAGGTGCCGCATGAGACTGATTCCACTATCTTCCGCCAGCGACGTGGGCAAATGGGCCGCGCGCCACATCGTTAACCGTATCAACGCGTTTAACCCCACCGCCGATCGCCCTTTTGTCCTTGGCCTGCCAACCGGCGGTACGCCACTTGAAGCCTATAAATATCTTATTGAGATGCATAAAGCGGGCCAGGTTAGCTTCAGGCATGTGGTGACGTTCAATATGGATGAGTATGTTGGCCTGCCGGAGTCACATCCGGAAAGTTACCACACATTCATGCACCGCAATTTCTTTGACCACGTTGATATTGCGAAAGAAAATATCAATCTTCTTAATGGCAATGCCCCGGACATTGACGCAGAATGTCGCCAGTACGAAGAGAAAATTCGCGCTTATGGCAAGATCCATCTGTTCATGGGCGGCGTCGGCAACGATGGTCATATTGCTTTCAATGAACCGGCCTCATCGCTGGCCTCCCGCACGCGCATCAAGACCTTAACGCATGACACCCGCGTGGCGAATTCACGCTTCTTTGACGGTGACGTCAGCCAGGTGCCGAAATATGCGCTGACCGTGGGCGTTGGCACGCTGCTTGATGCCGAAGAGGTGATGATTCTGGTTACTGGTCATGTCAAAGCCCAGGCGCTACAAGCCGCGGTCGAAGGCAATGTGAATCACATGTGGACTATCAGCTGTTTGCAGCTGCATGCCAAATCGATTGTGGTATGCGATGAGCCGGCCACCATGGAATTGAAAGTCAAAACAGTAAAATATTTCCGCGAGATGGAAGCGGAAAATATGAAAAACCTTTGAACACATCGATAATTATCCGGGCTTCGCTAAACGCATCTGCCTTGAGGGGTGCGTTTTAGTTACCCGGAATTGTCGGGAGAGAAAATATGTATGCTCTGACCAATGGCCGCGTTTTTACCGGTCATCACGTTCTTGATAACCATGCTGTCGTCATCGCTGATGGCCTGATCGACCGCGTTTGTCCGTTCACTGAGCTGCCCGCAGGAATTGAGCAACGCGATGTCCAGGGGGCGAATATTACCCCTGGCTTTATCGATCTACAGCTTAACGGCTGTGGTGGCGTGCAGTTCAATGACGACATTGAGGCCATCAGCCTCGATACACTGAACACCATGCAAAAAGCCAATGAAAAATCGGGCTGCACCAGCTTCCTGCCGACGCTGATTACCAGCACCGATGCGCTGATGAAGCGTGCCATTGACGTAATGGGTAGCTGGCTGGCTGAACATCGCCATCAGGCGCTGGGCCTGCATCTGGAAGGGCCGTGGCTTAACGTGATTAAAAAAGGCACCCACAATCCCGATTTGATTCGCACGCCCGATCCGGCATTAGTTGATTACCTTTGCCAGCATGCAGAGGTCATCAGCAAGGTCACGCTGGCGCCAGAAATGGCGGGCTCGGCGGTGATTGAGCAGCTTGTGGCAGCGGGTATTGTGGTTTCGGTTGGCCACTCAAATGCTACTTATGAGCAAGCGCAGGCAGGCATTGGCGCCGGTGCCCGTTTCGCTACCCATCTTTATAATGCTATGCCGCCGATGATTGGCCGCGAGCCTGGTCTCGCTGGCGCGCTGTTCGACGCGCCTGACGTTTACTGCGGCATTATCGTTGATGGACTTCATGTGCATTACGCCAACGTGCGCAATGCCAAACGTCTCAAAGGCGATAAGCTGGTATTGGTCACCGATGCCACCGCCCCAGCAGGCGCAGAGATTGACCAGTTCATTTTTGCAGGAAAAACAATATACTATCGCGACGGACTCTGCGTTGATGAAAACGGCACGCTCAGCGGTTCAGCGTTGACCATGATTGAAGCGGTCAAAAACTGCGTTGAACAGGTTGGCATTGCACTGGATGAAACGGTGCGCATGGCGACGCTTTATCCGGCACGGGCAATCGGCGTTGATCGGCAGTTAGGCACTATAGAAGCGGGAAAAGTGGCTAACCTTACTGTTTTTACACGCGATTATCGAATTACCAAGACTATCGTTAACGGCGACGAAGTCCTCAGCGAGTAAGTATTGAATGACCACTGGCGGCCAGGCACAAATCGGAAATGTTGATCTCGTTAAACAACTCAACAGCGCGGCCGTCTATCGGCTGATCGATCGGCAAGGGCCGATTTCACGTATTCAGATTGCGGAACTGAGCCAGCTTGCGCCCGCCAGCGTCACAAAAATTACCCGCCAGCTGATTGAGCGCGGCCTGATCAAAGAGGTCGAGCAGCAGGCCTCCACCGGCGGACGACGCGCCATCTCTATCGTCACCGAAACCCGCGGCTTTAATACCATCGGCGTGCGCCTCGGCCGCAATGATGCCACCCTGACGCTGTTCGACCTGAGCGGTAAATCCCTTGCGGAAGAGCATTACCCTTTGCCTCAGCGCACGCAGGAAACGCTGGAAAATGCGCTGTTCGATATCATTGCGCAATTTAAAGAGCTTTATCAGCGCAAGCTGCGTGAACTGATTGCCATTGCCGTGATTCTGCCCGGACTGGTAGATCCTGATAAAGGCGTAATCCGCTATATGCCGCATATCACCGTTAGCCACTGGCCGCTGGTCGCTAACCTGAAAAAAAGATTCAGCGTCACCAGCTTTGTCGGTCACGATATTCGCAGCCTGGCGTTAGCAGAGCATTATTTTGGTGCATCTCGCGACTGCGCCGACTCTATTTTAGTGCGTGTCCACCGTGGAACCGGTGCCGGCATTATCACCAACGGCCATATTTTTCTTGGCAGTAATGGCAATGTCGGTGAGATTGGTCATATTCAGGTCGATCCTTTGGGTGAGCGCTGCCATTGCGGCAATTTCGGCTGCCTGGAAACCATCGCGGCCAACGGTGCCATAGAAAACCGCGTGCGCCATCTGCTACAGCAGGGCTATTCCAGCTCATTAACGCTGGATAATTGCCAAATGGCCGCCATTTGCAAAGCGGCTAATAAAGGTGATGCGCTGGCCTGCGAGGTGATTGGCTTTGTTGGACGCTATTTAGGCAAGGCGATCGCCATTGCCATCAACCTGTTTAACCCACAAAAAGTGGTGATCGCAGGTGAAATCACCGATGCTGGTAGGATATTGCTGCCCGCAGTGGAAAGCTGCATTAATACTCAGGTACTGAAGGCATTCCGCAAAAACTTGCCAGTGGTACGTTCCGAACTCGATCATCGCTCAGCTATTGGCGCTTTTGCCCTGGCGAAACGCGCGATGCTCAATGGCCTTCTTTTACAACACCTGTTGGAAGAGTAACTGCGCCTTTTACGATGGATAAAACCAAGATGATTAAAAATGTAATCTGCGATATTGATGGCGTGCTGATGCACGACAACACCGCTGTGCCAGGTGCAGGCGAGTTTCTGATGCGCATCGTTGAAAAAGAGATGCCGCTGGTTCTGCTGACCAACTACCCTTCCCAAACCGCGCAGGACCTGGCCAACCGCTTTCTTTCTGCTGGCATAGAACTGCCCGCTTCCGCTTTTTATACTTCGGCCATGGCAACCGCAGATTTCCTCAAGCATCAGGAAGGCAAAAAGGCATATGTGGTCGGTGAAGGCGCGCTGATCCACGAACTTTATAAAGCAGGATTTACCATTACGGATATCAATCCTGACTTTGTCATCGTGGGTGAAACCCGCTCCTTTAACTGGGACATGATGCACAAGGCGGCATTTTTCGTGGCCAATGGTGCACGCTTTATCGCTACCAACCCGGATACGCATGCGCGTGGCTTTGTGCCCGCCTGCGGTGCTCTGTGTGCCGGTATCGAAAAAATCTCGGGCCGTCGGCCTTTCTATGTCGGTAAGCCGAGCCCGCTTATCATTCGCGCTGCACTGAACAAAATGCAGGCGCATTCGGAAGAGACGGTCATTGTCGGCGATAATTTACGCACCGATATCCTTGCGGGTTTCCAGGCGGGGCTCGAAACCATTCTGGTGCTTTCGGGCGTTTCTACGCTAAGTGATATTGATGCCATGCCATTCCGGCCAAACTATATCTATCCCAGCGTGGCGGATATCGATCTGTTCTGAAACCAACCTGGCGCCGCCAGGTTTTTTTTGGTCTTTATGCTGGCTACTTTTCATACTCAACGCCACTTTTATTGCCGAATCCTCAATGAAATGCCAATAAAATTAGATAAAATCTAATTTTATCACCTCTGCAACAGCCTTTTTATCAGCAAATCGCTAAAACAGTTGCATCATCGGGGGGAAATAGCGCATTTTCTTATACATCACGCAGTCATTCGCGCTGCTTCATACAAAGACGTTATGACAACATCACCTCAGCGGTGAGAGCCAGGAGTAAGATATGTGTTCGATTTTTGGTGTTCTGGATTTAAAAAGCGATCCTACCGAGCTGCGCAAAAAGGCGCTTGAGCTGTCACGTCTGATGCGCCACCGCGGCCCGGACTGGTCCGGCGTATATGCTGATGATAACGCGATTCTGGCTCACGAACGCCTTTCTATTGTTGATGTAAACAATGGCGCTCAGCCGCTGTATAACGCAGCGCATACCCATGTGCTGGCGGTGAACGGTGAAATTTATAACCACCAGGCGTTGCGTGCTGAACTGAGCGATCGCTATGAATTCCAGACCGGCTCCGACTGTGAAGTGATTCTGGCGCTTTATCAGGAAAAAGGTGTCGACTTCCTCGATGAGCTGGAAGGCATGTTTGCCTTTATTCTCTATGACAGTGAAAAACAGACCTGGCTGATCGGCCGCGACCACATCGGCATAATTCCGCTCTACATGGGCAACGATGAGCACGGCAACCTGTTTGTCGCCTCAGAGATGAAATCGCTGGTGCCGGTATGCCGCTCGATCAAAGAGTTCCCGGCCGGTAGCTACATGAGCAGCACCGACGGCGAAATTCACCGTTATTACCAGCGCGACTGGATGGAATATAAAAACGTTGAGCACAACGTTACCGATGCTGGCGTGCTGAAAAACGCGCTGGAAGATGCGGTGAAAAGCCACCTGATGTCTGACGTACCTTATGGCGTGCTGCTTTCTGGCGGCCTCGACTCCTCGATCATTTCCGCAGTGACCAAACGGTTTGCGGCCAAGCGCGTGGAAGATCAGGATAAGAGCGAAGCCTGGTGGCCTCAGCTGCACTCGTTTGCGGTAGGACTGGAAGGTTCGCCGGATCTCAAAGCCGCCAAAGCGGTGGCTGAGCATCTTGGCACCGTGCACCATGAGATCCATTTCACCGTGCAGGAAGGCCTTGATGCTATCCGTGACGTGATCTATCACATTGAAACCTATGACGTCACTACGATTCGCGCTTCAACGCCAATGTATCTGATGTCGCGTAAAATCAAAGCGATGGGCATCAAAATGGTGCTGTCGGGCGAAGGCGCGGATGAAGTATTCGGTGGTTATCTCTATTTCCACAAGGCACCAAACGCTAAAGAGTTCCACGAAGAGAACGTGCGTAAGCTGATGGCATTGCATATGTACGACTGCGCACGCGCCAACAAGGCGATGTCCGCCTGGGGCGTGGAAGCGCGCGTGCCGTTCCTGGATAAGAAATTCCTTGATGTGGCCATGCGCATCAACCCGGCCGACAAGCTGTGTGGCAGCAACGGTAAAATGGAAAAGCATATCCTGCGTGAATGTTTCTCCTCTTATTTGCCGGAAAGCGTCGCCTGGCGCCAGAAAGAACAATTCTCTGACGGCGTTGGCTACAGCTGGATCGACTCGTTGAAAGTGGTGGCCGCGCAGCAGGTCAGCGATCAACAGCTGAAAACGGCGCACTTCCGTTTTCCTTACAACACGCCTGGCTCCAAAGAAGCTTATCTCTATCGTGAGATCTTTGAAGAGTTGTTCCCGGTTCCAAGCGCTGCTGAGTGCGTTCCGGGTGGCCCATCCGTTGCCTGTTCATCGGCCAAAGCGATCGAGTGGGACGAAGCGTTCAAAAACATGGATGACCCGTCAGGCCGTGCGGTGGGCGTTCATCAGTCAGCTTACTGATCGCTCTGTTACGATGTGCAGCGGGCCAGCAATGGCCCGTTAATCTGGCAGAAAAACAGCTGCAACAATGAATTTTGTTTAATATTCGACCATGCTGGTTATAAGCCAGACAAACAATCGCATCAGGGTAAAAAACGGGAAAAAACTTGTTGACGCTTTTAGGTCAACTCCGCATAATGCGCCCCGCAACGCCGATGAAGGTAGCGCGAAAAAAGATGGCTACGTAGCTCAGCTGGTTAGAGCACAGCACTCATAATGCTGGGGTCACAGGTTCGATTCCCGTCGTAGCCACCATCTTTTTTGCGGGAGTGGCGAAATTGGTAGACGCACCAGATTTAGGTTCTGGCGCCGCAAGGTGTGCGAGTTCAAGTCTCGCCTCCCGCACCATTTCAGTCATCGGTTTGCACGGATGGGGTATCGCCAAGCGGTAAGGCACCGGTTTTTGATACCGGCATTCCCTGGTTCGAATCCAGGTACCCCAGCCATTTTTTCTGGTGAGTTCACGGGTACGTGTACGAATTGGGATATCGCCAAGCGGTAAGGCACCGGTTTTTGATACCGGCATTCCCTGGTTCGAATCCAGGTATCCCAGCCAATCCAGAGCAGTACAATAATTTGGCTACGTAGCTCAGCTGGTTAGAGCACAGCACTCATAATGCTGGGGTCACAGGTTCGATTCCCGTCGTAGCCACCATATTATTGGGGTGTCGCCAAGCGGTAAGGCACTGGTTTCTGATACCAGCATTCCGGGGTTCGAATCCCTGCACCCCAGCCATACTAAGATGTAGAAAATTTGATTTAACACCTATTGGGGTGTCGCCAAGCGGTAAGGCACTGGTTTCTGATACCAGCATTCCGGGGTTCGAATCCCTGCACCCCAGCCAAATCAAGTAAAAAACCCGCTTCGGCGGGTTTTTTATTGGCTGCTATTTATTGAAGGAGCCGCCATTAGTCCGGCTCCCCTGCGCTTAAAGCCCCAGAGCGTAACGCAGCGCCTTACGCTTCATCACGCCAGCATTCTGCGCCGCCATCAGACCTATATTTCTTAACGCCTTTAACGGTGCCAGCTGATTACTGAAGGCAAAGTAGAACAGATCCATACCGCTTTGCATCAGCATATTGTCGCGCTGACGCTGACGCTGATAACGCAGCAGCACCGGCTGCGTCCACCAGGCTTCAGCTGCGTTGCGCGCGGCCAGCAACACGTCAATCAAGGCATCAACATCGCGATAGCCCAAGTTCACTCCCTGCCCGGCCAGCGGATTGATGGTATGCGCGGCATCGCCCACCAGCGCAAGGCCCGGCAGCACATATTGCGTGGCGTGTCGGCGCACCAATGGAAAACTGGCCGCCGCCACCGGCGTGAAATTCCCCAGCCTTGCCGGAAAGTGCGTTTTAATTTCTTTGCTTAGCTGATCCATTGAGAGTGTCTGCAACTGGCGCAAGCGTGACGGTTTGTCATACCACACCAGCGAAGCCCACTCATCAAAAAGCGGCAGAAAAGCGCGTGGGCCGTCAGGCGTAAACTTCTGCCAGGTGGTATCGCCAACAGGCTGCGCGCAGCGACCACTGATCAGCATACATGACTGTGCATAGTTCCAGCCATGAATGCCGATGCCCGCCAACTGCCGCACCTGTGAATTGGCCCCATCGGCGCCTACCACCAGATTGGCATGAATCTTCTGATCGTTATCCAGCGTCAATTCCCAGCCGGCATTTTTCTCCTGCAGTGACTGCAGTGTCGCTGGCGCGCGCAGGGTGACATTATCCTGCTGCATCTGCTGCCAGAGCGCCCACTGCAGCACGCGGTTTTCCACCATATATCCCAGCTCCGGCAAGCCCAAAGAAGCAGCATCAAACGAAACCTTCGCCGTCTGCCACTCCCAGGTTTCCAGCTTGCGATAAGGCGCCAGGCGCATTTCCTGCACCGCCTGCCAGACATTAAGCTGTTTCAACAGATCTACCGAGCGGCAGCTGATGGCTGAAATACGCAGGTCGGGATCGCTGCTGCGATCGAATTCAGTCGGCACGTCGCGGTCAAGCACGATAACCTTAAAACCGTGCTGTGCCAGCCCGCAGGCCAGCGCACCGCCCACCATGCCGCCACCCACGATCGCGACATCATATTGTTCAGGCTGCATTGTTTTTTCCTTCTAAGAAAGCGCCACCGTTAAGACCGAATGTTCTGACGGGTATCATGAAAGTGTACCGGAAAAATAGCAGGCAAACAGAAAAGCCACTGCACTGGTCACAACAGCAGCAAAGCATTACAATACGCGCCCTGCACTTCTCTGCACTAAATCAATGGCCAGTCTGATGACGAAAAAATTGCACATAAAAACCTGGGGCTGTCAGATGAATGAATATGATTCATCGAAGATGGCCGATCTGTTGGATAGCACGCACGGCTATACGCTGACCGACAACGCTGAAGAAGCGGATGTCCTGCTGCTTAATACCTGTTCTATTCGCGAAAAAGCGCAGGAAAAGGTCTTCCATCAGCTGGGACGCTGGAAATCGCTGAAAGAGCGTAACCCCGATCTTATCATCGGTGTTGGCGGCTGCGTCGCGTCACAGGAAGGCGATCACATTCGTCAACGCGCTAACTATGTTGATATCGTGTTTGGGCCGCAGACGCTGCATCGCCTGCCGGAAATGATCAACACCGTACGCGGCTCAAAAAGTCCTGTAGTGGATATCAGCTTCCCGGAAATTGAAAAATTTGACCGTCTGCCGGAACCGCGTGCCGATGGCCCAACCGCCTTTGTGTCCATCATGGAAGGCTGTAATAAATATTGTACGTTCTGCGTGGTGCCTTATACCCGCGGTGAAGAAGTCAGCCGTCCCAGCGATGACATCCTGCTTGAGATCGCTCAGCTGGCGTCTCAGGGCGTTCGCGAGGTGAATCTGCTGGGTCAGAACGTTAATGCGTATCGCTGCGAAACCTTTGATGGCGGCATGTGTACCTTTGCCGATCTGCTGCGTCTGGTTGCCGGCATTGATGGTATCGACCGCATTCGTTTTACCACCAGCCATCCTATCGAATTTACCGACGATATTATCGAGGTGTATCGCGATACGCCGGAGCTGGTTAGCTTCCTGCATTTACCGGTACAAAGCGGCTCGGATCGCATCCTGACGCTAATGAAACGTGCCCATACCGCGCTGGAATACAAAGCTATCATTCGTAAACTGCGTGCGGCGCGTCCTGATATTCAGATCAGTTCCGATTTTATCATTGGCTTCCCTGGCGAAACCCAGGACGACTTTGAAAAGACCATGAAATTGATTGCCGACGTTAACTTCGACATGAGCTTCAGCTTTATCTACTCGGCGCGTCCGGGCACACCGGCAGCCGATCTGCCGGATGACGTCAGCGAAGAAGAGAAAAAGCAGCGCCTGTATATTCTGCAGGACCGTATCAATCAGCAGGCGATGTCCCTGAGCCGTCACATGATGGGCAGCGTTCAGCGTATTCTGGTTGAGGGACTGTCGCGTAAAAACGTGATGGAACTCTCTGGCCGCACAGAGAACAACCGTGTGGTGAATTTCGAAGGCTCGCCGGAGATGATCGGTAAATTCGTTGATGTGGAAATCGTTGACGTCTATGCCAACTCGCTGCGCGGTAAAGTGATACGCACAGAAGAAGAGATGGGATTACGTCTCATGGAAAGCCCCGCTTCGGTGATTGCCCGTACCCGTAAAGAGAATGAGATTGGCGTAGGCCAGTTCCAGCCGTAATAGAAAATTTGCGGCGCATCACCCTGATGCGTCGCGAGTTTTCACCGTTTTGCACTTGCTTTCGCAACAATTCGCCCAAATATCCACTCTCAGCCTTGCGCCATTGCCAGACGGAATAAATAATTTCGTTATGGCTGCTGCTATTCGCAACTGGCGCGGCCCCTATTACACTTCCAACCTGGCCCTGAGTGACCCAAAGGATTAGTTTGAATATTGAAACACGTGAAATCGTATTAGAACCTGCCGACAATCGTCGCCTGCTAAGCCTGTGCGGTCCTTTTGACGACAATATTAAACAACTCGAGCGACGCCTGGGGATTGAGATTAAACGTCATGACAATGCGTTTACGCTCTCAGGACGTACGCTGTGCGTTAACGCAGCGGCTGATATTCTGCGCGATCTCTATGTTGATACTGCCCCGATGCGCGGCAACAGCCCGGACATTGAGCCTGAGCAGATTCATCTGGCGATCAAAGAGAGCCGGGTTTTAGAGCAGACCGCGGAAAGCGTACCGGAATACGGTAAAGCGGTTAACATCAAAACCAAGCGCGGCGTGATCAAACCCCGCACGCCTAATCAGGCTCAGTACATTGCCAATATTTTTGCCCATGACATTACGTTTGGCATTGGCCCGGCAGGTACCGGTAAAACCTATCTTGCCGTCGCCGCCGCGGTTGATGCGCTGGAACGTCAGGAAATACGCCGTATTCTGCTGACGCGTCCGGCGGTCGAAGCGGGTGAAAAACTGGGCTTTTTACCCGGCGATCTGAGTCAGAAAGTCGATCCTTACCTGCGCCCGCTTTACGATGCGCTGTTTGAGATGCTGGGCTTTGAGCGAGTTGAAAAATTGATGGAGCGCAACGTGATCGAAGTGGCTCCGCTGGCCTATATGCGCGGCCGTACGCTGAACGATGCCTTTATCATCCTGGATGAAAGTCAGAACACCACCATCGAGCAGATGAAAATGTTTCTGACGCGCATTGGCTTCAACTCCAAAGCGGTTATCACCGGCGACGTTACGCAGATTGACCTGCCAAAACATACTAAGTCAGGCTTGCGTCATGCTATTGAAGTACTCTCCGAGGTTGAAGAGCTAAGCTTTAACTTCTTCCATAGTGAAGACGTGGTTCGTCATCCGGTGGTTGCGCGTATCGTGACGGCTTATGAAGCCTGGGAAGAAGCAGACCAGAAGCGACGCGATCAACAAACCGAAGAGCGCAAGCGTGAGGCGCTGGCAGCGCAGGAGCCAAAATGAGTGAAGTGATTCTTGATCTGCAACAGGCCTGTGAATCTGACGTCGGCCTGCCGCCAGAATCTGATTTTCAGCGCTGGCTGGAGGCGGTTCTGCCGCAGTTTCAGGAGGAGAGCGAAGTGACGATCCGCCTCGTCGATGAGGCGGAAAGCCAACAGCTCAACCATACTTATCGCGGTAAAGAAAAGCCCACCAATGTGCTCTCTTTTCCCTTTGAAGCCCCGCCTGGCATAGAGTTACCTCTGCTGGGCGACCTGATTATTTGTCGTCAGGTGGTTGAGCGTGAGGCGGTCGAGCAGGAAAAATCATTGGAAGCCCACTGGGCGCATATGGTCATCCACGGCAGTTTGCATCTGCTTGGCTACGACCATATCGAAGATGATGAAGCGGAAGAGATGGAAGGCATCGAGACAGAGATAATGCTTGCTCTTGGTTATCCTGACCCGTACATTTCGGAGAAAGAAGCGCCCTGAGCGGCGTGAGTAACAGCAATTCCCATCTGCCAGCATGACGCTGGCAGCCCAATCCGCAGTAGAGAGACCTGAACGTAAACGCCATGAGCGATGACCATTCACAAAATAGCGACAGCCCCAGTAGTAAAAAGGGATTTTTTTCCCTGATCCTCAACCAACTTTTTCACGGCGAACCAAAAAACCGTGAGGATTTACTGGAACTTATCCGCGATTCCGAACAAAACGAATTGATCGATCAGGATACCCGCGACATGTTGGAAGGCGTCATGGATATCGCGGAACAACGCGTGCGTGACATCATGATTCCACGTTCACAAATGATTACCCTCAAGCGGAATCAGACGCTGGAAGAGTGCCTCGATGTCATTATCGAATCCGCGCATTCCCGCTTCCCGGTGATCAGTGAAGATAAAGATCATGTCGAAGGCATTCTGATGGCAAAAGATTTACTGCCTTTTATGAGCAGCGGATCTGAACCCTTCAGCATGGAAAAAGTGTTACGTTCTGCGGTAGTGGTGCCGGAAAGCAAGCGGGTTGACCGCATGCTGAAAGAGTTCCGCTCGCAGCGCTATCACATGGCTATCGTGATCGATGAGTTTGGCGGCGTCTCGGGTCTGGTGACCATTGAAGATATCCTCGAGTTGATTGTTGGCGAGATTGAAGATGAATATGACGACGAAGAAGATCGTGATATCCGTCAGCTCAGCAAGCACACCTATACCATTCGCGCGTTAACGCCGATTGAAGATTTCAATGAGGTGTTCGAAACCAGCTTCAGCGATGAAGAAGTGGATACGATTGGCGGCCTCGTCATGCAGGCGTTTGGTCATCTTCCCGCTCGCGGTGAAAGCATCACCATCGATGGTTACCATTTTAAAGTTGCGATGGCCGACAGCCGCCGTATCATCCAGGTCCATGTAAAAATTCCGGAAAATTCGGCTCAACCTCAACTGGATGAATAACAGCGTTATGGTTATTGCCTCTGTCCTACAACGCCAGCGGGTTCGCCTGTTGCTGGCGTTACTCTCGGGTGCCGTTGGCACCCTTGCTTTTTCTCCTTATGACTTCTGGCCAGCGGCACTTTTTTCGCTATTTGGTCTGCAGGCGCTAATCCTTAATCGCACCACGCCACAGGCCAGCGCCCTTGGCTTTGCCTGGGGATTTGGCCTTTTTGGTAGCGGCATTAACTGGGTTTACGTCAGCATCGCCACCTTTGGTGGTATGCCTGGCGCTGTAAACGTCTTTCTGGTGATCCTGCTGGCCGCCTATTTGGCCATCTATCCCGCGCTGTTTGCCGCCCTGCTTAATCGCCTGTTTCGTACCACAACCCTGCTACGCCTGGCGGTAGCGGCACCGGTTCTGTGGCAGATTACCGAGTTTTTGCGCGGCTGGATCCTCACCGGTTTTCCGTGGCTACAGTTTGGTTACAGTCAGATCAACGGCCCGTTAAAAGGCCTTGCGCCTGTGGCTGGTGTGGAGACCATCACCTTTGTCTTAATGATAGTGGCAGGATTAGCGGTGTACGCCGTGATGCAGCGCCGTTGGCTACCTGCGATCGCCGCGCTGCTGTTGCTGGCGCTGCCGTGGCCACTACGCTTTATTCACTGGTATCAGCCTCTGCCCGATCGCAGCGTTGACGTTGCTATGGTGCAGGGGAATATTCCCCAGTCGCTGAAGTGGGATCCGCAGCAATTGATTAATACGCTGCGTATTTATACTGGACTTACCCAGCCGTTTATCGGCAAGGCGCCCATTATCATTTGGCCCGAGTCGGCGATTTCCGATTTAGAGGTCAACCAGCAGCCTTTCCTGCACAGCCTCGATACTGCGCTACGCAACGGCGGCAGCGGGCTAATCACCGGTATCGTGGATTCGCGGCTGGAGCAAAATCGCTATCACGATTACAACTCAATTATCGTGCTGGGCGGCGAGCAGGCTTACAATTATCAGAGCAGTAATCGCTACCAGAAAAACCATCTGGTGCCCTTTGGTGAGTTCGTACCACTGGAGAGCCTGCTGCGTCCTCTGGCACCGTTCTTCGATCTGCCAATGTCCTCTTTCAGCCGGGGTGGCTATGTTCAGCCACAGCTGAATGTGGCGGGCTATCATCTCACCGCGGCTATTTGCTATGAAATCGTGCTGGGACAACAGGTGCGCGACAATTTCCGTCCGGATACTAACTTCCTGCTTACCGTGTCAAATGATGCCTGGTTCGGCCATTCAATCGGGCCGTGGCAGCATTTTCAGATGGCCCGTATGCGCGCGCTGGAGCTGGGCCGCCCTCTGCTGCGCAGTACTAACAACGGCGTGACCGCCGTGGTGGATGCCAGCGGTGAGGTGCAAAGCATGATTCCGCAGTTTACGCGTCAGGTGCTGACCACCCGAGTCATGCCAACCAGCGGATTGACGCCTTATGCCCGCACAGGCAATACCACTATCTGGCTGATCACACTGGCTGGCGCCGTAATAGCGCTTATTCGCCGCTTCTCACAACGCCGCTAATGCTTTGGGGGCCCTTGCGGCCCCTTTTTTCCACTGCCTCTTCCGCGCTCGCTTCAGCATTCCTCTCAATATTGGCATAACGCTTGCTTATCCTTTTATCGGAAAAGTTAACGAAACAGTAATGCTGAGAAATATCCTGGCTAACCGCACCAGAAAAGCACATTCCGCCGCCCTGAATTGGGGCAAGCGCGCAGATATGCCTTTTTTTGGTGCGGACTGGCTCTCAAAAAGCGAACAATTCTGTTTCGAGTCGTTAACAATCCGTTATGTTAGGGCTATTCAAAGCGCAAGACGCTTTGGGACGATAAGAAAAGCAGCAAGACGCAGCGCCTGACAGGCTCCCGACCATGCTGGTTTACGCATGGCACCGGCCTGACAACGCATGCATCACCACATCATAATCGGCGCAGGGCAACGTTTGCGTCACCATAGCGAAGGAGTTGTAACATGCAGATGCGCAAAGTGGCTTTATCCCTCTTGCTTATTACCACAGCAGCTGGAGCAGCCCAGGCGGAGGAGCTCACCGGCACGCTCAAGAAGATCAACGACAACGGCGTTATCGTTGTTGGCCATCGCGAATCTTCAGTTCCTTTTTCATATTATGACAACCAGCAAAAAGTCGTCGGTTACTCACAGGATTATTCCAACGCTATCGTTGAAGCGATCAAAACCAAACTGAACAAACCCGATCTGCAGGTCAAAATGCTGCCTATCACGTCGCAGAACCGTATTCCTCTGCTACAAAACGGCACCTACGATTACGAGTGCGGCTCAACCACTAACAACGTTGAGCGTCAGAAACAGGCCGCCTTTTCCAATACTATTTTTGTGATTGGCACCCGTCTGCTGGTGAAGAAAGGCAGTCCGATTAAAGACTTCAGCGATCTGAAAGGCAAAACGGTGGTGGTAACTTCGGGCACGACCTCGGAAGTGCTGCTGCACAAGCTGAACGATGAGCAAAAACTTGAACTGCGTATTATCAGCGCCAAAGATCATGGCGACTCGTTCCGTACGCTGGAAACCGGCCGCGCTGTCGCCTTTATGATGGATGATGCACTGCTGGCTGGCGAACGCGCCAAAGCCAAGAAGCCGGATAACTGGGAAATTGTTGGCACGCCGCAGTCGAAAGAAGCTTACGGCTGTATGCTACGTAAAGACGATCCGGCGTTTAAAACCTTAGTGGATGAAACCATTGCCAAAGCGCAGACCTCGGGTCAGGCGGAGAAATGGTTTGATAAGTGGTTTAAGCAGCCGATCCCACCTAAAAACTTAAACATGAGCTTTGCGCTGTCGGATGACATGAAAACGCTGTTCAAAACGCCGAATGACAAAGCGTTAAACTAATCAGAAAAACAAGGGCAGCCTGCTGCCCTCTCGATTGCTGTAAAGAAGCATGGACAGACAGAGCGCCGGTCAGTCGTTCCCTGACGGGCGTTAACCACAAGCTTCACATCAATCTTCAGGGTAGCCTCGCTACCCTTTTTTACCGGAGTTTGTTATGGGTATTGATTGGAACTGGGGCATATTTCTTGAACAGGCTCCGTTCGGAAACACCACCTATCTCGGCTGGCTATGGTCGGGGTTTCAGGTCACCATTGCGGTATCGATTTGTGCCTGGGTGATCGCCTTTTTTATCGGTTCGCTGTTCGGGATTCTGCGCACCGTACCTAACCGCTTTCTTTCCGCTATTGGCACCTGCTACGTCGAGCTTTTCCGTAATATCCCGCTGATTGTGCAGTTCTTTTTCTGGTATCTGGTGGCACCGGAGCTGGTCGGTGAAGATCTGGGCATGTGGTACAAATCCGAGCTCGATCCCAACATTCAGTTCTTTCTCTCCTCGATGATTTGCCTTGGGCTGTTTACCGCTGCACGCGTGTGCGAGCAGGTCAGAGCCGGCATTCAGTCGCTGCCCAGCGGCCAAAAAAATGCCGGGCTGGCGATGGGATTAACGTTGCCGCAGACCTACCGCTACGTGCTGCTGCCCAATGCTTATCGCGTGGTTGTGCCGCCGTTGACCTCCGAAATGCTTAACCTGGTTAAAAACTCCGCCATCGCCTCCACCATTGGCCTGGTCGATATGGCCGCGCAGGCAGGAAAGCTGCTCGATTATTCCGCGCACGCCTATGAATCCTTCACCGCGATTACGCTGGCCTATATCGCCATCAATATGGTGATCATGTTCATTATGAGTTTGGTTGAGCGCAAGATTCGATTGCCGGGCGCGGCAGGGAGTAAATAATGTACGAGTTTGACTGGAGTTCCATTGTTCCCAGCCTGCCCTATTTGCTGAACGGTTTAGCGATCACGCTGAAAATCACCGTTACGGCGATCGTATTCGGCATTGTCTGGGGCACGCTGCTGGCGGTCATGCGCCTGTCTACGTTCAAACCGATCAGCTGGTTTGCCAAACTGTATGTCAACCTGTTCCGCTCAGTGCCGCTGGTGATGGTGCTGCTGTGGTTTTATCTGGTGGTGCCAAGCTTTTTACAACAGGTGTTGGGCCTGTCACCGAAGGCTGATATTCGTTTGATTTCCGCCATGGTAGCGTTTTCGTTGTTTGAAGCCGCCTACTATTCCGAGATTATTCGCGCCGGTATCCAGAGCGTGGCGCGCGGTCAGGGCAATGCAGCACTGGCGCTCGGCATGACACACTGGCAATCGATGAAACTCATTATTTTACCGCAGGCGTTCCGGGCGATGGTGCCGCTGTTACTGACGCAGGGCATCGTGCTGTTTCAGGACACTTCGCTGGTCTATGTACTCAGCCTTGCGGATTTCTTCCGCACCGCCTCGTCTATCGGCGAACGCGATGGTACTCAGGTAGAAATGGTGCTGTTTGCGGGCCTGGTTTACTTTGTGATCAGCCTCAGCGCCTCGCTGTTGGTGAGCTATTTGAAAAAAAGAAGGACAGTGTAAATGATTACCCTGAAGAATGTTTCGAAGTGGTATGGTCACTTTCAGGTGCTAACCGACTGCTCAACCGAGGTAAAAAAAGGCGAAGTGGTGGTGGTTTGCGGTCCGTCAGGATCGGGTAAATCAACGCTGATCAAAACGGTCAACGGGCTGGAGCCCATTCAAAAAGGCGTCATCGACGTCAATGGTATTCAGCTGACCGATAAGAAAACCAATCTGGCGCAGCTGCGTGCCAAAGTCGGCATGGTGTTCCAGCACTTCGAGCTGTTTCCGCATTTAACTATTCTGGAAAACCTGACGCTGGCGCAGGTAAAAGTGCTGAAGCGTGATAAGGCTGCCGCGCAGGAAAAAGGCCTCAAGCTGCTGGCACGTGTGGGATTAACCGCGCATGCCAACAAGAATCCAGGTCAGCTGTCGGGCGGCCAGCAGCAGCGTGTGGCGATTGCGCGTGCGTTGTGTATGGATCCGGTGGCGATGCTGTTTGATGAACCGACCTCCGCGCTGGATCCGGAAATGATCAATGAGGTGCTTGATGTGATGATTGAGCTGGCGCACGAAGGCATGACCATGATGGTGGTAACCCATGAAATGGGCTTTGCGCGCAAGGTAGCGAATCGGGTGATCTTCATGGACGAAGGCAAAATCATTGAAGATTCACCTAAAGATGCCTTCTTTAACAATCCGCAGTCAGATCGGGCAAAAGATTTCCTCGCCAAGATTCTGCACTGATAAATCTGCATCAATGAAAAAGGGGCGAAGCACCGCTTCGCCTTTTCACTCAGGGCTCAAACGGCTGCCGTTGAAACTGATCGTGACCGCACTCTGCACAGCGCGTCAGGGTTTCAGGCGTATAGATAGCGCGGGTGAAATGGCATTTCTCACACACTAAATTACCCAATCCCACCACCTCGCCGCTTTGATAGACGCCGTGATGATGCAGATCCTGGAACACCTCGCGCCACTCAAGCTGACTTTTATCGGTAATGTCTGCCAGTTCCTTCCAGATGCTTTCTCTGATTACGCGCATGAACACGCTGTCGCTGGCGGGCGATTCCGTCTTCTGATAGCTGCGGGCAAACTCGCCTAAATCTCGGCGCACCGCGCGCGTGACCTCATCGACCTGTTCCGGTGTGAGTTCACCGCGTGATAAAAGCTGGTCATGCGCATCGCTAACCAGTGCATCCACATCACGATCGCCCTGATGCAAGCGCTCGGTTAATGAGGCCAACAGATCGCGATAGGTTTGCGCAACCTTATTCATTTTATTGCTCCTTTTAGCCCATAAGTGACCTATTAAGAATAGCGCGTCTGGTAAATTTGCCGTGTCGTTCGTCAGGGGAGAATCAAATATTGCCGTGCGGCTTCCAGCTTAATGAGAAATGCGCCGGGCCCTTCCCTGAAGTGTTGTTGCTGCCAGGTCTTATCGGCTATGCTATGCGGATCTAAATGAGACGATTTAAGCTTCGCGCTATTCACAAAGGACTCCCGGCTGCCATGCAAGAGCAATTCCGCCCTGAAGAGATAGAATCCCACGTCCAGCAATACTGGCACGAAAATCAAACTTTCAAAGTGACCGAACAGGAAGGCAAAGAGAAATATTACTGCCTTTCCATGCTGCCCTATCCTTCTGGCCGCCTACACATGGGACACGTGCGTAACTACACCATTGGTGATGTGATCGCCCGTTATCAGCGCATGCTGGGTAAAAACGTGCTGCAGCCAATCGGCTGGGACGCATTCGGCCTGCCAGCGGAAGGTGCTGCGGTTAAAAACAATACCGCACCAGCGCCCTGGACCTACGACAACATCGAGTACATGAAAAACCAGCTGAAGCTGCTGGGTTTTGGTTATGACTGGAGCCGCGAGTTGGCTACCTGTCAGCCAGAATACTATCGCTGGGAACAGTGGTTCTTCACCAAGCTCTATGAGAAAGGCCTGGTCTACAAAAAGACCTCGGCGGTGAACTGGTGTCCAAACGACCAGACCGTGCTGGCCAATGAGCAGGTGATCGATGGCTGCTGCTGGCGCTGTGATACCAAAGTGGAGCGCAAAGAGATTCCACAGTGGTTCATTAAAATCACCGATTATGCAGAAGAGTTGCTCAACGATCTCGATAAGCTGGAAGAGTGGCCTGAGCAGGTCAAAACTATGCAGCGCAACTGGATTGGCCGCTCTGAAGGGGTTGAAATCACCTTTAAGGTTGCGGAAAGCGAAGAGACCGTCACCGTGTATACCACGCGCCCGGATACCTTCATGGGCGCAACTTACGTTGCCGTAGCCGCGGGTCATCCGCTGGCGACTCAGGCCTCTGTGAATAATCCCGTGCTGGCTGATTTCATCGCCGAGTGCCGCAACACCAAAATGGCTGAAGCGGACATGGCGACCATGGAGAAGAAAGGCATGGCAACTGGCCTGCACGCCATTCATCCGCTGAGCGGTGAAAATGTGCCTGTCTGGGTGGCTAACTTTGTGCTGATGGAATACGGCACCGGCGCGGTAATGGCAGTACCGGCGCATGACCAGCGTGACTGGGAATTCGCCACTAAATATGACCTGCAAATCAAACCGGTCGTGTTGAATCTTGACGGCAGCGCGCCGGACATCAGCGCAGCGGCCATGACCGAAAAAGGCACGCTGTTCAACTCAGGTGAGTTCGACGGGCTGGATCACGCCGCAGGCTTTGATGCTATCGCTACGGCGCTGGCTAATAAAGGCGTCGGCGAGCGCAAAGTGAATTACCGTCTGCGTGACTGGGGTGTATCGCGCCAGCGTTACTGGGGCGCACCGATTCCAATGGTCACGCTGGAAGATGGCACCGTGATTCCAACACCAGAAGATCAGCTGCCGGTTATTCTGCCGGAAGATGTGGTCATGGATGGTATCACCAGCCCGATTAAAGCCGATCCTGAATGGGCTAAAACTACTGTTAATGGTCAGCCTGCGCTGCGTGAAACCGATACCTTTGACACCTTTATGGAGTCCTCCTGGTATTATGCGCGTTACACTTGCCCGGACTATGACAAGGGCATGCTGGATCCGGCAGCGGCTAACTATTGGCTGCCGGTGGATCAGTACGTGGGCGGTATTGAACACGCCATCATGCACCTGATGTACTTCCGTTTTTATCACAAGCTGCTGCGTGATGCTGGCCTGGTGACCTCTGACGAGCCGGCAAAGCGCCTGCTGTGTCAGGGCATGGTGCTGGCGGATGCCTTCTATTACGTTGGCGTAAACGGTGAACGTAACTGGGTTTCTCCGGTTGACGTTACCGTTGAGCGTGACGAGAAAGGCCGTATCACTAAAGCCAGCGATGCCGCCGGTCATGAGCTGATCTACGCGGGCATGAGCAAAATGTCGAAGTCGAAAAACAACGGCATCGATCCGCAGGTCATGGTTGAGCGTTACGGCGCCGATACCGTGCGCCTGTTCATGATGTTTGCCTCACCGGCAGATATGACGCTGGAGTGGCAGGAGTCCGGCGTAGAAGGGGCAAACCGCTTCCTGAAGCGCGTCTGGAAACTCGCTTTTGAACACACCGCTAAAGGCGGCGTCAGCGAACTGAACAGCGCCGCGCTGAATGATGAGCAGAAATCACTGCGTCGCGATCTGCACAAAACCATCGCAAAAGTGGCGGATGATATCGGTCGTCGTCAGACCTTCAACACCGCTATTGCTGCCATTATGGAGCTGATGAACAAGCTGGCGCGTGCGCCGCAGGAAAATGATCAGGATCGTGCACTGATGCAGGAAGCGTTACTGGCGGTAACCCGTATGCTTTATCCTTTCACGCCGCATACCAGCTTTGTGCTGTGGCAGGCGTTGGGTGGCAGCGGCGATATCGACAATGCGCCATGGCCGCAGGCCGACGAATCCGCCATGGTAGAAGATACCGTGCTGGTGGTGGTGCAGGTGAACGGCAAGGTGCGCGGTAAAATTACCGTTGATGCCGCGGCTACGCAGGAGCAGGTTCAGGCGCGCGCGGCGGAAGAGCATCTGGTGGCAAAATATCTGGAAGGCGTCACCATCCGTAAAGTGATTTATATCCCAGGCAAACTGCTTAACCTGGTTGTAGGTTGAGTTCAGGAGGAAGTGTGCGACATCCGATTCTGAGTATGTTTCTGGGGCTGGCGGTGTTAATCACCGCCGGTTGCGGCTTTCATCCTCGCGGCACCACGCAGGTGCCGTCTGAAATGAAAACCCTCATCGTCGACAGTGGCGACCCGTATGGACCGCTGGCGCGTGCGGTACGCCAGCAGCTGCGTATCAACAACGTTAAAATTGTTGAGGACAGCAAGAAAAATCGTATCAATATTCCTTCGCTGCGTTTGCAGGGTGAAGTGCAGGGCCGCGACACCGCGACCGTTTTTCGTGATGGTAAAACGGCCGAGTACTCGCTGGTCATGACGTTGAATGCGCAGGTCTTGTTGCCCGGTAAGGGCATTTATCCAATAAGCACCACGGTCTATCGTTCGTTCTTCGATAACCCGCAGGCGGCGCTGGCTAAAGATACCGAGCAGGACATGATCGTGCAGGAGATGCGTCAGCGTGCAGCCGAGCAACTGGTGCGCAAGCTGCTGACGGTTCATGCGGCACAGCAGAACAACAAAGCGACCCTGCCGGAGCCGGAGATCATTGAGCCCGGCAGCGGATCCGCAGAAGTGCCCTCTTCTTCGGCAACCAGCCTGCAATGATCAGGATTTATCCTGAGCAACTTGGCGCGCAGCTCCGTGAGGGGCTGCGCGCCTGTTATTTCCTGCTGGGCAATGAGCCGCTTCTGCTGCAGGAAAGTCAGGATGCCATACGCTCTGCAGCACATCAGCAGGAATTTACTGAACATCTCAGCATGCCGCTGGATGCCAGCACCGACTGGGAAACCATTTTCAGCGCATGCCAGGCGTTAAGCTTGTTCGCAACGCGGCAAACCCTGACCTTAACCTTGCCAGATAACGGCCCCAATGCCGCTATCGCCGAACAGTTACTGAAACTCAGCACGCTGCTGCACGACGACATTTTGCTGATCGTGCGCGGTAATCGGCTGACCAAAGCTCAGGAAAATGCCGCCTGGTTTAAAGCATTAAGCAGCAATGCGGTGCTGGTTCCCTGCCAGACGCCGGAACAGGCTCAGCTGCCGCGCTGGATCGCCAGCCGCGCCAAAGCGATGCAACTGACCATTGACGACCCTTCGGTTCAGCTGTTGGCTTATTGCTATGAAGGCAATCTGCTGGCGTTGTCGCAGGCGCTCCAACGTCTGTCGCTGCTGTGGCCCGATGGCAAACTGACGCTGCCTCGTGTCGAGCAGGCGGTCAATGATGCAGCACATTTCACGCCGTTTCACTGGGTTGATGCGCTGCTGGCCGGTAAAAGCAAACGCGCGCTGCATATTTTGCAGCAGCTGCGCAGTGAAGATGGCGAACCGGTAATTTTGTTACGTACCGTGCAGCGCGATCTCATTACGCTGTTAACGCTGCAGCGTAACGTTAACAATCAGCCGTTGCGCACGCAGCTTGATCAACTGCGCGTCTGGCAAAATCGACGCCAGCTGTTTACCGACGCGCTGCAACGTTTGAATCTGCAGCGCCTGCATCAGGCGATCTCCCTGCTGACGCAGATGGAGATTACGTTGAAGCAGGATTACGGCCAGTCGCTCTGGTCACAGCTGGAGACGCTCTCGCTAATGTTATGTCATCCTCAATTTCCAGCGGCGTTCGCCAGTGAATAGCCCGGCGCTGCAGGCGCTGTTTGGCGGCACCTTTGATCCCATCCATTATGGTCATCTGCGCCCGGTCGAGGCGCTGGCTCGCCAGATCGGATTACAGCAGGTCACGCTGCTGCCCAATAATGTTCCGCCGCACAAACCGCAGCCGGAAGCGAGCGCAGCTCAGCGCGTAGCGATGATTGAACAGGCAATCGCCGATCGTCCCCTGTTCAACATCGATCTGCGCGAATTGCAGCGACAAACGCCCTCTTACACCGTGGAAACCCTGCGCGGATTACGTGCTGAACGTGGCCCACAGCAACCGGTAGGATTCATTATCGGTCAGGATTCCTTGCTGACGCTGCACCACTGGCATCAGTGGCAGGAACTGCTGGAATTGTGCCACCTGTTGGTGTGTAAAAGGCCCGGCTATCCGGCTGAGATGGCCAATGAAGAGATGCAGAACTGGCTCGACCGCCATGTTTGCCGCGACACGGCGCGCTTTCACCAGCAGCCGCACGGCTTAATTTATCTGGCCGATACGCCGATGATAAATATTTCCGCCACCGAAATCCGTCAACGATATTTACAAAAACAATCCTGCAGCGATCTGCTGCCCGACGCGGTTATCGATTATATTAGCCATGCTGGCTTGTATCGCGGCTAAGGCACGCATGATATACTACGCCGCTTAATTTTCGGCAAGGCGCCGGGCTGCGCAACGCGGGTTCACCTCTGCGGCAACAGCCGTTTATCATCTGCGCCCGCCACTCCCACTAATCTGATGTTATCGAAGGGGAACCTTTTGCAAGGTAAATCACTCCAAGAGTTCGTTATTGATAAGATTGATGATCTTAAAGGTCAGGATATCGTTTCACTGGATGTGCAGGGTAAATCCAGCATCACCGACTGCATGATTATCTGCACCGGTACGTCCACTCGTCATGTTATGTCTATTGCCGACCATGTCGTGCAGGAATCACGCGCCGCGGGTCTGATTCCATTAGGTATTGATGGTAAGAACACCGCTGACTGGGTCGTGGTCGATCTGGGCGAAGTGATTGTCCACGTTATGCAGGAAGAGAGCCGTGTTCTGTATGAGCTGGAAAAACTCTGGAGCTAAGCGGTGAAATTGCAGCTGGTTGCCGTTGGCACCAAAATGCCGGATTGGGTACAAACCGGCTTTATGGAGTACCTGCGTCGTTTCCCGAAGGATATGCCATTCGAGCTGATCGAGGTCACGGCGGGTAAACGCGGCAAAAATGCTGATATCAAACGCATTCTGGAAAAAGAAGGCGAAGCGATGTTGGCGGCGGTCGGCAAAGGCAATCGCATTGTGACGCTTGATATACCGGGTCAGCCGTGGGAAACGCCACAGCTTGCTCAGCAACTTGAACGCTGGAAACAGGACGGACGTGATGTCAGCCTGCTTATCGGCGGTCCGGAAGGACTGGCTCCCGCCTGCAAAGCCGCAGCGGAGCAGAGCTGGTCACTCTCAGCCCTCACCTTGCCTCATCCGCTGGTGCGCGTGTTGGTGGCGGAGAGTTTATACCGTGCATGGAGTATCACGACCAATCATCCTTATCACCGTGAATAAACCACAGAGCTAACCGGACAACTCAAGCAGCGGATGAAATTACAACGTAACTCATTTCGAGATTATACCGGCGAGCAAACCCTGTTTGTGCGCCGTGCGCTGATCGCATTTTTTGGCATTCTCCTCCTCTCCAGCATTCTGGTGGTTAACCTTTACCACCTGCAGATCCTGCGCTTCGAAGATTACAGTACGCGCTCCAATGAGAACCGTATCAAGCTGGTGCCAGTGGCGCCGAGCCGCGGTATTATTTACGATCGCGCCGGCACGCCGCTGGCGCTGAATCGCACGATCTATCAGGCCGAACTGGTGCCGGAAAAGGTCGATAATTTGCAGCAGACGTTACAGGCGCTGCGTCCGGTGCTTGATCTCACCGATGACGATCTTGATGCGTTTGAGAAAGAGCGCAAGCGCTCACGCCGCTTTACCTCAATTGCATTAAAGACCGGGCTGAACGATGTGCAGGTCGCGCGTTTTGCCGTTAATCAGTACCGCTTTCCTGGCGTTGAGGTCAAAGGCTATCAGCGCCGTTATTACCCTTACGGTCCGACGTTAACCCACGTGGTGGGCTACGTATCCAAAATAAATGACCGCGACGTCGCGCGCCTCGACAAAGAGGGGCTGTGGCCTAACTACGCCGCGACTCACGATATCGGTAAACTCGGTATCGAAAACTTTTATGAAAATGTCCTGCATGGCAAAACCGGCTATGAAGAGGTTGAAGTCAACAACCGCGGGCGCGTGATCCGCCAGCTGCATGAACAGTCGCCTCAGGCGGGCCGTGATATCTGGCTGACTATCGATCTCAAGCTGCAGCAATATATTGAAACGCTGCTGGCCGGCAGCCGGGCGGCGGTCGTGGTTTCGGATCCGCGTACCGGCGAACTGCTGGCGCTGGTCTCGACCCCGAGCTACGACGCCAACCTGTTTGTTGACGGCATATCCAGCAAGGATTACAAGGCGCTGCTCAGCGATGAAAACCGCCCGCTTTACAACCGCGCCATTCAGGCGGCCTATCCGCCCGCCTCAACCGTTAAGCCCTACGTTGCTGTTTCAGCGCTCAGCGCTGGCGTTATCAACCGCAATACCAGTCTGTTTGATCCGGGCTGGTGGCAGCTGCCGGGTTCTGAAAAGCGTTACCGTGACTGGAAAAAGTGGGGCCACGGCCGGCTGAACGTCACCAAGTCGCTGGAAGAGTCAGCGGACACCTTCTTCTATCAGGTCGCCTATGACATGGGCATCGATCGCCTGGGCGAATGGATGAACAAGTTCGGCTATGGTGAGCGCACCGGCGTCGATTTGCCGCAGGAAAATCCCGGCAACATGCCGACCCGCGAATGGAAGCAGAAGCGGTTTAAAAAGCCATGGTATCAGGGCGACACTATTCCGGTCGGCATCGGCCAGGGTTACTGGACCGCTACTCCGCTGCAGATGAACAAAGCGATGATGATTCTGATTAACGATGGCCAGGTGAAGGTGCCGCATTTGCTGCGCGCCACTCGCGAGAATAATCGACTGGTTCCCTGGCGTCAGCCGCCGGGTCAGCCAATCGCCGATATTCACTCTGGCTACTGGGAAATTGCCAAAGATGGCATGTATGGCGTTGCCAACCGCGCCAACGGCACGGCGCACAAAAGCTTTGCCGATGCGCCTTACAAAATTGCCGCCAAATCGGGAACGGCGCAGGTCTTTGGCCTGAAAGAAAACGAAACCTATAACGCCCACAAAATTGCCGAGCGCCTGCGCGATCACAAACTGATGACCGCCTTTGCCCCTTATGACAAACCGCGCGTTGCGGTAACGATTATTCTGGAGAACGGCGGCGCAGGTCCGGCGGTGGGAACCGTGATGCGTCAAATCCTCGATCATATTATGTTAGGCGACAATAACACCGTGCTGCCCGACGCCGCGCCGGTGCCACCCGGCTACGAAGGTGAATAATCATGTCCATGAGCGATAGTCCGCAAAAAAGATCGATCTGGACGCGTCTCCATATCGATCCCATTTTCTTAGTCATTATTTCCGGGCTGCTGATCTACAGCGCCTTTGTGATGTGGAGCGCCAGCGGGCAGGACCCGGGTATGATGGAGCGCAAAATCGGCCAGATTCTGATGGGGCTGGTGGTGATGATTACGCTGGCTCAGGTGCCGCCGCGCGTCTATGAAGGCTGGGCACCCTATCTCTATGTCGTCTGTGTCATCTTACTGGTGGCGGTTGACGCCTTCGGCCAAATCAGTAAAGGCGCGCAGCGCTGGCTCGATCTCGGCGTGGTGCGCTTTCAGCCGTCGGAGATCGCTAAAATCGCCGTACCTTTGATGGTGGCGCGCTTTATCAACCGTGACGTCTGTCCGCCCACGCTGAAAAACACCGGTATCGCACTGATACTGATTTTTTTACCCACGCTGCTGGTGGCTGCGCAACCCGATCTCGGCACCTCTATTCTGATCGCTGCATCCGGACTGTTCGTGCTGTTCCTGTCGGGCATGAGCTGGAAGTTGATTGGCGTGGCGGTGCTGCTGGTTGCCGCCTTTATTCCGGTGCTCTGGTTCTTCCTGATGCACGATTATCAGCGCGACCGCGTCATGATGCTGCTCGATCCCGAGAGCGATCCGCTGGGTGCTGGTTATCACATTATTCAGTCAAAAATCGCTATTGGTTCCGGTGGTCTGCGCGGCAAAGGCTGGCTGCATGGCACCCAGTCACAGCTGGAGTTTTTGCCGGAACGCCACACCGACTTTATCTTCGCGGTATTGGCTGAAGAGCTGGGCCTGGTGGGCGTGCTGATTCTGCTGGCCCTGTATCTGCTGGTGATCATTCGAGGCCTGATGATTGCAGCTAAAGCGCAAACTACCTTTGGCCGCGTGATGGCGGGTGGCCTGATGCTGATTTTATTCGTTTATGTCTTTGTTAACATCGGCATGGTTAGTGGTATCTTACCGGTAGTTGGCGTGCCGTTGCCGTTAGTCAGCTACGGCGGTTCAGCGTTGATTGTGCTTATGGCGGGATTTGGCATTGTGATGTCGATCCACACTCATCGAAAAATGTTATCGAAAAGCGTTTAAGAGGCTTCACACATGCGTAAGGACTGGCTTTGGATTGGCGTGGCTTCACTGTTGCTGGCCGCCTGTAGCACCAACGATCAACAGGCACCGATTTCATCGCAACAGCCTGCCGCTTACAACGGACCGGTGGTGGAAATCGGCGGCGTTGAGCCGCGTTATGAACCTGTGAATCCGGCCACCAGCCAGGATTACAGCGTCAACGGCAAAAACTACCGTATCGTTAAGGATCCGTCGAACTACAGCGAAACGGGCCTTGCCAGCTGGTACGGCGAGGAAGCCAACGGTACGCGCACCGCCTCGGGCGAGAACTTTGATCCCGAAGCCCTTACCGCAGCGCATCCCACGCTACCCATCCCCAGCTACGTTCGCGTGACCAACATCGCCAACGGCCGACAGATTGTAGTGCGTATCAACGACCGTGGCCCTTATAAGCCAGGCCGCATTATTGACCTGTCGCGTGCGGCGGGCGATCGCCTGAACATCTCTAATAACAGCAAGGTGCGCATTGATTTTATTAATGTGGCGCCAGACGGCACGCTTTCCGGTCCCGGTACCATCGGCACTCGCGTCGCTAAACAGAGCTATGCCCTGCCCGCACGTCCGGATATCGCTGGCGGCGGCATGACGGTGCTCGGTACGCCATCGGCACCGGCGCCAGAGATGAACCAGGGTGAGAGCCATCCGGTTGACAACAGCACGCTAAACAGCGAAAGCGATGTGGGCGCACCGGTGCGCAGCAGCGGTTTCCTTGGTGCACCACAGCCGCTGCCAGGCGGCGTGCTGGAAAGCAACGAGCCTGCGCCTGCTGCTCCGGCCATGACTCAGCCCGCTCCCCCTGCCGCTGCCAGTGCCACAACGGCGCATCTGGCAGTCGGTTATGTTGTACAGGTCGGCGCGGTGAAAGATCCCGCTCGTGCACAGCAGCTGATGAATAATCTGAGCCAGCGCTTCGGTGTTCAGGGTGCGGTTGAAGCCGCGGGTGATGTGCAACGCGTGCAGCTTGGCGGCTTTAAAACCCGTGCGGAAGCAGCCGCCCTGCAGCAGCGCCTGAAAAGTGAAGCGCAGATCGATGGCTTTATTACCAGTGCCCGCCATGAAATGTAAGCACTGAGCAATGTCTGATCACAACGGAATGGCGAGACAGGATGCCGGTAAAACCGGCATTTGTTATAGTAAGCCACTTTTTTAAACCTAACCCCATGGATGCCGTCGTCCCACACATGAACACTTTGAAACCTGCTTCTCTCTTTAAACGTTTATCAGTGGGATCGCTGATCGCACTTAGCCTTAGCCATTTCGCCCTGGCTGAAGATGTTAATCTGAAAACGATGATTCCGGGCGTGCCCGATATCGATGCCGAAGCCTATGTGCTTATCGACTACAACTCAGGAAAAGTGCTGGCCGAGAAAAATGCCGATGCGCGCCGCGATCCTGCCAGCCTGACCAAAATGATGACCAGCTACGTTATCGGCCAGGCGGTGAAAGCGGGCAAAATCCATCAGGACGATATGGTCACCGTGGGTCAGGATGCGTGGGCGACCGGTAATCCGGTATTTAAAGGTTCATCGCTGATGTTCCTGAAGCCAGGCGATCGCGTGCCGGTATCCCAGTTAACGCGCGGTATTGTCCTGCAATCAGGGAACGACGCCTGCGTGGCGATGGCCGATTATGTAGCTGGCAGCCAGGATGCGTTTGTTGGTCTGATGAACAACTACGTTAAGGCGCTTGGCCTGCAGAATACCCATTTCCAGACGGTGCACGGCCTGGATGCCGATGGTCAGTACAGCTCAGCGCGCGATATGGCGCTGATTGGCCAGGCGCTGATCCGTAACGTGCCAGAAGAGTATTCGGTCTACAAAGAGAAAGAATTTACCTTCAACAATATTCGTCAGACCAACCGTAACGGTTTGCTGTGGGATACCAGCCTCAACGTTGACGGCATCAAAACCGGCCATACCAGTGCGGCAGGTTATAACATTGTCGCCTCAGCAACCGAAGGTCAGATGCGTCTGATCTCTGCCGTACTGGGCGGACGCACCTTTAAAGGGCGCGAAGTTGAGAGTAAAAAATTGCTGACCTGGGGTTTCCGCTTTTTTGAAACCGTTGCGCCGCTGAAAGCGGGCAAAGAGTTCTCATCTGAGCCGGTGTGGTTTGGTAATCGCGATCGGGTTGAGTTGGGCGTGGATAAAGATGTTTATCTCACTATCCCCCGTGGCCGCATGAAAGATCTGAAAGCGAGCTATGTGCTGACCAACACTGAACTGCATGCGCCGCTGAAGAAAAATCAGGTAGTTGGCAGCATTAACTTCCAGCTGGATGGCAAAACCGTTGAGCAGCATCCGCTGGTGGTGTTGAATGAAGTGCCGGAAGGCGGCTTCCTTGGCCGTATCGTGGATTACATCAAACTGATGTTCCACCACTGGTTCGGTTAAGCCCGGCGCGGCGAGAGGCTTGAATTTCTCCCTCGCCGCCCTTATAACATCATTATCTCTCGCTCCCGCTTCGGCGGGAGCCTTTTTTGTGCACCGGAGTTATTATGAAAACCAATCTGAAAGAGCTGCTCGAATTTCCCTGCCCGTTTACCTACAAAGTAATGGGTCTGGCGCAACCGGAGCTGGTTGATCACGTGGTTGAAGTGGTGCAAAGGCATGCGCCTGGCGATTACTCGCCGGATGTGAAACCCAGCAGTAAAGGTAATTATCACTCGGTTTCTATTACCATTACCGCCACGCATATTGAGCAGGTTGAAATCCTGTATGAAGAGTTAGGTAACATCGAAATTGTTCGTATGGTGCTCTGACCTTGCCCGACGGCAAAGGGCGTTTGGTGTTGCCCTTTGCCAGCGTTATACTGCCCTTCTTGTGCCCTCAGCGGATAGCAGCTTTGCAATCAGATACTCTCATTATTCGCCAACTGGGTCTGCGCCCCTGGCATGACGTCTCGCAGGCCATGCATCAATTTACCGATACCCGTGACGCGACAACCGCCGATGAAATTTGGCTGGTGGAGCATCCGCCTATTTTCACGCAGGGTCAGGCAGGAAAAGCGGAACACGTGCTGGTGCCCGGTGATATCCCGGTAGTGCAAAGCGATCGCGGCGGCCAGGTAACCTATCACGGTCCCGGCCAGCAAATCATGTATGTGCTGCTGGATGTGAAGCGCCGTAAAACCGGCGTGCGTGAGCTGGTCACCGCGCTGGAACAGACGGTGGTAGAGACGCTGGCACACTATGATGTCAGCGCCAGCGCACGGGCCGATGCGCCGGGCGTTTATGTTGGCGAGAAGAAGATCTGCTCGCTTGGCCTGCGCATCCGCAAAGGCTGCTCTTTCCATGGTCTGGCGCTGAATATCGCCATGGATTTAGCCCCCTTCCAGCGCATTAATCCCTGCGGCTATGCCGGTATGCAGATGATGCAGTTGAGTGATGTTGCGCCCGGCGTAACGCCAGCCGACGTTCAGCCACGCCTGATCGATGCCTTCTGTCAGCAGCTGGCCATCACCCGTTGCGAGTGGCGGTCGGCAGATGAACTGAATGTTCTGTGATTGTATGTGCTGTTTTACAAAATTGTAACGTTACCGCACATCAGCAGGCTGATAATTGCCCGGCAGAATGATATAATTTTTGCCAATTTATCAAATAAAGTTGATGGCGTGCTCGCTGACGCCGTTGAACCGTTATCCAAACCGGAACCGGCACATTTATGAGTAAACCAATTCAGATGGAACGCGGCGTCAAATATCGTGACGCAGACAAAATGGCGTTGATCCCGGTGAAAACCGTGGTGACCGAGCGTCAGGAGATCTTACGCAAGCCGGAGTGGATGAAGATTAAATTACCGGCCGATTCCAGTCGCATTCAGGGCATCAAAGCCGCAATGCGTAAAAATGGACTGCACTCGGTGTGTGAAGAAGCCTCCTGCCCTAACCTGGCAGAGTGTTTTAATCACGGTACGGCCACCTTTATGATTCTTGGCGCAATCTGTACCCGTCGCTGCCCTTTTTGTGACGTGGCCCACGGTCGTCCGGTGGCGCCGGATAGCAACGAGCCGGGCAAACTGGCACAAACCATTGCCGACATGGCGCTGCGTTATGTTGTTATCACCTCGGTGGATCGTGACGATCTGCGTGACGGTGGTGCACAGCACTTTGCCGACTGCATCACGGCCATTCGTGAAAAGAGTCCGACGATTAAGATTGAAACGCTGGTGCCTGACTTCCGTGGCCGTATGGATCGTGCCCTGGACATTTTAACCGCCACGCCGCCAGATGTGTTTAACCACAATCTGGAGAACGTGCCGCGCGTTTATCGTCAGGTGCGTCCGGGAGCTAACTACGACTGGTCTCTGAAGCTGCTGGAGCGTTTTAAAGAGGCGCATCCTGACATTCCTACCAAATCGGGTTTGATGGTTGGACTGGGCGAAACCAACGCTGAAATCGTTGAAGTGATGCGCGATCTGCGTCGCCACGGCGTTACGATGCTGACGCTGGGTCAATATCTGCAGCCAAGCCGTCACCACCTGCCGGTGCAGCGCTACGTTAGCCCTGCCGAATTCGACGAAATGAAAGAGGAAGCGATGGCGATGGGCTTTACCCATGCCGCCTGTGGTCCATTTGTTCGCTCTTCTTATCACGCCGATATGCAGGCCAAAGGGCTCGAAGTGAAGTAAACTTGCGCTCGATCAAAAAAGCAGCCTGCGGGCTGCTTTTTTTCGTTTAAGACCCACGCTTTTTGGCCGCCTGTTAATGCTGAATCACTTTTTAAGTGCCTTTGCGCTTTTATTTTTTATATTAAGGTCAGCTATGCAAACACGCGCCACTTTATTGCCTGAGGCAATGCCGGCACACCTGAACACTTCTCGCCTGATCGTTGGCAGCGGCGTTACCTCAGCAGAGCACATTGAGCAGATGCGGGAAAAGCTTCTGCTCGAAAATACATCTCACCTTCACGCCAATCACGCCACCTGTGGCCTGGCCCTGATCGCTACTGCGGTAAGCATGCAGTATCTCTATCAACACCAGCCCGCTTTTATCGCCGAATGGCTGGCGCAGGAAGCAGTGCAGAACGGCAACGTTGAGGATCACATCATGTCGTTCTCGCAGAGTACGGGTTATCAGCAACAGCCCGTATTTGCCGATGGCTTTTCATTGCCTTCACCTTCACTTAACGCTCAGGAAGGGAGCTACCGTAGCATGACTGCCCATACAGCCGACTTGTCTTTAGCTGTCGCAGATGAATCCGCGATGATCAACGCCGCTGGCAACAATGATGTCAGCACAGACATGCTGCCCATCACAGCAACAGCCGAACCTGCAGAAGAGGCCAACAATGTCGAAACGGCCTCTGAAACGCATTCAGCAGACAGTATCGACGTGGTACTTGATGCTGGCAATCATCCGTTGCTTCAGGGCATAGCGCCCGCTAACAGCCAGATTGAAATTTATATTAACGATCAACTGGCTGGTATCAGCGAAAGCAATGCGGCGGGCATCTGGACATGGCGACACGATGAAGGGCTGGAGAACGGCACGTATCAACTTGATACTTCGATCATTGATCCCCAAGGACGCACTTTTTCACTGGCAGAGCCGTTAACCTTTACCATTGATGTTGCTGAGCAACCTTCCGGGCTGTGGATTGAAGAACTGTTGAGTCCGGCAAGCGAAATAGATTTTAGCCTGCTATTACCCCCGGAAGAGGCAGCGGCGGCAGAAGAGTTTAGCCTGCAGATCTTGCCTGAAGCGGACGACATATGGACCGACCTGCTGCCTTCTGGCCTGACCATCACGCCGATGTCTGCAGGCAGCACAGAGAGCGATCGCTGGCATCAGGATCTCGACCTGCTCGCCGGTTCGCAGCCATAAAAAAACGACGCTCTGGTGAACCCAGCGCGTCGTTACATTTATTTACAGAGAATCAGGATTCTTTATGCGTTACGCGCTCAGCGGCGGCGGCGTCTTCTGCTGGCGTGCTTTTCGCGGTGGTACTGTCATCGCTCATCGCTTTTTTAAAGCCTTTAATGGCGGAGCCTAAATCGCCGCCCAGCGAGCGCAGTTTATTGGTGCCAAACAGCAGTACGATAAGCGCACCGATGATAAGCAACTTGGCAATGCTGATACCTTCCATAACTCTTAACCTCAGAATAAGCTGTTCTGCTTATATACGCCTTTCTGATTGCTCAATACAACAGCAATCTGTAACAGGGCGTGATAGTGGTCTGCTTCCCCGCCCGTAAACGACATTAGGGAAAACGGCGCTATTTCTTAGCCTCCAGCTCAGGTTTAGCAAAGCGCCGATTTTCCAGCACCGGCAGCGCGCTGCGGGCCTCAGCAAGGCGAGACGCAGCAAGCTCAGCAAAAATAAGCCCCGGTGCTTCCGTGCCTCTGGCGACGATCACGCCCAGCGGATCGATGGCAAGACTGTTGCCGATATTCCGCGGCCCGCATTCCCCCACCGCAACCATAAATGCCGTATTCTCCAGCGCCCGTGCGCTGCACAGCACTTCCCAGTGGCGCTCCTTCAGCGGCCCTCGCACCCATGCGGCGGGCAGAACCAGCACTTCAGCGCCGTCGAGCACCAGACGTCGTGCCAGTTCAGGAAAGCGCACGTCATAGCAGGTCATCAATCCCACCTTCATGCCGGCAACCTCAATCAACGGCGGAATCTGCGTGCCTGGCATAACACGACGTGATTCCTGCACGTTAAAGGCGTCGTAAAGATGCAGCTTATCGTAAGTGGCGATCACTTCACCGCCACGCAGGGCAACCAGAACGTTAAGCGCTTTGCAATCGGCCGTGGGCACATGCAGGGTAAAAACGGTGGTTAAGGCGTTGTCTCTGCTGGCCGCCCGTAGCGCGGTCATAAAGGGGCCATCCAGCGGTTGCGCGGCATTGATGACGTGGTCAGGATCGGCGTTATCACGCGCCAGCACCGCTTCCGGTAGGACCAGCAGCGCAGCACCGCCTGCCAGCGCCTGCTGCATCAGGCTAATGCAGGTTGCCGCGTTGTCTTGCGGATCGCGGCTGACGGCAAACTGTCCCATAGCAATTTTCATGCTGTTGCCTCACTGTCCGACATTCAGCGGTTTGATGTGGTAGCGCGGTGACTCTTCATAGCCTTCCCGCAGATAAAACTGATTCGCTTTGTGTCGATGCGTGTTGCAGTGCACTTCCATGCGATCGCAACCGTGCCGGACGGCAATCTGTTCAACGTAGGCCAGCAGCTGCTGTCCAAGCCCTCTACTGCGCTCACCTTCCGCTATACAGAAATAGCTAATACGCGCGAAGTCCCCGGCCAGCGCCAGCTGCGGAATAAAATGCAGTGAGATAAATCCCAGCACCGTACCGCCCTCTTCCGCCACCAACAGCGTCTCTTTCTCGTCGGCGATCAGTTGACTCAGTCGCCGGGCCATAACGTCATCGGTGCTGCCGTAGCCCAGCTCACTGAGCAACGCGCTGAGCGCAAAACTGTCATTAACCTGTGCCGGACGAATATTCATGCCGCTTCCCCATGATGTCTCTTTCCGTCTAGTTATATAGCGTGCACATAATAAAAGCAGCAATCATTGCTGCTGGATGGACGCCAGAACGTAAAAAGGTGAGAAATGTCACTGCGCTATGGCAGCTCACACAGAAAATTTAGCGAATTAACGCAGGGCAAGAAGTGCAGTCAGGCTAATGAGTGAGATGATTTTTAGGCAAAAAAAAACCCGCCAAACGGCAGGTTTTTAGAATCTGTGCCAGAAGGTTATGCGCTGATAACGTTAGTGGCAGAAGGACCTTTCGGGCCATCAGTGATTTCAAATTCAACAGTCTGGCCTTCTGCCAGTGTTTTGAAACCGTTGCTCTGGATAGCAGAGAAGTGTACGAATACATCTTTGCTGCCATCTTCAGGAGTAATGAAACCGAATCCTTTAGATTCATTAAACCACTTAACGCTACCTTTAATCTTGGACATCTAAATTACCTTTACTTGAAAATGGACACTTAACTGTGTCGCTATTAAGTACAGCAATTGCTGTGGCGTTTGTCCAGTGCCACTTACGTAAAAAGTGATAAATATCGATTTCTTTTCATAACCGGGCATTTTATGTACGCGCTTTTAGCCCTGTTTATGCCTTGATTGCTGCGACTTTAACCACGCCTGCGATGTTAATTGATTGTTATATTTATGTTTTGTCATTAGTGCGCGCGCTTACTGGCTAAAAATAGAGAAAGTTGGCTCTGTAGCCGGGTAGCAGGCGGCTTTCTGCGGTTCTTGCGCAACAAAACTGCCTCCAGCGTTGACCTCATTACCTCTCTTCTCCCATGCGTGAGCAAACGAGCCGGTAACAGAAACGCGAAAATTTCCTTTTTACAATCAGTCACTCATCCCATGCACAGGCATTTTCAGCATCGATGGGGTGAAAAAGACGAATTGATTTAGCGCAACAATTAATAAATAAAACTTACTTATGGCAGGAGGGTTTTGCTAAGATTTGTCTTATTACGAAGCAACAGGGAGGACGATTATGGTCATGAAGATCAGATGTACAGCATGCGGCAGCAGTAAATTTTCATTTACCCACTTTGGCAAACATCCGCAGGGTTTGCATGGCGCCTGCTGTGCAGCATGCCGTAAGCGACTCTGCTTACACGATCTACTGCCACAGACGCCAATCGATCCTGCTACTCGCGCGCTGATCGATCGTCAGAAAAGCCGATAGCGAAATGCGCTCCCAGTCAGGAGCGCCTGCTATCAGAAAATCAGCTTAAATACGCCGGTCAGCGTCAGCAGCCCCACAATGAAGATGATGGCAATGATCCACAGTAAAATTTTCATCCCTTTTCCCTCGCCTTTTAGTTCAATGTATTACGTTCATAATAAGCATAGATTATTTCAGCGTTTATGCCTGTTAGCACGCTCATCTTGCTAAAATTCTGTTTCCCTCACGTTAAGCAGGTGCGCTTTGCGGGAATAATTTTTGCGATGGCGATCGCGTCATGGAATATTTTGCTGTTTTGCCGCTTCGCTTTGCTTTTGCTCACTGTCTAAACTTTATGCGGTACCAAGAGCAGATGCAGATATATGACCTGTTAGTGAGTCATAAGGAGAACGCATGAGTACGATTAATACCAGCATGGGGCGTTACAGCCTGAAAGCTAAAAACAGAGGTGACCTGATCAAAGGGTCCATCGCTATCAATGATGAAGGCGGTACGCAGCTCTGTAAGCAGGAATTTGAAGAGCACTATCTTGACGATGTAGTTAACAACGTCATTTATCCGGTCACCGGCGGCAACCGCTATATTGCGCGTGCGCTGCGTGAACAGATGATTAAAGCCGGCTTCGAACAGCCGCACTAAGTCCCTGACATCGGGCCACACTCGCGTGGCCCGGTTGCTCGCCGTTATTGCTGACTCTGCCCGGCGCGATCACCGCACACTGTCTGCCGCCTCTTCAATCCCTCGCCTGAGTTCACGCACCAGTAAATCGCTGTTAATTTCGGCTATCGACTTCGCGCCGGTCAGCGTCATCGCCACACGCATCTCTTTTTCGATCAGCGTCAACAGGTTGGCGACGCCCTTTTCACCGTGCGTCGCCAGCGCATAAAGCCACGCCCGGCCAAGCAGCACGCAGTCAGCACCGAGCGCCACCATGCGCACCACGTCAAGGCCATTGCGGATACCGCTGTCAGCAAGAATAGCGATATCCCCTTTTACCGCGTCGGCGATGGCCGGTAGTGCGCGCGCCGACGACAGCACGCCATCGAGCTGGCGACCACCATGATTCGAGACCACGATGCCATCGGCACCAAAACGCACCGCGTCACGCGCATCGTCGGCGTCAAGGATCCCCTTGATCACCATCGGGCCATCCCAAAAATCACGGATCCACTCCAGATCCTGCCAGGAGATAGAGGGATCGAAGTTATTAGCCAGCCAGCCAATGTAATCCGCCAGGCCGGTAGGCTTGCCGAGATAGGCTGAGATATTGCCCAAATCGTGCGGCCGCCCGTTGATGCCGACATCCCACGCCCATTGTGGATGGGTCGCTGACTGAATGTAACGGCGCAGCGCCGCATTGCTGCCGCTCATGCCGGAATGCGCATCGCGATAACGTGCGCCGGGCGTGGGCATATCCACGGTAAACACCAGCGTTGAGCAGCCGGCGGCTTTCGCCCGCTCCAGCGCATTGCGCATAAAGCCGCGATCGCGCAGCACATAGAGCTGAAACCACATCGGGCGGTTAATCGCCGGTGCCACCTCTTCAATCGGACAAACGGAAACGGTAGAAAGCGTAAACGGAATGCCTTTGCTGTCTGCGGCACGCGCCGCCTGCACTTCGCCGCGGCGCGCATACATGCCGCAGAGTCCTACCGGTGCCAGTGCAACCGGCATCGCCAGCGTTTCGTTGAACAGACGTGTTTCCAGGCTCAGCGCCGACATGTTTTTCAGCACTCGCTGACGCAGCGCGATGTTAGCCAGATCCTCGACGTTACGACGCAGCGTCTGTTCGGCATAGGCGCCGCCATCAATATAGTGAAATAAGAAAGGTGGCAGAATACGCTGGGCAGCGGCACGGTAGTCGCTGGCGGCGGAAATAATCATGATTCAGGTTCCTGTTGATGAGTTTGATTGCCGGGCAAGCGGGTAATACGCGCCTGGCGGGCGCTGTTTTCACTCTGGATTTTCAGCGTGCTGTGGACAAACGCCAGATGAGTCATCGCTGCCTGGCGCGCACCTTCGGCATCGCCCGCCAGAATCGCCCGCAACAATGCCCGATGCTGATCGGTAAGCTGGGCGAATAGCGTCGGCTGAATCACCATCTGCCTGCGGCTGTGAATAACGCTGGACTGCATCAACTCAAAAAAGCCGCGCATGGTTTGTAACAGCACCAGGTTATGGGACGCTTCCGCAATGGCGAGATGAAAACGGACGTCGGCCTGCGCCGCCAGTTCGGGATCGTCGTGTTCCAGAAAGGCAAGCGTGGCGTCAAAGCAATATTGCAGTCGCTCTTTATCCGCCTCGGTGGCGCGTAGCGCGGCATGCCAGGCGGTGCTGGCTTCGATGGCGTGGCGCGCTTCCAGAATGTCATAGCGGTAATCGGGATCGGCCGCCAGCAGCGAACGGATTGGCGTAACAATCTGCTGTTCTGACCAGGGGGCAAGCTGCTGTTGCAGCCAGGTGCCGCCGCCGCGCCGACTGACCAGCAGGCCGTTGCCCACCAGCTTTTGAATCGCCTCACGCAGCGACGATCGCGATACGCCCAGCTCGGCCGCCAGCTGCCGTTCCGCAGGCAAACGCATGCCTGGCTGCAGGTCACGTTGTGCAATAAGCGCGCGCAGCTGCGTGACGATGTCATCAACCAGCCGCGCCGGGGTATTTTTCATGATTGGTCATACCAAAACAGCGTTCAGAACGCACATAGTTCACGCCAAAGGGCTTACAGGCAATAAATGCGGGGAGGATATTTGCGTTATGTGAACGCTCAGAAGTTTTTTGGTGGGATTGGTAGGACCAAAAAGCGAGAGCAGTGGCCTGCCCTCGCGTGACAGCTTATATCACCGTTGAAAGCAGCAGACAGCCGATCAGGCCGCATACGGCGATAATGGTTTCCAGCGCCGACCAGGAGCGCAGCGTTTCGCCAATAGTCAGGTTGAAATACTCCTTAAACAGCCAGAAGCCGGGATCGTTAACGTGTGAGAAAATCACGCTGCCGGAACCCACAGCAATCACCATCAGCTCCGGGCTGGCACCAGAGGTGGCAATCAGCGGGGCGACGATGCCACCGGCGGTAATCGCCGCCACGGTAGCTGAGCCAAGCGCGATACGCAGCACGGCGGCGATCGACCAGGCCATAAAAATCGGTGACACGTTAGTTTCATGCATCAGCCCGGCAATGTATTTATCCACGCCGCTGTCCACCAGCACCTGCTTAAACGCGCCGCCGCCGCCAATAATCAACAGCATCATGGCGATAATTTTAATGGAATCGGTGATGGTGCCCATGACCTCATCCATGCTGCGGCCGCGATTCAAACCAAAGGTGAAAATCGCGATCAGCACCGCAATCAACGTAGCCATAATCGGATCGCCAAAGAACTCGGCGTAGGGCAGCAACACATGGCCTTTTGGCAGAATCATCTCCGCCACCGCGCGCAGCGCCATCAAAATCACCGGTACCAGCGAGGTCCAGACGCTGACACCAAAGCCCGGCATCTCCGCTTCGGTAAAGGTTTTGGGATTGTAGAGCCCTTCCGGGATCGGCTTGTCGATGCTTTTCAGAAAGCGGGCGTAAACCGGGCCGGCCAGAATCACCGTGGGAATGCCGAGCAGCGTGCCGTAAAGCAGCGTTTTGCCCATGTCAGCGTTAAACAGTGTGGCAATCGCCGTGGGACCCGGATGCGGCGGCAGAAAGCCGTGAGTCACCGACAGCGCAGCAGCCATCGGTACGCCAACGTAGAGCAGCGGCACGCGCGCCGACGCGGCAATGCTGAACACCAGCGGCAGCAGCAGCACAAAGCCCACTTCATAAAACAGCGCAAAGCCCACGGTGAAACCGGTCAGCACCAGCGCCCACTGAATGTGCTTTTCGCCAAACTTCGCAATCAGCGTGGTGGCGATGCGTTGTGCGCCGCCGCAGTCGGCCAGTAGTTTGCCCAGCATGGCACCAAAACCCATGATTAATGCCAGACTGCCGAGCGTGCCACCCACGCCCATCTTGATGGAGGTGATCACCTTGTTCACCGGCATGCCCTGCATGACCCCAACCGCCAGCGCGACCAGAATAAGGGCGATAAAGCCGTTCAGCTTGAAGCGTATCATCAGCAGCAGCAACAGCAGCACGCCGATCGCCACGATAACTAATGGCATAGGTCTTTCTCCGAGTCGTTGGGCCGTTGCAACAGCCACTTTAATGATGAGGATGACGGCCTGAGCCGTGCAGGATGACAGAAAACAATACGCGCGTTACACGCTGTTACCGATAACATGTTAACGGTAACAATCACAGGCTGAAACGTAGGCTGCTAAGGTAATTTGCGTTTTGCGAAGAGGATCAAACTTTTCAGCCGCTGTCAGCGCGCTTCCGGCCGTCGCACCGGTGCATAAAGCGGATACACTGAGCCGATACGATCAGATTAACTGCGAGGAGTTGAAGTGACTATCAGCCAGATGTACAGCGGGCAGCACACCCTTTTTGGCCGCGGCAGCCTGCAGAAGCTGCTGCCGATGCTGGCGGAGACGCCGCAGCCCACGCTGCTTTTTTGCGGACGCTCGTTCCTTAACAGCGAAGCGTATGCGGCGATCAAAGCTGAGCTTAACGAGCAGATCATCGGTTACGAAATTGTCGGCCATGAAGCGAGCCCGGCCGACGTCGATGCCTGGGTGCAGCGCTGGCGTGGACATGTCGATCGCGTGGTGGCGATCGGCGGCGGCAGCGTGCTTGATGCGGCGAAAGCCTTTGCGGCAATGAGTCAGCAACCTGAGAATACCCTGCGCTACCTGGAAAAAGTCGGTGATTTAGCCGTTATTGCCGCCACCTTGCCGCTGATCGCCATTCCCACCACCGCCGGTACCGGCAGCGAAGTCACGCAAAATGCGGTGATTACCGATCAGGGCGAACGACCGGTAAAAGCGTCGCTGCGCCATCCGGTATTCGTCCCGGCAGTGGCTATTCTGGATGCCGATCTGCTGCGCGGTACGCCCGCGACGATTCTGGCGCACTGCGGCATTGATGCCTTTACTCACCTGTTTGAAGCCTACCTTTCAGGCAAGGGGAATCATTTCACCCGCCAGCTGGCGCTCACCGGATTGCAAAATTTTATGCGCGGCTGGCCGGATCTGCTGCGTGATGATGCCCAGGGCGATGAGGCGCGTGAAGCGATGATGCTCGCCTCATGGCTTGGCGGCGTCAGTTTGAGCACGGCGGGATTAGGTGTGATTCACGGGCTGGCGGGAGAAATTGGCGCCATCAAACCCTGGCATCACGGTGAAGTCTGCGGGCGACTGCTGTTGCCGTTTCTCGATTTGCTGGACAGCGCGCCCAATGCGCAACAGCAGCAGTGGCTAACGGAGATGCAGCGGGTGCTGTTTCCCGGCACTGCGGGTTCTCCGGCCGCACAGCTAAGTGAATGGTTACAGCGCACGGCGATAACACCGTTCTGGCAGCAGCCGCCAGCGCTGACGCCGGCAGAGATCGATTGGGTGCTGACCCGTGCCAACAATAAAAACGGCGTGGTGGATTATGATAAAACGCAGCAGCGGATGCTGCTCAGCGGCGCATTTCACTGCGGCTGAAGTGAGGTGGCGCGCCCGACAGCGCGCCCTTTCCTGCTATTGCTGAGTCACGCTATTGGCGGTAAACGGCGGTTCACCGTCCAGCATCTGTTGAATCACTTCCAGCACGCCCTGCTGATTATTGCTGCCCGCCTGATAACGGGCCGCCTGTTTTACCGCCTGCGGCGCATTGGCCATGGCAAAGCTGAAGCCTGACTGCTGCAACATTTCCAGATCGTTTCCGCCATCGCCAAACGCCAGCACCTCGTCATTGTTGATTCCCCAACGCTGCTGCAACAGCGCCAGACCGTTGGCTTTGTGCAGGCCGGGAATAATCAAATCCACCGAACCGTGCCCGCTGCTGGTTGCCGCTGCGGCGCCCGCATGCAGGCGATTAATATCATTCATTAACTGGGGAACATAATCGTCGGAGAGGTTAAGGGCGAATTTGAAGATTTTATCGTCAATATCATCAAGGCTGTTGATCGGCTGTAAGCGATGACAATAGTGCTGCATTTTCTGTAAAAACGCCTCGCTGGCCCCGGGCAGAATATAGGCGCTCTTTTTGCCGTTAATCACAAACTGCAGATCGGGATAACCGCCTTTACGCAAGGTATCGATCACCGCGGCAATATCATCACGCGAGAATTCGCCCACCAGCACATCTTCGCCCTGATTGACGATATAACCGCCGTTTTCCGCCACAAAGGCAATGTCGTTAACTATCTCCGGAAAGAACGAGATCAACTGGTGATATTGGTTGCCGCTGGCGACCACAAAGCGGATGCCGCGCCGTTTCAGTTCGGCATATTGCTGCAAAAAGCGCGGCTTGTTGTATTTTTTGGCGTCGTCCAGAAAGGTGCCATCCATATCCACCGCAACCAGTTTTACCTGCGACATAATTCCTCCATCCGAAAATAACGTTAAACGCTGTGTAGAACATTACGTTAGAACGTTCGGCGCAAGGCGACAAGATAAAGGGGGGAAATTTGCGCTGGCGGCTGGCGGAAAACGCAACGCGCCATGCAAGCACGTTGCAAAGAACGGCCTGCTGTTGCAGGCCGCTGCAGGAGAGAGTATCAGGCGGTGCGGAACACGGCCACCATGTCACGCAGGCTAACCGCGCGTTCGGCCAGCTCATCTGCCGAGGCGGCGGATTGCTCCACCAGCGCCGCATTCTGCTGCGTCACCTGATCCATCTGGTTCACGGCAATATTGATCTGCGAAATGCCGCCACTCTGCTCGTCAGATGATGACGAAATCTCTTTAATCAGCTGCGATGTCTGCTCAATCGCCGCCACGCTCTGCTTCACTTTCTCACCGGCATTTTGTGCCATGGAAATGCCCTGCCGCGCATGATCAACCGACTGCTCAATCAGGCCTTTGATCTCTTTAGCCGCCGCCGCCGAGCGCTGCGCCAGCGCACGCACCTCTGAGGCCACCACCGCAAAGCCTTTACCCAGCTCACCGGCTCTGGCCGCTTCTACCGCAGCGTTCAGCGCCAGAATATTGGTCTGGAAGGCGATGCTGTCGATCACCGAGGTGATCTCTCTGATTTCGCCAGAGCTGCTGTGGATTTTTTCCATGGAGGCCATCACCGAGCCCATCGCTTCACCACTGAGCAGCGCGGCATCGGTAGCGGAAACCGCCATGCCCGATGCGTAACGGGTATTGTCAGCGTTCTGGCTGATAATGGATGCCAGCTGCTCCATGCTGGCCGCGGTTTCAGCCAGCGATGACGCCTGCTCTTCCGTACGCGACGAAAGATCGCCATTGCCTTTGGCAATCTCTTCTGAGGAGCTGGCAATGGTCACGGCATTGTTTTTGATATCCGACACCAGCTGTGCCAGACGCTGCTGCATCAGATGCAGGGCGCGCAGCAGATCGGCCATTTCGTTATTACCGGCAAAGGTAATCTGTGAAGTGAGATCGCCCGCAGCCACCTTGCTGGCGATCATTACCGCTGACTGCACCGGACGCGTCACGGAGCGCGTAATCATAACGGCAACGAAAATCACCAACAGTGCCACCGCCAGCAAGCAGGCCAGCAGCGTGTATTGCTCATGACGGCTTTTCTCTACCTGAGCATCAAGCATCTGCACCAGCGTATCGCTGATGTCGCTGCCCATGCTGGTATAGCGGTTGATGGCGTCGGTGAATACACGGACATATTCCGTTGGGGTAACGCTGGCGTTTTTGGTGATAAAGATACTTTCTGCCAGCTGCAGCGCCTTCACCGCGCCGTCGTTAGCACCGTCGGACGCGTTGGCAAAGCGGCTGTGCAGCGCGTCATCAATGGCAAAGGATTTTTGCAGGCTGCTGCTGAAATCTTGCAGTGCCTTCTGGCCGTTATCCACCTGAAATTCCATGCGCGCATAATCGGCATCGCTGGTATTACCGGCAGCAATCAGCGAGGTTCCGGCGGCGCGAATCTGCCCCAGGGTTTCCGTTAAATCAGGCAGGCGTGAATAGATGCTGATGATCAGCTGATAAGTATTCAGATCGGCATCCAGCGACAGGCCATAAAAATCGAGCACATCCTGATTAGCGCTCAGCAGGCTTTGAATCAACCTGGCGTGGCGGTTCAGGCTGTTGGCCAGCGTCAGCTTGCCAGCAGAAATATCCTGCTGCAGCTGATTCCATTCATTACTGACCTTATCAAACTGCTGTAACGGCTGCGCCTGTTTATCCGTGCGGCTGAGATCGGCAATAATCGCCGTTGAGAGCTGATTAATCTGCGCCACCAGTTCGCTACGTGAGGCGGTATCCGGCGTATTTTTTGAAATGGCCAGCGCACTTTCGGCGCGATGACGCTGCAACATGTTAAGCAGCGTCAGCATCTCTTTCTCTACCGGAATACCGCTCAACTCTCTGTTCTTAGCATCAATCTGCTGATTGCCGGTTTGAATAAATAACCAGGTCGGAAAAATAAACAGTATCAGGGCGAAAACCCCCAGCAGCAGAAATTTTGCAGGCAGCTTCATGTTATCCAAAATGTTTTTCATGGTGTCTCATATCTAATTAATGTGGCAATTTAGGTTTGTGCATTGTTTTTTATCTGCACTTATCCCGTTTTATTTTTAGTCGATGCAGTTTTAATGAATAAAAAACGCAACTGAGCAGACCAACTGGCCCGCTAATATTAATAATTAATGTTTTTATTAATCCCTTTCGTTAAGAAATTGAATTATAGATTGCACCATTGAATTGTCCACACGATAAACAGGTAATTTTTTCTGTAGCCCACACTTAACGCAAATCAGAATAAATACTTATCTATCAAATAATTAAAATGAGAAAATGGTCTCATGTTTAGTAAAGCATGAATTAAAAACCGCAAAATCCAGCCAGATAAAATAACGCTAAAGTAATAATTATCGCCGCCGATAACAGCTTGCTGCTTACCCTTCTTATGACTTACCGGATAAATAATACCCCTAATATAATACCGGCTTCTCATTCGCAACCGTCAATCATTCGCATTATTATATCAACAGGCACGCACATTATTTCCTGTGTTTACCGACGTAATGTGTTACGTAAAAAACGCCGGGGCTTTATTGACTTATTACCCGGGCAACTGCCAGTTTATTGCATCCCCGCCCGCGCTATTTTTTGCCGCGTTGATGACATGCGGAGGGATAAAAAGTAATAAGCGGGCAGCCGCTTAACCCTGCGCTGTGACACCGAGGACCATCGATGATCCGTTACCTGCTGCTGTTTACCCTGCTGTTCACCAGCCCACTGCTGGTTGCCGCGCCGCTGACCTGGACGATCGCGACCGATAAAACCGCCATCGGCCTGTCATGGCAGGCGTTTGGCCATAGCTTTTCTCAGGCGCATCTGCAGGGCGTGACCGGCACCGTGATCCTCAATCCGCAGGATGACCGCGACGACCATATTGAGGTAAAAATCCCACTGGCGACGCTGGTGGCCTCCAATGCACTGCTGACCCACCAGCTGAAAAGCGACATGTTCTTTGCGGCGGATCGCTATCCGTGGATTTTCTTCAGCAGCACCCGAGTGGTGGCGCTGGGCGCAGGCAAATTCAGGATTTTTGGCATGCTGACGGTGAAGGATGTGCGGCGGCCGGTGGTAATGGAAGCGACACTCGATGCGGGCGAGATCGACGCTGCGCCGGAGCTGGCGCTGCATGCCACCACCGGCATTTCACGGTCGGCGTTTAATGTCGACCGGTTGGTGGGTATCGTTGACGATCACGTTGATATTGCATTGACCATTGTGGCTCACAGAGCCACGGCGCCTTAATCCGTGCGCAGGCCGCCTCAACGGCGGCCTGTGCTTTTCTCAGGTGCCGAGCCGAATCAGCCGCAGGCTGGCAAGCACCGCCTTCTTGTCTTCCGCGCTCAGGTTCGGCACATTCAGCTGCGCTGAGAGCCACATGATATCCTCATCGGCAAACGCCCCCGCCTGTAAACGTTGATGCAGTGCCTGCAACAGCTGGCTGTCGAGCGCAATAATCTGTTGGCGCAGCACGGCTAAATCCACCACATGATGAGCCGCATCCGGCGACGACTGCCAGTCCGCCAGGTAGCGATACTGAATCGCCTTACCGGCATTCATCAGGGCGTGCATAAACGGATCCACCGACTGCGGTGCCAGGCCCGCCGCCGCGGCTTTTTCACGCGCCTCTTTCAGCACCGCCTGCTCTCTGGGCAGGTCCTCAACCGGCAGATGATGTTCCGCTTTCCAGGTGGCAACCTCCTTCATCAACAGCATGCGCTGATTTAAAACGGTGGAAAGGGAGTCAAGCGACGGCGGCGCGGCGGCAACGGCACAGCTGCAAAGCAGCAAAGAAGAGAGAAACAGCGGTAGATACGACATAGTGTGTCAGCCTCTGAGAAGAAAGGAGTCCTTAATCTACGTCAGCGATAAGACATCCCAGTGATTTGATTACTCACAGGATGTAACTTTTGATGGCGTAATGTGGCAAATGTTACCGCTGCCAGTTCGCCGGGTTATTTGACAGCAAAGTGTATCCTGACCGATTGGTTACCGACGACCTGCGCCAGGCCAGCAGGATGATTGACTCTGCCCAGCGGTGTATAGCGGTAGCCGGAATCAAAACGGCTATAGAACAACACCAGGGTTTTATCGCCGTAGAGCATCAGATCGCCAGCACGCAGATGGCCAGGGCGCACGGGATTTTCCGGCAGCGCTTCGGCAAGGTCGGCATATTTTTCATTGCCGTTGAGTTCAGCCATATCCAGCGTTAGCGGCAGCCTGTTAATAAAGGCGTGGGCGGCCGGGCTGTCATTCAGCGTCAGGGTAAAATGTTGCCGATCGATCTGCACAGTAATATTCATGGGATGTTCCTTCGCCGTTTCAGCTTCAGCCTGGCTGACGTGCAGATAGCCAATGAGAGTCGCCAACAACAGCGCGATAAGCGGACGGGGGTTCATGAAGCTCGCCTTAATAAAAAGGCCGCCTTTCAGCGGCCATGATGACTATTTCAAATTATCTTTAAAGAATTGCGAGAGCTTAGCGAACGGGATCAGATCGGTGCGATCGTAGAGATCGACATGGCCTGCGCCCGGCACGATATAGAGCTCCTTCGGCTCTGCGGCGCGCTGGTAAGCATCCTCGCTGAACTCCTTAGAATGTGCCTGATCGCCGGTGATAAACAGCATTGGCCGGGGTGAAATGGTTTCGATATCGTTGAAAGGATAGAAATTCATAAACTTCACGTTGCTGGTCAGCGTAGGCTGCGTAGTGTGCAGAGACGAGGCGTTTTTCGGCGTAAACTCACCGCGCGGCGTGCGATAGAAGTCATAAAATTCCTTCTCAATCGGCGACGAATTCGCATCGATCTTCTGTACCGTTCCGCTGGTGTAGCGGGTTGCGCCACCGGTAAACTCCGCATAGCGTTGCCCGGCAGCATCGGCGATGATTTTCTTACGCTGCTCCACTGACAGGCCGTGATTCAGCCCGTTGCGGTTAGCCGAACCCATGTCATACATACTGACGGTGGCTACGGCCTTCATACGCGGATCGATTTTTGCCGCGCTGATGGAAAAGCTGCCGCTGCCGCAGATGCCCAGCACGCCGATGCGGGTGCGATCGACAAAAGCCTGCGTGCCGAGATAATCCACCGCGGCGCTGAAATCTTCCGCATAGATATCAGGCGAAACGGCATTACGCGGCTGGCCTTCGCTTTCCCCCCAGAACGACAGATCAATCGCCAGGGTGACAAAGCCCTGTTCCGCCAGCTTCTGCGCATAGAGGTTTGAGCTCTGCTCCTTCACTGCACCCATCGGATGACCGACAATGATCGCCGCATGTTTGGCGTTGCGGTCCATCGATTTCGGCATAAACAGATTGCCGGTCACGCGCATATTGTACTGGTTTACAAAGGTCACTTTTTGCTGGCTAACCGTGGCGCTTTTATAGAAGTTATCCGCACCGCGAGACATATCAGCAGCGCTGACGGCAAACGCGCTCATCATCAATCCGAACAGCAGGGTATATTTTTTCATGGTCAGTTTCTCAGTGGTCAGTGAAAGAATCTCGCCGTGAGGCGAAAAAAGTCAGTGCGGCAGCGATAAGCAGCAACGCTGCGCTGATAACAAACGTGCTTTGATAGCCGGTATGGTCGAAGGCGACGCCGCCAAGGGTCGATCCCAGCGCAATCGACAGCTGAACCACGGCAACCATCAATCCGCCGCCCTGCTCGGCGTTATCGGGCAGCGTTCTCGCCACCCACGCCCACCAGCCGACCGGCGCAGCGGTGGCGATCAATCCCCACAGGCCCAGCAGCAGCGTAGCGGTGAGGGTGCTATGCCCGGCGGCGATCAGTAATACCGCGATGGTGGCCATCAACAGCGGGATCAGCACCAGCGTCAGGTAAAATCCCCGGCGCAAAAACCAGCCAATCAGCAAGGTGCCGATAAAGCCCGCCACGCCAATTACCAGCAGCGTGAGTGATAAGCCGGTCGCGCTGGCGTGAATCACCGTTTCCAGAAACGGACGCACGTAGGTGAAGAGCGCAAACTGGCCCATAAAGAACAGGCCGCAGGCCGCCATGCCAACCGCCACCAGCGGATTACGCAATAGGCTAAACAGACTGCCGCCGCGTGGATTAGGCTTATCCGCCGCCATGGCTGGCAGGCTGATCCACTGCCAGATGAAAACCATCAGCGCCACCGGCACCAGACAAAGAAAGGCACCGCGCCAGCCAATGGTGCTGCTGAGATAGCTACCGAGCGGCGCAGCGATGACCGTTGCCAGTGCGGTGCCCCCATTAAAAATCGCCAGCGCCAGCGGCACCTTGTCGCCCGGTACCAGGCGGATAGCCGTCGCCGCGGACATCGACCACAGGCCGCCAATCGCCACGCCAATCAGCGCGCGTCCAGCCATGTAAGTCAGGTAATTAGGCGCCACGGCAATGATGCCGCCGGAAAGTGCCATCAGCAGCGTCATGCCCAGCAGCAGCATTTTGCGGTCGAGATTGCGTGCCAGCCGCGAAATCGACAGGCTGGTTAACACCGCCAGCGCGCCAGAAATCGCAATGCCCTGCCCTGCGAGGCCTTCGCTGACACCCAGATCGCGCGACAGCGGCGTCAGCAGGCTGACCGGCATAAATTCCGAGGCCACCAGCGCAAAAACGCACAGCGTCATTGCCATCACCGCGCTCCAGTGGGCTTCTGGCTGGCGGGTAGATTCGTGTTCAGAAAGCGTTGTCAAACCAGTCTCCTTATTCATCCCGACCTGCAAATTCAGGCAAGCCGGGGGCGCATTTTTATTCGCAAAATAAAAACGACGTAATCAATGGGTTATCAGCAGGCGGTACGTTATTACGACCTGCGCACTGCGGTGGGATTGCAGAAATTGTACGCGTTTAATGCCGCCTGACTAGCTAATGAATACTTAATGCGGTTATAAGTAGAATTTATAAATAGTGGACAGGACAGAAGGATGAAACGTAACTATAACGATCTGATCTCTTTCGTTACCGTCGCGCGCGAGGGCAGCTTTACCCGCGCTGCGGCGCGGCTGGGGGTCACTCAGCCTGCGCTTAGCCAGGCGATATCCGGGCTGGAAAACCGCATGCAGATTCGCCTGCTTACCCGCACTACGCGCAGCATCTCGCTGACTACCGCCGGTGAACGGTTGCTGAATGCCATTGGCGATCGTTTTGATGAGATTGAAGCAGAGCTGGATAATTTGACCGAACTGCGCGACAAGCCTGCCGGAACGGTGCGCATCACCTGTGGCCCCGATGTGCTGCGTGCCACGCTGCTGCCAAGGTTGCTGCCGCTGCTGAGAAACTATCCCGATATCACGCTGGAATTTGATGCCAACCACGGCTTCCGCAATATTGTTGCCGACCGGTTTGATGCGGGCGTGCGGCTTGGCGACACCATCGACAAAGATATGATCGCCTTACCGATTGGCGGCCCACTGCGCATGGCAGCGGTGGCGTCACCCGACTATTTCACGCGTTTCCCGGCGCCACAGACGCCGCACGAACTCACGCAACATCAGTGTATTAATCAGCGCATGGTCAGCTCTGGCGGGCTTTACGTCTGGGATTTCGATCAGGACGGTGGCGATCTCAACGTGCGGGTTAAAGGGCAGCTGATTTTTAATACTTCCGAACCGGTGGTGCATGCCGCGCTGGCCGGGGCCGGAATCGCCTTTTTACCGGAAGAGGAGTTTGCGCCACACATTGAGGAAGGACGATTGATTCGCGTACTGGAAGCCTGGTGCGCGCCTTTTCCAGGCTATTACCTCTATTATCCCAGCAGAAAGCAGCCTTCACCGGCGTTCTCACTGGTGCTTGACGCGCTACGATTAAAATAGCCAGCTTTATCGCTTACCGACCACCGCGCGAGGTCAATTATGCAGAGCAGTGTCACCGCTGCGCTTATTATATTTGTGGCAGCATAATAAGCGCAGCGGCGCGGGTTCAGGTTGAATGATGCGGAAACGCTTATTGCTCCAGTATGCCCACGTCCACCTTCATATCTTTATAGGGAATTAAGCCGATCACAATGCGGCATGCTTCCGCTTCGCAAACCACCATGGAAATAGTTTTATGCGCACCGGCAACATCATCAACGTCAACCACCTCGAATTTCTCATGGCCGCATTTATGGCACCTGACAACCGGTGGGTTAGCTGCTGAAGCTCTGGCAGTTCTGCTGGTCATAATATTATCCCGCTACGGTTGTAATGTATCAAATTTAAGAATGTCCTGCGCCGTGATAACGCAGCATGCCTGTCACTCTTTTGGCACGGCAAAGCGATATTAATCATTGCCAGATCGTCTCGACTGGAAAATGAATCAGGCCAATTTATTTCCTCGAAATATAAAGAGAGTAAACAAATTTATCAGCAGGTTAGTGCAACAATCCTTTGCAGCCAGACAGAGAAAAAGCTGCTAAATATAAAATAAATTATTCCGCCGCTGTAAAGTTGTCAATTATTAAATATTTTCCAACACTGTTTCATTCGTGAATATTGCAAAAAGAATAAATAATATTAATGCGATAAATCTTGAGATACAGACGAAGCGGCAAGCAAGCTATTTTTATTTATTTACTCTAACATTAACTGATAGTTAGCATTTATTTTAGTATTACAAAAACAGGGTAATTACTGTGAAAGGCGTTAAAAATTCCGTATTAAAAACGGTTATCCGGCATAACAATGCGAAAACTCTGTAAATATAAACTTTATCTTAATCAATTCATTAATCCTGGCAACACGTCATAAAAGAATCTTTACAGACGTTAATTACCCGCTGCGTTTAATTGTTAATGATTCGATAATCAGTCGATATAAATAACGGGACGAGAAACGTTTGTTGGATAAATTAGGGCCATTAACAGACAGAGAAGTTGCCACCGCCCAGTGTTTAATTGAGGCGATGGCAGGCAGAACATCTTCTGCCTGCCATCGTCTGGGGAAGAAATCAGCTTCCCAGGTCTTTAAGTTTCTTGCCGGCCATCAGGTTCTTTTCGATGTGTTCGAGGGTCACGCCTTTGGTTTCCGGCACCAGCAGAAAGGTCACGACGATAAACAGCAGGTTAAAACCGGTGTAGAGCCAGAAGGTTCCTGCCGCGCCAATGCTGCCCAACAGCGACAGGAAGGTGGCGCCGATAATCATGTTGGCGACCCAGTTGGTGGTGGTGGAACAGGTAATACCGAAGTCGCGGCATTTCAGCGGCTGAATCTCTGAGCAGAGGATCCACACAACCGGCGCGGCGCTCATCGCGTAGCCGCCAATGCAGAGCATGGTCATGCCCACCGACACCCATGACAGGCCGGTTGAGATCTCGCCTTCTCCCGCTTTCATCAGGCACCAGCCCAGCACCAGCGTGGCAAAAGCCATCACCGCAAAGCCAATTTTCAGAATCGGCTTCCTGCCGCTTTTATCCACCGTGAACACGGCAATAAAGGTGGCAAACATAAAGGTCAGGCCGACGATGACCGTGGCCAGCATCTGTTCCTGCGTGCTCTGGAATCCCGCCATTTTGAATATCTGCGGCGCGTAATACATGATGATGTTCATGCCGGTAAACTGCTGCATGCCTTGCAACAGCATGCCGAGAAACACTGCGCGGCGAACGTTTTTATTTGCCCGAAACAGCGCAAAGCCGCCCTGCTTCATGCGCAGGCTTTCGCGGATTTCATTCAATTCCTGACGCGCTTTTTCAGAGGTATCGCGCAGCATGCGCAGCACCTCTTCCGCCTCAACGTGTAACCCTTTTGCCGCCAGCCAGCGCGGGCTGTTGGGCAAAAAGATTACCATCGCAAACAGAATCACCGCAGGCAGCGCCAGGATACCCAGCATCGCGCGCCAGTTACCGCTGTAGCTGAAGGCGGTATCCGAGAGGAACGCCAGCACGATACCAAAGGTGATCATCAGCTGGTACAGGCTGATCATCTTGCCGCGGACGTTTTCCGTGGCCATTTCCGAGAGATAAAGCGGCGCGGTGTAAGATGCGATGCCCACCGCCACGCCGAGCAACACGCGCGACATCAGCAGCAACTCTACGCTGGTTGCGAACGCCGAGCCCGCCGATCCCAGAATAAACAACACTGCGCCCACCATCAGGCTGTATTTTCTGCCCAAGCGGTGTGAGACCCAGCCATTGCAGATCGCCCCGCCCGCCGCGCCCAGCATCATGCTGCTCACCACCCACTCCTGCTGATGGCTGGTCAGGCTGAAATGCTGCGTAATAAACGGCAGCGCTCCTGATATCACCCCGATATCGAGGCCAAACAGCAGCCCGGCCAGCGCCGCGGATATGGAAACAAACAGGTTCATGCGTCGTACTTTTTGTCGGTGTTGAGTTTGAAAATTTATAGTCTGGTTTACATGAGACATCATTAAGCTCCGCCTATTCAGCATGTAATGTCTCAGCAGGATACAAAACGGCGGCGGTAAGGCATTAGGGGGATCGCCCGCTTGCCATGGACGATTCTGCTAAAGCGGCGCGAAGTGTGACGCGGCTCGCAAACGCTTAGCCCGCGAAGCGTAAAGCGAGATGGGACGGGGTTGATAGCGGGATAACGCGTTGGCTGCGGAAGTGGTTTTTATCGATGCTTATTTGCTATGTATTACGCCAGTACAAGCGAAACGCTGTCTGGCATCATGGCTTTTAGCCCAGACCAGGGCTTCTGCCAGGACCGGTACTTTGCACTACAATTTCCTGATGACTCACTCATTCTCATTGATCAACAGGAGGAACAACATGCCCATTCAGCATTTGCTGCTTGCCAGCGACGGTAACGATCGCATTATCGACGCAGAAACCCTTGAAGATGAATTAGTGATTACCCCGCCCCTGCACACCTCTGCGGGCAACGTCATCCCGAATACTGATCACCATCGTGTTGCGGTTAAAAAGCACTACTGCCGGGGTAAAATATACGCCGTTGCACTCGACAGGCACGCGGCCAGCAATGAGATCGACGACGCAATCGATCTGCATCATCCTGAGCCGATTGAATAGAAAAGATCACAGAGCCTCGTGAAAGCGGGGCTTAGATAATGGCGGTTCAGGAAGATATGTTGGTGATGTTTAGTTGCAATGGGTGAAGGGCTGGAAAACTGGAGGATGGCAGTAATTTATTGAAAAGTATTGGTACGCCCTACAGGATTCGAACCTGTGACCTACGGCTTAGAAGGCCGGTGCTCTATCCAACTGAGCTAAGGGCGCATGGAGTTGGGTCGAATTATACGGTCAGCGACCGGTGAGTCAACGTTTTTGCGCCGCTGGCGCTCCTGATGCTGAAGTTCTGCGCAACTTCAGATAATTCAATGCCTGACAGACGCCACCGCTTCTGCCAGAATAGGCGCAACTCCCCCGTTTCAACTCAACACAGTGGATTTCCTCTCTGATGGTAGCAAAAATTATTGACGGTAAAACGATTGCGCAGCAGGTGCGTCAAGAGGTTGCGGAAAAAGTTCAGCAGCGTCTGAGCGCAGGCAAACGCGCGCCCGGTCTGGCAGTGGTGCTGGTTGGCGAAAATCCTGCCTCACAAATCTATGTCACCAGCAAACGTCGTGCGTGTGAAGAGGTTGGCTTTGTCTCCCGCTCTTACGATCTGCCTGCTACCACCAGCGAAGCGGAGCTGTTGGAACTGATCGATACCCTGAATGCTGACGGTGAAATCGACGGCATTCTGGTTCAGCTGCCGCTGCCCGCCGGTATCGACAACGTTAAGGTGCTGGAGCGCATCGCCGCCGATAAAGATGTAGATGGTTTCCATCCTTATAACGTCGGCCGCCTTTGTCAGCGTTCACCCAAGCTGCGTCCCTGCACGCCACGCGGTATCGTCACGATGCTGGAACGCTACAATATCGATACCTACGGCCTGAATGCCGTGGTGGTTGGCGCCTCTAATATCGTTGGGCGCCCAATGAGCATGGAATTGTTGCTGGCGGGCTGCACCACCACCGTCACGCACCGTTTTACCCGCGATCTGCGCCATCACGTTGAACATGCCGATCTGCTGGTTGTGGCAGTAGGTAAACCTAACTTCATTCCCGGCGAATGGATCAAACCCGGCGCAATTGTGATTGATGTCGGTATTAACCGTCTTGAGAGCGGTAAAGTGGTCGGCGACGTTGATTTCGAACAGGCGTCAGCGCGCGCCGCCTATATTACGCCCGTACCGGGCGGCGTTGGCCCGATGACCGTGGCGACGCTAATCCAGAACACGCTGCAGGCGTGCGAAGAATATCACGATGGAGCAAAGGCTTAACAATGGCGACTTTTTCTTTAGACAAACACGAGCACGTTGATCTGTGCGACTTAATGAAGCTGGAAGGCTGGGTGGAAAGCGGCGCGATGGCCAAATCGCTGATCGCGGAAGGCCACGTTACCGTCGATGGCAATGTGGAAACCCGCAAGCGCTGCAAAATCAAAGCGGGCCAGACGGTGAGCTTTGCCGACAACAGCGTGACCGTTGTCGCCTGATTGCCCTGCCCTCTGCGGAGGGCAATGCTTTTCCCCACCACCTCTTTTACCGTTCTGAACCACTCAACAAGCCAAAAAAAAGCGCCCGAAGGCGCCTTTATTACAGATTACTTACGACGCCAACTGGTGCCCTGCGGGCCATCTTCCAGAATGATGCCAAGCGCATTGAGCTTGTCGCGTGCCACGTCGGCCTGCGCCCAGTCTTTGCTTTGACGCGCGTCGTTACGCATTTTGATCAACGCTTCGATCTCCGCCACTTCATCATTACTGTTTTGCGCGCCGCTTTGCAGGAAGCTTTCCGCATCCTGTTGCAGCAACCCAACGATACCCGCGAGCTGACGCAGACGCGCAGCCAGGCCGTTGGCCGCTTCCGGTGATTCACTTTTCAGACGATTCACTTCACGCGCGAGATCGAACAGCACCGAATAGGCTTCCGGCGTATTGAAATCATCATCCATCGCCGCACGGAAACGGGCTTCAAACTCTTCTCCACCCGCTACCGCAGCCTGAGCGTCGGTCTGACGCAGCGCCGTATATAAACGTTCCAGCGCCGCACGCGCCTGCTTCAGGTTATCTTCGCCGTAGTTAAGCTGGCTGCGATAGTGACCAGACATCAGGAAATAGCGCACGGTTTCAGCGTCATAATGCGCCAGCACGTCACGCACGGTGAAAAAGTTGTCGAGCGATTTAGACATCTTCTCGCGATCCACCATCACCATGCCGGAGTGCATCCAGTAGTTGACGTACGGGCCGTCGTGCGCGCAGGTCGATTGTGCAATCTCGTTTTCATGGTGCGGGAACATCAGATCGGAACCGCCGCCGTGAATATCGAAATGTTCGCCCAGCTGTTTGCAGTTCATCGCTGAACACTCAATATGCCAGCCTGGACGCCCTTTGCCCCACGGCGACGGCCAGCCCGGCTCGTCCGCCTTGGACATTTTCCACAGCACGAAGTCCATCGCGTTGCGCTTAACATCCGCCACTTCAACACGGGCACCCGCCTGCAGCTGCTCCAGATCCTGGCGCGACAGCACGCCGTAATCCGCATCGCTGGCCACCGAGAACATCACGTCGCCGTTGCTGGCAACGTAGGCGTGCTCACGCGCAATCAGCTTTTCCACCAGCTCGACGATCTCGCTGATATGCTGCGTTGCCCGTGGCTCAACGTCCGGCGGCTGAATGTTCAGCGCGGCAAAATCGGCGTGCATCTCGGCGATCATGCGATCGGTCAGATCGTAAATACTTTCACCGTTTTCATTGGCACGTTTGATGATCTTGTCATCAATATCGGTGATATTGCGCACGTAGTTGACCTCGTAGCCGCAGTAACGCAGGTAGCGCGCCACGGTATCAAAGGCCACGAAGGTTCTGCCGTGACCAATGTGACAGAGGTCGTAAACGGTAATGCCACACACGTACATGCCAATTTTACCGGCATGAATAGGTTTGAACTCCTCTTTCTGACGACTCAGGGTGTTATAAATCTTTAGCATTGAGACATTCCGTTTTTACGTGTGCGGGTTAACAAATATGAATTTGATATTGTGCCGTATTTTTCACGCTCGCGCGATGTAAAGCAAGGCGCGCGCGCGGTGGGCTGACGTGTCATAGCAAATTGTGATATAAGAAACGTCTATTAAATGGCAGGCAGGATTCACCCGCCGCCGGCACTGACAAATATACTGAACAGGACGAAATTATGGTTACCTTCCAGACTAATCACGGCGACATCGTGATCAAGACTTTTGATGACAAAGCCCCTGCGACCGTCAAAAACTTCCTGGATTATTGCCGTGAAGGCTTTTATGACAACACCATTTTTCATCGCGTGATTAATGGCTTCATGGTTCAGGGCGGCGGTTTTGAGCCGGGCATGACGCAGAAAGCGACCAAAGACGAAATCCGCAACGAAGCCAACAACGGTCTGAAAAACACCGTGGGCACGCTGGCGATGGCACGTACTTCCGCGCCACACTCCGCGACCGCGCAGTTCTTCATCAACGTGGCAGACAACGACTTCCTGAACTTCCGCGACGAAAGTCTGCAGGGTTGGGGCTACTGCGTGTTTGCTGAAGTGGTTGAAGGCATGGACGTGGTTAACGCTATCAAAGCGGTGAAAACTGGCCGCAGCGGCATGCACCAGGATGTGCCAAAAGAAGACGTGGTGATCCAGAAAGTGATCGTCAGCGAGTAATGTCGCGCACGCTCTTCATCGCAGATATCCATCTGTGTCAGCAAGAACCGGCAATTACTGCCGGTTTTCTGCATTTTTTGCAGCGAGAAGCGCATCAGGCCGATGCGCTTTATATCCTTGGCGACCTGTTTGAAGTGTGGATTGGTGACGACGATCCTAATCCGCTGCATGCGCAGGTAGCCGCCGCGCTGAGCGCCCTGCCGCTGCCGGTCTATTTTATTCACGGCAACCGCGATTTCCTGCTCGGCAAACGCTACGCCCGCGCCAGCGGCATGCAGTTGCTGCCGGAAGAGCAGGTGCTGAGTGCGTACGGTCATCGCGTGCTAATCATGCATGGCGACACGCTGTGTACCGATGATCAGGGCTATCAACGTTTCCGCCGTAAAGTGCATCAGCGCTGGCTGCAAACGCTGTTTTTGGCACTGCCGCTGTTTCTGCGACAAAAAGTGGCCACGCGTATGCGCGCCGACAGCCAGCAGGCCAATCAGCATAAATCGCAGGCGATCATGGATGTGAATGCCGCCGCGGTGCAGGAGGCGATGCAACGTCATCAGGTGAGTCTGCTGATTCACGGTCATACCCATCGCCCTGCCGTACACGTTTCCGCCAAGGGCGAACGCGCGGTGCTCGGCGCCTGGCATGAACGGGGATCGATGATCGTACTGGACGCCAGCGGCATCAGACTGGTGGAATTTCCCTTCTAAATTGCCCGTTTTACGGCGACGCAACCGTTTTCCTTGCGGGCATGACATGCTATTCTCGGTGCCCTTCAAATCCTGTGCCGCTGCGCACGTATGCATTGATTTCACTCGACAGGAGCTGACCGCATGTCATCCAACGCCGCCCCGGCCCGTATCGCCATCGTCATGGGTTCAAAAAGTGACTGGGCAACCATGCAATTTACTGCGGAAATCCTCACCTCGCTTAACGTCCCGTTTCATACCGAAGTGGTGTCAGCACACCGTACGCCGGATAAGCTGTTCAGCTTTGCCGAACAGGCGGCTGACCAGGGTTTTCAGGTGATTATTGCGGGCGCAGGCGGTGCGGCGCACCTGCCGGGCATGATTGCGGCCAAAACGCTGGTGCCGGTGCTGGGCGTGCCGGTGCAGAGCGCAGCGCTGAGCGGCCTCGACAGCCTCTACTCCATCGTGCAGATGCCGCGCGGTATTCCGGTCGGTACGCTGGCTATTGGCAAAGCGGGCGCGGCTAACGCGGCGCTGTTGGCGGCGCAGATTCTTGCGCTGCACGACGCTGAACTGGCGACACGCATGCAGAACTGGCGCCAGGCGCAAACCGATGAGGTGTTGAGCCATCCGGATCCGCGGGAGGAGGCATGAAGTCAGTTTGCGTACTGGGCAACGGCCAGCTGGGACGCATGCTGCGCCAGGCGGGTGAACCGTTGGGCATCGCCGTTTATCCGGTCGGGCTCGACGCCGAGCCGGACAGCCTGCCGATTCAGCAAAGCGTGATTACCGCTGAGATTGAGCGCTGGCCGGAAACCGCGCTGACCCGCGAACTGGCGCGTCATCCCGCTTTTGTTAACCGCGCTATTTTCCCGCAGCTGGCCGATCGTCTGACGCAGAAGCAGCTGCTTGACCGTCTTGGTCTCGCCACCGCGCCGTGGCAGCTGCTGGCTGCAAAAACCGAGTGGCCGCAGGTGTTTGCCACCTTAGGCGAGCTGGCGATCGTTAAACGCCGCACCGGCGGTTACGATGGCCGTGGTCAGTGGCGACTGCGCGCTGACAGCGCTGACAGCCTGCCCGACGACTGCTACGGCGAATGTATTGTTGAGCAAGGCATCGCCTTCAGCGGTGAAGTGTCGCTGGTGGGTGCGCGCAATCGTGCCGGGCAAACCGTGTTTTATCCGCTGACGCATAATCTGCATGAGGAAGGCATTCTGCGCGCCAGTGTCGCCTTTCCTCAGGCTGATGACGCGCTGCAGCAGGAAGCCGAGCGCATGCTGGGCGCTATTCTGCAGGAGCTCGATTATGTCGGTGTGATGGCGATGGAATGCTTTGTGGTACCGCAGGGCTTGCTGATTAACGAACTGGCGCCGCGCGTGCATAACAGCGGGCACTGGACGCAGAATGGTGCCTCCATCAGCCAGTTTGAATTGCATCTGCGGGCGATTCTCGATTTACCGATGCCAACGCCCGCGATCGGTGCAGTGTCGGTGATGATCAACCTGATCGGCACCGATCTGAATGCTGACTGGCTGTCGCAGCCGCTGGTGCATCTGCACTGGTATGAGAAAGCGGTACGTGAAGGACGTAAGGTGGGCCATTTGAACCTGTGCAACAACGATACCTCCACGCTGATTGCGGCACTGGCGGCGCTACAACCGCTGCTGCCAGCGGAGTACGCTTCTGGCATCGCCTGGGCGCAGCAGCAGCTTAATTGCTGATCGCCACGGATGCAGATGAAAAAGGGCCGCACTAGCGGCCCTTATTTTATGCGCCATCAAAACGCCGGAACAGCGCCTTGCCTTTCAGCAGTCGTACGCCGAGCCAGCCGCCGCACAGCGACAGCAGGATGGCGCCGGTCAGCGGCAACGCCAGCCACAGCGTCAGATCGGGCTCCCATGGGAAATCAAACACCTTGCGTTGTAATCCCCACAGCGCCGCCTCCGCGCCAATCGCCGCCGCAATGCCGGAGACGCCGCCAAGCAGCGCAAACTCCCACCACAGCGTGCCGCGCAGCAGCTTTTTACCGGCGCCCAGCGTGCGCCACACCACCAGCTCCTGACGGCGCTGGCGCATGCCAACCTGAATCTGCGCTAACAGCAACAGCACACCGCAGGCGGTGACCAGCACCACCATGATCTCCAGCGCCTGGCTCACCTGCGCCAGCACCTGACCAATCTGCCGCATGATGCTGCCGATATCGAGCAGGCTGAGCGTTGGAAACTGCCGGTTGAGCTGCGCCAGCAGCGGCGGATTATTCTCCAGACGGAAGCTGGTCAGCCAGGTTTGGGGCTGATCGTCGAGTGCGCCCGGCGGGAAAATAAAGAAGAAGTTAGGCCGCAGGCTCTCCCAGTCAACCTTGCGCAGGCTGCTGATTTTCGCGGTGAACTGCTGGGTATCGCCGGTAAAGGTCAGGCTGTCACCGAGACCCACCCCCAACCTTCCCGCCAGCTCCGCTTCCATCGACACTTCGCCGGTTTTTGGTGGCCACTCGCCCGCCACCAACGGATTGTGATCGGGGCGTTCACGCTGCCAGGTGAGGTTCAGCTCGCGGTTAAGGGCGTTATCCAGCCCCGGATCGGCAGCTTTACCATTGATATCGGTCAGCCGCACGCGCGCCACCGGATAAAACGGCTCGGCTTTCACCTGATGCGATTGCAGAAACGCCTGCACCTGCGGCACCTGATCGGCGGTCATGTTGAGCAAAAAATAGTTCGGGCTGTCGGCAGGCAGCTGCTGCTGCCAGCGATCGAGCAGATCGCCGCGCATCACCAACAGCAGCGCCAGCAGCATAAACGACAGCGAGAAGGCGGCCAGCTGGCTGAGCGTGGTCCACGGCTGACGCAGCAGGCGATTGATTGCCAGACGCAGCGCCAGATGCCGAACCGACACGCGGCGCAGCAACAGCAAACTGCCCCACCCCAGCGCGGCAAGCAGCAGCGCCAGCAACACAATGCCGCCCAGCAGCGCCCACAGCAGCTTACTGCCGCCAACCAGCAGCGCGAGCAGCGTCACCACAATTATCGCCATCACCGGCAGGTATATTTTCAGCGGCCAGACCTGCGCGATGATGTCGCGGCGCAGCACACGCAACGGCTGGGTAGCCAACAGCAGCCGGTAAGGACGCAGGCCAATCAGCAGCGAGATCACAAACAGCGAGCCGATCGCCCACACCCATGGCCAGAGGCTGGCGGCGGGCAGCTGGCCGGGCAGCACCGGCCGCAGCATGATCATCAGAATCTGCTCAAACCCGCTGCCCAGCAGCCCGCCAGCGACGGAAGCCAGCAGCAGCACCGCCAGCCACTGGCCGACGATCAGCTTACGAATGGCGGCGCGGTCAGCACCCAGGGTTTTCAGGATCGCCACGAGATCGTAACGACTGCGGCAATAGTGGCTCATCGCCACCGCCACCGCGGCCACCGCCAGCATCAGCGTCAGCAACGCCGAAAGCAGCAGGAACTGCTGGGCACGTTGCATTGAACGGCCCAGCGCATCGTCAGCGTTATCGACGCTGGTCCAGCGCTGATCCGGCTTCAGCTTCGGCTGCAGCCACGCGTCATAGGCAGCCAGTTGCGGCGCATCACCGGCGAATTTATAGCGCCAGGTCAGGCGGCTGCCGGGCTGGACGGCACCGGTTTTTGCCACGTCACTGAGATTCATCAGCAGCCGCGGCGCCGTCTGAAAGGGATTAAATCCGGCATCCGGCTCCTGAATCACCTCACCGGCGATCTTCAGCGTGGCATCGCCGACGTCAATAGCATCGCCGGTTTTCAGATTGAGCAGTGCCAGTAATCGGGCGGCCACCAGCACCGTGCCCGCCTGCGGTTTTTGACCCGGCGGATCGGTTTGCAGCTGACCAAACATCGGATAGCTGTCGTCCACTGCCTTCACCGAGGCGAGCTGTGGCGTCTGATCGGCAAAGGTCATGGTCATAAACGTTAGCTGACGGCTCACCTGCAGGCCGTTTTCCCGCGCCTGTTGCAGCCATGCAGCGGGCACTTCGCTGCTGCTGCTCAGGGTGCGATCGCCTGCCATATAATCACGGCTTTGCTGTGTTAAGCCTTTTTCCATGCGGTCGCTGATCGATCCCAGCGCCAGCACGCAGGCCACCGCCAGCGTCAACGCCATCCAGACAATCAGCAGCGAGGGCGAGCGCCATTCGCGCCAGAACCAGCGCCAGATCATGCTTCCTCCCACAGCTTGCCGTCGCGCAGCCGCAGACGACGGTCGCAGCGCGCCGCCAGTTGCTCATCATGGGTCACCAGAATCAGCGTGGTGCCGGTATCGCGGTTAAGGCTGAACAGCAGATCGACGATATGTTCACCGGTTTTGCGATCGAGATTACCGGTGGGTTCATCGGCAAACAGCAGCCCCGGACGGCCACTGAAGGCGCGCGCCAGCGCCACGCGCTGCTGTTCACCGCCGGAAAGCTGCGCAGGCAGATGATGCAGCCGCTTGCCCAGCCCGAGCTGCGTCAGTAATTCGGTGGCCTGCTGACGACTCTGCTTTTCACCGTCACCGCGCAGCAGCGACGGCAGCTGGACATTTTCCAGCGCATTCAAGGTCGGCACCAGCATAAAGCTCTGGAAAACAAAGCCCACCTGACTGGCACGCAGTGCGGCGCGCTGCTCCTCATCCATGTTATGCAGCGGCTGACCAAACAGGTTAACCTCGCCACTGCTACCGTCGTCAAGACCGGCCAGAATACCTAACAGCGTTGATTTACCCGAACCCGACTCGCCAATCAGGGCGATGGTTTCAGCCGGTTTGACAACCAGCTCAACTCCGGTAAGGATGGTTAACTGATGCTCTCCCTGACCTACGGACTTACTAAGACCATGAACTTCAACAATGTTTTCCGCTGGCATTTCCCTTTCCTGTTGTTATTGCTGGTATTTGCACGCAGCGCATCGGCTGATACCCTGCTGGTTCTTGGCGACAGCCTGAGCGCCGGCTATCGCATGTCAGCCACGGCGGCCTGGCCGTCACTGCTGAATGAAAAGTGGCAAAAAAAGCCTGCGGTGGTGAATGCCAGCATCAGCGGCGATACCGCCACACAGGGGCTGGCACGCCTGCCCTCGTTGCTGAAGCAACATCGTCCGCAATGGGTGCTGATTGAGCTGGGCGGCAACGATGGGTTACGCGGTTTTCCGCCGCAGCAGATTGAGCAGGATCTGCGTAAGATCATTACCACGGTCAAAGCGGCAGATGCCAAACCGCTGCTGATGCAGGTGCGTCTGCCCGCTAATTATGGCCGTCGCTACACTGAAGCGTTCAGCGGCATCTATCCGGCGCTGGCTAAAGAGTACGCCATTCCGCTGGTGCCGTTTTTTATGGAGCAGGTATATCTTAAGCCAGAATGGATGCAGCAGGATGGTATTCACCCCAATCCGGCGGCGCAGCCCTTTATTAGCGGACTAATGGCGCAGGAACTGGCGCCATTAGTAAAACACGAGTAACGGATAACCGTGATCGACGACAGGTAAAGTTATGCAAAAATCAGTACTGATTACCGGCTGTTCCAGCGGTATTGGCCTGGCGGCCGCCATGGATTTACAGGCGCGTGGCTACCGCGTGCTGGCCGCCTGCCGCAAGCCCGATGATGTTGCACGCATGCAACACCAGGGCTTTAGCGGCATTTTACTCGATCTGGATGATGCCGAAAGCGTGAGCCGGGCGGGGGAACAGGTGATCGCCCTGACCAATAACTGCCTGCATGGCCTGTTTAATAACGGTGGATTTGGCGTTTATGGGCCGCTGGCGCACCTTTCCCGCCAGCAGCTGGAGCAGCAGTTCTCGACCAACTTTTTCGGCACGCATCAGCTGACCATGCTGCTGTTACCGGCGTTGCAGGCCAGCGGCAACGGCCGCATTATCAACACCAGCTCGGTGCTGGGATTGATCTCCACGCCCGGCCGTGGCGCCTATGCTGCCAGCAAATATGCGCTGGAAGCTTGGTCCGATGCGCTGCGTATGGAGCAACGCCACTACGGTATTCGCGTCAGTCTGATCGAGCCCGGGCCTATTCACTCCCGCTTTACCGATAATGTCAGCCAGGCACAGCAGGATAAGCCGGTGCAAAATCCCGGCATCGCCGCCCGCTTTACCCTGCCGCCAGAGGCCATTTTACCGAAATTACGTCATGCGCTGGAGAGTTCGCATCCCCGGCTGCGTTATCCGGTTACGCTGGTGGCGCACGCGATGACCATCCTGAAACGCCTGCTGCCGGGCTGGATGCTGGATCGTATTCTGCGTGGCCACTAAACTGCGGTAACGTACTGAACTTGAAGCGGGCTATTCCATCCCCATATCGTTACACAGTCATCAGCCTGAGAGACACACTCATGTCACCACAAGCCACTATTATCAATATCAATGAAACCAACCTGCAGCAGACGCTTGAGCAGTCGATGCAGCTGCCGGTGCTGTTCTACTTCTGGTCTGAGCGTAGTCAACACTGCCTGGAGTTAACGCCGGTGCTGGAGCGTCTGGCGCAGCAGTATGCCGGGCAGTTTATTCTGGCTAAACTCGATTGCGATGCCGAACAGGCGGTTGCCGCGCAGTTTGGTCTGCGGGCGATTCCTACCGTGTATCTGTTCCAGAATGGTCAGCCGGTTGACGGCTTCCAGGGTCCACAGCCCGAAGAGCAGATTCGTGCGCTGCTGGAAAAAGTGCTGCCGCGCGAAGAAGAGATGAAAGCGCAGGAAGCGATGGCGCTGATGCAGGAAGGCAAGCCGCTGGAGGCACTGCCGCTGCTGAAAGAGGCCTGGCAGCTGAGCAACCAGGCGTCGGAGATCGGCTTTCTGCTGGCCGAAGTATTGATCACCCTGAACCGCAGTGACGAAGCGGAAACGGTGCTGGCCGCGGTGCCTTTGCAGGATCAGGACACCCGTTATCAGAGCCTGATGGCGCAGATCGATCTGCTGAAGCAGGCCGCCGATACGCCGGAAATCCAGCAGTTGCAACAGCAAATGAGCGAGCAGCCCGACAATGCCGATCTGGCCGCCAAGCTGGCGCTACAGCTGCATCATGTTGGCCGTAATGAAGAGGCGCTGGAATTGTTGCTGGGCTTCCTGAAGAAGGATCTTAACGCGGCGGATGGCCAGGCGCGCAAGATGCTGCAGGAGATCCTCGCGGCGCTGGGCACCGGCGATGCGCTGGCGGCTAAGTACCGTCGTCAGCTTTACTCGTTGCTCTACTGAGTGCGACGCGGGCCGTTTCCGCGGCCCGCTGTTCTGCCCGGCTTAACGGCAGCCACCGGCAAGCTGTTTAATAATCGGGCATTCGGCGCCGTCATCGCCCGGACATACCGCTGCCAGCGCCAGCAACCGCTCGCGCATCGCGTGTAATTCAGTGATATGCGCTTCAATTTCGGCAGCTTTTTGCAGCGTGCGCGCTTTAACATCGGCACTGTGACGCGCAGGATCATTAAATAAGCTGATTAACTCGCCACACTCCTCCAGATTAAACCCCACCTGCCGCGACTGCCGTAGCAGGGTTAATTCTTCGATATGTTGTGGCGTATAGCTGCGATAGCCGTTCTCACTGCGCAACGGCGGCGTGACCAGCCCTTTCTCTTCATAAAAACGGATCGCCTTGCTGGTTAAGCCAGTTTTCTTCGCCACATCGCTGATGTTCATACTGTGTGTTCCGTTGTTCTGAGCTAAATAAATTGTGCGTTGTCGGGAGCAGACACTTGACCTTCCCCTTGATGGAAGGTTTACGCTCTATAACTAATCGATATTTTCTGCCGGGTCAAACCGGCCTCACAGGAGCGATAGCTATGTCACAGACAATATCACTGGCATTAGAGGGCCTCACCTGCGGCCACTGTGTTAAACGCGTTAAAGAGGCGCTTGAACAGCGCGATGACGTAACCCATGCCGAGGTCACGATCACCGATGCGCAGATCAGCGGTGAGGCACCGGTTGAGGCGCTGATTGCCACCGTGGAAGCGGCTGGTTATCACGCGGTGCCTGCACACCCAAAGGCTGATCCGTTGCCAGAATTAGAACCTCAGCCGGAAGCGCTGACAGCGGAGAACAGCGAGCTTCCGGCAGATCAGCATAGCCATCAGTTGCTGATTGAAGGCATGAGCTGCGCCAGCTGCGTCAGCCGGGTTGAGCGTGCGCTGCAAGGCGTAAGCGGCGTACAGCAGGCGCGCGTTAACCTCGGCGACCGTAGCGCGCTGGTGATCGGCGAGGTGTCGCCGCAGAGCCTGGTCGCGGCGGTACAACAGGTGGGATATGACGCAGAAGTGGTCGATAACGATCAGAGCCGCCGTGAAAAGCAGCAGCTGAGCGCGCAGCGTGCTACCCGTCGCTTTCGCTGGCAGTCAGCGCTGGCACTGGCGCTGGGCGTGCCGCTGATGGTGTACGGCCTGTTTGGCGACAATATGCAGCTCACCAGCAGTAACCGCACCGGCTGGCTGATGGTCGGGGTCGCTACGCTGCTGGTAATGGTGATAGCCGGTGGCCATTTTTACCGCAACGCCTGGCGCAGTCTGCTGAACCGCAGTGCCACCATGGATACGCTGGTGGCGCTCGGTACCGCGGCTGCCTGGCTCTATTCGATGAGCGTGGCAATCTGGCCTGATGTGTTTCCACCGCAGGCGCGGCACCTCTATTTTGAAGCCAGCGCGATGATTATTGGTCTGATCAATCTTGGCCATGCGCTGGAGCAGCGGGCACGGGCGCGCTCGTCACAGGCGCTGGAACGCCTGCTTGATTTAACCCCCGCGACGGCACAGCAGGTTACCGATCGCGGTGACGAAACGCTGCCGGTCAGCGAGGTGCGTACCGGCATGCGACTTCGCCTTAAAACCGGCGATCGGGTGCCGGTCGACGGCGAAATTGTGGAAGGCGAAGGCTGGCTTGATGAGGCGATGTTGACCGGTGAGGCCGCCGCACAGCGTAAAACCGCAGGTGCTACGCTGTATGCCGGTACGCTGTTGCAGGATGGCAGCGTGATTTTTACCGCTCAGGCCACCGGTAAAAACACCACTCTGGCGCGCATTATCCAGCTGGTGCGTCAGGCGCAAAGCAGCAAACCGGCGCTGGGCCAGCTGGCGGATCGTATTTCCGCGGTGTTTGTGCCGGTGGTGGTCGCCATTGCGCTGATCAGTGCCGCCGTCTGGTATCTCTTTGGCCCGGCACCGCAGATGGTCTACACACTGGTCATCGCCACCACGGTGCTGATCATCGCCTGTCCGTGTGCGCTGGGGCTGGCCACGCCAATGTCGATTATTTCCGGCGTCGGTCGCGCGGCCGAACTGGGCATTCTGGTGCGCGATGCCGATGCGCTACAGCAGGCCAGCCAACTCAATACGCTGGTATTCGATAAAACCGGTACGCTGACCGAAGGTAAACCGCGCCTGACCCAGCTGGTGAATCTCAGCGGCCAGAGCGACGATGCCCGGCTGCTGCGGCTGGCAGCGGCGCTGGAGCAGGGTTCCCGCCATCCGCTGGCACACGCCATTATCGCCGCCGCCGATGTGCAAGGCGCCCTGCCCGCGGTCACGCGTTTCCGCACGCATGCCGGGAAAGGGGTCAGCGGTGAACTCGACGGCCAGCTGATTTTACTCGGCAACGCGTCGCTGATGGCTGAGCAGCAGGTGGATATCGGCCCGGCGCAGGCAGAAATCGACCGCATGGCCCAGCGCGGTGCCACGCCGGTGCTGCTGGCGCTAGCCGGTAAACTCACGGCGCTGCTGGAGATCCGCGATCCGCTGCGCGAAGAGAGCACCGCGGCGCTGGCGCGTTTACGTGAGCTCGGTTATCAGCTGGTGATGCTGACCGGTGATAATCGTGCCACGGCGGAGGCGATTGCCCGTCAGGCCGGTATCGATGAGGTGATTGCCGATGTGCTGCCCGACGGCAAAGCGGCGGCGATCGTGCAGCTACAGCAGCAGGGCAAGAAAGTGGCGATGATCGGCGATGGCATCAACGATGCGCCAGCGCTGGCGCAGGCCGATGTCGGCATCGCCATGGGCGGCGGCAGCGATATCGCTATCGAAACCGCGGCGATCACCCTGATGCGCCAGGATCTGCATGCGGTTGTCGACGCGCTGGCCATTGCCAACGCAACACTGCGCAACATGAAGCAGAATCTGCTGGGCGCGTTCATCTATAACAGCCTGGGCATTCCGTTGGCCGCTGGCGTGCTCTGGCCACTGACCGGCACGCTGCTCAGCCCGGTGATCGCCGGGGCAGCGATGGCGCTCTCTTCGGTTACCGTGGTCAGCAACGCTAACCGGCTGTTACGTTTTCAGCCGCCTGCCGCGCCTGTTAAAGCGCCAGCGAAACCGCTAGCATAGGGATCTCGCGGAAAAACAGAAGGATGAGAGCGTGCTGCAGAAACTTATTGCGCAGATCGCCGCGCGCTGGCCGCGAAGTTATGCCTGGCCAGCGCGCGATATTATGCTGGCTGGCGGTCAGCGGCTGCATCTGGTCGGCAGCATTCACATGGGCACGCAGGATATGCAGCCGCTGCCCGGCGGGCTGATCAAGCAGCTGCAGCGCGCCGATGCGCTGATTGTGGAAGCGGATATCACCCAGGGCGCATCGCCGTTCAGCCATCGTGAAACCGATCGCCCCTTATCAGAACGCCTGTCCGACGAACAGCTGGCTTACTTTACCCGTCTCTGCGACGAGCTCGGCCTGAGCGCCACGCCCTTTATGACCCTGCCCGCCTGGCAAATCGCCCTCACCTTACAGGCGCAGCAGGCGCAGCGGCTCGGCCTGCGTCCGCAATATGGCATCGACTATCAGCTGTTGCAGATCGCCGGCAACACGCAAAAACGGATTATTGAACTGGAAAGTCCGGAAGAGCAGCTGCAGCTGCTGCGAAATCTGCCGGAAGGTGGACTGGCGCTGCTCAGCGACACGCTGGAGCACTGGCATACCAACGCCCGCCTGTTGCAGCTGATGATCGGCTGGTGGATGCAAACGCCGCCAAAAGAGGTCTCACTGACCTTACCTGGCACCTTCAGCAGCGAGCTTAATGACGTATTGATGAACGCCCGCAACCAGCGCTGGTGCCATTTTCTGCAGCAGCTGCCCGCAGGCCGCTATGTGGTAGCGGTTGGCGCGCTGCATCTGTATGGCGAATGCAACTTGCTGGATCTGCTGAAAAACAGGTAAAAAAGAAGGCCGATATTGCTATCGGCCTGTCAAAGAGGAGTTCTTGTATAATTTTAGTTGTCATCAACGAGGGACTCGTTGAGCGACGGCGATTGTCGCTTAAAGCCTGGAATTTCGCCACTACTTATTATTTAGCGCCTTGCGCTCTGCTGAGGTTGAAAAACGATCATGACACCGGCAATAAAACTTCTGGAAAAGCAGAAAGTCCGTTTTACCCTGCATCCTTACGAGCACGACAGCAGTGAAACACACTTTGGCGACGAGGCGGTGCGCAAGCTCAATCTCGATCCACTGCAGGTTTATAAAACCCTGCTGGTGGCACTGAACGGCGATGCCAAAAACCTCGCGGTGGCGGTGACGCCGGTAGCCAGCCAGCTCGACTTAAAGAAAGTGGCAAAAGCGCTGTCGGCAAAAAAAGCGGAGATGGCTGACGTGGAGATCGCTCAGCGCGTTACCGGTTATCTGGTGGGCGGCATTAGCCCGCTGGGACAGAAAAAACGGCTGCCGACGGTGATTGACCAGCAGGCCAGCGGCTTTAACACGCTGTTTATTTCCGGCGGCAAGCGCGGCCTCGATATTGAACTGGCACCCGCCGATTTAGCGCGCCTGCTCAACGCCACGCTGGCGGATATCGCCCGCCGCGATTAATCATCGGCGCGCTGGGCGCAGAGGCGATCGATCATCCAGCGCCCGGCAGGTCCCGGCGGCCGGTTGCGGTTCCACACTGCGTCCATCGAGATGCTTTGCGGCCAGCCGTTAATCGGCAGCTCGTGCAGCAGCTGATGACCAAACTGATGCACCAGCCAGCGCGGTAAGATACTCCAGCCAAATCCCTGTTCCGCCATTTCCAGCAGCAGCAAGTACGAAGGTGCAGACCAGACGCGTCCCACTGCGGGTTGCGCGGCGTTTTGCAGCCAGGTGTTGAGCCGTAGCTGACGCAGCGGCCTGAGCTGCGCCATCTCAACCTGCGGCAACTGGGCCAGCGGATGTTGATGATGCAGCCAGATGGTCATTTCCGCCTTCACCTGGAGCCGCGAGGTCGCGATGTCGCCGGGTAACTGTGCCTGGCTGCGAATAATGCCGATGTGCGTTCTGCCCTGCTGCAGCAGATCAATCACATCTTCATCCTCAGCAATCATGCATTCAAATTCGATGTCGGGATAGCGCTCGGCAAAGCGATTAAGCAGTTGCTCATGGTGGTTCGCCTGCCAGAAATCGGACATCGCCAGGCTCAGACGCGGTTCGATGTTGCCCGACAGTCGTACCGCTAACTCATCCAGCCGCTGGCTGGCGGCCAGAATTTCTCGCACCTGTGCCAGCGCCCGCTGTCCCGCCTCGGTCAACGCTGGCTGGCGTCCGCGTCGATCGAACAGGCTGAAGCCCAGATCGATCTCCAGATTGGCCACCGCTGCGCTAACGGTGGACTGACTTTTTCCCAATGCGCGGGCGGCGGCAGAAAACGATCCACTTTCAGCGGTTTGTACAAATGCCTGCAGGGATTCGGGAGAATATCGCATGGTGATCTATCGCTTTTTCCGATGGTAACTCATTTAATTTTGGCATAAAAGCCGATGATAATAGTGGCCTACCCGTAAGGAGATGTTATGCAGACCCGTTCATTCAAAGAACGTATTTTCCACGCCGTCGGCTTCGAGCTGGTGGCGCTCATTACCGTCGCGCCGCTGGCGGCTTGGATCATGGATAAGCCACTGTTTCAGATGGGGGCCCTGGCCGTGATGCTTTCTACCGTCGCGATGCTGTGGAATATGATTTACAACGTTGGCTTTGACCGACTGTTTCCGCCAGGTCAGCCGCGCAGCTGGCTGGTGCGCGCGGCTCACGCGCTCTGCTTTGAGGGCGGTTTTATCCTGATTGGCCTGCCGATTGCGGCCGCGATGCTGAATATTCCGCTGTGGAATGCCTTCCTGCTGGAGATCGGCTTTTTCCTGTTCTTTTTGCCCTATACCATGGTGTGGAACTGGATGTGGGATCGACTGCGCGTTAAATGGGTGAATAAAGAAAATTGTCGCGCCTGATATCATAATAACCGGCCGCCTCAGCGGCCGGTTTCACGTTTACTCGTCGTCCCAGCCAAACCACGCCAGAATCATCTTCGGATAGCTGCGTTTCTTCTGCTGCTGCGCTTTATCGCGCGCCGCTTTTTCCTCTGCGGTGAGATGCACTATCTCGTTCTGCGGTGCAAATTTCGCAGCGTCGAGCGGAGAGTTTTTCTCGATATATTGCTTCAGCACTTCAGCATCGACAAAACCGGTATTCACGTAGCTCGGCAGCTGATTCAGCGGCGGATAGCCATCGCCGCCGGTGGCGTTAAAACTCAGCGTCGCCATACGATAGGTTTTATCCTGTTGCAGCGGCTCACCTTTGATTTTGATGTCGCTGACCGTGGTGCCATCGGCCACCAGGCTGACGTTGGCAAACTGCGCATAGGCACCCGAATCGACCTGCTTGTTTGCCACCACCGCCAGATAACGGGCGATCTCGCTGCCTTTCATATCCACGTAAACCAGCGTGTTGCCAAACGGCTGCACCTTGAGCACATCTTTGTAGGTGATCGGACCGGATTCAATCGAATCACGCACGCCGCCGCCGCTCATTACGGCAAAATCCGCGCCGGTACGCGCCATCTGTCCGGCCAGAATCAGCCGCGCCATATTGGTTTGCACAAAGCGTACCTTGTTGCGATCCCCTTCCAGGCGGCCATTAACGCTACCAATTTTCACATTCAGCTGCGCCTCACCTTTTTTCTGGAATGGCGTCAGCAGCTTCATCATGGCGGTATTTTTTGGAATCTCCGCTTCGTAGTTAACCCACTCGTCGTTGCCGCTGCTGTTTTTCACCTTGTGCTTGAGGTTCACCGGCACCAGCGCGTAGTGCTCCAGCGTCAGCTCACCGTTGCGGAAGGTAAAGTCGGCACGACCCACATACTTGCCCCACTCGTGCGCCTGCACGATCCAGGTGCCGTTCTGCCGATCGGGCTCGCACGGCGTGCCGGGCACATAGTCAGCCTGCTTAACGTTCTCTTTGGCCATGCAAACCGGGTCCTGCGAGTGGCCACCGACAATCATGTCGAGGTAGCCCTTTGGCAGCTCACGCGCCATTTCCACGTCGCCAGGCGCATTGGAACCGTGATTACCGTTGTCGTAATGCCCCATGTGGGTTACGGCAATAATCACATCAGGCTTTTCGGTGGCACGCAGGGTTTCAATCAGCGCCTTCGCTTCCGCGGCAGGCTTGCGGAACTCCATGTCGGTAAAATATTCCGGATTGCCGATTTTCGCCGTGTCGTCGGTGGTCAGGCCGATAACGGCAATTTTCAGTCCCATGCGGTTGAAGATGGCATAGGGCTTGAACAGGCGTTTGCCGGTGCTTTTCTGATAGATATTGGCGGACAGCAACGGGAATTTAGCCCACTTCTCCTGCTGGCGCAGCACCGCCAGCGGATTATCAAACTCATGATTGCCGATGGCCATCGCATCATAACCAATCAGGTTCATGCCGCGAAAATCGGGTTCGGCATCCTGCAGATCGGATTCAGGCACGCCGGTATTGATGTCGCCGCCCGACAGAATCAGCGCCCCGCCACCTTTGGCCTGTACGTCATAACGCAGGCTGTCCATCAGCGTTTTTTGCGCCGCCAGACCATATTCGCCCCGCTCGTTGTACCAGAAGCGGCCATGATGATCGTTGGTGTGCAATACCGAGAAACGGTAGCTGCGATCTTTTTCAAAGGCCTGTGACAGGCCCGGAACGGCAAGCAGCGACAGCAGCAACGTACCCAGAACGGTTTTTTTAGCGAATGGCAAAGCAATCTCCTTGTCAGTGGCGACAGGCAGTCCCGCCTGAGACCAGCAGGAATCGGTGTTTTATCTAAACCCGGAAAGGGGCTGGCACCGATTATGTCGCATTTTGCAACGCGGCGAAAAGCCTCAATCATCAGGCAATGCATTCAGTGCAGCGTCAGGGAAATCGTGCTCTCATCGTCATTATCAGGTTTCGTTTGTTGTAATTGACGACATTCCCGCAGGGAAATCTGCTTTCGCCGCGTGGCAATAACCCTCAATTACTGGCCTTTTTAAAGAGATAAGTGACAAAAAAGGCGTGTTCCATCCAGTGTATTGACCAGAGACCTCTTTTTTGTAGTTTAACGGTAAATTTTTAAACGGTATGGCTATTTTTGCCATACACTTAATGGTTACAACCGGACACAATTACTCACAAGGAGACTGGCATGCATCACACCACACCGCTCATTACCACCATTGTTGGTGGCCTGGTTCTCGCCTTCGTGCTGGGCATGCTGGCACAACGCCTGCGCATTTCTCCTCTGGTCGGTTATTTGCTGGCGGGCGTGCTGGCGGGCCCCTTTACCCCGGGCTTTGTTGCCGATACCAACCTGGCGCCAGAGTTGGCAGAACTCGGCGTTATCCTGCTGATGTTTGGCGTTGGCCTGCACTTTTCGATGAAAGATTTGATGGCGGTGAAAGCGATCGCCATTCCAGGCGCTATTGCCCAGATAGTGGTCGCTACCCTGCTGGGGTGGGGGCTGGCGTGGAGCATGGAATGGCCGATCATGACCGGACTGGTGTTTGGTCTCTGTCTTTCCACCGCCAGCACCGTGGTGTTGCTGCGCGCGCTGGAGGAGCGGCAGCTGATTGACAGCCGACGTGGTCAGATCGCCATTGGCTGGTTAATTGTCGAAGACCTGGTGATGGTGCTGGCGCTGGTGCTGCTGCCCGCGATTGCCGGTATGCTGGAACAGGGCAATGCCAGTGCGTCGCTGCTCGCCTGGGACCTGCTGCTGACTATCGGCAAAGTGGCCGCCTTTATGGTGCTGATGATGGTGGTGGGACGCCGCGTGGTGCCGTGGATCCTCGCCAAAAGCGCCGCTACAGGCTCACGGGAGCTGTTCACGCTCGCCGTGCTGGCGCTGGCGCTGGGTATCGCCCTTGGCGCCGTGGAGTTTTTTGACGTCTCCTTCGCGCTCGGCGCGTTCTTTGCTGGCATGGTGCTCAACGAATCGGAACTGAGCCATCGTGCTGCGCACGATACACTGCCGCTGCGCGACGCCTTTGCCGTGCTGTTTTTTGTCTCGGTCGGCATGCTGTTTGATCCGATGATTCTGGTTGAGCAGCCGCTGGCGGTGCTGGGCGCGCTGGCAATCGTGGTCATCGGCAAATCCGCGGCCGCCTGGCTGCTGGTCACGCTGCTGGGGCATTCACGCCGTACCGCTTTGACCATTTCCGTGAGCCTGGCGCAAATCGGTGAGTTCGCGTTTATCCTCGCCGGACTCGGTATTTCCCTTAACCTGCTCAGCGAGGAAGGTCGCAATCTGGTGCTGGCGGCAGCCATCCTGTCGATCATGCTTAATCCGATTCTTTTCTCACTGCTGGAGCGCTATCTGGCAAGAGCGGAAAGCAAAGCCGATCGAACCGCTGATGTGCCTGCTGACGAAGAGCAGCAGATTCCGGTCGATGTCTGTAATCATGCGGTGATTGTGGGCTATGGCCGCGTGGGCAGCCTGCTGGGTATCAGCCTGATTGAAAGCGAAGTGCCAATGGTGGTGGTGGAGAATTCCCGGCCGCGCATTGAGGCGCTACGCGAACAGGGCATTAGCGCGGTGCTGGGTAATGCCGCGCGGGCAGAAACCATGCAGCTGGCGCGGCTCGATTGCGCGCGCTGGCTGATTATCACCATTCCCAATGGCTATGAATCTGGCGAAGTGGTCACTGCCGCACGGGCAAAATATCCCGATTTAACGATTATCGCCCGCGCTCATTACGACGACGAGGTGAGTTATATTTTTGATCGCGGTGCCAATCAGGTAATTATGGGCGAGCGTGAAATCGCCGGCAGCATGCTAAAGCTGCTGCAGCAGGAACTGGACACCAAACCGCTGGTGCAGGCCTGCCCCATCTGATCGCCCTTTTTTATCAGCCCTTGTGATGGCAAGGGCTGACACTGGCATTACCGTTCCCAGTACGCCTCTTCCAGACTGTCTTCACGCTCCGGCAAGCCGCGCGTTAACCGTGGCGCATGCTGATTCAACACCTGATAACTCACGCGATTGGCATATTTGCACACCTGCGCCAGAGAGGAATAGGTCAGATAGCTGCGCGCATGCTTACTGGAGTTCGGCACGTTGGAACGATGGAAGTTGTTGGCGGTGATATCGTGTAGCACCGCCGCCAGCGCGCCGTCGCCTGCGCCATTGGTATTGCGGATACGTTCCGGGCCGCCCATATAGGGGGCAATGTGCGAGAAAATACGCAGCGGCTGTTCGCAATCCTGATGGCGCATCGCGCGGCTAAACTCATACTGATTAAATTCTGCGATGGCGCCCGGCAGCAGCGGATGATTGGTTTTGCGTTTAAATGCCTCTTCCGTAAAGCCCGCCATATAGAGGCCATTCGGCCCGGCGGTGCAGAGCACCAGATCAACCCAGTCCAGCGCCATATTGCACGCCAGCAGTGGATCGCTTTCGCCGGTTAGCTCACAAGCTTCATCTTCGTTCATCGCCACGATGGAGACATGATCGCGCAGAAACGCCCGCCAGAAACCCGGGTCGTCGGCAATGACATATTTGGTCCCCAGCGTCAGCACCACCGGCACGTTATGCTTTTTCGCGCAGTGAATGGCGTGCATGGTGGCTTCCGGCATTGGCTCGCCCGGCTTGCAGCGAATCAGATAGCTGGTTAACACCAGTGCAGAAGCACCGGCAATGACCGCTTCGGGAATACTTTCCGGACGCAGCTGATTCATCAAACCCGGGCTGATAGCGAAGGTACGTTCGCCGTTGTCGCCGATCAGGGTAAAACAGCGACCAATAGCGCCATCGACGCCCTGCAGATGATTGAGATCGGTACGGCTGGAGGTGTTGCAGAGATAGCGATAGGCGTAGCTGCCAATCTGCACGTGGTTGCACATTACGCCGAGCAGCACAGAGCGATCGTCGGCCAGTACCGAATAGTTATGCAGCGTGTTACCAATGGTGCCGCCCGCGAACTGATCGGTAATCAGCTGCTTATCCACCAACTCCTGATAGAGCGCGTCGGCGACATCATCTTCAATCACCAGCGAGTGCCCGGCGCTCAGGCCGTAACGATGCACAAACTCATCGTCGACTTTGGCTTCGATATCGACCAGTGTCTGGTCGATACCCGCTATCCAGCTGCTGCCCTGCTCATTTTCAACCTGAGCGTGCAGCAGCGGATCGCGGGCATTAACGGGGAAATAGTGTTTGGATTTACGTTTACCGGGAAATTTCATCAGGTGTGGGCGCTTCAGCAGAAATCAGGCAGAGAATGATATCACTCTCTGCCCGTGCTTTCAGCGTTGCGCATTGACCAGATCGAGCATCATCTCGATATGTTCATCATCATCATTCAGCGCCGGAATGTATTCGAACTTCTCGCCGCCGCCTTTAAGGAAGATTTCGCAGTTCTCTTCGCTGATCTCTTCCAGCGTCTCCAGACAGTCAGCGGCAAAGCCCGGACTCATGACCTGAATATGCTTGATGCCTTTGGCGCCAAGGCCACCCAAGGTTTCATCGGTGTAAGGCATCAGCCAGGGCTCGCGGCCAAAGCGAGACTGGAAGGTCATCATCACTCTGTCGGCAGGCAGGCCCAGCGCCTGCGTCAGCGCCGCGAAGGTATCTTTGCAACGTATCGGATAGTCATCCCCTTCGTTGGCAAAGCGCTGCGGGATACCGTGGAATGACATCACCAGCAGGTCGGGCTGACCATGCTTTGCAAAAGAGCGCTCGACCGATGATTTCAGGGCGGCGATGTAACGCGGATGCTCAGCGTAATCGCGAATAAACTGCACGTCCGGCAGCGAGCGATAACCGCGGAACACCTCGGTCAAACCGTCCCAGACCGCACCCACGGTTGAACAGGAGAATTGCGGATAGAGCGGCAGCACGATTAGGCGCGTTACACCCTGCGCCATCAGGCTGTCGACCGCGCTTTTCAGGCTGGGATTACCGTAACTCATGCCCAGCGCCACCGGCATATCAAGCCGCGCCGCCAGTTTCTCGCGCTGACGCTTGCTGTAAACCATCAGCGGCGAACCTTCGTCCATCCAGACAGATGCGTAGAGTTTTGACACGCGCGGTGAACGCAGCGGCAGAATCACGCCGTTGAGCAGCGGCCACCACAGCCAGCGCGGCGTATCTACCACGCGCGGATCGCTGAGGAATTGTTTCAGATAACGTTTAACGGCAGCGGATGTCGGGGCATCAGGCGTGCCCAGGTTGACCAGCAGAACGCCGGGTTTATCGAGCCTCAAAGTCAAACTCCTTTCGGCAGAACAGGATAAGTAAAAACCAGAGGGATTGTAGCGGAAAACCACGACGGGAAAAGCAATTGCTGCAAAAGGGGCCAGAGCGGCCCCTTTTTGAAATTAACCGAGGATCTGTGCCAGTTCCTGGCTCACTTCGGTGACTTTACGCGTGCCATCAATTTTGTGGTACGCGGTATGGCCTGCGGCCGCTTCTTTGCTGTAGTAAGCGATCAGCGGCGCGGTCATCTCGTGGTATTCCACCAGACGTTTACGCACGGTCTCTTCCTGATCGTCTTTACGCGTGGTCAGCTCGTCGCCGGTGACGTCATCTTTACCTTCCACTTTCGGCGGATTAAATTTGACGTGATAGACACGGCCAGACGGCGCATGGACGCGACGACCCACGATACGATCGACAATCAGTTCATCCGGTACGGCAAACTCCAGTACGTAATCCACCTTGATGCCCGCCTCTTTCATAGCGTCGGCCTGTGGAATGGTGCGTGGAAAACCATCAAGCAGGAAACCTGACTTGCAATCGTCCTGCGCAATGCGCTCTTTAACCAGCGCGATAACCAGCTCATCAGTGACCAGTTTACCGGCATCCATGATCGCTTTAGCCTGGTTGCCGAGCTCCGTGCCCGCTTTGACAGCTGCACGCAGCATGTCGCCAGTAGAGATCTGCGGAATACCGTATTTCTCCATAATAAACTGAGCCTGAGTGCCCTTACCTGCGCCCGGAGCGCCGAGCAGAATAATACGCATTGCGTAAATCCCCTTGCGAATAGCATGTGAAAAACTGCGAAGGCCAAGAACATACCATTATGGCCCGCTCTCCACAAGGAAGCGGATAGCGGCTGCGCCCAGCAAGAAAGGCCCGGTTAGCGGCCATTGCATGCCATGATCGCCACCTTTTTAGCGAATTGCCAGCCTTAAGCGGACGAAGCGCCTTTTTTCAGAATCCTGGCTAACGCGCAGCCGCCAGTAACAGCCGTTGCAGACGCTGCGTCAGCGCTTCTGTCATTGTTACCGGCTGGCTGCCGTCGCCGCGCGCGCTGGCAGCCAAATGCAACAAGCCGCGCTCGCGGCAATAGAAGCCGTCGCCAGACGACAAGGCCAGTGCACTGCCCCACGCTGGCGTCAACGGGATGCAGCTAAATGGCAGGCCGGGCGCGCTGACCGAACGTACCAGCAACGGCTGCTCCAGACAAATGGGCGCGACCCGCGCGACGTTATAAGGCTGCCAGCCGCGGCTGGCGATACGCTGTAACGCGGCCTCCACCGCGGTGACTTTTACCAGCGACTGCTCAAACAGCCGCAGTTCACTACGCATCCAGGTGCTGAAGGCGCAGGTGCGTAATGCCACCAGAACAAGCGAATGGGTCAACGCGGCATGGCTCCCCAGTGTGGTAATGAACAGCTGCCCGTGCTCCACCAGCTCACCGTGCAGCAGCGTGGCGAAGCTCTCGCTGGCGTCAATTACCCCTTGCCCGCCGTGATTGTCAGGCGCCGTTACCTTGCCGTTGAGCGGACTGACATGTTCGATGATCGCGATGCTGTCGGTCTGCGGCGGCAGGCAACGTGGCGATGGCTGGAGTTCGCTGGCGGCAAAGGTGAACTGGCGCCGCTGACGGTTCATGGCTTCCTGACGAATCATCAGCTGAGAAAGGATTAGACGGGCAACGTGCTGCGAAGGCATGAAAAACAGATCAAAGCGATCCAGCTTGTAGAGACGGGACAGTTGCAGGCGCAACTGATGGCATTGTTTCTCGCGATGTCGTGCGGAGAGCGTTTTATCTGATCGGGTGTGCATGACGTGCGACCGTTATTTTCATCAGGGCATTCCTTCGCCGAATGGCAACGCACAGCCCGAAGGGCACGTCAACCTGCCAATATCTGTACCTCAGGTTAGGTGAACGTGGCTGGACATTAAATTGATATAAATGAACAATCCCTGTGAGTATTTCTTACAGGAGGCAACGATGGCCGGACTGCCTTCTCTTCGGGCGCTTTACTATTTCCATCAGGCTGCGGCCTGTAACAGTTTTAGCCTGGCGGCGCAAAAACTGAACGTAACGCACAGCGCTATCAGCCATCAGATCCGCCAGCTTGAAGCCTGGATGGGCAAGCCCCTGTTCCTGCGTATTAACGGCGGCGTGCGGCTGACGGCGCAGGGTGAAACCCTGCTGCTGAGCTGCCACAGCGCGTTTGGCGAGCTGACGCGCATCTGTGAGCATATCCGTAGCGATGACGTGCGGCGACTGCGGCTCTCCTGCGCGCCGAGCTTTCTGTCGCAGTGGCTGATTCCCCGACTGGCGAGCTTTTATGCCCGCTATCCCACCACAGAACTGCAGTTTCTGCCGCTGGGCGATACCGATCAGCTGCGCAACGGCGATATTGACGTGCTGATCCTCAGTGCCACCGCCGGGCACGCGCAGGATATCGACGTCACGCTGATCGAAGATGATTACATTGGGCCACTCTGCTCGCCGCAGCTGGCAACCATCGTCGCCGGGCACAGCGATTTCTTTACCCTGCCGCTGCTGCATGCGGATACCAAGCGCTACGCCTGGGCAGAATGGGCAGCAAAAAGCGGCGTGCCGGGCAATTTTGACGCCGGACGCCGTTTCGACAACCTGACTCTGGGCATTCAGGCGGCACGCAATGGTCTGGGGATTATTATGGCGCCGCGTTCGCTGGTCACACAGGAGCTGAAAAATGGCACGCTGGTCGCGCCGCTGGGATTTGAGCTGGCCGATCGGGCCACCTGGATGATGACGATTCGTCGTCGGCAGCAGGAAGAAGAGATTACGCAGTTTCGTGACTGGCTACAGCAGGCGGTGCGGGAATAAAAAAAGGGCGGCATCGCTGCCGCCCCGTGTTGCTGTTTATGCCGTCAGCAGCTGGTTCATGCGACGGATAAACTGGTTTGGATCGTCGAGCGTGCCGCGTTCAGCCAGCAGCGCCTGATCCATCAACAGCTCAATCCACTCGGCAAAGCGCGCTTCGTCGGTGGTCTCTGCCGCGCGCTTGACCAGCGCGTGATCCGGGTTGATTTCAAAGTTGTACTTCACTTCCGGCACCGGCTGTCCGGCGGCGGCAAACAGCTTAGCCATTTGCGTGCCCATCTCATCAGCATCGGTGGTGACGATGGCTGGCGTGTCGGTCAGGCGGTGCGTCAGACGCACTTCTTTCACCCGATCGGCCAGCAGCGTTTTCACCCGCTCAACGAATGGCTCAAGCGCTTTTTCTGCTTCTTTCTGCTCTTCGCTCTCCTCATCCGCCAGTTTATTCAGCGCGTCATCCGCTTTGCTGACCGACTGGAACGCTTTGCCGTCAAACTCAGTCAGGTAGCTCATCATCCATTCGTCGATGCGATCGGAGAGCAGCAGCACCTCAATGCCTTTTTTACGGAACAGCTCCAGGTGCGGGCTGCTTTTCGCCGCAGCATAGCTGTCTGCGGTGATGTAATAGATTTTTTCCTGACCTTCAACCATGCGGCTGACGTACTCTTCCAGCGAGACGTTCTGCACGCTGCCTTCGCTGCTGGTGGAAGCAAAACGCAGCAGCTTCGCGATGGTCGCCTGGTTGGCGCTGTCCTCAGCCGGTCCCTCTTTCAGCACCAGACCGAACTGCTGCCAGAACTGCTGATACTTCTCACTGTCATCTTTAGCCAGTTTTTCCAGCATCTGCAGCGCGCGTTTGGTCAGCGCGTTGCGCAGACTCTGGGTAACCCGGCTGTCCTGCAGGATTTCACGGGAAACATTGAGCGGCAGATCGTTGGAGTCGATCAGACCACGCACAAAGCGCAGATAGTTCGGCATGAACTGTTCAGCGTCATCCATGATGAAAACGCGCTGCACATAGAGTTTCAGTCCATGCTTATGATCGCGGTTCCACATATCCCACGGAGCCTGAGCCGGGATATAGAGCAGGCTGGTGTATTCCTGCTTACCTTCAACGCGGTTATGGCTCCAGGCCGCCGGATCGGTGAAGTCATGGGCGATATGTTTGTAGAACTCTTTGTACTCTTCTTCACTGATGTCCGCTTTATTACGCGTCCACAGCGCCTGGGCTTTGTTGATCTTTTCCCAGCTGGTGGTGTCGTTCTCTTCATCGTGCGTTTCGATCTCTACCGGCAGCGCGATATGATCGGAATATTTGCTGATGATGTTACGCACGCGCCAGGCGTCGAGGAACTCATCCTCACCTTCTCGCAGGTGCAGGGTAATTTCGGTGCCGCGGTCTTCTTTGGTGATATCGGCAATGGTGTAATCACCTTCGCCTGCGGATTCCCAGAATACCGCTTCGTCAGCAGCAGCACCGGCAGCGCGCGTGCGTACCGAGACTTTATCGGCCACGATAAAAGCAGAGTAGAAGCCGACGCCAAACTGGCCAATCAACTGGCTGTCTTTCGCCTGATCGGAACCGAGGGATTCCAGAAAGCTTTTGGTGCCTGATTTGGCAATGGTGCCCAGGTTCTCAATGACCTCGTCACGACGCATACCGATACCGTTATCGCTTAGCGTCAGGGTGCGTTTTTCCTTGTCTACGGCCACACGCACACGAAGTTCACCGTCACCTTCATACAGATCCGGCGAGGATAACGCGCGGAAGCGCAGCTTATCGGCCGCATCGGAGGCGTTTGAGATCAGCTCACGCAAGAAGATCTCTTTGTTTGAATAGAGGGAATGGATCATCAGGTGCAGAAGCTGTTTCACCTCTGACTGGAAGCCACGTGTCTCTTGTCCTTTCATGGTCATTGATACCTCAACTGAAGCAGGTTTAACGAACGTTGAGGAGAAGATGGGGATAAAAAAAAGCTTTTCAAGACGGTGCGGCGAACCGCACCGGTGAATGGTCAATATTTAATCTTGTGACGCCCGGCCAGCGAGTGCGACAGCGTAGTGCCATCGACCATTTCCAACTCACCGCCTACCGGCACACCGTGCGCGATGCGGCTGGCGTCCACACCATATTGCCCGCAGAGCTCAGCAATATAGTTGGCCGTGGCCTCGCCTTCCACCGTGGGATTGGTGGCAAGGATCACTTCCTGCAAAGTTTCACTTTCCAGCCGCTGCTCAAGGCGATCGAGGCCGATATCCTGTGGACCAATGCCGTCCATCGGCGACAAATGGCCCATCAGCACAAAGTAGCGTCCGGCAAACTGCCCGGTTTGCTCAATGGCGTGAATATCCGCCGGACTTTCCACCACGCAGATTTGCCCATTTTGCTGCCGACGAGGATTGGCGCAAATCGTGCAAATTTCCTGCTCGGTAAAGGTGCGGCAGTGCGCGCAGTGGCCGATTTCAGACATGGCGCGGGTCAGTGCCTGCGCCAGCCGCATGCCGCCGCTGCGATCGCGTTGCAGCAGCTGAAACGCCATGCGCTGTGCCGACTTTGGCCCCACGCCCGGCAGGCAGCGCAGCGACTCCATCAGGGCTTCAAGAAGCGGACTGGTTTGCATCAGAACGGCATCTTAAAGCCTGGTGGCAGCTGCATACCGGACGACACGCCCGCCATTTTCTCTTTCTGCGCTTCAGCAACGCGACGTGCAGCGTCGTTAAAGGCCGCAGCCACTAAATCTTCCAGCATATCTTTGTCATCTTCCAGCAGGCTGGGATCGACTTCAACACGACGGCAGTTGTGCGCACCGTTGATGGTGACTTTTACCAGACCGGCACCTGATTCGCCGGTCACTTCCATGGCGGCGATCTCTTCCTGAACCTGCGCCATTTTGTCCTGCATTTGCTGGGCCTGTTTCATCAGGTTACCCAAACCGCCTTTACCACCAAACATAGTCGTCTCTCTCAGCTAAGGCTGCTTCAAGCATATGCGTTGAGCAGCGTTTTCAAACGGGGCGAATGCTCTCTTCATCCAGATCTGCATCGAAGAACCGACACAGCGCCTGAATATGACTATCCGCGATTATAGACTGACGCGCCTGCGCCAGCTTTTCGTCATAAATTGCCTGCCGCCACTCCAGTGGCGTCAACACTGCTAAATTATCATCTTCTACGACCGACAGTTCAACCGTCTCTCCTGCCGCCTGACTTAGCGCCTCCTGCAGCACTTTCTGCGCTGAAGGTGAGTGTAGATGGCGCTGGCTGGAGCGTAAATGTAAGCAGACGCCGTTGCTGGTCTGCTCTTTCCAGGCATTTAGCGCCAGCTGCTGCACCAGCTTCGGCAGTGTCAGCGTGGCTATCTCGGCTGCCCAGCTGTCGCGCTGCTGTGCTTCCAACATCAGGCGAGCGGCCAGCTCCGGCGTTTTTTCCAGCTCCAGCGCCATGCGTAGCGCTTTTGGCGTGGCAACCGGCTCGGCAACCTGTTCCTGCTCTTTCTGCTGGGACGTCCAGCGATAGGCCTCTTTTTTTGCCGGCTCGCTTTCGGCAGCGGGCGCTTTACGCGGCAGCCCGCGCTCAGAGACCGCAGCCAGGCGTTCCAGCGCCGAGGTTGCCGGCCGCGCTACAGGCGCTGCCGGCTCACTCTTTTTTGGCCGGGATACTCCCTGCTGGCGCAGCAATTGCGTACGCGCCTGCAGGAGCTGGCTGGTGGTGCTGGAGGCCGCTGGCGTAGCATCTGCAGGCGTAGCATCCGCGGGCGGCGGCGTCACGTCAGCCGTTTTTTCGGTAACCGATGCCGCGGGCTGTAGCTTTTGCGGCGGCATCGCTGGCGCAGGCTGTGCCACCATCGCCGGACGCGCGTTAACCGGTTCATCGATAGTTTGCTGAGGATGGAACGCCAGCGCACGCAGCAGTGTCATTTCCACGCCCATGCGCCGATCCGGCGCCAGCGGCAGCTCTTTACGCCCGGTGAGCAGCATCTGGTAATAGAGCTGCACATCAACCGGCGGCAAGGTGCGCGCCAGTTCGCGCAGGCGCTGCAGATTCAGCGCGTCTTCATCGCCTGAGGCGGTGGGCAGCAGTTGAATCATGGCAACACGGTGCAGCAGGCGCAGCATTTCCACCAGCAGCGCTTCCCACTCCACGCCGCGGCTCGCGGCCTGATTAAGCAAGGCCATGACCGCTTCGCCATCGGCAGCGGCCAGCGCTTCAATCAGCGCCAGTGGCTGCTCATCATCCATGGTGCCCAGCATCGCGGTGACGCTGTCGGTGGTGATGCTGCCCTGCCCCATGGCGATGGCCTGATCGGTCAGACTCAGCGCATCGCGCATGCTGCCATCGGCGGCGCGCGCCAGCAGCTGTAATGCGCGCGGCTCAGCTTCAACCTGCTCATGCTGCAAGACGTGCGCCAGCTGGCCTCGAATTTGATCGACATCCAGCGCCTTGAGATGAAACTGCAAACAGCGCGATAAGATGGTGACCGGTAGCTTTTGCGGATCGGTGGTGGCGAGCAGAAATTTCACGTGCTCCGGCGGCTCTTCCAGCGTTTTCAGCAACGCGTTGAAGCTGTGCCGCGACAGCATGTGTACTTCATCAATAAGGTAAACCTTGAAGCGCCCCCGCGCGGGAGCGTACTGAACGTTATCCAGCAGATCGCGCGTGTCCTCGACTTTGGTGCGGGACGCGGCATCGATCTCGATCAGATCGACAAAGCGGCCCTGCTCAATCTCGCGGCAGTTATCGCACTGGCCGCACGGCGTGGCCGTAATGCCGGTTTCGCAGTTCAACCCTTTGGCTAACAGTCGTGCGATGGTGGTTTTCCCCACGCCGCGCGTGCCGGAAAACAGCCAGGCGTGATGGATGCGGCCAAGGGATAAACCGTTGGCCAACGCTGTCAGTACGTGCTCCTGACCAACGACATCAGAAAAGGCTTGTGGACGCCACTTGCGGGCAAGAACCTGATAGCTCATGAGGACTCAATCGTTGAACGTGTGTGGTTGTAAGCTGGAGTGCAAAATGCACCTGTTGCGAGCGGAAGTGGGTAACAACACAGCGCATGCTCATTGCAACGAAACTGCGTGCTAGTTTAGCAGCAGCACCCTGATATGCCTATCACTTTAGGCAGTCGGTGGGCCACTCATCAGCTGCGATTTTCCGCCCGTATTGCACTGTACAAGATTAGCGGAAACAGTCAGTTATGATCCAGATCGATGCCTTCGCTAATAAAGCGCGCCCGCTCAAACTTGCTATCAATATAGAGCTTACGCAGGCCGTTATACTTATGACTACTGACGGTTTTTATACTCATTTGTTGCGCTTCAGCAATGGCCTTTATCGACTCACCGGCGATCAGCGCCCGCAGCACGGTTTTCTCTCGCGCGGTCAACTCTCCCCACAGATAGCGCAACGCGCGGGCGTTAACCGGCAGTTTTGATGCAATACAGGGGCTGATCACCCGCTCGCCAAGTGCAATAGCGATGAGCTGCTCGCGGATGGCGATCAACGAGGCTTTACGCGACAACAGGCTGAACTGTGTCATACCGTGCAGCTGGCAGAGCTGGACTTGCGACAGCTTATCGCTGAACAACCCTATCCGCAGCGCGGGCAGTTGCGCAGCCAGATTCAGCAGCATAGTAATCCCTTCTTTATCGCTTTCTCCCACGCCGCTTCGCTCGCTGATCAGAAGATCAACCGGCTGCTGCTGCAGGCGCACAGCCATGATCGCCGTTTGACGCTCCTGCCAGACAACTTTAACCGGCACGGGCAAGTTCTGTAGCAGCGTGGCAATGCCGTGCAGCGTCATGGATGAGCTGTCGATGATGGCGGCAGATAACGCGCCAGCACAGCAGCGCTCTGCGCTTAGGCCCGCCATTATCGCCTCCTCAGGCAGGCGCGATGCAGGCGCGATGCGCGCAGGCTTCTTTTACGCAGCAGACGCCAGTGCATCACGCAGGCGAACAGAAAAACAGAGAAAGTGCCGATTAACAGGTTTAATAATGGATGCCACACGTTGAGTCGCCTCGCTGTTCAGGATGATAAACAGTGAGTTGTGGGCTGAAAGAAGGGGTTCCGAACAGATGAAAATAGTCCGCCCCGCTTGTGCGGAGCGGAAAACGCTTAGTGGCCCGGGAAGTTTACCAGGCTATAACACTGGATGCCCATGGCATTGAGACGGGCTTCGCCGGTGAGATCAAACAGGTTAATGATGAAGGCGGCATCGGTGACTTCACCACCGGCACGGCGAATCAGTTTTGCCGTCGCTTCAATGGTGCCACCGGTAGCGAGCAAGTCATCCACTACCAGCACGTTATCGCCGGGCTGGATCGCATCACGGTGCAGTTCAAGCTGATCGCTGCCATATTCCAGCTCATAGCGTTCGCTGTAGGTTTCACGTGGCAGCTTGCCAGGTTTACGCACCGGCACAAAGCCGACGCCCAATCCCAGAGCAACGGGTGCGCCGAACAGAAAGCCTCGCGCTTCGGTGCCGACCACTTTGGTGACGCCGCTATCACGGAAGCGCGCAACCAGCAGATCGATAGCCAGGGCAAAGGCTTTGGGATCTTCCAGCAGGCTGGTGACGTCACGAAAAAGAATGCCTGGCTTTGGATAATCCGGGACGCTTTTAATACTCTGTTTCAGAAATTCAAGCTGCTGAGCAGTTGCGGTCATAATGAGATGCCTGGTAAAAACAGTGTTACGCGCAGCTTCAGCGCGCCGCAGCAGAGGGGCCACAGGGCGAAATGATGATGAGTCAGGGAAACTACGCACGAAAACGCCTAAATCTAAGCAAACCGCCGAATAATTGCAACCTCATTACCGCGGCACGGCAAATTACTCCCCGTCATCGATCACCGGCATGCGCGCCATGAAAATCAGCAGAATGGTCAACATCATCAACAGCATAATGCGTACCCACAGCACCGGCACCAGCCATAACGACAGGGCAAAGGTTGCCAGAATAAACAGGATCGCCCGCGATTTAGCCCCTTTTGGCAGCGCGCGATGCTGCTGCCAGTGACGAATATAACGCCCAAACCACGAGCGCCACAGCAGCCAGTGATGAAAACGCGGTGACGATCGGGCAAAACACCACGCGGCGAGCAGCATAAACGGCGTGGTCGGCAGCAGCGGCAGCACAATGCCTAACGTTCCCAGCACAATCGCTAGCCAACCAATAATGATTAAAATAATACGCTGCATAATGCGGCTCAACAGGAATAAACTGAGGCCACTTTATCATAGCGGCCCCTGAAGCATGAACCGGCAACAGCTGTTCCTTGAAATCGAAAAACTTCAGCAGCGGCTAACGGCGCAGGCCGCCGATCTGAAACATTATAAAGTGAAGCGCGGCAGTTTCGATCGCCAGCTTTTCACTACCCGTAGCAGCGCGCCGCAGGACTACCTGCATGAAATTTCGCAACACCTGACGCAGTTCAGGGATGAAAAAGATGTGGCGCGAGCAGGCTGGCTGGCGGAGAAACTGGTTAACCAGATCACCGCGCTACAGCGCCAATTCGCCAGCCAGCCTGCAGTGGTGCGCGCCGTGCCCGCGGTGGTGCCGGATGCGATCGCGCAGCATGAGGAGTTTGCCCGGCGTTTGCAGGCGATGCTCGATCAGCGGGAAGCGCAGCTGGCGCAGGCTGACACGCTGCTTCAGCAGCAGACGCTTAAACGTGAGCTGGAAGCGCTGGAGCAGCGTCTCAAGCGTTGTATGCAGGCGCTGAACCAACTTAAAGCGGATTTGCCCGCGCGTTAACTATACTTATGAGCCAGATTTAACAGAGGAGGCGCTATGGGCTTGTTGTCATGGATTGTCACCGGTGCTGCTGCCGGAGCGGTGGCACGCTATTTTTTACCGGGCCGTCCCGGCGGATTCGTTGCCGTTCTGGTGCTGGCAGTCATCGGCGCCCTGATCGGCGGCTATATCAGCAGTTATTTTGACTGGGGAACGCTGGCGGTGATTCATCCACGTGCGCTGGGGCTGGCGCTGGTCGGTGCCCTGCTGATGATTCTGGTTGCCCGAAAACTTCGCCTGTGAGGAAACGATAATGTCCCTGGAAAGTGCGCCGGATGAGGTCAAACTGGCCGTTGATCTGATCATGCTGCTTGAAGAGAGCCAGATAGAAGCCGATACGGTATTGGCCGCGCTGGAGATCGTTAAGCAAGATTATGAAAAAAAAGCCGCGCGTTTAATCAGCCAGCCGTAGCGACGGACTGAGCCGCAGCATATCGATAAAGCCATCGATAAGCGTGGCGGCTTCGGCAGCAAGATCAAATTTCTCCGGACTGAATAACCAGTTCTCCATTAAACCGGTAACGTAGCTGCGCATAATAATAGCGGTGCGTCGGGTGTTTAACGCCGAAGGGAGTTGTCCGGCGTCAATGCATTGCCGCAGCACTTCCTCTATCTTCTCATAACACTCAGCCAGCAACCGTTGCTGCATATGCTGTAAAACAGCCATCTCACCGACAAATTCACATTTATGAAAGATAATCTCCATTAATGCACGTCTGCGACAGTCATGAACGGTTGCCTCAAGCAGATGAATTAGCATGGCGCGTAAAACGGAGAGTGGATCGCCGGGGAATTTTGACTGATACTCAAGCTCCACTTCATCAAGACTGGAATCGGTTTGCATCCAGATTTCATTGAGTAAATCGGTCTTGTTTTTAAAATGCCAGTAGATGGCGCCGCGCGTTACACCAGCAGCAGCCGCAACGTCAGCAAGTGAGGTTGCAGAAACACCCTGTTCTGAAAAGCAGCTTATCGCTGCATCAATGATATGGCCTCGTGTTTCAAGTGCTTGTTGTTTGGTTTTTCGTGCCATAAGGTGTTTTTTTGCGGAAAGGCAGATTTACATACATTTGCGAATGTATGTACCATAGCACGACCATAATTTAAACGCAGCAATGGGTTCAAGGGTTTGTGATCCATTGGACGATCGATAGCGGACACTCGAGGTTTATTTATGAATAAGAACAGAGGAATCAAGCCTCTGGCGGCCTTCCTGATGCTTTCAGGCAGCGTGGCACTGATAGGCTGTGATGATAACAAATCTCAACAGGCACCGGCTCAACAAGCACCCGAAGTTGGCGTGTTAACGTTGAAAAGCGAGCCGTTGAAAATTACCACTGAGCTACCAGGCAGAACCAATGCTTATCGCATTGCGGAAGTACGCCCACAGGTTTCCGGCATTATTTTAAAGCGCAACTTTGTTGAGGGAACGGATATTAAAGCGGGTGAATCGCTTTATCAGATCGATCCGGCGACTTACCAGGCGGCTTACGACAGTGCAAAAGGCGATCTTGCTCAGGCGCAGGCTAATGCACAAATCGCGGCCACCACGGTTAAGCGTTACAAACCGCTGCTCGGCACCAAATATATCAGTCAGCAGGATTACGATCAGGCGATCTCTACTCAGAGCCAAACCTCTGCTGCAGTTCAGGTTGCAAAAGCGAGCGTGGAAACCGCGCGCATTAACCTGGCCTACACCAAAGTAACCTCACCTATCAGCGGCCGCATTGGTAAATCTGCTTTTACCGAAGGTGCGCTGGTGCAAAATGGCCAAACGGATGCGCTGGCAACCGTGCAGCAACTCGACCCTATCTATGTTGACGTCACCCAATCCAGTGACGATTTCATGCGTCTGCGTAACGAACTCGAATCTGGCAAGCTGAAACAGAATGACGGCAAAGCCAGCGTCACCCTTCTGCTGCAAAACGGTAGCGAATATAGTCAGACCGGTACATTAGAATTCTCTGATGTCAGCGTCGATCAAACCACCGGCTCCATCACCCTGCGTGCCGTCTTCCCTAATCCGGAACATCGACTGCTGCCAGGGATGTTTGTCCGTGCACGTCTGGAAGAAGGCATCAATCCAAATGCGCTGCTGGTGCCACAACAGGCGGTAACTCGTACGCCAACCGGTCAGGCAACGGCAATGGTCGTGGGTGCGGATAATAAAGTGGCCGTACGTTCGCTGAAAACCGATCAGGCGATTGGCGACAAATGGTTAGTGACTGAAGGTCTGAAAGATGGCGATCGGGTGATTACCACGGGTACCCAGCGAGCGAAGCCAGGCGCGCAGGTCACGCCGCAGGAAGTTTCAGCAGATGCTAAAGCTGATGCTGCTCCGCAAGCCAATGCTGACAACAAGCAGCCTTAACAGGAGCCACTGACACATGGCTAAGTTTTTTATCGATCGCCCTATCTTCGCGTGGGTCATCGCCATCATCATCATGTTGGCAGGCGCGCTGTCGATTTTGCAATTACCGATTGAGCAATATCCCAATGTTGCGCCAACGGCCGTGCAAATTCGCGCCAGCTATCCGGGTGCGGATGCGAAGACCCTGCAGGATTCGGTTACGCAGGTTATCGAGCAGAACATGAATGGCATTGACGGACTGATGTATATGTCCTCAAACAGCGATTCATCGGGCACTCTGCAGCTGACTATCTCTTTTGAATCAGGAACTAACCCAGACATTGCTCAGGTTCAGGTGCAGAACAAACTGCAGCTGGCTATGCCGCTTCTGCCTCAGGAAGTGCAACAACAGGGTATTCAGGTTCAGAAATCCTCCAGCAGCTTCCTGATGGTAGCGGGCTTTGTGAGCGAAGATGGCAGCATGACGCAGAATGACATTTCTGACTATGTTGCCTCTAACATCAAAGATCCGATCAGCCGCGTGACCGGCGTAGGCGATACGCAAATCTTTGGTGCGCAGTACGCGATGCGTATCTGGATGGATCCTGACAAGCTCAATAACTATCAGCTCACGCCTGTGGATGTCGTCACTGCAATCACCACGCAGAACGCCCAGGTCGCGGCAGGTCAGTTAGGCGGTACGCCAGCGGCGCCGGGCCAACAGCTCAATGCCTCGATCATTGCACAGACACGTTTAACCTCCACTGATGAGTTCGGCAAAATTTTGCTGAAGGTCAATCAGGATGGTTCGCAGGTGCGCCTGCGCGACGTAGCGAAAATCGAGCTTGGCGGTGAAAACTACGAAACCATAGCCGAATACAACGGTAAGCCTGCCTCCGGTATCGGTATCAAACTGGCTACCGGTGCTAACGCGTTGGATACCGCTGAAGCGGTAAAAGCGGAGCTGGCTAAACTGGCACCGAACTTCCCGGCAGGTATGAAAACGGTTTATCCGTACGACACCACGCCGTTCGTGAAAATCTCTATTCACGAAGTGGTGAAAACGCTGTTTGAAGCGATCGTGCTGGTCTTCCTGGTTATGTACCTGTTCCTGCAAAACTTCCGCGCCACGTTGATCCCAACGATTGCCGTGCCGGTAGTGCTGTTGGGAACGTTTGCCATCATCAACGCCTTTGGCTATTCGATAAACACCTTAACCATGTTCGGGTTGGTGCTCGCCATCGGGCTGTTGGTGGATGATGCGATCGTGGTGGTGGAAAACGTCGAGCGCGTGATGGCCGAAGAAGGTATCTCGCCTAAAGAAGCGACCAAGAAGTCGATGGAACAGATTCAGGGCGCGCTGGTCGGTATTGCGCTGGTGCTCTCTGCGGTCTTTATTCCAATGGCCTTCTTCGGCGGTTCAACCGGTGTCATCTATCGCCAGTTCTCGATCACCATCGTTTCTGCCATGGTGCTGTCGGTCATTGTGGCGTTGATTCTGACGCCAGCGCTGTGTGCCACCATGCTGAAGCCGATCAAAAAAGGCGATCACGGCAAAACCACCGGTTTCTTCGGCTGGTTTAACCGCGTCTTTGATAAGAGCACCAACCATTATACCGACAGCGTGGGCCACATCGTGCGCAGCACCGGTCGTTATCTGGTGATCTATCTGCTGATCGTGGTTGGTATGGCATTCCTGTTCCTGCGTCTGCCCTCTTCGTTCCTGCCGGAAGAGGATCAGGGCTTGCTGCTGGCTCAGGCGCAGCTGCCTGCCGGTGCAACACAGCAACGTACGCAGAAGGTGCTGAATCAGGTATCGGACTACTTCCTGACCAAAGAAAAAGCGAACGTGAAGTCGGTGTTTACCGTGAGTGGCTTCGGTTTTGCCGGTCGTGGACAGAACACCGGTATCGCCTTCGTCAGCCTGAAAGACTGGGATGAACGTAGCGGCGCTGACAACAAAGTGCCAGCCATTGCCGGTCGCGCCATGCAGGCGTTGGGTGCGATTCGCGATGGTATGGTTATTCCGTTTAACCTGCCGGCTATTATCGAACTGGGTAACGCCACCGGCTTCGACTTTGAACTGATCGATCAGGCTAACCTCGGTCATGACAAGTTAATGCAGGCGCGTAATCAGCTGTTCGGCATGATCGCTCAGCACCCCGATACGCTGGTCGGCGTTCGTCCAAACGGTATGGAAGATACGCCGCAGTACAAACTGATGATCGATCAGGAGAAAGCGCAGGCGTTAGGCGTATCACTGTCTGATATCAACACCACGCTGGGTGCAGCCTGGGGTGGCTCCTACGTCAATGACTTTATCGATCGCGGTCGCGTGAAGAAAGTGTATGTCATGGGTAACGTTGAATCGCGCATGCTGCCTGGCGATATTAATAAGTGGTTTGTACGCGCCAGCAACGGCGAGATGGTGCCCTTCTCCTCTTTTGCTACGGCAAAATGGCAGTATGGTTCACCCCGTCTTGAGCGTTATAACGGCCTGCCGTCAATGGAGATTCTGGGTCAGCCTGCACCGGGCAAGAGTTCGGGCGATGCGATGAAAATGATGGAGGAGCTTACGTCTAAGTTGCCAGCCGGTATCGGCTACGACTGGACCGGCATGTCCTATCAGGAACGTCTGTCGGGCAACCAGGCACCAGCGCTGTATGCTATCTCGCTGATTGTCGTCTTCCTCTGTTTGGCTGCACTGTATGAGAGCTGGTCCATTCCGTTTGCGGTTATGTTGGTGGTGCCATTAGGGGTAATCGGTGCGCTGATCTTTACCACGCTGCGTGGATTGAGCAACGACGTTTACTTCGTGGTAGGCCTGCTGACGACGGTGGGGCTATCGGCGAAGAACGCCATCCTCATCGTGGAATTTGCCAAGGATCTGATGGAGAAAGAGGGCAAAGGCTTAATTGAGGCGACGCTGGAAGCGGTACGTATGCGTTTACGTCCGATTCTGATGACCTCACTCGCCTTTATTCTCGGTGTACTGCCGCTGACCATCAGTACCGGTGCCGGTTCCGGCGCGCAAAACGCCGTAGGTACTGGCGTAATGGGCGGTATGGTGACGGCAACCGTGCTGGCTATCTTCTTCGTACCGGTGTTCTTTGTGGTGGTTCGCCGCCGCTTCAGCAAGAACAAAGATGAAGTGGAAAAAGGCCATCCGGTTGAACACCATCAGTAAGTAATCTTTGCACGTTAAGAGGCCGCTTTTGCGGCCTCTTTTTTTTGCCTGTTATTCGAGGATTGCAAAGTCATTCTGCACGCCCTATACTATTGTTACGTTATAACATAACAAATTGGAGCATGTATGAAATCAGGTATTCACCCTGACTATCGTCAGGTGGTCTTCCATGACACCACCGTCGACAGCTGGTTTAAAATTGGCTCAACCATCAAGACCGACCGCAGCGTGGAATTCGAAGGCGCAACCTATCCTTACGTCACGCTGGATGTCTCCTCCGCCTCACATGTCTATTACACCGGCAAGCAGAAAGAGTTTGCTAAAGAAGGCAGCGCGGCACGCTTCAATAAGCGTTTTGGCCGTTTTCTTGGTTCAGCGAAGTAAGGGAAACAGATGCAGGTGCTTAGCTCGCTGCGCTCCGCTAAGGCGCGCCATAAAGATTGCAAAGTGGTACGTCGTCGCGGTCGCATTTATGTGATTTGTAAAACCAATCCACGTTTCAAGGCCGTTCAGGGAAGAAAGAAAAGAAGATAAGCACGTTGTGCATGATGTGATTTGCCGGATGATTGATCCGGCTTTTTTTTTGCCCGCGCTCTGCGGGCTCCCTGTTATTTCATGCTGTTCGCAATGGCAGTAACGTTATGCCTGAAAGCATCGACGTAGCTTGCCGCCGGTCCGTCCGCAGCTGATAACGCTTCAGGATAGAGTTCTCCGCCTGGCTCAGCACCTGTTTCGGTGGCGATCTGCTTAACCAGCCGCGGATCGGTCTGGTTCTCGATAAAGTAGGTTTTAATCTTCTCTGCTTTGAGCTGGTTGATCAGCGATGCCATATCGCCCGCGCTGGCTTCCGATTCCGTTGAAACCCCCTGCGGCGCGAGGAAAGTGACGTGATAGCGCTGGCCAAAATAGCCAAAAGCGTCGTGGCTGGTCAGCACCTTGCGTTTTGCCTGAGGAATGGCCGCGAAGGTTTTTTCAGCCCAGCTATCCAGCTGATTGAGTTGTGCAATATACGCCGATCCTCGCTGGCGAAAGTAAGCGGCATCCTGGGGATCGGCAGCGATCAGCGCATTCATCACGTTAGTGGCATAGCGTGCGCCATTGTGCATACTGTTCCATGCGTGTGGATCGGTGATGCGCTTGCCCTCCTCTTCCATGCTGCGTGTATCAATGCCTGCCGACGCCACATTCACTTTTCCTTTGTAGCCAGACGCGGTCACCAGTCGATCCATCCATCCTTCCATTCCTAAACCACTGACAAACACCACATCAGCCTGTGCCAGCGCCTGGCTGTCCTGCGGCGTCGGTTCAAACGTATGAGGATCGCCGTTCGGCCCCACCAGGCTTTTTACCTGCACGTGTTCACCACCCACATTTTTTACGATATCAGCCAGCACGGTAAAGCTGGCCACGGCGCTTAGCTCTTTCGCCATCGCCAGGGGCGCGGCGCTCATGGCACCAATCAGCAATGCAACGGGTAACGCTTTCATACTTTTTCCTCTCAGTTTATGTGCGGCGTAATAAGCCACCGCAGGGCCCGGTTAAAATGGAGATAAAAAACAGTGCCGTCGCGCTTAACACCACCGCTGGCCCCGCTGGCAATGAAAAATGCCAGGACAACAGCAGCCCTGTGACGCTGGCCGCTACCGCCTGCGCCATCGCGTTCAGTAGCATCATGGAAAGATGGCGGCTCCAGAAACGGCTGCTGGCGGCCGGGAGCATCATCAAGCCCACCGACATGAGCGTTCCCAGTACCTGAAAGCCCGCCACCAGGTTCAGTACCACCAGCGTTAAAAACAGGCCATGTACCAGCGGCGCACTCCAGCGGCTTTGCGCCCGCAGAAAGGTGGGATCAAAAGCGTCGATCACTAACGGGCGATAGAGAAAGGCTAAAGCGATAAGCGTGAACGCCGCGATAGCGCCCACCAAAATAATTGCCGGTGCATCAACCGCCAGCAGGGATCCGAACAGAACGTGCAGCAGATCGACACTGGATCCCCGCAGCGAAACCAGCGTGACACCAAGCGCCAGCGATCCCAGATAGAAACCGGCAAAGCTGGCATCTTCGCGCAGGGGCGTAAAACGGCTTACCGCGCCGGAAAGCAGCGCGACGGCCAGGCCTGCGATCAATCCACCGATGCCCATAGCCACCAGTGAGAGTCCGGAAAGCAGATAACCTATGGCCGCACCGGGCAAAACTGCGTGTGATAAGGCGTCGCCAATCAGGCTCATACGGCGTAAGGAAAGAAACACGCCCAGCGGCGTAGCACTGATGGAAAGCGCCACGCAGGCGATGAGCGCACGTCGCATAAAGCCGAACTCAATGAAAGGATGGAACAGGCTCAGCATGCTATTACCTCAGACTGCGATGCAGTTACGCTGAGGGTCGGTCGAAAACGGGTTTTCTCCACATCGAGATGAAGCTGCTGCGGAAAATCATGTGCAACCATTGCCCGATCGTGAAGCACGACCAACAGCGTACCGCCCTGCTGATGCTGCTGGTGCAATATCTTCAGCAGCAGTGATGTGGTGTTTTGGTCGACGCCGCTGAACGGCTCATCAAGCAGCCATACGCGGCACCGTTGCATCAGCAAACGCGCAAACAGCACCCGTTGCAATTGACCGCCGGACAGCGTACCCGGCTGTGCCTGGGCGAAATCCGCCATGTTCACCTTTTCCAGACAAGCCATGATTTCTTTACGATTTGCACGGTTAATGCCGCCAAACCATCCGCAGCGTGACCAGCAGCCCATCGCCACCAGCTCAAACACGGTGATCGGAAAATGACTTTCCAGTTCGGCGCGCTGCGGCATCCAGCCAATTTGCGCTCGTGCGCTATCTATTGCCCATCGACCCGAAACCGCAGGTAGCAATCCAGCCAGCGTTTTCAGCAAGGTCGACTTACCGCTGCCGTTGGCGCCGGTGAGCGCGGTCATACTGCCAGTATTGAGATGCAGCGTAATTTCAGGCGCAACGGCCTGGCGTTGATAGCCCACCTGCAGTTGAGAAAAGGTGATCATATCGCGATCGCCCACCGTACCGCGCAAACCAGCATGGCGACTAACAGGCTAATGACCAGCAGGCGCTGAATAAGGGAAAAGCAGAACAAAGGAACAGAAGAGAACACCATTGCCACCGACATAATGTTATAACATAACAATAATCTATCACAGCTACGTGCAGTGAGGCATCGGTACGTATGTTGCAAACTGTGTCTTTGGCGTCGAATACTCCGCAGCTGGCAGGGCTAAAGCTGGGTAAAAGATAAACAGTCAATGAACTGTTGCAAAATCATCAGCAAGATAACTTGAAATTTATGCCTGCTATGTTGATTATAAAGTTCAGATCAGCTGTTTAGGAATTGTCGTGTCTCTCCTTATTCCTGCTACACTTTCAATAAATGAAACCGATACCACTAAATTAATAGCGGTTATTAACCAGAATATTCTCAAATTGTCAGCGGCGCTGGCAGGAGATTTACAATGGTATTCACAAAATGCCCTATTAGTTCCCGACAGTTTTGTTATTATTTCTATCAGTGCGATAGCCCCATCTTTCTTTAAAATGCATTATCATTACCAGTGGAACGTTTTTAATGCATGCCTGAATATTAATGAAAGCGAAACGCAAACTGAAACAGTGACTTTTCAGGTAGTTCCGGAAGGCCTGCTGTTTGACATCATTGAAAATCAGCGTCCTTCACCCGCGGATGAATTGTAATTTTTAGTCAAAGCGATGAGCAGAATTTACCGATCTGCATTATATTTACTATGTCCTTTAACGTTAATTCTACCGCTCACTTCCACAATTACACCTGAATACGGTTCCGCAGCTCTGCGGGTTGATGTCGGCTATGGAGGGGAAAGAGATGGACGAATACTCACCTAAAAGGCATGATATGGCGCAGCTTAAGTACCTGTGCGAAAGTCTGCATGACGATAGCATGGCCACCTTAAGTGACAGCCATCACGGCTGGGTTAATGATCCAACCTCTGCCAGCAATTTGCAGCTCAATGACCTGATTGAACATATCGCATCCTTCACCATGAATTACAAAATTAAACATGTTGAAGATGAAGAACTGATTACTCAGATTGATGAATATCTTGACGATACTTTTATGTTATTTAGTAACTATGGCGTAAGTGCGCAAGATCTGCAGCGTTGGCAACGTTCGGCAAAGCGGCTTTTTAATATATTTGCCGAGGAATGCGCTCTGTTACAACCGAGCCATTCATTTTAGACTTAGTTCTTATTGATAATGACGGTTAAACCATGAGTGACAAAACACTGACTAAAACTGATTACCTGATGCGCTTAAGACGTTGCCGATCTATCGATACCCTTGAGCGTGTGATTGAAAAAAACAAATATGAATTACCCGATAATGAACTGGCCATATTTTATTCAGCTGCCGATCATCGTTTAGCAGAACTGACGATGAATAAGCTTTACGATAAAGTGCCGGTTTCTGTCTGGAAATTTGTACGCTGATCTGAACGGGCATGCTGAAACGCAAGCCCGTTTTATTTATCAAAAATAAACATGCTGTACGTTGAGGGAAAGGGGTAGTGCAGAATTGGGTGGGGATCCTGCCAGCTACATCCCGGCACACGCGTCACCTGCTGCGGCTGCTTCCTTCCGGACCTGACCGAATTCACAAGTTAGCATTGCGGGAGAACCAACCGGATCCCCATTGATTGCTCCAACCTTCAGAGCGCAGGCATTATCAATGATGCCCTGCCGAATTGCAAGCCACTGCCGGGCGACCGCTGTTTTCTTAAGCAACCGCACATTTCCGCCTCTTTATCCGCATAATTTATTATGATTTCGGCAAGATTGTTTCTTCGCAGGCCAAATATGACATTCCATGACGACTCTTTTCCGCAGCGTGTGCTGCAGATTCTGGCGGCAATGCCTCCGGGAAAAGTTACCACTTATGGCGACGTGGCCCGGCTGGCTGGCTCACCGCGCGCTGCGAGGCAGGTTGGCGGCGTACTGAAGCGTCTGCCAGAAGGCAGCAAGATTCCGTGGCATCGGGTGCTTAATCGCCATGGACATATTTCGCTTATCGGCGATGGCCTGATGAGACAACGGGACGCGCTGGAGGCGGAAGGCATTGAGATCAGCGATGCGGGCATCGTTGAGCTAAAGAGGTATCGCTGGGAGGTTTAAAAACGCCCCTGACGGGGCGTCTGGTATTACAAAGAGGTTGGTGCAGGTACGGCTGAAGAAGGCGTCACCTTAGTTGGCGAGGTAGATGGCACCGTGGTTGCCGCGCCTGGCTGCGTTGGCATCGCGACCGATGGGACCGGCACCAGCGTCAACTCCGCTTTCGAACCGCCGCCGTTCAGCACTGGCTTCACGTTGTCGGTGATAAAGGTAATTTTACCGTCAATCGTAATCGCCGCACTTAACAGAATACGTGCGTTTGGCTGGATATCGGCCGGGTTGAAAGGCAGCACAAACTGGAATGGCGCCTGTTTGCCCTGAGTCAGCACAACGCGCTGAGAAATAACCTTCGACGGCGCATCTGATACCGACGCATCCGATAAGGTCACCGTCAGCACAGCGTCTGGCGGCAGTGCAATTTTCTGACGGATGTAGATCGCCCCGCTAACGTTAGGCTGAGCAATGGCCGCCTGTTGTCCGGCTGTTGGCGCACCTAATGTTGGAACAGGTACATCCTTCGCTTTGTCCGCACAACCTGCCAAAATCGCTGCCAGCGCAGCGCCACTCATAACTTGCCATAATTTCATTGATGTAATCTCCTTAAGATCAATGTGAATATCGATAACATCGTTACCGAACAGCGTTTTCAATGCTGCATGTCTATCATTCTGGCACAATTTTCTCGCTTTGCCCGCGATCCTGCCTGCTTGTGGACAGGTTGACGAAAACTGGTCCGATCTCGCACACTATGATCATCATTTTAAAGAGGACGTGACCATGAGTCAGGCGCTGGATAATCTGTTAAATCTGCTTAATCTTGAAAAAATTGAAGAAGGCCTTTTTCGCGGTCAAAGTGAAGATCTCGGCCTGCGTCAGGTTTTTGGCGGACAGGTGGTGGGTCAGGCGCTATCCGCGGCCAAACATACCGTGCCGACGGAACGCGTGGTGCACTCCTTTCACAGCTACTTTTTGCGCCCCGGCGACAGCAAAAAAGCGATTGTTTATGACGTTGAAAATTTGCGTGATGGGCAGAGCTTTAGCGCAAGACGCGTGAGTGCTATTCAGAACGGCAAACCTATCTTCTTTATGACCGCCTCTTTTCAGGCCCCGGAAAGCGGCATGGAGCATCAAAAAACGATGCCAGCCGCACCGGCGCCGGATGATTTACCCTCCGAAACCGCGATAGCCCGCCAGCTTTCGGCGCATTTGCCCGCGGCGGTGCGTGATAAATTTCTCGCCGATAAGCCGCTTGAGTTTCGTCCCGTCACCTTTCATAACCCGTTAAAAGGCGCAGTCGCTGAACCCACGCGTCAGGTCTGGCTCCGGGCCAATGGCGACGTGCCGGATGATCGGCGCATTCATCAATATCTGCTCGGCTACGCTTCAGATTTTAATTTTTTGCCGGTCGCGCTACAGCCGCATGGCAAAGGTTTTCTTGAACCCGATCTACAAATAGCCACCATCGACCATTCCATGTGGTTCCATCGCCCCTTCGATTTGAACCAATGGCTGCTCTATAGCGTTGAAAGCACTTCAGCATCTGGCGCACGCGGTTTTGTGCGCGGTGAGTTTTATACTCAACAGGGTGAGCTGGTTGCCTCGACGGTCCAGGAAGGCGTGATGCGCCTGCGCAACGTGTAACAAAAAGGGCGATGCTGCTGCATCGCCCTTCTGATATCTGCCCCATTAAATCAGGTGCACATTATTGGTTATAGGCGTTCTCGCCATGACTGTTAACGTCCAGACCTTCGCGCTCATGATCCTCAGAGACGCGTAGCCCAACAACCATATCGGCAATTTTAAAGCCCACAAACGCCACCACACCGGTCCAGATAATGGTCACGCCAACGCTCAATAGCTGAATCCACATCTGATGACCCATAGTCACGCCTTCCGCGTAACCCACGCCGCCCAGCGAAGAGGAAGCAAACACGCCGGTGAGCAAACAGCCTACGATGCCGCAAACGCCATGCACGCCAAACACATCGCATGGATCATCAACACGTAACCATCTTTTCAGCACGGTGACGCCCCACAAGCCGGCAACGCCGCCGATTAAGCCGATAACTAACGCGCCGCCTACCCCAACATAACCACAGGCTGGCGTAATGGCGACCAGGCCAGCAATAAAACCAGAGCTGGCACCTAACAGCGAAGGCTTGCCACGGTGCAACCACTCGCCGAAGGTCCAGGTTAATACCGCGCCAGCAGTAGCCACGACGGTATTCAGGAAAGCCAGTGCAGCAATTTCGTTGGCGGCGCTGGCAGAGCCGGCGTTGAAGCCAAACCAGCCCACATAGAGAATAGCGGTACCGGTAAACACCATTGGCAGGTTATGCGGTTTGAAGGCTTCTTTACCAAATCCGGCACGTTTGCCAACCAGATAAGCACCCACCAGGCCAGCAACGGCTGCGTTGATATGAACCACGGTGCCACCAGCAAAATCGAGCGCACCATCCTGCGCGAGGAATCCGCCCGCCCACACCATGTGCGCAATAGGCAGATAAGCGAAGGTCAACCACACCACGACAAAAATCAGTACGGCTGAGAAGCGAATGCGTTCTGCGATAGCGCCAACGATCAAGCCAACGGTGATACAGGCGAAAGAAGCCTGGAAAGCCACGTGAATATATTGATAGAAAGAGCCGGTTAACGCTTTGAGTTCAATATTCTTCAGCATTACCCACTGGAAGCTGCCGAAGAAAGCGTTGCCTTCACTGAAGGCGAGAGAGTATCCATAAAGCACCCACAGCACGCACACCAGCGCAAAGGTAACGGCAACCTGGGTCAGCATGGAAAGCACGTTTTTGCCACGGATCAGGCCGCCGTAAAACAGCGCGATGCCTGGAATGGTCATGAACAGTACCAGCGCGGTACAGATCATCATAAAGGCGTTATCAGCTTTGTCCGCAACGGCCGGAGCCGCGGCCATTGCCAGCGAGGGCAGCAGCGCCAGACTGGCCAGACCGGATTTGGTCACTATTTTTTTCATTTTATTCCACCCCATCACTGTGCCTGAAATTACAATGCTGCTTCGTCGGTTTCGCCGGTACGAATGCGGATAACGCGCTGCAGTTCTGCAACAAAAATTTTGCCATCGCCGATCTTGCCGGTGTAGGCCGACTTGCTGATGACATCAACCACTTCGTCCAGCTGATCGTCAGCAATGGCGATATCAATTTTGACCTTTGGCAGGAAATTCACGCTGTATTCTGCCCCGCGATACAGTTCTGCATGGCCTTTCTGACGACCAAACCCTTTCACCTCGGTGACGGTCAGCCCCTGAATACCGATCGATGACAGCGCTTCGCGCACATCTTCCAGTTTGAACGGTTTGATTACCACGGTAACCAGTTTCATACGAACTCCTCCAGCCAGGTAAATGTTGATGTCGCCGAGACGCTGAAGATTAAGCAAGTGCTGTGCCATAAACCGGCAAGAGGATTTTTTAATTTTCAAACGAGGAAAATTGCGGCCTGCGCTGGAACTTTCGTCACAGCGCAGCGCCAGTGTCAGGCAGAGAGGGGAAGAAGTGCACCAAAAAGATGCAAAGGAGTGGAGATTGATGCATCACCAATGAACAATGCCATTCTAACGCTCAAAAAAGGTGCAATTTGGCGTTACGCTTCCTGTGCAACGCCGGAGGCGAGCTCTTCTCCGGCAAGCTGGAGTTGATACATTTGCCAATAGCGGCCACGTTTTGCCAATAGTGCCTGATGGCTGCCCTGCTCTACCGCGTGCCCACGATGCAGAACCATAATCGTATCAGCATCAACAATGGTGGAAAGGCGGTGGGCAATCACCACCAGCGTAGTGCGCTGACGTACCGCATATAGCGCACGCTGGATTGCCTGCTCAGTGCCGGAATCGATATTGGCCGTGGCTTCATCAAGAATGAGGATCTTCGGTGACATCACCAGGACCCTGGCCATCGCCAACAGCTGTTTCTGGCCCACTGACAGGGTATTCCCCTGCTCACCAAGCTGGGTATGGATGCCTTCAGGCAGACTGCGCGCCAGCTCAGCCAGTTGCACCGTCTCCAGCGCCTGCCAGACCTGCTCTTCTGCAATATCACGCCCAAGACGGATATTCTCAAGGAAGCTTTCTGCCAGTACTACGGGATCCTGCTGCACCATCGCCACACCCTGTCGCAGCACCGCATGACTCAGCGTGTGTAAAGGACGGCCATCGAGACGAATTTCACCATGCCGCAACGGGTAATAGCCCATTAACAGACTGGCTAAAGTACTTTTGCCGCTTCCGGTATGGCCCACCAACGCAACAAAAGAACGCGGCGGAACCGACAGCGAAATATCCTGCAGCACGTTGCGATTGTCACGATAGGCAAAAGAGATCTTTTCAATATCAATGCGACCATCGCTAAGCGGGCGATCATCGTTACCGTAATGTTGCTGCGGTGCATCCATCAGCTCAAAAATGCGCTCGCCCGCGACAACCGCCTGTTGCAGCATCGATTGCTGGGTGGTCAGCTCAATCAAGGGTTCATTCAACCTGCCTAAATAGCTGATAAAAGCGTACAGCACACCGACTTCGAACGCACCTGAGCCAGAAAAGCTAAACAGCAGCATCAGGCCGCACAGAATCAGCGCAGAAAACAGACTTAGCAGCGGACGCAACAAAAAGCCATCCAGCCTGAGCGTTTGCATACGCGCCAGATAATGCGAACGGCTGGCATTGCCCATGCGCTCGCCAAAACGCGCCTGCTGGCGAAACTGTTGAATCACACTCATGCCGCTGATGACTTCGTTAAAGCCATTATTGATATCGGCAAGATAACTGCGCACCCGGCGAACAATCGGCGTGCTGATACGCTGATAGATAAACATCACCGCAATAACCAGCGGAAAGATTGTGATCGCAACCAAGGCCATATGTTGGTTAAGCGAAAACATCGCAACCAGCATGGCACTGATCAGCGCTGCGCTGCGCAGCACCGTGGCGACGACGGTGACATAAAGATCGCGCACGACTTCCGTATCGTTGGTCACGCGGGAAATCAGCTGGCCTACCGGCTGATTGTCAAAAGCGCTGAGTGGCTGGCGAAGCGCTGCATCCATGACCTGTGAACGTAGCCGTTGCACCACGCCCACCGCCGCCTGGTTGAAAAGTAGCGCCTGAAAGTAGTGTAAAGCGGCCGAGAGGATCTGCAGCAGCACGTAGGCCAGTGCCAGTCCGGTCGCCAGAGCAACTGGAACGTTGTGCCGCGCTACCATATGATCGATAAAGTAGCTGATCAGTAGGGGGCCAGTGACTTCAGCAATTGCTGCAACCCACAGCATCAACACCGCGAGGCCCAACGTTTTGCGCCATGGCCAGCCGTAAGAGAGCAACCGCTTCAGCGCAGGCCACATGCGGGTCTTATTTGACATGTACGGTTCCCTCGTTGACATCATCTTCATCCAGTGCCGCTTCAATTTGTTGGTAGCGATACATGTCACGATACCAACCACTTTCAGCCACTAATTTTTCATGTTGCCCACGCTGCGCTACTACGCCGTGTTGCATCACTAAAATTTCGCTGGCTTCGGTTAAGGCTGATAAACGATGCGCGCTGATGATTACCGTCCTACCCTTACCCCAGCGCCGCAGGTTATGCAGAATTTGGTGTTCGGTCCGACCATCAACCGCTGATAATGCATCATCCAGGATCAGAATTTCGGCGTTAAGCAGCAGCGCACGGGCAATGGAGATACGCTGCTTTTGCCCGCCTGAAAGCATCACGCCACGTTCGCCGACCTCGGTCTCATAGCCCTGCGGCAGTTGCAGAATGTCATCATGAACGCTGGCCAGCCTGGCCACCGCTTCGATCTCCTGCTGCGTGGCGCCAGGTCGACCCAGCGCAATATTATTAGCAATGCTGTCTGAGAACAGAAAAGGCGTCTGGCTGACTACTGCCAGTCGACTGCGCCAGCTGTCGATACGTAATTCAGTGAGCGCCAGACCGTGGTAGCGAATATCACCTTGCTCAATATCAAAATGACGCTGCAGCACGCTAAGCAAGCTGCTTTTCCCCGAGCCAGTTGGCCCGCAGAGTCCCAGCATTTGACCGGGCTTGAGCATAATATTTATGTTACGCAATGCTGGCGTTTCCGCACCAGGATAGGTGAACTGGCGGATGGCAACCTGCAATAGCCCCGGCCCTTCCGGTAGGTTATGCGCACCTTCGGTAACCGTTGGCGCTTCGGAAAGCAAAGACCGAATTCGGCTCCATGCGGCGCTACCGCGCTCTACGATGTTGAACATCCATGCCAGTGCCAGCATTGGCCAGATCATCAGGCCTAAGTACATGATAAAACTGGTTAGCTCGCCCAGCGTCATATAACCGTGCCATACCATCCAGCTGCCGCCGCCGACAGCCAGCAGGTTAGAAAAGCCGATAGCGATAAATATGGTGGGATCGAAGCGTGCATCAACCCGCGCTACGCGCAGATTTTTTTCTCCGGTGTCGCGTGCGATCGAGGCAAACTGCTGTGATTGATGATCCTCCAGCCCAAATGATTTGATCATGCGGATGCTGGTCAGACTCTCCTGCGTTTGGTTGTTCAGGTTGGAAAAAGCCGCCTGAGCCAGCTTGAAACGTTGATGCAGCTGATCGCCATAACGCTTGATGACTATTGCCATAATGGGCATAGGCAGCAAAGCCAACAGGGTTAGCTGCCAGCTCAGTTGCACGCTCATAACGATCAGCACGGCACAGCCCATGACCAGTGAATCCACTAAGGTCAGGACGCCCTCACCCGCGGCAAAGACAACCCGATCAACATCATTTGTCGCGCGTGCGATCAAATCGCCGGTACGATGACGAAGATAGAAAGCGGGATGCTGGCGGCTTAGCTGCCGATAAAAATCTTCCCGTAGCTCCACCGCCAGCTGGTAGGATGCGCCAAACAGCAACACCCGCCAGACATAGCGAAGCAGATAGACCACAATGGCGGTCACCAACATGGCGCCTACCCACATCAAAATTTTGCTGCCAGAAAGGCTGTGCTGCGTTACACCATCCACAATGAGGCCGACAATTTTAGGCGGCAATAATTGCAGGATAGCGATCAGGATTAACAGAGACACTGCACCCAGATAACGGCGCCATTCGCGAATAAAAAACCAACTCAGTTGTCTGAACAATCTCACATCATATTTCCTGCGTGACATCTGCTAAAAGAGAAACGCGGTTGCCTGTTATTCGTTTCCCTTACTGACGGGAAGCCTTGTTGTACTGTTCGGCGATCCTTACCTCGGATGTATTACCGCATCTGGACGGGCACGCTGCTCGCTACCCTTGATTCACCTGCATGCCTGCAGGCTGGTTTATCTTATTCTACTGGCACTAGTTTACATGTTAAAGGCAGCGGCAGAGATCCGACCGCCATGCTTTTTGAGGCACAGTGGACTAAAACCGACTTACATGGATAAATGCTTTCACTGGCCATGCGCTGGCCGCGCAAAGCGGAGTCGCCGCGCGTATTGTGGTCCATGAGCAAACTTCCGTTTCGCACTACGCCATCAAGATGATTATGACAGCCCACCGGCCTTCATGGCTTTCCCTCATCGATATCACGCAGTACCATAAGCCCACAAAAATCGTAACGGACATTATTATGAAACGCGCTGTGGTTGTATTCAGTGGCGGGCAGGATTCCACTACCTGCCTGATTCAGGCTTTGCAGCAATATGACGAAGTGCATTGCGTCACTTTTGACTACGGGCAACGCCATCGGGAAGAGATTACCGTAGCACAGCAGCTAGCAAAGAAGTTGGGCGCGCGTGCGCATAAGGTGCTGGATGTTAATCTGCTTAACGAACTGGCTATCAGCAGCCTCACCCGCGACAATATTCCTGTACCGCAATGGGATCCCAATGCCAGCGGCTTACCCAGCACCTTTGTGCCAGGGCGTAATATCCTTTTTCTGACGCTGGCTTCTGTCTATGCCTGGCAAGTTGAAGCGGAAGCGGTGATTACCGGTGTTTGCGAAACAGATTTCTCCGGTTATCCCGACTGCCGCGACGAATTTGTCAAAGCCCTTAACCATGCGATTACGCTCGGTATGGCGCGTGATATCCGCTTCGAAACGCCGCTAATGTGGCTTAACAAAGCAGAAACCTGGGCCCTTGCTGATTACTGGCAGCAGTTGCCTTTAATCCGCAATGAAACCTTGACCTGTTATAACGGCATTCAGGGCGACGGCTGCGGTGAATGCGCGGCATGTCATCTGCGGGCCAGAGGTTTGCAGGAGTATCAGGCGAATCAGAGCGCCGTTATGCAGACGCTGAAACACAAAACCGGCCTGCAATAAAAGATCCGGCGATCAGGACTGTTGTACCTGCATCGCCTCAATATGTTGCTTCAATTCTCCTTCCAGCGGTACGGCTTTCTGGCTCTTCATATCGATGCAGACAAAGGTGACTAACGCATCTGCGACCAGCTCATTGGTCTCAGCCAGTAACACTCTTTGTGCAAGAATGCCGCTGCGACTGCCGACCTTCTCAACGTTATTGGTGATTATCAGTTCATCATGCAGTTTTGCTGGCAGCCGGTAATTGATGTTGATATTAACCACAACGAATGCAAGCCGTTGTTCAGTAAGCCATTGCGCTTGCGCGCTCTCTTCTATCCATTGCCAGCGTGCCTCTTCCAAAAACTCAAGATAACGTGCGTTATTAACATGTTGATAGACATCAAGGTGATAGCCACGCACTTTTATTGTTGTTTGCATATGCTCCGCTCCCGTTAATAGGCCACACCCACTGGTATGACCTGTTAAAGGTTAGCAGCGCCCTACGCGGTTGTAGACGCTATGTTGTGGTCAGCTTCACAATTTTAAGCGCGTAACGTTACGCTCAACCAGTGCGCTGCCAATACCTGGCACTTCTTTTAACTGTTCGATCTCAGTAAAAGGCCCGTACTGGTCACGATAGCTAACAATAGCCTGGGCTTTTTTCAGTCCAACGCCGTTCATTGCTGATGCCAGTTCTTCGGCACTGGCACCATTAATGCTGACTGTCGCAGCTGACTCCGCAACGGCGACATCCGTTTTAGCTTCAGCGGCATGCAGCGAATGCGCGGTGCCTGCCAACAGGAAAACGCTCAGGGTAATAGCTTTAATAAAATGATGGGACATGCTGTGATTCCTCCGTGTGTGTGACAGCACGATGACCATACGACAGGCGAAACGGAGCAACAAACCACAATCTTCAGATATGGAAAAGGCCGCGAAAGCGGCCTTTTGTCTTGCATAAGTCAACACGCTTTTTGTGAGCGTTACTGCATTTGTGCGGCTGCGCCGTACTTGATTTTGGCTTCTTTGCGCAGGTTATCGAGCAACGCTTCAAAGGCGATTTGCGCATTATTTTGCGTTACGCCCTTCACCATCTGCTCGACCTGAGCCGGAGGAAGCGAGCCGGCGCGCACGTCGTCCAGTGCCATCAGCACAACGTTGCCCTGCATATCTTCGCTGATGCCGTAGGATGACTTGCCTTTTTCCGGCTGAGGCAACGAGAATGCCGCCTGTGAAATAGCATCCTGACCGCTACGAGTCAGCGGCTGCGCAGCGGCAAACTTCAGACCCGCCTTGTCGAAGGCATCCTGCTTGCCAGACTTCAGCTCAGCAATAATCGCCTCGGCCTGTGCTTTCGCCTGCTTCTGCGCTTTTTCACGCTTAATGGTGCTGGCAATATCCGCTTTGACTTCATCCAGTGGCTTCACTGTTTCCGCCTTATGCTCGCTAACGCGCAGCACAAATGCACGATCGCCTTCCACGGTAATAATGTCTGAATTATTACCAGGAGAACCATCCTGACCAATCAGCGCGCCATTAAAAATCGCATCGGCAACTGGCTTAAAGTTTAGAGCCTCTGGCAGACTGTCACGGCTAAACCAGTTGGTTTCTACCGCTTTTACTCCGGCAGCCTGCTCTGCACCCACCAGCGATGCATTATCGTTGCTGGCAGCATCGCTGACTTTCTGCTGTAACTTATAGAATGCGTCAACTGACTTTTCCTGCTTCACTTTGGCGGTGACAGCATCACGAACTTCAGACAGCGGTTTAACCTGCTCAGCCTGAATATCATCCAGTCGAACAATCAAATATCCCACAGAAGATTTGATGGCTGTAGAAAGCTGACCTTTGGTGGTAAGCGCAGCCTGCTTAAGCTCATCCGGCGTGGTTTCAGGCTCAAGCCAGCCCATGTCGCCGCCTTTGCGCGCAGAGATAGGATCAGCTGATTTCGTTTTCGCCAGCTGGGCAAAATCAGCGCCCTGTTTCAACTGCTGCAATAGCGCGTTAGCATCGGCTTCGGTTTTAGTCTGAATAATGCTATAGCGCTTACGTTCAGGCTGACCGTAATCTGCCTTGTGTTCGTCGTACCAGCTTTGAATATCCGCATCGCTGACCGTTTCCTGCATGTCGGCGGCATCCAGCTTTATGTAGCTGACGCGGAACTGTTCCGGTGCCATAAAGTTGTTTTTATTCTGCTGATAGTAGTTATTAATTTCTTCATCGCTTGCTGACTGCTGAGCCGCTAATTTAGCGACATCAATCGTTGCCTGACGCACCATACGCTGCTGTGAAACCAGAGCAATCAGATTGTCAGCCTCGCCTTTCAGCATAAAATCAGTGTTGGCCACTGCGCCAATCAGTTGTTGAGTGGTCAACTGTTTACGCAGCGCCTGCGCATACTGGTCGGCGGTAAAACCCATGCTGGTAATCAGACCGTTATATTTCTCGTTATCAAATTTTCCATTCGTCTGGAATGCGGGCTGGGCAAAGATAGCCTGCTTGATTTGATCGTCGCTGATGGCCAGATTCAGTTTGCTGGCGTACTGGTCTAACAGCTTTTCATCGATCAGCTGAGAAAGCGCCTGCTGACGAATCTGTTGCATGTAACCTTCGTTGCTGGCCAGTTGCGAAAACTGTTCGCCCAGCATCTGCTGCTGACGGCTACGCTCGTTGCTGAAGGCACGTTCCATTTCAGCACGGCTAATTTCATCGCCGTTGACCTTCGCTGCGAAGTCACCGCCACCGATCACGTAGTTGCCCACGCCGGTCAGCACAAAAGACAGGATAATCAGCGCCAAAAGAATTTTGAGCACGACATGATTCGAGGCCGCGCGTAAATTGTCCATCATGGTATGACAACACTCCGCTGTAGTGTGAATGTAAACCCTGCGTCGGCAAGGCCAACGCTGCTGCAAATCAGCTGCAGCTTTACTGAGGCATAATCAGAACGTTACGCACCAAATAAAAAAGGCACATCTGTAGATGTGCCCGTATGTTACATGAGAACGCGTTGTCAGTCCTCACTCCACCAAAGAATTTAGCGGGTGGTTTATTTTACTTTACGTTAACTGCGTCTTTCAGCGCTTTACCGGCGCGAAAGCCCGGTACTTTGCCTGCCGGAATGGTCAATTCTTTACCGGTCTGTGGGTTACGGCCTGTACGTGCAGCACGTTCACGCACAGAGAATGTGCCAAAACCAACCAGCGCAACTTCATCACCCTCTTTCAGTGAATCAGAAACAGAACTGACGAATGCATCTAATACACGTCCAGCAGCAGCTTTAGAAATATCAGCATCCGCAGCAATTTTGTCGATCAATTGTGACTTATTCACTCTCTTCATCCCCTCTTTTATTATTCACTTCGCACGCAGAATCCTGCCCGGTGCGAACGCGCAGCAAGTTATATCAAGCCTGAGATATCGAAACAACGGTAATCATCTTATTCGCCGCTTCAACAGCAATCTAAGGTAGCGGCACAAAAAAAAGCTGGCAAGCTCAAATGGCTTGCCAGCTCGGCTTTTTCACTGTTTTTGCGACGATCGTTAGTTTGCGGTCGCGACCTGCATGCCATAAGGGGCATTTTGCAGAGCCAGCGTCAGCACTTCTTCGATGCGCTTAACCGGATGGATTTCCAGATCGGCAAGCACATTGTCCGGAATCTCTTCCAGATCGCGCTTGTTCTCATCCGGAATCAGCACAACTTTGATGCCGCCACGGTGCGCAGCCAGCAGTTTCTCTTTCAAACCGCCGATCGGCAACACCTGACCACGTAAAGTGATTTCACCGGTCATAGCCACATTAGAGCGCACTGGATTCCCGGTCAGACAGGAGACCAATGCGGTACACATGGCGATACCCGCACTCGGGCCATCTTTAGGCGTGGCGCCTTCTGGTACGTGAACGTGAATATCACGTTTTTCGTAGAAGTCACCATTGATGCCCAGCTTGTCAGCACGCGCGCGGACTACGGTCAGAGCAGCCTGAATGGACTCTTGCATCACTTCACCTAGCGAACCGGTATAGGTCAGTTTACCTTTACCCGGCACACAGGCCGTTTCGATAGTGAGCAGATCGCCACCCACTTCCGTCCACGCCAGGCCGGTAACCTGCCCTACACGGTTTTCGCTTTCTGCACGACCATAATCGAAACGCTGGACGCCCAGATAATCCTTCAGGTTGTCACCGTTGATCTCGATGTGCTTTTTGCTCTTATCCAGCAGCAGCGCTTTCACTGCTTTACGACACAGTTTGGACAGCTCGCGCTCAAGACTACGTACGCCAGCTTCGCGCGTGTAATAACGAATAATGCCGACAATTGCACTTTCATCAACAGTAATTTCGTTTTTCTTCAGGGCATTACGTTCAATCTGCTTCGGCAGCAAATGCTGCATGGCGATGTTAAGTTTCTCGTCTTCGGTATAACCCGAAAGACGAATTACTTCCATACGGTCCAGCAGCGGCGCCGGGATGTTCATGGAGTTAGAGGTTGCCACAAACATCACGTCTGAAAGGTCATAATCGACTTCCAGATAGTGATCGTTAAACGCAATGTTCTGCTCTGGATCAAGCACTTCCAGCAATGCGGAAGCCGGATCGCCGCGCATGTCTGAAGACATTTTGTCAATCTCATCCAGCAGGAACAGCGGGTTTTTAACGCCAACCTTCGCCATTTTCTGAATCAGCTTGCCCGGCATCGAACCAATATAGGTGCGACGATGTCCGCGAATTTCCGCTTCATCACGTACGCCACCCAAAGCCATGCGCACATACTTACGGCCGGTTGCTTTAGCAATCGACTGGCCCAGCGAGGTTTTACCCACGCCCGGTGGTCCTACTAAACAGAGAATAGGCCCTTTGATTTTGCTGACGCGGCTTTGCACAGCAAGGTATTCCAGGATGCGGTCTTTGACCCGCTCCAGACCGTAATGATCGGTATCCAGCGTTTCCTGCGCCTTGCGTAAGTCTTTTTTGACTTTACTGCGCGCATTCCACGGCACCTGAACCATCCAGTCGATATAGCCGCGAACCACTGTTGCTTCAGCAGACATCGGCGACATCATTTTCAGCTTCTGCAGTTCTGCTTCTGTTTTTTCGCGCGCTTCTTTCGGCATATTAGCCGCGTCAATCTTGCGCTTCAGCGCTTCATTTTCATCCGGCGCATCATCCATTTCGCCCAGTTCTTTCTGAATAGCCTTCATCTGCTCATTCAGATAGTACTCGCGCTGGCTTTTTTCCATCTGTTTTTTGACGCGATTACGGATGCGCTTTTCAACCTGCAGCAGGTCGATTTCCGACTCCATCATCGCCATCAGGTATTCCAGACGTTCGTTGACGTCAGCCATTTCCAGCACAGATTGTTTATCTGCCAGCTTGAGCGGCATATGTGCCGCAACGGTATCGGCAAGACGTGCAGCATCATCGATGCTGTTCAGCGAGGTCAGGACTTCTGGTGGAATCTTTTTGTTCAGCTTGATATAGCCTTCAAACTGATTGATGGCCGTACGGACCAGCACTTCCTGTTCGCGCTCTTCAATCTCTGGCGCAACCAGATATTCGGCTTCAGCGACAAAATGTTCGCCGTTATCCGTTAATGAGGTGATATTTGCCCGCTGCAGACCTTCAACCAGCACTTTAACCGTGCCATCGGGCAGCTTGAGCATTTGTAAAATGGATGCAACGGTCCCTACCGAGAAGAGATCGTTAATGCCAGGTTCATCCGTTGAAGCCTCTTTCTGTGCAACCAGCATGATCTTTTTATCGTGATCCATTGCGGCTTCGAGGCACCGAATCGATTTTTCCCGACCAACAAACAACGGAATTACCATGTGCGGATAAACCACCACGTCGCGCAGAGGCAACACGGGGATTTCAATGCGTTCAGAACGCTCAGGATTCATAGAGCTCTCTCTTAGTTTAATTTTCCGCCAGGTGATGGGCACCGCATAATGCAGGGAATGTGCAGTTTAACCCACAGGTATTTGAGTATATGGGGATGATGAGCAGACATTCAATGTTCAGCGGGCGAGAAATAGTAAAGGGGAAACGAATTTCCCCTTTTTTAACTATCTTGCTGGATTGTGGTGATTATTTATTCGCCAGAAGCCTGAGCTTCATGTTTGCCATAAATAAGCATAGGTGCAGATTGCCCCTCAATGACGGAGTCATCAATAACCACTTTTTCAACATCATCCATCGAAGGCAGATCGTACATGGTATCGAGTAATGCGCCTTCAACAATTGATCTTAAGCCACGGGCACCGGTTTTGCGCGAGTTCGCTTTTTTGGCAATCGCCGTCAAAGCTTCATCACGGAATTCCAACTCAACGCCTTCAAGATTAAACAGCGCCTGATATTGTTTAGTCAGTGCATTTTTTGGCTCACGCAGAATTTGAATCAGCGCTTCTTCGCTAAGTTCGTTAAGCGTTGCCACTACAGGCAGACGACCAATGAACTCAGGAATCAAGCCAAACTTGATCAGATCTTCCGGCTCAACCTGCTCCAGCAACTGGCCTTCAGATGCTTTCTCAGACTTGCCTTTCACCGTAGCACCAAAACCTATACCTGAGCCGGTTTCAACGCGTTGCGAAATCACTTTATCGAGACCTGCAAATGCGCCGCCGCAGATAAACAGAATCTTGGAGGTATCAACCTGCAAGAATTCCTGCTGAGGATGCTTACGGCCACCCTGTGGCGGAACCGCAGCCACGGTGCCCTCAATCAGCTTCAGCAGCGCCTGCTGAACGCCCTCGCCCGACACGTCACGCGTGATAGACGGGTTGTCAGATTTGCGAGAAATCTTATCAATTTCATCGATATAAACGATTCCGCGTTGCGCTTTCTGCACATCGTAGTCACATTTCTGCAGCAGCTTCTGGATGATGTTTTCCACATCTTCACCCACGTAACCGGCTTCGGTCAGCGTGGTGGCATCCGCCATGGTAAAAGGCACATCCAGCAGTCGAGCCAGCGTTTCAGCTAACAACGTTTTACCGCTACCGGTAGGACCGATCAGCAAAATGTTACTTTTGCCCAGTTCAATGCCGTTACTGGTATCGCCGTTACGCAAGCGCTTGTAATGGTTATATACCGCTACAGCCAACACTTTTTTCGCCTTTTCCTGGCCGATAACATAATCGTCGAGGTGATGGCGGATTTCATGTGGCGTTGGCAATGCGCTACGCTCGCGATGCGGAGCCACTTCTTTTATCTCTTCGCGAATGATGTCGTTACACAGATCGACACACTCATCGCAGATATACACTGACGGCCCGGCAATCAGCTTACGCACTTCATGCTGGCTTTTGCCGCAAAAAGAGCAGTACAGCAACTTCCCTGAACCGTCTTTGCGCTTATCTGTCATCAGCTAACCTCTTCTTTTATCTTCTCCCGCAGGAAAATGCGGTGCTGGCCGCGACATGCGGCGGCCAATATTCATACGCCTCGTGAGCGTTTACTCCGTTAACTATAGAACGGATAAACGAACCGGGCCTTATTCGCGATGCGTCAGAATGGAATCGACAAGGCCATACTCTACCGCTTCGCTGGCTGAGAGGAAACGATCCCGCTCGGTATCTTTCTCAATTTCAGCCAATGTCTTGCCGGTATGTTCCGCCATCAGCTCATTCATACGCTGCTTCACTTTCAAAATTTCACGCGCATGAATTTCAATGTCGGTCGCCTGGCCCTGATACCCGCCCAACGGCTGGTGAATCATGACCCGCGAGTTAGGTAGACAAAAACGTTTACCTTTAGTGCCCGCAGTCAGCAAAAATGCACCCATTGAACAGGCCTGGCCCATACAGATAGTGCTGACATCAGGTTTGATAAACTTCATCGTGTCATAAATTGACATGCCCGCAGTAATAACACCGCCTGGGGAGTTAATATAGAGGTAGATGTCTTTTTCGGGATTTTCTGCTTCGAGAAACAGCATCTGGGCGACGATCAGGTTCGCCATGTGATCTTCAACCTGGCCGGTCAGAAAGATCACGCGCTCTTTAAGCAGGCGAGAATAGATATCGTATGAGCGCTCGCCACGGGAGGTTTGTTCAACCACCATCGGCACCAGCGCCATATTTGGTGCAGTAAATTCACGTTCGCCACTGTATGACATTACCATCTCCTGGATAAATTTCATTTGGCCACAACTCAACCGATTCTACTCGAGGAGAGACAGCAAGACTATGCTCCCGCTCCGTAGCCGATGCCAGTAGCACGGTTAATCAGCCAGCGTAGTTACAGCTTCTGTACAGAGGGATCTGGGGATCGAGCTCAGTTATTTCAAGCATAACAACGTTTTCATTAATCGCTAACCTTGAAAATCAGCTTAACGGTTATTTTGCCGGATAATTAAACGAATAGCTGATAAAAGAGCGCTTTCCCTGAGCCATAAAAGCAAAAAGCCCACTACTTTGCAGTAGCGGGCTGAGTAGCAGGTCGTGCGGATTATCAGGCTGTAGCAGTCTGATTCATCAGATCCTGGAAGCTGGTGGCTTTTTCAGTCACTTTCGCTTTTTCCAGTACCGCTTCAACAGCCTGCTCTTCCAGGGCAACGTTGCGCATGTTGTTCATCAGCTCGTTGTTTTTGCTGTAGAACTCGATGACTTCCTGTGGATCTTCGTAGGCAGACGCCATCTCTTCGATCAGCGTTTGCACACGTGCTTCGTCTGCTTTCAGTTCGTGAGTGCGAATAACTTCGCCCAGCAGGAGACCGACAACAACGCGACGCTTTGCCTGCTCTTCGAACAGTTCACGCGGTAATTCCAGTGCCTGGTTTTCATTGCCGCCGAAACGCTGTGCAGCCTGACGACGCAGCACGTCGATCTCGCTGTCAACCAGCGCAGCTGGCACATCGATTTCGTTAGCATTCACTAAACCGTCAATCGCCTGGGTTTTTACACGGTTACGCACAGCGCCTTTCAGTTCACGTTCCATGTTCTTACGTACTTCAGCACGCAGACCGGCAACGGAACCATCTTCCACGCCAAAGCGAGAAATGAACTCTTCAGTCAGTTCAGGCAGCTCACGCTCTTCAACTTTCTTCAGCACGATTTCAAACTTAGCATCTTTCCCTTTCAGGTTTTCAGCATGGTAATCGTCCGGGAATTTAACGTTGATCGTGAAGGTTTCGCCTGCTTTATGGCCAGCAACACCTTCTTCAAAGCCTGGGATCATGCGACCCTGTCCCATAGCGAGAACGAAATCAGTGGCTTTGCCGCCTTCAAACTCTTCACCATCGACAGAACCGGTGAAATCGATGGTCGCGCGATCTTCAGTGGTCGCAGCTTTATCAGTCTCTTTCCAGATAGCCTGCTGCTTACGCAGGGTTTCCAGCATGGCGTCAACGTCTTCATCAGTTACGTTCACAACTGGCTTTTCTACTTCGATAGATTCCAGATCTTTCAGCTCTACTTCCGGATAGACTTCAAACTCAACGGAGTAAGTGAAATCGCCGCCTTGCTGATATTCACCCGGCACATAGTTAGGTGCGCCAGCTGGATTAATCTTTTCTTTGATGATTGCATCGACAAAGTTACGCTGCATCAGATCGCCCAGTACGTCCTGACGAACAGACGCGCCGTAACGCTGAGACACAACGGTCATCGGCACTTTACCTTTGCGGAAACCATCAATACGGACTTTCTTAGCTACTTCAACCAGCTCTTTTTTCACTGCGCTTTCAATGCTGTCAGCAGGGACAGTAATCGTAACGCGACGGCCAAGGCCCTGAGTGGTTTCTACTGAAACTTGCATCTTGTTACCTCAAAAAATCACGTGCTCGGTCAACTTCAGACACCACACATAGTGAAAATGCGCCGTATCCAATAACCGGGAGCGCTTCTGTCATCAGAATCACAATCCCTGTTACCAGTAGCATCCCGAAGACATTCCGGAAAAATAGACGCAGCATTATAGCGACATCACCTTAATGAGTCGAGAACGCAAACCCGCTGCTTTTCCAGCTATTTCACGGTCTGTGCCGCAAAAACGACGAAAAGCCCGGCGACAAAAAAACGGCCCGCAGGCCGTTTATTGCATCGTCGCCGGTTACGCCAGCGTTCCCGCGCCTCGGCAATTCGGAGATGCCGGTACTGTATCCTGCAATCCTTCCCACTCTTTTACCGTGTAAGTATGTAACGCTAAAGCATGGACGCTGCCCGCCAACTCTTCTGACAACAGGCCATAGATAGCGCGATGACGTGCCAGAAATCGTTGCCCGATAAACTCATCACTGACAATCACCACTTTGAAGTGGCTTTCTGAACCCGCCGGTACATTGTGACGGTAGCTTTCATCATGTACTTCCAAATGTATTGGTTGAAACGCTACACGCAACTTTTCTTCTATTTGCTCGCGAATCATAGTGTCACTCCTCATGGCTCTCTACGGCGCCCCATCTCATTCAATATTAGTTGGTTTTATACTTTATCCGTATCAGCGAAGCGAAAATAATCTGTTACGCACTCATGCGATAGCAGGTGATATGCCCGCTACAGGTTGGTAAAGGCGCTGAAATTTGCTTTGTTGCAGATGCCGCAAGATGATGAATTTACATGCTATCAGGGCTTCCTTACCTGCGCGGCAATGATATGATGACGGCAGTTTTGCAGACCACTAACACAGCCTAAAGAGACAATAAGCATGTATAAGAAATTACTTTTCCCACTGCTGGCCTTGATTTTGGCTGGTTGTGCAAGCACTACAAATACGCTGAACGTTCAGCCTAAAATTGAACTGCCGCAGCAGGATCCAAGCCTGACCGGTATTACTGTCAGTATCAACGGCGCCGACCAGCGTGCCGATCAGGCACTTGCCAAAGTTAACCGCGATGGACAGTTGGTAACATTGACGCCTTCGCGCGATCTGCGTTTCCTGCTGCAGGAAGTGCTGGAAAAGCAGATGACCACACGCGGTTACATGGTCGGTCCGAATGGCGCGGTTGATCTGCAAATCGTGGTTAACAACCTCTATGCCGACGTTACACAAGGTAGCGTGCGTTACAGCATTACCACTAAAGCGGATGTGTCTATTATCGCTACCGCGAAAAATGGTAATAAGCAGGTCAAAAACTATCGCCAGACCTACAGCGTAGAAGGCGCGTTTAGCGCAACCAACGCTAAAATCACTAATGCCGTTAACGCCACGCTTGGCGATGTCATCAGCGATATGGCCCAAGATACCAGTGTGAACAGTTTCATTAAGCAAAACGCCCGCTAATTATCTCCTGTGCCCGGCCTGTGCCGGGCATGTCTGTTAAGGTTTGTATGACCCCTTCTTATCTGCGCATGTTTACCCAGCCCAAAGCGGCTATCTTGTTAATGCTGGGATTCGCTTCCGGGCTACCGCTGGCGCTGACCGCGGGCACGTTGCAAGCATGGATGACTGTGGAAAACATAGACCTGAAGACCATCGGTTTTTTCTCTCTGGTCGGTCAGGCCTATGTTTTCAAATTTCTGTGGGCACCTTTTATGGATCGCTACACGCCGCCATTTTTTGGGCGTAGACGCGGCTGGCTGTTGCTGACTCAATTCGCCTTGTTGGCAGGCATTGTCACTATGGGCTTTTTGCGTCCTTCACAGGATCTCACTCTGATGGCCGCTGTCGCCGTGGCGATTGCCTTTTGTTCAGCCTCGCAGGATATCGTTTTTGACGCATGGAAAACGGATATCTTGCCTGCGCAGGAGCGAGGCAGCGGCGCGGCATTGACCGTATTAGGCTATCGATTGGCAATGCTGGTTTCTGGCGGATTAGCGCTGTGGCTGGCTGACCGCTGGCTTGGCTGGCAGTTAACCTACTGGCTGATGGCAGCGTTAATGCTGCCTGCAATTTTCGCTACCTTGATGGCTGATGAACCTCAAGCAGTCAGCAGCCAGCCCAGAACGCTGGAACAGGCAGTAGCCGCTCCCCTGCGCGATTTCTTTAGCCGCAACAATGCCTGGCTTATGCTGTCATTAATCATTCTTTACAAGCTTGGCGATGCATTTGCCGCCAGCCTGACCACCACCTTTTTGATTCGCGGCCTGGGCTTCCAGGCGGGAGATGTGGGTCTGGTCAATAAAAGCCTTGGACTGTTAGCGACAATCATTGGCGCTTTATACGGCGGCGTGTTGATGCAGCGCCTGTCGTTATTCCGTGCGCTGATGATATTTGGCCTGTTACAGGCCGTCTCTAACTTCGCTTACTGGCTGCTTGCCGTGACGCCACAGCATCTGTGGACCATGGGCAGTGCGGTATTTATTGAAAACCTGTGTGGTGGCATGGGCACAGCGGCCTTTGTTGCCTTGTTAATGACGCTGTGTAATAAGAACTTTTCTGCAACCCAGTTTGCTCTGCTTTCCGCCCTTTCGGCAGTAGGTCGGGTGTATGTAGGGCCCGCTGCCGGCTGGTTTGTAGAGCTGTGGGGGTGGCCACTGTTTTACGCCTTCTCGGTAGTGGCCGCGCTGCCAGGGTTGCTGCTGCTGTGGGCATGCCGCGATACACTGACGCTGAGCCAAAAAACAGGCGCATTTTTGCCTCGCGTTGAGTTAACCATTGCGTATTGCTTGAGTCTGAAGCTGTTGATGCTGGGTGCGCTGCTGCTGTTGATCTGGCTTATGCTATTGATAGCCAATATGTTGCATTTTTCTCTCGCTGACCATCTGCTGAGTGCGCTGTTCAGCAGCGGTTTAGCGTTGGTTCTTGCCAGCATTATTGTCGGCTCAGTTCTGGATTATGTTGCGTTACGGCGCACCCGTTACAATTAACGTTACGACTAGCTTAAAATGCACATTGCGCAGCCGCAAAAATTAATAAAGTTTTGAGAACAAAATATTTTTAAAATAACTTCAAAGCGGGAAAATGTGCATAAGGGCTTATTTTCAACCGGAGCGTTATTATATTTGTATAATTATTGTCTCCCAAATGATACGCAGATGTTAAATAATCATGTCCTGGTTTCATCGTTTATAATTTAGATGTTTTTTACTGCATTTTCTTCATTAGTTTTTGTTATATTATACTCAACTGCTTGCCAGAATTGAGATTTTGTCACGCTGCGAAACATCTGTGATGCTCTTAGCAAAAGGTGTCAACGGCACCCTGACGCAATCTTAAGCTGGTTTACAGTAATGCAACCTTCCCGTAAAATGCCGCCACACTTAAACGACAATAGAGCCCTTGTCATTGAGGTCGTTAAATGAGACTCAAGAAATACAATAAAAGTTTGGGGATTTTGTCATTAATCGCGGGCACTTTATTGCTAAGTGGCTGTGATAATGCATTGTTAAATCCTAAAGGTCAGATTGCATTGGAGCAACGTTCACTGATACTGACAGCCTTTGGCTTGATGTTGATTGTTGTTATTCCAGCAGTTCTGATGGCCGTCGTGTTTGCCTGGAAATATCGGGCGTCCAATACGAATGCCAAATATAGCCCTAACTGGTCGCACTCGAACAAAGTTGAAGCCGTGGTCTGGACGATTCCGATCCTGATCATCATCTTCCTTGGTGTGTTAACGTGGAAATCAACCCACGCCCTGGAGCCGAGCAAACCGCTGGCTTCTGACGTGAAACCGGTTGAGATCGATGTTGTCGCCCTGGACTGGAAATGGCTGTTCATCTATCCGGAGCAAGGTATTGCAACTGTGAACCAGATTGCTTTCCCGGCGAACACCCCAGTTAGCTTTAAAATCACTTCCAATAGCGTCATGAACTCGTTCTTCATTCCTACCCTTGGCAGCCAGATTTATGCCATGGCCGGTATGCAGACCAAGTTGCATTTGATTGCGAACGAACCCGGTACTTTTGACGGCATCTCTTCTAACTTCAGCGGCCGTGGTTTCTCAGGCATGAAGTTCAAAGCGATTGCTACTCAGAACGATGCTGAATTCCAGCAGTGGGTTGCGAAAGTGAAAGCTGCACCTAATGCCCTGGCCAACATGGAGGATTTCGAGAAATTGGCAGCGCCAAGCGAAAACCATCCGGTTGAATATTTCTCTTCAGCGAACCCTGAACTGTTTGTGCAAATCATCAACAAGTTCAAGATGAGCCACGGGAAAATGGACATGCCAAAGCACGAAGGTATGGACATGAGTAAATCCGCGACGGCGGGAGCCGAGGAATAAAACGATGTTCGGAAAATTAACACTGGATGCAGTGCCGTATCATGAACCGATTATCATGGTTACGGTTGCCGGTATCATTCTAGGTGGCCTGGCGGTTGTTGCTGCCCTCACCTACTTTGGTAAATGGCAATATCTTTGGTCGGAATGGTTAACCTCGGTTGACCACAAAAAATTAGGCATCATGTACATCATCATGGCATTTGTCATGCTGCTGCGTGGTTTTGCCGATGCAATTATGATGCGTACCCAGCAGGTGCTGGCATCCGCAGGTGAAGCGGGCATTTTGCCACCGCACCACTACGATCAGATCTTTACCGCCCACGGCGTTATCATGATCTTCTTCGTAGCGATGCCATTCGTGGTCGGCCTGATGAACCTGGCTGTTCCTCTGCAGATCGGTGCGCGCGACGTTGCTTTCCCGTTCCTGAATAACCTGAGCTTCTGGTTCACCGCTGTTGGTGTGATCCTGGTTAACCTGTCACTGGGTGTGGGCGAATTCGCACAGACCGGTTGGCTGGCTTATCCGCCGCTCTCGGGTGCGGAGTACAGTCCTGGCGTAGGGGTAGATTACTGGATCTGGTCGTTGCAGCTCTCCGGTATTGGTACCACCCTGACCGGCGTGAACTTCTTTGTGACTATCCTGAAAATGCGTGCACCAGGCATGAGCCTGTTCAAAATGCCGGTTTTCACCTGGACAGCACTTTGTACTAACGTCCTGATCATTGCTGCGTTCCCGGTGCTTACCGTGACGCTGGCGCTGTTGACGCTTGATCGTTACCTCGACTTCCATTTCTTCACCAATGAAATGGGCGGTAACATGATGATGTACGTCAACCTGATTTGGGTCTGGGGTCACCCGGAAGTGTACATTCTTGTTCTGCCGGTATTCGGTGTTTTCGCTGAAATCACTGCGACCTTCTCCAAGAAACGTCTGTTTGGCTACACCTCACTGGTTTGGGCTACCATCGCCATTACCGTGCTGTCGTTTATCGTTTGGTTGCACCACTTCTTTACTATGGGTGCAGGCGCAAACGTCAACGCCTTCTTCGGCATCATGACGATGATTATCGCTATCCCAACCGGCGTTAAGATCTTTAACTGGCTTTTCACCATGTATCAGGGCCGCATTCAGATGCACTCTGCGATGTTGTGGACAGTTGGCTTCCTGGTCACCTTCTCTATCGGTGGTATGACCGGTGTTCTGCTGGCAGTGCCAGGCGCAGACTTCGTGCTGCATAACAGCCTGTTCCTGATCGCACACTTCCATAACGTGATTATCGGTGGTGTGGTGTTTGGTTGTATGGCTGGTGTGACCTACTGGTTCCCGAAAGCGTTCGGCTTTACCCTGAATGAAACCTGGGGCAAGCGCGCGTTTTGGTTCTGGATTATCGGCTTCTTTGTTGCCTTTATGCCGCTGTACGTGCTGGGCTTTATGGGCATGACACGTCGTCTGAGCCAGGATATTGATCCTCAGTTCCACTCACTGCTGGTTATTGCCGCAGTCGGTGCAGCGCTGATCGCTTGCGGTATCCTTTGTCAGCTGACCATGTTCTGGGTATCGGTACGTGACCGCGATCAGAACCGTGACCTGACTGGCGATCCATGGGGTGGCCGTACGCTGGAGTGGGCAACCTCTTCACCACCACCGTTCTATAACTTTGCTGTAGTGCCTCATGTTCACGAGCGCGATGCGTTCTGGGAAATGAAAGAGAAAGGCGAAGCTTATACTCAACCGGCTAAATATGAAGAGATTCATATGCCGAAGAACAGTGGTGCCGGTATTGTTATCGCCGCGTTCGCTACGCTGTTTGGTTTCGCTATGATCTGGCATATCTGGTGGCTGGCGGGTCTGTCCTTCCTGGGCATTATTGTTTCCTGGATTGTGAAGAGCTTTGACGAAGACGTGGACTACTACGTGCCGGTTAAAGTGATCGAGCAGCTGGAGAAACAGCACTTTGACGAAATCAGCAAAGCAGGTCTGAAATAATGTCAACTGAAACTGCGATTAAACATCATCACGACGACGCCCATGCGGAGCATGGGCATCACGATGCAGGAGCCAATAAGATCTTTGGCTTCTGGATCTACCTCATGAGTGACTGCATTATCTTCGCAACCCTTTTTGCGACCTATGCAGTAATGATGAATAACACTGCCGGTGGCCCGGCAGGGAAAGACATCTTTGAGTTACCGTTTGTGCTCGGTGAAACAGCGCTTCTGCTGTTAAGCTCCATCACCTATGGCATGGCCGTTATCTCAATGAACCATGACAAGAAAGGTGGCGTGAATGCCTGGCTTGCGCTGACGTTCTTGTGCGGTCTTGGCTTCATCTGTATGGAAATCTATGAATTCCATCATCTGATTGCTGAAGGTTACGGTCCGAACACCAGTGGATTCCTCTCTGGCTTCTTTACGCTGGTAGGTACGCATGGTCTGCACGTGACTTCTGGTCTGATTTGGATGCTGGTACTGATGTTCCAGATCTCCAAACGTGGCCTGACCTCAACAAACCGTACACGTATTCTGTGTTTGAGCTTGTTCTGGCACTTCCTTGACGTGGTATGGATTTGTGTATTTACCATTGTTTATCTGATGGGAGCCATGTAATGAGTCACTCAACCAACGAACATGTTGTCCCACATAGCACCGTGAAGTCCTATATGGTTGGCTTCATCCTTTCTATCATCCTGACCGGTATTCCGTTCTGGATGGTAATGGATGGCAGCGCATCACATACCACGATTATTGGTGTCGTTGTCGCTTGTGCGGTTGTTCAGGTTATCGTTCACCTGATTTACTTCCTGCACCTGGATACGAAAACTGAAGGCGGCTGGAACATGGTCGCCATCGTTTTCTCGGCACTCATCATTCTGATCGTTGTTGTAGGCTCGCTGTGGATTATGTGGAACCTCAACTACAACATGATGGTTCACTAAAGAGTCGCATGTAATGATTAAGCAATACCTGCAAGTAACAAAACCAGGAATTATTTTCGGGAATTTAATTTCTGTCATTGGCGGATTTTTGCTGGCGTCCAAAGGCAGCATTGATTACGTCCTGTTTCTCTCCACCCTGGTAGGTGTTTCGCTAGTGGTTGCATCAGGTTGTGTATTCAACAACGTGATTGACCGCGACATCGACCGCAAAATGGAGCGGACCAAGAATCGAGTGCTGGTGAAAGGCCTTATCTCTCCGAAAGTAAGCCTGGTTTATGCAACCGCGTTAGGTATTGCTGGCTTTGCGTTACTCTATCTCGGAGCAAACCCGCTGGCCATGTGGCTGGCGGTGATGGGCTTCGTGGTGTATGTCGGCATTTACAGCCTCTATATGAAGCGTAATTCCGTTTATGGCACGCTGATTGGCAGCCTGTCAGGCGCGGCGCCTCCGGTTATCGGTTACTGTGCAGTAACGGGCAACTTTGATACCGGTGCGCTGATCCTGCTGGCTATCTTCAGTCTGTGGCAGATGCCACATTCTTACGCCATTGCGATTTTCCGCTTCAAAGATTATCAGGCAGCTAATATCCCGGTTCTGCCAGTAGTGAAAGGCATTTCGGTGGCAAAAAATCATATTACGCTCTACATTTTGGCGTTTATGATTGCCACGCTGATGCTGACGCTTGGCGGCTATGCGGGTTATAAGTATCTGATCGTCGCGGCGGCAGTCAGTGTCTGGTGGTTAGGCATGGCGCTTTCCGGTTACAAAACCTCAAACGATCGTGTTTGGGCGCGTAAACTGTTTGTTTTCTCCATTGTCGCCATTACGGCACTGAGCGTGATGATGTCGATTGACTTCATGACGCCTGCATCGAAAGATATGCTGACCTACGTGTGGTAATCGCACAAAGCAATATCATCAGGGGGCGCGATTATCGCGCCCTTTCTTTTTGTTACCACTGCTTAAAAACTATTATTTTACCCGCCCTGCCCTGCTCCTTAAAATAGTGCCAGCAAATTAACTGAGGTAGTAATGAACGATAATAAAATGACTCCAGTGGAGCTGCGTGCCACTTGGGGCTTAGGCACGGTTTTCTCATTACGCATGCTGGGTATGTTTATGGTTCTTCCCGTATTAACGACATACGGCATGGCATTGCAGGGTGCCAGCGAAACGTTAATCGGATTGGCTATCGGCATTTACGGTCTGGCTCAGGCTATTTTTCAAATTCCTTTTGGACTGCTCTCAGATCGCATCGGTCGTAAGCCGTTGATTGTGGGCGGTCTGCTGATATTCGTCCTTGGCAGCATCATTGCGGCAAACACCACGTCAATATGGGGCGTGATTTTAGGTCGTGCGTTGCAGGGCTCCGGGGCGATTGCCGCAGCCGTGATGGCGTTACTTTCCGACCTGACGCGCGAGCAAAATCGCACCAAGGCGATGGCCTTTATCGGCATTAGCTTTGGCATTACCTTCGCCATTGCCATGGTAGTGGGACCGGTGGTCACTCATCATTACGGACTGCATGCGCTGTTCTGGATGATTGCCGCACTGGCCTCGTGCGGCATTCTTATCACGTTGTTCGTGGTGCCGAGTGCGCCACAGCATTTGCTTAACCGCGAATCGGGCATGGTGAAAGGCAGCTTCCGCAAAGTATTAGCCAACACCCGCCTGCTGAAGCTTAACTTTGGCATTCTCTGCCTGCATGTTTTGCTGATGTCCAGCTTTGTTGCCCTGCCTGGCCAGTTTGAGCAGGCGGGTTTTCCCGCCGATCAGCACTGGAAAGTCTATCTGGCAACCATGCTGATTGCTTTTGCGGGCGTGGTGCCTTTTATCATCTACGCTGAAGTTAAGCGCCGGATGAAGCGCGTTTTTGTCAGCTGCGTTGCGCTAATTCTGATCGCTGAAATTGTGCTGTGGGGCGCAGGTAACCACTTCTGGACGCTGGTGGTTGGCGTCCAGTTATTCTTTTTTGCTTTCAACCTGATGGAAGCCATCTTACCGTCGTTGATCAGCAAAGAGTCGCCCGCGGGCTATAAAGGCACAGCGATGGGCATCTATTCCACCAGCCAGTTCATCGGTGTGGCCATTGGCGGCAGCATGGGCGGCTGGCTGTTTGGCCAGTTTGATGCACAAACGGTATTTTTAGCAGGTGCCATTGTTGCCGCAGTATGGCTGCTGGTCAGCACCACCATGAGTGAGCCGCCTTATGTCAGCAGCCTGCGTATCGTACTGAGCGAAAAAGCGTTACAACAGCGTGATCTTGAAGCACGCCTGAAGGCGCAGGAAGGGGTCAACTCGGTGTTTATCGTGCCGGAAGAGCGCAGCGCCTACGTTAAAATAGACAGCAAAGTGACTAATCGACTGGAGCTGGAAGCCTTAATCGCCAGCGCCTGAAAATCGGCCCCGTTCAGCGGGGCCTGATATTTTAGTCGCGGAAATTTTTAAACTGAAACGGCTGCCCCAGATTCCCACTTTTTACCAGCGCCATAGCGCTTTGCAGATCGTCGCGTGACTTACCGGTGACACGCAGTGATTCACCCTGAATCTGCGTCTGCACTTTGATCTTGCTCTCTTTGATCAGCTTAACAATTTTCTTCGCCATATCCGCTTCGATGCCTTTTTTCAGGGTGGCATCCAGCATCCAGGTTTTACCGCTGTGTTCGATCTCTTCGGGCACTTCGATCGCTGCACCTTCAATACCACGCTTCAACAACTTCTCGCGCAGGATTTCGATCAGTTGCTTAACCTGGAAATCAGACTCACTCAGAACCTTGATGCTTTCGTTCTTCTCGTTCAGTTCAAAACTGGCCGTCACGTTACGGAAGTCAAAGCGCGTTGCGAGCTCACGATTGGCGTTCTCCACTGCGTTACGCACTTCCTGCAGATCAACTTCGGAAACGATATCGAAAGATGGCATTATTTTTTTCTCCTGAGGCTAAAGTGACATGCATAATACCCGCCTTGCGCAGCCAAAAAAACCGTCTGTCGCGAAAGCTATACTTAACAGGCTACGTAACCCCCACCCGCAGGAGAAACCATGAAAATTACCGTGCTGGGTTGTGGCGCCCTCGGGCAAATTTGGCTGACGGCGCTTCAACGCCAGGGCCATGAAGTTCAGGGCTGGCTCCGTGTGGCGCAGCCTTACTGTTCGGCAAATGTCATCACGCCAGACGGCGTCACACTGAATCAAACCTTTATTGCTAACGATCCGCTTTTTCTCAGCGAAAGCGACCTGCTGTTGGTTACGCTAAAAGCCTGGCAGGTTTCCACCGCGGTGAAGAACCTTGAGCCGCTGTTATCGTCTGGCTGCGCAATACTGTTGTTACACAACGGCATGGGTACGCTGGAAGAGCTAGGCGCCATCGCCCAACCGCTCTTAAACGGGATCACCACTCACGCTGCCAGGCATGACGATACCGTCGTCGTGCATGTTGCCGCAGGCGTCACGCATATTGGTCCGGCTAATGCTGAAGGCGCAACCTTAAGCGATCTGGCAGAAGTGCTTCACCATGCCCTGCCGGATGTAGCCTGGCATAACCATATCGCCTCAGCCAGCTGGAATAAGCTGGCGGTTAACTGTGTGATCAACCCGCTCAGCGTGGAACATAACTGCCAGAACGGCGATCTGCTGGTGCATCGCGAGCAGATTGCCTTGCTGTGTGACGAAATCGCTGAGGTGATGGTGCGTGAAGGTGAACATACATCATCAGAAAGCCTACAGGATTATGCGATCGCCGTGATGCAAAGCACCGCGGCTAACACCTCTTCTATGCTGCAAGACATTCGTGCTCAGCGACGAACTGAAATCGAATACATTACCGGTTACCTGTTGCGCCGCGCACGGGCACAGGGTCTGACCGCGCCGGAAAATCGGCGTCTTTATGAACTCGTTAAAAACAAGGAGTCGTGGTATGAGCGTGAACGTATTGGTTTGCCTGGCACATGGCAGTGAAGAAACCGAAGCCGTCACTACTATCGATTTGCTGGTGCGCGGTGGCATCAAGGTGACTACTGCAAGCGTGGAGAGCGATGGCTCGCTGGAAATCACCTGTTCACGTGGCGTCCGCCTGCTGGCAGATGCGCCGCTGGTGGCCGTTGCCGATGGTGAGTTCGATGCCATCATTTTGCCCGGCGGTTTACGGGGAGCCGAAACCTTTCGCGACAGTCCCCTGCTGATAGAAACAGTGCGTCACTTTCATCAGTCCGGACGTATCGTGGCAACAATTTGCGCCGCTACCGGCACGGTGCTGATTCCGCACGCGCTGTTCCCGGTAGGTAACATGACCGGCTTTCCTGGTTTAAAAGAGACCATTCCGGAAGCGCAATGGATGGAGAGACGCGTGGTGTGGGATCGTCGGGTTAACCTGCTAACCAGCCAGGGTCCGGGTACGGCAATGGATTTCGCGTTGAAGATGATTGATCTGCTGGTGGGAAAAGAGATGGCTCAGGAAGTTGCCGCGCAGCTGGTGTTGCCGCCCGGCATTTATGACTATCGCGAGTAACGATGCTGCATCTACTCTGGCCGCCGTTTTTGCTATACGGCGGCCAGGGTGAACCGATCAGGGCCGATAAACCTTAACATTTTTGAAGCCCTGCTCATGCAGATAGAGCGCCTGCAGACGGCTCATCACGCCGCGATCGCAGTATAACAACCAGGTTTTACTCTGATCGAGATCGGCAAAGTGGCTGCCAAGCTTATAGAAAGGCATCGATTTGATCTCGACGCCTGTCACGTTCAGCGGGCGGCTATCCTGCTCATCAATAGAACGAATATCCAGCACCGCATCGCTGTCACCGAATGAAGCCACGGTTTCCACTTCGATCACTTCTTCTTCCGTCTGCTCGGCAATCTCGCGGATATCAACGTTAGTGGCTTCCTGCACCACCCGCTCCAGAATGGAGAAGTCGAAATTTTGCTCTTCCGCTTCGATCTTCGCCTTCACTGCTCTCACCGTTGGGCTTTTGGAGATTACCCCACAATATTCTGGCATGGTACGGGCGAAGTCTTCGGTGCCGATTGCCCGGGCAACGTTGATGATGTGCTCTTTATCGTGGGAGATCAGCGGGCGCAAAATCAGCGTATCGCTGGCGTTGTCGATTAAGCGCAGGTTGGTTAACGTCTGGCTGGAAACCTGGCCCAACGCTTCGCCGGTGACCAGCGCCTGCACGCCATAGCGTTCAGCTACCAGCGAGGCGGCGCGCACCATCATGCGTTTCAGCACCACGCCCATCTGGCCATCTTCCACCCGCTCAAGAATCTCGCCGACCACTGGCTCAAAGTTGATGGCGACAAAGCGCACCCGGTGAGATCGACCAAAACGGTTCCACAAATAATGTGCGACCTGACGAACGCCAATCTCATGCGCGGCGCCGCCCAGGTTAAAGAAGCAATAATGCACGCGGCAACCGCGACGCATCAGCATATAGCTGGAGACGCCGGAATCGAATCCGCCAGAGATCAGCGACAGCACATCATCCTGCGTGCCAATCGGGAAGCCGCCAATGCCTTCATAACGGCCGTTGACCAGCATCAGGCGATCGTTATCGATCTCAAGGTTGATCGTTTCCTGAGGATGGTTAAGCTTAACCGATGCGCTCTCGACATGCTGATTCAGGCCGCCACCAACATAACGCTCAACATCCTGCGAGCTAAAATCATGTTGGCCGCGTCGTTTAACGCGCACGCAGAACGTTTTACCTTCGATGCGGCTGCGGTATAACTCCAGCGTCTGCTCAAAGATATGATGCATATCGGTATAGGCGCGATCTTCCACTTCCAGCACGTGGTGAATACCGGGAATACGCTGCAGCTCGTCGATTAGCGCTTCGCGCATCGACACTTTTTTAGCGCGCACCTCGATATGATCCCAGTGGCGGACAACCGCCAACTCGTCATCCACTTCTTTAAGCGTATTGCGAATGTTGCTGGTCAGGATTTTGATAAAGCGCAGTCGCACGGACTGACTTTTGATAGTAATTTCGGGGAATAACTTAATGATAAACTTCATGGCGGCACGGGTTCGTTGAGCAAATAAGTGCTAAAAGACGAAGCACTTAGCTGGTAAAATCATAGGATTGCGTTACAGCCAGCGGCTGTAAGCATCCGGGGAGCCGTATTGTATCACCATTCCCCTGGCGGCGCTTTAGCAACGGCCGCTATTGATTGTTTTGCTAATTATTTCCCGTCAGCTACCATGACCGCAGCAGAACGACATTTATTTGTGAAATGAGACCCACTATGCCAAAAAAAGCCGCAACCCCCGTCAGCTTTGAAAGCTCTCTGCAACAGCTGGAGCAAATTGTTCAACGCCTCGAAAGTGGCGATTTGCCACTGGAAGATGCCCTCAACGAATTTGAGCGCGGCGTGCAGCTGGCCAGAGTTGGGCAACAGACATTACAACAGGCGGAACAGCGCGTACAGATCCTCCTCAGCGACGACAAAAATGGTGAGCTGACCCCTTTTACAGCGGAAAATGAATAATGCATTTTTCTGATTTATTGCATGTTTATCACCAACGCGTAAACGACGCGCTCTCTCGCCTGTTAGCGCCACTGCCTTTTCAGGATTCTCCACTGGTGAATGCCATGGAATATGGGGCATTATTAGGTGGTAAGCGGCTGCGTCCTTTTCTGGTATATGCTACCGGCGAAATGCTGAAGGCAGATTCCGCCAGCCTTGATGCGCCTGCCGCCGCCATTGAGTGCATTCACGCTTACTCACTCATTCACGATGATCTTCCGGCTATGGATGACGATCGTCTGCGCCGTGGCCAGCCTACCTGCCACATCAAGTTTGGCGAAGATACGGCGATTCTCGCAGGCGATGCGCTGCAAACGCTGGCATTTTCTATCCTTACCGATGAACCGATGCCCGGCGTCAGCGCCGAATATCGTCTGGCAATGGTTTCAGAGCTTGCTCAGGCCAGTGGCGTGGCGGGCATGTGCGGTGGCCAGGCGCTGGATTTGCTGGCAGAGGGCAAGCAGGTCGACCTCGCCCAGCTGGAACAAATTCATCGACTTAAAACGGGTGCGCTGATCCGCGCAGCGGTAAGACTCGGCGCCCTTGCCGCCGGTGAAACCGGGAAAGCGGCCATGCCCGCGCTGGATCGTTACGCCAACGCTATCGGCCTGGCCTTTCAGGTGCAGGACGACATTCTTGATGTGGTCGGCGATACGGCAGTGCTCGGTAAACGTCAGGGCGCGGATGAAGAATTAGGTAAAAGCACCTATCCTGCGTTAATGGGTCTCGACAATGCGCGCGGAAAAGCCTGGGATCTTTATCAGGAAGCATTAGGTGCACTGGAAACGCTTGCGGCGCAATCTTTCAATACGATGCCATTACAGGCACTGGCAAGCTTCATAATTGAACGCGACAAATAACCATAATGAGTCACTGATGAGTTTTGATACAGCAAAATACCCGACACTGGCGTTAGCAGAAAGCGTTCAGGAGTTACGTTTATTGCCTAAAGAGAAGCTGCCAACCTTGTGTGGCGAGCTGCGGCAATACCTGCTGGATAGCGTAAGCCAGTCCAGCGGACACTTTGCTTCCGGCCTCGGCGTGGTGGAACTGACCGTTGCGCTGCATTACGTCTATAACACGCCTTTTGATCATCTGATCTGGGATGTGGGCCATCAGGCTTATCCACACAAGATTTTGACCGGCCGCCGCGATCGCATCGGCACCATCCGCAAAAAAGGCGGTCTGCATCCGTTCCCGTGGCGTGACGAAAGTGAATATGACGTGCTGAACGTTGGCCACTCTTCGACCTCGATCAGCGCCGGCCTGGGCATGGCCGTGGCGGCGGAAAAAGAGGGCCAGGGCCGTCGTACCGCCTGCATTATTGGCGATGGCGCAATCACTGCTGGTATGGCGTTTGAAGCGATGAATCATGCCGGCGACATTAAAGCGGATCTGCTGGTTATTCTGAATGACAACGAAATGTCGATCTCAGAAAACGTTGGCGCGCTTAATAATCGCCTCGCGCAAATCCTGTCGGGTAAAACCTATTCTCGTCTGCGTGAGGGCAGTAAAAAAGTGCTGACCGGCCTGCCGCCGATTAAGGAGCTGGTGAAACGCACCGAAGAGCACCTTAAAGGCATGGTGGTGCCCGGTACGCTGTTTGAAGAGCTCGGTTTTAACTACATCGGCCCGGTTGACGGTCACGATGTGCTGACGCTGGTGCAGACGCTGACTAACATGCGCGCGCTAAAGGGCCCGCAGTTCCTGCATATCATGACCAGAAAAGGCAAAGGCTATGCGCCTGCCGAAAACGATCCGATCGCCTGGCATGCGGTGCCGAAATTCGACCCAGCCAGCGGTTTGCTGCCGAAAAGCGCGGAAAGCCATCCCAGCTATTCAAAAGTGTTTGGCAGCTGGCTCTCTGAGATAGCAGCGACCGACAGCAAGCTGATGGCGGTGACGCCGGCCATGCGCGAAGGTTCTGGCATGGTGGCATTCTCCCGTGATTTCCCGGCGCAATACTTTGACGTGGCGATTGCCGAACAGCACGCGGTGACCTTTGCCGCAGGCCTGGCTATCGGTGGTTATAAGCCGGTCGTGGCAATTTACTCAACCTTTTTGCAGCGCGCCTACGATCAGCTGATTCATGACGTGGCGATTCAAAAGCTGCCGGTGCTGTTTGCTATCGATCGCGGCGGTATTGTGGGTGCCGATGGTCAGACGCATCAGGGCGCCTTTGATATCGCCTTTATGCGCTGTATCCCCGGCATGGTGATCATGACGCCAAGCGATGAGAATGAGTGTCGGCAAATGCTGTATACCGGCTACCATTACAACGCGGGTCCGAGCGCCGTGCGCTATCCTCGTGGTAACGGCATTGGCGTGGCGCTGGAGCCGATGCGCGAACTGCCGTTGGGCAAAGGCGTTATGCGTCGTGAAGGCGAGAAGCTGGCGATTCTTAACTTCGGCACCCTGCTGCCGGAAGCGGCCGCGGCCGCCGAGGCGCTGAATGCGACGCTGGTCGACATGCGCTTCGTGAAACCGCTGGATGAAGCGCTGATTCTTGAGCTGGCAGCGAGTCATGAAGCGCTGATCACGCTGGAAGAAGGTGCCATCAAGGGTGGTGCAGGCAGCGGCGTGATTGAGTATCTGATGGCGAAACGCGCTCTGGTGCCGGTACTGAACATCGGCCTGCCTGACGAGTTTATTCCGCAGGGCACACAGGACGAAATTCGGCAGGATTATCTGCTTGATGCTAAAGGCATTCAGCAGCAAATCACCGACTGGCTCGCGCAGTAATCTCCTTGTCTGCTCCCCATTCGGGGAGCAGAGCAGCTGCTATGCTTAGTGAATATTTGGCTGGAGAGCCGTTCGCAACGCACAGGAGCAATCATGAATACCCTCAAATTTGGCCACAGCGATCTGCAGGTTTCCCAACTCTGTCTGGGTTGTATGACCTATGGCGAACCCGAGCGCGGTAACCATCCGTGGACCTTGCCGGAAGCCAGCAGCAGGCCGTTAATCAGGCAGGCGCTTGATGCAGGCATCAACTTCTTTGATACCGCTAATAGTTATTCAGATGGCAGCAGTGAAGAGATTGTCGGCCGGGCGCTGCGTGACTATGCGCGACGTGAAGAGGTGGTGGTTGCCACCAAAGTCTTCTTCCCAATGAGCAACCTTTCGCGCGGCCTGTCGCGAAAAAATATCCTGCAATCGATTGATGACAGCCTGAACCGGCTGGGCATGGAGTATGTCGATTTACTACAGATTCATCGCTGGGATTATGAAACGCCGCTGGAAGAGACGCTGGAGGCGCTGCATGACGTGGTCAAAGCCGGTAAAGCGCGCTATATCGGCGCATCGTCCATGTTCGCATGGCAGTTCAGCAAGGCGCTGTATACCGCCGATCTGCACGGCTGGACGCGCTTTATCAGCATGCAGGATCAGTATAATTTGATTCAGCGTGAAGAGGAGCGTGAAATGCATCCGCTGTGTCAGGCTGAAGGCATTGCCGTGATGCCATGGAGTCCGCTGGCTCGTGGACGTCTTACCCGCGCCTGGGGCGAAAATACCGCCCGCTCCGCTTCCGACGAATATGGCAAAACCCTGTATAACTCCGCCGAAGAAAATGATGCGCTGATTGCTCAACGCGTAGCCGAACTGGCTGAGCAAAAAGGGGTGAGCCGGGCGCAGATTGCACTTGCCTGGATGCTGCATAAACCGGCGGTTACCACGCCAATTATCGGCGCGTCACGCGCTGAACAGCTGGCAGATTTGGTAAAGGCAGTTGAGGTATCACTCAGCGAAGAAGAGATGGCGAGCCTGGAATCCATTTATCAGCCGCACGTGGTCACCGGCTTCGACTAATGATGAGCAGTTAACGATATCAGGGCCGATAACATCGGCCCTGATTTTACCGGATCAGAACAGCCAGTAGTGTCCCATCAGATAAAGCAGCGCCGCAGAGATGACCCCGGCGATAATGTCATCAACCATGATGCCCATACCGCCATGCACATTGCGATCAAACCAGCGAATAGGCCAGGGCTTCCACATATCGAAGATACGAAAGGTAATAAAGCCAATCAGCACCCACTGCCATTTCATCGCCGGAATGGTCATCAGCGTTATCCACATGCCAATAAACTCATCCCAGACAATGCTGCCATGATCGTGAACGCCCATATCTTTTGCCGTACGATGACAGAGATAAACGCCCACCGAAATGCCGATCAACACCAGCAAATAGTAGATCTGCAACGGCAAAAAGGTCATCAGATACCAGAACGGAATCGAGGCCAGCGAACCCATGGTGCCCGGCACATAACGGCTGAGGCCGCTGCCAAATCCGGTTGCCAGCAAATGCCAGGGATTGCTCATTTTCAGGCGGCTGCGCGCCACATCTTTATCACGAGTCAAAATGGTCGAATCCTTTCAGGTTAAGTTTCACCGCATCGCCCTGCTGTAGCAGCACCAATCCTTCTGACTCTGAAGTCATCTGGCCCACACAGGTATAAGGCACGCCAAGATGGCCCAGCGCGACATCCAGCGCGCCGCGATTGATCTCCGGCACCGTGAAGCAGAGCTCATAATCTTCGCCGCCGCTCAGTGCCCAACGCAGGCTCTGCTCAGGCGTGAAATGATCGCGCAGTGTGGAAGAAAGCGGCATGGCATCAAGATTAAGTCGCGCACCGCAACCGCTGGCCTGCAGGATATGACCAAGATCGGCGATCAGTCCATCCGAAATATCGATGGCAGCGCTGGCCAGGTTACGCAGCGCCTGGCCTTGCAGAATACGCGGCATTGGCCGCAAATGGCGTTTGATTAACGCCTCATGCACCGCCGGATCGTCAATGCGTACATGGTGCTGCAGAAGCGCCAGCCCAGCCGCGCTGTCGCCCAGGGTACCGGTGACAAAAATCCAGTCCCCCGGCCGGGCGCCGGAACGCTTCAGCGCCTTACCGGCGGGAATCAGCCCGTGAATACCGAGCGTAATGCTGCGCGGCCCGCGCGTGGTATCGCCACCAATCAGCTGCATATCGTAGTAATCCAGCGATTCAAACAGGCTGTCGCTGAAGGCGGCAATCCAGGCTTCATCGATGTCGGGCAGGGTCAACGCTAGCGTTAACCACGCCGGATCGGCACCCATTGCGGCTAAGTCGCTGAGGTTTACGGCCAGCGCTTTGTAGCCTAAATCAGCAGGATGAATATCACGCAGGAAGTGTACGCCCTCAACCAGCGTATCGGTGCTGATCGCCAGCGTGCGTTTTTCCGGGACGTTGAGCAACGCGCAATCGTCACCGATGCCCTTTTCGACATCACGGCGCGAGCTGGTTACACGATTGAAATAGCGCGCGATGAGTTCAAATTCGCCACATGCCATGGTTTTATTCCGGGTTCTAAAGAGAAAAGGCCAGAAATTCTGGCCTCATTGTTCCCGTCAAACCTTGAGCTGCAGGCACGTTGGCTGCATCTGTTTCCCGGTTACAAATATCACTCTGCACCGGGACTGGAGAGGCGTCTTGCCTTCCTGCAATGCGAAGGTTTAAGGGCGTTAGACTATTTTTTGTTTGGACGAATGTGTGGAGCGGCTTTATCCAGCACGCCGTTGACAAACTTATGGCTGTCTTCGGCACCAAATACTTTAGCCAGCTCAATCCCTTCGTTGATCGCCACTTTATACGGCACATCGCTGCGTTTGCTCAGTTCATACAGAGAAATACGCAGGATAGCTTTCTCAACCTGACCCAGCTCTTCGAGCTGGCGTGACAGGTAAGGCTTCATCAAACCATCGAGATAAGCGCTGTTGGTCGCTACACCGGTCAGCAACTCGCGAAAATAGGTAATATCGACGTCTTTAACGTCTTGTTCCGCCAGAAACTGATATTCGACATCAGCAATGTCGTTATGAGATAACTGCCAGGAGTAAAGCGCCTGGACAGCACATTCACGGGCGCGGCGACGAGCAGCAGGTTTCACAAAATTCCCCTTACAAAAATCAGGCCTTGATGGCTTTCAGTACATTAATCATTTCGAGTGCGGTCAGCGCAGCTTCAGCGCCTTTATTACCCGCTTTGGTGCCGGCGCGTTCAATCGCCTGCTCAATGTTTTCGGTGGTCAGCACGCCAAAGGCAACCGGGATAGCGCTGTCCATAGCGACGCTGGCGATGCCGGAACTGGCTTCACCCGCAACATATTCAAAGTGGGCAGTGCCGCCACGGATAACCGTACCGAGCGCGATAATCGCGTCATATTTACCGGTGGTGGTCAGCGCGCGCGCCGCCAGTGGCAGTTCATAAGCGCCGGGTACCCAGACAACGGTGATGTTGTCATCCTGTACCTGACCGATGCGTTTCAGGGCATCGATAGCGCCATCCAGCAGGCTGTCGTTAATGAAGTTGTTAAAACGCGCAATCACAATGGCAATACGCGCGTCAGGCGTGGCAACGGCAGCTTCGATAATCTTCATAGTTTTCCTTTCAGGGTTCTGTTTATGGCCCCGCAGGGGGGCGGATTCTATCATACTCTTCTGCGGTCTGCTTACGCTTTCCACGTGCTCAAATTGATTTCAGCGTCAGGCGGATATCGGGCCCAATCTGGCGCATATCGCTAAAGACAAACTGTGGCGCATCGGCCAGCCGATCCAGCCCGGGCAGCGCGCACAGGCCACGGGCATCATTGCCCAGCAGCTTAGGCGCCATATAAACGATCAGTTCATCCACGACACCGGCGCGTAGCAGCGCACCCGCCAGCGTGGCACCGGCTTCGACCCACACGCTGTTGATCTGGCGTTTACCCAGCAGCATCATCATCGCCACCAGATCCAGTCGTTGTTGATAGCGCGGTACCATCATTTGTTGCACGCTGTCGGGCCATGGCTGCGCATCACTTTCTGCGCGTGCCAGCCAGGTTTCGCCGGGTTGCTGAATAAGCTTGTGCTCTGGTGTTACCCGATTCTGGCCGTCGACGATCACTCTGATCGGCTGGCGCAGCGATGATGTGCCGTAGTGCTGCTGCGTTGCGGCGCTAAGTTCATCCCAGCGCACAGTCAGCGAAGGATCATCTGCCAGCACCGTCGCGCTGCTGCTTAAAATAGCGCTGCTCTGCGCCCGCAAACGTTGAACATCGCGTCGCGCCTCGGCAGAAGTTATCCACTGGCTTTCGCCGCTGGCCATCGCCGTGCGGCCATCAAGTGACGCGCCGAGCTTTAACTGCACCCACGGAAAACCGGTGCGCATACGCTTCAGAAATCCGCGGTTTAGCGCTTCAGCCTCGGCGTTCATCAGGCCGTGACTGACCTCAATGCCATGTTGCTGCAGGCGGTGTAAACCACGCCCCGCCACTTCCGGATTGGGATCCTGCATCGCGGCCACAACGCGGCTGACGCCTGCGGCAATCAGCGCATCGCAACAGGGCGGCGTGCGGCCAAAGTGGCTGCAGGGTTCAAGGGTAACGTAAGCGGTAGCACCGCGTGCGCGATCGCCTGCCATGTGCAACGCATGCACTTCCGCATGCGGTTCGCCCGCGCGCTGATGCCAGCCTTCGCCGATAATCTCGCCGTCGCGCACAATAACGCAGCCAACGTTGGGATTGGGCGTAGTGGTAAATATTCCGCGCCGCGCCAGTTCCAGCGCCCGCGCCATGTAAAATTCATCATGCATAGGTCAGTCCTGTAACCGCGCAATCTCTTCGCCAAATTCGCGGATATCTTCAAAGCTTCGATACACCGACGCAAAACGAATATAGGCGACCTTGTCGAGTTTTTTTAGCTCATCCATCACCAGGTTACCGATCATTTTGCTCGGCACTTCACGTTCTCCGGTGGCACGCAGCTGCGTTTTGATGTGGCTTATCGCATTCTCAACATCGTCAGAATTAACCGGTCGTTTTTCCAGCGCCTTCATCATGCCGCTGCCCAGCTTATCTTCGTTAAAGGGTTCGCGAACGTCATTGCTTTTTACCACTCGCGGCATCACTAATTCCGCCACTTCAAAAGTCGTAAACCGCTCGTGGCACATCAGGCACTGCCGACGGCGACGCACCGATGAACCTTCGCTAACCAGACGGGAATCAATCACTTTGGTATCGACCGCTGAGCAAAATGGGCAATGCATGATCTTTCCTGGAGCAAGCTAAAATTGAGACACAGTGTAACGCGAAGTCAGGGCTAACAGAAATCTTTGCCACGCTTTTCGCCCGTTTGGCTAAGCGGCAAAAGGTGCGGAAAGCGTTTATACTGATTGATGCGCAAACGCGCCAGTCAACCAAGGAGCTTAAGATGGGATTATTTAACTTTGTAAAAGAAGCGGGTGAAAAACTCTGGGACGCGGTGCATGGCAGCGACGATCAGAGTAAGAAATTGCAGGAACACATCAATAAACTCGGCTTACCCGGCGCTGAAAACGTCAACGTGAAAGTGGAAGATGGCAAAGCTGTGGTCACCGGTGAAGGCCTGTCACAAGAGCTGAAAGAGAAAATACTGATCGCAGCGGGCAACGTTGCAGGTATCACCGCGGTGGATGATCAGATCAAAACCACCCAGAGTGAACCTGAAGCACGGTTCTATCAGGTGAAGAAAGGCGATACGCTGAGCGCAATTTCGAAAGAAATGTACGGCGATGCCAACCAGTACAACAAAATTTTTGAAGCCAACAAACCGATGCTGACTAGCGTGGATAAAATTTATCCAGGCCAGACGCTGCGTATTCCACAATAAGCGAGCCGGTGATGAAACGCACGATCGTTCCGTTGACCATGATGCTGGCGCTTTCTGCCTGCAGTTCGCCACCGCAACCCGCCGTAGCCGAGCTGCATAATGAAGCGGGCAAGCTCAATCAGCAGGTGCGACAGCTGACTAATCAGGCATCAGCCATTGAACGGCAAAGCCAGCTTAATCTCAACTCGACCAGCGGCGCGTGGCTGGTTCCCGCCGCCAACACGCCGGTCGAGCTGTTAAGCAATGCCGGTAAGATTCGGCTGTCGCTGAGCCACGTCGCGCAGGAAGCCAACGGTACGCGGGCGATACTGCATTTGCGCAGCGCCGATGCCGCCTCGCTACCTGGCATGACGGCGAAAATTCAGTGGGGGCAGCTCGATGCCGCCAGCGGCAAGCCTTTGCAGGCTGAAAGCCTGTCGCAGGAGATCGCCATCCCTTCTTCGCTGATGCCGCAGGCTGACGCAGAAGTGCCATTGCGCCTTAGCGGTGTGATGCCCCAACAGCTGATTTATGTACGGGTTCACGATCTGGTGGTTACTTCGCCTGCAGCTAGCGCCGAAAAAAAACCATAAAAAAACGGGCTACCTGCGTAGCCCGTTTTCTTTTTTACTGCATCTTATCAGGGTAAAATCGAAGGCTGGTCAGCGCCCTCTTTCTCCACCTTCTGAATCAGCATATGTTCACGTTTCATACCCAGCTTCAGCGCCAGTGCCGAGGCAACGTAGATAGATGAAATGGTACCGATTGATACGCCGATCAGCATGGTCAGTGAGAAGCCCTCCAGCAGCGCACCACCAAAGATAAACAGCATCAATACCACCACCAGCGTCGTCGCCGAGGTCATGATGGTGCGGCTCAGCGTCTGCGTCAGCGAGACGTTGACGATATCGTAAGGCGTTCCGCGGCGAATCTTGCGGAAGTTCTCACGAATACGATCCGATACCACGATACTGTCATTCAGCGAGTAACCGATCACTGACATTAACGAGGCGATGATCGTGAGGTCAATCTCGATATGAAACAGCGACAGGATGCCCATAGTGATGATGACGTCATGCGCCAGTGCCAGTACGGCACCCAGCGCCAGACGCCACTCAAAGCGGAAGCCCACGTAGATCAGGATGCTGATCAGCGCGGCCAGCAGCGCCATGCCACCTGCCTGAGCCAGATCGCTGCCCACGCTCGGGCCAACAAACTCAATACGCTTCACCGTAGCATTCTGACCGCTAGCCTGATCGACCACCGTCACCACTTTATTACCCAGCTCCTGACCCGCATTGCCGGCATTCGGCGACAGACGCACCATCACATCGCGGCTGCTGCCAAAGTTCTGCACCTGCGGTTCCGCAAAACCTGATTTTTCCAGCGCAGCGCGCAGGGTATCAAGATTTGCAGGCTGTTCGAGCGTAATCTCAATGACGGTACCGCCAGTGAAATCGAGCCCCCAGTTGAAGCCACGCACGCCCATGACGATCACCGAAGCGATCAATAACAGGGCGGAAAGCGTAAAGGCCAGTTTATCCCAGCGCATAAAGTCATGAACTTTACGGCCATAGTTTAGTTGTTCAACACTGTGTTGCTCTGACACGTCGTTACTCCTCAGATTGACAGCTTGTTGACGCGCTTGCCGCCATACAACAGGTTAACGATAGCGCGCGTGCCGACAATCGCCGTAAACATCGAGGTCAGAACGCCAATGGCGGTCGTGATCGCGAAGCCTTTGATAGAGCCGGTGCCCACAGCATAAAGAATAATCGCCGTAATCAGCGTGGTCACGTTGGCATCAATGATACTGGAGAACGCACCTTTGTAGCCTTCATGAATCGCTTGCTGAATGCTGCGACCGTTTTTCAACTCTTCTTTAATACGTTCGTTGATCAACACGTTGGCGTCCACCGCGACCGCCAGCGTTAACACAATACCGGCAATGCCGGGCATGGTTAGCGTTGCGCCAGGCAACAGAGACATAATGCCGACAATCAGCACCAGGTTCGCCACCAGCGCCGTGGTTGCAATCACACCGAACTTTTTGTAGTACACCACCATAAACACGATGGACGCGATCAGCCCCCACAGGCAGGCTTGCAGACCCTGATTGATGTTCTGCTGGCCCATGGTTGGACCAATAGTACGTTCTTCAACAATCTGAATCGGCGCAATCAGCGCACCCGCACGCAGCAGCAGCGAAAGCTGGCGCGCTTCGTTGGCGTTGTTGATACCCGTAATACGGAAGCTGTTGCCGAGACGAGACTGAATGTTCGCCACGTTAATCACTTCTTCCTGCTTAGCCAGAATCGTACGGCCGTTAGCATCTTTTTTACCGCTGTCTTTATACTCAACGAACAGCGTTGCCATCGGTTTACCAATATTGTCTTTGGTAAAGGTCGACATGGCGTTACCGCCTGCACCATCCAGTGAAATATTGACCTGCGGCTGGTTGTATTCATCCATGCTGGAGGTCGCATCGGTGATGTGATCGCCCGTCAGGATAACGCGTTTGTAGAGGACAACCGGCTGGCCTTCACGGGTGGATTTCACTTCAGAATCGCCAGGCACGCGGCCATTAGCGGCTGCGGTAGCATCCACGTTGGTGTTCACCAGGCGGAATTCCAGCGTTGCGGTTGCGCCAAGAATCTCTTTCGCCCGCGCCGTGTCCTGAATGCCCGGCAGCTCAACCACGATACGATCGGAACCCTGACGTTGCACCAGCGGCTCAGCCACGCCCAGCTGGTTCACACGGTTACGCAAAATAGTGATGTTCTGCTGTACCGCATATTCACGTGCTTCACGCAGGCGCTCATCGGTCATCACCGCACGCAGCGCGTTGCTGCCGCTGTTATTGATCACCAGATCGCGATGGCGCGATGTCAACCAGGTTACCGCATCGTCACGCGCTGCCGCGTTGCGGAACTGAATTTCCACGCCGTAGTCAGGGATTTTGCGTACGTTGGTATAAGGAATGGATTTGTCACGCAGATCGCTGCGCAGCGTGTCGGTGGTCTGCTCCTGCAGTTTCCCCAGTGCGGTGTCCATATCCACTTCCATCAGGAAGTGCACGCCGCCACGCAGATCGAGACCAAGCTTCATCGGCTCAGCCGCCAGCATGCTCAGCCAGCGCGGCGTGGCCGGCGCAAGGTTGAGTGCCACAACATAGTCGTCGCCAAGTACCTTAGTAATCGCCTCACGGGCGCGTAACTGCACATCCGTGTCGGCAAAGCGGGCCAGAATGGCACCATTTTCCAGCGCCAGCGATCGGCTCTGAATATTGTCTTGTTTTAATGCGTTCTGGATCTGAACCAGCGTTTGCTCACTGGCGGCGCTTCCGCGCGCGCCAGTGATCTGAACAGCCGGATCCTCACCATAGAGGTTGGGAAGCGCATACAGCAGACCGACCACAAGCACGACGATCAGCATGATGTACTTCCACAAAGGATAACGGTTTAACACGGCAGTTCCCTATGGGAAAACAAAGAATTAAAGCGCTTTCATCGTACCTTTCGGCAGGACGGCAGCCACGAAATCACGTTTCACAACCACTTCGGTGGTGTCATTCAGGGCAATCGCAACGTAACCGGTTTCAGCAACTTTGGTCACGCGACCCACCAGGCCGCCGGTGGTCAGCACTTCGTCACCTTTGGAGATGGAATCCATCAGCTTCTTGTGCTCTTTAGCACGCTTTTGCTGCGGGCGCAGAATCATGAAATAGAAGATCAGACCAAATACAACCAGCATGATTACCAGAGAATAAGGACTTCCCTGTGACGGAGCGCCTGCTGCAGCCACGGCGTCAGAAATGAAAAAGCTCATTAAATTTCCCTCATTGATTAATTATCAGACGTTTAAAGGCGGAACTGCTTTGCCCGTCCGCTCGTAGAACTCGGTCACGAAGCGCTCTAATTTACCTTCTTCAATAGCCTGACGTAAACCAGCCATCAAACGCTGGTAATAACGCAGGTTGTGAATGGTGTTCAGACGCGCGCCCAGTATTTCGTTACAGCGGTCGAGATGATGCAAGTAGGCACGGCTGTAATTGCGACAGGTGTAGCAATCACACTCCGCATCCAGCGGGGAGGTATCAGCTTTATGCTTCGCATTGCGGATTTTCACCACGCCATCGGTCACAAAAAGATGGCCATTGCGCGCATTGCGGGTTGGCATGACACAGTCGAACATATCGACGCCGCGGCGCACGCCTTCCACCAGATCTTCCGGCTTGCCGACGCCCATCAGATAGCGCGGTTTGTCAGTGGGAATCTGCGGACAAACGTGCTCAAGAATGCGGTGCATATCCTCTTTTGGCTCACCGACCGCCAGGCCGCCCACAGCGTACCCATCAAAGCCGATCTCTACCAGTCCTTTAACGGAGACATCTCGTAAATCTTCGTAAACACTGCCCTGAATAATGCCGAACAGCGCATTTTTATTTCCAAGGGAATCAAAGCGATCGCGACTGCGCTGCGCCCAGCGTAACGACATCTCCATTGACCGTTTGGCATAATCCCAGTCGGCCGGATACGGCGTACACTCATCAAAAATCATCACGATATCAGAGCCAAGATCGTGCTGAATTTCCATCGACTTTTCCGGGTCGAGGAAGATCTGATCGCCGTTAATCGGATTGCGGAAATGCACGCCCGCTTCGGTGATTTTACGGATATCGCCCAGGCTAAATACCTGGAAGCCGCCGGAGTCGGTGAGAATCGGCCCTTTCCACTGCATAAAATCGTGCAGATCGCCGTGCAGCTTCATCACTTCCTGCCCCGGACGCAGCCAGAGATGGAACGTGTTACCGAGAATAATTTGTGCGCCGGTTTCCAGCACTTCTTCCGGCGTCATGCCTTTCACCGTGCCGTAAGTGCCGACCGGCATAAACGCAGGGGTTTCGACTACGCCACGATCAAAAATCAGGCGGCCACGGCGTGCGCGCCCGTCTGTAGTATCCAGTTCAAACTTCACGTTACCTCCACCAGAGAAACAGTCTGATGTAAATGTTGATATCGGCAGGAAACGCCCTGCCGGGAGAATCAGTCGCCGACCTTTTCGTCGATCGCCTGAGGATTCATGGTGATATACATCGCATCGCCGTAGCTGAAGAAGCGATAGGCTTCGGCCACCGCCTGTTGATAGGCGTGCATGGTATGACGATAACCGGCGAAGGCGGAAACCAGCATGATCAGCGTCGATTCCGGCAGGTGGAAATTGGTAATCAGCGCGTCGATCACCTGATAGCGATAGCCCGGATAGATGAAAATTTTGGTGTCATCAAAGAACGGGGCAATTAGCGCCTGTTCACTGGCTTGTGCCGCGCTTTCCAGCGAGCGCACCGAAGTGGTACCTACCGCGACAACCTTGTTACCGCGCGCCTTACAGGCCAGCACCGCATCCACAACCTCCTGCGGCACTTCGGCATATTCGGCATGCATGATGTGCTCTTCAATGGTATCCACGCGTACCGGCTGAAAAGTCCCAGCGCCAACGTGCAGCGTAACAAACGCCATCTCTACGCCTTTTTCGCGCAGTGCCGCCAGCAGCGGCTCATCAAAATGCAGGCCGGCGGTCGGAGCGGCAACGGCGCCAGGGCGCTCGCTGTATACCGTTTGGTAAAGCTCACGATCGGAGGCTTCGTCCGGGCGATCGATATAAGGCGGCAGCGGCATGTGCCCTACCGCATTCAGAATATCCAGCACCGCGCGATCGTCTTCAAAAACGATCTCAAATAGCGCATCGTGGCGCGCGACCATGGTGGCTTTCACGCTCTCATCTTCGCCCAGCAGCAACGCCGCGCCCGGCTTCGGCGCTTTGGAAGCGCGCACATGGGCCAATACACGTTTGTCATCCAGCATGCGTTCAACCAGCACTTCAATTTTACCGCCGCTCGCCTTGCGGCCAAATACGCGCGCCGGAATCACCCGCGTATTGTTAAAAACCAGCAGGTCGCCACGATTAAGCTTATCCAGCACGTCGGTAAAACGACCGTGCGTCAGCTCACCGCTCGGCCCATCCAGCGACAGCAAACGGCAGCCGCTACGCTCGGTTTGCGGATAGCGGGCGATAAGAGAATCAGGTAGGTCAAAAGCGAAATCAGCGACGCGCATAGATTATTTCTTTACTGGTGTGAAACAGGCGGCATAGTCTAGCGGAAAAGCTCAACATTCTGAACCATTCCTGACAGGAGATCGCGCCAACACTATGAACTTTCTCGCCCATCTGCATCTGGCTCGTCTTGCCGACAGCGCCCTACTGGGCAATCTGATGGCAGATTACATTCGCGGCAACCCAGTGCCTCAGTGGCCCGATGCTATTGCCGAGGGCATTGCGCTGCACCGACGCATCGATGCCCGCACGGATTCACTGGCTGAAGTGCGTGAAGCGCGCAGCCATTTCCGTGCGCTGACCCGGCGCGTCGCGCCGATCACCTTAGACGTAATCTGGGACCATTTTCTCGCTCGCCACTGGCAGCAGATCAGCCCAACCCAGAGTCTGCGCGACTTTTTATCTCAGGCGGAAGCGGAAGTTATGCCGCAGCTGGCCGGTACGCCCGAAGGCTTTCAGCAGCTCAATCACATTCTCTGGCGTGAGCGCTGGATGGAACGCTATGCCGATGCCGCCTATCTGCAACCGGTGCTGAACGGTATGGCCAACCGCCGGCCAAAGCTGGCGGCGCTGCGCGATTCTTATGACGACTTCGTTGATAACTACGCCCTGCTTGAACGCCTTTTCTGGCAGTTTTATCCCCGCATGATGATCGACGCGCAACAAAAAACGCTGTAACTGCATCGCCCTGATAACTGAGAAAACCAGACCGGTCTGTTGTCGATCCGCCCATCGGGGCGGGTAGACTTGCCGCCTTTACTGCTTTCGCACATTTATCAGGGAACTTATGCTTTCTTATATTCACTACTGGCTGGATGCGTTTTCCATCCCCTACGCCGAACCCATTGCGCTGGCCGCGGTGCTGGCGGTTATTTTACTGATCTCGCTGCTGGTCAACAGCATTCTGCACCGCAGCGTACTGCCATTCCTGCGCCGCCGCGCCGAAGCGGGCCGTTATCAGTGGGCAAAATCATTGATGCAGTGCAAGCTGTTCAGCCGCATCGCGCTGCTGGTGCAGGGCATTTTGCTAAAGTTACAAACCGAGCTTTTCCTCTATGACAGCATTCAGGTCCACAACGCGCTGATCGTTTTCTCACAAATCTGGATGATGATTTTCGCCCTGCTGGTGTTCTTCTCGCTGCTGGACGTACTGTTGACGCTTTCCGCTAACAGCGTCATTGCCCAGCAACTGCCGTTGCGCGGCATCTTTCAGAGCCTGAAGCTGATCGCGGCGATCCTGATGATCATCATGATCGTCTCCGTGCTGATCGGCAAATCTCCGCTGGTATTGATCACCGGTCTCGGTGCCATGACCGCGGTGCTGATGCTGGTTTTCAAAGATCCTATTCTCGGCCTGGTGGCCGGTATTCAACTCTCTGCCAACAATATGCTGAAGATCGGCGACTGGCTGGAGATGCCAAAATATGGCGCAGATGGCGACGTTATCGACATCAATCTGACTACCGTGAAGGTGCAAAACTGGGATAAAACCATCACCACCATTCCCACCTATGCATTGATTTCCGACTCCTTCAAAAACTGGCGCGGCATGGCTGAATCGGGCGGGCGGCGCATCAAGCGCAGTGTGCATATCGATACCACCAGCATTCGCTTCCTCACCGATCACGACATGAGCGAGCTAAAGCGCGCGCACATTCTGGTGCCGTACATCGAACAGAAAACGCAGGAAGTCAGCCAGTACAATGCACAGCTGGGCTACGATCTCGCTTCACCGTTAAATGGCCGTCGCCTGACCAATGTCGGCACCTTCCGTGTCTGGCTGGAAGCCTGGCTTAACGCACATCCGCAGATTCATCAGGAGATGACGTTAATGGTACGCCAGCTGGCGCCGGGTGCAGATGGTTTACCGGTGGAAATCTACGCCTTTACCAACACCACGGCGTGGGCCGAATATGAAGGGATTCAGGCGGATATTTTCGACCATATTTTTGCCGTTCTGCCCGCCTTTGGTCTGCGTGTTCATCAGGCGCCAACCGGCAACGATATGCGCATGATGGCCAGTGGATTACGCGACGGCAGCGCCACGGCGTAACGCGCCTCCGCTGAACTGTTCAATCCAGGAGGATTGAACACTGCAATAGCTGCCGTTCTGGTTCACACTACGCGGCAGTAAATTGCAGGAGTCAGAAATGCGTAAAACAGGGATTCTGTCACTGGCCAGCATGCTGGTAATCAATGCTGCCGCGGCGTCGTCGTCGTGGCAGCTGGAAAAAGTGGTCGAAATCGACCGTCACAGCGTGCGGCCACCGACGGTGGGTAATCAGAAAGCAATGGAGGCGGGCAGCGATCGCCGCTGGCCAGCGTGGCAGACCGCCGCTGGCGAACTTACCGCGCACGGCTATCAGGCGGCCGTTAATCACGGCCGCTATGCCGGAGAAAGTGCGCGCGAGTCCGGGATGCTGGCTGATGGCTGCCCCGATGCTGATGCTGTGTATATTCGCGCCAGCCCCTTGCAGCGCACCCGCGCTACCGCCGAGGCGCTGGCTGAAGGCGCCTTCCCCGGCTGCAAGGTGCCGGTGCATGTCGCCAGCGGCTACGATCCGCTGTTCCAGAGTGAGCATCTGTCCGCCGCCGCGCTCGACCCGCACAAGGTGCATCGCGCGACCCTGCAGGCCGCCGGCGGCGATCTCAATACGCTGCAACATCGATTACGTGCTGATATCGCCCGTTTGCAACAGGCGGTTTGTCAGCCTGGCAAACCCTGCCCGACGTTTGCCCAGCGCTGGCAAATTGAGCCAGGCGGTGACGGTCGCGCCAGCATTCGTGGGCTGCGCGATATGGCCGACATGGCGGAAAGCATTCGGCTGGCATGGAGCAACCACAATCCGCTGTCGGAGGTGGCGTTCGGCCATGCGCGCAGCGCCGACGACGTCGCGGCCCTGCTGCCGCTGCTGACCATAAACTACGATCTTACCAACGATGTGCCTTACATCGCGCAGCGTCGCGGTGCAGTGTTGCTCGATCAGGTTAGCAAAGCGCTACAGTCGGAAGCCACCGCTAACGCCCCGCCCGCCACCCGCTGGCTGGTGCTGGTCGGCCATGACACCAATATCGCCTATCTGCGCACCCTGCTCGGTTTTCACTGGCAGCTGGGCAACTATCCGCGCGGCAATATTCCGCCCGCCAGCCGTCTGGTGTTTGAACGCTGGCGCGATACCCGTAGCGGCGATCGCTTTCTGCGCATCTATTTTCAGGCACAGTCGCTGGATCAGCTGCGCAATCTGACGCCGCTTAACGCGCAGCAGCCACCGTTAGAACAGGAGTTTTCACCAGAGGGATGTGAGAAGCGTGAACCGGGCATACTTTGCCCATACAGCACGATGATGACGCACCTGCGTGCCGCTGTGGATAACAGCGCGACCACGCAGGTGGAATACGATTAATCACGAGAAACCGCTTAACGCCACGACGACGGGGCATTGCGCCCCGTCAGCGTATTACGACTGACGACGTACCAGCTTGTATCCCGCCAGCAGCAGTACAATCCACACGGCGCCAACATAGAGCGACACGCGCGTATCGGGGAAATAGCCAATCAGCCCGATGATAAACAGCAGGAAAATCACCGCGAAACCGGCGGTATAGCTGCCACCCGGCAGGGCAAACTGCAGCTTCTTCGCCGCTTCCGGGCCAATCTTACGGCGAAAGGCGATCTGTGAGCAGAGAATCATGATCCAGACCCACACCGTGGCAAAGGTTGCCAGCGAGGCGATGACCAGGAATACGCTTTCCGGCATCAGATAGTTCAGGTAAACCGCCGCCAGCATGGCGATCATCATTACCACTACCGTGACCCACGGAATGCCGCGATTTGAGACCTTCATAAACACTTTCGGTGCGTGCCCCTGCTCCGCCATGCCGTGCAACATGCGGCCGACGCCAAACACATCACTGTTCACCGCGGACAATGAGGCGGTAATCACCACAAAGTTCAGCAGTGAAGCCGCAGCGGCAATACCGAGATGCTGGAAGGTCAGTACAAACGGACTGCCTGCGGTGCCTACCTGATTCCACGGATAAATAGACATAATCACAAACAGCGTGCCGACATAAAACACCAGGATACGCATCGGCACCGAATTAATGGCGCGTGGAATCGAGGTGGCCGGATCGTCCGCTTCGCCAGCGGTAATACCGATAATTTCAATGCCGCCGTAGGCGAACATCACCATTTGCAACGACAGCAGCATGCCGACGATACCGTGCGCAAAGAAGCCGCCGTTGCTCCACAGGTTATGGATACCGGTCGGCTGGCCACCGTTGCCGATGCCCCAGATAATGATGCCGAAACCGGCCAAAATCATGATGATGATGGTGGCCACTTTGAAGAACGAGAACCAGAACTCCACCTCGCCAAATACCTTCACGCTCAGCAGGTTTATGCCGCCGATGATCAGCACCACGCTGAGCACCCAAATCCAGTGCGGCACGTCAGGAAACCAGACGCCCATATAAATACCGAATGCCGTAACGTCGGCAATCGCCACGATAAGGATCTCGAAGCAGTAGGTCCAGCCGGTGATATATCCGGCGATCGGGCCGAGGTATTCCTGCGCGTAGCGTGAAAACGAACTGGCCTGCGGATTATTGACCGACATTTCGCCCAGCGCCCGCATGATGATGTAAGCGATGGCGCCGCCGATAATATAGGCGAGCAGCACGCTCGGCCCGGCCATTTTTATCGCATCGGCGGAACCGTAAAACAACCCGGTGCCAATGGCCGATCCCAGCGCCATAAAGCGAATGTGGCGCGTGCTCAGTCCGCGTTTGAGCGTATTGGTCTCTTGCATAACAACCTGTTACCTGTAAATGAAAAAACCACGGGCAAGCCCGTGGTCCGTAAAACCGTACTGCCGGTTACTGGTGCGCAGTAACCTGCTGACGACCCAAAACCCGGTCGATCACTGCCGCAATCAGCAGCATCACCAGTGACGGTGGCAGCCAGGAAAGCCCCTGCTCCGCCAGCGGCAAATGCGTCATGACGTCTGGCAGCATGCCGGAAAAGCTGGTGGTTTTAATGGCATCAACGATGCCAAACAGCAGGCTTACCAGCATAGCCGGTGCCACGATGCGTGCACTTTTATTCCACCAGCTAAGGGTAAAACTCAGCACGACGAGCACGATGCACGGCGGATAAATTGCGGTCAGAACCGGGATAGAAATCTGGATTAAATGGCTCAGGCCGAGATTAGACACCAGCATCGAGAAGAGGCCAAGGATAATTACCAGGGTTTTGTAAGATAAGGGCAAATATTGCGCAAAGAACTCGGCACAGGCGCAGGTCAGGCCAATCGCCGTCACCATACAGGCGACAAAAATCAGCGCGGCAAGGAAAATCGAGCCGTAGTTGCCGAAGGTCTGCTGCACATAGGCATGCAGGATTTCGGCGCCGTTAGCGTCCGGTTTCACCAGCGAACCGATGCCGGAACCGAGCTGGAACAGGCTCAGGTACACCAGCGTTAAGCCGACGCCCGCAATCAGGCCAGCCATAATGGTGTAACGGGTCAGCAGCTTGCTGTCCTCAACACCACGCGAACGGGCAGCATTGACAATAACGATGCCGAACACCAGCGCGCCCAGCGTATCCATGGTCAGATAGCCGTTAACGAAGCCGGTGGAAAACGCCGCGTGCTGATAGCTCTCCGCCGCTGATTTCAAACCGCCTGCTGGCCAAACCAGCGCGGCGATACCGAGCACGGTCAGCGCCACGATTTTCAGCGGGGCCAGATAGTGGCCCACGGTATCCAGCAGTTTGCCCGGATAGAGCGAAATGGCGATCACCAGCGCAAAATAGATCAGGCTGTAGACAAACAGCGGCATGGTGCCGTCGCCGGTCAGCGGCGCGATGCCGACGGCAAAAGAGACGGTCGCGGTACGTGGCGTGGCGAACAGTGGGCCCACCGCCAGGTAGCAGACGGTGGCCAACAGCAGGCCTGCCGCTTTGCCAATCGGCGAACTGAGCGCGTCAATGCCGCCGCCGACGCGCGCCAGCGCGATGACCGTCAGCACCGGTAGCCCAACCGCGGTGATCAAAAAGCCGATAGCGGCCACCCAGACGTGATCGCCTGACTGCATGCCGACAACCGGAGGAAAGATAATATTGCCCGCGCCGACGAACAGGGCAAAGGTCATAAAGCCCAGCGCGAGGATATCCCTGGAAGTTAAACGATGTTTCATAGACGGCCCGTACTGTTGTTGCGATGAGTGATGTTTGGGTTGTCCAGCCTGTGGATGTTTTCGTGCAGCATCCTTCAGGGAAAAAGCGGCAAAATAATGCGGAGCTTTAAACGCAGAAATAGCGAGCAGATCTGTTATTTACACAGTGCAATATGCGGACAACGGCGCCAAGTAAATCGTTTATAGCGGGGAAAGGCAATACGGGATCGGAAAAGCAGAGTGATATAGCGCGGGCGAGCAGAAAGTTAGCGAAATCGTTTAAACTATTCAATAGAAGCATTACATGATGTGTAGTTTATTTACACAGTCGCTGAGCATATCGGTCATATGAAGCGATTCAGTTGCACAGAAGGCGCGGTTTACGCGCCTGTCTGCACAACTTTACGCCATCACCACACTTGTTGCGCGATATCGACCACCAGACGAATCTTCGCCCACTGCTGCGCTTCCGTCAGGCTGTTGCCCTCTTCAGTTGAGGCAAAACCACACTGCGGACTGAGGCAGATCTGGCTCAGATCGACAAACTGCGCCGCTTCGGCCAGGCGCGCTTTCACCACCGCCGGGTCTTCCAGTTCGCCCTGTTTGGTGGTGATTAAGCCCAGTACTACCTGCTGTTTGCCTGGCTTAATAAAGCGCAGCGGTTCAAAGCCGCCGGCGCGTTCATTGTCATATTCCAGGTAAAAAGCATCAATATTAACGCTGCCGAACAGAATCTCAGCCACCGGCTCGTAGCCGCCTTCGGAGATCCAGGTTGAGCGGAAGTTGCCGCGGCAGACGTGCAAACCGATGATCAAATCGTCCGGTTTGCCTTCGATTGCCTTGTTCAACACGCGGGCATAAATACGTGCCAACTCTTCCGGATCGTCGCCACGCTCGCGGATTTGGCGCTTTTGATCTTCCGAACAGAGATAGGCCCATACGGTGTCATCGAGCTGCAAATAACGGCAGCCTGCCTCGTAAAAGGCGGCGATGGCCGTGCGATAGGTCAGCGCCAGATCGTCAAAATAGTCATCCATATTCGGATAGACGTCGGCATCAATGGTTTTGCGACCGCCGCGGAAGTGCAGCACGCTTGGGCTGGGAATGGTCATCTTTGGCACCGCGTCACCGGCGATGCTTTTCAGATAGCGGAAATCTTCCAGCATCGGGTGCTGACTGAAGCCGAGCTTGCCGGTAACGCGCACGCCGTGGGCTTTGGTCTGCACGCCGTTGAACTGAATGCCCTGCTCGGCTTCATAGAGCTCCACGCCGTCCAGTCCGGCAAAAAAGTCAAAGTGCCACCAGGCACGACGAAACTCACCGTCAGTGACCACCTGCAGGCCGTTGGCTCGCTGCTTGTTCACCACGTCGAGAATCTGTTCATCTTCAATCTGACGCAGCGTAGCGGCATCAATGTCGCCAGCGGCAAACTGCGTGCGCGCCTGTTTAATCGCCTGTGGACGCAGGAAGCTGCCAACGGTATCGGCACGGAAAGGGGCGGTGAACTGGCTCATGAACGGGCTCCTGAAAGTGAATCCTTCCTGCCGGTGATTGCGGCAGGAAATAATTACCAACTGTTATTTACAGCCATCTGGATGGCTATATGTCTGAAGGCAGATTGACATGCTGTACGCAGCGGCGCAATAGAGGAAAATTCATGACCCATGAAATTAATTCATGTTGACCGTCAGGGTGTGGTGAACAGCCGTTGCGCCTGTACCACCTGCTCAGTGGAAAGCGGCAGATAGCCGGTGCGCGGAATCATCGCCTGTCCTTGCGCCGAGAGCACATAGTTGACGAAGGCGAGCGTGCGCGGCTCAAGCGGATGTCCCGGTGCTTTATTGACGTAGAGATAGAGCGGACGAGCAAAGGGATAGCGACCGCTGCGGATCGCGTCCACGGTGGGCGCAACCGGCGTACCCGCGTCACCAACCAGCGGCACGATTTTCACGCCGCTGAGATGAAAGCCCATGCTGGCATAGCCGATAGCGTTAAGGTTACTGGCCACCGCCTGCACCACAGCAGCAGAGCCGGGGAATTCCGCCACATCGTTGCGAAAATCGCCGTCGCACAGCGCCTGCTGCTTGAAAAAACCCCAGGTGCCGGAAGCGGAGTTGCGGCCCTGGCGGGCAATGGTGCGGTTCTGCCATTGCGGCTGCGCCAGCAGATCGCCCCAGCGCTGCGGCACATGTGTGCCACCGCAGCGGCGAGTGACGGAAAACAGCGCATCCAGCTGCTGTACGCTCAGCTGCTGCAGCGGATTGTCCTGATTCACCATCACCACCAGCGCATCCATCGCCACCGGAATGGCCAGCGGCCGATAACCATATTTTTCTTCAAACAGGCGGCGTTCCGTGGCCTGCATGGGCCGACTCATGGCGCCGAGCTGCGCGGCACCGGCCGCCAGCGCGGTCGGCGCGGTAGAAGAACCCGCCGCCTGCACCTGCACGTTAACGCCAGGATAGAGCCGGTTAAAATCCTCGCCCCACAGCGACATCAAATAGCCGAGCGTATCGGAACCGACGCTGGTCAGATTGCCAGCCAGCATGCCTTCTTTTGCCTGCGCCAGCGGGCCCGTCAGCAGCAGCAGAGCCAAAATCAACGCTTTCATCGTTATGCCTGCAAGGGGTTAATGCACGGCATTTTCAGCCAGATCCGCCTGCACAATCAAGCCTGGTGGCAAGGTAAAGCTGAAGGTAGTGGCTTTACCCGGCTGGCTGGTGATCTCCAGTCGGGCGTTATGGTGGCTGAGCGCATGCTTCACGATCGCCAGCCCGAGGCCGCTGCCACCGGTTGCCCGCGATCGCGCTTTGTCGACACGATAAAAACGTTCGGTCAGCCGCGGCAGGTGCTCTGCGCTGATACCGGGTCCGTCATCGCTGACGCTGAAGCGCACGCCATCGCGCACCCGCTGCCAGCTGACGCGAATATGCGTGCCTTCTGGCGTATGGTTAACGGCGTTGTACACCAGGTTTGAAATGGCGCTGCGCAGCTGCTCATCGTTGCCGAACACCTTCAGCTCGCTGTCAAAATCAAAGCTGATGGTATGGCGGCCGCTGCTCAGTGTTTCCGCCTCGCGTTGCAGCAGGCGCAGCATAATCGGCACATCGACTTTTTCAGAGAGATCGACCACCGGCGCGGCTTCAATACGCGACAGCGTCAGCAGCTGTTTAACCAGGCTGTCCATGCGCCGCGTCTGTTCCTGCATGGTGTGCAGCGCTTTATCCCGCGAGCGTCCTGCCATGCCGGCATCGTTCATCATTTCCAGATACCCCTGCAGCACGGTAAGCGGCGTACGCAGTTCGTGACTGACGTTGGCAAAGAAATTTCGCCGCGCGCCCTCCAGCTGATGTTTCTGCGTGACGTCGCGCGCCACCAGCAGCCACTGGCCTTCGCTGTAAGGCATAACGCGAAATTCGAGGTGGCGCTGGTTGTTCATCACCAGCGTCAGCGGTTTCGCAAAATCGCGCTGGCGAATATAGCGGGAGAATTCCGGATAGCGCAGCAGGTTGAGGATATTCTGGCCATTATCTTCCGGCCAGCGCAGCCGCAGATGTTGCTGCGCCAGACCGTTGCACCAGAAAATATTGCCCTCTTCGGTGGTCAACACCAGCGCATCGGGCAGCGACTCGGCTCCGCTGCGAAAGCGTTTGATCAGATTGCCCAACTCGCGGCGGCGGCGGCGGTTACGCAACTGCATCTGATAAAGCCCGTAAAACAGCGGTTCCCAACTGCCGCGTCCGGTAGGCGGCGTCATGGTGCGGTCAACCCACAGCCAGTTCGAGAGCTTCATCAACTGCCAGAAATGCCAGAACAGCACGGCCAGCACCGCACACAATAAAAACCAGGCCAGACCGCCCAGCAATAAACCCAGAATAGCGGCTGGCAGAATCGCCAGCAGTAATTCCAGCAATAATCTCTTCCAGGAGAGGCGTTCCAGCACGAGTGTGACTCCGGATCAGTAGCGGGCGGAGAAACGATACCCTGTTCCACGCACGGTTTGTACCATGCGATCGTGTCCGGAGAGTTCCAGCGCCTTACGCAAACGCCGAATATGCACGTCCACGGTGCGATCTTCCACGTAGACGTTGGTGCCCCAGACGTTATTCAGCAGCTGTTCGCGGCTGTAAACCCGTTCCGGATGCGTCATGAAAAAGTGCAAGAGTTTGTATTCAGTAGGGCCCATTTCCAGCGGCGTGGTTTCTGACATCACCCGATGCGATGAAGGATCAAGGCTCAATCCCTGCATTTCAATCACCTCTTCCACCGCCATCGGTGAAATACGGCGCATTACCGCTTTGATGCGCGCCATCAGCTCTTTTGGCGAAAAAGGCTTGGTAATGTAATCGTCGGCGCCGACTTCCAGGCCACGTACCCGATCTTCCTCTTCACCGCGCGCGGTCAACATCATCACCGGAATATCCCGGGTCATCGCTTCACGCTTCAGGTGTTTAATGAACTGAATGCCGCTGCCGCCTGGCAGCATCCAGTCAAGCAGGATCAGGTCCGGCCAGGGTTCAATCAGCATATTGATCGCGCTGTCGTAATCTTCTGCTTCTATTGGTTGGTAGTCGTTCTGCTCCAGCACAAAACACAACATTTCACGAATGGGGGCTTCATCTTCGACAACCAAAATACGCTTAGCCATTATTGCTCCTGCGAATGTGACCCGGGTCACTGGGATTTGCGGCGTCATTATGCGTCAGTTTTATGACAGATTTATGAAAAAAGCACGGGGGTGCCGCACGGTTTTTAACACTTCTGTTACCGCTTTCCTTCGCCCCTTTTTATTTTCAGTCGGTATAATCGGCGGCGTCTTTTCATTGCCCGGGAATCAGCATGCGCATCATTCACACCTCTGACTGGCATTTGGGTCAGTTTTTCTACACCAAAAGCCGCGCACCGGAGCATCAGGCTTTTTTTAGCTGGCTGCTGGCGTGTGTCGAGCAGCATCAGGTGGATGCCATTGTGGTGGCGGGCGACATTTTTGATACCGGCTCGCCGCCGAGCTACGCCCGCGAACTCTACAATCGCTTTGTGGTGCAGCTGCAGGCCACCGGCTGTGAGTTGGTGGTGCTGGGTGGCAATCACGATTCCGTTGCCACCCTGAATGAGTCGCGCGAACTGCTCGCCTGCCTGAACACCCGGGTGATCGCCGCTGCCAGCGACGATCCTGCCGATCAGGTGCTGCTGCTGAAGGATCGCCAGGGTCAGCCGGGCGCGCTGCTCTGCGCCATTCCCTTTTTGCGGCCGCGTGACATTCTGCGCAGCCGCGCCGGGCAGTCCGGCCGTGAAAAACAGCAGAGCCTGCTGGAAGCGATCAGCGAGCACTATGAGCGCTGCTATCAGCAGGCGCTGACCGAACGCGATCGCCGTGGCGATCGTCTGCCGATCGTGGCCACCGGCCATCTGACCACCGTCGGCGTGACCAAAAGTGATGCGGTGCGCGACATCTATATCGGCACACTGGACGCCTTTCCGGCGCAGGCGTTTCCACCCGCCGATTACATTGCACTCGGCCATATTCATCGGGCGCAGCGCATCGGCGGCAGCGAGACCATCCGTTACAGCGGCTCGCCCATCCCGTTGAGTTTCGATGAGTGCGGCAGTGAAAAAAGCGTTTTTCTGCTGGAATTCAGCGGCGATCGGCTTAATGAGATCGAGACGCTGGTGGTGCCGGTGTTTCAGCCCATGCAGATTTTGAAAGGCTCGCTGGCGGAGATCGAGCAGCAGCTGACACCGTTCCGTCACGGTGACTATCCGCAACCGGTGTGGCTGGATATTGAAATCGCCACGCTGGAATACCTTAATGATGTGCAGCGTCACATTGAACAGCTCACCGCCGATCTGCCGGTTGAAGTGCTGCTGATCCGCCGCAGCCGCGAACAGCGCGAGCGTCATTTTGCCAGCCATCTCAACGAAACCCTGAGCGAGCTGCAGCCTGATGAGGTCTTTGCCCGACGTCTGGCGCAGGAGTCGCTCTCTGAGCAGCAGCAAACCACGCTGCGCCAGCTCTTTGCGCAAACGCTTGATGGCCTGAATGACGATGAGACGTCCACATGAAAATATTGACCCTGCGTTTTAAAAACCTCAACTCATTACGCGGCGAATGGAAAATAGATTTCAGCGCCGAGCCGTTTGCCAGTAACGGCCTGTTTGCCATTACCGGCCCCACTGGCGCGGGCAAAACCACCCTGCTGGATGCCATCTGCCTGGCGCTTTATCATCAAACGCCGCGCCTTGGCCCGCTATCGCAGACGCAGAATGAACTGATTACCCGTGATACCGCCGAATGTCTCGCCGAAGTGGAATTTGAAGTCAAAGGCGTCGCCTGGCGCGCCTTCTGGAGTCAGAACCGCGCGCGCGGCGCGGTGGATGGCAAGCTGCAGGCGCCGCGCGTCGAGCTGGCGCGCTGCGATGACAATGTCATCGTGGCCGATAAGGTCAACGACAAGCTGAAGATGATCGAAACGCTCTCTGGCCTCGATTTTGCTCGCTTCACCAAATCGATGATGCTGTCGCAGGGTCAGTTTGCCGCCTTTCTGAATGCTAAAGCGGGCGAACGCGCCGAGCTGCTGGAGGAGCTGACCGGCACGGAAATCTATGGTCAGCTGTCGATAGCGGTGTTTGAACGGCATAAAAGCGCACGGCTGGCGCTGGAATCATTACGCACGCGCGCCTCGGCGATGGCGCTGCTGGATAGCGCCAGCGTGGCTAATCTGCAACAGCAGCTGGATGCGCTGGGTGAACAGGAACAGCAGCTTAATCAGCAGATTGAGCAGCTCAGTCAGGCGCAGCGCTGGCATGAACAGCAGCAGCAGCTGGCGCAGGATGCCGACGCTGCCAGTCAGCAACAGCAGCAGACGCAGCAGCACTGGCAACAGCTGGCGCCCGAGCGCGAACGTCTGGCACGTGCCGCACCGGCCGAAGCATTGCGCACGGTGTGGCAACAGCGCCAGCAGGTCAACGAGGATTTGCAGCAGCTTGAACAGCAGCTAAGCCAATTGCAGCAGCGCATGACACAGCAGCAAGCGGAACAGCAGCAACGGCAACAGGCGCTGGCGCTGGCGGCGGCGCGGCGTCAGCAGCAGTATGACGCTCAGTTAGCGGTTCAGCATCTCACTGAACAGGTGATTCCGCTGGACAGCCAACGAGAACGCATCGATCAGCAGATCGCGCAGTTACGCACCACCTGCGACGATCATGCCGCTGGCGTGGCAACACAGCAGCGTGCTCAGCGTGAGCAGCAGCAGACCCTTCAGGATTTACTGACGCAGCAACAGCGGCAACAGCAGTGGCGCGAGGCGCATCCGCATCTGGCGCGTTGGGGCGAAGCGCTGCCCGCCTGGCGTGAACAGCTTCGTCAGCTGCAGCAGGCGGAACAGCAACAGGCAGAACTTACCGCCGCGCTGAACCAGCAGCAGCGCGATCGACAACAACACAAGCAGCAGCTTGATACCTTGCAGCAAACGATGGCGCCGCTGCTCAGCCAGCAGCAGATCGCCGAACAGCAGGCAGCCGAGGCGGAGCGCGCGCTGGCGGTGCTGCACCAGCAGCATGCGCCAGAGCAGCTTCAGGCCAGCAGCGAGCGGCTGATGCAACAGCGCCCGGCCCGGCAACGGCTGGCCCTGCTGGCACCGCAACTGAGACAGCTGACAACGCGCCAGCAGAAACAGCAGAACAGCCAGCAACAGCTTCAGCAACAGCAGCAGGAACATGAACAACAGCTGGCGCTGCTGCGTCAGCGCTGGGCAGAAAAACATCAGCATCTAAAAGATCTGCGTGAGCGCTGCGAGCTGGAAAAGCAGATTGCCGATCTCGCCGGTTATCGTGCCCAACTAACGTCTGGCGCGCCCTGCCCGCTCTGCGGCGCCTGTGAACATCCGGCGATTGACGCTTATCAGACCTTAACCCTCACTGAAAACCAGCTGCGATTGCAGCAGCTGGAACAGGAAGTGAAGCAGTTGGGCGAAGAAGGCAGTGCCAGAAAAGCGCTGCGGGAAGGCGTGCAGATGCAGCAGCAACAACTGACGCGCGAGCAGCTTGAGCTGACGCAGGAGCACGAGCAGTGCCTGCATCAGTGGCAGCAGCTAAACGAATTACTGGCGCTGAGCATCGCACCAGAACAGCAGGCGGAGATCGACGCCTGGCTGGCGCAACAGGATGCAGAAGAGGCGCAACTGGTGCAGCAGCAGCTGACACTCCAGCAAGCCAGCACGCGCGTCCAGCAGGCAAAAGAGCACTACTGGCAGGTGCAGCAGCAGTGCCAGCAGCAGCAACAGCAGCAGCAGTTGCTCATTCAGCAGCTGGACAACCTGACGCGCAGCGCTGAACAGGCTCACCAACAGCAGGAAAAAGCGCAGCAGCACTGCGCCGTGCTGGCAGAGGCTTTCCACGCTTCGCTGGCGCCGCTGGCATCGCCCGCCGTTGACCAGCGCAACGACTGGCTTCAGGCACGCCAGCAGGAGTGGCAACAGTGGCAGGAAAGTGAGCGCGCACTTACCGAGTTGGCCCAACGACTGGCTGAACGACAACAGCAGCTGGCACTGTTAACGCAACAGCTGCAGCAGCAGGAGGCGCAGCTGCAACAGTGGCAGCAGGAGCTGACATCGCTGCAGCAACAGCAGGCGAGCCTGCAGCAGCAGCGCCAGCAGCTGCTTGGCGATCGGCGCGTCGATGATGCGCGTCAGCAGGCGCAACAGGCGCTAACGCAGGCCGAACAGGCGTTAAATGCCGCCACGCAGCAGAGCCAGCAGGCGCAAAATCAGCTTAATATTCTTGACGGCGAACAGCGTTCGCTTTCTGCCCAGCGCACGACACTGCAACAGCGCGCCGAAACCACCGGCGCCGCGTTCCGTCAGGCGCTGGCTGAACAGGGCTTTAACGATGAAACCGCATTCCAGGCAGCGTTGCTGGAAGCCAGCGAGGCCGCGACGTTACGCGCGACGCAGCAGCAGGCGGAACAGGCATTGCAGCGCGCCAGCGTGCTGGCCGATCGGGCGCAGTCGGCCCTCGCCGCCCATCAGCAAAAGCAGCCCGCGCTCAGCCTGCCGCTGGCTGAGCTGACCGAAAAGCTGGCCCAACTGCGCCAGCTGGCGCGAGAGAATGCACAGCAGCAGGGTCAGGCGCGTCAGCAGCTGGAGAGCGATAGCAAGCTGCGTGAACAGCAATCGGCGCTGCTGGCTCAGATTGCCGACGAAGAGCAGTCGCTGCTTAACTGGGGTCTGCTTAACGAGCTGGTCGGCTCCGGTAGCGGCGATAAGTTTCGTAAATTCGCGCAGGGGCTGACGCTGGATCATCTGGTCTGGCTCGCTAATCGCCAGCTTGATCGGCTGCATGGCCGCTATCTGTTGCAGCGTAAATCGGAAGAGGCGCTGGAGCTGCAGGTGATTGATACCTGGCAGGCAGACAGCGCGCGCGATACGCGCACTCTGTCCGGCGGCGAAAGCTTCCTGGTGAGCCTCGCGCTGGCGCTGGCGCTCTCCGATCTGGTCAGCCACAAGACGCGTATCGAATCGCTGTTTCTCGATGAGGGATTTGGCACGCTCGACAGCGACACGCTCGATGTGGCGCTTGACGCGCTGGATGCGCTCAACGCCAGCGGCAAAACCATCGGTGTGATCAGCCATGTGGAGGCGATGAAGGAACGTATTCCGGTACAGATTCGGGTGCGGAAAATGAACGGGCTCGGTTACAGCAAGTTGGATCGGCTATTTTCAGTGTAATCGCGCTTTCGGCGGCGGCGGCTTTTGGGTAGCCTGTGGACCTGATCAATAAGGAGTGACGTAGTGAAAATTCAGGTTATCGCGCTGGCAGGCGCATTCTGGCTGGCGGGCTGCGCCAGTACGCCGTCGACGACGGCAGCGCCCTGTGCGTCCGGCGTGTCCACTGAGCAGTGCCGCTGGCTGGCTGAGGTCAATGCGAACATTCAGCGCAACTTTGTCGGCTACGATCGTTACGTCGGGCAGCAGTGCGTGGTCAGCGTTGCGCGTAATGCGCAGGGGAAACTCAACGTGCTGCGCACCGAAGGCGATGAGGCGCTCTGCCTGAAAGCCTGGCACACCATCGGCAGCGTAAAAAGCTGGCCGTTGCCGCCAACCCAGGCACCCGAGACATTTCAGCTGAACTTCAAGCCGCTGCGTGCGACTACACCGCCAGCTCATCCTGCCGCCACTGCCGCGGACTGATGCCAAACCAGCGGCGAAACGCCCGTGAGAAGGCGCTGACCTCGGAATAGCCGAGCAGCAGCGCCATCTCAGAAATGCTCAGCTGCCGGTTTTGCAGATAGTGCGTCGCCATTTCACAGCGCACGTTGTCCACCAGCGCGGTGAAGCTGATGCTCTCCTCGCGCAGCCGTCGTTGCAGCGACCAGCTTGATAAGCCCAGCTTTTCTGCCACCTCTTCCAGCACGGGCTCACCCTGCATCAGCGACAAATTGACCTGCGAGCGCGCCTGCTCAACGATATTTTGCGGCGGCGCCTCGCCGTTGAGCCGCCGAATCGCATCCTGCATCACCATCAGCAACAGCGGATCGCTTTCCGGCATCGCTCGTGCCAGATCGCGTTTAGCGATCACCAGAGAATTGCAAGGCTGATCGAACCAGACCGGCGCATCAAACACCTTGCTGTGATCGTGCCACTGCTGCGGACGCGGATGTTCAAAATGCACCTCACGCGGCGCCCAGTGCTTGCCCGCCACGTGACGGATCAGGTTCAGAAACATGCCCAGCGTCAGTTCAGCATCCTGGCGGCGGCATAAAATCGCACCGTGACGCACCTGATAATCCAGCCGCCAGCAGTCGCCTTTATCGACCAGCCGGGTCAGCGTGTCGTGCTGATGCCAGGGAAAGGCGTTGACCACGTTGTGCAGCGCCTGCTCCAGCGTCGCCGAGCAGAGGCCGATATAGCCAATTAGCCCCAGCGACTGCGGCTTAAACTGCCGACCATAATGCAGGCCAAAGTTATCAAAACCGGAATGGCGCGCCGCCTCTTCCAGCACACGACAATAATTCACCAGCCCGAGGCTCAGCGTCGGCCGCGCCAGCATTTCAGCATCAATGCCGCTGAGGCCAAAGATGCGATCGACGTCGCCGCCTTTATCGGTAATAAACTCGCTCAAGCCACTGGCGGCGGCGGCCAGCACGCCGCGATTGCTCTCCATGCCGACGGAAAAGCCTCCCGGCTGGCCGATCATCAGAGTCTGCATAGTCGCCTTACCTCACGCAGCGAAAACATGACGCTGATTTTTGCAAGATTCATACCAGCCCGGATGAGGCCAGTTTAATGGCGCTGGCCGCCGCCGCGGACGAGAACCTGCCCGCTGATGGTGCATCAGGCACCGACAGGCAGCGCGGCACTCTCCAGATAACGGCGACAGAGACGCACCGAATGATCGGCCCAGTCAGGACCGAGGCTGATGGCCATTTCGGTTTCCGCATGCGAGCCGGTCCACGCCAGCAGCTGAATACGGCGCTGAATCAACAGCGTCGGCAGCAGCGCCAGCTCGGCGTCGCTGATGTGCGCCACCACTTCGTAACCCCGAATCCAGTTATCCACCCATTCTGCGGCACGCGGATGATGCTCAACAAAGCTGATCGCGGCGGCCAGATCGTGCAGATACCAGCCAAAACCGCAATCGTCAAAATCGATAACCCGGGTTTCGCCCTTATGCAGCAGCAGATTGGTCAGCCGCAGATCGGCGTGGATCAGGCCATAGCGATCGCGATCTTTGCCAAAGGCGGCGAGATCCTGCCCGGCCTGCGCAATCGCTGCGGCCACCACGGCGTGATCCTGCGCCTTCAGGCCAGGCGCATCCTGCCAGCGTCCCCAGTGGCCCTGCTCGCCTACCATGCTGGCGTGATCCCAGATAATGCGCTGAAAACCGGCAGGCTGCTGCCAGCTTTTGCTGTGCCGGTGCAACTGCGCGGTGATGCGGCCAAGCTGCTGAAAAGCACGCGGATCGACCTCGGTGGTCGGCATCTCGCCGTCAAGCCAGTGAAACAGTACCGCATAACGCACGCCGCCTTGCGCCAGCGTCAGGGTTTGTACCGCCTCGCCCGCCTCGCTCAGCACCGCCTGCGGCACCACAATGCCGGTTTCGCGTAACGCTTCCAGCCAGCGCAGCTCGCTCTCGATTGCCGCTTTTTGATGATAATCCGCGCGGTGCAGACGCAGCGCATAGCGTTTTCCCGCTGCGCGCAGCAAAAAGGTGGCGTTCTCTGAACGGCAAAGCAGGCTTAGCTCGCCCTGTAGCGCCGCAGGATAGAGAGCCAGCGCCTGATGGGCCAGCTGCAGCAGCTCGGCGTTGCTCAGGGTGTCATATTGTTTGGCCATGATTCGCGCTCCTGACATAACGAAAGTGCTATCAGCATGGGATAACGTCGGGTCTCGCCGCTTGACCGCAGACGAGCCTTTGTTGACCACAGACGACAGCGGCCACGCCAGATGCTGACAAGTTGACATCACAGCGCACAACTCACCCCGCCGACGTCAAGTTTCAGCCCGGCAGCAGCGGCATTATCAATGTAAGGCCACTAACAGACCGGGCGCGCAACAGCACCGGAACAACCATCTGAACGGGGAAATGATAATGACAACGACGCTAAAACCGACGTTAGGCACCCTGCATTTGTGGGGCATTGCGGTTGGCCTGGTGATCTCAGGCGAATATTTTGGCTGGAGCTATGGCTGGGGCGTGGCCGGTACGCTCGGTTTTCTGGTCACTACGCTGCTGATCGCCACTATGTACACCTGTTTTATTTTTAGCTTTACCGAGCTGACCACCGCCATTCCCCATGCGGGCGGCCCTTTTGCCTATAGCCGCCGGGCCTTTGGCGAAACCGGCGGATTGATCGCTGGCCTCGCCACGCTGATTGAGTTTGTCTTCGCCCCACCGGCAATCGCCATGGCGATTGGCGCCTATCTCAACGTGCAGTATCCGGCGCTGAATCCGAAATATGCGGCGGTAGGTGCCTACGTGATTTTCATGACGTTGAACATTCTTGGCGTCAAGCTGGCGGCGATGTTTGAGTTGGTAGTCACCGTGCTGGCAGTGTTGGAACTGCTGGTGTTTATGGGCGTGGTCTCGCCGGGCTTTAGTCTGGCCAACTTTGCGGCGCACGGTTGGGCAGGCAGCGACAGCTTTGGTTTGCCCGCAGTGTCCGGCATCTTCGCCGCCATTCCTTTTGCCATCTGGTTTTTCCTCGCCATTGAAGGCGCGGCGATGGCCGCCGAAGAAGCCAAAGATCCGACGCGTACCATTCCCAAAGCCTATATCAGCGGCATTCTGACGCTGGTGGTGCTGGCGATTGGCGTGATGCTGCTGGCAGGCGGCGCGGGCGACTGGCGCAGCCTGTCGGACATTAACGATCCGCTGCCGCAGGCGATGAAAATGATCGTCGGCGCGCACTCTAACTGGATGCACATGCTGGTCTGGATCGGACTGTTTGGCCTGATCGCCAGCTTTCACGGCATCATTCTTGGCTATTCACGGCAGTTTTTTGCTTTGGCGCGCGCCGGTTATCTGCCGCCAGCGCTGGCAAAACTGTCGCGTTTTCAGACGCCGCACCGGGCGATTATCGCCGGTGGCGTGATTGGCATCGCCGCGATTTTCAGCGACGGCTGGATTAATTTGCAGGGCATGAGCCTGACCGCCGCGATGATCACCATGGCAGTGTTTGGTGCCATTGTGATGTACATCATGAGCATGCTGTCGCTGTTTCGTCTGCGCCGCATCGCGCCCGATCTGCCTCGCAGCTTTCGGGCGCCTGGCTATCCGATTGTACCCGCCATTGCGCTGGGGCTGGCGGTGATTTGCCTGCTGGCGATGCTCTGGTTTAATGCGCTGATTGGGGCGGTTTTTGTCGGCTTCATGCTGGTGGGTTACGGTTATTTCCTGCTGACGCACCGCCAGCGGGCGAACGCGCCGCAGGATCGCCTGCTGCAGGGCGACAACCTTTAGTATCACCGGGGCGGTATCGCCCCGGCTGCCTGTTTAGCCGTTAAGCGGCCAGAGCCAGGCCGCGCCGCGCACGCCGCTGGAATCGCCGTGCTGCGCCTTCAGAACCGGCGTTGAGCATTCGCCACCAAACACCCAGTTTTTCATTAATGGCGGCACCGTCTGATAAAGACGGTCCACGTTGCTCATGCCACCGCCTAACACAATGACATCGGGATCCAACAGGTTAACCACCTGCGCCAGCGACTTCGCCAGCCGCAGTTCATAGCGGCTCAGCGCCAGTTCAGCCACCGGATCCTGCTGCGCCAGCTGCTGCATAATTTCCACGCCTTTGCGCGCGGTACCGCTCAGACGTTGATAGTCGGTGGCAAAGCCGGTGCCGGAAACAAAGGTTTCAATACAGCCTTTCTGACCACAGTAGCAGGCGACCTCTTCACGGTAGCGCAGCTCATCTTCATCCATCCACGGCAACGGATTGTGGCCCCACTCGCCCGCATTGCCGTTGCCGCCGATGCGCGATGCGCCGTTGATGGCGATGCCCGCACCCGAGCCGGTGCCGATGATCACCGCGAACACCAGTGCCTTGCCCGCTCCCGCGCCGTCAACCGCTTCTGACACTGCCAGGCAGTTAGCATCATTGGCGATACGCACTTCACGTTGCAGCATCGTCGCCAGATCGCGATCCAGCGGCTGGCCGTTGAGCCAGGTTGAATTGGCGTTTTTTACCCGATGGCTCACCGGAGAAAGCGTGCCGGGAATACCGATGCCCACGCTGCCGGTTTGGCCGGTATGCGCCTCGGCGCGATGCACCAGATCGGCAATCGCCTGTAGCGTGCCCGGATAATCGTTGCGCGGCGTGTTAACACGATAACGGAATAACTCGTCTCCCTGGTCTGAGAGCGCGATAACCTCAACTTTGGTGCCGCCTAAATCAATTCCAATACGCACATTTTTTTCCTCATGAGCCGGTGACGTGGCAAATACATTAAAAGCGCAAATCAGGAAAGGCAATGAAACTGCAGCGATGTTTCGCTATCATGCGCGCAGTCTTAAAGAGTTGTGCGCCCGATCGCGCACCCGGTAAAGGAAGCAGCATGTTGTGGTTTAAGAATATGATGGTTTATCGTCTGAATCGTGACATTCCGTTGTCCGCAGACGAGATGGAAAAACAGCTTGGTGCCCTCTCCTTTTCCCCCTGTGGCAGCCAGGATATGGCGAAAACCGGCTGGGTTTCACCACTGGGCCAGCGCAGTGACGCGTTTACCCATGAGAACAACGGCCAGATCCTGATTTGCGCCCGCAAAGAAGAGAAAATTCTGCCGTCGCCGGTGATTAAACAGGCGCTGGAAGCGAAGATTGAAAAGCTGGAAGCGGAGCAGTCGCGCAAGCTGAAGAAAACCGAAAAGGATTCGCTGAAGGATGAGGTGCTGCACAGCCTGCTGCCGCGTGCCTTTAGCCGTTTCAGCCAGACTTATCTGTGGATCGACACGGTCAACAACCTGATTATGGTCGACTGTGCCAGTGCCAAAAAAGCGGAAGATACGCTGGCGCTGCTGCGCAAAAGCCTCGGCTCGCTGCCGGTGGTGCCGCTGACGCTGGAGAATCCGATTGAGCTGACGCTGACCGAATGGGTGCGTTCCGGCGATCTGCCCGCCGGTTTTGCGCTGATGGACGAAGCCGAGCTGAAAGCGATTCTGGAAGATGGCGGCGTGATCCGCTGTAAAAAGCAGGATCTGGTGAGCGACGAAATCGCCAACCATATTGAAGCGGGCAAAGTGGTGACCAAACTGGCGCTGGACTGGCAGGAGCGCATTCAGTTTGTGCTGGCCGACGACGGCTCGGTGAAGCGCCTGAAATTTGCCGATACGCTGCGTGAGCAGAATGATGATATCGATCGCGAGGATTTCGCCCTGCGCTTTGATGCTGACTTTATGCTGATGACCAGTGAACTGGCAGCGCTGACCAGTAATCTGGTGGAAGCGTTGGGCGGCGAAGCCCAGCGTTAAAACACAAAAAGGGATAACGTTTTCGCGTTATCCCTTTTTTCAGACGTTCACTCGCTTACAGATAGCGGCAAAGGTAAGCGCTGGGTTCAGCCACCTGCAGATAAAATTCGCTGTGGCCCGGCACGTTAAACACGCTGCCTGCTTCATACCATTTCCACTCAACCTCGCCCGACAGCAACACTTTCAGTGCGCCGCTGACCACGGTCATCTCTTCCGGCTGTGCCGTACTAAACGTGTATTCGCCTTCAGCCATCACGCCAACGCTGGCGCGGCCCGCAGTGGCGCTCTCAAATCCGATAGACTTCACTTTTCCGTCAAAGTATTCACTTACATTGAGCATGTCACTTCCTTATAGCAACGATAAGCTGAAAAGGCAGTGTAGAGGCCGAAGTGTCAGGGTGTCACGCAAAATCAGCACCGCCGTGAATGGCCTGCCAACGGGATCACACCATCAGTTCCGCCGCCAGTTTAGCCAGTAAAACATTGGACAGCAGCACCGGAATGCCCAACAGCTGCTGCAGGAATTCACGATGACGCGGCTGATAGCCAATGCAGTCCATCATCACCACATCCGCGCCCTGCTCCTGCAGCGACAGCGCAGCATCGATCAAATCGCCTTCGCTCGCCTGCCACGGACTGGCAATAGCAAAGCAGGGAGACTTACTCAGGTTGCGCCACTTTCTGCTCTGCGTGTGTAAATGGTCCTCCAGCGAGACCAGAATGCCCACCTGATGGTCATCAACGATGGAGGCGATCAGCGGCGGTAACAGGCGATCGGATTCCAGCAACAAGGCGTTGTTGCAGTGCAGGCCGGTAAATTCACTGGAGGCAAACAACAGGATAGTGTCGAAACCCTGCGCTTCCAGCTCGCTGAGCTTGTGCTGCAGCGCGGTGCGAATTTTGCTGGTCGAAAGCCGTAAATGTTGATCGTCACACCAGCGAACGGTGACGGTCGGTTCCCCTTCTGCCGGGGAAAAGCGAGTGACTACATCCTGTAACGAAAACTCCTCCAGCAGGTGTCGATGGGCAATCTGCTCCTCGGGAAGATATTCCAGCAATAACGGCAGGATATCGTTGCGCAATGCCACACCGAGTGTAAGCGTGACCAATGATGGTTGCATAGGTTTACTTCCAACGGTACAGGTTTTAAAAAAAGCCAATTTTACCGATCAACAGGCGCAGGTGAACCATTTTATAAGGATGGGCAGCAATCGGCCTGTGGTGGTAAAGCAGAGCAAGGGATCTTTCTTGTACAAGTTTGAGGATAGCAGTGGGCGGGGGTTTTGCCTGAGGCGTGCGCAGCGCTTACACCTTTAAAATGACGAGGAATATGAATAAGTGCAGTAAAAAGAAACACTATTTTACTTTTTGCGGAGAGAGATAAATTTTCGCGAAATGCGTGCTGAAACGATAAAAGCACAGCGGTGTGATATCAGGCTTCCCTGCCCGTCTGACTTACTCTTTGTCGATATTTTCGTAACGCTCTTTTGCATCCAGCGCTTCCTGCTCGCTGTCATGCTCACTGATCAAAGAGTTAGGTTTCGGGTGATCGGCACGCAGTTCATAACGTGTCTCATCGCCTTTACCGACGGTAACGATGTTTGCTTCCCTTGGGTACGGTGGTCTTGATGGCATAACTATTCCCTCATGTCGTTTAAGATGCTATCGCCACTCAGCGCCGGTGCGCTGAAGCAGAGAGGATTAATGCCCACTCTGCTTTCAGTATAGACAATGGAAACGGGTTGCGCGGAATGGCTAGCTGGCGCGTGCCAGAGAGAGCGAGGTGAGAATGGCCTTGACCACCTCGTCCGGGGATTGCATGGCGTCAACCTGATGATGCGCCGCCAGCTGATAGAGCGCTTCACGCTGGGCGAGCACTTCTGCCATCTCCTCTGCCACCGGCTGGCCGGTTAGCGTCGGTCGCTGAGCGACTTCCGGCGAGGCATCCAGCCGCGCCACCAACACCTCTGGCAGCGCATACAGATAGATAACCCGGCCATGCTGCTGCATAAACTGCCGATTCTCATCGGCCAGCACCATGCCGCCGCCGGTGGCGATCACGGTTGAGGGCGCAGTCACCGCCTTCAGCGCTGCCGTTTCGCGACGACGGAAACCGTCCCATCCTTCTGCCGCCACGATGTCGCTGACGCTGGCACCGGTCGCCTGCAGCAGGTGATGGTCGGTATCACTAAAGTTATATCCCAGCGCCTGGGCCAGTGCGTGGCCAACCGTGGTTTTACCACACCCGCGGGCGCCAATCAGATACAAAGGTAATGACATTACGGGCAGCTCCTCCGCCGCATCCGCTGCGAAAAGGCGCGGACGGTATGGTGAATATGGGCTGGCATAATACCGACAATCACTTACAGCGGCTACCGCTTAACGTGCATTTGGCCCGCTTGCGCAGCAACGGTAAAAAAATCAGTACCAGCCCCGGTTCATCACTGGCAACAATTACTTACCGGGCGCGCATTTACTTTCTGGCATGCTGAACCAAAATAGAACCATTACCCCAAAATGGAGGTTTACTATGCAGAGCGAAGAGCAACGTTTAATTGAGAGTCTGTTTAGCCGGTTAAAACAGGCTCAGGCACAGTCAGGCCCGCGTGATGCGGCGGCAGATCAGCTGATCAAAACCCAGCTACAGCAGCAGCCTGATGCACCCTATTACATGGCGCAGTCGATCCTGATTCAGGAAGCGGCGATGAAAAAACTCAACGATCGGGTAAATGAGCTGCAGAATCAGCTGGCTCAGCAGCAACAACCCCAGCAGAGCAGCGGCGGTTTTCTCTCCGGTTTGTTTGGCGGTGGTCAGTCACGATCGTCACAGCCGCCACAACAGCAACAGCAACAGCAGCAACAGTGGAATAACAGCACACCGCCGCAGGCTGCCGCTCCGGCGGCACGCGGTACCGGCTTCTTAGGCGGCGCGCTGCAAACCGCGGTCGGCGTGGCGGGTGGCGTGGTAATGGCGGATATGCTGACCAGCATGTTCCATCATTCTCAGCCGCAGGAGATTGTGAATATCATCAACGATGAGCCGCTGCCGGACGTCTCCAATAATCTTGATACTTTTAATCAGGGCGATAACGACGCGTTTCTTAATCAAAATGCTGGCCTGCCGCCCGATTATGCCAACGACTTTGGCAACGATGACAATTTCAGTGATGACTTTGATGACGACAGCTTTGTCTGATTCTCTGCAGGCCACATCGATCCGCCTCTTCCCGTGAAGAGGCTTTTTTTTAGCGCTGCTGCAATAACCACTTATCCAGCTCGTTGGCAAACTGCTGCCGATCGCGCTGATTCAACGTCGCCGGACCGCCGGTTTGAATGCCGCTGCTGCGCAACGTATCCATAAAATCACGCATGGTCAGCCGTTCACGAATGGTGGCGTCGCTGTAGCGCTCACCGCGCGGATTCAGAGCGATAGCGCCCTTCTCCATCACTTCTGCCGCCAGCGGAATATCGGCGGTGATCACCAGATCGCCCGGCTGTGCACGCTGCACGATTTCATTATCAGCGACGTCGAAACCGGCCGCGACGCGCAGCGTTTTCAGCCACGGCGACGGGGGTACCGACAACGACTGATTCGCGACAAACGTTATCAATGTCGAGGTTCGGTCAGCGGCGCGATAGAGCACCTCTTTAATCACTTTTGGACACGCATCGGCATCCACCCAAATTGGCATAACGGCTCCTTCACGATTGCGGAATGATGGAGATCTTGCCGTTCTTTTCGAGGATGGCAAATTTTATTTGGTCGAGGCGCTCCAGCCCCTGCGTGCTGCGCGCCGAAATCAAAATGTCGCTTTCACTGATGCCCGCCCGCTTTGCCCGCTGCGGCAGCAGTTTGCCATTCTCAACCAAAATCAGCGCGTTACCATCAAGCAGCGTCTCCAGCCGTGGAAAGTGCGATTTCATCATGCCAAACAGAATGTCCATGACAATCAGCGTAACGATGGTCAGCGCGGCGCCGGTAATGGAGAAGTCGTCGCCCAGCAACGCCTGCTGCGTCGCCTCGGAGATAATCAACAGCAGAATCAAATCAAATGCGGTCATTTCGAGCAGCGTGCGCCGACCGACGATACGCAACACAATCAACAATACGATATACATGCTTGCCGCACGTAGCACGGTTTCCATGAGGCTCTCCTACGGATAGATCAGTTGACTGAAGGCCACCGTTGCGCCGTGTTCCAGCGAAACAGTGCTGTGAAAATGGCCGAAGCCCAGCGGTTGCCAGGTGAGCCAGATTGAGGCGTTATGCTGCTGCGCGGGCAGCGCCCAGGTCAGCAGCAAATCGTGCCCCTGACTGCGCGCAATCAGCGGCTGCGGCTGCACGGTTTGCAGCTGAAAATTGTCGATAGCACCGCGATCGATGCGCAGCGTAAAGCGCTCGCCTTCCAGCTGCTGCAAACGAATCGCCATGTTCATGGTACTGAGCTGACGACCAAAACGCTCATATTCCAACTGTAGCTGCCGATCGCCGGAGCTCACCTGCTGCTCGCTGAGAAAGCCCTTGGAAAATAGACCACAGGCACCGGCGATAACGATAAGAAATAGCATGACCACGCCCACTTTTTGCAGCCGCCACTCGCGTCGCTGCCAGCGCATATCCTCCTCGAAGGGATAGCTACGGCTCTGTTCTTCATCAGGATTCATCGATTACCTCTCTCGCATGACTTGTGATTAATCGTAGCTGACGTAAGCTGTCGGAGCGTAAATTCAGCTTACTGAAAGGAAAAATCATGATTCAGAAAAAGATCGGTTTTATCGGCTGCGGCAATATGTCCAAAGCGATTATTGGCGGCCTGATTGCTGGCGGCCAGGTGAATGCCGCAGATATTTGGATTTACGATCACAAAGCTGAGACCAATGAGGAGATGGCACAGTCCCACGGCGTGACCGCGGCACAAAGCGCGGAAGAAGTGGCGAAGCAGGCTGATATTCTGTTTGGCGCCGTGAAGCCCAATGTCATCCTCAACGTGCTAAAAAGCGTTGCCGGTAGCCTGAATAAAGAGACGCTGGTAGTGTCTATCGCCGCTGGCGTCACGCTGGAATCGCTGGCCAATACGCTGGGTCACGACCGCAAAATTGTGCGCGTGATGCCAAACACGCCAGCGCTGGTCAACGAGGGCATGACGTCAGTAACGCCTAACCCGCTGGTCACCGAAGAGGAAACCCGCGAAGTGGTCGCCATTTTCAACAGCTTCGGTAAAGCGGCGGTGGTCAGCGAATATCTGATTCACTCGGTGGTGGGCGTCAGCGGTTCGGCACCGGCCTATGTATTTATGTTTATCGAAGCGATGGCCGATGCGGCAGTGCTCGGCGGTATGCCGCGTGCGCAGGCCTATGAGTTTGCCGCGCAGGCGGTGAAGGGCTCGGCGCAGATGGTGCTGGAAACCGGCAAGCATCCGGCCGAGCTGAAAGATATGGTCTGCTCGCCGGGCGGCACGACCATTGAGGCGGTAAAAGTGCTGGAACAGAAAGGCTTTCGGGCGGCGGTGATTGACGCCATGCAGGCCTGCATGGCGAAATCTGAAGCGCTGAGCAAATCGTAACGCTATTCGCTCGCCAGCAGGCGAGCGTTCATCAGGCGCCCAGCCGCGCGCGCGCCGCCATTTTCACCGCATCCGTCATGCTCATCGGCTTTTGCATCTTATAGAGCAGTTCGGCGGTCAGCGTGTATAAGCCGCAGGACGTGGCCGCCACCAGCTGGCCTTTCTGACCGTACAGCGCAATAAAAACCTGTTCCTCCAGCGAGCCGATCAGGCGATATTCATCCCATTCGCTGGCGTGACCAAGGTATTCATAGCGGGTGCCGTAATGCGCGGTCCAGAAAAACGGCACGCGATCGAACAGCTCATCGTGATTGAGCATATTCAGGGCGGCCACCCGCCCCTGCTGCTGCGCCACGCGGTAGTGCTCAATGCGCTGATGACCGCCGGACACCGGGTAAGTGGCAATGTCGCCCGCCACCCACAGGTTCGTTGCCGCACTCAGATAGCCATCGGTGCGCAAGCTGCCATCTTCTTCCAGCGGCAGGTCATGAATAAACTGTGTGGCGGGCACCACGCCGGTGGCAAACAGCACCACCTGCGTGGCAATCAGCTGACCGTCGGTCAGCCGCACGCCGCTCACTTTCTCCTCGCCTTCCAGCTGTTCAATCTCACCTTCAATGAAGCTCACGCCGTTTTTTTCATGCAGCCGACGAAAATGGGTCGCGACCTCTTTGCCAAATTGCTTTTCAAACGGCAGCGGCTGCGGTGCAATAACCTGCACCTCAACTTTGCGGCTGCGCAGCGCCGATGCCAGCTCCATGCCGATAAAGCTGTTGCCGATAATGGTCAGCTTGTGGTGTGCATTCACCTGCTTCAACAGGCCATCCGCCTGTTCAATGCTACGCAACACATGCACGTTTTCCAGCGTATTGCCCGGCACATCGGGACGCTGCGGCGTGCCGCCGGTAGCGATCAACAGTTTGTCATAGTGCAGGCTGCTGCCATCTGCAAAGTGCAGCTGCTGCGCCTTGCTGTCGAGCCGCTCAACGTCGGCGTTTACCCGCTCCACCTGCTGCATAAAGTCGTCATCGAGAATCACCGGCACCTCATCAATCGCCATTTTTCCCGACGGCACAAATTTTGTCAGCGCGGTGCGATCGTAAGGCGCCTGACGCTCACGCTCCACCAGCACAATTTTGCCCTGATAGCCTTCATGACGTAGGGTCCAGGCGGCCGCGCTGCCGGCAGCACCGGTGCCCAAAATTACCATCACCGGCGTGTCGACATCGCTTTCCACCGCGTCGGCTCGCGCCAGCGCCTGCGGGCTTACCAGAATCATGCCCTGTTCAACCCGCACCGGATACTGCTGCAGATCGCTCAGGGCGAGCGGCTCGTGCAGGGTGCCCGCGGTGATATCAAAGACCGCTTTGTGCCACGGGCAAATCAGCTTGTCATCACAGATTGCACCCTCTTCCAGCGGCGCACCGGCATGCGGACATGTGGCCTGAAACGCCTGTACCTGTTCGCCATCACGGATCAGCAGAACGTCCGTTTCGCCAATAGCGATTCGGGTCGGTTCGCGCTGCGGCAAATCCTCTAATGCAATGGTGGATTGATAGTTCACGGCGTTATTCCTGTGCTTAAAGGTGAGGCTGACCGTTGGCGGCGGTAATGCCGCCATCTACCGGTAAATTGACGCCAGTGATATAAGCGGCGTCGTCGCTGGCAACAAATGCAATGGCGGCAGCGATATCTTCCGGTTCGCCTGAGCGCTGCAATGGAATGCGATCGCGGAATTTCGCCAGCAGTTGCTGATCCTCTTTCATCTCAGCGGTCATATCGGTCAGCGTGAAGCCCGGACAGATGGCGTTAACGCGTACGCCCTCTTCGCCATAGTCGAGCGCCAGCGAGCGCGTCAAATTGGTAATCGCGCCTTTCGCGGCGTTATAAATGCTCATACCCCAGTCGCCGCCCAATCCGGAGACCGAAGAGATATTTACCACGTTGCCGCGGCTTTTCAGCAACGCAGGCATAAAAGCGCGGGTGCAATAGAACACGCCGTCGAGGTCGGTAGACATGACCTTTTTCCAGTCATCCAGCGAGGCCTCATGCAGTTTACCCTGCGCATGAACACCGGCGTTGTTGACCAGCACGTCAACTTTTCCGTAGTGAGCCAGCACGCTTTCGGCCAGCTTATCCACCGCATCCGGATCGCCTACGTCGGCGGAAACCACCAGATGATTGCCGCTGGTTAAGCTGCCTGCGACGTTATTCAGCTTCTCTTCGTTTCTGCCTACCAGCACAACCGACGCGCCCTCTTTCGCGAAGCGCTGTGCGCTGCCTGCGCCAATTCCAGAACCGGCACCGGTGATCACAACGACTTTGTTTTTGAAGCGTTCCATTATTCCTCCTGGTCAGTGCAAAAGGCTGAGCCCAGCGGGCCAGCACAAGACTAATAATCCTGGCAGACGAAAAGCACTTTACCTTTGCAGGGATAAAAAAAACGGCTAACCGATTGATTAGCCGTTGTTAAAATTTTTTGCCGTTAAAAATTACGCTGCGTTTGTTTTTACAACTCTGCTGCTTAGCCTTTTTTAAGACAGCCGCTGAGGAAGTTATTTCGCGCCTCGCCTTTTAACGCCTGACTACTCGCCTGGCTGTTACAGTTTTTCATTTTCATCTGTTGTGGCGTCATGGCCGCCATATTGCTCTCTTTTTTCAGGCAGCTGCTCATAAAACTTTTTCGCTCATCGCCTTTCAGTGATTGCGTGCTGGCATGCTCATTACAGCGCGCCATTTTTTGTTGCTGTGTCATCGGTTCCGCCGCCTGAGAAATCATGCTGACAGACAACAGAAGCAGGGAATAAAGCGGAATAAGCATTTTCATCATAATTAACCTCGGCTGAGTGACCTGATCAGCCTGGCAGGTTAATTACGCAGCGGAGCGGCAAATAACGGAAAATGTGATCGGCATGGCAGTGGCGCAGCAGCATGGCGTTTAGCCAGGAGATTGCTGAACGATTTTGTCTACATAATCATAGAGTAAACGCGATGTCGGTTTTGGCGCGGCGGGATCATCAGCGCGAGAAATAGCGGTTTTCAGCAACAGCGCAATATCCTGCTGTTGATCGCGGCTCATTCTTTCCAGCATTGCCGTTACCGCTATTTCGAGAGCATCGACTTTAGCAATCAGCGCTTCTGCTTCGCATTCTTTTTCAGCCAGTTTAATTAGTAATTCAGCAATCAGATTTTTCATGCCGTTTACTCATCAATCGAAAAAATAAAATCTAACATCGTCGTAAAAAAAACAATAGCACTTTTTGCACCAGCCAGCGGTTAATTAATCAGGCGGTGTTGAGGTAATAAAAACGGTGATGGTATTTGTCTGCGTTGCAGTAACGACGCTCGCTGAAAAAACAGAGCTCGCTTATTCCGCTATCGCTGCTGTGCCCCTGGCTGGCAACACATAGCGCCAGGGCTGGCAAAATCCACGCGATTTGATAACGGATAACCTGACGGAAAGTTTGTCAGGCCTGTCTAATGGGACAGACGTAAGTTTGTATTTCAGGAAAACATAGACTGCGATCGCCGTCGCGATTACGTGCAAAAATCAGGCAAACACCACTTTACAGCGCAGCCTGTCACAGGCATTGTGAGCGCATACCAATCATCAGGATCTTGCTATGCCTCTTAATCTTACCGTCAGCGATGTCGTTGCTCGCCGCGACTGGGAAAACCTCGCTATAACCCAGCTTAATCGGCTGGAGGCGCATCCACCGTTTGCCAGCTGGCGGAACGTCGAGACAGCACGCGACGATCGCCAGAGTGAAAGTTTGCGTCTGTTGAATGGCCGCTGGAACTTTAACTGGTTTGCGCAACCTGAAGCGGTGCCGCAAAGCTGGCTGCTGCAGGATCTGACAGATGCTGACGCCATCGACGTGCCGGGAAACTGGCAGCTGGCGGACTACGATGCGCCGATATACACCAATGTTCAGTACCCGATCAGCACCACGCCTCCGCGGGTGCCTGCGCTGAATGCCACCGGTTGTTACTCGCTC